>Ga0078972_1000034_pt1 | contig 498778 bp, 378 predicted proteins | sample YelNatPaOPGAMG01_FD_67568 | JGI IMG/M metagenome (GOLD analysis project Ga0078972, IMG submission 67568) | Hot spring thermophilic microbial communities from Obsidian Pool, Yellowstone National Park, USA - OP-RAMG-01 (SPADES assembly) (version 2) | ecosystem: Environmental > Aquatic > Thermal... | reverse complement strand
GGTGGTGGTTCATATTGTGGTTGTTCAAATTGCAATGGTACCTCAGCTACAAGAACCGGCAATGGACAGGTCACAATCTCCTGGTAATAAGTTTAAGAAAATAAAAGCAAATAACTACACAGGCGTTGGACAAACCAATATAACGCATAAATACTGAATTACTCACGCACAAAAGGAAGATTCAAACTTATATTTACTTCTTGTTGTTGCCGGGTTTTAGTATCTCAATCCCAACCCGTGCGGTGCCGGTTTTTTCCATCCCGAGTTTCTGCGCGGCTCCAAGCGATAAATCTATAATCCGCCCCTTCTTAAAAGGTCCCCTATCATTTATCCGCACTACAACCGATTTCCCGTTCTCAAAGTTATAAACCCGAACAATAGTGCCAAGCGGTAGGGTATTGTGTGCAGCGGTCAAATCAAACATATCAAAGCTTTCGCCGCTTGAGGTCTTGCGGGAGTGAAATTCGTCCGCATAATAAGATGCAATCCCTACCTGATAATACCTTCCCCCTGCCCTAAACACCGGCCGTGAATAGCACGAACAAAAAAGGACTGTCAAACAAAACAAAAGAACTTTTAGCTTTCGGTAATAATCCATTTGCCAAGTTCCGCCTCGTTTTTTAGCCTGGTAAAAATCTCTACCATAGACTCAAAAGCGCCGTTAGTTTGAAAGAGCCTGTATCTTATGTCCGCTGAGCCCGGAAAACCAGAACAATAAAACGGAACCTCTTTTATCGCGAAATAATTTGCTTTTTTCCCGTATTCCTCCTTGAGCATACCGAGATGTAATAATGCGAGTTCGGCAATGAGCGAGACCGTTGATTCTGCGGCAGGCTGAAAGTCAGGCGCGAGCCTTTTTAAGGCTTCACTTATTATTTTTGAAAGGGGTAATGCGGGTTCGTTTCTCAGCGCGGAATTTGCCCTTGCAAAAATCCACGGAGCAGAAATAGCCCCACGCCCAATCATAACACCATCGCATCCGGTTTGCTTTTGCATAGCAAGGGCATCAGAATCTTTTTTGATATCCCCATTGCCAACAACAGGAATAGAAACGGAGCCTTTCAATTCTTTAATGACATTCCAGTTTGCTGTGCCCCTTTTGCCCTGCTCAACCGAGCGCGGATGAATAATGAGCATAGAGACATCGAGTTCCTCAGCAAGCCTGCCGATTTCAAGATATACAGGATTGCTGCTGGTTATGCCCGCGCGGATTTTCAGCGTGATTGGCAAATTGGTTTTCAAACGAATGTTCTCAATTATCTTCGCGATTGCATAAGTATTTCCAAGCAGAGCACCACCAGCGCCTTTTTTGATTATGTTCCTGTCGGGGCAGCCCGCGTTTATGTTGATAAAGTCAAAGCCCGCCTCCTCGCAGATTTTTGAAGCCTCGCCAAAATCGCGCGGATTTTCACCGACAAGTTGAACACCAATAGGATGCTCCTCCTCGTAAAATTTGAAACTTAAGGGTTTTCTGCTTCTTGGGTTCAAAAGGGCTCTTGCGCTAATCAGCCAGGTAAAAACTATTCCTGCACCAAAAGCCCTCTGTATCCGTCTCTGAACAGTCTCCGAATAGCCCGACATCGGCGCAGATAAAGCTGGGTTTGCCCTCAGATACTCACGGAAGTTCATCTGACGGAATATGCTCTTTAAGTTCGTTCATCCGTTTTTCGTAACGCTTCTTTTCCTCGGGGTTGTTCGTTAATACTATCAATTGCATATAAATATCATATGCTTTTTTGAATTGTCCCTGCGATGCATATATTTCAGCCATCGTTGGCGTTATGGGTAATTTTGGCTTTTGCGAGGGCGGTTCCTCTATTTCTCCCGTTGCCTCATCCTTGCCGAGTTCGTCCAGTTTCTCAATAACCTCCTCCGCGATTTCCCCCCAGTTTTCGTCCTCGGAGCTCGGGCGATAAATAAAGCCCTCGTCCTCAGAAAGGGTTAATGATAGGTCCTCAAGTTCCTCACTAACGAGAGGGCTTGTATCCTCACCCGATAGCGGACCAGAATCGCCCTCTTCCGATAACCTGAATTCCTCCCCGAGCACCATCTCCTCGCCTTCAAGTTCAAGCCCTTCTTTAGCTTTTTCGGCTGGTTCAGAACTTTTGCCTAAAGAAAAAGAGTCCTCCTCAATAACGAGTTCGCTTTCGCTTTCCTCAGTGCCAGGTGGGGGTGTGGATACTTTGGGGGTTTCAGGTTCCGGTGGCTTTTTTTCCTTTTCCTCAAATTCACCAAGAATCTGGTCAATCTTCACAAGTTCCTCGTCAAGCAATTCCTCGCGAAGATCCAATTTTTCTGGTTTTTGGGTTTTGGGTGGCATCTTTTCTTCTGTTATCCTTTCAGCGGGCGAAATTGGACTTAATTCCTCTAAAGATGGCGTTTCAGGCGCACCCGAAGCAGGAATTGATATTGTCTCAACGGTTTCAATAGCCTCTGCTGGCTGTTCCTCAACTTTTTCCTTTTCGGTGATTTCCGGCTTTGTTTGCTCAAACACAGATCTTGTCAAGGCTTCTATCTCATCTATTGGTGTCGGGGCTTTTTCAACGACTTCCTCTTCCTTTTTCTCTTCAATTTCTACCGGTTGCGGTGGGATAATGGCACTCTGGAGTTCCTCACGCCATTTGTCAAGTTCGCGCTCGATTTCTACATTTGTGGGTTCAAGGGTAAGGATGTCGATGAGGTAGCCGATGCTTGCCTCGAGGTCGCGCTTTCGGAAGGAGATATCAGCAAGAAGCCTGAGCGCCCGTCTGTTGCCCGGGTCAATCTGATTGACCAGCCTTGCCACATCCTCCGCCTCGTCTATCTGATTACTCTCAAAAAGACATCTGCTCAGCACTAAGTACCCTGTGATATACCCTGGATACTTTGCCACCCCCTCCCGCAATATATCTATTGCTTCCTCTCGTTTTCCTGCTTTATAGAGTTCCTCGCCAAGCCTCGCAAATATGAGGCTTGAGGGTTTCTCGTTCCAATACCTCATTAGCCTTTTTAGCAATTCATCTGCCATATTTTTCCTCCTTGCTAATGTTCATCTATTAAATTTGGTGCTCGCATAATTTTGTTCAACCAGTTCGGGTCGTGAATCTCGCCCCGAGCATTTGAATCCAGAAGCTTCATTTCCCCAAGCCCATATAAATCCGCAAAGATAAAATATATTCCCCCCTGAAGCTGGTAATACTCCCACTTTTCCCAGGTGTTGCTTTCAAGGCTAAGGTGGTGGCGCTCTATGTTATCTGGTGGTCCGTAGACAATATACACCCTTCCCTGGTCGGTTTGCCAGCCATCCTTTCCCTTTCCGCGGGACCGTGCAAATTGCACAGACGCATATTCCCATCTTCGGTCAAGCGTTTGTTTGAAATCAGCACCGTAGCGAGACCAAAACTGGGCTACAAATCTTTCTTTTCCTTGCAAACCTAATTTGTCATATTCCCCAAGTTCGTCTGAGTTCGCGAAGTAAAGAAGTTTCTGGCGTTCAAGCATTGCCATTTCCTCAGTGAAGTTTGTTGCCTGTTCGGTGATTTTCTGAACGATAAATTCCTTACTTTTTTTGATTGTATCGTTTGTTCCCGCAATTATAAGTTCAAGGGTATAGTTTCCCGCTGGCAATCCAGCAACATTGAAGCCATTTATTATTACGCTCCTTTTTTCTTCCCAGGCGAGGTTTCCAAGTTCGAATGTCCTAAATTCCCGCCCCTGTGGATCAAGGATTTTCGCCTTTGCTTCGTACAGGGTGTCATCCGCCGGGTTATAGATTTCGGAATAAAAATATAAAAGCGGAAGACGGGGCGAGTAAACTCTGCCCGGGTTTGGCAGAATTTTTTTGCCGTATTTAACGAATGCCCCCGGAGATGATGCCTCAAGGATGTTTGACACGAGCGTTATATCGCTCATTGAGATGGTCGTTTGGCTAAAGGGGCGAAGTTCCATCGTATCGGATGCGAAGCCTAAAATACTTGAATCGGGGGCTACAAGCGATATCTCGTAATAATAATTGCCCGGAAAAAGGAGCAGGCTTATGTAATCGTAAAGGGCGTAGCTTTCTTTTACCATTTCACCTTTTTGAATGCTCACAGCAAGCGGGGCAGATATGGAATCAATGGTTTTTCCGTCCATTGTTTTTACAGCAAAATGGAGTGTGAAATTGCTGACCCAGTTCCCTCGGGAATCCCGTTCGAACGGCAGCTCTTCCCTGTTCAGCGAGTAGTAAACCTCAACATAAACAAGCGAATCCCTCTGGGGGTTGAAACTTGACCAATCAGATTTTAACTCCAGCCCGAATAAGAGAGCAGGTATGCTAACGAACAGGATTATAAAGTTCATATTCGCCGTTCTGATTTTTGTCAATAAATATAAACTTTTTCCGTTCAGCATAGTAATACCAGATTTCATAAGGTGCGGATCCGAGTTCAAAAGGGTGACGTTCAATCTCGTCCGGAGGACCATAGATGATGTAAACTCGCCCCATATCGGTTCGCCATCCATCGCGAATGCCTGTGAAATGCTCGTTCGCATATTTCACACGCTCGTAAAATTCGTCCATCGCCTCGTTTTTAGCGGTATTCGGTGTCGGATCCCGCTTTCGCCAGAAATTCTCAAACTTCTTCCTCCTTTCCTCCTTTGGTGCCTTTCTTATGCTATCTATTTCATCGTTTGAGCCAATATAAGAGAGAAGTTCAAGTGAGCCATTCAAATCCGTTTCAAACCAGGCTAACGGGCTCCAGACTATAAACAAGGTCGTTTCTTTGGAATAGCTCGTATGGGCATCAGAAAGGGTGATTTTAAGCGTGTAGGGACCAGATTCGAGGCTATCTACGGGGATTGTCCCGGAAATGGTGTTGCTGGTAATTTTCTCGTTTAGCTTGTAAAATCTCGTTTTGTTATTGTAGAGACTTACTGTTCCAGTAATGTTTTCATCGCTCGGCAAATAGTATATTTCAGCGTAATAATAAAGCATGCCATTATCGGGGGAAAAGCGATTATCCAGAAGGATCTGGGGTTTACCATCTTTTGAAACCGAGCCGAGGATTATTGAACTTATCCAATCGCTACCCGCGCCAAACCTTGGCACAACCATAAGGGTCTCTACCTTTGACTCCTTGCTTGAGTTCCTGTCGAAAAGCTTGGCAAGGAATTTGAACTTTCCGGGGGGCAACAAGATATTCAATTGTTTAAGTTCAACTGTGGTGTCCATCGTTGTCTCGTCGTACGAGGAAAGTGTGATTGCTGTATCGTGGGATTCGTGAACCAGAAGTTTGTTCCCGCTGTAGACATATAAATTCAAGTCTAATTTTGCCACATAGTTTTTGTCGGAGCTTTTGAATATCAGATTTAGCCTGTTTGTCCGGAAATGAAGCTCAACCCTTGTCTGATCCTCAGAATGCCTGAAAAAAAGTGGAAGGAATTTGAAATCCGGTCTAAGCGTTTCTTGTTGGGCTTGTAGCGAGGTAAAGAGGAAGAACAAAAAAGCTTTTTTGTATATCCATTTTTTCATTTTCACGCCTTCACACATATTATTTTATGGATATAATTACAAATTGCAAGCATAAATTTTCAATAACAAAAAATGGCAAATTCAAAATTATGTCCAGAAATTAAATTGAAGCCCGGGAAACAGGAAAAAATTATCTTGAATAAAAGGGGGGAATTTCATATCTTTTGTGGGATGAGAAGGCTCGTTTTTATCTTGTCAGCATTGCTTTTGGGGTTCCGGTATCCGGAGCGTCCAGTGGGTTATGTTAGTGATTTTGCGAAAGTTATTCCAGAGGAATATCGGATAAAAATTGAAGCGCTTTTGACGGAATTGAAAGAGAAAACCGGTGCGGAGGTCGCGGTTGTTACAGTTGATACCTCTTGGGGTGAGGACTATGTGATGTATGGCGTGCAACTTTTTGAGAAGTGGGGCATAGGGGAAAGAGGAAAGGACAATGGCATCCTTGTGATCAATTTTATCAAGGATAGATATATCAGGATAGAGGTGGGATACGGTCTTGAGGGGATCATACCAGATGGGCTTGCGGGCGAGATTCGGGACAGATACTATCTACCTTATTTGAGAAAAGGGGATTATGGCAGAGCCCACTGGTATGGTGCCTGTGCCATTGCGAAGCTCATCGCTTCCGCTCATAATGTAACATTGAATTCCGCAGCGGATATTGGTGTGCAAAGAGCCCAATCTATAAGAAGAGAGACATTATCCAGGCTAAATGTATTTTTCATAGTCCTTGTTTTGCTGATTATTATCCTGTTCAGGCCAAGGGGGATGATATACAGGGGTCGGGGAGGGATTTTCTGGGGTGGATTTGGTGGCCCATCATCCGGTTCGTTTGGTGGGGGATTTGGTGGATTTGGTGGTGGCTCTTCTGGTGGTGGGGGTGCTGGTGGACATTACTAAGACAACAAGCAAGAATAATAGCATATGAGGGGACAGCATATGTATGTGACATCCAGAACAATTAGAGCGAAGACCCGCGAATGGCTTGAAAAGATCGCACCTTACAACACACATAAGGTAGAACTTATCCCTGAGAAATCCGCCCTTCTTGTTATAGATATGCAGAAATTCTTTCTTGATCCAGCCTCGCCCACATTTACCTGTGGTGGGCTCGCGATAATAGACAATATCAAAAAACTTGTCCGTACTTCCTAAAGAAAAGGTTATTATAAAGCATCGTTATTCAGCATTTTACAATACCGACCTTGAGACTGTTTTGAGATGTCTGAGGATTGAAGAAATTGTTATTTCCGGGATAATGACAAATATGTGTTGTGAGTCAACCGCAAGGGATGCTTACTATAGAGACCTCAAGGTTTTCTTTCTTGCCGATGCAACCGGGAGCATAAATGAGGAAATGCACCTCGCGAGCCTATTAAATTGTGCTTTTGGATTTGGCATTGTCACTACAACTGAATGGATTCTCAGGGAGGTCCAAACAAAGCATCACCTTCATTAGTATTTTTGCCCGAAAAGAAAATTAAACTTGACAATATATTTGCCTTTTATTTAGTTTAAAACGAACAAAAATTGAATAGCTCCTTTTTAATAAGGAAAGAGAGGGTGAATTATGTATTGTAGGAATTGTGGTAAGGAAATACCGCCCCAGGCTGTTGTCTGCGTTTCGTGTGGGGTGGAGCCTGGTAAAGGGAACAAATTTTGTCCGTATTGTGGTGCGGAAACCTCCCCAGAGGCGGAAGTTTGTATCAAATGCGGGGGTTCACTTAAAAAAACCATCCCACCTGAAGAGGCAAAATCAAAGCTTGTTGCGGGGCTTCTTGGCATCTTTCTTGGCGGACTTGGAATACACAGGTTCTATCTCGGATATATCCCAATTGGTGTGGCGCAACTTATCCTGGCGCTTCTCGGATATGTTACCTGCGGAATAACATCAATAATAGCCTGGGTCTGGGGAATTATTGAGGGAATACTAATCCTTACAGGGAAATCCATTACAACCGACGCAAAGGGAATACCTTTAAAGGATTGAGAAAGGGGAACTATGTTCTGCAGGAATTGCGGGAAAGAGGTTGTTGAGGGAGCAGTTGTATGTACTTCCTGTGGGTTTCCGCCAAACAAGGGCAGAAATTTCTGTCAGAATTGCGGTGCTGAAACAGATAAGAACGCAATCGTGTGCACTAAATGTGGTGTTAAGCTTGCAACACCTCTTGAGGGCAAGGATTGGCTTACCACGCTTTTGCTGTGTATTTTTCTTGGCTGGCTCGGCATTCACCGCTTCTATGTCGGCAAAACCGGAACTGGAATCCTTATGCTTTTGACCTGCGGTGGATGCGGGATCTGGACAATCATTGATATTATCACAATCGCTACAGGCTCTTTCACTGACAAGCATGGCAATCCGCTTGTGAAAAGGTAATTCCCTAAGCAATGTACACTAAAATCTTTCGCCTCGTTTTATACCTCACAACTATACTTCTGTTTATCCTTGTCCCGACATCAATATTCTCGTCTTTGCCATCGGTGTGCATTTTTCAGAATATTTTTGGGCGCAAATGCCTTGGATGCGGTATGACAAGGGCAATATCCGCTGTGATGCATCTTGATTTTAACTCCGCTATAAAATACAATAAACTCGTTGTTATTGTCTTTCCGGTATTATTTTGCGTGATTATTTATGATACATTTTCCATTCTAAAATCCCTGAATAAGAGAACTAAAATTGAAGGAGACCACAAGACCAGTAATTACAAATTGGGATTTTACGATTAAAATTTAATAATTGAGAAAAGATTATACCCTTTTAATCTTTCTCTTCCACCGAGGGCGGTCAATTCAATCAGAACCGCGACCTCAAATACCTTTGCCCCAAGGGATTCCACAAGTTTGCAGGAAGCCTCGAGGGATCCGCCCGTAGCAATGACATCATCAATAACGAGCACAGAATCCCCTGGCTTGAAAGCATCCTTATGTATCTCCAGTTTTGCTGTGCCATACTCAAGTTCATATTCCATCTGAAGTGTAGCCCAGGGGAGTTTTCCGCTTTTCCTGATGGGCACAAATCCAATCCCGAGAGCATAAGCAAGAGCGGAGCCAAAGATAAATCCGCGCGACTCTATTGCCGCAACAAGGTCAATTGGCTTTCCTTTGTAGCGGGTTACGAATTCGTTTATTGCGGCTTTAAATGCAGTGTCATCCTTGAGCAATGGCGTTATATCCCTGAAAAGCACGCCAGGACAAGGGAAATCGGGGATATTTCTTATATACCTTGCGAGATCCATAAGAACCCCTTTTCTTTAAAAGCTTATTATGAAATCCCGGAACTCGTTCTTTGGAGGAAGCCACTCAACTTTTACATCCCTGACGAATGCTGCGGGAGGTCCTTCTCTAAGAAGCTCGAGGAGCTCATTTAGGGCTTCCCTTTCACCCTCTGCTAAAACCTCGACGGTGCCATCGGGAAGGTTTCTGACAAATCCTTTTACTGCGAGCCTTTTTGCGTGCCTGTGCACGAAGAAGCGATACCCAACACCCTGAACCTCGCCCTCAATTATGGCATGAAATGATGCGCTTGTCATATCCCCTGAAAAACCAAATCCACAGCCTCTTCTGGGCTACTGGCAATAATAACACCGTCTATATTCCAACTCTCAAGCCCAATCACTTTTTTGCCAAGTTGTAGCGCATACGCCATCTCGGTGAGCGTTCCATAGGCACCATCAATCGCAATAAATGCGTCGCAGGTGCAGGCGATGATGAAATTGCGCGAGATATCCATCCCGGTTGCGATTGGGATGTCAATATATTCGTTAGCATCCCGCGTGTTCCGTGACGGCAGTATACCGATTGTCAATCCGCCAGCGAGTTTTGCTCCGCGAGCTGAAGCCTCCATAACCCCACTCAAACCTCCGCAAACGAGAACCCCGCCACGCTTAGCAATAAGCCTCCCAACATCCTCAGCAAGCTTTAGAATGTGTCCCCTTGCGTTTGAACCGCCAATTACCCCTATAAAAGGTCTGTCCTTCATCCTGCTCCAATAAAGCTCGGGGCGGGGAGATTTGAACTCCCGACCTTTCGGTCCCGAACCGAACGCGCTTGCCCAACTGCGCTACGCCCCGTCTTTGAACTTATAATAAATCATCTTCTCCGTAATTGTCAACATATAACTTTTTGGGAAACCACATTTTCAAAGTGGTATACCTCTGGTAAGGAAGAGGAATCGGGAATATGGGATAAAATCAACGGGAAACGAGCACGAACCGTAAATAAAATTACCTTCACTATCAAAAACTCCTTGACAAATAATTTGGTCTACTTATATTTAAATCAAAGGGATAATAAAAAATCTTTCAAGAAATCTGAAAGAAAAGCTCAATAGTTCTTTATAAGGCAAGGGGTTATGGGTATTTTAGATATATTTGGAAGGAAAAAACCTGGTCAGATAGGGCTCGACATTGGCTCGTACTCACTTAAACTTGTGAGAATTGAACAAATCGGCGGTCAGGCAAAACTCACCGGGTTGGGGTTTAGGGAGTTCGGGAAAGGCGTTATTGTTGATAAGGAGATTCATGACCAGGAATCTCTTATATACAGCCTTCAGGGACTTGTTGAGGAGATTGATCCCGAGATGAGCGACTTCGTTATTTCTGTTGCCGGCAAGAAGGTCTTTTCGGACAGGTTCACATTGAACAGCGCAACAACCAAGCAGAACGAACTTTACGAACTCGTTATGACAGAGGCTGAGCAGAGAATCCCGACAGGACTTGAAAACCTTTCCCTTGATTATTATGTGCTTTCTATGGATACCAAGAAGAAGCAGACGGAGATAGTTATGGTCACCGCATACGAGGATTTTATCAGGAATTATATAGATACTATTATTGCTGGCGGGTATAATGTCATTGCAATTGATGCGGATTATTTTGCCCTTTTCAATGCCTTTGAACATAGTATGGGAGTGCCGCCAGAAGGTGTTATTGCCCTTCTCAATATCGGGCACACGCTCACAAATCTCGTGATAATTGCTGATGGCAGGTTCTATTCAGCGAGGGATATATCCACAGGCACGAGGGATGTCTGGGACAGGCTTCAACGCGAACTCCGCCTATCCACTGATGAACTAACCCCGCTTGTCCGCGGAGATACCGAGTGGTTTGATGCTGACAAGCTCAAAAACGCTATGTACCTTGGTGTTGATGATCTCAAAATCGGTATTGATATGGCTTTCGCATATTTTGAAAACATATCGGGCGGGCGAAAGGTGGAAAAGGTCTACCTGAGCGGGGGCGGTGCAATAATACCGTATCTTCCCGACGCTTTATCCGCAAAACTGGAACTCCCCTACGACATAATAGATCCATTTAAAAGGATAGAGGTCGATCCCGCTGTTTTTACCTATAGCACACAGGAGCGTGTAGGTCCATTGTTTACCGTGGCGGTTGGGCTCGCATTAAGGGAGGTTTGAAGTGATTCGGATAAATCTTTTACCGCCGGAACTGCGTAAAAGAAGAAGAATCCCCATTTTAGATATGACGCTCATTTATCTCGTGTTTGCTATAATCCTTCTGATATTTATTCTGAATTTTATAACGGCGCAACAGAAGAACAAGATAAAATCGCTTGACCAGCAAATTGCCGAAACAAAGGCGGAAATAGCGCATTATCAAGAAATAATAAACCTGGTCAAGGATATTGAGGCGGTAAGACAAAAAATTAGTTCAAGGGTTTCTGTGATTGAGGAACTTGAAAAGAGGCGTTTCTACTGGGTGGATAGGTTGACAAGACTTGCTCAGGCGCTTCCTGATTATGTTTGGTTGAGCGGGGTATATGATGAAAAGGAAAAGGTATCGCTGAAGGGCTCAAGCTTTTCAATTAAATCCATTGCTACTTTTATGATTCAAATATTGAAGGGTAAGGTTTTTGATGAGTTGTCGCTATCATTTATAAGGGAATCTCAGTCCGAGGTGGGTAAGACATATTATTTTGAGATGTTCACGAAGGCGACTCCACCACAGGTCGCTGCACAGCCACAGCCAAAGCCCGAGGAACAAAAAAAAGAGAGCGGGGTTCTGGGTAAAATTCAAAAACAGATCGCAGATACAGCACAAATCAGAAAAGAAGCGGCAGGGCTTAAGTAAATATGCCTGTAAACTTTAAGGACCCAAAAGTAATAAAAATAACGGTTGGTCTGATAGTGATGCTTATTATTACTATTTCATGGTATACAACGAGTTTTAAAAAGAACGCGGCTGAAATAAAAGCAAAGAGCGATGATCTTGAAAGGCTTCGTGTAGAACTTGTAGAGGCTAAAAGGAATGCCGCCCAGTTCTCAACAATCAAAGCCGAATGTCAGAGGATTTTTGAGCAGTACAAAGCACTTGAAAGCCTTATGCCCCCCCAAAGGGATGACCCGGAATTTTTGAACAAAATATATAGCTCCGCAAAGAATACTGGCGTTTTGATAAGAAGCATAAATCTTCTTGCCTCAACAAAAACCGATTTCTACATTTCTAACCCTTACGAGGTCCAGCTTTCCGGCACATTCTCATCGCTCGGAAGTTTCCTTGCTGATATGGTGAACTACTCTGTCCTCACGACATTTTCAAATCTTCAGGTAGCAGCCAAAAGGGAGGGTGTTTTTAGCCTGAATTCATCTATGACGATAACAACATACAGCATCCCCCAGGAAGAGATTCTTCAGCCACCCGAAGCCCTGAAGCTTGAACCCCCGCCATTTGTTCCACCAAAATATGAGAAGGGCAAAAAATAAGATGAAACTCCTTTACAAATGTCCGGTTTTTGTATTATTTGTAGTGGTACTTCTGGATAACCTTCTGGCGCAGGTAGCACCTCCACCACCTTATGAGGTGCTAAGTGTGAGTCTTTCGTGTGATGGCAAGATAACGAATGTGTTTGTTGAGACGACACGAAAACCAAGCGCAAAGGCTTTTTATATTCCAGGCCCGCTTCGGTTTGTGATTGATCTTGAAAACGCCATCCTGAAAATGCCCCCCATACAGGCTCAACCCCTGCCCGAAGGGCTTTTTTCAAAGCTCTCAATATCGCAATACAGGGGAGGAAAAAATCCGGTTGTGAGGGTTGTTATGTTTGCCAACTCCAGAATCGAGGATTTCACACAAAATGCTACGGACAACAGGCTGGAAGTGAGATTCCAGACCCCTGGATATCCACCATTTAGTTTGCCCGAAAGCACAAAGGCTCAGGCAATTCCTCCTGTGCCTCCTCGTAAAGAGGAAAAGCTTGTGCCAGTTTCTGCAAAAGCGGAATCCGTTAAACCCACGGAAGCTCAGCCAGAATCTGTTCCCCCGCCAGTGGGTGAGGTTAAAGGATACAAACGCGCTATAGTGACCTTTACATACGAAGGGCGAGACCCGTTTGTGCCGCAAACGCCAACAAAAGAGGTGCCTTTTGGCTCGGAGATTTACCCGAATGTTGAGGCAATTTCTCTTGTCGGAATAATCCAGGATGGAGCAACACGCAAAGCACTTCTTGAGGATACGCAGGGTTTCGGTTATCTTTTAGGTGTCGGTGATAGCGTGGAGAACGGTTATGTCAAATCTGTTGGCGAAAGAAGCGTCACATTTCAGGTTGAGGAGTTTGGCTGGACAAGGACAGTAACATTGGAAATGCCAAAGGGACCAAAATGAGAAAAAGGTTAACTTTTGTCCTCCTCTTTTTTGCCCTCCTTCATATTGTTGCGCAGACTAACAAGCGGTTCCCGGTCTTAGACCTCCAAAACGCAAGCCTTCAGGCGGTTTTCCAGTTCTTAGCCGAAACCGGAAATATAAATATCATACTTGATCCTGCAGTAAAGGGCAATGTCACGATGCGTCTGCGGGATATTAGTTGGCAGGATGTTATGGATGTTGTGCTTGACACTTACGGCCTTATCGCTATTAAGGAGAAAAATTATATACGGGTAATGTATAAGACCGACTATTTCAAGAACGAGGTTGCTCAGAAGCAGTATGAGGAGCAAAGGCGGGAACTTGAGGAACTTGAGACCAAGGTCATTCGGATTAACTATGCGACAGCAAACGAGATAGCCTCAAGTGTTCAGGGCGTGCTTTCATCACGGGGAAGTGTTACTGTTGACCAGCGTACGAATTCAATAATCGTGCGCGATATACACGCATCATTTGCCAAGGTGGACGCACTTATCGCAGAACTCGACAAGCCAACAAAACAGATAAGGATAAGTGCAAAAATTATGCTCATTGACTCAAACTATTTGAACGAACTTGGAATAAGGTGGTCAGCAGAAAAGATGACCGAACAACCTGGCGGAAGGCTTACAGTTTCCTCTGAGGCTAATCTTGTAGCCACTAAGCTTGCTTCTTTTACATGGGGAATAATCTCGGGCGAATACAATCTTAACGCATCCATTGCCGCTATAATAAGCAATAATAAGGGCACGATAGTTGACCATCCAGAAATCATCACCCTTGACAACAAGACGGCGACGATTTATTCTGGCGAGCGAATCCCCATAAACACCCTTGACGAGGCTGGCAATGTCGTTACCACTTTCTTTGAGACCGGCACAAAACTCGAGGTAACACCCCATATAACCGCCGAAAACCGAATCCTTATGCACCTTAAACCGGAGCGATCGGCATATAATCCTACCGCTGGCGGGTTTACAATTATTACCCGAAACGCAGAAACAAATCTGCTTGTGGGCGATAAAGAAACCGTGGTCATCGGTGGGTTGACCTCCCAGGAAACACAGCACGCCGAAAAGGGTGTCCCGATTTTGAAAGATATCCCCCTTATTGGGAGGCTTTTCAGATATAATTCTAAATCGGTCATCAGCAAGGACCTTGTTATCCTCATAACGCCGGAAATCCTTCCAGAAGCTGGAGGTGCTACACCAACAGGTGGCGGGACCTTGCAACCACCAAGATAAATTATATGATATAAAATATGGGAATCGTAACTAACAGGAAATGGTTTGAGCCTTTAGCGCGTTTGCTCTGGAAATATTTTTAGATCCTTTTGAGCGATCAAAAGAGGTAAATAGATGGAATACGCACTAATACTTGCTGGTGGCAGGGGCGAAAGGTTTTGGCCTCTGAGCAGACAGAATAACCCCAAACAACTCCTGGCTATTTTTACTCGTACAAAACGCACCCTCCTCGAAGAGGCAATAGAGCGTGCGGGGAAGATAGTTCCAGGGGAGAGGATTAAAATTATCACCTCGCCCGAGCTAAAAAGGCGCATTTGTGCAAGGGTAAAATCTTTGACCGATGATGATTTTATTCTTGAACCTTACGCGAAAAATACCGCCCCAGCGATTGCCTTTGCAGCGCAGAGACTTATTGAAACCGACCCGGATGCGCTTATGTATATATTTCCATCAGACCATATAATAAGGGACGAACAGAAGTTTTTGCTCGCTGTGGCTACAGCAAGGGAAATGATTGAGGCAGATGAGGATGGGCTTGTGCTTATAGGCATTAAACCCAATCGCCCGGAAACCGGGTACGGCTATATTGAACTTGAACCATTCGAACATAACGGTTTTATCTGCAACAGATGCTACAGTGTCAAAGCCTTCAAGGAAAAGCCCTCCCGCCCACTTGCACAGGAGTTCTTGCTTGACAAAAGGCACTACTGGAATAGCGGTATATTTGTATGGAAGGCTAAAACAATCCTCAAATATGTTGAGGAGTTGATGCCGGAATTGCACAGGGCGTTGGAACTTTATGGCACAGTGAAGTTCAAAGAGGCATACAGGAATCTTCACCCAACATCCATTGACTATGGGGTTCTTGAAAAAGCCCGCAAGGTCTATGTTGTGATAGGGGATTTCTTTTGGGATGATGTTGGATCGTGGCATGCACTTGAAAGAATTATCGCAAAGGACGAATCAGGAAATGTTAAGATAGGCAATGCTTTTACATTTGATGTTAGTAATGCGAGCGTGGTTAACGATGGCAAAGGGATTATTGTTGTTTATGGTGTCTCTGATATTGTTGTTGCGCGTTCGGGAAGCCGGGTTTTAATTTTGCATAAGGATAAAATAGATGATATGCGCAGGCTTATAGAACGAATCAAAGAGGAACCGGAATGGAAAAAGTATTTGTGAGTTTAGCATTGTTTGTAATTTTTGCCCAGTGCTTTTATTATTCTCCCCAAAAAGAGGGAAAAAGCGAGACAGCCCTTTTGTTGCCAAAATCCGCGTATGATATGCGAGTTGTTGTTCCGCCGAAGGAGCCAGAGTTTGTGGAGAGCACTAAAGTGGAAACAGGGGAGATTTCAAGCGCAAGCGAGGATAGCTTTTTTGTAGCGAAGGGATGGCGGGTTCAGATTGGCTCAGCGAATTCAAAAGAAGAAGCGGGGAAAATGCGCGAAGATGCTGAACGGAAGCTCAAGCAAAGGGTATATATCCTGCCAGGCGTCCCGGGCTATAAATTGAGGGTCGGGGATTTTGTGGATCGCGAAACCGCAGAGGCATTTGCCGAAAGTCTCAAGGAGATGGGTTACCCTGAAGCAATTGTTGTCCCTTCGGAAGTAAGAATCCGGAAATAAAAAAGGGGTGCGAAATTGATAGTTTTCATTGACCAGTACAATCCCTCAAGCGAAATCATTCAGGCGTCGAAGAATTTTATAGAGGCTGGCGAACTAATCATACATCCGACGGAAACGATTTATGGTTTCGGTTGCCTTGCAACGAATCCATATGCGTTGCGCGAACTCGGTGCGTTGAAAATGGATGGGGAACGCACGCGCATTGTTCTCATCTTGAAGGATTGGGTAGGTCGTTTCGTTGAATCCGCCGAAAGATTTTCTGACCTTTTTGGTCTTTGGCCTGCGCCCCTTACTATGATTCTTCCCGGCAAGCCTAATACTTTACCGCCATCCCTTTATAACGAACGAGGCGGATTGGCTCTGAGAGTTTCGCCTTCGGTTTATGTTTCATCGCTTCTTGAGGCGCTTGACAAACCAATTGTCTCAACAAGCGTAAACCGATCAGGTGAACCGCCTATGGTAAACCCGGAAGAAATTATAAAAGAATTCAGCAATAAAATCCCACTCATTGTGCTTGCGGGTGTGCTTAAAGGACCGGCATCAACAGTCGTTGATTGTATGGAGGCACCGCTAATAAAGATTATTCGTGAGGGTGCTTTCAAACGGAATGAGCTTCAAAAAAACTTGCCCAGGTTTGAAATTGTGTAGGGTACTATTCCTTTGCAGCGGGAATTCCTGTAGGAGCCCGATGGCTGAGGGCATAGCCAAAAAGTTTGGGCTTATAGCCTTTTCTCGCGGGGTTATTGCGTCCGAGGGATTAGGCGCTGACCCAAATGCTGTGGCTGTTTGCGCAGAAAACGGGATCGATATTTCAAACCACACAAGCACCACCTTAAAGGAGGAGGATTTCCAACTCGCTGATTACATTCTCTGTATGGAGACAAAACACATAGAATATATAAAAAGGAGATTCCCATTTTACGCCCACAAATCGGCGCTTCTTGGCTCGTTTTGTGGGGTCGGCGAGATTGAGGACCCTATTGGCGGAAGCATTGAAAAATATCGCGAAACATTCAAAAAGATAAGGACGAGCATTGAAAAGTTCGTTGAAAAGATTAGCTCTGGGCATAGCGATTGCGCTTTTTAGTGCAAAGGATGGACTTGCTCAAAAACCGTTTCCCTTTGGCCCCGGTGAAAGACTTGTATTTTCGGTAGATTACGGTGTAATAAATGCCGGAACCGCAGTGATGGAGGTCGTTTCAACAACCCAGCTCAGGGAGAGGGTCTGTTATCATATCCGTTCAACCGCAGAGAGCAATAAAACATTCTCCCTGTTTTTCAGGGTTGAGGACCTTGTTGAATCCTTTATGGATGTTGAAAATTTATATTCAATTCGCTTTGAAAAGCATCTTCGCGAGGGGAATTTCAAAGCAGACCAGTGGATAAACTTCATCCAGGATTCTAATCTTGCTATATATAACGATGGCGGGCGTTTTAAGACTCTACCAAATACGCAGGATATGCTTTCGGTGCTGTATTATTTCCGGACGCTCGAGTTTGAGGTTGGTGACACTGTTGCTATTCCGAATCACGCGGACAGGAAGAACTATCCATTAAATGTTATTATCTATAGAACGGAGGTTGTTAGTGTTCCTGCTGGAACATTTGTCTGTTATGTTGCCGAGCCTTTTCTCAAAACCTCCGCTATTTTCAAACAGGAGGGCAGAATAATTGTCTGGCTTACCGCAAATCAGTATAAGATCCCTGTAAAGATGGAATCTAAAATTGTTATCGGCGCGATTACAGCAAATCTCGTTGCTTATAAGCTCGGTACACCGATTATTCAGCAAGGTCAATGATTTTTATAGATTTGAGATCGGGAATTTGTGGCGATATGATGCTTGCTGCTTTGATTGATCTTGGCGCTTCTTTTGAAAAAATCAGGGAGGATGTTTTATTTATGGCTCAATCAGTGGGCATGGGTTTGAGCTTTGAACTTGAAGATATGCCCGGATGCAAAAGGCTTCTGATTGAACCGTTTGAGCACAATCTTCGGGTGAGTGCCTCAGAATTAAGGGGGTTCGTGCAAAAATTTTTTGACGAGTTCAGTATTGATGGTGAATATAGGAGAATTGGCACTGAGGCATTTGAGATACTTGTAGAAGCCGAAACCCACGCACATAAAAATTTGCATTTCCCCTCCCCCATTTACCGGGAGCCATTTTTGCACGAATCGCTTGACATTCTTGTGGATATTGTGGGAGCGAGCCTTGCAATGAAAATGCTCGGGCTTGATTTAGGAGGGGTTTTTGCTTTGGGTCCTTTGAATTTAGGTGGTGGCAGTGTTGAGTTTCATATGCGGAAGGTGGAAATTCCTGTGCCGGCTGTATCAAGGATAGTTAAGAGATATTCTATACCATCCCGCAGGAGCAATTCCAATTTTGAACTTGCCACGCCAACAGGCATAAGTATCCTTGCCGCATTGAGACCGATATTTGTTTATGAGTTGCCGTCGCAAAAACCGAAACGAATCGGATTTGGTTGCGGGCGATGGGATACAAATCTTCCCCCATTTTCTATTGCCGAGTTTTGAAAATAGTTAGCCTGTGCTATTAGTTTTTCCTTTTGTGCTTTCGGGCTCGTAATAAACCTTTACAAGCGTGAGCCCCTCAGGTGGTGCGACCGGGTAATTATAAATCCTTTTGCCGTGGCAGAGCATCTCTAAAAACTGGTCTTTGGTCAATTTTCCAGTTGCCACGCGCACCATTGCCCCAACAAGCGAGCGCACCATCCCGCGCAGGAAAAATCCGCCACGAATGCGAAAGATAAGCCCGCCACGAGCCCGCCGCCAGTAAGCCTCGTATATTGGGCAGACCGTTTTTATTTTTTCCCCCGGTTCCCTTGAGAAGGCGTAGAAATTGTGCTCCCCGGTGATCTGACGGGCAAGTTCGTTAAGCAAATCAAAATCAAGTTTTGCTTTAAGGTACCAACTGAATTTTCGTGTCAGGGGACTTTTTACGGTGACGATCCTGTATTCGTACAGTTTTCCCGTGGCACTTCGCCGCGCATCAAAATCCTCATCTGCATACCGCAATCGCTTGATCGCAATTGTATCGGGCAGTATTGAGTTAAGCCTCCGCAACAATTCTTTTAACTTTACCTTACCTTCATAATGAAAATTGAACACCTGAGCCTTAGCATGAACCCCCCTATCCGTTCGTGAGGCTCCACGAATATGTATTTTCTCACCCAGAAGAATTGAAAGAACTCGTTCGATTTCTCCCTGAACTGTTGGTTTATCCGGCTGCTTTTGCCAGCCATAGTAGTTACTGCCGTCGTATTCAACTATACCCATTATATTCTTCATATCAATGGAACCTAAAATATATATTCAATGCTACCACCAAAATTGAGAGCGCTACAAGGTGGATATCGCCACCAGAGAAAAGTGGCTCTGCATATGTAGTTCTCTTTTCCCCGAGTTCGTATCCCCTTATATGAAGTGCTATTGCGGTTCTTTCGGCTTTTCTTATCGTGCACACAAAAAGTGGAACAATAAGCGGTGCAAGATCTTTTATTCGCTCTTTTAGTTTGCCTTTCCCCACTTCTATCCCTCGTGCCAACTGGGCTTCTTTTATCTCCTCTGCCTCTGTGAACAAGCCGGCAAGAAATCTTACAGAAAGGTTTAGAAGCAGGACTATTTCCTCAAAGAAGGTTGAGACTCTTGTTAGCGGCCTGAATATCTGCTCAACACCAACTATTAGCTCGTCCAAAGTTGTTGTCCACACGAGAAGTGTCGGGAAGCCAACAAGCAAGAACAACCGCAATGAATAAAAGAGCCCCTTTTTTGCACCGATAATCAAGCCCTCATTAAAATTTGAGGCGGGACCAGGGAATAGAATGTGTATGATAAAGGTTATGACGAAAAATAACCAGAGAGTTTTGAACAATCCCCAGAGCTCCTCAAGCCCAAAATTTGCAAGACTAAAAAGCGCAATGAAGATAACTAAGCCGAGAAGGGCAAACTCCATTGTCGGGTTTAGGAGGGTTGCGAATGAAAAAAGCGTAAACGCTATAAGTTTTGATATCGGGTTTAGTTCGTGTATGGATGAGGCAATCTCGTGTTTGCTTTGCAGGTGGTTTTTCATAAAAGGCGTGATGATGAAATCCCTTGCTATTTTATAAGGGTGATTTTTGTATGATAGGAATAAAGCCCATTTTTCAATCGCAAAAAGTAAATTCCCGAGGATAATTCGCACATATCAAGTTTTATTGATGTTTCGCCCTGTTTTAGCAAGCCCAACTGGAAAGTCTTAACCTTTCGCCCGAGTATATTGTGTACAGAAAGTTCGGCATTCTTCAGATCTACAGGTGTTTTGATTTTGATTGTTGCCGCCCTGTTGAACGGATTTGGATAGGTTTCAAGCGAGAAGTAAGGCAGGCTTTGAATCTCCTCAATATGGGTTCCAGCAAGCCTGCAGATGAGCACTCCCTCGTTTTCTGTTATAACGAGGATCCGCCCGAGAGTTGCGAGCCCGGTTGTTGTTCCCTGCGTATTTATAAGCGTAAAATTCGAATCGGGCAAGGACAGGCTATACGCCACAACTCCGAGTTCCCCAAGCGCAACCAATAGGTAAGGCTCAACAACAGCAATTGAAAGCGGTATGCTTGCGGTTGCGATTGTATCAACAACAAGGGGCAGGGCTGGATTAGATGTATCAAAGACAAATATTTTACGATTCCTGTCAGCGATGAAAACCCTGTTATAGCTAACATCAATTGAGGTTGGGGAAAGTCGTACAGGATATCCACCAACAGGTCTTAGCTCGTTTTCGCTCACAATCTTAAGCCCACTATCGCTATCGGCTATATACAGAAGACCATTTTTCGCCTTTATACTTTGCGGGTGAGGAGTAGGGAATATGCCCGAGGCAGAAGGTGTTGCGGGGTTTGCGACATTCAACCTGAAAACGCCCTGTCCATCAACCGAACAAAACAGCCAGTTGTTGTCGATATCAACATCATTGTTTGTCCCGCTTACCTCAAAGGAACGAACAAGAAAGAGGGAGTCGGGCACACAGGCGTTTATCTGAATGAGCCCGGCTGTGCCACCAGCAGCAAAGATATAATCGTCTTTCATAACAGCGCTTTCAAAGCTGAGGCTCAACCTGAATATATCAAGAATAAGAGGTGAGCGGATATCGGTTATGTCAATGTTGAAAAGCCCCGAGTAGCCCGAACAAACGACTAACTTTGTGCCGTATATATATGCCTGTTTGTGTCCGCCGAGCAGGTTCTCCCTTGCACGAAAGATTATGCGTGCGGGGTTTGATATATCAAGGAGTATTAATCCCTCACCCGTGACAAGATAACCATATCCATTGGCGGAGGCAAAATCCGATATTGCAGTTGCTGAAACGAAATAACGGTCAGCGAGAGCCGGGGATGACGGATTGGAAATATCAACGGAAAAAAGTCCTATGCTACCGCACCCCAAAAATGCGTAGTTTCCCTGAAGGTCAATATCGTATACGGATAAGTCAGGCTGAACGAATTGTCCCACAGGTGTTGGGTTTGTCCTCACACGAGCATCGATAACTATAAGCCCACTCGCATCTGCAGCAAGGTAAATGTAAGCCCCATCCTCGCTGAACCTTCCCTCACGCACAACACCACCCCCGCGATAACTTCCGAGCCTCACCGGTGACGCCGGCGAAGAAACATCATAAAGTGTTAGCCCCTCAAGCCCCCTGAAAATCGCAAGCGTATTTCCGCTTATCGCAAGGTCAAATACCCCACCGCTCACTATCGTGTTAGAGACCGGTTCAATGGTGTTTGGCGGAATGAATCTTACTGTTCCAAACCCACGGGTCTTTTTCGCTATGTAAATGTATTCGCCAGAAACCGCAACCCCCTGAAGTCGGTCATCGGCGGTGTATACAGCGTTGAGCTGTATATGTGCGGGGTTGCTTATATCAAAAACCTCAAGCTCGCCAGTGGAACAGGCTAAAAAGGCATAGTTGCCACTAACTGCAACTTTCTGCCCCGTCCCGGGACCATATGCCCAGCCAATCAGTTTTACATTGATTGAGTCGAGCCTTTGAAAGCAACCAATCCCATACGGGAACACCCCGTAGAAATAATCTCCTCTTGCAACACCACCCTTTAGGCTTGCCCACGCCACAGTCCCGCTAATCGTGGCATCAAGAGCAAATCCATAACGCAAAACCGCCAGGCAGAAAACCAGAACATATTGTGTGATACGCCTCATCCTTAAACCCCCATTATCTCTCTGATCTTGTTTAAAAAATTTAACCTATCAAGTTTTATTGAAAATAAACCCTTAACCTCAAAGGAATCCCCTTTGAGTTTACCGATAATTGTATATGGGACGCCGAAATTTTCGGAAAGCCAATCAAATTCGCCAAGTCGGCTTTCTGATATTATTACAAGGTACCGGGACTGGGATTCTGAAAAAAGCAGGACGAATGGTGAAAGCGAGTGCGGGCACTCAATACTCACGCCGTAAGGGCAGGCTGGATCTTTGAGAGCAAAATTCAGTAGCGCCTTACATACGCCACCTGAAGATAAATCTGCGACATAACCGGGCAGTCGGTTTTTTATTATCTCGCGCACAAAAACTGCATTTCTCTTTTCGGTTTCAAGGTCAAGCCCGGGCGGACTGCCAGAAAGCTCCCCTGTAAGGAGCAGTTGGTAAATTGTTCCGCATAGTTCGTTTTTGGTCTCACCAACGACTATAATAAGGTCACCCTCCTCGCAAAATGGGAAGAATGGGAGATAATTTATAATGCCAACTGTTCCCACAACCGGTGTGGGAAGGATGGAGGAATTTTCGCTTTCGTTATAGAAGCTTACATTCCCGCTAACAATCGGAATATCCAGGGTTTCGCTTGCAACCTTGATCCCCTCCACACACCTGACGAAATAATAGAATTTTTCGGGCTCCTCAGGGGAAGGGAAATTAAGGCAATCGGTTATAGCTATCGGTGTTCCGCCAAGCGCGGTTATGTTTCGTATTCCCTCTGCTATCGCTGATTTGCCGCCCTCAAAGGGGTCAAGCGATGTGTAAAAGGCGGAACTGTCAATTGAAAGCGCAATATAAGTCTCTTCCCCTTTAATTCTTATGAGGCTTGCTCCACTACCCGCGGGCACAATTGTGTTTGTCCCGATCGTTTGGTCGTATTGTTCGTATATCCATTGCTTTGAAACCACATTCGGGTCATCAGCAAAACGCACGAAAAATTCAAGCGGATTGTCTGGTTCAGGGACTGTATTATGTGAAATTTGGCTTTTGGGTTTTCTGTACGGGCGATTTATCACCGGCGCACCTTTTCCCCTTATAAGCGACTCAATCGGAATAGAGGCTAAACTATCCCTGCCTGCACGGACGACGAAATATTTTTCGGCGAGGACATTCCCGATAACCGAAATCTCAACGCCATACTTATTAGCAACTTCGCTGATATCGCGCAATTTTTCGGGACTGGCTGCAAATGCTATGCGCTCCTGGGACTCCGAGAGCATAATTTCGATGGGTGTTAAATCCTTTTCGCGAAGGTGTATTTTGTGCAAATCGATGATCACGCCGGCGTCGGCTTTTGCGACCATCTCAGCTACTGCAGCACTTATCCCACCTGCGCCAAGGTCCTGTGCAGTAAGGATTAGTCCGCGCTCGTTTAGTTCAAGTGTCAGATCCATAATAAGTTTTTCAAGAAGGGGGTCGCCAATCTGGACAGAGAGTCGGTCGGCGTCTTTACTTTTTTCCTCAAGTTCTCTTGAGGCAAACTCAGCGCCCCGGATACCATCTCGCCCGGTCTTTGACCCCGCAAGGATTATCAAACTATTCTCTTCAAGAAACCTTCCTGTAAGAAGCTTTTTGGGCTCCACAATCCCGAGCGCCATCACATTCACAAGCGGGTTATTGTGGTAGGAATTGTGGAAAATTGTTTCTCCGCCAACTGTTGGAACGCCAACACAGTTCGCGTAAAAGCTTATCCCTCGCACAACACCATCAAGATAGTATCTTGTTTTGGGCGATTCAATCGGTCCGAAGTGAAGGGAGTCCAGAAGAGCAATCGGGGTTGCACCCATAGCAAATATATCACGGAGTATCCCGCCAACACCGGTTGAAGCCCCCTCGTAAGGCTCAATTGCTGTCGGATGATTGTGGCTTTCAACCTTGAATATAAGCGCGTATTTATCAGAAACTCTTATACCCCCAGCGTTCTCCTCGCCGCATTTCACAACCCCTTTATCTCTGTCAAAAAACTGTTTAATGTACGGCAACGAACTTTTATAACTGCAATGCTCCGACCACATTACGGAATATATTGCAAGTTCAAGCTCGTTCGGTTCTCTGCCGAGCAGTGCCATTATCTCGTTTTTTTCCTGAGCGCTTATGCCCATTTTTAATTCTTGTAACCCTCTTGGGACCTTCAGAAATAATAGACGAGCGGGCTTTTAGAGAGGAATTCTACCAATCGTGAGGCAACAGAAACAGGGATACCCGTTTTTTCGGAGATTGTTTTGGGGTCGGTTTTTGCGATTTCCTCTATTGATGAGAATTTTTCAAGGAGGCGTTTTTGGTAGATCTCGCCAATGCCCGACACCTGTCTGAGGATTTTTGCCTCAATGGAACTTCCGCGAAGCTTCTTGTGGTATTCAACTGCAAAGCGGTGCGCCTCGTTTCTCACGCGCTGCAATAATTTCAACGCGAGCGAATACCTGGGAATGTTTATAGGGGTTGTAGAGTTCGGCAGATAAATCTCTTCAAGTTTCTTAGCAAGGGCGATTACGGGAATTTTGCCCTCAAGATTGAGCGAGGAGAGAGCCTCATTAGCGCTTGCAAGTTGTCCCGCTCCACCATCTATGAGAATTAGATCCGGAAGTTCCTTCCCCTCCTCCATAACTCGCTTATATCTTCTGTACACAATCTCCTTAATCATCGCGAAGTCATCAGGATTATCCTTGCTGATAATTTTAAAATGTCGGTAGTCCGATTTTCGCGGGCGACCGGAAACGAAAGTGACAAGCGATCCGGTTGCCCATTTCCCCTGAATATTTGATACATCAAATGCCTCAATCCTTAACGGTGGCCTGGGAAGATTCAGTTCTTTCTGGAGCTGGGAGATTATTAATGGGACCTTCTTCTCAAGTTTTGAGGACAACTGTTCTTGCAATATAAGGTCTGCATTTTCCCGGGCGAGCCTGAGAATCTTTTTCATCAACTCCGTTGTTGGAAGGACAACCCGACATTGCTTACCGGTTTTTCTGGTTAGCATATGTGAACAGCCCCTCATATCAGGAAATCTTGCGGGCACAACGATTTCCTGCGGAACATCGGGTGTCCCGATATAATACTGCGTGACAAAGGATGTATAGTATGTATCTTCTTCGTAATCCTTCACCCCTGGCTTGAATATCTGCACCTTCCTGTCAATAATAGCGCCTTCCCTTGCCTGGAAAATCACCGCAACGCCAATATTATCCCGAAAGGTAATTACGAGGAAATCCCTGTCCATAGCGTCATCAAGTTCTATAGGTGTTTGCCCGAGGAAGCGCTCGATAACTTTAAGTTTGTCGCGAAGCAAGATCGCTTTCTCAAATTCCTCAGCCCTTGCTTTTTTCATCATCTCCACATGCAATTTAGCAAGGATTCGTTTCCTTTTTCCGCGAAGGAAGTCTATGAAATCCGCAACTGCATTTCGATACTCATCTACGGACACGCTATTGATACAGGGTCCAAGGCACTTTCCTATCTGGAGGTTCAGGCAGGGTTTTATCGGTTTTCGTGCGGGAAGATTTAATTTGCAATCCCTTATGCCGAACATCTCGCGCGCTATCCGTAATGTCCGACGCATATTGCCAACATCCGTATATGGACCGAAATAAATTGCCCCGTCCTTTTTCCTTTCGCGGACAACCGAAACACGGGGAAATAGCTCGTTTACTGTGATTTTGATGTAAGGATAATGCTTGTTATCCTTGAGCCTTATGTTGTAACGCGGTTCGTAATGCGAAATCAGATTTGCCTCAAGTTCAAGCGCCTCAAACTCGTTATCAACAACAATCAATTCTATTGTTCGCGCCTTTTGAGCGAGCAAAAAAGTAGCCGGCGTCATCAGTGTACTGGAGTGAAAATAAGACGGGATTCTGTTCGCAAGGTTTTTCGCCTTGCCAACATAAATCACATTCCCATTTTCGTCCTTCATAAGATATACGCCTGGTAAAGGCGGTATCTCCTTGAGGTTTTTTATCTCACGCGCCTTATATTCCATATATCAGCTCCAGTCTCATCTGACTCCCACAATCCCTTAGCCCGGGATAGTATGGATATTTCTCGTTAAAGATGTTGGTTCCTTTTATGCCAAATTTTAATTTTCCCGCTCCATATTCCGCCGAAAGATCAACTGTTGCGTAAGGCTTGAAATAGTTGCCGCGAAATGTTTCCCTTCGTCCATAGAGATTGAACTTTATGTTTGCCAGCAAATCTTTATATTTGATTTCAAGGATTTCCGAAAGCGTTAGCCGAGCCACAAGGGGGATCTGGAAGCCAGCCTGGTCCACAAATCTATTGTATGTGAACCTGAGGGTGTTTGAGAAAAATCGGTGATTCGCCGAAATATCAATGTAGGAAAGGATTTGATCGCTTTTTGTGAGGTTGAGGATTATTGGGTTGCCAAGGGCGTTAAGACTTGTTGCGAGGGTATTTTTAAACCCGTTGAAACTCGCGCCTATCTTCGCCTCATAAATGGAGGTCAAATAAACCCTTGTTTCAAGGTTTGCGCGGTAGTTGTTCACCGTTTCATCGAGGAATATAGCCGAACTTATAATGGGATCCGAACTTATGAAAGATCTTGCTGGCAATTCAATATCTCCAGTGTATTCCGCAAGAATCTCCCATTTTGTCGTTCTTATATTTGCTCGGGCATAAGGGAAAAGATATGTGTTGGAATAGGTCGTGTTAAAATGAAACCCCAGTTCAAAGTAATGGACATTGTAAGTATACCCGAGCCCGCAGTATGCCCTGAATTTTGCGTACTCCACGAGGTACCCGTTCATTGTGTCGCGGATTCTTTCCCCGCCCAACTGAATTGAGCTTTTCGCCCGGAAACCTCGCGGAAGATAGTATCTAAAAAGCAAATCCCCTTTTGCCGAATAAACAGGATACCAATTATAGTCATCCCGCTTTGTACCGTAAAAACCCTCGAGCGAAAATTCTGTAGAATACCCTCCCCTGAGAACTATGCCATCAAGCACAGCATCACAAACCCACCGTGATGAATTTTCCCCGTGAAATCTCACTGGAAACTCAAACTCCCTTTTGGTGAATTCGGCATTTATTCTTGCGGTTATTATGCTATGTTCGAGCTTTACCGCGGAACTGGTCTTAGCCTGAAGATTTAGCACTTTTGAGAAATCGCGATTTCGCTCAACACTAAACCCGGATATTGAAAACATATTATTCCTTGCGAACTCGTAAATTGCTCCAAGTCCGCCTTTGAGTTTAAAGTCTGCCGAAAGGGTTATATTTAGGGAGGGCTTGAAAGCAGGGTTTTTGCCGGGCAGTTTTGAGCTGTCAATAAAGAAGCGGTTCAATTCCTGTGGGTTTATAATTGGCTCTTTTGGGGCAGGTAAAGGAGGATTCTCCTTTGGTGCCGGTGGGATTATTCCCTCAACAGGGAAAAGGGAGCTTGCCAGCCCAAAGAGCACGAGCGCTATTGTTCCCAACCATATTTGCATATATCGCGTCATTTGCTTTTTATTGTTAAATTATGCAAAAATATCCTCAAGGTCAAGCGGATAAAAGAGCGGGGAACCGCAAGCGAGAGTTAGGGGGGACTTTTATTTTTCTATATTATTGCGAAGTTCCTCAAGTTTTTCAAGGCTTGGGATGAGTATTTCCCTTGGCTTACTTCCATCAAGGGGACCGACAATGCCATAATGTTCAAGCTGTTCCATAAGCCTTGCCGCGCGTGTGTAGCCGATACGGAGTTTCCGCTGAAGATATGAGGTTGAGCCCTGGCGGTATCCAACGACAATTCTTGCCGCTTCCCAGAACAATTCGTCAAGCTCACCCTCAATGGTTTCTTCTTCCTTTGTGGTATCCTTTAGTTCAACAAAATCTTCCTTGTATGGGTTCTCGTATTGTTTCAGATACTCAACGATTTTCTGTGTTTCGGCGGTAGAAACGAAAGCACCGTGGATCCTTATTGGGACTGATGTTCCCGGGGGTAGGAAAAGCATATCGCCCTGTCCCATAAGTCGCTCGGCGCCGTTGCAATCTATAATAGTTCGCGAGTCTGTTCGCGAACGAACACGGAAGGCGATGCGTGCAGGGAAATTAGCCTTTATTAGCCCTGTGACAACATCTACGGAGGGTCTTTGTGTTGCAACCACAAGATGTATTCCAACCGCACGGGCAAGCTGTGCAAGACGGACTATGGGCTCCTCAACATCCTTGCTCGCAACCATCATAAGATCCGCCAGTTCATCTATTATCACAACAAGATACGGTAATTTCCGCTCTTCCTGTGGGTTTATCGCACGGTTATATTCGTCTATCTCTCTTACGCCTTTTTCCTGGAGCAATTTATACCTTTGATTCATCTCTAAGAGGGTTAGTTTAAGGATTTTTGCCGCATCCTTTGGCTCAACCACAACATCCGCATTGAGAAATGGGATCCCGTTGTAAAGTGTTAGTTCAATCCTTTTCGGGTCAATTAGTATAAATCTCACATCCTCCGGATTCGATTTGTAAATTATGCTTGTAATCATAACATTAATCCCGACCGACTTTCCGCTTCCGGTTGCGCCAGCCACAAGAAGATGGGGGAGTTTGCGAATATCAACGACAAAAGGCGTGCCATCAACCCTTTTCCCGAGCGCCACCGTTAGCGGGGATGTGCTTTTCTTAAACTGCTCCGATTCTATTATTTCTCGCAGAAAAACCTGTTCCGGGTTCTTGTTCGGAACCTCAATCCCAACAACGCCTTTACCCGGAACCGGCGCCTGAATCCTTATCTCGGGCGCTTTAAGCGCAAGTGCAAGGTCATCCTCGAGGTTTACAATCTGGCTAACCTTGATCCCCGATGCTGGCTCAAATTCAAACCTCGTAATAAGAGGACCAGGAAGAATGCTTTTGAGTTCGCCCTCAATGCCGAAGCTTTCAAGTTTTTCTATGAGCGTTTTACCGAGCTCTGCAAGTTCGCTTTCGTTAATTTCTCGCCTTTGCGCCCCCTGGGTAAGATAGTTTATTGGCGGAGGGGTGTAGCCCGTCCGGGGGAGTGTAGGTACAAATGTTGCCTGTTTTGGCGGGATTGATACCACTGGAGCGGATTGCGGTTTTTTCAATTCTTCCGTTTCATTTGTCTTTGGTGCCTGCTCAATCTTTTGTGCCTCTTCACGGACAGGTTCAGGAGCCCGGGGAGTTTCTGCTTTTGAAATCTCCTGCAAACTCTCTTGCTGTACCTCAATTTTCTCGTTTCGCACAATCCTCGGAATAACAACCTTCTTCGCAATCTCCTCGTTTTTCTTTTTGCCCGGCTCTATTCGTATTTCTGTCCCCGGCTGTATATTGCCCGATAGACGGATTTCCTCAAGTCGCTTCAATCTCTCGCTCTCTTTGCGCCTGAACTCCTCTATTAGTTTTCTTTTTTCGGCTTCTTTTTTCTCCTGCCGGGCTTTCTGCCATTCCCTGAGAAGTTTAGCCAGCTTATTCATATGATTGATTATGTTGAATTTCGTTGTGATTGAAACAAGCGTCAGAAAAGATGTAAAAAGAATGATAGCAATAATTGGCGCGGGTATGATTGCCCGGAGAAGCGACGCTATTTTGTTTCCGAGTTCCCCGGAGATATTTTTAGAGTAAGGAGCGAAAAGTCCGATACTTGTAAAAATAACGATGTAATATAAAAGCGCGTACGAGGTGATTTTCAATGCCAGTGAATAATTTTTGCCGACAGCAAGTATCCCCCACAGGAAAGATAAAAGAGGAAGCATAATGCAGGCAAGCCCGAATATTTTGATGGAATAAAACGCGAATCCTGCGCCAACAGGTCCGCCAAGATTGTTTATCTTTGCTGGCTGGTTAAATGGTGTGGTGGAGGGGTCGTATTCGCCCTGAGTATAGGACAAAAGGCTTATACTCATCAGGACTCCAAGAACTACAAGCCACACCCCAAGTCCAATGCGAGCAAAGTTTAATCTTCCCATTTTCTGCGTTTCCTCCAAAAGTTGTCATTTTATATAACAGGTTTTAATATATAAAGAGTATTTTAAAAATCAAGTAAAAGTATTGACAGGAGTTAAGAATTAAATAGATTATAAGGCTATGTTTGTTATATGTGAACCACGCAACATAAATAAACCCTTCAAATAAAGAGTTAGCAAAGGATTACAATTGATAGCACACGAACGGGCAAAGGCTTATAATCTATCCTTGATTGAAGCGATTTTTTCCACAATTCACGGTGGGATTACAGGGGGGATGTTTTTGGTTGGGCTTTTGATGTTTCTGGGTGGGGGAAATTTTGAAATAGGGATGCTTTCGGCAATACCTGCGTTAACAAGTGTATTCAGTATCCTTTCGGTGATGATTGTTCGTCGCTGGAAAAGCCGAAAGAAAATATCCCTTTGGTGTTTCCTGACATCGCGCATAACCTTTGGATTTATCCTTGGACTCGTATTTGTCAGGCTTCCGGCTTCACCAATAATTATGCTAATACTTGTTGCTATTTCGTCCGCCTTTGGCTCAATAAACGGTACGGTCTGGCTTTCCTGGATAACAGGGGTTATACCTCAAAGGGTGTGGGGGAGGTATTTTTCGCGGAGATCGATAATCTCAAGCATTTCGGGTATGGCAGTTCCTTTGATCGCTGGTAAAATCCTTGACTATTTCAAACTTGTTGGGCATCAAGCATCAGGCTTTGCTCTTTTGTGGGGTGTCGGGCTTGTCGTAACGATTGTATCTTACATAATCCTTACAAAGATCCCGGAAAACGAGCTTGTTTCAACTGATTACAAGCCCATTGTCGAAACACTGGTTTTGCCGCTCACAGATAAAAATTTTCTTCCCTTTTTACGGCTCGGCTTATTTTTCACATTTTTTAATTCGTTTGCTGGTCCATTCTATGTGCCGCATATGCTGAACAATCTTGGGATGTCTTTTTTTGAGATCTCGTTTTACGGGCTCATAGCTGGGCTGATCGGGTTATATTTTCGTAACCTCTGGGGCAAACTGATAGATAGGTACGGTAATAGGGCTATTTTAAAGAGCTCTTTGTGGGGGATCTTTCCGTTGCCTTTGTTGTGGTTGTTCCCAACACCGCATTTCTATTTGCCGATCTGGGTTGATGCTTTTCTTACGGGTATATTCTGGACAGGTGTTGATATTGGTTTGCTTACCCTTTTGTTGAGCCTGAGCCAGAATAGCGAGCGCGAATCTTACTATACATTTTATACGCTTGCAACCGGACTTGCAACATTTTTGGGCTCTCTTGCTGGCGGGACAGTTGCGAAGGCGACCTCACATTTTCAACTTAACATCCTCGGCAAGACTATAGTCAATTATCATCTACTTTTTATGACATCAAGTTTGTCACGCTTAATTACGATTCAACTCGCATTAAGAATCCCCGAGAAAAGAAGAAGGGATGTGCTTTTCCCAGGAATTTTCCCGATTTTGCACGACGAACTTTGGAAGCTGGTGGGAAATTTCGCAAGAACAGCAAAATCAGCCTTATTTTTGGTAAAGGAAAAATTTGAAAACCACACGAAGTAGGGAGAGGAAAAAGAGCACAGAAGATAGCTGCTATGCCATCACCCAACCACACAAGTTGACAGGAAATTCCTGTAATCCCCAATTAATAATGTAAAGCGAAAAACTTTTAACTATAAAAAAGTTTCGATGGTTTGCAAAATATGTTCCCGAAGAGTATTAAATGAAAGGGCGCCCGTTATATGCCCCTTATTAAGCACCTTAACCTGATATCCAATGTAACATTGTCTTTGCCTTTCGTAAAGAACAATCCTGTCGTATCTTGCCAGCAGTGGGAAAATATTTCGTGTTTCAATCCTCGTAAACTCCTTTTCAAAATTGAGCCTTTCGGTGAGAACTGAAGCCCTTGCAAGCGCGGATTCATCGGTTAGTTTTCTGAATTCCCCATTTAGAAAGACATCGTCAAGCGCTGCACCTGCAAGCATAGGAATATAAACATCCGCAGTGTTGTAATATGTTCTGTGAAGATTTGCGACAAACCCGCCAAGGCTGATTCCTGCAACAGCGACCTTCGTTTTTTGGGTTTCCCTGAAATATCGAACAATAAGATTGATAAGTTTTACAGAAACCGCAACCATAGCTGTGAGGTTTGAAAGCCTGCCAATATTTTCCTCGTAAGTCTCAAGCGTAGAATCGTGAAACGGCGCACAGATGGCTATCAGATTGGCATTGATTGTTGCGTTCTTGCTCAGGAATATATTTGTAAAAGTGTTTCGTCCTAATCTGCCAAATTCAAAAGGTCTTTCGGCGCTTCCGTGATGGTATATGATAGTATGAAGATTTTCTTTTTTGAGGTTTGCCACAAAAAAGCCTGCTTGGAGTTTGCCTACAAGCGTATCCGCTTTGACATAATACAACCCATTCTCCCCGATTGGCGGTAGCGTTATTGATGTGCTTGCGAGGTGTCTATGAAATGGTGGGGTATCAATGCTTTCTGAAAAGTACTTTTTGCGAAGTGTGAGCGCGGCGAGAATTACGACGAGTTCATCTAAAAGGGAATGGAAGTTGGTTTTTAAGCTCTCGCTGGCCAATTTGTCCGTAAGACCTATTTTTACGAGCCCGATTCGCTTGCCTTCCCAATGGCGTCAATGATCTTTGTATATCCAGTGCATCGACAAAGATTTCCCGAGATTGCCTCTTTAATCTCCATACAGGTCGGATGGGGGTTTTTGTCAAGAAGGGCTTTAGCGGACATAATAAAACCCGGTGTGCAAAACCCGCATTGGATTGCGCCGGAGTCAATAAATGCCTTTTGTAATGGATGGAGGTCTTTGCCGTTTGAAATGCCCTCAATTGTGAGTATCTCGTGGCCATCTGCTGAGCTTGCAAGAACAAGGCAGGAAGGCACAGGCAAGCCATCCATAAGAACCGTGCAAGCTCCACATTCTCCTTTGCCACAGCCCTCCTTTGTCCCCGTAAGGTGCAGTTCATCCCGAAGAACCTCTAAAAGTGTTTTCCAGGGATATACAGAAAGAATCTCTGTTTTGCCGTTTACTGTGAGTTCTATTCGTATTTTCATATTATTTGCCTCCTTTCAAAAGCTGGAAGAGCCTTTCAGGTGTAGCGGGGATTTCATATAATCTTTTTCCAGTGGCATTAAATATTGCGTTTACGATTGCGGGAGCGATGCCCATAAGCGGTTGCTCACCGAAACCCTTTGCTCCAAATGGACCTTCCCTATATGGGTGTTCAATGATAAACGGTTCTATCCAGGGCGCATCTAAGGCTGTGGGCAGTATATATGTGGAGAAATTTGGGTTGAGCATTTTCCCTTTTTTATCATAAAGAATTTCTTCCATAATTGCATATCCCATTCCCTGAACGGATCCGCCCTCAATCTGTCCCTCTGCGGTTTGCGGATTTATTGCCCTGCCGATATCGTGTGCTGCCCAAATATTATCGACTGTCACCTCGCAGGTCCGCGTATCAACTGTAACCTCTGCTACATTTGCCGCGAAGGCAAAAACGATATAAGCATCACCGATACCGGTTTGGGGGTCCCAGTTTATAAGGGGAGAGGAATCGTAGCCCTCGTATGTGAGCTGGAGTTTTTCGCTCATCGCCTCGCGGATGACCTCCTTAAGCGGAACCTCCGTCGGTTTACCATCAACGAAAATTTTGCCATACTCAATTTTGATTCTTGACCTTTCAACTTTTAGAAGGTTTGATGCGGCAGTAAGAAGGTTTTCCCTTATGGGAATGCAGGCTTTCCTGATAGCGCGTCCGGACATTGTGGTTGAGCGGCTTGCGACAGTTGGACCAGAATCGGGCACACGGCTTGTGTCAGTTTCTATTGTAACGACAGATTCGAATGGGATACCCAATTCGTCTGCGGCAATCTGTGCGAGCACGGTTTTCATTCCCTGCCCCATCTCTGTTGTGCCGACCGCAACCTGTGCGGTTCCATCGGCGAGTAGCGAGACATAAGCCCCGGTCCTATCCAAAAACTTTCCTGCTGCCCCAAGCCCAACGCCATACATAATCGTGGATACGCCAATTCCTGTTAGCTTTTTACCGATTTTTTCAGGGTATCTTTTTCTTTTTTCGTCCCACTGTGAAGCCTGAACTACCTTGTCGAGGCATTCGTGAATCCCGACGGAATGGTCAAGGAGTTGATTTGTTGCGGTTCTTTCACCGGGGCGAAGGAGGTTTTTTCGGCGAAGTTCTACCGGGTCCATATTAAGTTCTGCGGCGAGTTCGTCAATAATGCTTTCAACGGCAAAAAGCACCTGCGGGCTTCCGAACCCGCGAAAAGCTCCACACGGAACCATATTTGTAGCGACGGCATACGAATCAACCTTGACATTCGGTATAACATAAGCCCCGCAGGAGTGAATGGTTCCGCGGTACAAAACAATAGGGCTAAGCGTAGCATAGGCACCAGCGTTAATAATATATTCTACCTCTGCAGCAACGAGCCTACCATCTTTGGTGGCGCCAAGTTTGTATTTTATATGCCCCGGGTGCCTCTTTGACATAGAGATAATATCTTCCTCGCGGGAGTAGATTAATTTTACTGGCTTTCCTGTAAGATGTGCAGCAAGAGCAGCCTGAGCACCAACAATGGAGGGGACATCCTCTTTTCCGCCAAATCCACCGCCAGTTTCCATCTGAATAACCCTGACCTGTGCGAGGTCGATTCCCAAAACCTCAGCCACAGCCTCCTGAACATAAAACGGGCATTGCATTGACCCGCGAATTTCCATCCCGCCATAAGGAAGCGGGATTGCAAGCATACCCTGTGGTTCAAGATAAGCGTGCTCCTGATACGGGGTTTTGTAGGTTCGTTCGATTATCACATCCGCCTCTCTGAATCCCTCCTCGATGTTGCCCTTGCGGATGCAGTAATACTGGAATGTGTTGTCATCCTTCCACAATTTAATATGGGAGGTTCTTGAGCTTAAAGGGTCGAGAAGGGGTTCAAGTTCCTCGTATTCTATTATTATTTTTTCGCAGGCTTCCTCGGCAATCTCTGGGGTATCGGCAGCAACAACAGCTATGGGTTCGCCATAGAATCTAACTTTGTCCTCGGCAAGAAGCACGAGGTCCCTAAATACAACGGGCACAATATTGTTGCCTGGAATATCCTTTGCGGTGGCGATACAGCGCACCCCGGGAATTTTTGATGCCTTTGTCGTGTCAATTCTCAAAATTTTTGCATGTGCGTAGTCGCTTCTTTTGATTTTTGCGTATAACATCCCCGGCAGATATAAATCGCCAACGAATAACGCTTTGCCCGTTGCCTTGGCATAAGCATCGTTGCGAGGAACTGGTTTGCCCACGGAACTCATATTTTCTCCTTTTAGTTTGTTCTTTTGAATTATCCACTAAAGCAACTTTTATCTTTCAACCCGGGTTTTGCCATTGTTAATAAATGAAGAAGAACCAAACCTGTCAAGGAGCGTAAATTTCTTTTTCGATGTTTTTGCCTGTCCTCAGCGAATAATTTATATACCTTATTTCTTACTATTTCTTCTTGCTTTTTTTATTTTGCGCTCTGAGTTTTGCCAGTAACTTCTCATATTGTTCTTCGGTATCAACATCCTCTCTTGTGCCTGGGTCATCAAGTTGAATCAAAATCAGATCCTTTTTGCCTTCATAAGAATGTATAACAGCCCTTGCACCTGCTTCCCTGGGAGCTGATTTAATCTCGTCAAAGTAACCGGAAGAAATCAGAACTGGGTGCCCTAATTTGCCATTATATACGGGCGAGATTATTCCTCGTCTTTCCTTTTTCCAGGCTTCCAGGATGGCGCTATAAGTTTCGGGCTTCACAAGGGGGAAATCCACGGGAACGAGAAAAATTGCGTCAATATCTTGTGGGAGAGCCTCGAGGCCGGTAATTATGGAGCTCAGCATGCCGGCTTGCCAGTTGTCGTTCACGACCGCGCGAACACGAAGTTCACGGCATAAGGGAAGAATCTTTTCGGCATCCGCGCCAACGACCACAAGAATATCGTTCACGCCGGCGTTTTTAATCTTTTGAACCGTGATCTCGAGGAATGTTTTATCTTGAAGGGTCAATAGTGCTTTGGGTATTCCACCTATACGGTTTCCCGCTCCTGCTGCAAGGATAATGGCTGATAATTTTTGTCGTGAACGAACAAGCACTGTTTTTTTTGTGAAACCCTTCAAATCCCTGATTCCGCCGCCTGATTTGATGACTGCTTTTGCGATTTTCGTGTTCGTTATACGAGTGCCGCCCACGAGGTCAAATCGACCTGCTCTGGTGATGTTTGGGCTCACAGGTGTAGATGGTCCAATCATTGCGCGGAAGCGGGCTTTTTTCGTCCACGAAAGAATCTCGTCCACGGACTTATTCGTAAACGCCACCCCAGTCACAAGCACAGCATCGCAATCAGGAAGCATAAGTTTCTCTGCCCACCAGGGGAATGTTTCTTTGCTCGCTATTAGCTGGTTATCCTCGAAGACGATGACCTCTTTGGCTCTCGATTGTACTTGTGGAATAAGCGGGGTCATATTGCCGATTATGGCGACCCTATCGGTTGTGCGGATATCCATAAGTTCGATTTCCTCATTGCCTGCAAAATCTTCGCCGTTCTTCGATAGAAATGCGTTTATTGTAGCGCAACCCACAGATGCAAGAAGCGGGTTTGGGGACTTCGCGAGCTGCAGAAGTTCAAGTGCAGAGGAGGGGATTTGAGAGTAATTTCCGCGGAGGGTCATATTTATGCCTGCTCGTCCGTCGTCGAGTATCACGAGCGTTTGTCTGAGCCCGACGATAACCTCTTTTGCTTTGTGATATTTTGCTTCTTCCGCGAGCGATTCTATTATTTCGTCAACAAGCATCTTAACTGACAAGGACATCCTCCCGGATAAATTCCAGAATATCAAGAACTATTTTCTCCCTGTTGTAAGGGGTTACACGAAACAGGTGGGCTTCTGCAAGCATTCTGACAACATCCAGAAATTTGTTGCTTTCTTCCTTTACCACCGCTATAACAGAAAGTGGTCCCCGAATGACCTCAATCACCTTTTCTGTAAATTTTGGTGCGAGAAGCTCAAATCGTCCGAGTTCGTCCATAAGCACAAGTTCGTTGGGTTTCTTCGCATAGTTGAGTGATTCTACCCCAAGCGTTTCAAACGATTGCGGGAAAATCTCAAGCCTCCCATCCGGCGAACGCCTTGCTATAGGCGCTGATTCTCCAGTATAAAGGTCAATTATGTCAAAGCCGTTCGGGACCCTTTTCGTTACAAATCCGAAACATTCTTTTTTTGTAATGGCAACTATTTTTTGTGCGGCAGTGGATTTGCCGATCCCAGGATTTCCAGTTAGAAAAATTTTCACAGCGCGGGTTTGTAAAAAATCCCGTAGACCGGGATTGTAAGGGCTCCAATAACGATGAGTCACAAACTTATTGTGCTAACCTGTTTTTCCAATTTTGATCCCAGTAAATCAGCAAGTGGGCAAATAAAAGCTGATCCTGCTATTGAAACAACGGATTTCAACAACATTGCGCCTGCTGTACCAACGAACCCTCTGTGAACAAAAAGAAGAGAGATAACAACAAACGCCATAAAATTAGCGACAGGACCCGCAACGAATAGCCGTTTGTGTTCTAAAAATCCCATCCGGTATAAAACAAGCGGGAATAAGAGGGATTCAATAAGGATTGCCGATGCTGGGGCGATAATGGTTTGCGAGAGGACTGGCACACCCAGAATGAATGTGTCGGTGAGTTTCAGCGTTGAAGCTATAAGCCCCATATAGATTCCAGTATGATAGTTCCTGCTTGAGGATATACCGAGAGCGACAAGAAAAAGAGCGATATTGCTCATTATAGCGCCGCGAAATGGGAAATAGGCTAATGCCCCACCGAGAACCGCCTCAAGAACACCCCACAATGCCCCAAAGAGAATTACTGCGACGAAGGTTTTCGTTCCCCTGTTCATACTACCTCCCTCAGATAAGATTTGATATTGTTTGCAGTTTTGTTTGCCATTTATGCTTAATAGTTCAGGTTCAACCCGACCCGGATCTCTCTTGGTTGTCCCTGTGTATTTTCCGCAACAAAGTAAATCTTGTCTGTTATGTTTTTGAAAAGGATCTGAGCAGAAATATGTTTGATTATTCTGGCTTCTATTCCTGCATCCACAAGATAGTATCCCGGGAGGTGTTTGATTTCACCATTTGATGCCCTATATGGTTCCTCGGAGCGGAATGTGAGCGTTGCCATAGGATTAATCCGCCATACCGAAGCCTGCACGCCAATCGCGCCATGGTGATATATGAGATTTTCAAGCCTTTCGTTAGTCCTCCTGTCGCGCCCATCATTGTAAGCATAATTCGCAAAAATACTGAGCCATAAACTCGGCTGACCCTTTAATGCAAATTCAATCCCGCTTAATGTGGCGTCCTTTATATTGTCAAATCTGAATCTCACAGGAGGCGGAGCAGGGGTTGTCCCCACAAGGTCTTTAGCCATTGTCTTAAAGCCTGTTAACGAGACCGCAATTTTACCTTTTATTTCGTATTCCAGGGTTACCTCATAGTTGTCCGAGAGTGTTGGACGAAGGTTTTTGTTTGAATGGTCAGAGGGGTCATTTGTCTCATTGTAAAGCTGGCGAAGGCTTGGGAATCGTGTCAAATGGCTGTAATGTAGTTTTAGCCTCAAAATCTCTTTCGGCATAATTGTCAGTCCACCCTCATAATCAAGTCTCCATTTAAAATCGTCCGAAAAATTACATCTTGTCCCGATGAAAACCTTTACAACTCTTTGCATATCGTAGAATCCCCTGACAAAAGCATTGCCGCGATTTATTGCCTTTTTCCCCTCGTTGGTTGTGTTCATTTCGTTCTCTCTCGAATCGACCCCCAGGGACAGAACCGCCCTTTTTGATACAAGAACATTCCCCAAAAACTCGGCGCCAAAACTTTTGTTGTGATGAAGGCTTCTGTATTTTTCGCTTGACATTGTGGAATCGTTATACGCAATAAGGAGGTTGTCCCACCGCGAAAAGAAAAGCCGGGATGTCAAATCCGTTCGTGACGCAAGTTTTACATTATAATTTAGATCGGTGTGGAATGTCTGCCAGAATGGAAAACGCCAGGCTTCTCCCGGTTTGTTTCCCCATGCCCCTTTATCTGAGGAGTGAAAAGTGGAAAAGAGTCCTAACTTTCCATAGCGCCCCAATCCGTAATTCAGAGAAGCCGAAAGGTTATTTGTTTTATAGTCGGTATTTTTAATCGCGCCTTTATAAGCAGTATGCGAGCCTGAGAGAAGAAATCCAAGTTTTCCTCTTTTGCTGCCAAATGTGATTTTCCCGCTTTTCCATCCATAAGAGCCCGTCTGAATCTGTGAGCTCAGCTCAAAGGGTGCGCGGGCTTTTCTTGTGATTATATTGATCCCCCCCGTGATACCCTGGTTGGGGTTGCTCATATCCCCGCCAGATGGATAAAATTCTATCGCCTGAAGCATATCAGAACTTATCTCGTTGAGCAAAAACGAATCGTCCCAGGGATTGCCAATTGGTATTCCGTTTAGTAGCACCGAGCCATTCTCGGATTGCAATGATCTGAAAACGGGGCGTATCTCGTTTTTTCTGGAATTCACGGAAAGCATAACTGAGGGCGATACGAGCACAAGACCGGATAAATCGGGGTAGTAGTTGGAGAGGAAGTCAAAGCCCGAGGTAGAATGCACCGGGAAGGGTAACAAAGTAATCCCGGATTTTTCCCTGCTCGCCTGCACTAAAACCTCATCGGCATAATACACCCGTTCCTGCGCCGGTAAATAATTAATTGTCAGGATTAAAATTATCCAGATAACCCTTTTCATTTTAAAGTGAGACATTTTCTAAAATCTTTCGCAGTTCGGCATTTGCATGCTCTATAACCTTTTGCTCATCAATGAATGTTATTTTTCCGTCAACGAGAAGTTCTTGCCCCGCCACGAAAACATCAGTAACATCACTGCCTTTTGCCTCATATATAAGCCTTGTGTAAATATCAACGCCAACCTTTGGGTTCGTGTGCGGTTTATTATCAATAGATAAGATAGTTAAATCTGCTTCCTTGTCAAGCTCAATTCCCCCAACAGGCATACGCAGAATTTCTGCGCCGTTTAGTGTGGCAAATTTCAGAGCCTCATACGCTGGCAGCGCGGATGGTCCGTATTTTACCTTCTGAAGCAACGCGGCAAGCTTCAGTTCTGCGAATGGGTCAAGCGTATTATTGCAGGGAGCGCCATCTGCACCGATACCTATCTTTATGCCCATATTTCTGAATTCCTCAATTGGCGCAATGCCGGATGCCAGCTTAAGATTTGTTGAAGGGCAGGTTACTATCGAGCATCCTCTTTCTTTGATTATTCGCATCTCATTTTCGCTTACCCATATTGTGTGGACAAGCGAGGTCCTGTCAGTGAGAAAGCCCATTTTGTCAAGGTACTCTATGTTCGTGTAGCCTTTTGTTTTAAGTGTGAAATCGTTTTCTTCCTGGGTTTCTGCGGCATGGGTTTGCAAGATGGTATCATATTTTTTGGCAAGTTCGGGGAGAAGTTTTATGAGGTCATCGCTACAGGCAAGCGAAAATCTTGGCGCAAACAAAACTCCAAGCCGTCCATCCTCCGTCTTATGGAATTTCACAACAAGTTCAATTGCGTCAGCTATGATTTTATCCTTATCCCCCCTTAACCCCGCTGGAACATCCGGGGCATCGAGGAGCATCATTGCAGAATACCCGCGAATCCCGCTGTCGCGCATCGCTAAAAGAAGACTATCCGCGTACCTTGCACAGCCAATATCAATTATCGCTGTTGTTCCAAATTTCACCATCTCAACTATACCGAGCATCGCGCTCCAATACATACTTTCGGGCGTGTGTGCTGATTCAAGGATATAAATCCTTTTTGAAAGCCAGTCAAGAAGTTTTAAATCCTCTGCGAGCCCACGAAACAGAACCTGCGCAAGATGGATATGTGTCTGGATTAGCCCGGGCATTATCACTTTTCCCGTGCAATCCTTACGCTCCGCATTCTTAACCTCAATCCTTTTATCAATCCCTTTTATGAATTTCCCCTCAATAAGAATATCCCCATAAAAAGGCTCTCTGGTCATCGGCACGATATAACCACCGGTCAACAAAATGCGCCTCATTGATGCTCCTTCGGTTTCATAACTATGAGTTTGTAATTAGAAAAATAAACCTTTGAATAATTAATTATCTCCCTTTTGGTTACCCTTTCAATCGCTTTTTGAAGTTCTTCATCGTAATTGTAGCCCAGGCCGTAAAGTTCATTAAGTGCCCAGTTCGTCACCCTTGACGATTGATACTCATTCTGGAAGGCAAGATTTATCCTTAAAATGTGTTTGGCTTCTTCAACCTCGCTTTCGGGGAAATTCCCTTTTGCGAGCCTCGCAATCTGGCGTTTCACAATCTCAATCACCTTTGGGTAATTTTTGGGGCTTGTCTGTGCGATGATGTAATATGTGCCAATATCAGGTCCTTGCCAGAGCGTTCCGCTCACGATATACACGAGGTCCTCTTTTCCGCGAAGGCTTTCGTGAAGCCATCCTCTCGGGAGGCTCACACCGGAAATCATTGCGTCTATTACCTTAATAACAGCGGTAAGGGTATCGCCCAAAACTGGCGCAGGGAATCCCATCGCAAAGCTTACCTGTTCGCCTTCATCCGGAATTGTTATTACAGTATCCCCTTGTAGCAATAGCTCGCCTGAATAAGGTTGGATTTCAAATTTTCCCGCTGCCACACTTTTGAATTTTTCGCCAATTTTTTCGGCAACCTCGCTTGGGCGCAAGGGTCCAGAGATAGCAAGAGTCATATTGCCCCCAACAAAGTATTTATTGTAAAAGGTTTTAATATCATCAAGCGTTATCGCCTCAATACTTTCCTTTGTGCCTGCCCCTGGATATCTGTACGGGTGATTGATAAAATAGTTTTTTCTGAAATTGTTGTGAAGGCGCGAGGACCAGTGAGCCTCCTGGTTCCTGAGAGAAGCGATCTTTTCTCGTTTTATTCGTTCCATTGAGCGTTCGGGAAACGCGGGATGAAGAACGACATCAGCAAAAATATTTAATGCGCTATCAAAATCCTCTTTCAGGAATTTCATATTAATGCCAATCGTATTGTTCCCGCTTGATGCGGAAAGCTGTGCGCCCATTCGGTCAAGAAGGGTGAAAAGTTTTTCGCGATTAAGTTTCTCGGTACCTTCAAGAATATAATCGGCGGTTATACTTGAAAGCCCGGGACGCTCGGGTGGGTCTCCACGAAGTCCCGCCTGAAGATAAACTGCGAGGTCAAAAAAGGGAAGCGCAGGATTATATGCATATATTATTTTCATCCCGTTCGGCAGAACCATTCTCTCAATTGTGTAGGTCTCGTTTTCTCTTTTGATATTCGCCGGGGCTTCTGTGGATTTTGCCCCTTTTGGCTTGAGTATGACAAGCGTATATGCATAGGGTTTAAAGAATCTTCGGCACGCCTCACGAACATCTTCCGGCATTACCGCAAATGCTTTTGCCAAAATCTTCTCGTAAGGGAATGGGTCACGGTATTGTTCCCAGTTTGAAGCCGCGATAGATGCAAGCCGTTCCGTACCCTCAAATGCGCTTAAAAGCCCCCTGTACCAGCTCTGTTTGGCGAGTTCAAGTTCCTCTTCGCTTGGACCCTCAGTCGCAAGCTTCTCAAGTTCTTCCATAATTGTCTTAAAAAGGGAGTCCTTTTTTGAATAATCAAAGTCCCCACCGATAACAAATGTCCCGCCACCGGAGAGTGGGCTCGAGTTATAAGCCCAGATGGATGTTGCAAGCCCGAGCTCGTTCTTTATTCTCCTCCGCAGCCTTCCATGTTCGTTCCCGGTAAGTATATAGGCAGCAAACTCAAGAGGATACTCGTATTCCGATCCACTCGCAACACCGTGAAACCCAAGCCTGAAATAGGCTATTTCTCCCGCATATTCTTTTTCGACTATCCTGGGAATTTCCTGCGCGGGCTCCTCAGGTAAGGGTGGGTGATAGTAACTGCCCCTTTTCCACCTGCCCCATACCGAGCGCACCTCGTAGTATAAGCTTTCGGGATCAAGGGCGCCGGCTATTGAAAGAATCGCATTTTGCGGTTGATAACGCTCATTGTAATAGGCGATAAGTTCCTCGCGGGTTAATTGTTTGAATCTATCAAGATAGCCAATCACAGGGAATCTTTTCGGGTAAGAGAGGAAGATTGTTTCGGAAAACAATTTCCATATAATCCTTTGTGGCTCTTCGTTTCCCATTCGGATTTCCTCAGTTATGACCCCCTTTTCCCTTTCGAATTCAAACCTATCAAAAACGCAGGCGGTGAGCCATTCAAAGAGGATTGAATCGGCAAGCGAGAAGTATTCCTTCGTTGTTGTTATATAATAGCAGGTCTCATCGTCTGTGGTGTATGCGTTGTTCCGTCCGCCTATACGGGAAAGAAGTTTCTTATATGTTTCCTCTTTTCTGTACTTTGTTGACCCGCCAGAGACGATATGCTCGCAGTAATGAGAGATGCCCGCGCCGAGCCACCTGGCTTCGTACATAGAGCCCGTTTTTATATACCCCCTGATTGAGACGACTTCGGACGAAGTATCGCGCCAAAATAACACCGTGAGCCCATTCTCAAGTTCCCACGAGTATATCTCGGGCTTTATCGGGATTGTGGGGGGAGTGATGCTCGCAGGTATTGAAAGTGAGCCCGCAAAAACAAATAATACGGAAAGTAGCTTCCTTATTGCTTTTTGCTTATATGTCCATTCCCCCATTTTTCAGGCTGCAATAGCTGAAATATAAGGAACCGTGAGAATTCCGTTCGGTATCAAAACAATCCTTGCGTCTTTGCCTTTTATACTTAAAGCCTCCTCTATGGCCTGGTCCAGTTTTTTGAAGGGTCTGAAGAATACCATTCTCGCCTCATCGTCCCGCATATTTGAAACAATCCAGAGATTCCCATTTGCTCCCCATCTTGCAAGCCTGAGCATCCTCTGATATCCGAGTTTGTAGTTTTCAAGGGTGAACTCTTTTGATTGAAGGACATCGTTTGGGCTTTTGAACCTGCTCACATTGGCAACGAAATCTGCGTTGCCAATCCCCTCGTGGCAACTTGCAAGAAGTATGAGAATGCCGTTCTCGTTGAGGGCAACCGAGCCATTGTCAAGCGCCTTAAACGATTGATAAAGTCTTGCGTCCTGAGGGCTTGTGGCGACCGTTATAACTATATCCGCTTTGTTGCTAATAGGCGCACCATAAAGCTTTCGCCCATCCTCAACCGCTTTGTAAAATGCGCTATTTATTGAACCAGCATAAGCGGAGAATATTTTACCGCTTATCGGATGGAGAACGACCTGGATGGAGTATATATCGCGGTTTTTTGCAATGTAGTCTGAAAGCTCCATCATATTCTCGTGGACAGGGTTCCCCTCAAGCGCAAATGTTTTTGAGCCCGGCAGGAGCGAGAATTTATGATTTTCCTGTATAGTATTGTATGAGGAGATACCGGGCAAAAAGGATTTCCTTCCCCCTGTGAAGCCGGCAAAATAGTGGGGCTCGACCGAATTTATCGTGACTATTGAATCGCTACTTTCTATTATTTGGTTTAGTTCAAAATCGAACCCATCGCGGGAGGTAAAGAGTTTAACTGTTGGGTCCGTTTTTGCCCTGTGAATAAAAAGGCGTGATTTTACGCCTTCCCAGGCTTCGCCGAATATCGCCTTTAGTTCTACTTCTTTGGGTGCCTCGTGTGCACCGCAAGCGACGATGAACAGCGGATCCTTCGCAATAACCGGCTCAATATACGGGAGGATTTTCGCGGTCGGGGTCGGGCGTTGTCGGTCGTTAACTATAACAAGGGGTTTATTTGCATTTCTTGCAAATGCCTCTAAATCCCTATCTGCATTCGCTATTGCACGCCTTAGTATCTCGGATTCCGAAAGGTCCTGGTCCGGGATTGCACTTTGCGCAACCTCAATATTCAAACCATCAATTTCAAGCTCGAAATCTGATGGGGTAAAATGAAGCTTTATTTTTTCCATATTTCCCCTTTTTTCGTGCAATCTATTTTGACCCTGCCTCCGAGGCGATTTTTTTAAACGACGAAGCAAAATTTTTCTGCGGGAGTTTCAGTTCCTCGCCGGTTGTCATATTCCTCACGAGCACGACATTTTCCGCATCCTCGCCCTCGCCCAGAAATGCCACATAGGGTATTTTGAGTTTATTGGCATATGCGAGCTGTGATTTCAGCCTTTTCTTCGGGTAATAAAAATCCGCGGGTATCCTGTCTTTTCTGCACTCACGGACAAGTCTCAGGGATTTCAAAGTCAGATTTTCATTGCCGAAATTTATGAATAGTAAAACGGTTTTTGAACTTTCAAGAGCGACACGGTTAAGCTGGACAAGGGCGGTCATAATTCTGTCAAGCCCAACTGTTACCCCAACGCCGGGGATCTTCTCGCCAGTAAAAAGGTATATGAGCTCGTCGTATCTTCCGCCGCCGGCAAGGCTCCCGAGATGGGGTAGCGATGGGATAACAGCCTCAAATATTGCGCCGGTGTAGTAATCAAGCCCGCGTGCAAGGTGCAGGTCGAACTTGAGTATATTTTCCGGGATGTTGATGTTTAACAGCAGGGATTTTAGTGCTCGCAGCTCCTCAACCCCACGCCTTAACGAATCCGAAAGATTTGTCGCAACATCAATCTCGGGATCATCCAGATTAAGATTGAGCAGGTGGAAGAGGCGTGAGATATTCTGACCCGAGAAGCCCTTTTTTCTGAGCTCATCCTCTACACCATTTTGCCCGACTTTGTCAAGTTTATCTATTACGCGGAGGATTTCAAGTTCGCTTTCAGGGGGCAGGTGGGCAAATTCTATGATCCCTTTTAGAATACGCCTGTCATTTATTTTCATAACGAAATCCTCAATTCCGCAGGCATTAAGGCAATCGCAGGCAAGGGCGATAATATCAGCATCAGCAGTTATCTCTTCGCTTCCGACAATGTCAACATCACACTGGTAAAACTCGCGATACCTTCCCTGACGAAGTTGTGCTCGTTCTGCTCGCCATACAGGTTGTATCTGGTACCGTTTAAATGGTATGGGGAGATTGTTCCTGTTCATCGCAAAGAATCTTGCTAATGGAACGGTAAGGTCGTATCTCAATGCAAGTGTGTTCCCATCAGCATAGGCAAGTTTGTAAATCAGTTTTTCGCACTCCCCACCGTATTTCCCCTCAAGAATATCCACAAATTCAAAGGCAGGGGTCTCAAGAGGGAGGAATCCGTAGAGATGGAAAATCTCTTTGATTCGCCCGATTAATTCCTCACGCAGGAACATCTCCTGCGGCAAGATATCACGAACACCTCTGAAGACGCGCGGCTCTATCATACTATGAAAAATAAGGAAACATCCCAACTTGTCAAGCGTTGAATTTCTATAAAAAACGCGGAGAAGCGATTCATCAATTGCCACGGGAGGCGGTATAATTATTTTCAGTGCTCGGGGGTATGCTCGGTAATATTGGCTAAAAAGATTTTGTCTAATTCCGATAAAACTTAAAAACAAAGGAGTGTGTATGAACAAAAGTAGAGTCCTGGTCGTGGATGACGAACCTTTTGTGCTCAACGCTTTAAAGCGTGAGCTTGGAAGGAATTATGAGGTCCATACTTACACCGATCCCAAAGAAGCCCTTGATAACTTTGTTGAAAAGGCTTTTGACATCGCGATTCTTGATGTAAGGATGCCCCAGTTAAACGGTGTTGAGCTCGCGCAGAAAATAAGGATGAAAGACCCGAACATCCCCATAATGTTTTTCACTGGTTATACCGATTATGATGCAATCCAATGGGTTTACAATACCCCGGGAACCTACAGGATGCCTAAGCCCTGGGCAACCGATCTTGAAATACTTGTGACGAGGGTGATAGAGGACCAGAGGAAAAAGTCAATACTCAACAATCTGTTAAGGGATGTGATTGAACTTTTGAAACTCAGCGAAAGTTATTTGCCGGAGCATCCAGAGGAACTTAAACTTAGAATAGCAAATCTACCATCATTTAAAAAGGTTGAACTGTATACAGCTTCGCCCGAGAATAGTTTTGTAGAACTGGACACCGGTAAATGTGCGACGGGGCTTAAACAAAGGATGATTGAAATGGTTTATAGTTCCCGCGAGCCAAAACTCCTGAAGGAGGAATCTTATTGGGTATGGGGCATCAGATTGGGCAAATACATAATTCTCGTTTATCTTGAGAAACTCGACGAGGAGGAACACAATTACCTTCAACTTCTCCGCGAGATCTTTTTCACAGCCGAACGAATAACGGAAAAAGATGCCGAAGAGGAAAGATACAAGACCTGGATATTAAAACTAAGCCGAGACAATATCAAGACCTCGCTTTTGAGACCATTTACCCACAATGTTAATAACTATCTTGGAGCTATAATTGGCTATGCAGACTTTTTGCTTCACTCCTCTTATGATGAAAATGTCCGTAACGCCGCTGAAAAAATTGTGAAAGCCACAGAAAGCATAAGCAATCTTGTTCAGAGCTGCCGCAAGTTTTTGGTAGATACACCTGAGAGCGGACCTCAAATGGGTGAGCTGTCATACAATTGCATAAAGGTGCTTGAAAAGGAACTCGCAGAAAATGGGGTTGGGGTCGTGATTAATATACCGGAAAAAGCGCCCATTCCCCTACCGCAGAATGTTAGCGACCAGATTACTATGCAGGCGCTTCTTGTTGGACTGGAAAATATGAAAAATGGCGGCAAAATCACATTTGACGGCAAAAGTACAAAAGGCGAATATCTTTTGACTATCACCTGGGAAAACTATACACCAGAAATTGAATCCATTGAGACAATCCCCGATATTCAGCATCCCGACGCCTTTCGTCTTTACCTGATAAAAGAATTAGCGAGCCTTTATAAGGGGAAAACGGTTTTCAGTGCCCATCCTTTTGCAAGCATAACAATAACAATACCCAAAGAGGGGAAAACAAAAGAAACAACTGAAAACCGAAGGAAGAAAAAATGAAAAAGCCCAAAATACTTGTGGTAGATGATCAGAAAAATGTTCTTGAGGTTCTCAAAGCGATAGTTGAGAATGAGGGATTTGAGGCAATTCTCGCGCGCAATGGATACGAGGCACTTGAGGAACTGAACGCGAACCCTGTGGACATTGTGATAACTGATATAAATATGCCAGAAATGGATGGTTTTGCGCTTTTGCAACTTATAAGGAAGAGATTCCCGGCACTTCCTGTGATAGTGATGACCGGATACTACGATATTTACACGAAAGAGGAAGCGCTTGCAAAAGGTGCCACCGCATTTCTTCACAAACCCTTTAGGGCACAAGAGGTTTTGGAATTAATATCAAAGGAGCTCGCAGTAACTTATGAAACCTAATCTTGAAATAATAAAGGGCGAGCCAGGCATTTTCCTTGAGTGGAAAAAAGCCCTCTTGGGAATGCCAAAACTACGGCTTCTGACTCGGGGGCAACGAAGAAGAAATAGAATTTATCGCTTCTACTTGACCAGAAAAACTACCGCAACCGATAAACGCGCCTGAGAAAAAGAGGAGATAAGAAATGCCCCGGTCAACCAATCTTTTGCCCGCGAAGGGACTTTTTAGTATTGATAACCTTTCAAAAAACCCCGAGCTTCCATACTTTATTGTGCAAAGCCCCAGAAGATTTGTCGCAAGGCTTGCGGAAAACCTTAATAACACTTTCAATGGGGTTTATTTTGTGATCGCGGTTTATCCTGCGAGGGGAACATTTTATGTAGCGCCTAAGGAGCTTCCATTTGTAAAAAAACATAAGCGGATATTGGCACGAACAAGGAATATTCAGGAACTCTTAAAATACTTTTCAAAAAGTGAGCCCGAAACACTCCACGCTATTTATCCAATTGAGCGTTATGGCAGGCGACTTGGAACCCTGCTTCTTGTCGCCAAAGAAAAGCAGGAAGCCGAGTTTATTCAGGTATCAAAGATGCTCGAGCAACTTGTTCCTCATATATCTTCCCTCCTTTGGGGTTCGCTTCAGACAGCAAAGCTTCTTAAAGAGAATCGAGCATTGAAGGACGCGCTAAGACGGCTTGAGAACAGGATCCGTTTTGACGCGATTAGCGAGGCAAGCGCAGGGGTAGCTCACGAGTTTAACAACATCCTCGGAGCAATTGAAAGTCAACTTGAACTGATGTGGGCGCAAGCGAGAAACCCCAAACTAAACCATATATGCCCCGTGCACGAACTAATTAAAGATAAAATTAACTCCGTTCGTGAACTTATCGCTGATGGCAAGCTCATAGTCTCAAGGCTTAAAGGGTTTGATGTTCAAAAGGAGAAATATGAACCAATAAGCATACGAAAGGTTCTTCTTGATGCCTTTAAGTTATTTTACCCGAAATTGAAAATGAAGGAATTGGAGGAGAAAAAGGATGTAGATATTAAGGTGCTATCGCTTCAGGACGCAACAGTAATTGGTTCAGCCACAGAACTTAAAGAGGTAATTACCAATCTCCTTTTGAACGCCGTCGACGCAATAGAAGGCAAGGGAACAATAAGCATTGGCACGAATATTAATAAGGGCAAAATCACCGTGTTTGTTGCCGATACAGGAATGGGTATGGGATCGAGGGAATTGTCAAAGATTTTTATGCCATATTATACGACAAAGGAAAAGGGCACCGGGTTGGGGCTTGCTCTATCGCTAAAAATTGTTCGTTCGCATGGAGGCACAATAGAGGTAGAAAGTGTGCCTGGCAAGGGAAGCGTGTTCAGGGTGATGTTGCCTGTCGCGAAAAAGGGGACGGTTGCCTTGGCGGCTTTTGCCCCTGCCGAAGAGCCAGAATGTAATTTGGATATACTTTTCGTGGACGATAACGATATATTCCGTCAGAGCACAAGCGAATTACTTCGCCAAAAGGGATTTTCTGTCACCGAGGCTTGCTCATACGAGGAGGCTCTTAAAAAATGTTCCGAGCACAGGTTCGATTTTGCCATTCTCGACCTCTATATTCCCCCTAAAAGCGGTGAGGAAATCGCACGGGAAATTTTGAAACTTTCCCCGACAACGAGGCTTATTTATACAACGGGAAGTATAGAAGATGCCACCGAAAGGATATTCAACCCGCCTGCACCGATTATTCAGAAGCCGTTCAAAATTGAAGAACTTCTCAAACTCTTGGTTAAAAATATATCTTCAATTGAACACAAAGCAGCGTAGGTAGAAATGCGCGAAAATATAAAAGAATTAATTGAAAGAACGGGAAACGAAGGAAAAGAGACCCTTATAAGGTTGCTCGTTGAGGAGGAAAAACTCCTTGCGGAGGGGTTTTCTGTTCTTGAGAGGGCAGAACTGGAGATAAGAAATTTTTGTTCATCTCTCGAACAGTATCTTCCCCCCGAACCAATAAGGCGAGTTTTTTGTGGTAAGTGCGCATCAATAAGCATCAGCAAGAGCGAGAAAAAAAAGCTGCTTTTTGTTGACGACGACAGAATGTGGTTATCATTCCTCGAAGAGGTTGGCCACATTTTGGGCTACGGGGTGCTTTCTACTGATAGCCCCGAACATGCATTAGAAATCGTTGAAAGGGAAAAACCAGACCTTATCGTCACCGACCTTAAGATGCCGCAAATAAATGGTGTGAAACTTCTAAAAGAACTTAAAAGAAGAAAATATTCAATCCCATCGCTTATCCTTACGGGCTACCCCTCCCAAAAACTGATCGAACGAGCAGGCAAGATGAATGTGAAAAGGGTTCTCACTAAACCGGTGAGGATTAACGATCTAAAAGAGGCAATACAGAATATCGTCGGTATATAAGAAAAAAAGTACTTGCGCTTGAAGAAATTATTCGTTACTTTATAACCTTTTTTATAAATATGAGAGTAATGGATATGGGAAAAGTCGCGGTTTCGGAAGAAATCCTTGATATGTTTGAGAGCCTGTTCCTCATCTATGAGGAGGACGGAAAGATTATTTATGCCAGCGAGTCCGCGAAGAGATATTTCCCGAATATTGAGAGTTTTTCTTATTACGAGATTCTTCCTCTTGTGCGCCCGAACTTTGTTTGTAGAGAAGTGAAGCGGGGGGATAAAACTATCGTGGTTGCGATTGACCCACTTTTGATAATAAACCTGTTCTTAAGGGATTTTCTTGCTGAACTTATACACAAGGTTGAAAATCCACTTTCCGGTGTTGCGGGTTTTCTGGGACTTATGAGGACAAAAGCCGAGGGGGATAAGAAACTTTCGGAATACATTCAAAAGGCAGTATCCGGCTTGCATCGTGTTGACGAGATTTTAAAGGCGATAAGCCCGCTTGTAGAAAAGGAATCCTCACGGCTGGGGATTGGCGATTTTGGCTCGTTTTTTGCTGATTTTGCGGATAAATTGAGGAATGACCCGCGATGGAAATTGAGGGGGATAAATCTTGAGATTGAACCCTCTAATTCAAGAGTTTCGATGTTTTTTGACCCGACGATGCTGAGGTTTGCTTTTGAGAGCATAGCTTATTTTATAGAAAGGAAGCTCAAAAGAGGCGATTCGCTAAGGATTCTGTGTAAGAAGGATGACAGAAAAAGGTTCTCGGTTTTGATGCTGGCAGAATCAGAAGTTACTTTTGAGGAGATCTTTGTGACGGAGAAGGTCCCTGCAATCGAGGTTCTCGTCGCGAAAAAAATCATAAGGGACCACAAAGGGGATCTTATTATTGGGCAAACACAAGATGGGCAAAAAAGCATAGAAATAAGAATGCCGGTTGCGGAGGAGGCGAACAATGGGGCGAAAACCAAATTTCCAGGAAAGGGTTCTGGTAGTTGACGATGATCCTACAATGCGAGAATTCCTTCGCGAATTTTTCATTGAGCGAGGGTTTATTCCCGATGTTTCGGTTGATGGGGCTGATGCAATAAAGAAGATTGCGGAAAAGGAATACCTTATAGTATTAGCTGACTTGCGGATGCCGGGAGTTGACGGTCTTGAACTCTTAAAGCATATCCGTGAAAATTCCCCCGAGGTCCCGGTTTTAATTATAACCGCTTATGGAACGATTGATACGGCGATATCCGCAATCAGGATGGGGGCATTTGATTTCATAACAAAGCCAATTTCCCCGGAGGAACTTGATGTTAGGGTTGAGAAGGCTCTCGAGTATGCAAGGCTTCTTCGTGCTAACGAGGAGTTAAGGCGAAAACTATGGCAGGAGGATTTACGGATAGTTGGGGTGTCACGGGCAATGCAAAAGATTATAAAGACCGTTGAGGCTGTCGCGAATAGCAAGGCAACTGTGCTTATAGAGGGGGAAAGCGGCACAGGCAAGGAATTAATAGCACGAGCGCTTCACCAGAAAAGTTACCGTGCTGATAAACCATTTGTTAAGGTAAACTGCGCTGCAATCCCGGAAAGCCTTCTTGAGGCTGAACTTTTTGGCGTTGTTCAGGGGGCATACACAGGCGCAAATAAGGACCGTATAGGAAAGTTTGAGGCTGCTAATGGTGGTACTATTCTTCTCGATGAAATATCCGAAACCACATTCACATTCCAAACAAAACTCCTCCGTGTACTTCAGGAAATGGAATTTGAGCGTGTCGGCTCTACAAAACCGATAAAGATTGATGTTCGGGTTATTGCTACTACTAATAAATGTTTGAGGCACGAGGTTCACCGGGGAAATTTTCGTGAGGACCTTTTCTATAGATTAAATGTTATCCCGATCGTTATCCCGCCTTTGAGGAAACGGAAAAGCGATATCCCTCTGCTTGTGAACTACTTTATAAACAAATATTCAATAGAGAACGGGAAAAAGCCATTTGTTGTTGAACAGGATGCGATGGATTTTTTGCTTGAATATGCCTGGCCCGGGAATGTCAGGGAACTTGAAAATTTTATTCATCGTGCGGTTGTGGTTTCAAATACCCACACGCTCGACAGAAAAACAGCTATGGCTCTTATTAAAACGGATGAGGAGGCGGAAAAACTGACGAACTTTACCGAGATCCCGCCGCTTTACGATGTTGAAAAGGAACTGATCCTTTGTGCCCTTGAAAGAACCGGTGGAAACAAGACTGAAGCTGCAAACCTTCTCGGCATAACCACAAGAACTATTTATAACAAGATAAAATTATACGAGAAGGAGGGCATAAAGATTGACAAAAACGGCAAGGTGATTCGGGCATAGGTTGGGGTTTAGTTGTCAGTATATCCATAGATATTTTAATACGGGTTGGTATTCTGGTTCAACATTGTCTGCCACTTTGTTTGTGAGTGATCAGCAATAATCTACAGGACAAAGTTCCAGCCTACCAATTTTTGCCTTTCTTATTTATTCATCTTGACAAAACACGAAGGGGAAATTATTTTAGTTATGTTGCCGGCGTAGCTCAGATGGTTAGAGCAGTGGAATCATAATCCATTTGTCGGGGGTTCGAGTCCCTCCGCCGGCAAGGATGAATATTTCTTGAGGGGTTCAAAAATCTGTTGCGTTTTACCAGTTGGGTTTGTATTTTTATATATTGATTGGATAAGCGAGGCGATGAAAAAGGGTTTATGGTGATAGCGATAGATGGTCCAGCGGGGGCGGGGAAAAGCACCGCCGCAAAACTTCTTGCGAAAAGGCTGAATTTTATATATCTTGACACAGGCGCAATGTATCGCGCACTGACACTTTACGCTCTCAAAAAGGAAATAGACCCTAACGACGAGGAGGCTCTTAAGCGAGCATTACTTGAGGAACTGACAATTGATTTCAAATCTGACTCCGTATTCCTTAATGGCGAGGATGTGACCCACTATATACGAAGTCGCGAGGTTTCAAAATATGTCCCAATTGTGAGCGTGCATCCGGGGGTTCGTGAGGTTATGGTGGAAAAGCAGCGTGAATATGCTATCGGCAAAAATGTTGTCGTTGAGGGGCGAGATATAGGGACGGTGGTCTTTCCGGATGCCGCGGTAAAAATATATCTTGATGCCTCAATAAAGGAGAGGGCAAGAAGACGCTGGGCTGAGATGGTTGAAAAGGGCGAGTCCCCGGAGTTTTCCGAAATAGAGCAGAGCATAGCGGAAAGGGATAAACTTGACACCAATCGTTCCTGTGCACCGCTTAAGCCAGCCGAGGACGCAATAATTGTTGATAATACATCCTTAAGCATAGATGAGGAAATTGATCTACTCGAAAAAATCGTAAAGCAAAAACTCTTTGAAAGGAGAAGTCAGGGTAAATGAACGAAGAGAGAGAAGAAATGAGGGAACAAATCGAGGACCCAAATTCGGGAGCAACCGTTCTTATTGCAGAGGGCGATATCCCGGAATTAGAGGAAGAAAAAGAGAGCACAGAGGAGATTCTAAGACTTTATCGGACAATATCCACGAGACCTGTTGAGGGAACAATAATAAAAGGGCGAGTTCTTGAGGTCAGACCGGATGAGGTAATCGTGGATATCGGGTTCAAATCTGAGGGGATAATACCTCGGGAAGAACTTTCAGGTGAACTTGCGCCCGGGGATGAAATAGAGGTCTATCTTGAGTCCCTTGAGGACCCGGATGGTCAGGTTGTGCTTTCCAAAAAGAAAGCTGACTTTATGCGCGTCTGGGAAAACCTCAGGGAAGCGTACGAAAAGAAAACCCCTGTTAGAGGCAAGATACTTCGGCGAATTAAGGGTGGATTTATGGTCGATGTTATGGGGGTTGAGGCGTTCTTGCCTGGTAGCCAGGTCTCTTTTGGAAGGGTGACGGATTTTGACTCCTATGTCAATCAAGAACTTGATTTTAGAATACTTATGATGAACCGAGCGCGGAAAAATGTTGTTGTTTCCCGGAAAGCGGTTCTCGAGGAGGAGAGAGCACGCCAGCGCGAAACTATCTTAAGCGAGATTCAGGTCGGGCAGGTTCGCGAGGGTGTTGTTAAGAATATAACTAATTTCGGTGCATTCCTCGACCTCGGAGGGCTTGATGGGCTCCTTCACATAACGGATATATCCTGGACCAAGATTAACCATCCCAGCGAGGTGCTCAAGATCGGGGAAAAGATAAAGGTAAAGATCCTGGATTTTGACCGCGAAAACGAAAGGGTCACAGTAGGGCTCAAACAGCTTGTCCCGAGCCCATGGGAGCAGGTTACCAGTCAGATTGTTGTTGGAGGAAAGATTAAGGGTAAAGTTACTCGGGTCAAAAGCTACGGTGCATTTGTCGACCTTGGTATGGGCGTTGAGGGGCTTATACATTCATCGCAGTTCTCGTGGACTAACCCCAATGTTGACCCCACAAAGATTGTCAGGGTCGGCGATGAGATAGAGGCTGTAGTTCTTGGGATTGACCAGGAAAGGAAAAGGATTTCGTTGGGCGTTAAACAACTTACGCCCGACCCATGGGAGACGATTGAAGAACGCTATCCGATTAATTCAATAAAGACTGGCAAGGTCAAAAATATGACTTCCTTCGGCGTCTTTGTGGAACTTGAGGAAGGCATTGAAGGGCTTATCCATATATCTGACCTATCCTGGACAAAGAGAATCCTTCACCCGAGCGAGGTACTCAAAAAGGGACAGACTATAAATGTGGTGGTTCTCAAAATTGACAAGGAGAATCGGCGGATAAGCCTCGGATTAAAGCAACTTGAAAAGGACCCCTGGCCAGAACTTGCGAAGATGTATTCTGTGGGGAATGAGACTGAGGGCAAGATTATAAGGATAATGGATAAAGGGGTTATAGTCGAACTTCCCGGTGGGGCTGAGGGATTTGTCCCGCTCGCTCAGCTTGGGAAAAAGGTTGTAAAGGCTTCAGATGCTTTCTCAATCGGCGATATTCTCCCCCTTAAGGTTATAGAATTTGACCGCATTGACAGAAGGATTGTTCTTTCGGTTTCCGCCTACTTTGAGAGCAAGGAAAAAGAATATCTTGAAAAATACCTTGCCCAGCACCCGACCAAAGCGTTCCTTGTCGAGGAACTCGCACAGAAGCCTGTTATAGAAACTATAAAGGGAGTGTCTCCAGAAGAAACCCAATCCGCACAAGAAGAGGCAACGGGTGAAAGTTCTTCTGCTTCTGAAGAGGCAAGTTTTGCTCCCGAGCCCCAGGAAAAGAAAGATGAACCAGAACAAAAATAGGGTTTCAAATTTTTTAATATAGGTTCGCTTTCCATATCCAGATAATAAAAACCTCACCGACAAAAAGGAGGGCATAATGAGACCCGTTCTTGTTTGGCTTGGGCATGCAGGATTCAGGATTGAGGGAAGTTCTATTGTGTACATAGACCCATATCGGATAAAAGAACAAAATCCCCCAAAGGCGGATTATGTTCTCGTGACCCATTCGCACTACGACCATTTGTCCGATGCGGATATCAGGAAGATTGTTAAGGACACCACAACGCTCATTTCCACGCCCGACTGTATCGCGCAGTTCAAAGGAAAGAAAGCAGCGATAAAGCCTGGTGAGGAACTTGAATTTGGCACGCTTAAGGTTAAGGCGGTCCCGGCTTACAATTTGACAAAGAGTTTCCATCAAAAAAGTTCAGGTTGGGTGGGATTTTTGGTAACCCTTGATGATATCACTTTTTATCATTCCGGGGATTCGGACGCAATTCCTGAGATGGCTGATATTAAGGCTGATGTCGTGTTATTGCCAGTCGGCGGAACTTACACGATGGACGCACAGGAAGCAGCCGAGGTTGCTTCCAAGATCAACCCCAGGGTAGCTATCCCAATGCATTACGGAGCGATTATCGGGTCAGCAAACGATGCTATCCAGTTTAAACGCTATGCTACCTGCCCTGTCAAAATTCTCACAGAGGGCGAACGATGGGAAGTGAATTTCTCAAACCTATAAGATGTCTTAATGTGCGCGAGAGTTTTTCTCCTAATTTTTGTGGTCTTTTGTCCGCTTGAGGCTTTCGTGAAAAGCCTCTCTCCTGGTTTATCTGCCGGAATTTTAAACGATACCACCTCTCGGAAATCCGCTTTCGCTTTAAGCATAGAAAATCAGTTTGAGTTCCCTGTGAATGCGAGCGCAGAATTCCAGTACTCAAAAGGAAGATATTCTTTAGCCCTGCTTTTAAGCCCGCGCTTTTTCGTGTATCCTTTTTTGGGGCTACAAAGGGATTTGAAGGATAAGGGGATATTTATTCCGCTCGGGCTTGGCGTGAGGCTGAGAGTATCTGATGGTTTTTCTTTGCAGGCAGAGGCGAGATACAATAAAGCCATAAGTTCCTGGCGCAATAATTCTGCAGGGGCGCTTTTTGGTTTTTCTTATGATTTTCCGCTAAGCGATGAAGACCGTGACGGGGTGAAAAATGCTTCCGATAGATGTCCACGAACCCCGAGATACATTAAGGTAGATATGTATGGATGCCCGCTTGACAGCGATGGTGACGGCGTTTTTGATGGTATTGACCACTGCCCCAATACACCATTTGCCGCCTTCGTTGACAGCCTCGGTTGCCCATTTGACTCTGACTCAGATGGCGTCTACGATGGAGTGGATATTTGTCCTGGAACACCTCGCACTATTAATGTTGACTCTGTGGGTTGCCCTATTGACAGCGACAAGGATAATGTTCCCGATTTTGAAGATAGCTGTGCAAATACACCCATAGGTGCTACGGTTGACAAATTCGGTTGTCCAAGGGATTCCGACTTTGACGGTGTTTTTGATGGGATTGATAGATGCCCTATGACGCCTACCGGGATAGAGGTTGATAAGTATGGTTGCCCGCTATTCTTGCCCGTTACATTTGAGGTAGTTTATGACCCACTCGATGAATTTGGGAACCTTAAACCCGCTTTGCTTAAATCGCTGGATCTGCTCGCAAAAAGGATTCGTGCTTACCCAAATCGCATCATTGAACTTGGCGGATATACAGATAGCGAGGGGAGCGCACCATATAACATTAACCGAGCAAAGGCTATGGTGAATAAGATCCGCGATTACATTGTGTCAAAGGGTGTTTTGCCGGAGACCCTGAAACTGGCTTATTATGGTGAGGTAAACTTTATTGCTGATAATTCGACGCCCCAGGGGAGGGCAAAAAACAGGCGTGTTGAGTTCAAATTTGTGGGCGACACCCTTAATGAGAAAAAAACGGAAGGGAAGTGAAATGAAAAGGCTTGTTATAGTTCTGGCATTGGTTTTTCCTTTGTGTGTTTCAGCAGAAGAGGTTCTTGAAAAAATTAGCGTGGGATTGGGTGGCGGGCTTTTTAAAAACGCTATGATGTTTGACTATATGGTAATTGGGAAAAGCTATTCAGGCGAACTTAAGTATGGCATAACGAAGGACCTTGAAATTGGTTTCTGGGGTGGATATGGCGTGACTTACGCCGCAAACAATCTCGATGCTGGTTCTCCAGATAGTGTGGGTGGTGTATTCCGTCGGACACGCGTTGTCGTTGGCGATTCGGTTTTCACATACCCCTACCACGAGGCGCGACTATGGGGTACTCCATACGCGCTCGGTAAGTCCCGCGCCGGGTTTATATTTGACCGCTCTAAAATATTCAACTGGAAGTACTCTTATACAACGCTTGCTCTTTTTGTTCAGTTCCGCTCAATGACGCGCTCAATTTTCAATCCCCTTATATTAGCAGGAATTGAAAGATACAACTACAAACTGACCGACGATAATGGGCATATTATTCAGGGGCTTTCCACGAGTTCGCAGGATACCACCTGGAAGGATATAAAAAATTCTCACTGGGGCCTGCTTACACGGATTGGATTTGAAATCTTCCCGGCAGAGAATGTGGGCATACAGGCAGGGGCTGTGGCTCATTTCCCCTTCACTGACCCATTTACAAAGGAGTATATGGATTCCCTTGTCAGTTCGGCGGGACTTGAGGCAAAATTAACCTTCTACTACGGCGGGGTCAAAGATAGCGACAAGGACGGCGTTATAAATAAGATTGACAGATGCCCGGATACGCCCTTTGGTGCTATTGTTGATGAATACGGTTGCCCGATGGATTCTGATGGGGATGGGGTATTTGATGGGCTTGATAAGTGCCCTAACACAATTTACGGTGCGGTGGTTGATTTAACTGGATGCGCTGTTGATAGCGATCAGGATGGTGTTCCAGATGGAATTGACAGGTGTGTCAATACTCCAAAAGGCGCTCGTGTGGATTCTCTCGGCTGCCCAATTGACCAGGATAAGGATGGCGTTCCGGATTTCAAGGATAGATGCCCCAATACACCTGTTGGTGCGATTGTGGATAGCGTAGGGTGTCCTTTTGATTCGGATGGTGATGGGGTTTATGATGGCATTGATGAGTGTCCGAACTCGCCGCAGGGGTCTGTTGTGGCGAGGAACGGTTGCCCACCCTCAAAGGTTGATACGGATGGCGATGGGATTACCGATGATATTGACAGATGCCCCGATACACCTCGTGGCGTGCAGGTTGATAGCCTCGGTTGCCCGCTTGACCTCGATTGGGACACGGTTCCCGATTATAAGGATAAGTGCCCCAAAACCCCTCGCGGTGCAATTGTGGACACAGTTGGTTGCCCGCTTGACGGGGACAAGGACGGCGTGTACGATGGGTTAGATCGTTGCCCTAATACCCCACCGGGCGTTGAGGTAGATTCCGTCGGTTGCCCGATTGTGAAAGAACTTAAGAAAGGCGAATCCATTTCAATCACGGTTCATTTTGAGAGCTGTGAGTGGACTGTAACCGAACAGGCTGCAAAGGACCTTGAGATTGGCCTTCAGCTACTTAAGGCTTACCCGGAGATGCGGGTCGTTATCGAGGGGCACACGGACGATAGACCGCCTGTTGGTGAGTGTGCAAGGCGGGTTAAGAATAATACCGAACTTTCAATCCTTCGGGCTAAGGCTGTCAAGGATTGGTATGTGAAACAGGGGATCGATCCATCGCGGATGGAGACGATCGGTTATGGTGAAACAAGACCACGAGACACAAATCAGACACCCGAGGGGCGAGCAAATAACCGCAGAATTGAAATAAGAAGGATTGAGTAAATTGTGCCCTGTAAGGTATTGACAAATCAGGAAAGCGAATCTATCTTAAAGGAAAAAGCGAAAAGAAGATGGGAGGTTAGTTAAGAATGGTTCACTACTTTCTCGCAGGTGGGGCTTTAATGTGGCCTCTTTTGGCGCTATTCGTAATTGGATGCATAATAGTTATATTCAAATTCTGGATACTCGCCCGCTCAAAAATAAATACGAGAAAATTTATGGAAGAACTCACGCGGCTTGTGGAGGAGAACAAGATTGATGAGGCGATAAAACTTTGTGAAAAAACCCGTGGTCCTATTGCAGCCACCCTTCATTCGGGACTGACCCGAATTGATATGGGACTCAATGTTATGGAGCGCGCAATGGAAAATACCGCGGCAATTGAGCTCTCTTTCCTGGAGAAGGGGATGGTGTGGCTCGCTACTATTATCAGTATCGCACCGATGATTGGCTTTCTTGGCACAGTTCAGGGAATGATTATCGCTTTTGACCGCGTAGCAAAATCTAACGATATTATCCCAACCGAGGTCGCCTATGGTATTTCCGTCGCTCTGTTGACAACTTTCGGCGGACTTTCCATTGCTATCCCGTTCCAGGCTTGCTATAACTACTTTGTCAATCGTGTTGAGAGTATGGTCATTGAGATGGAGGATTCCGCCAATACCTTCATCGAAACCCTCCTTACGAAGAAATTGATAAAGAAGGAACAATAAAATGGCGAAATTTAAGCGGATAAAGAAGGGCGAGGTTGAGATCCCAACCGCATCCATGCCTGATATAGTTTTTCTTCTTATGATATTCTTTCTTGTTTCTACGAGTATGAATCCCGACAAGGGGTTGGGGCTTACCCTTCCGCCGCCGGGCGAGCAGGTAAAGGTCGCCTCGGAGAATATTTTGAGTATATATGTGAATGCTGCAGGAAGGGTTCTTGTTAAGGGTAATGAGGTTCAGGTAAACGAGATTAGCACGATAGTCAGGGATGAGATTTTGAAAAACCCCAATCTGATCGTTTCGCTGAAGACTGACCTTGATGCGAAGTATGAGGATATGGTGAAGGTTCTTGACCAATTAAAACTTGCGGAAGCCTCAAGAATATCCCTGGCCGTACCAGAATTTTGAGGAGCTGCAATGAAATTTAGTCAGACAGCAAAGGCGTCTTCAAAAATCCCCTTGTGCTCTATGGCCGATATCACATTCCTTCTCATCATATTCTTTATGAGCGTTACTGTTTTCAGGCGCTATCAGGGGCTCAGGGTAGAGCTTCCGGTTGCAAAAGCCACAAAAAAACTTGAGGGCAGAAGGTCTATAACATATATATGGATTGACACGCAGAAGAGGATAAATATAGATGATGTAATGGTGAACTTAAGCGATGTTGGTCCGGTGATAAGGGCTAAGCTTGATAAGAACCCCGCAATAATTGTTTCTATTAGGGCGGATAAGCGGGTGCCGTATCGTTATGTTGCCGAGGTTATGGAGGAGCTGAAGAAGGTTGGAGCGTTGCGCGTTAATTTTGGCACGCAGACAGAAAGGCTTGCTGGGGGTGGATAATTTATGCGTTATAGTGACCCGAAAGCAGATATAAAAGCCCAATTCCCTCGTGCCTCAAAGAAGTCTGCGGTGGTTTCGCTACTTCTGGTTCTTTTGCTCTTTCTTACCTGTGTTGAGGTAAGCACACGAGAGGGCAAGAAGGCTGAATATCAGGTAGCGATAAAGGTTGAGGATATCCCGATAACGAAGCAGGAGATAAAGAAAGAGGAATCGGCACGTCCGAAGATTGCGACGCCTATTGCCGCAGAGAAGGAGGAGGTTTCGGATACTGTTACAATAGCGGAGACGGATCTTGCACCAGCACAGCAATATGTTCCGCCACCCCCCCCGCCACAGGAAGCGGAGATTATTGATTTTTACGCCGTGGAAAAACCACCGCAAATACTACAGCAGGTTCAGCCTCAATATCCGGAACTCGCACGAAAAGCGGGTCAGGAGGGTGCTGTTATTGTTGAGGTCGTTATCGGCACCAATGGTGAGGTTGATACTGCTTATGTGGTTCAATCTCGTCCGAAGGGGGTTTTTGATGATGTTGCGGTGCAAGCGGCTTACAAGTGGAAATTCTCCCCTGCTTTTCAGCGAGATAAGCCTGTTCGTGTGAGGATGCAGATCCCGTTCAGATTCACGCTCACGGAGTAGTAAGGGTAAGCATAAAGTTCCAGGCACAATCCACAATAAGTTTGACAAATTACTATAACGATAAAAAGAGAACCGCTTCGATTTTAGAAATAGTTTTATATATTTCAGGATGAAAAATAAAAAAGGGCAGAGAAAAACTCTGCCCTTCATTCCTGTTTGTGTTGTGCCTGCAATTTTTATTTTATAACCTCATAGTCAGCTTCCTTTGTGGATTTACCCTCGCCTGTGGTCTTTTCCTGTGAGCCATAAGGTGGAGTGCCTGTCGTGTAGCCTGTCTGGGTGCCAGCCTGCTCGCGATAGAGCCGTTCGCTTATCGGATACCACGCCTTTTGCAGTTGCTCCATAACCGATTTAATCCTAACAATATCGCTCGCATTGACAGCATCGCGAAGGTCCTTAATAAGGGGCTCAATCTTTGCCCTTTCTTCAGCAGTGATTTTTGAGCCAAGTTCGTTGAGTTGCTTTTCGGTTGTGTAAGCAAGCTGATCAGCCTGGTTCTTGAGTTCAGCCTCCTCGCGCCTTTTAGCGTCCTCACTTGCGTGAAGTTCTGCTTCCTTGACCATTCGCTCAATCTCTTCCTTCGTGAGCCCGCTTGAGGCTGTAATCCTTATTGACTGCGAACGACCGGTAGCTTTGTCCCGTGCCGAAACATGGAGTATTCCGTTGGCATCAATATCAAATGTTACCTCAATCTGTGGAACCCCTCTCGGCGCAGGTGGGATGCCATCTAAAATAAACCTGCCGAGGCTTTTGTTGTCTCTTGCCATAGGACGCTCGCCCTGGACAATATGGATTTCAACCGAGGTCTGATTGTCCTGCGCGGTTGTGAATATCTCCGTTCGCCGGGTCGGGATTGTCGTATTCCGTTCAATCATCTTGGTAGCAACACCGCCAAGTGTCTCGATGCACAGCGAAAGCGGGGTGACATCAAGCAAAACAACATCCCTCGTTGTCCCCGCAAGAATGCTCCCCTGAATAGCGGCACCAATAGCCACAGCCTCATCAGGGTTAACAGATTTATTCGGTTCCTTACCGAATATATCTTTTACCTTCTTCTGAACAAGCGGCATCCGCGTCATACCGCCAACGAGAATGACCTCATCAATATCTGCGGGCGTCAATTTTGCGTCAAGAAGCGCCTGCCTCACCGGTCCCTCACTCCTATCAACGAGGTCGGCAACCATCTGCTCGAGTTTTGCGCGAGTCAGTTTACGCACGAGATGCTTTGGACCAGAACTATCGGCAGCGATAAAGGGAAGATTGATTTCAGTTTCAAGGACATTGGAGAGCTCTATTTTGGCTTTTTCGCTTGCCTCTTTGAGCCTTTGCATAGCCATAGGGTCCCTGGTGAGATCTATTCCAGTTTCGCGCCTGAATTCCTCTACGAGCCAGTCTATTATTCGTTTATCGAAGTCATCCCCGCCAAGGTGTGTGTCGCCGTTTGTAGACTTAACCTCAAAAACGCCATCGCCAATCTCAAGGATGGAGATATCAAATGTTCCTCCCCCGAGGTCGTAAACCGCTATTTTGAGGTTTTTCTTTTTGTCAAGCCCGAAAGCAAGAGCAGAAGCTGTTGGCTCGTTTATTATCCTTTTGACCTCAAGCCCTGCGATTATCCCGGCATCCCGGGTAGCCTGACGCTGAGCATCATTGAAATAAGCAGGCACAGTAATCACCGCTTCTGTGACCTTTTCGCCGAGGTAATCCTCAGCGGTCTGTTTCATCTTTTGAAGTATCATTGCGGAGATTTCCGGTGGGGAGTAAAGCTTATCGTCAATTTTTACCCGCACATCGCCATTCGGTCCAGGAACTACCTCGTATGGAACCTCGCTTATCTCCCGTCCAACCTCTTCATAACGGCGTCCCATAAACCGCTTTATTGAGTATATGGTGCGTTTGGGGTTGGTGATAGCCTGACGTTTTGCGGGAAGACCAACGATTCGCTCACCAGTTTTGAGGAAAGCCACAACAGACGGTGTAACGCGCATCCCCTCAGAATTGGTGATTACAACTGGCTGACCGTTTTCAACGATTGCGACACAGGAATTCGTCGTTCCGAGGTCTATTCCGATTATTTTGCCCATCGTTTCGCTCCTTTAGGTGGGGAGCCGGTTAAGGCTCCCCACCTCGTTAGGTTTACTTTACTCTGTTGAGATTTTTATCTCTTTGGCTCTCGCCTCTTCTTTCTTGGGAAGAGTGATTGTCAGGATTCCATCCTTGTAAGTGGCTTTGATTTTGTCCGCGTCAACTGTAGCAGGAAGTGTTATTGCACGCCTGAAGCTGCCAAACCTGCGCTCCACTATGTGATAGTTTCTGCTTTCACTTGTCTTTTCCGCCTTCTTTTCGCCGGAGATCGTGAGAACATTGTTCTCAACGCAGACCTTTATATTTTCTTTTTCCACACCCGGGAGCTCAGCCTTGATTTGAATCTCCTTCTCATCCTCGCTCACATCCAGCACCGGATACATAACATACTCTTCCCTCTCGAAGAAAGGCGAGTAGCTAAATCGGAAGAAGTCCTGCATTAGGTCATCCATCAACCTTGAGATCCTTGCTAACTCCCTTGCTGGTCTCCATCTTTCTATTGCCATAGTACCTCCTTTCTTTTTCACCTTCATTACTATGCAACAAGCGTGCCAAAAATTGCTTAATACCGATTAGACCTTTGTTTTTAAAGGATTTTGCTGAACATCAAGACCGATACCCGAGGAAGTGGCAGGCAATACTGGGTCATAATGGGACATTTTGCCATAGTTAAATGGGTCATAATTGTTTCATAATGTCCCAAATTTTGACATTCTGAACAATTTGGTTGACCCTTTGAATGCGGTAGAATTCCCGAATTGTGCGTAAAGGTTTATCATTCAGGTTATCCGCCAGCTATAACCAATTTTTTACCTGAACTTCTAATTGGAAGCTGATAACTGACAGCCGAAATTTTCTCATTTTCTCGCTTGACTTAACAGGATAAAAAGTCTAAAATATACGGGTAAAGATGAGCGGTAAGAAGAAAAACGGTCTTCCGAATAATAGCGAGTTTTTACGCGAATTAACCCCAACAAGAAAGCGAGGGGAAATGCTCGGAAAATATATTCTTCCCGAGATGGAGGGGATATGGGACAAAGAGAATAAATACAATAAGTGGCTTCAAATTGAGATAGCGGTTTGTGAGGCTCTCCAAAAACAAGGCGTCATTTCAAAATCAAAGCTTGATCAGATTAAGAAAAAAGCCGTCTTTGATCCGGAGTGGGCAGAAAAGATATCCAGAGCACCGAACGAGATGCTTATGTTTCTGTCGCTACTTGAACAAGCTGTAGGGGAAGATAATTTCCGATTCGTGCACCTTGGACTGACCTCCTCCGATATCACAGATACAACCCTTTCCCTCCAACTTAAGGAGTCCGGGGAACTAATCGTATCCGGGCTGATTGAGCTCAAAGAGACAGTAAAACGGCTCGCATTAAAATATAAGTACACACCTACAATTGGAAGAACGCACGGTATCCACGCTGAGCCGACGACATTCGGATTAAAACTTGCTTCGTGGTATTCGGAGCTGTGCCGTCAGGAAACCCGCCTAAAGGATGCTATTGAGAATATAAGATATGGTAAAATTGCCGGCTCTGTGGGGAACTTCGCTCAGCTTGAGATGTCGGTTGAAAAGTATGTCTGCGAGAAGTTTGACCTTAATCCGGAACCAGTTTCTACGCAGGTCATCCCGCGCGATAGACACGCACAATTCGTGCTTACACTGGCTCTTCTTGGCAGTTCTCTTGAGCGGTTCGCCACAGAAATAAGGAACCTTCAAAGAACCGAAATCCTTGAGGTTGAGGAGCCGTTCCGTCCAGAGGAGTCCGGAAGTTCCTCTATGCCCCACAAAAGGAACCCGGTCTCTTCCGAAAGGATTTGTGGGCTTGCGAGAATCCTGCGGTCAAATTGCAGCATATTCCTTGAAAATAATGTTCTCTGGAACGAACGGGATGCCACAGGTTTGCCCTCCGAGGAGATGCTTTTCCCGCTTGTTTGTGGTATCGCCCACTATATGGTCGTGAGTTTCAACAATATCCTTGAAAATCTCATTGTCTATCCGAAAAGGATGGAAGCCAATATATATTCGAGCAAGGGCATAGTTTTTTCGCAACGCCTCCTTTTGCATCTTATTGAGGCAGGACTTCCCCGAAAACAGGCTTATGATCTCATTCAGGGCAAGATTATGACCACCTGGCAAAAGGATGTTGACCTTCACTCGCTGGTTGTGAAGGATGGAGAGATCCGACGCTATTTAACCCTTGATGAGATTGAGAACCTATTCCAGCTTGATGTTTATATGCGCTCGGTGGACGATATTTTTCAGAGGGTCTTCGGTGAAGAGGAGTAATTATATCAAAATAGCAGTATTGCTTCTTTGTTCCCTTTTTATGGGCTGCGTGTATTATAATACCTTCTGGTATGCGAAGGAGTATTATAAACAGGCTGAGCGGGCAAGGAAAAAAGCCGAGACGAAAAGGCGTCTTCTTTCAAGGACGACATATTTTCCGAGCCCGAGTTTCCAACCATCCCCAACGCAGATCCCCTCGTATCCCCCGGATTCGGGTTTCAAAAGTAGAACCACCGAGCCAGCACCATCAGATGCACAGGCACTTTACGAAAAATCCATCAAAAAAGCATCCAAGGTTCTTGCTATTTATCCCGAAAGCGACTATGTGGATGACGCATTATTCTTGATCGGGATGTGCTATTTCAGGATGGGACAGTATGATAAGGCTATAAGAAAATTTGACGAACTTTACACGAACTTTCCCAAAAGCCCCTTCCTAACGGAGGCGAGATTCTATAGGGGCTGGGCGAATATGATGCTCGGGAATTTTGGAGCCTCAGCGTTTGAGTTCCAGGAGGTTCTTGACGACAAGGAGTTCGGCGAGGATGCCGCATTTATGCTCGCCGAGGTAGCCTACGCGCAGAAAGATTATCAAACCGCTGAGGAATACTACCTAAAATTCATAGAAAAATACCCGAACTCAAAGCGCTCTTTTGAGGCTTATCTTAAGCTGGGGGATATATATTTCAATACGGATAGGTTCGCAGAAGCCGAAACGACCCTTGAGAAGATAACGGACAAGGCTCCTGCGAATGTCTATTTTGAGGCTCAGCTTTTGCTTGGCAGGACAAAGATTGAACTTTCAAAATTTGAGGAGGCACTCAAAATTCTTCAAACGCTACTTGAGAGGACCACAGAAAGAGCCGACCGTGCTGAGATTGAACTCGTTATTGGTGAACTCTATTTTAGATGGGGCAAGCTTGATGAGGCTGAAAATATCTGGAAGGGGATAACCGAGAAGTATCCGAAAAGTGAGGCGTCATCCATAGCATATCTCAGGCTTGGCGAACTATACCAGAAGAAGAATTGGGATTTGAAAAAGGCTGCGGATATGTATGCGAAATCCGTAACTGAGTCCCCTCGCTCCCAATCGGCTCGGGTTGCAATGCTTCGTTCTCAAAGCCTGCTTGAACTTGAGCGTGTCCGAACCGGGGAAATTGACACAACAAATCGCGAAAAACTTATTGACAACTATTTCCGTATGGGCGAAATCTACCTTTTTGACCTGAACGCCCCCGATAGCGCATTAGCCATATACCAGTACATTCTGAAGAACTATCCCGAAAGCCCGATGGCTTGTAAAGCTTTGTATGGGATCGCATGGATAAATCAGTACTCGTATAAGGATATTCAGAGGGCTGATAGCCTTTACGCTGCAATTCTTGATACCTGCTCTGGAACGGATTGGGCACCAAAATCAGCAGAGTATTTCAAGATGCGCGGGACTGCCCTTGATTCAACAAGGGTCAGAACTGTCGCATATTACTTCATAAAAGCCGAGGAATTCCTTCTGACATACCAGTGGCCCGATTCGGCGTTGAAATACTACTCAAAGGTTACAACCGAATATCCGACCTCAAGATATACACCAAAAGCGCTTCTTGCAATTGCTCTTATCCTTAAGAAGTATAAGGGGATGGTTGATAGCGCAAATGTGATTTATAATTATGTTGCGAAGAATTACGAGGGCACAGATTACGCGAAAGAGGCGGGATTTCAGCTTGGCAATATTCCCTCACCGCCAGAGAGATTAGCGGGACGGGTTCCAATTGAGCCGCCTCGCTACGAGCCTAAAGTTCCAGCGGAGACAACGACCACAGTAAAATCTGCGCCAGAAACAACATCCACAACGCCCAGTCTCCCTTATGCCCCGCCACCCAAAGAGCGCGCAGAGCTGGTCTATCCCGAGCAGGAATATTCTTCTGCTCTTGAGGGGAAAATATTAAAACTGAAGATTTTGATAAACTCATTTGGCGAGGTGCAGGACGCACAACTGCTCGGCTCAAGTGGAAACCCTGTGATTGACCAGGCAGCAATCCAGGCAGCGAAGAAGACAAAATTTGATCCGCTGTCCATTGACATAACGAAATATAATACCTGGTTCCTTTACGAGATACGAATAACAAGACCGGCGCGAGAGTATTAGTATGAGGGATCTATTGGGGCGATACCTTGAGATATGGTGCGAGATTGATCTTGACGCATTCAGGCGGAATATTGAGAAAATAATAGGGCTTGCAAATAAGCGCGAGATTATTCTTGCCATAAAGGCAAATGCCTATGGTCACGGGCTTGTTCACATTGCAAAGGAGGCTGAACGGGCGGGAATAAGATTCTTTGGGGTCGCAACAACCGCTGAGGGACGTGCGTTACGGGAGGCGGGAATAAGATCCGAAATTATTGTGCTAACCCCGGCCTCCCTTGAACAGATTGACGAAATCGTTGAGTACAATCTCACACCGAATGTGGTGACGCGGCTTTTTGCTGAGGCTCTTTCCGCAAAGGGCGAAAGTCTCGGAAGACCCTTAAAATGCCATATTGAGGTGGATACAGGTATGGGAAGGACCGGTTTCTACTATGAGGATGTTATGGGCGAACTTATGTCTATTCTCCGTCTGCCATATCTCAATGTTCAAGGGATATTCTCGCACTTTCCGGTAGCTGACTCAAACAAAAAGGAGGATATAGAATTTACCTACAAGCAAATCGAACGATTTAAAAATATGCTGAAGTTGCTCGAAAAATTTGGTTTTTCGCCGCCCCTGTTCCATATAGCCAATACCGCCGGAATCCTTGATTATCCAGAATTTGGTAACGCAATTCGTCCTGGTATCCTTGCCTATGGACTTTATCCCTCACCCGCGACAAAACACCTCATTGAGGTTGAGCCCATTTTGAAACTCAAAGCCAAAATTGTGCAGATTCAGGATTTCCCACCGGAATGGTCCATAAGCTATGGACGGACATATAAAACAAAGGAACGGACGAAAGTTGCCGTTATTAGGGCGGGTTATGGCGATGGGCTTAGAAGGGGGCTTTCCAATAAGGGGTATGTTCTTATTCGTGGGAGAAGGTATCCTATAATTGGAACCATATGTATGGATATGACGATGTGCGATCTCGGGGCGGGGGGTGATATCAAACTTGATGATGATGTTGTGATTATTGGGGAGGATGGGGGGGAGTGTATTACTGCCGATGACCATGCTGAGATTGTTGGCACAATAAATTATGAAATCCTCACAGGCATTTCCGTTCGTGTTCCTCGCCTATATTTTCGCCAGGGAAAACTTGTCGGACAGGATGGACCAAATGGAACTATTATTTACTCGTGATAAGTATTCAGTTTTTTTGTGAGAATATTGGCGGGAGGCTAATTTCTTTGGCGACCTTTTTTCTTTGTAAAAGAAAGCTCGGGTTTGCAGGGACTAAAAACCGCCAATAAAATTTGACCAGGGTTTGTCACTATTTTATGTAAAGCAATCTCTTCGTGATGACGCTGTTACAGATTGTCGAGCGGAGGAAGTATATTCCTGATGGGGTTTTTTCGTCGGGGGTCCAGCGAAATCTTATTTCTGGGGATTTGCCGGTTTTAGTTGATTGCTCTATTTTTGTGTGATCGCTTTCCCACACAGCTTCGCCTAAAAGGTTGTATATTTTGAGCTTGACCCTGGCATTTGTGCTTGCAATACTAATAGTGACTGACGAATTGAACGGATTGGGGTAGACAAAAAGGTCCGGTTTGTCCGGAATAATTGGGTTAAGCTCGTTGATGGTTGTGATGCGCGAAAGTTTCATAACGACGAAATCGCCATAGCCGTAAGTTGAAGGTATATCGTGATCCCGCGAGAGAGTTTCTCCCGCGATAACACAGGAATTTCCCCGCGCGGGCAATATTTTATAAGGAATATCAATGTTTGAACCGCCAAATGTACTATCCCAGAGAATTCTTCCGGAATCGTCAATGGCGATTAGCCAGAAGTCTGACCATTCACCCGGTGTTCCATAGTGCAGCGAGAGATCACCATCGGCAGAAGTTGACGCGCCAGCGATAAGATAAACACCCCGCTCAACCACTGCAACAGAATACGCATTATCCGCGTTGCTCCCGCCGTATGCCCTTGTCCAAAGAACTGTTCCTGAGGAATTTAACCTTACAACGAAGAAATCGTAGCCTCCATGATTCCCCGATACAAGGATGTCATTTGATTTGCTCTCGCCAACAAGAATAAACCCGCTATCAGGTGTTTGTGCGACATCGTATGCGATATCAATATCTGATCCGCCAAGGTTGCGTTGCCATTCGATTTCGCCATTATAGTTGAGTTTTACAATCCAGCAGTCGCTTCTGCCAAAGTTCCCTGTAAGATCCCCATCGCTTGAATAAGATGCACCCGCGATAATATATCCTCCATCAAAGGTATTGCGAATAGAAAAAGCCTCATCCCCGGATGTTCCGCCAAGCGAACGCTCCCACTCAATATTGCCAAGCCAATCAATCTTGACAACCCAAACATCATCCCAGAAAGTGGAGCCAATATGCCCGCTTATGTCGCCATCGTTAGAGAGCGAGTTACCACAAAGGATGTAGCCACCATCAGTAGCTGGAATAACAGAATACCCATAATCGGGTCTTGAGCCACCAAAACACTTTTGCCACAGGATCTCGCCATAATTGTTCAGCCTGACAACCCAGAAATCCTCCATACCGTGGAGATTGGTAATATTCCCGTCAGTTGAGTTAGTTGTTCCAATAACTATGACCCCTCCATCCGGGCTCTCACAAATATCCCGAGCCGATTCGTTTCTGCTTCCCCCGAAACATCGTGCCCACAAAATTTCCCCGTCGCCATTCAGTTTAACAACCCAAAAATCGTTCCCGCCGTGATTCCCGCTAACATCAAAGTTATCTGAGGATGTCTCCCCGACAACGATAAAACCGCCATCCGCACTCTGCACAATTGAATATGCAACATCCCTGCTTGTCCCGCCCAGTACACGGCACCAATCAATTCGTGGTAACATAAAAGCGAAAAGGAAAAACGAAAGCGCAAATATCAGCCAGACCCTCACAGAATTTTCCTCCTTTTGATTTTTATGGACGATCAAGGATTTTAGGGCAAGAGTTTTATGATCGGCTCGTATGTTTCGGGGCGTCTGTCGCGGTAGAACTGCCAGGTATTTCGGACTTCCTCAACCTTGTCGAGGTCGAGCTCAGCCACGATGAGTTCGTCATTATCTTCGCTTCCCTCGGCGATAATTTCGCCCCGCGGATTGACAAAGTAGCTGTGTCCATAGAACTTGCCGATATTCCAGGGTTTCTCCACTCCGACACGGTTTATACATCCCATATAATAGCCATTTGCAACCGCATGGGCTGGTTGCTCGAGCTTCCAGAGATGCTGTGAAAGACCCGCAACAGTGGCGGATGGGTTGAAAACAATCTCGGCACCATTAAGCCCGAGTATTCGCGCGCCCTCTGGAAAGTGCCTATCATAACAGATATACACGCCTATTCTGGCGTATCTGGTGTTGAAAACCGGGTACCCGAGATTCCCCGGCTTAAAGAAGAATTTCTCCCAGAAACCGGCAAGCTGTGGGATATGATTCTTCCTGTACTTTCCTAAAAGTTTTCCATCCACATCTATTACTGCTGCTGTGTTGTAGTAGACCCCGGTCATAGCGCGCTCGTATATCGGGGCAATGATTACCATCCTGTATTTTTCGGCGTATTTCGCAAGGAGGTCTGTTGTGGGTCCCGGGATTTCCTCGGCGGTTGCATACCATTTCACATCCTGCGATGGGCAGAAATAGGGAGTGGAAAATATTTCCTGCAGGCAAAGGATCTGGACACCTTTTTCGCCAGCCTCTTCTATGAATTTGAGATGCTTTTTTATCATCGCATCCTTTATTTCAAAAACAGTCCCTTCCCCCTCGTGCAAGGGCACACTGCATTGAATAAGCCCGCATCTTACTATGTTTGGCATCCTACACCCCCTTTTTAATTTTTGTGGTTATGCATATAAAGCTAATTTGCGCCAAAGGTAAATGGGAACAATTCGAAGAGCCCAGGACGGTGGATAATTGCTCCCGTTTTTGTGGCGATCCTTGTTTGTCATTTCAACGGCTGTTTTTGGCAAGACCGTTTATAAGGCTTGTTTTTCTGTCGGCGATTTTGAGAAGGGCACGGCGAACCTCGTTCAGATTGGTCACACGCGCAACATCAACAAGAAAATCGCGTTGCTTTTCGGTGATAGCGAGAATACCAGAAATTGGCGGTAAGCCCTCAACAGCGGGAAGATAAGCGGTTTCGTCAAGTTCCTCGCAGGGCTCCATAACCATCTCCGTAACATTCTCGCGGAGGATAGTTTGAAGAGCCTTCAGGCTTTTTTGTGCCTCATCGCCAAACTTCTTAAGCGTCTCTATGTCCGATTCATTCGCGGTTTTTAGAGCATTTTCGATAAAATCAAGCCCAGCTTTTTCCTGCTTGATCGCAAACTCAATGTAACCACTAAAACTTGTAAGTCCCATTTTACCTCCCGGTAAAGGCTTTTTAATCTGCTTCGTCGGGCTTCATTAAATTATAAAAAATAGACGATCCTGATATAGTGTCAAGGAAATTTTATGTCCCTGTTGTTTTGTTCAGGTAATCCATTTTTTGATAATACAGGATCCATAGTTATCTGAGGGCTTTTGGTTTAGCGGAGGGAAATCGATTTACAAATTTCAAGCCGGATGTATCTTATTTATGCTGTGACAGGAAATATGTATAGCCCGAAGTTTATTCACACCCAATTGGGTTTGAACCCTAAAAAGAAAAGGCAACATACGAAACGCGAGGCATTTTGTTATGGGTGTTTTCGATTTTAATTTTTGCGCGATTGAACCCACAAGTTCATCCAAAAACCCGATGACAAGCTCTCATATGAGCTTTATTTTATAAAGTGAAAAATTGGCAAATTTCATCTTTCAAAAAGGGTTATGTGCCCGAAACAAGCAAAAAGGAAGGGGGTAGAAATGTTGCTAATCAAAAACGGGAAAATATTTACCGCAAGCGATTCTTTTTTGGGCGACATCCTCATTGAGGGGGAGAAGATTGTCCAGATAGGGACAAACATTTGTCAGGATAAGGGCACAGAGATAATTGATGCGACGGGGCTTGAGATATATCCTGGTGGCGTTGATGCCCATACACACCTTGATATGCCCTTTATGGGGACAATCACAGTTGATGACTTTGAAAGCGGAACAATCGCTGCTGCCTGCGGTGGAACGACAACGATAATAGATTTCGTAATCCCCGAGAAAGGCAAAAGCCTTCACGAAGCAATTGACATATGGATGAAAAAGGCTTACGGCAAATCCGCAATAGATTTTGCTTTTCATATTGCCCTTGTTGAGTTTACCGAGGATGTCGTAAAGGAAATCCCCGAGGTAATCGAAAAGGGGATTACGAGTTTCAAATGCTTTATGGCATATAAGCCTGCCCTTTATGTGGATGATTATCAGTTGCTGGAGATTTTCAGGCTCGCAAAAAAAGAGGGCGCGCTTATGTCTGTCCACGCCGAAAACGGCGATATGCTCGTCTATGTTACAAAGCACCTTCTTGCGGAGGGGAAAACAGGACCAGAATGGCACGATGTTGCGCACCCGGATGTTGCGGAGGCTGAAGCTGCTCACAGGGCAATTGTGCTCGCAGATTTTGTGGGTGTGCCAATATATTTCGTCCACACAAGCTCGCGACTAACACTAAAAGAGATCCAGAAGGCACGCCGTAAGGGGAAGTTCGTTTTCTGTGAGACCTGCCCGCAATACCTCGTGCTGAATAACGAACTTTACCGGAAAAACGGCTGGGAAGCCGCAAAGTGGGTTATGTCGCCGCCCTTAAGGGACAAAAAGAGCAACGAGAAACTTTGGGCTGGTATTCGCGATGGCTTTGTGGATACTGTCGGAACCGACCATTGCTCGTTCAACTTCGTAGGACAAAAGGATTTGGGCAGGGATGTCTTTACGAAAATCCCGAATGGTATTCCGGCTATTGAGGAACGAGTGAAGATACTCTACTCCGAAGGAGTTATGAAGGGGCGCATTTCGAGGAACAGGTTTGTAGAAGTTATTGCCACCAATCCTGCAAAGATATTCGGGCTTTACCCGCAGAAGGGGACAATCGCTGTTGGAAGTGACGCTGATATTGTTATATTCGACCCGAATAAAAAGGGTGTTATTTCTGCAAGAACCCACAAGATGAAGGTTGACTATTCAGCGTTTGAGGGGATTGAACTTCAGGGGATGCCAGTTTATACAATCTCGCGCGGGAAATTGATTGTGAAGGATTATCAATTTTTAGGCGAAAAAACTCACGGCAAATACATAAGGCGAAAAAGGTTCGATTTGCGAGAATGGGGGAGAGCGTAAGGGAAGAGCGGAATATAAAATTCAGAATGAGCCCGCTTGCGCCTTGCACGATTGGTTTGGTTGTTTTTTTCGGGTTATAATTGGAAATAAGCTTTAGCTCTTAAGCATAAATTACGGGCAAAAGACTTCAACTTTTGAGGATCTTAATTTAGAAATCAAAATCCTCTCTCAAGGGAGACAAGATAATTTTCCCTAATTTTTAGTTGGTTTTGCTGTGGGCTATAAGGAGTGAAAATTCCCAACCTGGCTTTTTCAATTATCCTGGGTAGGGTTTGTGCTTCCGCCCCTTTTAGTTGTATCGGATTTTGTCAACCGCTTTTTTATCGAGGCGCGCAATAACCTCGACGAGGAGTTTGACGAGATTGTCAAAGTCGTCTCTGTGAAGGATCCCCTGATGTGTATGGATGTAGCGTGTAGCGATGGATAGCGTCATAGTAGGCACACCCGAGCGTGCGAGCTGAATCCTTCCGCCATCTGTTCCGCCACGCGCAAGACTCCCAAGTTGATACGGGATTTTCAACTCTTCAGCGACATCTATAACGAAGTCCCGAAGTCGTGGATTTGGAATAAGCGAACCATCGATAACGGAAAGTGAGGGTCCAGCACCACATTTTTCTGATATTTCGGCGTCCTTTGAGCCAGGGAAATCCCCTGCAATAGTGACATCCACAGCAAAGCCAATATCGGGTTCAACCGCAAAAGAACTCGTTGTAGCGCCCCTGAGCCCGACCTCCTCCTGAACTGTCCCCACACCATAAACTGTGTTAGGATGTTCTCGTTTGCTCAATTCCCGCAAAACCTCAATTACAACCGCAACACCGATCCTGTCATCCCATGCTTTCGCGAGATACATCTTTTTATTGCTCAAAATCCTGAACTCCGACGCCGGGACTATCGGATCCCCCGGACGGATGCCGAGTTTCTTTGGAAGATCGGGCGTGTCCGCGGTCACCCCAATATCAATAAACATCTTGTCAAACTCTATAACTTTTTCCCGCTCTTTTGGGTCAAGTTTGTGCACGGACTCGCTCCCGATAACCCCATAGACAGGCCCCTTTTTGGTGTATATTATAACCCTCTGCCCGAGTACCTGATGTTCCCACCAGCCGCCTACAGTGTTGAACTTGATGAACCCCTCTTTCGTAATCCCTCGCACCATAAACCCAATCTCATCCATATGCCCCGCAATCATAATTCGTGGTCGCTCGCTTTTTCCTTTCTTTATCCCTATAAACGACCCAAGCCCATCATATTTCGCTTCCACTATCCCCTTCAGTTCCATCTCCATAAATTGGGCAACCTCATGCTCCTGACCCGAGATACCCGGGAGTTCGGTTAAGGCTTTCAAGAGTTTTTCTACCCTGTCCATTGAGACTCCTTTAATTTTGGTTATTTCCGAGCGAAATTATTTGTCAGCCTCTTTCTTGCCCATCTTCTCGATGATTGCAGCCTGAGCAGATGCAAGTCGTGCGACAGGGACCCTGAACGGCGAACAGGAGACATAATTTAAGCCAATGCGATGGCAGAAGTGGATTGAATCCGGATCCCCACCGTGCTCGCCACATATACCAACCTCAAGGTCCTTGCGTGTCTTCCTGCCGAGCTTGACAGCCATCTGCATAAGTTTACCAACGCCATACTCGTCTATTCGCTGGAACGGATTGAACGCAAGGATTCCCTTTTCAAGGTATGTGAACAGGAACTTGCCCTCGGCGTCATCGCGGGAAAAAGCGAATGTCATCTGTGTAAGGTCGTTTGTGCCGAACGAGAAGAACTCGGCGTATTCGGCGATTTCATCGGCTGTAAGGGCTGCCCGCGGAACCTCTATCATCGTGCCAAACTTGTAATCCACCTCGACACCCTCCGAAGCCATAATCTCCTTTGCAACACTTTTAAGCTGCTCAAGGATAACTTTCAGTTCCTCTTTGATTATCACGAGCGGAATCATTATCTCCGGTTTTGGGTTATATCCTTCTTTTTTAAGCCTGCAAGCGGCTCTGAAAATAGCTTTGACCTGCATAACATTTATATCAGGTCGCGTAAGCCCAAGCCTGCACCCGCGAAGCCCCATCATTGGGTTTGCCTCTCGCATCATCTCAACACGGCGCAACAACTCCTTCTTCTCCTTTAACTCAGGATTGCCGGGATCCCTTAACTCAAGTTCGGTCACTTCTTTTAGGAGTTCATCGTATCTTGGAAGGAATTCGTGAAGTGGCGGGTCAAGAAGCCTGATAATAACCGGCAGTCCATCCATCACCTTGAGAATGCCATAAAAATCGTTGACCTGGAATTCCTCAAGCTTATCAAGGGCGATCTTTCTTTCAGCCGCGTCCTCGCTCAAAATCATCCTGTGAACCCAGGGCAACCTTTCGCGCTCGAAGAACATATGTTCAGTTCTGCAGAGCCCTATTCCCTGTGCGCCGAACTGACGAGCCTTTTCAGCATCGCGCGGGTAGTCAGCATTCGCCCAATTCTGGAGTTTCTTTACCTCATCCGCCCATGCAAGGAAGGTTTTGATTTCGCCGGTAAGTTCGGGTCTAATAACGGGAACTTCTCCCCAAATGACCTCGCCCGTAGTCCCATTTATCGTGATGATATCGCCCTCTTTCACAACCTTATCGCCTACTGTGAAAAATTTGCCCTCCAGATCGATCTTCAGGGCTTCGCACCCGACGACCGCCGGTTTTCCAAGACCACGGGCAACGACAGAAGCATGGCTTGTTGCTCCTCCGCGAGCGGTAAGCACGCCCTTTGAGGCTATCATTCCTGCGACATCATCGGGGTTGGTTTCGGGCCTAACAAGAATTACACTTTCGCCTGCCTCTCCGAGCTCCTTTGCCCGTGAGGAATCAAATATGACCTTGCCAATTGCTGCGCCGGGCGAGGCGTTAAGACCTCTTGCTATAACCTCATATTTTGCGCTCGGGTCAATCCGGGGATGGAGGAGCTGTTCAATTTGTTGAGGCTCGACACGCATAAGGGCTTCTTCCTTTGTAATTAAACCCTCTTGGACCATATCCACCGCAATTTTCACCGCAGCCTGTGCTGTCCGTTTCCCGCTCCTTGTCTGAAGAAGCCATAGCTTTCCGCGCTCTATTGTATATTCAACATCCTGCATATCCCTGTAGTGAGCCTCAAGTTTCCTCACAATCTCCATCAACTGCTCGTAGATTTCTGGCATCGCTTTCTTCATTTCTTCTATCTTCAATGGTGTTCTTATTCCCGCAACGACATCCTCCCCCTGCGCTGTGAACAAGAACTCGGAATAGACCCTGTTCTCGCCGGTTGATGGGTCTCGCGTAAAAAGCACCCCGGTTCCAGAGTTTTCGCCAAAATTCCCAAAAACCATCGTACAGATATTGACCGCTGTCCCAAGATTGTGGCTTATCTTGTTGTAGTTCCTGTAAGCGATTGCGCGTTCGTTGTTCCAGCTTTCGAACACCGCCATAATCGCCATTCTCAGCTGCTCATATGGGTCAGAGGGGAAAAGTTTGCCCTTCTCGTTTTTCACGATTTCCTTGAACAATTCGACGATCCTTTTTAAATCATCAGAGTTCAATTCAAGGTCTGACTTTGCGCCGATTTTTTCTTTGTAGGAATCAAAAACTTTGGCGAACTTCTCTTTCGCTACCCCCATCACAATATCGCCGAACATCGCAATGAATCTTCTGTACGAATCGTAGGCGAAGCGCGCGTCCCCGGAAAGATTGGCAAGCCCCTCCACGGTTTCATCGTTCAGTCCAAGGTTCAGAACCGTATCCATCATCCCCGGCATAGAAAACTTTGCGCCACTCCTCACAGAAACAAGAAGCGGGTTTTCCCTTTGTCCGAATCCTTTCCCTGTCCACTCCTCAAGTTGCTTCATTCCTTCAAGCACTTCGTCCCATAATCCCGGGGGCAATTTCCTGCCGAGCGCATAATACTTTCGGCAGGCCTCTGTTGTGATTGTAAAACCCGGTGGCACCGGCAATCCAAGCCTTGACATCTCGGCAAGTCCGGCACCCTTTCCACCGAGCAGGTCCCTCATTGACGCATCGCCATCTGTTCGTTTCTCTGAGAAATAATAGACCATTTTCTTTTTGCGTGCCATAGCCTTCTCCTTTATTTTTTCATTAGCCTATAAGATAACAGGTCGCAATTGAAAATCAAGAGGGTAATAAAAAGCAAAATAAAAGGATTGTGTTAGTTGGTGAAGATCTGTAAATTCATAGTATGGGTGCTGCAGGGATAATAGTTGGAGCTGGTGAGGGGAAGCGGCTTGCAAAAGGGCTTCCAAAGGCGCTCGTGCCGATTGCTGGAAAGCCTATGTTTTTGTATAGCGTTGAGGCTTTTATTCGGGCAAAGACGATTGACTCTTTGGTGATTGTCCTTCCCTGTGGGTATATTGAGGATGCGACAAAATGGATTCCGAAAAGTTCAAAGCCGATAATTCTCACAAAGGGCGGGAAAGAGAGGTTCCAGTCGGTTCTGAGTGCGCTTCAATATCTTGAAAAAGGTGAGGGCATCGTTGCTATACATGATGCTTCGCGCCCTTTTGTTGAGCCAGACCTTATTGACAGGGCGGTGAGAATGGCGGAGGAAACGGGCGAGGGTGTCATACTTGCCTTGCCTGTGCGCGACACTGTAAAATATGTTGAAGACAATATAGTAAGAAATACGGTTGACCGAACGCGACTCTGGCTCGCACAAACCCCCCAGGTTTTCCCCTCGGAACTAATTCGGGAGGCGCTCAAAGTGATGCCTCAGGGCTTTATACCTACAGATGATGCTCAGGCAGTGGAACTCTACGGTAAGAGGGTCAGGGTTATTAAGGGAAGCGAACTTAACATAAAGATAACCTATCCCGAGGATATAAAGTTAGCGGAAGCAATCGTTGAGCGTCTTGTGGGTTCTGAGTTTTCGCCGGATGGATTCCGCACGCCGCGTATCACCGAGAATGGCATATGCTAATGCTTTGTAAGCTAATGCGTTACGAAGTTCACTTTCTGCAGGTCTCATTGCTCTCCTTTCTCCGATATTATATTTTTCGGATTAAAATCAATCTTCTTTAGGGGGTGATGAAAAATGCGCGCAGGTATTGGGTATGATGTTCATCGGTTGTGTGAGGGGCGGAAACTTATTATTGGCGGGGTCGCGATAGAATATGAGCTCGGTCTTTTGGGGCATTCGGATGCCGATGTGCTCTGTCACGCAATAGGGGATGCCCTTCTTGGTGCAGCAAATCTCGGCGACCTCGGAAAGCATTTTCCACCAGATGACCCTGCTTATGAGGGGATCTCAAGTTTGGTCCTTCTTGAACGGATCGCAGAGATGCTTAAGGAAAGAAATTTGAAGATTGTTTACATAGATTCGGTTGTTGTTTGTGAGCATCCACGACTTGCTGTCCATATCCCGAAGATGAAAGAAAATATTGCGCGCTCGCTTGGTATTAGCATTGAGCAGGTCTCGCTTAAGGCTACAACAAGCGAGGGACTCGGATTTACAGGAAGAGGCGAGGGCATTTCTGCACAGGCTATTGTTCTTGTGGAGGAGAAATATCCGATACAAGAAAACGATTGACTTATTGAATGAAAAAATTATATTTAAAATATGAAAGGAAGGTTTAATCCATTATTATTTGCGGTGGTCTTTTTTGCTTTGCTTTCAGGTTTTGGGAAAAAGTCTGTGCCGAAGATTCCCGAACAGGCTAACCTTGTAGTTCTTGAAAAATCTTACAGGAATTCGGGAATGCGGAAAGAGGGCGAAAGACACGATATAATGCTTTTCGCAAGGCTCACATCCGATACCCTCTCCTTGAACATCCTGAATTATCCGATGAATTGCTGTGTGGACTCAATAGGCGTAAAGTTGAATCCGGTTGCCGATACATTGATTATGCGCATCAACGAATATATGGATGATCCTTGCGAATGCTTCACAAAGTTTGACCTGTCGCTGAAAATCGCCAATAGCGTGCTTGAGCCCGCATATTACAGGATTTACAAAGCCGATAACCCGAAACCCCACTGGGAGGGTATTCCTGAAAAATAAAGGCAAGGGGTTTTGCCCCTTGCCTTAGTTTGTTCGATTATATTGTTTGGACGACCATTATTTGTGGGCTTTTTTCATCGCTTCATTATTATACTTCGGTGGCATACGGAATCTGAACGATGGTGCAGGTCCACCAACCGCGTCTACATCAATTATAGCCCCCGTCCTATCGTCAATATTGAACACATGCCACCACCGCTCGCCATCAGTCCAGTATCTGTAGTATATCCTTGAGGGGTTAGCGTTGCCGCCAAGGAAAACCTTTACAGTGCTTAGTTCACCTATCGTGTCCTGTCCTGCAAATAGGTAAACCCAGTACTCGTAATGCCCGCGAGGTCCCGGGGTTAAAAACGCTATGTGTATGTTTTCAGGACCATATCCTGTGACATCGTCAAGATCAAGATAGGCGCCCGGGATGCAGTTCTTACAAGCATAATAAACGTGTCTTGGGGGTTCTTGGGAGTCGAAAAGGTGCGAATCGAGGTCTCGCGGTTCGCTTCCCCAGGTAAGTTCTATCCTGTATGCTATGCCGTAAAGATGTGAAAGGAAATCGGGCCATCGTGTTCGTGTAGCAAAATCGAACCCACTATACTCTGCGGCGTAGTTCACAAATAGCGATTCTGCCCGCGGAAGCCATATAGCAACACCATGGAGCCCGGCTGGCATTCCACTTGCACCCTCACTCCTTATCACAAATTGCCGTATCGACTGAGTAACCTCATTTGCCGCATTCCGTACCGAGCTTGGTATATTTGATGAGTCGTTATTAGCTACCCTCTCAAAGAAATCGAACATATCGCGGTTCATATTGTAAGGCATTCCGGGGTCCTCGACATTGTTGGGGTCTGCTGTTAGTCCACGGGAATTTACAAGCGCGTCGTATAAATCCGCCTTGAACGAATCCACGCTCACAGGACCATTGAGAACTGCGTTAACGAAGCTGGCTATTTTATTTTCGAGGTCGTTGTACTTTGATAGATCATAGGCTGCGCAGAAGGACCTCTGGGGTTTTGTTTCAGCGGTGACAATGGTTTCAGCAAGTGTTTGTGGCGAGATACCGCCTCGCATCGCCCGGATCACATTGGGGAACTTATTGTTGTTCTCGCTACCATACCTGACAGTTTCGTGGGCTACCATATAATCGAAGTAATTCTTGGAAATTGAAGCCACCTCTACTGCCCCCATAAGACAGGCCTGATACCAGACTATATCAAGTTTGCCGCCGACAAGACGGTACAGATCCTTATATACAGATTCGAGTTCATACATATTCAGCCCATCAACACCATCGTAGCATACGGCTTTTCCGCCATCGTACCAGAGTTCGTTTGGTACAGGATGGTCCTCTTTGAACCAGCTACCACCGTGGTTGGAGATAACGATAAGATAATGCTCTGCGGGAAAGCTTGCGATACCCCAGGTGAGGAAGTCGTGAAGTGTGAGTGGGTGCCCCATATTCAGTTCGCCGAAATCGAAATCCTCCTCAACCTGTCCAGGTTTGCAGATGTATCGTTTGCAATCTGTATATCCTGCGTCATTATCGCCATCAAAAAGGACCGCCGCATACATAGAATTGTCCATATTGTTTGCAATTTCCGTTGCGTATCTTGACCTTGTTCCAGATAGCCCACCCTCACCATCAGCATAAACAAGAACCGTCCATTTCCTTGTTTCAGGTTGCCCGATAACAGTAAATCCGACCCAATTCCCCTCGCCACTATAACCATCGAGAATGTCCGTTCCCTTGTCGTATTTTGCGTTGTTGTTCACATCTATGATAATGTCGTACTTTCCTGGTCGAAGATTTCCGCCATTAACAAGGAGCCTTCTTCCAATGTTGGTGCAACCGTATTGAACACAGTCAATAATGACTGAATCTGATTGTGCGAGCGTATCCCCATTGTTCCACTCATCCTTATGCTGAAGGATATACCAGGTGACACGCCTATCCCCGCCAAGATCCCGCATCTTTGCCTGTGGGTTCAAATAGGCATATACCTCCTCGTTCACCGTGAAGACATCCCTGTAGACAAAATTTATGTCGCAGGAGAGCCTTTCAACGATGTGCCCATTGATGTTTCGTTTTGCGCCAGGAGGTGTTTGCACAACAAAAGCCATTCCCAGGTTAGCATTGAGGACATCGCCAGCGTCATATAATCCGTTATTGTTCATATCAACTACAATGTCAAACGCGGTGTGTTGGTCATTCACCGGGTTTTGCCAGATCACAGTTTGAGGGATTGCGCCTGTTGAATCGGTTACTACCTCTTCAACGCTTTCCGTGTAATCGTATAAGTATGTGCCATACTGCCAGTTGTAGCGATTTTCGACGACATAAATGTGGACCGTTGTTCTCGGCGGGAAATTTCTGCCGATTATTCTTGCCGGCTCCCCCGTGCTGTAATTGTTTGTGAATCTACCCGCAGCGTCAACCGTTCTAACATAAGGGGTTGTTGGCTCGCTCACTGTGACAGGGATTACTACCCCTGCCTCTGGAATGTCTATCGTGTAATTGCCAGGTTCCGGATCGTAGAGGACCGCGGATGGTGGCAAATCGCCATTGCGGTTTGTGCGAAGCCTATAGCGCGCAATGATTGTCCCTGTATGGTCCTTAACATATATGGCGTATAGTGTGTTGGGGCTCAGGCTACCGAGCGAGACATGGACATTCTCATAAGCGGCAAAGTTTGAGTCTGGTTGCCCATTGTCGTTCAGTGTAGTGGTGGAGTATCTTGTCGGTGGGGGTGGTTGCTGTTCGTTTGGGGCTGTTGTTTTCTTCTTACCGCACCCAGAAAAAAACAAAACCATTGCCCCGATTAGCACGACAAATACATTTCTCATTTTTCTTCTCCTTTCGCTTTTTACGACTTCTTCTTTTCTCTTAATTGTTTAAGAGACATTTTCTTGAAAATACAATATAAGTATGTTAACTGGAATTGTCAATTATTTTTTTTGTGGATGATTTTTGGCGATATTTTAAAATTGAGGGGCGGAAACAAACCCGTAAGGTAAGCGGAGAAGATATTCCATAATCTTTATGGACTATCTTGTAATAAGGATCCTGTTTGAGGATATGGCTGTTCCAACCCTTTTGATGTAAGAACCAGGGGTTTGCGAGATTACCCCGGGCGAGTTTGTGAGATAGTAATTGGCGCCCGGCGAAAGCGAAGAGAAACCGGAAACGACACCAAATATTCTTACCTTAACGGAGCTTCCGGGTATTCCGCTTGTAAGGGCAAAACCGAGGAAGTTCTCGGCGATAACCTGGCTTGTGGCAATTGCACGGTAAAGCCCTTCCGCAACCATCTCCTCGCTTCCTATTGTGACTGAAGGTTCTGGATAAACAAATTTTCTGAACGCAACATTATCAAAGTGAATATGCGACTCGTATTCCCCGGGACCCCATCTTCCACTTGAATACCTTGTATCCGTGCCCGAGTAAAGAAGCGAATCCTGTATGAGGTATTCAATCCTGTTTGAGTATGCCCTGAATTCAGCACTATACCAGGTATGCGTTGAAAAGTCATAACTGCCATTGCCAAGTGTCGTATTAGTTTGGTCATCACATTTCATTACATTCCAGGCATCATCATAGGATGAGCTATAAGCCTTGTATGTCCAAATGTGGTGCCTATTAGCGCTTCCGGTCTCAATATATGTTGCAGGGTCCATCCTTATTACGGGGTGTATCTGTCTTTGGGCTCCCGATGTTCCATCCTCCATAATCCTGAACATAAACATAAGGGAGCCATCAGACCGTGTGGAAGGAATCCAGAACCAGGCACAATGACCATACGAATAAGGGTTACTGATATGCAGGACTGAGGTTCCATCCGTTTCGATTGAGTAAGTTGGCGGGCTTGCATAAGCGGTGTTTGTAGTATACTTCTTTGCCCAGCCGGCACTTTCGAGAGAACTTATAGTTTCACCCTCAAAGTCCTCGAAGAGATCAAATGTGGCAGAGCCATTTGATGTTGAAGTCGCTGAACTGTTGCCATAATAGAGGTAGATCGTTGTTCCACCGCTTGCGGGGATGGATGGCACCTTTACCCAGCAAACAGCCTTAACACCATCAACCCAGCTCCAAAGATAATGTGAAAGAAGCGTTTTTCCGTCGCTCGCAGTAAAGCGAATGTCAGCCCCATCCAATCCTGGAGCCCTGTGTGCCCAGAAAGAGGAATTTGTGCTTCTTAGTATCACTTTGATTGGGTAGTCCACAAGATTTGTTCCATTTGAACTTATGTAAATCGGCTGGCGATAAACCCACCCTGCAAGTGGACTTCCGAGATAAACCGCGTCTCTTACGGATATTGTTTCCCCTGCGGTGTATGTAGCATCAATACCCCCGTAGAAAAGAACGGAATCCGCAACGGAGGGGTTAAGGTCCAAAAATGATACGCTTGAATCAGCAATCGTGGCGCCCGAGATTGCTCCCGCGGCAAGCTTAAGTGTGTCATTAGCAATCTGAATTGTGGTGTTGTCCACATTTAAGTTGAGGGAGTCCCCCACAAACGACAATCCGCTTCCGGCTGACCTGTTGCGATTTAAAAGGAGAAGCCAGTCCGATGGGCTTATATGGCTATCAACATAAGCCTTATTAACAGCGTCATTATCGCTAATTGGCGCGCCGAGGTTAATGATTCTGTTCCCATCCATATCAATATAAGTTGTGGCAACTCTTCCCGTCGCGAGGACCTGCGAAAGTGTGGGCAGGGATGTGCCAGCCCCAATTATTATCATAATAGAATCGCCACTATCTGAAATTGTTGCACCAGAACCAGCGCGAAGCATAATCTCCCCATACCGTCGTGTGCCATCACCCGAAGAATACAGCGAGCGCAACCCTTTTTCCACACTCTCGGAACGATATGCGTAAAGAGCGTAAGGGGACGCGGTAAGCCTTTCTCGGGGCGATAATCGTTCGCCTTCAATCTCAATTTCCAACCAGTAGGGAACCGAAAAATCAACAGAATCAGGGAAGCCAGATAACTCCACCGAAAACAACCCCTGGCGAACAATAACATTGCTTATAACCTCTTCCCATACCGGGCTCGTTCCCGTTTCACTTGTGTAAAGCCTGAATGTAACCGCGAGGGTTTCATTTACCCCAACCCCGTCTCTGTCAAGCAATTTGCCCTGGTAATTTAGTATCCTTGGCACTGATTGAATAAGTAGGAATAACAAAGCGATTTCAAAAGCAGTTTTTACTTTCACTTTATTACCTCCTTTTTTTATAATATAATTTATTGCAAGAATTTTTCAAGTTTTTTATATTCTTCTTGCAATTTTAAAAGATGGATATAAATTTTTTGGGATAACTGCGGAGGCAAGATGTACCCGTTTAGCGCAATTGAGAAGAAATGGCAAAGTCGGTGGAAGGAACTCGCTCTGTATGGGACGCCAGAAAAACCGCGCAAAAAATATTACCTGCTTGAGATGTTCGCGTATCCATCAGGGGATATACATATGGGGCACTTCAGGAACTACTCCATAGGTGACCTTATCTGGCGATACAAAAGAATGCAGGGCTACGATATACTTCACCCGTTCGGCTGGGATGCTTTTGGACTTCCCGCCGAGCAGGCTGCAATAAAGCACAATATGTCCCCAAAGACCTGGACTCTATCTAACATTGCGACCGCAAGAGAGACCCTTATCAGGCTTGGCATAAGCTACGACTGGGAGCGTGAAATTATAACCTGCCTTCCAGATTATTACAAATGGACCCAATGGGTTTTTCTTAAACTTTACGAGGCAGGGCTTGTATACAGAGCGAATTCTTATGTCAACTGGTGTCCAGAATGTAAGACTGTTCTTGCAAACGAGCAGGTTATTGATGGCAGATGCTGGCGGTGCAAAAGCGAGATAACCAAACGGGAACTTGAACAGTGGTTCGTTCGCATAACAGCCTACGCCGATAGACTCCTTGAGGGGCTTGATAGACTAACCGAATGGCCCGAAAACATAAAGATAATGCAGAGGAACTGGATTGGACGCTCAATGGGCAGCGAATTCATATTTGAACTTGAGGATGGCTCAATCGAGCTTCCGGTGTTTACAACTCGCCCGGATACAATTTTTGGCGTAACATTCCTCGTCATTGCTCCCGACAATCCGCTTACAAAAGAAATCGTGAAAAAAAGCCCGAACAGGGAATCTGTCAGGGATTATGTTGAGCGCGCGCTCCTTTTGACCGAGCGGGAACGAACATTTGTGGATAGGCCAAAAACTGGTGTTCGCACGGGGCTTTATGCACGAAATCCCCTTTCGGGAGAGCTTGTTGAACTCTGGGTGGGCGATTATGTTTTAGCATCCTATGGGACCGGGATTGTTATGGGGGTTCCAGCCCACGACCAGCGAGACTTCGAATTTGCGAAAAAGATGGGGCTTCCTATTAAGGTTGTCGTTAAGCCTCGTGATGGTGAACTGGATGGAGATAAAATGGAGCGTGCGTATGAGGAGCCTGGTATTATGGTAAATTCCGGGCAATTCTCGGGGTTAAGTTCTGATGAGGGTGGGAAAAGAGCAACAGAGTATGCGGCACAAAAAGGGGTTGGCGGGTTCAAGGTATCATATAAACTTCGTGATTGGCTAATCTCCCGTCAGAGATACTGGGGCGCGCCTATCCCGATGATTCACTGCGAGAATTGCGGAATTGTGCCCGTGCCTGAAAAGGACCTTCCTGTGTTGTTGCCGCCGGAGGATAAGGTGGATTTTATACCCAAAGGAAGAAGCCCACTTGAGGATCTCGCAGAATTCATAAACACGACCTGTCCAAGATGTGGAGCCAGCGCAAGACGAGACCCCGATACTATGGACACATTCGTCTGCTCAAGCTGGTACCATCTCCGATATCTTGATCCGCACAACGAAAATCAACCTTTTACAAAGGATAGCGCAAAAACCTGGATGCCTATTGACCTCTATATCGGCGGGGCTGAACACGCCACAGGGCACCTCATATATTTTAGGTTCATTACTAAGGTTATGTATGATCTCGGGTATCTTCCTGTGGACGAGCCGGCAATAAAACTTTTCAATCACGGGATGGTGCTTGATAAGAATGGCGAGGTTATGTCCAAGAGCAAGGGGAATGTGGTTTCGCCCGTGAGCCTTATTGAAAGCATCGGCGTAGATGCAAGCAGGATAAGCCTTTTCTTCTTCGCACCACCAGAGCGCGAGATCCTTTGGTCGGAGGAAAATACGAGGGGTGCAACAAGATTCCTTGAGCGTGTTTATAAAGCCTTCGTAGAACAAAAGCTGCGCAACCTCCCGGAGGAGACACCAAAAGGATCGGAGACGGGGATTTTAAAACTTATGCACAGGACAATCCGTGATGTCACAAACGATATAGAGCGGATGGAGTTTAATACAGCCATTGCGCGAATGATGGAGTTTCTGAACGAATACGAGAAGGCGGAGCATAACCTGTCAGAAGCGTTTAAATCCTCAATGGCGCGGCTTTTTGCAAAGATTCTCGCCCCCTTCGCGCCGCATATTGCCGAGGAGATCTGGGAATATGTTGGGAATACGGATTCAATATTCCTTTCGCAATGGCCCAGGTATGACGAGACCCTCACTGCACCAGATGAGATAGTCATACCCGTTCAGGTTAATGGGAGGCTTCGCGGGCATATCAGGGTTGGTGTAAATATCACAAAAGAGGAGGCGCTTGAGCTCGCAAAACTCCAGGAAAACATAAGAAAGTATTTGGAAAATAAAAGGCTTGTCCGCGAGGTATGGGTCCCGGGACGCCTCATAAATTTTGTAACGGAATGAGCAGAAATGAAAACCGTAAATGCTTTAAGTAAATCTTTGGCAAGGGGAATTCGAGCCCACAGCGATATAAATTTTCGGACCATAAATTGGATTATTCCGCTTGCGGTAGCAATTCTTTTTCTGCAAGGTTCGTTGATGGGCGAGGTTGCAGGATTTTCAGATATATCCTTTCCGCAAAATCCTTTTGCGACAAACCCCGCATATATCGGGCTTGAAAACGGTGTCGAGTTTTCACTGGAGGCGCGAAAAAAGTTGAACCTATACGATTTTGATATTGGCAATTTATCGCTTGGGTGGGACAATACGGCGGGTAACTGGAGGCTTGGCACAGGCGGGAATTTCTCAAATACATTCCTTTTTGGCATAAGATATACCTACACCAGGAACTGGCGCTACGAAAACTATACCCTTGGCGTCCTTTTGAGACCCGCGAGGAACCTGGTCTCGTTTGGGCTGACAGCAACACCGAAAACCGATAGCTACGGCATTGGTATAGCACTTCGCCCTAAAAGCCAGTTGCTCACCGTTTTCGCAGATCTGTATACGAATAACTTCAAGCTCGCCGGTAGCACACCCTACAAGCTCGGCGCGCAGATTGAACCGATAAGGGGTATAAAAATTTTCGCATCCTATGACAGCAAAAAAACGACATATATCGGGCTTGCAGCACAGTTTTCACATATTCGGTTTTCAAGTTCAACCGATAACTCCGACTACGTTCACATCCTTCAGGTGAGTTCAAAACCTTTTCGCTCAACTATTCGTGGTCCTAAAAAATTCTTAAAACTGAACCTTACATTGCCATTAGTAGAAAACCCAACTTCTCCTTTTGGTTCGGGCAAATCGCTTTATGATCTTATATCCGCAATTGATAGGGCTAAAGATTCACCGGAGGTAAAGGGGATATTTGTTGATATGTCGGGTTTCGGTGCGAGTTTTGCTCAGGCGGAGGAGCTTCGAAATGCTTTTCTGCGTTTCAAAGAAAAAGGGAAAAGGATAATCGTTTATGCTGAGGAGCTCGGGAATGTCGGCTACTATGTTGCATCAGTTGCGGATAAAATAATTATGCCGCCATCGGGGAGCCTCACAATTTATGGTTTGCGAATGGAGGTGATGTTTCTCAAGGGGTTGCTTGATAAGGCTGGCGTGAAAGCAGAGTTTATCTCGGTGGGGAAGTATAAGTCGGCGGGCGAGATGTTCACGCGCGAGGGGATGTCGGATGCGGCGAGGGAGGAAAATTCCGCAATAATTGACGAACTTTACAATGAGCTAATCTCCGGGATCGCACAGGGACGCGGTCTTGCTACCGATAGTGTCAGGGTCCTTGTGGATTATGGCATATTCAATCCTGTCGAGGCGCGCACTGCAGGGCTTATTGATTCAATCCTCTTTCTTGAGGAAGCCCAAAAACTCCCAGGAAAGCATCTCAAAGACATTTATAAGTTCGCAAGTATTCGAACATTCGACGAGGGCTGGGGCAATCCGCCAAAGATTGCACTTATATACGCAACGGGCACTATAACATCTACCAATGGTTCTTTGCCAATTCTCGGTGGAAACAATGTCGTGCAATCCTCATTTGTCAAAATGCTTGAGCGCGTTGAGAAGGACAAAGATGTTAAAGCGGCGGTACTTCGCGTTGATTCCCCCGGTGGAAGTGCCATTGCATCCGACATAATTTTAAATTCGCTTTTGCGACTCGCAAAGAAAAAACCGCTTGTTGTTTCTATGGGAACTTACGCCGCATCCGGTGGATACCTTATCTCCTGCACCGGTGGGAGGATTTTTGCTGATAAATCCACGATCACCGGTTCAATTGGGGTTATCAGTGGGAAGTTCGCATTAAAGGGCTTGTACGATAAACTGGGCATAACAATTGATACGCTCCAACGAGGGAAATCCGCCGGAATATTCACAACATATGATACCCTTACCCCCGAACTTAAAAGCAAACTTGAAAAAGACGCCACCTACTTTTACAAGATATTTTTGGAAAGGGTTTCAAAGGCTCGTTCCATTGATCAGGATTCTGTTAGTTCAATAGCGGAGGGTAGGGTTTATACGGGCTTTTCTGCAAAAAATATTGGGCTTGTGGATTCCCTTTGTGGGCTTTCCGAGACGGTGGAATATATCCGCACAAGCGAAAGAATCCCGGAGGATTTTGAGGTAATAAGCTATCCCTCACGAAGGGATCTTTTTTCATTTTTATTTGAAAGGGTGCAGGGTATTATGAGGTTCATCCACGAGCCGGAAAAGAAGCTCGAAGGTACATTACCTTTCAGAAATGGCGAGCCTCTTTTCATTATGCCGTACATAATTGAGGTAAAATAGAAAGCGGGGCACAATGAAAAAGGACTTCTTATCAATCCTTGACCTAACCGCGAAGGAGATAAAGGAGATAATCGCTGATGCTAAGGTGATGAAGAATATGCGGATGTGGGGTGAAAGTCCTCGTCCACTTGAGGGAAAAAAGGCGATCCTCATATTTCGCAAGCCATCGCTACGAACACGAGCGAGCTTTGAAATCGGTATTACGGAGCTTGGCGGAACATCTTACACATTCCATGAGGAGGAGATACAGATTGGCAAACGGGAAAGTGTAAGCGATGCTGCGCGGGTATTTTCGCGATACTGCGACCTTATAATAATAAGAACATACGCACAAAGGGAGGTTGAGGAATTAGCAAGATATTCATCTGTGCCGGTGATTAACGCCCTTACCGACCTTCTTCATCCCTGCCAGATATTGAGCGATGTTTACACTATCGTTGAGAAAAAGGGGGCTATTGAGGGAATATCCATAGCTTATGTTGGCGATGGGAATAATATTGCTCATTCGTGGTTGAACCTTTCCTGCCGTATCCCAATTGATTTGCGAATCGCTACCCCGCCACAATTTGCACCTGTAGAGGGTATTGTTGAAAACGCGCTGAAAAGCAAGGTGAGCAGGATAACGATTACTAATAACCCTGTTGAGGCTGTAAAGGGTGCTGATGTGGTGTATACTGATGTATGGGCGAGTATGGGGCAGAAACACCTCGCTGAGGAAAAGGCGCTTGTTTTGCGGGATTTTCAGGTCAATTCTGAACTTGTGAAACACGCAAAACCCGATTATATTTTTATGCATTGCCTGCCTGCAGAGCGTGGCAAGGAGGTTACAGACGAGATAATAGATGGTCCAAATTCCGTGGTCTTTGACCAGGCTGAAAATAGGCTTCATGTCCAGAAAGCACTTATGGCTTATATGTTCAAATAGAGGGCGAAATGGATCCGGATGTAAAGAAGCTTCTTGAACACGAATCAAAGGCGATACTCAACATAGCGAATACACTCGGTGATGAGCTTGAAAAAGCTGCTGAGATGTGTTATAACTGTGCTGGTCGCGTGATAGTTACCGGGATTGGCAAATCAGGTATAATTGGGCGGAAGATAGCAGCGACATTAGCCTCTGTTGGGACAGCATCATATTTTGTTCATTCGAGCGAGGCGGCACATGGTGATCTTGGTGTTGTAACGGAGGATGACATCGTTATTGCGCTTTCAAAAAGCGGGCGAACCGAGGAGGTTCTTTGTCTTATACCGCAAATCAAGAGGCTTGGCGTGAAACTCATCGTAATAACCGCTGACCCAGGTTCCCCCCTTGCACAACAGGCAGACCTCGTCCTGAATATCCATATTGACGATGACAGCGAACCGCTCGGTATAATCCCTACAACAAGTGCTGTTGCTATGCTTGCGGTTGGCGATGCCCTCGCAGTTCTTCTTATGAAAAAGCGCGGGTTTGAAAGAGCCCACCTTGCAACCGTCCATCCCGCAGGGAATATAGGAAGGATGCTTAAGCCTGTGTCGGAGATTATGCACAAGGGCAATGAGGTGCCGATTGTCGATGAGAACGCGAGTTTGATGACCGCGATTATCGAGATGACCTCAAAAAAGCTCGGCGTAACACTGATTGCCAGAAACGGGAACATTCTCAAGGGAATCTTTACCGATGGCGATATTCGCAGAACCCTTCAAAGGAATCCCGATGAAAACATTTTAAAATGCCCCATTATGAGGTTTGCGACACCAAATCCAAAAACGATTCCCCCATCAACCCTTGTTGAACACGCAATATTTGTAATGGAAAAGAACAAGATAACAAGCCTTCCAGTGGTGGATGCAGAAAATAAAATTCTGGGAATAGTTCACCTTCACGACCTGCTTCAACTGAAGACGGTGTGAGAACAATAGAGTCTATAAATAGCGTTAGCAATTCCTTTTTCCCCATCGGACCAATTGGAAATAACCTTAACTTCGAACCGATGATTCGCGGACAATATGCCTTTATCCTTTTATCCCGGAAAATTCAGCCCCACACGAATAAATTTGCATTTTATTTGTACTGCTTTGGGGATAGAAAAATTTTTTAGCCTCAAAAGCCAGTGGGAAAGGTTTGCAGGTAATCGCACAAAATACGGATGGCTAAGTTTGGGACCTGGATAAATTCGTGTTTTGGGCTATGCAAGCGTTTGAGAACTCGGAGCTAAAAAGGCGCGTGAGCACACGCATAGAGGAACTACGAAGGTTCGCAAAGGAGCACAATTATTCTGGTTTTGATCCGTATGATATCCGGGAGCATCCGATTGTGCACCGCCTGGTTGAAACACCGAAAAGCGATTTTGAAAAATTTTTGGGGTCCTGGCTCTGGCGATTTATATATCATTTTCCGTTATTTTCCCGAGCCGTATTTCGGGTGTGCCCGAAGATAAATCCCAAGGGTATGGGGCTTTTTGCTTATGCATATTGCAGGATGTTTGAAATCACGAAGGAAGAGGAGTACCTGAGGGATGCCGAAAAGTGCCTTGAATGGCTGGAGAGCAATTTTTCACAGGGTTATGCAGGATATGCCTGGGGGTATCCTTTTAACTGGCAGACAAGGATTTTTGTGCCACGAGAAACGCCCTCCGGGGTTGTGACGACAACAGTTGGCAATGCCTTCCTGAAATACTTTGAACTCACCGGCGATGAAGCCTGTTTGAACATATGCAAATCAATTTCCCTTTTTTTGCTGAACGACCTATATGTCGACGAGGTAGACGAATCTAAGATTTGCTTCAGTTATACGCCGCTTGACCGCTTTCACATTCATAACGCAAACCTTTTTGTTGCGGAATTCCTCCTTTCGCTTCATAAACATAGCCCGGAGCCGATTTTTCTGAACTACGCCAGAAGGGCGATTGAATACACACTCTCTGACCAGCAAAGCGACGGCTCATTTGAATACTGGGGACCACCTGACAGGATTTCCTCGCAAATTGACCTTTACCATACAGGATTTGTCCTGCGATCGCTTGAGAGTATTTACAGGCTCACAGGATACGAGAATGTCAAAGGAGCGCTTATTAGAGGATATGAGTATTTCCTTGAAAACTTTTTTACCGGTGAGGGACAACCACGCCTTATGCCGAATTTAGATTTCCCTGTGGATATACATGCAGTTGCGGAAGCCATTTTGTGCCTTGCCACCATTGAGACACCAGGCGACAAGCCCAGAAGGTTTGACCTTTTGAAGAAGGTTTTCAATTTTGCGGAAAAATATATGCGTTCAAAAAAGGGATATTATTTTTATCATAAGCAAAAATACAGGACAATCAAAATCCCCTATATCAGGTGGGGGCAAGCCTGGATGATAAGGGCACTTGTGGAATTCCTCGCGTTTTTGGGCAACCTAAAAGAGGAGGGTCACTATAACTTATGCCGTTGAGGCGCGTGAGCGAAATGCGTAATGCTGTGTTCCAGAACCAATATGCTAAACAGACAATATTTTACTATATCGTCAGAGTTGCGGATATGCTTATTGGTGCGGTCCAGACATGGATTCTTGGGCGATGGCTTGGGGCTGATGGTTATGGTGTATATATGACATTTATAACCGTTACCGGCGTATTCCTTTTGTTCTTCAGGTTCGGATTTGTCGTTTCCACGCAAAATCTCATAGCGAACACCGATGAAAAACGCGGGAAAGAAATCCTCGGGGCGTCGTTTATCATTGCCCTTATAAACGGGACAATCTTTGCCCTTACAATGTTTGTATTGGGCTTCTTTATTGATTCAATCCTCAATGTAAAAATTGGCAAGTATCTTATCCTATTTTCACCGCTTCTTGTTGGGTTTATGCTAAGGACCTTTATGTATGCCTGGGGAAGCGGGACAAACAGGATAATTTCAATGTCCTCTTTTCTGCTCTTGATGCGGTTACTGGAAATCGGGATTATGCTATTTTTGTTTTTCGTGTTGAACCGGAAAAGTGTTTATTCGGTTATAGTGGCGGTATTTTGTCCGATGTGGGTAAGTGGGGTTGGATTTGTTATGTATCTTCGCCCGGTTTTTGTCAACTTCCGAGAAAATTTTAAAGCGATATGGAAAGTGAATCGCGAATTTGGGCTTAAGGTATATATGGGGCAGATTGCGGACCAAACGACTTTCAGGCTGGATAAGCTCTTTCTTGCGTATTTCCGCGTTGACACGACCGTTGGGAATTATTCCCTTGCTGATGCCGGGACCCGCCTGATTGTGGACTTTCCCGCCGCTTTGTCCTCCTCACTATACAGGAGTTTTGCTAAAAGGGACTCCATCTCCCCAAGGGTGTTCAGGGTCACAATAGCCTGGTTATTCTTTTCGCTCGCTGTTATCTATATTTTCGCTCCTTCTGTAGTGGAGGCTTTATTTTCTGATGCATTTTTAGAGGCGGTACCGTATATTTATCCGCTCGGTATAGCAGGCTTTTTTCAGGGGTTATACCAGCCGATAAACTCTTTTTTGTCCTGCAAGGGGAAAGGCGCTGAATTAAGGCTTGTTTCTTTTACAGAGGCGGGATTGAACCTTATCGGGAACATAATCTTTATAAAGCTATACGGTGCGATGGGGGCTTGCTGGGTTAGCGCTTCGGTAAAATTTGTCGATTTCCTGATGTACATCTTATTTTACTGGAGGTATATAAATGGAAAAGCTAAAAATCCTTCTCGGTAGTTTTCTTCCCTTTCCGTATAATCTCGGGTTCCATAGCGCAAGGTTCTACAAATTCATTCTTCGGACACAATACTGGTCGCGCGAGGAACTTGAGGCTTTCCAGATAAAGCGACTCCAGGAAATACTCGCGCACGCCACAAGAAATGTGCCCTATTATCGGAAACTCTTCAGGAGCCTGAATCTTACGCCCGATGATTTTAAGAGCATAAGGGATCTTGAGAATATACCTATTCTAACCAAGGAGGATGTGAAAAGGCTCGGGAGCGAACTTTACGCGGAAAATAGGGATAGGTTTTCGCCCTCGTTTTTCCAGACAGGGGGTTCTACCGGAACCCCGCTTGAATTCCTGATTGATAAGCATATGAAGCGGGTCTCCTCAGCTTTTGTCTGGCGGTTCAGGAAAAACTTCGCTTCTTTTACCCCAAAGGATAGATTGCTTGTAATTCGCTATCGCGACCTTTCCCACATTAAAACGAGCCCCCCTTATGAGATTGTTAAGAACACCCTTTACATTTCCGCTTTCCATCTGAAAAAGGAAAACCTGAAACCCTACCTCGAGATTATCCGTGACTTTAAGCCCAAAGCCAGCTTTGTCTTTCCAAGCGCTATGTATGTTTTTGCGCGTTATATGGAAAAGCACGGGATGATTGGCTATGCGCCTGTTCCCATTATCACAACATCCTCTGAAACCCTTTACCGCCCGCACCGGGAACTTATAGAAAAGGCGTTCAACGGCAGGATATTTGATTGGTATGGCTCAAATGAGGATGTTATCAGTGCTGGTGAATGCGAGTGCGGGAATATGCATATCAACGCTGAATATGGAATAGTTGAGATAGTTGATAAGGACGGGCGCAGGCTGAAAGAGGGCGAGAAGGGGATTGTTGTTGGAACCTGCTTGTGGAGAATGGCTATGCCTTTTATACGGTATAAGATTGGCGATTATGCCTCGTTCTCGTGGGAGCGGTGCAGATGCGGGCGAACACTGCCGCTCCTCAAGGAACTCGAGGGAAGACTTGAGGACATTATCGTCACAAAGGACCATCGCCTTGTCGGTCGTCTTGACGAGGCTTTTCATTATAGTCCGGGTATTGCCAGGATGCAGATAGTTCAAGATGTTCCCGGAAAAATTAGGGTCAAAGTTGTGAAGGATGATGATTTCTCGGATAGGGATATTGAAACGCTTTCCAGGGAGTTGCGGGCACGACTTGGCGAGGATATGGAGCTTGAATACGAGTTCGTTCAGGATATCCCCCTTACCGAGCGCGGAAAATTCCGTGCGGTGGTTTCCAATCTGAAAATAGAGGAATTTTTGTAAAACCCACTGTGAAAAATGGTTTGTCCTTGTGGGGTAGCCGTTTTATGTGATGCTAACAAGATAGGGATTCGTTCGTATGCGGCGAATAATGATGATACTTGGACAACCTTTCCCACCCGATATCCGCGTTGAAAAAGAGGCTCTGGCGCTGATTGGCGCCGGATTTGAGGTGTCTGTTGTTAGTTTTGGTCAAAGCGGTGTGGATAATTATCGCGGGATAAAAATTTTTAGCTGCCCGAGGACGCATTCATATTTTCTGCGAGCAACAGAAATGGTGCGTTTCTTTTTAACGCACAACCATCCAAAGTTCAGCAGATTTATAGCCGAGCGTATAAGAGAATTTAGACCACGGGCAATTCATATCCACGACATACCATTTTTCCGTACAGCATATCTTGCAAGGGTCTTTCCGGATATTAAAATTGTTTCCGACCTTCATGAGAACTTCCCGCAGGCGTTTGTGGAATACAGAAAATCCGCCCGAGGGATTGATGCTCTCAAATTTGCCCTTCAGGGGGGATACGAGGATTGGGTAAAATATGAGCGGTGGTGTCTTGAAAGAAGCGATGGCATAATCGTTGTAACGGATGAGGCTCGCGAAAGGATTGCGAACGCTTACAATATTGACAGGCGAAAAATTGAGATAGTTTCAAACACGGTTGAAAAGGATTTCTTGCGCTTGCCTGTGGACCGGGATTATATAAAGAAGATTCGGTCAAATAGCAGATTTGTGGTCCTCTATCTTGGTGGTTTTGGACCCCATCGCGGGCTTGATACAACATTGAGGGCTATCGCTTACCTCAGGGATAAAATTGAGGGCTTAAAGCTTTTGCTTGTTGGAGCCCAGCGCGCATATATCAAAGAACTTATCCAAATTGTGAACGAACTCAAAATCTCCGATATGGTTGAGATAAAATCGTGGGAGCCATATCAGAATGTGAAAACGATAATTGAATCGGCTGATTTATGTATTGTTCCTCATAATCGCAACCCTCACACCGATTCAACTTTACCGCACAAGTTGTTTCAATATATGGCTTGCGGAAAACCTGTTCTCGTGTCGGATGCACCGCCCCTTAAACGGATAGTTGAAAGCGAGCGTTCGGGGCTTGTTTTTAAGGGTGGCGACTTTATTGATATGGGCAACAAAATGCTTATGCTTCTTTCTGATCCCGCACAATATGGTGAAAATGGGCAGAGGGCGGTTATGTCAAAATATATCTTTGAAGAAAACGATGGGGTAAGGCTTGTAGAATTTTACGGGAGGCTGATGGTATGAAGAACATTCTTTTTTTGACGCTCAACGAGAAAGAACTGGCTCCGTTGCCTTTTGACGAACCTGTAGTAAGAAGGCATAAGATATGGTTCCGCTATTTGCAGGAATACGGCTGGCATAGTTTTTCTGCCTGCCCGGCAGATTTGCAGTATACGGAAGTGCTTGGGGCATTGAACGAGGATTGTAAATTTCATATTGACCGATTTTTGAATTATATAAAGCACAAGGCAATAAGGGATGCTCAGAATATTCTGATCTCAGTTCCTGTTCCGGTTTTTACCTGGACAGCAATTGAGATTAAGAAAATTATGGATATACCAATAATTATGGATATTATAGAGGAACCGAAAACAGATTTATTACAAGAAAAAGTGGGTCCTGATTGGGCAAACTTTGTAGATTATTTTCTGTTCGTTAGCGAATTCGCTTTGGAAAGATCTTTTCTCCATATGCCGCCTATCCCAAAAGAAAAAACAGGGGTCGTAGCAGATTCATTTGACCTGCAGGAGATTTCTACTATTAAACCTGAACATAATGGTGAAAAATTCACAATAACATGCGTTGACAGGATCCCTTCAAACCCTTGTTTTATCTCCCTTTGTTGTGCTATACGAAAAGCAAAGCAGGAATCAGAATATTTTGCCCGGGATGTCAGATTTAGATTCTTTTTTCCGGTGGGCGTTAAGATGGAAAAGGATTTTTTGAAAGGGATAATTGAGGATGAGCCCAGTATTGCCGATGTTGCCGAATGTCACATAAAGGAATACGAATACTTTGAGGATCGGGGAGTTGAAATGGAATCTGACCTACTTTTGGTTCTGCATTATAAGGACTGTTCCGATAGTAGCGCCGCATATGCACGCCAGAGGCTTATTGATTATCTCGGGATGAAAAAGCCTGTGCTTGGGATTTTAGATGACCGGGAATTGAGCGAAATTATAATCTACGAAAGGCTCGGTGCCGTTGCATCTTGCAACAGTGTTGAATCCATAAAAGAGGCGCTTTTGTATTGTTATAACCTCTGGAAAGAGGGTAGATGGTCATTTTGCACTGCACCGCGAAGATGGGGGTATTTTTCCGCCGGGTACCAGACTAAACAACTCGTGAATATATTAAACGAGCTCTCCGAGAAAAGAAAAGCCAGGCAAACTTGAGATGAGAATCCTCTTTATGACATACTTTTATCCCCCACTTGGAGGGATCCCACCACAACGCTCGATAAGGCTTTCAAGGGCGCTAAAAAGGCTCGGCGTGGATATCGTTGTTCTCACAACCTCAAACAGGCAGGGCTGGACAGACCTTGACCCCTCCCTCCTTGAAAAGGTTAAATCTCTTCAGGTTGTGAGAACCCCCTCACCTGGCACAGATGCGCTGTCAAAAAAACGCCCGCTTTTGACGCAGGCACCGAAACTATTGCTCATCAAACTGATGAATGTGCTCTTTATGGATTATATGTTCGCCTGGAATTTTACAGCCTTTTTCAAAGCGTTCTCAATTATAAGGAAAAGCAAGGTTGATTTTGTGTATAACTCAACACCGCCATTTAGCCCATTCCTCACAACAGCCCTATTAAAATTATTTTTCCCCAAAATAAAGGTAATCGGCGATTTTCGCGATTCCTTTTTGAAATATCCTGGAATATTTGAAACGGGCAATAGGTTAAAAAACAGGCTACGATACCTTTTCTGCAGGTTGTGGGAACGACTGCTAATAAGACATATAGATATATTCTTTACTGTAAGCCCACCTATAAGGGAGGAGTATTTGAATAGATACCCCTTGATAAAACCCGGGCAGTTCCACATCATTTATAACGGTTACGATGAGGAAGACTGGGCAGATACCGGTAGCTACAAAAGGGGCGATAAATTCAGAATAACATACACAGGCACTTTTCCGCTTTTGTGTAGCCCAGAAAACTTTTTGAAAGGCTATGCCCTTGCGGTAAAGGAAAACGAAAGACTAAAGGAAGTCGGCGAAATCCTTATGGTTGGCAGTTTCAAAAGGAAAGACCAGGCGGATTTCAATTCCTTCCCCTATCCCGAACTTCTTCGTGTTGAGCCACCGAAACCCCTCAAGGAAGCGATAAGGCTTCAGGTAATCTCTGATGTTAATCTTCTCGTTATAAGCAGTGCTGGAAAGAACCAGGTCGTTACTGGTAAATTGTTCGAATATATGCGTTCGGGACGTCCCATTCTTGCGCTTGCACCCGAGGGTCCGGCACGGGAAATTATTCTCAAAAGCAGAATGGGTATTGTGGTTGACCCAGACGATATCCAGGGCATCAAAGAAGCAATCCTTAAACTCTTCCGCGACTGGGAAGCTGACGCACTTTATGTCAATCCGCCCGAGGGCTTTGTTGAACAATTCAATTCCTGTGCCCTTGCCAAAAAATTTATCGAGATTCTTGAAAGATACCTATGATAAAATATCAGTTCGTTCGCCTCAGAAATATCGTTGCTGTTTCAATTATAGATGCGATTGGATACGGAATAAGAAGGATTTTGCGATCTTTCGGGCTATGGAAATCGAGGTCAATCCCGAAACCCGATGAGGTCAAGAAAGTAATTTTGATAAGGCTTGACCACATAGGGGATCTTGTTATGACGCTCCCCGCGATAAGGGCTATTCGCGACCTTTATCCCTATGCCGAACTCACACTTCTTTTGGGCAGATGGACACAGCCGCTCGCATCGGCAATTCCATATGTAAATAAGGTTCTCGCGTTTTCCCCGTTCTGGTTTGACAGAAACAGGAAGGGATTAAATCTGAGGGAATTGCTAAAGATGGTAAATGCGATAAGGAAAGAGCGTTATGATATAGGCATTGATTTCAGAGGGTTTTTGCCGCATATCCTGATGATGTATTTGGGTGGGGTTAGGTATAGGGTCGGATATGGGGTTACGGGTTGCGGATTCTTGCTTGACCTTATGCCGAATTTCAGGGAGGATGTTCACGAGAGCGTTCATTCGCTTGACCTTGTTAGTGCTCTCGGGAAAAAAGGGCCTGAACCTCCTGTGCCTCAAATATTCTTTCCGACTACTGGAGAATTGCAAAAGGATTATCTTCTTCGCAAATATGGGCTTCCCGAGAGTTTCGTCGCGCTCAATCCATTTGCGGGAAGATATGCGAAGGAGTGGCCGCTTGAGAAATGGGATAAACTCGTCGAATTGATTTTGGAAAATTGTAATATCCCTGTGGTTATATTTGGTCCCGCTGAAAGGAGCGAGGAAAGCCAGAAACTTTCGGCAAACAGGGAAGGGGTAATAAATCTTACCGGAAAGCCCGAATTTCTTGAGTGGGCACATCTTCTTGGTTTTGCAAAAGTTGTGGTCACGAACGATTCAGCCCCTGCGCATCTTGCAGGCGCCCAGGGTGTGCCGACAATTGTGATTGCATCCGGTATAAACCCGATGCACCGTTTCAAACCGCTCGGACAAAGTGTCAGGCTCATTTTGAGAAGCGAACTTCAATGCTACCCCTGCCAAAGAAAGCAGGGCTGTAAGGGAATGAAATGCCTGAATCTAATCTCACCCCAGGAGGTTTTAGCACACATAGGAGAGATACTAAATGAAACGCGTTGCGATTGATTGCAGGCTAATAGATGGCGGCGGAATAGGAAGATATCTCCGAGCGCTCATCGACCAGTACAGAAAATTAGCCCCGCCATTTGCCCTATACCTTCTCGGTCACCCGGAACAACTTAAGCAGTTTAGTTTTACTGCAATTATCCCGTTCAAATGCCCAATCTATTCGCTAAGCGAGCAGTTGTTTTTCCCTTCTGTAAAGGTGGACCTTCTTCACTGCCCGCATTACAATATACCGCTTTTTTACAGGGGGAAGATTGTGACAACAATCCACGATGTTGCACATATCGCCGTACCCCATTTTTTTGCCCATAAATTGGCAAGAATATATGCAAAATTTATGCTGAACAGGGCGGTAAGGAAGTCAGCCAAAATCATAACAGTTTCCAACTTTTCTTTGGATGAACTTCATAAATTTCTTGATTTTTCACCCGAAAAAGCCGTAGTTATATATAATGGGGTTGATAGTTCGATGTTCTATAGGCGGTCGGAAAGCGAAATAAACGATGTTCGCGCGAGGCTTGGTATAAAGGGGAAATATGCCCTTTATGTTGGTAATATGAAGCCGCACAAGAATGTTCAGGGTGTAATAGAAGCCTTTCGACTCCTCAAAGGGGAACTTGATACGCTTGTGCTTGTTGGCAAAAGCAAGGGATTGCGTTCACGCTTTAAGGGGCTTGAGAGAGTGCAAGAGGCGAATATAATTTTTGTTGAAACGATTCCCGATGAACTTCTTCCTGCCCTGTATTCTGGTGCTGAGCTACTTTTGTTCCCGTCGTTCTATGAGGGCTTTGGGCTTCCACCGCTTGAGGCTCTCGCCTGCGGAACACCATCGGTGGTTTCGGATTTGCCTTTCGCCCGCGAAACGCTTTGTGATGCGGCTATTTTTGTGGATCCCAGTTGTCCCGAAAAAATCGCCGAGGGGGCTTTGAAACTCCTGCACGACGAAAATATAAGAAGAAAAATCCTTCGCAGAAAAGAGGAAATACTTTCAAGATTCAGCTGGGAGACAACCGCTAAAAAGACGCTCAGGATTTATGAGGAGGCAATTGGGTATTGAAAGTCGCGATCGTTCATGATTTTCTCTGCCAGTTCGGCGGGGCAGAAAGGGTTCTAAAAGTCATCCACGAAATTTACCCTGACGCACCCATCTACACACTTTACTTTGACCCGGCGAAACTCCCGGATGAGTGGAAAAACTGGGATATCAGACCTGCGACGCTTGCACGATACCTTCCGTTTAAGAGAAAGTTTTTCAGGCATTATTTTCCATTATATCCGATAGCTTTGGAGCAATTTGACCTTCGCGATTACGATCTCGTGATTTCAAGTTCGTATCTCTTTGCAAAGTCTGTGATAACGACGCCTTATACCTGCCACATAAGTTATTGTCATACCCCGATGCGACAGGCCTGGGACCTGTACATTGATTACAAAAATACATACGCAAGGATGCCATTCCGCACAATCTACAGCTTCTTATTTCATTATATGCGAATCTTTGATGTTATCAGCGCGAACAGGGTTGACTATTTCATCGCAAACTCAAGATATGTTCAGGCGAGGATCAAAAAAATCTACAGACGGGAAAGCGAGGTAATTTATCCGCCCGTAAACATTGATGATTTCTACATTTCTGATGGCATTGATAGTTATTACCTTTGTCTTTCGCGCCTTGTTCCCTACAAAAGGATTGACCTCGCAATAAAAGCTTTCAATAAAACAGGGCAAGAACTCGTTGTAATAGGGGATGGTCCCTGGAGGGGAGAACTCAAGAAGATCGCAAAAAAGAATATTCATTTTGTCGGACAGGTGGGGGAAGAGAAACTAAAGGGGTATCTTTCAAGATGTCGTGCGCTTATATATCCGAGCGTAGAGGATTTTGGACTCGCGGTTCTTGAGGCGCAGGCATCCGGGCGCCCAGCGATTGTATACCAGAAGGGTGGTGCAAAGGAGGGGATTGTAGAAAATCTCACGGGCGTGGTTTTCAAAGAGCCAACCCCTGAAAGCATCATTGAGGCTGTGAAAAAGGTTGAAAAATTGACCTTTGACCCTCACAAGGTTCGGGAACACGCAAGGAAATTCAGTTGTGAAAGGTTTAAAACGGAGTTTGCGGGATTTGTGAACACAAAACTTGAGGAATACAGGAAAAACATTCCCTGAGGGAGCCAGAAGAAAATAGAAAGGAAAGTAAACCAGAAAGCCAGTTTCTTCTTTTGCGAAGCGAAAAGTAGTTGACTTTTCGTGAGCGCATTTTAATTTATTTTTAGCGATGTCCGATAAAGAAACGATACAGCTTTATCACGGGGCAGGTGGTAGAGCAACCCGGAAACTTATAGTTGAACTTTTCTGTAAATCATTTGGGAATCCAATACTTTTTCGGCTTGAGGATTCGGCAGAGATTGAACTTGCGTCAGGGCGATGGGCTTTTTCTGTAGACGCCTTTACTGTTAACCCAATCTTTTTTGAGGGGGGGGATATTGGTAAGCTTGCGGTTTGCGGTGTTGCCAATGACCTTGCCTGTAAGGGTGCGCAGATGAGCTTCCTGACACTATCCTTTATAATTGAAGAGGGTTTCCCGGTAGATGAGTTGGAGAAAATCGCTGAGTCCATTGGTGAAACCGCAAAAGGGCTTAATGCTGTGGTTGTCTCTGGCGATACGAAGGTTGTTGAAAGGGGGCGTGGCGATAAGCTTTATATTGCTGCAAGCGGAATAGGAAAGATTCGCGATGGTGTTGAACTTTCCGCAAAGCGAGTGCATCCCGGAGCGAAAATTATTATTTCTGGCACAATAGCACAGCATGAGGCATCAATTATTTCCGCACGAGAAAATTTCAAGCCACAGGTAAAAAGTGACCTTGCACCAATCTGGGGGATTGTTTCAGTTATACTTTGTGAAGATGTTCTTATGATGCGGGATCCGACACGGGGCGGGCTTGCAACTGTCCTCAACGAGGTCGCTATGGATGCGGGCGTCTCTATCACGATAAATGAGGATTCAATACCAATTTCAAACGAGGCAAAGGCGGTCGCCGATATTCTCGGATTAGACCCCCTGTATATGGCGTCCGAGGGCAGGGTTGTAATTTTCGTAGAAGAAAAATCAGCAGATCAAATACTTTGCAGGCTTAAAGACCTACCCGAAGGTAAAGAGGCTTCAATTATAGGCGAGGTACATAAGGGGTCAGGCGTCTATCTTAACACAAACTGGGGAGGTACAAGACCCCTTTTAATGCTTGAGGGCGAACAACTTTCAAGAATATGTTAAAGGAGCAATATGAACACGCTTGAAAAAATGAGCATCAAAAATCAGAGCATATATTACAAATATCTCGTTTCCTATTATCTCAGTTCCATAATCCCGCTTTTGATTCTCGTCTACTTTGCCTATCAATATATATTCCCGTTTATCCAGTTTCGTCGTCCGCTTACAATAGGACCCGATACTATAAGGCTTATAATTTTGCTTACGCTTTTTTCGTCCTTGCTTGGTTTTTACCTTGCGCTTGATATAATAAGGGCAATAAATGTTCTTGCTGAAAGGGCAAGAATAATTGACCAACTTAAGGGTAGAAGGATAATAGAATCCGAAAGCAGATTAAGGCTAAAAAGGAATGATGAGCTTGGTGTAGTTTCAACGAGCCTGGAACTTTTGCTCAAAATCATTCACGACCAACTTGCGCGGCTTGATTATCTTATGCAGGAACTTGAACTCTCAAAGCGAGCGCTTGAGGAGGCAACGCAAAAATTTGGTGAACTCGCCATTATTGACGAAACGACAGGGCTTTACAACGGGCGATATATTAATTCCAGGCTGGAGGAGGAGATGAAGCGGGCAAATAGATTCTCGCGCTCTTTTGCTTTTCTTTTGCTTTCCCTGAACAATCTTGACAGATGCCCGATTGAGCTCGAGGGCAAAGAGGAAACCGATATTATCGCCTCTTTTGGTGGGCTTGTCGCAAAGAATGTCAGGGAAATTGATATAGTCGGGCGAATGACGGATTATGAATTGTCTGTTATTATGCCTGAGGCGGGGCGTGAGGAAACGAGCGCGATTTCGGAGAATATAATCAATTCGTGTGCGAACGAGTTCAAGTATGAAATGAAGCTCGGGTTAAGTATAAACATTGGGGGCGCGTTCTACCCGAACAACGCAACCGATGTTGGAAGCCTTGTTGAAAAAGCCACACAAGCCCTTAATATGGCAAAGGCGAGCGGCAAAAATAAGTTTTACTTAATGTAGTCAAATTCTTGATATGCCGATTTTTCGCTTGCTTCACATCGCCGATGTTCACCTTGGAGCAAGAACCTACCGAAAATTATCTCCGGGCACGCTTGAGGATCTGCGTCTTCGTGATTTTGAACGCGCGCTGAACGAGATCCTTGATAGCGCGATTTCCCGTGATATTGATATTGCGCTTTTTGCGGGCGACACATTCTCAACCCCGTATCCCTCCCCTGACCTGCAAAACATCGTCTACAGTGCTATCAAGAAATTACTCGGAAATGGTGTTAAATCCGTATTCCTTCTCGGAAACCATGAACTTCCAGGTGCAACAAGAAAAGCCCATACCTTTCTTCCCCTGAAATCACTTGAACTTCCGGGCGTAAAGGTTGCGGATTCTATTGAATCCTTCACCCTCAAGACAAAGAATGGCAGCCTTGACTTCATCTCCTTGCCCTATCCGACAAAATCGTGGATCTTTCGTAAATATCCGAGATTGACGAACACGCCCGTTGAAAGGCTTTTGAGTTTTGGCTATAAGTTATTTCTTGCGGAGGTCGCAAAACTTTTAAGAACTTATCGTGGCGAGAATCCGCTTATATTTCTGGCTCACATATTCGTTAGCGATGCTATTGTTTCCGGGTGGAATCGCGAGTATATATCGGGCGAGGAATTTTATTTCCCCAGGGACGCCATAAACAGATTCCCTTTCACCTATGCTGCGCTTGGGCATATTCATCGTTTTCAGGACCTAAACCAGGGAAAGCCATTCCCGATGGTCTATTCCGGTAGCCTTGAGCGAATCACATTTTCCGAGCAAGACGAGCGAAAGGGCGGTGTCATTGTTGAACTTTACAGGGAGGAGAGCGCCTGGAAAGCCAGATACGAGTTCATCCGGGTTCACCCGAGAAATTTCATAACAATTGAGGCAGATCTCAGGGACGAAAAGGAACCTGTTAGCAAACTCGCGCATCTTATCGCTTCGCACAATATAAAGGATGCAATTGTAAGGGTTAATATAAGGCTCAGGCGGGCTGAGGGAAAAGCGGTAGATATGCGTGAACTCTCTCGCTTGATGAGCCCTGCATTTGACTGGAGAACGCAAATTTTTTACGATGAGCCATTACGACAACCGGAATCCCCGGGCTTTGATTGGGGCAATCCCATCTCTGCTATTGCAAGATACATAGACACTTGCCCCGAACTGAAACTTGAAAAAAATAACCTTCTTGAACTTGTCCGGGAACTTTACAGGGAAATTGAGGGTCAAACTTGATACCGATTAGATTGAAATTGAGGAATTTCTTGAGTTACGGTGAAAGCCCCCAGGAACTCGATTTTACGGGGTTCAAGCTTGCTGTGATTACGGGGCATAACGGGAGCGGGAAGTCCTCGCTCATTGAGGCGATTATCTACGCGCTTTTTGGGAAAGGGCGTGTGCCACCACAGGAGCTCATTCACAAGGGTGCAAGAAGGATGGAGGTTGAGTTCACATTTAGGCTTGAGGATAAGATATACAAAGTTTTGCGATATCAGGAAAAAGCTCAGGGAATCCAGCTTTTTATGGAAAATAACGGCGAATTTGTCTCAATATCGGGAAGGAATATCGCAGAGACCAAAAATCGCCTCGGGCATATTCTCGGTGTGAATTACGATAGTTTTGTTAACGCTTCGTTCATAACCCAGGGGAATTCTGCAACATTCAGCAAGCAAAAAACGCCCGCCGAACGCCACAAACTCCTCGCCGAAATACTCGGGCTTGAAAAATTTAACGAGCTTGCCGCCCTTGCTAAGGAGAAGCGGAAAGGTGCTCTCATTAAAGCGAACCTGCTTTCGGACGAGATAAACCGCTTATCAGCCGAATTAGTAAACCTTGGGGATCTCGAAAAGCGGGAACAAACCATAAACCACAAACTTGAACTCCTCCGTCAAAAAAAGGAAGAACTCGCCCGCGAAAAGGAGGATGTGGAAAGCGAAATACACAAGCTGAAAACTGAGCTTCAAGCGCTTGAAAATGCCGAGCGCGAGATCAAATCAACGGGGGATAAGATTAGAAAAATAAAAGAAGGAATAGAAAACGAGAAAAAGAGAGTAGGAGAACTGGAATCGCTTGTAGCCGGGGAAGATGCAATAAAAGCGAAAGTTGAGCGGTACGAAAAGCTTAAGGGGTTATTGAAAATCTACAGTGAAAAATCCAAACGGACAAACGAACTCCAGGTTGTACTTAGAGAGCTTTCCGCGTCGCTTGAAAGGGAAAGAATGGGAATAGAGGGCGAGATCAAGAGGCTTGAGGGTATCCTTGGTGAGTGGGAGAAGGAACTTAAATCGCTTGAGGAGTTAATCTCGTGCGAGGACGAAATAAAGCGGAAATATGAGGAATATCAAGCAAGGAAGAAGGAACTCGCGGAATTTGAGACAAAGCGTAATGAATATAATAATCTTTGTCGTGAGGAACAACGGATAAAAGCCGAATACGAAAGGGAGAAAGCAAAACTTGAAACGCTGATGGGGGAGTTGATAAATAAAAAACTTGCTATTGAAAGTGAACTTGCGGAACAAAAAAAACTTGAGACAGAGCGTGAGATTACCGAAAAGAATTTAGCGGAACTTGCTAAACTTGAGAAAGAGAAGGACGAAATAAAGGAACTTGGGCAGCTATCTTCCCAGCGGATTTTGGCAATTGAGGACGAATTGAACCGGCTGAGGGGTGCGAAGGATGAGATAACGAAGAAGATGGCGATGTTAGAGAAGGGGGAACTTGAGTCCTGTCCGTTGTGTGGGACGCCGCTTTCGCACGAAAGATTGGACCATATAAAGAAAGAATACGCGTCGCAGATTGAACAACTTTCGCGAGAGGAAAAAGAAAACGAGACGCTTATAGCGAACCTGCGGGAAAAAGTTGAAGAATATCGCAGGAAATATAAGGACATCGCGACCAGAATAAGCGAGTTCCAGGGCGTGAAAGAAAAGTGGGGCGAAATAAACGCGAAACTTGCTAACCTGGAGAGGAAAAAGGAGGAACTAAAATCTACCCTTGATGGGATTTCTAAGGTTACTTTTGAAATGCAACATGGGAGGTATGTTGTTGAATATAAAAGGGAGGCTCAAAGGATAAAGGAGAGGATAATTTCGCTCGGGTATAATGATGAGGTTTACAATGTGCTAAAAGGGGAAATTGAGGCTGGAATAAAAGCGGAAGAGATGATGCATCGCCTGAATGAGGCAAAGGAGAAAAGGATAAGGATTTTGGCTGATATTGAAAATCTCAAGACTCAGCTCAAAAGTAGACGAGAATTGCTTGAGAGGGAGGATTATGGTGTGGACATAAGGGAGCGAATCGTGGAAGTTCAAGAGGAAATAAGAGCCCTGGGGTACGACCAGAAAGCACATAATGAGGTGGAAGAGGAGTTCGCCGCGCTTGAGGATGTGCCGGGGCTATTTGAGAAACTCAACAACGCGAAGCGAGAACTTCCCGAGCGGAAACTAAGGATAGATACCCTTCAGGAGGAACTGGCACAGGAGTTGACAAAAGAGCGTGAATTGGAGGAAAGACTTGCAAGAAAGGACTCAACTGAAGAGAACCTGAAACTGTACCTTGAAAAGAAAAATGATATTTCCAGAACCCTTAAGATATACGAAATTGACCTTGCGGAAGCCATAGCCGAACAAGGGAAAATTCTTTCGCAGATAGAGGGTCTGCGGGAAAAGGAAAAGGAATTAGAGATTAAGAGAGAGGAGCTTGTGAGGTTGCAGAGAAGCGAAAGGCTTTATGGGATTCTCGAGCATACCTGCGGACGCGAGGGGATTCAATCGTTTATTATTAACTCCGTGCTTCCCGAGATAGAATCGGAGGCTAATCGTCTCCTTGAAATCCTTACCGGGGGCGAAATAAAGGTTGATCTTCGGATTGAGAAGGAGAAGGGCAGTGAAAAGCTCGAAATCAGGTTAAGAACACCGAAAGGCATTCGCGATTACGATTCCTTCAGTGGTGGTGAAGCCTTCAGAATTGATTTTGCTTTGAGAATAGGGTTGTCCTCGCTTCTTGCTTCTCGATCTGGAAAACCGCTCAAAACGCTTGTCGTCGATGAGGGCTTTGGAACTCAGGATGAGGAGGGGATTCAGGCGTTTATTGATTGCATAAACACAATAGAGCCAGAATTTGAGAAAATCCTCGTTGTCTCTCATCTTGATACCCTTAAGGAGGCGTTTCCAACCCGAATTGAGGTATGGCACGACCCGGTCCAGGGCTCTATGTTCAGATTGGTGGGATAGAAAAATTTTTTCAGTTACTGGGTTTCGGATTAAATAAAAATCCACGGGATTGATACTTTCGCTCATCCGCATTTTCCTGTCGTTTAACTCTTTGCCTCTTGACAAGCTAAAAGCCTTATATATCTTAATTGTTTAAAAAAGGAGAAAGAAAAATGGGGAAATGTATAGGGATTTTAACAGGCGGAGGAGATGCCCCGGGACTTAATGCGGTTATCCGTGCTGCGGTGCTTCGGGGCACAAAATTATACAATTTTGAATTTATTGGCATTCTTGATGGCTGGAAAGGGCTACTGGAAAAACTCACAACCCCACTTTGCGTAAAAGATGTTCTTGAGATTATCGGTGTCGGGGGGACAATACTCGGAACATCCAGAACGAACCCTCGAAAGATAGAAAATGGCATTGAACTTGCCAGGAAGAATTTCAACGAACTTGGGCTATACGCGCTTATTGCTATAGGTGGTGATGACACACTTGGCGTTGCGGTTGACCTTTACAGGCAAGGGCTTAATATTGTTGGGGTGCCCAAAACGATTGATAACGACCTTGGCGAGACAGATTATACATTTGGGTTTGATAGCGCGGTGAATATTGTTGTTGATGCGATAGACAAACTCAGAACCACAACCCGCTCGCATCACCGGGTTATGGTTGTGGAGATTATGGGCAGGGATGCTGGCTGGATTACCCTGCATGGTGGAATTGGCGGCGGTGCAGATATCATTCTTGTACCTGAGGAGCCTTTCAATCTTGACAATGTGTGCGAGAAGATTAAATTATGTGTTGCCGAAAAGAATTACGCCATAGTGGCTGTCTCTGAGGGTGCAAGGTTTGAGTCGGAAAGAGGGCTTGAGGATGTTATTATTCAAACGGCAGAGCGAGACGCATTTGGACATGTGAGGCTTGGCGGGATTGGCAAGGTTCTCTCAAAAGAGATACAAAAACGGACGGGGTTTGAAACCCGCGAGGTAATTCTCGGGCACTTACAACGAGGCGGTGCCCCAAGCGCCTTTGACAGGTTCCTTGCCACCCGTTTCGGTTCTAAAGCGGTAGACCTTATCGCTGAAAATAGGTTCGGGTACGCGCCCTGCCTTAAGGGAACCGAGATTGTTCCTGTAAGGCTTGAGGATATGACAAAGGCAAATAAGACCGTACCCCAAAAGATGTTAGAGGAATTCAAAGGAATACTTTAGGAGGCAATATGGCTACAAGGGTTGCCATAAATGGATTTGGGCGAATAGGCAGGCTCCTTTTCAAAGCCGGCTTTATGGACCCGAAAATTGAGTTCGTCGTGATTAACGATATAACCGATGCCCAAACGCTTGCTACACTGCTCAAGTATGACTCTGTTCACGGGCGTTTTCCGGGCAAGGTGGAATATGATGAGGCAAACATAATCGTCAATGGTAAGAAAATTCCGGTTCTTTCGGAAAAGGACGCATCAAAGTTGCCGTGGAACGATTTTGGTGTTGATATAGTCGCGGAGTGCACGGGGAAATTCAAGGGGCGCGAGGATGCGAGCATCCACATAAAGAACGGTGCGAAGAAGGTGTTCATATCGGCGCCAGCCAAAGACCCCGATATAACTATTGTTCCCGGTGTAAACGATAAGGATTATAACAAGGATAACCACCATATAATTTCAATTGGGAGTTGCACGACAAATGGTATTGCGCCATTGATAAAGGTTCTCGAGGATAATTTCGGTATAGAGCGAGGGCTTATGACCACAGTTCACGCTTACACGAACGATCAGAGGATACACGATTCCCCGCATAAGGATTTGCGACGGGCTCGGGCCGCGGCACTTTCAATTATACCCACAACTACCGGGGCTGCAAAGATGATGTCCCTTATTTTCCCGCAACTAAAGGGGAAGATTGATGGAATTGCGATAAGGGTGCCGGTGGTTGATGGTTCGATTATTGACCTTACGGTCGATCTCAAGCAACAGACCTCTGTAGAGAAAATTAACGCTGCAATGAAAACAGCGTCCGAAACATATCTAAAGGGAATCCTTCAATACAGCGAGGACCCAATCGTTTCGGCAGATATTATTGGTAATCCTCATTCATCTATATTTGATGCCCCACTTACGATGCAGGTTGGAGGAAATATGTTCAAACTGTTCGCCTGGTACGATAATGAGTGGGGGTTCTCTAACAGGATGGTTGATGTGTTAAAGATAATGATGTGAATCAAGGGGAGATATGGCGATGCAGAAGCTTCTCATTGATGACCTAAACCTTAAAGGTAAACGGGTGTTGCTTCGTGTTGATTTCAATGTTCCGCTTAAGAATGGGAAGGTAGAGGATGACACACGGATAAGGGAAACAATCCCGACAATAAAAAAGGTACTGGAGGATGGCGGAATCCCAATTATCATCTCGCATCTTGGGCGCCCCAAAGGCAAAAAGGACCCGGCTTTTTCTTTAAAGCCGGTTGCGGAGACCCTTTCAAGGCTGATAGAGAAAAAGGTTACATTCTTGCCAGACTGCATTGGACCCGAGATTGAGTCAAAGATCAGAGCAGGACACCGTGGTGATATATTTTTGCTTGAGAATCTTAGGTTCTATAAGGAAGAGGAAGAAAACGATCCTGAGTTTGCGCGTGCACTTGCGAGTTTGGGGGATGTTTTCGTAAATGATGCTTTTGCCACTGCGCACAGAGCCCATGCCTCAACTGTTGGGGTGACCAAATATCTTAAGAAGTGTGCTGCCGGGTATCTTATGGCGAAGGAGATACAGAACCTTTCCACTATTCTTGAAAATCCCAAAAGACCGTTTGTAGCTGTTGTCGGTGGGGCAAAAATATCAACTAAGTTGCCCGTGTTGAAAAATCTTCTCAGACTGGTGGATAAACTTCTTATTGGTGGCGGTTTGAGTTATACATTCTTCAAGGCTCTCGGCGGTGAAATAGGAAAATCAATCTGCGAGGAGGATCAAATTCCCAACGCTGCCGAGATTCTTCAATCCCATTATGCCGACAAAAAGATAATCTTCCCCATTGATTGTGTGGTTACCGACTCTTTGGAAAAACCAAACCGTATAGAGGTAGTTCATTGGGATTCCATCCCCGAGGAGCTTGGGGGGGTGGATATAGGTCCAAAAACAGCAGAATTATTTGCGAGTGAAATCCTTTCTGCGCGCTCGGTACTAATAAATGGTCCGATGGGGGTTTTTGAGGTGAAACCGTTCGATAGGGGAACAAGAGCGGTATTTGAGGCGATTGTGGAGGTGACGCGAAAAGGCGGGTTCACAGTTGCTGGTGGTGGTGAGACTGTTGAGGCGCTTAATAAACTTGGGTTCAAGGGGATGCTCACGCACGAATCCACTGGAGGTGGCGCGAGTCTTGAGTTTTTGGAGGGGAAGACCCTTCCGGGGATCGCGGCCCTCACAGACAAGGAATAAATGAAACGCCAACTGATTGTTGCTGGAAACTGGAAGATGTTCAAAAGTCTTCCGGAAGCTATTGGTCTTGCACGACAGATAAAGTTAAAGTTTGCGTCCGAGAAAGGCGTTGAAATTGTCCTTTGTCCTCCTTTCCCATATCTGGTGCCGTTAAGTGAGCTTCTGAGAGGAACGCCGATAAAGCTTGGTGCTCAGAATATGCATTACGAGGATGAGGGGGCTTTTACCGGTGAGGTTAGCGCAAAGATGCTCTTGACATCTCATGTGAACTTCGTTATAATAGGACATTCAGAACGCCGAACATATTTCGGCGAGACAGATGAAATCGTTAATCTAAAAGTGAAGAAGGCGATTGAGGCTGGTTTGGTGCCCATAATGTGTATCGGCGAAACGCTTGAGGAAAGGCAGCAGGAGCGGACACTTGAGGTTTTAGAGCGCCAGCTTAATGTTGGACTTGCCGGCGTGAATCTCAAAACCGGGCAAGAAATTGTCATCGCTTATGAGCCTGTATGGGCGATTGGCACGGGTGTGAACGCTACACCTTTGGAGGCACAGGAATCTCACGCTTTTATAAGGTCGTGGTTAAAGAAAAGGTATGGAGAGGGTGTGAGCTCGGCGTTGAGGATTCAGTATGGCGGAAGTCTTAAGCCGGAAAACGCGAGAGCGATATTTGAAATGGAGGATGTTGATGGTGGGCTTGTCGGGGGAGCGAGCCTTGATGCCGATGCTTTTGGAGCAATAATCATTAAAGCAAAGGAAGCGAAATGTTAGCGTTGCTTGTTGTACTCTATATATTTACCGTTCTTGTTCTTATTGTGGCAATACTTATGCAATCTGGAAGGGGTGGAGGTCTTGCGGGTGCTTTTGGCCCATCTTTTGGGTCAGGACTGATCTTCGGTGGCAAGGGCGCCTCCGAAATCCTCATTAAGATAACAACTGGTGCAGCAATCCTTTTTGCTATTCTGACGGTCGTGATAAATCTTTATATGGGGCGTCCAGCGAATGTTATAAGGTCAGAATCTGTGATAAGGGAAAAGGCGAGACAGGCTGCGCCTGCGGCACAACCCGGTGAGGAAGAGAGGGTTCCGCAGGAGGAGCAACCCGCCCCACAGCAGGGTGAATAAAGAAACTGCCCGGGTGGTGGAATTGGCAGACACGCTATCTTGAGGGGGTAGTGCCGTAAGGTGTGCGGGTTCAAATCCCGCCCCGGGCAGTTAAATTATATAATCCATTTTGTCTTATGTTAAAAATTCAAAAATTTTCTTATCCGGCTTCAGAGATTACCAAAATTCTCATAAGTTTGATCCTCCTCTCTTTAATAATCTGGGGGATTAGGTGTACAATTTTCCGATTTTCAATGAATGCGGGTGACCCCTCAATTTATCTCACATTTGCAAATTAATGGTGCCTGTAAAAGCATATATAAGATCACTTATAACGAAATTCTTTAAGGGGGTGCACAATAGAAGGTACAGTGCAAAAGATGTCAGAGCCCTTATATCCAGTTCCCGTAAGGGGCTCCTGGGGATATATCGATAAATATGGTACGATCCGAATCCAGCCAAAATTTGATTATGCTGGCTACTTCTTTGAAAACCTCGCAAGGGTCAAAATCAACGGGAAATGGGGATTTATCAACAGGGATGGCGAGTTTCAGATAAAGCCAACTTACCTTTTCGCCCTCGATTTTTCCGAGGGATTGGCGGGTGTAAGCAAGGATAAATGGGGCTATATAGACACAAACGGGAATGTCGCAATAGAGTTGGTTTACGAAACGGTCCTCAGGTTTTCGGAAGGGTTAGGAACGGTTGTTTGGAGGGGCCTTTATGGATTTGTTGATAAAACGGGAAAAGTTGTTATTGAGCCGAGATATAAAAAGGCATGGAGTTTCACTTTTGGGCTTGTTGGCGTTAAAACGGAGAATGACCTCTGGGGATATCTGAACAAGAAGGGCGAGATAGTCATTCCTGCAATATATGAGGAGGCTTGCAGTTTTTCGGAGGGGCTGGTTTGCGTGAAGCTCAACGGCAAGTGCGGATATATTGACCTTAACGGGAATGTTGCGATTGAGTTTAAATTTGACAGGGTTGAGCCTTTTTCGGATGGTATAGGGCGGGTGAAACTCAATGGACTTTGGGGCTATGTGAAAAAAGACGGACATTTTCTTGTGGAGCCGAAATATCCCGAGGCCTGGGATTTTTCTTGTGGGCTGGCAAGGGTAAGGATAGGCGATAAATGGGCTTTCATAGACACAAGCGGAACTATCGCTATTGAACCAATCTTTGATGAAGCAAAGGATTTTTATCTGGGACTTTCCCGTGTAAAAATACACAACAGGTGGGCATATATAGATAAAAATGGCAATCTCGTGTGGAAGCAGGAAGATTAGGCGGTAGAAATAGAGGTTAGAAACGAGACCATAAAGTTTTGGGTGAAGGGCATTCAAAGCCCGAAACGGAGAACTGCAAAATTGTTTGAAAATAATTTTCTTGACTTTTTCGGCGGAGGAAATGAAATTTATAATCTACGGCGGATAGATTAAAACCGCTATTGAATGTGAAATAAGAAGAAAGGGGCGAATTATGGCAAGGGTAGGGAAATACGAACTTCCCGATGAACTTTATTATCACAAGGAATATCTCTGGGTCCGCGTGGAGGGGGATGTCGCTGTCTGCGGGCTTATAGACCATTATCAGGATGTCGCGGGGAATATCTCGTTCGTTGACCTGCCAATGGTTGGCGAGATGGTCACGAAGGACGAAAGAATCGGCACATTTGAAACCGGGAAATGGGTTGGCAAGATATTTGCTCCCGTTTCAGGTGAGATAATCGAGACCAACGAGGAGCTTGCCGATGACCCCTCGCTTATCAATAAGGATCCCTATGGTGCGGGATGGATGTTCAAAATCAGGATGGAAAATCCGGACGAACTGAAAGAGCTTTACCACGGTGCTTCAGCTGTTGCCTGGCAGGAGGAATTGCTTAAAAAATACCCTCCAAAAGAAGGATAAACTCATCCTGCATCATATCTTATATTAATCGCCTGGCAGGGTTCTAAAAAGGCTCTATGTTTTTTTATACTCTTACGGTTTAAGTAAGGAATAGTATTTTTTCCTGTCTTTGATTAGCTTTGTTGCCTCTTTTATGGCTGGGTCATACGGCAGAAAAGAGGCTTCGTATCTTGCCTTATCGCCCCAGAGTTTTCCGAATATTTCCCGCTTTATCGCCATCTCTATATATTCTCGTGCGTGCTCAAATTCGCGCTCTTTCTCTTTCTCAAGCATTTTTGATAGTTGCTCAATCTTCTCCTTCGTCTCGTTCGTATAACCCATTTCCTCAGCGATTTTCCTCAGGTTCTCAATCTCCTCGTCAGCCTTGCTCTTATATGTAAACTTTTTCTCCTTAAGATATTCCCTGAACTCATTAATCACCTCATCGGTAACCTTGAAATCCGGCGTTATATTAGGATGAACAGTTGTATAATGAACAGCGAAACCGAAAAACATTGTCTTTCTTTCAAGTTCTGTTTCGAGCCTTCCAACTTTTGGCGAAACGAATTTGTAATCCGGGCTTACCCCACCACCTCCATAAACAGTTCGCTTGTTTAATAATGTCTTATATGGTTTGCCCTGATTCTCAGCCTTATTGGTCGTATCCTCGGGCGTTTCCATATTTTCCTCCTCAAATTCTTCTTTGTCTCCGGATTCCAGGGTGTCGTTCTGCTCGGAGTACTGAGATATTATCGCGGAGTTCTTTCGTCTGAGGTAATCCTCCTTCTGTACGCACCTTCCACTTGGCATATAGTATTTTGCTGTGGTAACCTTTAGTGCGTTGCCGTCCTGAAGCGGTAAAATGGATTGCACAAGTCCTTTGCCAAAGGTCCTTTCGCCAAAGATTATTCCACGGTCGTTGTCCTGAATAGCGCCCGCGGTAATCTCCGCAGCAGAGGCAGTCCCGCCATCAACGAGAACCACAAGCTCCCCCTCTTTCCAGACACCGTCAGTGTATGTTGTATAATCCACCCTATCCTCCTCATTCTGTCCCTGTGTGAAAACCACGAGCGACCCTTTCGGCAGAAACAGGCTTGCAACATCCACTGCCTCCCGCAACAATCCACCCGGGTTCCCGCGCAAGTCAAAGATAATCCCCTTCGCCCCCGCCTTCTTGAGCTCAAGTAGCGCTTTTTCAAGTTCACTTCCCGCTGTCTCGGAATACCTCGCAAGCCTCACATAACCTACCTCACTATCAATCATCCCGTAATATGGCACAGCCTTTATCTCAATTACATCGCGCGTGATTGTGTAATCTATCAGTTCCGGTTCCCCCTCGCGCTTTATAGAAATCGTAACCTGTGTGCCTTTTGGTCCGCGGAGCTTCCGCACCGCATCATCTATTGTGATTCCCTTCGTAGATTTTCCGTTTATCTTCAGTATCTGGTCGCCAGCCCTTATCCCGAGCCTGTAAGACGGGCTGCCCTCAATGGGCGAAATCACGGTAAGCACGCCATCCCGTATGCCGATAGTAAGCCCAACCCCCTCAAATTTCCCCTGCGTGTCTATTTTCATATCCTCATACTCTTTCGGGGTGAAAAATTGTGTGTACGGGTCAAGGGCTGAAAGCGCACCTTTTATACCAGCCTGAATGAGTTTGTCTATATCCAGCGAGTCAACATAGCTTGTCGAAACCTTGACTATGACCTGGTCGAGAAGTTTTAGGGCGGTGTAAATATTCCCCTTGCTCACAACCTGCCCCTGTAATGCCCAGACTACGAAAATAAGAACAACAATTGCAACCAGTGCTCCTGCTTTCTTTAGCCATTTCATTTTATCTTCTCCTTTTTCGTTTTAAAACCTCGTCTAAGTGTTTTTTAATTTCATTCCAGACGCTTTCAACTGGAAGCGTGGCGTCGATTACCTTTATTCTTTCCGGGAAACGGCTTGCATGGGCAATATAGCCCTCGCGAACTATCCTGTGGAACTCAAGTTTTTCGCCCTCAAGGCGGTCTTTAAAAAGTTTCCCCTGGACCGATTCCAATCTTGATTGTGCGATCTCAGGGGGAATATCGAGGAGGATTGTAAGATCGGGAACGAGTCCGAATGTAGCGATTTTGTTAAGCGAGTCAACAAGTTCCCATCCAAGAGATCTTCCGTAGCCCTGAAAGGCAACAGATGAGTCCGCATAACGGTCGGAAAGGACAGCCTTACCATCGCGAAGGTTCGGGATTATTACTTCCCTTGTGTGCTGAGCTCGTGAGGCAAGAAAGAGGAATAGTTCGGTAAGGGCTTCCATCTCCTTGCTTGCGCGGTCAAGAAGGATTTCGCGGATCCTTTCAGATATCTCTGTTCCCCCGGGTTCTCGCGTGATACAAACAGACCAACCAAGCGAACTCAAATACCTGAGCATCATCTCTATCTGTGTTGATTTCCCGCTGCCGTCTATCCCCTCAACCGTTATGAAGATGCCGTTATCCATATTTATAACTTTACAAATTTCTCATAAAAAGTCAAATACTTTTTGATATTTTAAGCCTGAATCCCGCACAGAAAATGTGACCACTGGAATCTATGATTTGCTCGGTGAAAGAGTAGAAACTTTGTATGCCCAAAACCCTTTGCAGGGTGACCACGGATTTGAGGCGTTAATTTTATTGTTCTAAAGCGGTTACTAAATTTCACTTGCGCTTTCTTAAAAACCATTTTAAATTTATGAACACAGAGGTAAGTCAAAGGAGGAATAATGAGAAGGTCTCTTTTGCTTGTGCTTGCAGTAGCACTTGTTTTTACATCCTGCGCAAAGAAGCGAACGGAAGAGGAATATCAAAACCTGGCGCGCGAGGCAAAAAGTAAGGAGGACTGGCGGTCCGCCCTTAAATACGAAAGGGACCTGATAAAGTATTATCCGAAAAGCGAAAAGATCGTCGAATACAAGAAGGCTTTTCTCGAGGACCTTATCCAGGCTGCAGAAAAGGATACATCGGCAACTAACAAGAAACTATTATACGACGAGGCAATAAAAATTGGCGAGGAGGTTGATAAGACCGGGGCTAATCTTGCTCGTTTGAGACTGGGAGAGATAATTGAGAAGAGCGATTCGCTCAAAGCCAAAGAGATTTATTCATCAATTCCGCAGAAAGAGCTTGAAATCCTCGCCCAACTTGAGCTCGGCAATCAAAAGTATGAGTCCGCACTGAAATGTTATTCCATCTTGATAGCCACCTACCCAAACGACACAAGCGCCTACAAATGGTATTTTATGAGCGGATTTATTCTGAACGAGTATTTCAAAAAGACAGCGGAAAGCAAGGAATTCTTCAAGGTAGTATTTGAAAAATATCCGAATACCGAACTCGCTGATGACGCTAAATTCCTTTACGACCATGCAGGTGAAAATATAGAGGAAGTGATATTCAGGGCTGACTCTGCAAAAGGCACTCGAAAATAAACCGCTTTAGTGATTGTTCCAGAGGAAGACAAAAGTACAGGGATTACAAGGGTGGGGGGCAACTTTAATTGTGCGCAAAATTAACTGATAAGCCCAAAGTTATTCTAAGTGCTATAGTAGTAAATAGTTTGCTTTTTATTGCGAAAATAGTATTGGGAATTCTGGGGAAAAGCCAGGCACTTGTTGCAGACGCTTTTGACACACTGTCAGATATGGCTGGGGATCTTATAATATTCGGAGGGCTTATTGTTAGCGAGAAACCCGCAGACGAAGATCACCCTTACGGACACCGAAAGATAGAATCCATTGTCGTTGGCATTGTGGGGTTCCTCATAATTCTTGTTGTTATTCTTATCGCTGCAAAGGCTCTCTATTCCATTGTGCACAGAATAAAGCAGTATCCTTCATTTCTCGCTCTTGTCGGCGCTATTTTGTCTATCGTAGTTAAGGAATTTCTGTATCGTTTTCTAAAAAGGAGAGGCGAACAATACGGGAACCCATCAATTATTGCAGCCTCTTATCACGCAAGGGCAGATATGCTTTCATCGGTAGCCTCATCAGCCGGGATCGGGCTCTCAATGCTTGGCTGGTCAGTTTTTGACCCAGTAGTCGCTTTTTTAATATGCGTTATGATCTCGCGCACAGCAATAAAGCTCATAGGGCTCTCCTACGATGAACTCGTGGACAAATCAATTAGTCTCAAATTGAGGGATGAAATAATAAGACTTATTAAAACATTCAAGGAGGTTCAGGGGGTTCATTCTTTTAGGGCTCGCTCTGCTGGTGGGAGGATATTTGTTGATACCCACATCCAGTTTGTGCCCGTTATCTCACTAAAGGAGGCACATAGTATCGCCCACAAAATAAAGGACGCGGTTAAAGAGAAATATCCGGTTGTTGAGGATTTTTTGATTCACATTGAGCCAGACCCTGCTTGTGTTCTTTCCTCACAGGAACTTGAGGCTGAACTGAGGCAGGAATTGTCAAAGATACCTGAGATAAAATCGTACCATGGGTTTATGATTATGCACTCGGGGAGCGAGAGTTATGCTTGCATTGATGCAGAGGTGGTTGATGGTATTGGCGTAAGGGAAGCACACAGTATTGCCCGAAAGGTGGAGGAGATTTTGAAAAAGATTACCAAGCTTGAGAACGCAATAGTTCATATTGATGTTGAGGGTGGCGATGAGGATAACGAGAAAGATTGTCGGCAGTTTTGAGACAAATTGTTATATCCTTGTCGTCGGGCGTGAGTCTATAGTTGTGGACCCGGGCGGGGATCCACAGGTAATTTTAGATTTCATTGAGGGAAATAAACTTAATTTGAATATGTATTTACTTACACATTCTCACTACGACCACATTGCTGGACTGAAGGTCCTTATTGAGGTTCATAAAGCACCAATAGCAATTCATATATCTGATGTGCCGTTGCTTTTGAATCCGCAGGCTAATCTTTCGTTTGCTATGGGTGACCCTCAATCGTATAAGGCTCAACGCACCCTTGTGGATAACGATATTATCCGGCTTGGCGGCGAGGCTCTAAAGGTGATTCACACACCCGGACATACACCAGGAAGCATTTCAATTTTAGGGGGCAGTTTTTTGCTTTCCGGTGATACCCTTTTTAAATCTGGGCGCGGAAGGACGGATTTCCCGGGTGGTAGCGAGCCGCTTCTTTCGCGCTCTTTGCGACGCCTTTTTGAGTTACCGGATGACACAATTGTTTATCCCGGGCACGGCGAGCCCACCACAATAGGCGCTGAAAAATGCTATTTTATTTGAGACAATTCTCGGTTTTTCAGTAAAATCGCAGGTTGTAACCAGTCCGCTATTAGCCGGAAACTTTTTAAAATGGGGCTTTTTTATTGGGCTTTCCTATCTATTGTCTATTATCGCTACCTGTTAATTTTCACTTCTTAAATCCTGCTTCTACTTCCAACCCTAACATCTATATTCTATCCGCTGCCCCTTTTCACTAAAAATTCACCTTTAGCGAGAGCGTTACACCAATATGCCCGCTTTCGTAATCTTGTGGTGTTAGACGGATCGTGAACCCTTTTGGCTCCCCTGTTATATATTTTATTCTCAGCACATCTATGATTGATAATATTCTGTTTGCCCCAGCAACGCCAAGAGCGATTATTGCGTTCCGGTATGCGGTTTTGCTGTCTGTCCATAGCTTATGGTAGAAATGCATGCTTTCCTCATTATCCCAACTCCAGTTGTATTCAGGGGTTTCGGGATAAAGTAGTGTTCTGTCCTCCGTGAACAGAAGTTTCTCAAAATTATATTGTTCCCTGGTCATATAAAAGCCGATGTTCTTGAAAAAGTCATCATCCTTGCCGTAGGGATTTATTCCTGCGTGGTTCACTGCGTAGCTTTTGTAGTTTTCTTTTATCCAGTTTCCTCGTGTGTAGAATATGAGAGCGGAAAGCCATATAATCCCCTCGGCGGTTATAAAACCTGTAGCAGTTTTGCTTTCGCCAAGATAAAGCTCGCCTGCACCCGGTACAAGAAGCGAAAGCCCTACAGCCAAGAGCACGCTTTTGCCGCCTTTTTCTTTTTGGCTCACAGGGGCGAAAAATTCGTTTGGCTGTGCATAAAGCGAGGATATAAGACCAATAATTATAGTAATTTGGGCAAACCGCTTCATCTGAAACTTACCTCAAGTTTCATCTCAACTGTGGGTGAGCCGGATTTTATTGCAAATCCGGTGCGTAGGTGCATATCGGTAAAATGCTTATATAGTCTATCATTCTGGCGTTTTGCTGTCCAGGCAGCATCAAGAGCCGAAACGACATGGTTCAGTATAGACGCCCCTATAAAGTACTTTGCGGTTTTGTAAAAATTGTTGGCATCTGCGCGCATATCAAGATATGTCTCTCGATGAGCTGAACCTATGCCGAGCGAATCGCAATAATGCTGGCTAAGATGGGTTGGGTCTGGGTCGTTCCTGTTCCCGTTGAAATCGTCCCAGCCGGTCAAAAACCAGTTGTATTTTCCGATCATCTCGTAGTATTGTTGGTCTTTGGTTTCGGGAAGGTGCTCCACAGGCGGGACCGAGATCGTATCAGCGATGGAAAGCCATTGAAGGAACAATTCTTTGTGCCAGTGCTGGTCAGCGAAATTCTGGAATTCGGTCGTCTTCTTGTCCCCCTTGTGATTGTAAACGAAATACATTGTCCAGAAAGTAGCCTCAAGCCCGAGCATTATTGCTGCTTTGACATAAGAATTGCAATATATTTCGCCCGTTCCGGGAATAACAAGCGAATATAGAAGTGCCCGCGGAACAGACCTGATACGCAAACCAGAGAATGGAACTGACTCGGCGTTTTCTTCTGTTTTTTCTACTTGTGCGAGTGTTTTTCCGCGCCAGTCAATAGTTGAAAGTGCGGTATTGGAACGGGCTAAAATTGGGCTTTTATTTTGTAGTTCTTCCGCACTTTGAGCATAAATGGACGCGGAAAAACAAAAAACGATTACTACACCAACCATAAAGGATTTCATCTTTCCTCCCTTGTTGATCAAGCAAAAGAGCTCTCCTTACCAACCATAGTTAGGGGTTTCCTACCGCCCGTCTTTCACAACTGCTATGCTCGTGAATTTAACGCTACGCTTTTTGTCTGATTCAGCCTCAAGTTTTGCAAAATAAACGCCCGCTGGAAGGTGTGAGGTATCAAATGGGAGTTCAAAATAATTGCCGGCGGGCGAGTGAGGTCCTGAGGCAAATATAGCGCGCCCCTCTATGTCGTACACTGTGAATCTCAGCATAGCATACCGCGACAGATTGACTCGAAGATATGTGATATCCCTTGCAGGATTTGGGTAATTGAAATAATTGGACACAATAGGCTCATCGGTTGGCTCGGGCATCTGAAGGGAGGCGAAAGAGAAGGAATGAAGTTCATCGGCTCCCCACATAGCCCAGCCCGAGGAGTTCGCGTGCGGGTAGATGGGCTTCAGGTTGTAAAAATATACAGTCCCCTCGTAAGCGAAACTCACGAGTTCTGCTGTGCTATCGCCGTCAATATCCCCGCTGGCAAGCGATAGGGCCTGTCCTGAGGTTATAGGGAATCCGCTGAGTATGCGTCCGTATCTGTCATAAGCGTAAATAGCGCCATTTATCGCTGGCAGGACTATTTCAAGCGTGGAGGTGTTGCCATCAAGGTTAAACAGAATCGGTGACCCAAGAGCGTGAAATGGCAGACGCACAGGAAATTCCATCTCTCGCACGCCCTCACGAGAATAAACGAAAAGGCTTTCGCCATTGCAAAAGACAATCTCCGCAAAGCCATCACCATCAATATCCCCGATTGCCGGCTGTGTTACTCCGAGCTCAGAAGGCGCAAATTTCACCGGGAAGCCCTGAAGAAAAGAATTATCAGATGTACTAATCGCATAGATATATCCGTCTTTTGAAAGCGTCACAACATCAGTAACTCCATCCCCGTTCAGATCCCCTTTTGCAAGCGGGGTAACATTTCCGCCCTGAATATCACAGGTCCAGGTGGGGGTTTGAGCGAAGAACTGGTAATGGAATAATTTAGCCTTACCGCGCTGTGCGAGTATGTAAAGCCCTTTTTCGGGAATAGATTGTGCCCCAATAATTTCCCCGCCAACATCGCCACGCCATACTATTTCATTTGCCTCCGGGTTCAACACAAAAAACCTGCCCTCACTTGATCCTAAAAATATATATGTTATGCCATTTATATTGACAGGCAAAGGGGGTAAGACGAAGGATGCCTCAAAGCGTGTGTGGTAAAGGAGTCTTGCGTATCCTTCGCGGTCAGATTCGGACGAGGAAAAGACATAAAACCCGCCGGAGGCACCATCAACAATGAGTTCTTTTTTGCCATCGCCATTGAAATCAAAAACTGTTGGAGCGGATAAAATCTCGCCCCCCAGCGATTTTGCGAATGTACCTATTGGCACGACGATTGTATCGCCCTTATAATCAATAAGTCCGGCGCTATCGCTATTGTTCATTATCTTTTCGCCATTTCCGAACCAGCCATAAATCCTGTCATCAACTGAGATAAATACCTCTTTACCATCGCCATATTCGTTGACATCAGCCACAACGAGCGGGGAAAAGTATTTCCCTGGTGCATATCTCATCCATAAGGGGAAAGCGATGAGCCTTTTTATATCAAGCGTCATAGATTCCCCGGGGGCTGAGATATTCGTTATATAGATGTAAGATTTGGCGTTATCGTTTGAGTTTGAATTCGGCTCGCTTTCGGGCGTGAAAGTCGTGTTGTTCCCCCTGAAAAAGTAATCGTCAGGTTCGCCGTAAGTCATAATGAACCCGAGATCCTGCACGCCATCAGCCTCCTCGAGATCAATAAAGCGCCTGAACGGGTTCCATTGCAAGGCGTTATTCAAAAAATTGTTTTTACCGTTCCCCAAAGTGTCACCATAACAAACGCTCTCATCAATGTGCCATATAAGGATTCCAGCGCCAGGAAGGAGATAATCGTATTTGGAATTGTATTCCCCGTTCTCGTAGATTACGCCCATTATAACCCCGGAGAGCGAATCCTGGTGAAGATATAAAGTGGTATCCGGTCCGAAATTGGGCTCTCTGTTTTCAATAAGGAAATACTCAAATTCGTTTATAGGGACCTTGATGATTGTTTTTCCGTTGCCCATAAATTTCTCCGGGCACTGAAGCACAACATTTGTTGCGGTGTCGTTGACCTCGTATATCGGTTCAAATCCGAGGTATGCGCGTTCCCATGCAGATGGATAAGAGGGCAAAACCGAACGAACATCCCCAATTCCCGGGATCTCCACCCATATCATACCGCCGTTATCCATAAGCGAGAAATCCCCGACCTGGGATACGAAATTGTAAGAATTGTAAAGGTCAACGAGCCCGAGCTGGTGTCCGAACTCGTGCGCAAGAACACCGTTCAATGCACCGAGCTGTCCATCCTGCGAAACATACTCGGGAATAATAAGCCCCTCACTTATAACCCCCTCAATTACCGGTTCCTCAAATGTTATGAATGCTGTCGGTATATCGTGCGGGGATGGAACATATACATTGGGGTCAAGCCATTGGTAGTAGGTGCCAATATCCCCCTGAAGGTCTGCGCCAGCGTGAAACAAAATAAAAACATCATATTCTCGATACTGGATAGAATCAATAGCGTAAGCAAGATTGAAGCCGTCTATGAAGAGCCTTCCGAGAGCATCCTGGTAGTTTGTGAACCAGGAGTCAAGGCTGTAGTAGCTCATAGGATGGGGCAGGCGATAGGCACCGTTTCGTGATCGTGGAAAGATATCATACTCGAGAGTCAGTTTGCCATCAGAAACCATATACCAGTATCTTGCGAGTGCCTCAAGGTGATGCGCGAAGTAGAGTGAGTCGTGAGGCGTGGGGTCAATCGGATATGGGGATTGTTCTCGTGGTGACAGGTCAAATGTGCCGTTGCCTGTGGTTTTTGAGGTTGTATCGGGCTGGAACTCAACACGGATAGCGCAGATACGAAGGTGGGTTGGACGAGCGAGGTTTTTCGGAAATTTGTAATAAGCCTGGCGTTCAAGTCCAAGCAGGTTCCGCTTTGAAAAGGAATCCCTAAAATAACAAGCGGTATAATTGCGTTCCGCGCGCTTCTTTAGAACCGGCAATTTTACAGCATAGAGTCGAGCTACAAATAGTACTAAAACCAGCGCAAGGGAATATTTATTGGGGTGCATAATATCAGAAGTTCACAGTTAGAGAGACGCGTGTGGTGCCGGAAAGGGTGAGGTCCTCTTTCTTGGGTATGTGGGCGAAATCAAACTGGAAATTGGCATAGCGAAGCCCAGCGCCAAATGTGAAATAGTAGCCATCTGGCGGTATATATTTGTCCCTGACAAATCCGGCCCGAAGCATTATGAAATCCGCGTAGCTATATTCAATACCGACATTCCCGATTATATCATCTAATTCTTCCTTGAATTTCTTTTCGCCAATGCCAATCAGGTCCTTGTTGATATCCAGTGCGAGAGTGAAGCGATTGTATTCGCTCCTTATGAGTGCTTCATCCTGGCCAACTGGAGTGAAAGCAAGCCCTAATTTCAGATTTCTTGGCAGTGGGTCGGACTGCGCAGCGTCAATGTAAGATATGTTTGGACCGATATTCTGTACAACTGCTGCCCATTTTAATCCGGGCACAGGCGTATCAGAATGAATACCAGCATCGACCGCAAAATCTGTTGCGATGCCTTTTCCGCGCTCACGACCCGCGCCTACCTCTGCAAGGTGGCTGTATATGAATTTAAGATTCAAACCGAACCTTAGCCAATCGGTAAAGGAGGTTCCATAAGAAAGGGTGAACGCCATATCGTAAGAGGTAAAAGTTCCGAGAAGATTCCCCTGTTCGTCGCGCCATTCGTTTTGCCCCATCGAAAGAAATGTCACAGCAGTGCCGAATGTTCCCCATCCCTCGAGGTAGAAATTGCCGGTGAAGTATTCGTAATAAAGATCGTTCGCCAGTTCCGGGAGCCATTTCACATGCATAAGCGATAGCCATCGTTTCCCTCGCGAATATACTGATACCCTGTTTTTCGTATTGAACCATACCTCGCTCCCGCGCTTTGTAATTGTTGCCACCGGGGTTGTGTGAAGGTCGTTGTGGGTGTAATACTTGAACAGACCATTTTTGAATGTGAGTGTCCCGTAAGATGTGCCGAACAGAAGTTCGCCTGTTGCTCCCTCGCCAATCCGATAGATATAACCGCTTGCAGGGCTTGACGGATAAAATATCTCCTGCCCGGCTTTGACTTCAGTGGTATTGAGCCGGTTAAAAATTTGCGTCTGAAGAACGAGTTTATTGAGTTCGCTTTCTTTGAGGTTTGGGAATTTTGTTTTTAGGAAGCTCGCAATATCTGTGTCCTCTTTGATTTTTTCGGCAGAGTAGCCATAAAAGTACCATCGCCCGGAGACGAAACGAATTATTCCATATTCAGTCCCGAACCAGGTAGCGCCTGTTTTGTCGCCGTAAACCGCCGTTATAGAGGATTCGAATGGCATAGTGAAGGGTATTTCAACTGTGGAAGGCACGGGGCTACTGGGATTATCCTGTCTGTTTGCGGCAAGGATTTCCTGGATAAACAGTTCGCGCTTGTCTTTCGTGATTGGGCTGAAAAGCGAATCAACAATTGAGCCCCAATTCGCCCCTGGTGGCGGGCTATATTGATAGGTCCTCTTCCACTGAATACCATCAAAATAACCTGCACCCATATCCGTTCCGACCCAGACATATTTTGACGCTTTTACAAAAATGTCCGTAATCTTCATACTTGGCAACCCATCGGATGTAGTATAATGATACCATCGTGTTCCCCTTCTTGCGAAAAGCCCATCATTTGTTCCGACCCAGAGCCCGCCCTCGTCATCCTCGTAAACGCAGGTTATCTCGCGCTTTCCAGGACCGCCACTTTCGCCAAGTCTTTCCCATCTCTCGCCATCCCGAACAAATAACCCATTCTTCGTCCCTATATATAGAGAATTATGAGAACCGCTAATAATACAGGTTGGTTGTGCCCCGAGAATTACCTCATACGGTACCTTTATTCTCTGCCCGGCAAGAAGTTCCGGGTCTGCTGTTGTGCTGTCAAGTCTATTTATCTTAAGGAGATTCGGCATAATCCGTGATGTAATTTCGTTTTTGTCCATATAGGGCAGAAGCCTTAAAAGCAAATCCGAAAGCTTATCCCCCTCTTCTGCTTCAATCTGTTCATAGTTTATCCAACCCCTTTTTTCTGTCAGTTTGAAAAGCCCTCTGTTGGTGACGATGTAAAGGTCGTAGTTTTTGTAGTTGGTCGCAAGTCCGCCGGTTTTAATCACGGCTAATGAGTACAATGTGTCGCCCTCGGGGATTTCTATTTCGTGCCATTTGCTCGCAAGCGGGTATATGGCGAGCCCGGCGGGATTCCAGTATGTTGCTGTTGGGTCGTCGGCAAGCGCAGAAAATGCCTGTCCCATCCCTGCTGCCCGTGCCCCGGGTTGAATCATCAAAAATAGTACCGCACCCTGCCTTATGTCCCCATAAACTGCTCCTGCAAGCCCAATTACGAGGAGTATTGCACAAAGCCCTTTCCTCATCAAAAACACCTCCGGTTATTGGTTATTTCAATCGGGTTCTTTTTCCTGATAAAAAACCTCGTGTTTTGTCATTCCTTGCAAAGTTTACCGTATATAATATAATCCTTTTCATTATTCTTCGCAACCAATCTGTAAATGTAAATCCCGCGCGAAACCCTTTTGCCGTTTCTGTCAGCGCCTTCCCATTTTATCTGATTGTAGCCGACCTGCATATGGCTTTTTTCCGCAGACCATATTTTTCGCCCGGTAATTGTGAAAATATCAAGCGAAACCTCAGCAGGGCTGAGCAACCTGAAGGTTATGAAGGTGTAATCCTTGAATGGGCTCGGATAAGGGAGGATATCCACAATCCCACCCTGTTCCTCTCTCTGCACCTTGAAATTCAACTCAATTGAACTTGAATTGTTGAGATTGTCCCATGCACGGAAAAATAGCGTATGTTCGCCCGGGGAGAGCTTACCAAGTGGTGCGTGAAGCGAGCCAGTTGTGGATGAACCATCGTAGTAGTGAAAATATCCAGTGAGGTCGAAGATTGATTTCCCGTTGTCAAGCGAAAGGTAGATTGTGTGTCCAAGCCCCCCTGTGATATTTATTCCGTGTGTATCTGAAAGTTCGGCATAAAGGGTTGGGGTTGACGAGACAATGTCGCCATTTCTGAACGATGGGTCATCTATCCAGGCGGTGATTTTTGGACCGGTTGTATCAATAGTTGTTGTTGCTTCATTACCAGTAATAGGGATGCCATATTTTCCGAGAAGGTTATCGCTGTTTTCACCCACGATATATGCGATAACCTTAGCTCCCACGGACCCATAACTAACATCTTTCGGGATGAAGAAGTTGATCGTGAACTGTCCGTTCTCAAAGTTCCTGGCGCCTCTGAATATCGGGCTTCCCTGCTTGTGATATGTGATTGTTACGCCACGCCCCCTATCAAGTGTGTAATGCTTTTCGAGTTCTGCGTCGTAGACATAGATCTGTGCTTCCCCGCTTAAAACTGAGGTGTATCCATAGGCGGTCATCCAGCCCGGAGCTTTGAGGGTTTCCGGGGTAACGCTGAAACTATCGCTTGATATATTTGGAAGGGCAAGTTTCAGTGCCGGATCGCCTATAATGAGATACTGTGCGTCGTTCATCTGATAAATCCCTGCGCCCTCAAGCTTGGCAGAGACCAGATTCAATCCACACGAGAGGTTTCGTGCCTGTATGAAAAGTCGCCTGAAGAGTCGCGAGTTCAAACTAAAATTGGCATCAGAGCCGGTAAGTCCTGTAGCAGCAATGGAGATTATGGATCCGCCATTTGTGTGGCGGAGAAGCTTTTCGGAGGTGGATTCCCTGAAGGGCTCGTAGAATTCCCCAACCGAGCAGGAAGCGGAAAACATCATCGGCAGTCGTCTTCCATTTCTTAGCCTGACAACATCGGAGTTGGAATCAAACAGGATCTCGTGTGCCCACAGGTGATAGTTCCCGTGCCCGATATAGTTTACCACAATAGCCCCCTCATTCCACAATTTGATTAGCTCTTCCCGCGCTTCCGGTTTTGTCAGGTTTGAATGCATAGGGAATTCTATCATAAAGATGTTGCGAATGTTAGCAAGGGGGTATATAAATTGGCTGAGCTCATCGGTTTGAAGGGTGTGTTCCGGTTGATTCCCTTCATATCCGACATACTCATCGTCGCCCGCAAGCAAGAATGTATTGCGCCACCAGCCAGTTTCTGGCTCTGAGGCATATTTGATGATTTTATCCGTAACAGATTCAAGTTCATCGTTTGAGCGAACAGAAATCCTTCCTATGGCTATGGAGGGCACACCCCGCACAGGGTCCGAGGTTCTGACGAACCAATCGTCTGAAAATGACCTATCCCTTCCTGCGGGCGGGAAATATATTCGTGGCGAATTAAGCAGGTTCCGATAATCATAATGTCCATCGCCAACGAGGATAACATAACTTATCGCAGGCGATTGCCAGTAACGATAGGCATACAGGATTAAATCCCGCACAGCGTTTGGGTCGTATATACCAAAGCCAAATTCGTTCATAATATCACTAATTTTTATGAGTTTGACCTTGAGTGAATCGTGCTGGCGGTGGAATTCGGCAAGCCTTGAGGGGTCAAGCTGGTCGCTCGTCAAAATTAGCATATCAGCGGAATTTTCCGGTGAACGCAGGGAATTTATATTAACAATTTCTATTGAGTATGGTGTTTGAATTTTGTTTTCCGTAAGAGCTAAATATATTTTCCTTGTCCTGCTTGAATCCGCAAACATATATTGATTTCCCGCATAACTCTCACACGAGATAGCCCTTACATTGACCGGGTCGGTGATATCATAGACCTTTGGTGGCGAAGAAAACCCTGTGAGTATGTATCTATATGCGCCAGGAGAGGCTGGCGAAAAGATTTGGAGCGTATTATCCTCTGCGCGCAGGTAGCGCTTGTAGATTATGTCAAAGTAATCGAGTGTTTGCTCGCCGGTGTAGTTTATCTGCAGTTGTGAATTTTCGGTAAGTTTGTTCGTAAAGAAAGCCCCGGTCGCGCTGATATACGAGGCAGGAATACCGTTTATGTAGATGGAGCTGGCAGGCGGTTTTACTATGATAAACGCCGAGTCCTCTGGTAGGGTTGCTTGGTCTATGAAGTAAAATGTTCTTGAGGCGAATTCGTCCCAGACCCAGCTAATACCACCCTGCCAGACGAGGTCAGCCTCAAAGTGTTTCATCGCGAAGTAAGTGTTAAGATTACGGGTTTCGCCTGAATAAGTTGGGAGATCCAGAATTGACTTGTGGTGCGATCCCCAGCCCCAGGTCAACCATATCGCATAGGATGTTGCGAAGGGGTGGATGAAATAGTAAAAATTGTTGTTCCCCGGTCTCCATCCCTGGGGTGCCCGCGCAAAGAATATTATATAATCGTTGCGGTCAAAGCTTGAGTCAGTGAGCCCTGAACCCTCAAATGGAATCTCTACCATATCAGGCATTGAGGAATCCTGGATTGCCGATGGAAGTGTATCATCCAGGAATGCAAAAAGTTTCATTGTATTCACATCAATGTTTGTTAACCAGACGCCCGCGCGGATAAGGTCGTTCCCGGTGATTTTGTAGACACCTTCCCGGTCTATCGTTATTTTTATCCAGTTTCTTGTATTATTAAATACGGAGGGCGGGGGCATAGAATATTTTGAACGCCAGGCTTTTCCCTGTTCGTAGTTGAGAAGGTTATCCTTGAGGATGCTTTCAAATTTGCCCTCATCTATAAATCGGTTCCGGGGGTTGGGTTGCGTGAAATTAAGGCTTATGCTTATGGAGGTTGCAAGCAGAGCCTTTTTTTCTTTCGGATTATACCGCAATGGGTATACAGCGATTGAGGCGATTCTTTGGCTTCGGAATGTAGTAATGCTAACGATTTCTGCGTGCGAAGCCGGAAAGTATGCGCGCGATTCGTAAACGGATTTATTTTCCAGGTAAATTCGCTCGTAGTTCTCGCGAGCATTATCTTTGTAGTAGACCGATTCTGCGGGCAAGATATAGATATCGTTGAGGATTATGGTATTCTCCACAGAACTACTGAGCGCCAGTTCTGAACCAAATGGAATGGCAACATTGAAAATCTTCACAGGTATATTGGGGTAAGTGGGTTTCCCAAGATTAGAAAAGCCCTCAAGTTTGGGCAATCCCCAGCATTGCGTTAAAGGGCATCCCTTTCTATCGGGCACTATATTTTCTACCGAAAACGAAATACCCGTTTGGTCAGCCCGTTTCAAATTTACGGTGAACGAAAATGCGTTCGAGAATAAAAAGATTAGTAAAAGTGTCAGATTTTTCATTCGGGGGTATTTTATGGTTAGGCTCGTTATCATTATGGTTTGCGGAATCTTGTAAACAAAACATTAGCAGGTATTACCCCCAGGATTAAAAAGTTAACTATTTTGATTTTGTTGTCAAGGGGAAATTGGGGATTTTGGGGTCGAGGGTAGAAAAGAGAGCCCAGAAGTAAGATAGACGTTGGAAGGGGTCGATTTTGGACATTGAATAGGCACTGGTAAATATGTTGAGTTTTGCAAAAAAACGGGCGACAATGAAAACACAGGATAATGAATATTCGCGAAAGTAAGGTACATTTGTGGGCTTGACAGAACTTCTTTACAAATTATATTAAGAAAAAAAGGAGGCTCTGGATGTTTTTCTGGGACTCAACGGTAATACTCCTTTTACCAGCTCTAATCCTTGCAATATATGCCCAATACAAGGTACAAAGCACATTCAACAAGTATTCACGGGTGAGATCAGCTCGTGGATTAACCGGTGCAGATTGCGCTGAAATAATACTGCGCTCGAATGGTCTTTCCCGGGTCACTGTTGTTCCAACTGGCGGGATGCTTACAGACCATTACAATCCAATCACGAAGAAGCTTTATCTTTCGGAGGGGGTTTACAATTCGGATTCGGTTGCCGCTCTTGGTGTTGCTGCACACGAGGTAGGACACGCCTTGCAGGATAAGTTCGGCTATCTCCCGATGAAAATGAGGGCTCTTGTTGTGCCTGTTGCGGGACTTGGAAGTAATCTCGCTATCCCATTATTTATTATCGGGTTGATATTTAGTTATCCCTTGCTTGTTAATTTAGGTTTACTCCTTTTTGCAGGGGTTGTGGCATTCCATATCGTGACACTTCCTGTAGAGTTTAACGCCTCAAAGCGTGCGCTTGATGCCTTATCAAAAGAGGGGGTGCTCGCGGAGTCAGAGATCTATGGTGCGAGAGAGGTTCTTAATGCTGCCGCTCTTACATACATTGCTGCTACCGCAATGGCTATAATCCAGCTTTTACGATTGCTGCTGATTGCAAGGCGAAGGGATTGATGCAGGTTAGAGCATTTGCAAATACAAAGCTTTCCTGGCGGAATATTCTTACTGAAGCCGTGCAAAAACTTGCTGAGAATGGTGTACCCGATAGCGAGATTTCGGCAGAATTTATTCTCGCGAAAACGCTCAACATTAAGCGAAACAAGATACATTTTTATCTTGATGAGGTGCCCGGAGATCGCGAGATTAGGGAGTTCGAAAGCCTGATAGCACGCCGTATTGCACGCGAACCGCTTCAGTATATCCTTGGCGAATGGGAATTTATGGGGCTGAATTTCAGGATAACGCCCGATGTTTTTATTCCGCGACCAGAAACCGAAATCCTTGTTGAGGAAGCGATTAAGTTTATTGGTAATTCAACTGAAACCGTGCGTGGGCTTGAAATCGGCGTTGGATGCGGAAGTATATGCTGTGCCATATTGCATTTTGTCAGTAATTGCGAGATTGTCGGCACAGACATAAGTTTATCAGCTCTTGAGGTAGCCAAAGAGAATTCGAGACGGTTGAAAGTTGAAAACAGATTGAGGCTTTTACGCTCAGATGTATTTGAAAATGTTACGGGTAGATTTGATTTTATTATATCAAATCCGCCATATGTTACAAGCGAATATCTTGATAGGTTTGCTTTGCCCGAGTTAGGGTTTGAGCCGAGAATTGCGCTTGATGGTGGGAGTGATGGATTGAGGATTATCGCACGAATTATAGAGGGCGCAAAGGATTATCTTGTTCAATCGGGTGCGCTTTTTCTTGAGATTGGCTACGATGAACCCGAAAAGGTGATGGAGCTCGCAAACGGTATATTTAGAACGAAAAGCATAATTCCAGATCTTGCGGGCATACCGAGGGTTTTCAAGGGGCAGCTTTGAGATACACAATTTTGATTTTACTTATACCGCTTTATTTTCCGCTATCGGCTCAAGGTTCGCCAACGAAGGCATTCGTGCTCAGTCTTGTTCTGCCGGGCGGGGGACAGTTTTACAATGGGGCATATTTGAAAGGTGGCTTGTTCGCGCTTGGTGAAGGAACGCTTGCTTATGGGGTTTATTGGGGGCAATCCCGTATGAGCGAGGCAAAACGAGAACTTGACGAAACCCGCTATACATCCTCAAGGCGGAGCAGGAACGATTTTATTTGGGGACTCATTGGGCTTGTTTTTTTATCTTCCCTCGATGCTTATGTTGACGCTCATTTAAAGGAGTTTGAGGTTAATATCGGTATGTGTGGTAAGGCTAATAATTGCTTTGGTTTTTCGGTTGGTGTAAATATTGGCTTTTTAGATAGGTTTTAAATCTATGCTGGTTCTTGCATTGGACACCTCAACAGAACTTGGAACAGTTGGGCTCGTCAGAGATTCCGAACTTTTATGCGAGTTAAGGTTTAATATAAAAATTTCCCCGCATTCCGAAAGGCTGATCCCTGCGATTGACCGGGTTATATCAAGCTCAAATGTGAGCATAAAGGACTTGAACCTAATTTCGGTTGTTATCGGTCCCGGCTCGTTTACTGGGCTTCGTGTTGGGTTGTCTTGTGCAAAGGGGCTCTCTTTTGCAACGGGCGTTCCGGTTGTTGGTGTTGGTACTCTTGATTGCCTTGTTCGCCAGCTTCAGGGAGTGAAAATCCCGATAGTGCCGCTTGTTGACGCAAAGAGAAATTTGATTTATAGTTCCATATATGTTGATGAGAAGCCGCTTTTCCCTCCGATGGCTTTGACATACGAAGAACTCGCACAACAACTTGAAAAGAGAAGTATCTTTATGGTAACAGGACCCGCGGTTGAACTTTACAAAAAAAGGCTTGCCGAGAATTTCCGGGAGAATCTCGTTCTTTCTCATCCAGTAGCACGCTATATTTCGGCATTCACTGTGGCTGAACTCGGGACGAAAATTTATCAAAGCAATGGCGCCCCAGAATTAGCAGGTTTGGAGCCAATTTATATAAGGGGGGCTGATGTCAAATTGGGAAAGACGATTATTTGAGGCGAAAGAGTTTCTTGTTCAAAAAGGCGTTGGGAGAGTGAGGTATGTTGTTGTTTTTGGGAGCGGGCTTGGATTGGATGAACGGGAGGGGTTTATAGCAATAAAAGCATCTGAGATCCCGGGCTATCCAATGCCTGGTGTAGAGGGGCATTCGGGCGTTATCGTTTACGATAATAGTGAGGGCAACCTGTTTATTGAGGGGCGAAAGCATCTGTACGAGGGCGAGGGTATTGAGCCAACGCTGTTTAATGTTCGTCTTGCGAAAACGCTCGGTGCTGGGCGGGTAATTTTAACCTGCGCAGCAGGGGGATTGAACCCGAAATTTGAAACGGGAGATATCGTTCTCGTTCACGATTTATTGAACTTTCAGTGGGGCGCCTTTTTGCCCTATTGGTCTTCTTGCCGTTTGTCGTTCACGATAAACGAAAAAATCATTACTTCCGCTCACGATTTATCCATTTACATTCACAAGGGCACATTGTGTTCAATTGTCGGACCATCTTATGAGACACCTGCTGAGGCTAAAATGTTTCGCCTTATAGGTGCGGATGTTATGTCTATGTCCATTTTGCCAGAGGTTCTCGAGGCAAACGCTTTGGGGCTTGAGGTTGCGGTGCTTGCTGTGGTTTCCAATCATCATTTTAAATCGCATAATGGAACTTCTCATAGTGAGGTTCTGGCGCACACAAGACAAGCACGGGGAAATTTGCACAGGCTGATTTTTGCCACAGTGAAGGATTAGGTAGATGGTTGGGGGAAGGGGCGACTAACCCTTAAGAGCGTACAGGGTAACTCATCGCCAAACCCTATCTAATTACCGTGAGAAAATAACGGATTATGTAGTTATAATCCTATTTAATTGGAAAGTCTGTGTAAACTAAGTGTTTGGAACCAATAAAAAAACCCCGAGGCATAATGCCTCGGGGTTCAAAACCGACTTCAAATGTAAAAGAAGGGGTTCTATTTGAGATAGAGCATTCTCTTTGTGAATGTGCAGGATGGCGTTTCAAGTTTGTACAGGTATATGCCCGATGGAACTGGCTTGCCTGTCTCGGATCTTGTATCCCATATAACCCTGTGGAAACCTTCGCTCAGATCGCCCTGAACAAGTGTTCGCACCTTTTCGCCAAGCATATTGTATATTGAAAGGGTCACACTTGTGCTCTTCGGTAGCGCAAATTCTATTGTGGTTGTGCCGTTGAACGGGTTCGGATAGTTCTGCATCAGTGCGAAATCTTTGGGCACTGTGTAGCGATACGCAGATGGTGGGGCTGGTGGTTCGTAGCCATATTCCCTGTAAGCGGATTCAATCAGGTTATTTTCTGGCGAGATAGAGGATTTTTCGTGCCTTCTCTCCCCGACTGTAATTTGCCCATCCGCAAGGCTCAAAATCCAGTAGCCAATGCCAGGTTCTATTGTTGATGCTCTGATGTAGGTTGACCTTGGGTCGTAACGATAAAGGGTATTTGGAATAATTATGCCATCCGGGCGAACTGTTATCTCGTCAAAAGGAACCACGAGTCCATACACAGAGCCAATCATATTCCATCCAGCCTGAATATCTATGGTATATGAATTCACTGGCAGGCTTAAAATTGTGTAGCTTGTGTCCACCGGCGAAAGGACGAAATAGGATTTGCCAGGCTCAATTTCAATTACGCTTTCGTATCTCCTTGAAGCAGTATTGTAAATATATGTCCCAATGCTGAACGGGAAGACCTTGTTAACCGCATTGTCATATGCACGAACAGGAATAGAAACGAGGTTCCAGCCGGTATGCAATGTTATTGTGAAAGCTGGATAGAAATCGTCAGCGGGATTTAGCGGGTTTGTGCCATACTGAAGCTCATCGCCATCGCTCACTCCACCATCATCGGTATCCATTTTTAGCGGGTTAATCCCATACCCATACTCGGTAAGATTGACAATCCCATCGCCATCCGAGTCAGTTATAGGAAGTAGCTTCGGATCCCAGCCAGCGCCGAAGTAATAAAGCTCCCAGTCATCCGCAATCCTGTCGCCATCATTATCCGCTGCGGAAAGCGGGTTAAGTTCACCATTTGTGATTTCAATATAGTCTGAAAGATGGTCGCCATCAGTATCAATGCTATTCGGATTTGTCCCGCGCGCATATTCAGTAGCATTTATCACGAGGTCCCCATCCGGGTCGTCGCTTCCATTATAAATTTCTACTGAGCCAAAGTAGTAGCGCTCCCACCAATCAGGAAGCCCATCACCATCACGATCGCTTTCATAATAGAACGGAATATGTAGCATCGCGGGTTCGCTTATATTCAGGTAGTTATCGTATGCCCTTATTCTCACAAAGTAATCAACGCCATGCACGAGTTTCTCAAATGTATAATACCTCGTTGAAGCCGGGAGCTCAATCCGCTCATACACATTGTTTGTATCAAAGCCAAGTTCAAGTATGAACCCACGAACATCCGCATCCGGTGTATCCCAGAATACCATCATAATCCCGCGCTCAAAATCGTATGCGGGCGTGTCAAATGTAACTCTTGGTGGGGTAGTATCAGTTTCGCCATCGCGCCCGAGCACCGAAGCATAAGCAATCTCGCTCTCATTGCCAGAAGCATCATAGGCACTAACGCCCAACGCAAAGCTATCAATATAGCTCTCCATGTTCAGATGCACAACTGAATCTAACCTTTCGGCAAATACCATATTGCTATTGAACACCTCATAGTAGTTGACATTTCCGATATCAACCGTTTCTGTCCATATATGAGCGCCATAGTTAGTGTATTTTCCTATATAAACCTTATACCCAGCAACATCACGGCTTCTTGAGTTATCCCACTTAACCATTATAATTGTGTCCTTGACAATCGCTTTGACTTCCTCGGGCGGAAGTGGTGGCGTCACATCCTCTGGGAAGTTAATCAGGTTGACTGAATCCGCGCAAGCAGCAAATCTATTCAGATTATCCTCTACAGTCGCATATATGTAATACTCGCCACCCTTTGCGCCTATTTCGTCCTGTGTAAACGAGTGAGTAAACCGACCATCTCCGCTCATCTCTATTGTCCTTATAAGTGTTCCATCTCGCTTAAGTTCGGTTGAGGTTCTCGGCGCGATATAGATATTGACCCAGGCTCGGCTTGCTCTTCCAGCCATATTGGAAAGATTGCCCTCCACTGTGACCCTGCCATCGCGATAAGCCGTTGTTAAGGCAAGCCCGAGCGGATTGTAGAATCCCTTCACCTGAATTGGATGATCGGTATCCCCGCTTGATAGCCCCTCAACCTGCAGCCTCCATACTCCCGGATTCCTTCCGTGTACAACATATCCGCAATATCTGTATCCATCCCCGACATTCTCCGCATAGAAGATTGGCGCAAGCGAGTCTGTTGTGGAAGCTGAGCTTGGGGTTATAAGTTCGCCCGATGGTGTTATAAGGGTAAAGCGCGGGTGTTCTGTTATGGGTGTTCGCAATACGAAGGTGTTTATATCTGTGTTGCCGATCTCGCAATCGGAGATTTCAAACGCGGTCTCGCCCTTAATTCTTCGGCGTGTGTCGGCAAGAGTATATTCGTGCGCATCTGTATAGAAGCGACCATCAATCCAAGCGATAGATGGTGCTATACCAAATGGGCGCCAGGAAAGTTCACCCTTTATGCCCCAGTGCCCGCCAGAATCTCCACCGTGACGGAACTCGCCGAAATATGCATATGCACCAACACGGAGCTCATCGGTTGGCATAAGCCAGAAAATGACCCTGCTATGAATAATCACATCAACATAACCCGTGCCAGTAAAGTGGAATTGAGCATCATCCGTATCTTGCCACATATGAACATTCACGCCACCCTCAATTGATGCAAAGCTTGAAAGCCCGGCAGTTACCGACGCATAACCTCGCATACCGAATCCTCCGCCAATATCGTGTGCCATAAAGATAAATCCGCCTCGCCCGCTGGTAAGCCCGCGAAGGAATCTCACAGCCCCCTCAAGTGAGAGCAAGTCTCGCTCGAAATCAATCGTAACAGTGGGGGTCATTTCAACTATCCCTCCGACAAACGGCAGGCTCGGTCCACCGCGCAGATCGCAGGAAAAGCTCACAATCAGGTCCTCAGGATGGCACAGATGTCTTACCTCGCCCTCAACCCCTGTTATGAAAAAGCCGGATGTTCCAAGCGGGATTCCCGGTGAGAAACCATGGAACCCCAGCGTTGCGTCATCAAGCCCCTCACGGCGAATCATTATGAAGATGTTTATATATGTGTCGCTTCCGAGGCTTGGCAGCAGGTTTCTATAGGCGAAAATTCCACCGCCACCGAGCCCGTAAAGCTCAGCAGAACCATCACTATCAATATCCCTGAACTCAAACCTGAGCCTCGGTCGCCTGATATTTATCACCTGACCAGCGCCTGCCGGGATTGTAAAATCGGGGAATTGAAGGTCAATATCGAGATTAACAAGGGCTCCGTGGTATATCCTGAGCGCTCTTGCATCTACCTCAAAGAAGCTTGTTCCGCTTAACCCCGGGATCAAACTTTCGCGAGCCCTAATAAATATTCTGCCCGCTGTAATTGTATCACCGCTCAAATGAAGGTCAACGAACCTCACAGTGAACGCCCCACCGAGAATTGCGAGGTCAAAGTCGGATAGTTCGTAGTGGTCGTGCCTGAACCAATCCCTTACACGGGCTATTCTGATTTCGCCATCAACCCCGCCACGAGTAATTCCAATTCCACCCGAAAGCCTCCACCAATGCCCGGCAATATCAACAGTAACAGGGCTAACCCCCACACCTGCCCTGAAAGGCGCACCAAGAAGTGTATCATCGTATATAGTTGTGTCTATTGAAAAGTGTGTAACAATCCTGCCTAAGATTGGGTCTATGTCAAATCCGCCAATGAAGCACATCTCCGAACTTCCATCCGCATAATGGAAATAACCGATCCCGGTTCCGGCAAGCCTTGTAAGGTCAATGAAAGCAATCGGTCCGCCAACTGTTAGTACGACATTATTATCAAGGTCGGTAAATGTTATGTTCCTTTCTGCCCTGCCATCACCGATTATCTCCGCGCAGAGTTTCATCATCCCTATTGTATAGCAGATCATCCGCGAATATCCAGTTCCCGAAAGGAGTACCGTAAATGTCCCTGCTGTTGTCGCGACAAAAAGTGTCTCGTAATATGCGGTTTCTGCTGTTGGTGTGAACTCCACCGTGATGAACCGGTATCCGCCGGGTGGCACAGCAATAGTGTCATCTGTAATAACCGTAAACCCGCTTCCTGCCATACTATATCTTGTAACCCTTACGACATCAGTACTGTTATTTCTGATTGTAATCCTTTGCCTTGCTGCGGAGCCAACAGCAACGGAATCAAAATTTACGATTGTCGGCGATAAGAATACACCGCTTGAGGCTCTCAGTGTTCCATAACCGCGAAGCGGTATTGAGACTGTCGGACGGAACGGGTCGTTTGTTATGAGGGTGAATGTCTCCGAATATGCCCTTTCGGATGTCGGGGCAAAGAAGAGCTGGATTGTTCTTGAACTATCTGGCGGTATTGTCAGGTTTGTAGTGCCGTATGTTGTGAAGCCTTCGCCTATTGGACTTGACCAGCTTATCGTGAGGGTGCCGGTTCCCCTGTTTGTAACGACAAGATCCCTGCTTATCCATTGCCCGACTGTTGTTGTATCAAATGTTATTGAGGATGGATTAACAACGATTATTGGCGTCGGTGCCGGAGTTACCTCAATTCCGATGTGCGCTGTGGAACTTGAACCGCAGGCATTTCTTGCGATTAAGGTCACATTGTACGAGCCTATCGCGGTGTATGTATGGGTTGGGTTTTGTTCGGTTGAGCTTGTGCCATCGCCAAAATCCCACAGCCAGCTTGTTGGTGAGCCTGTTGAGGCATCGGTGAAATTGACTGTAAGCGGTGCTACGCCTGATGTTACGCTCGCGTTTATCGAAGCTACTACCGATGGGCAACCGACATCAACTGTATATGTAGCTTCGCTTCGCCCACAATAGCTTGACACAACTAATCTCACAAGGTATCTGCCGGGGACTGTGTAAGTATGGGTGAACGAAACGGATGTCTCAATTGTGCCATCACCGAGGTCCCACTGACGATCCGTTATTGTGCCGCGAGAGATGTCTGTAAAGGTAACAGTTAATGGTGGCAAACCTGAACTTGGTGATATTGAGGCTTGGGCGTAAGGCGGTGTGCACGGGTTCATATCGAACATTATGTCCCAATCGGAACTGCTTACCCCCTTTGCCCAGATAACTATAGGTAAAGAGATACCGCGTGCTACGCCCATTCCAAGCCCGAGGAAATTATCCGCAGCCAGGGCATCATCGCTAACATTCATAGGGTCAGCGAAATCGTCCGTGCCGAGCGTCATCTTCTTCATCTTTATCGTCCCGGCATCCCAGTATGCAAGATAAAATGCGGTGTTATCCACATTTACCACAGAATGCCTTTCTTCCCTCACACTTATGCAGGAGGCACGGCTTGTTGTCCAGTTTGTGCCGCTGTTATGAGAGAAAGAATAGTATATATCATGGTCAGAGGATGAGTATTGATAAACATACGAAACCACAACATCGTTTGTCGTGTGGGAGGCTGAAATTATTGGGTAGGTGTCCTTGTGTGTGGTGGAAATAAGGGTCGGTGTTCCCCAGGAATAACCGTAGTCGGTTGATTTGTTAAACCATATATTCCCATCCTCGTCGGCTGTCTGCGTGACGATGTAAAGATTCCCATCCCTACCGTATGCTATGGATGTAAATCCTTTGCCCTGATTATCTGGCGAAACATCAATTACCTGCCAACTTGCGCCGAAATCCGTTGAACGAGCAAATCTTACCTCGCTGCTTAAAATCCCGGTTTTTATATAACTCACATAGACAAAATAGTAATTATCCGTATCGGTGGCGATAAATGGTCTGTATCTATTTGTGAACATCCCGCCATCAATTGTCCCTATGTCAAAGAAAGAATAACTGCTTCCATCGGGCGCAATCCTTGCTACCTCTACTGTTGTAGATGAGGAAACCTTTTCGTATGCTACATAAACCCAGTTTTCTCTTCCCTCGCCCACGACAAGTTTCGGCATTTGATATTTTACTGATGAATTATAAATTACAGCGAAATTTTCCCAGCTCCTGCCGTAGTCGAGCGAACGAACAATCACAAGGTATGGCTGTGGCGAATAGATTCCGTCGTATTCCTCGTATACAGCATAAAGGATCTCGCTTCTTCCGCCGTTTATCCACGGGCTTGCTTCCTTGCTTGGTCCCGCAGTTTGTGGTATAAGCAAGTCCGCATCAAAGCCCACTGGACGGTAATGCGCTTCTCGGGGTGGAACGAGTTCAAAATGTGATTCTGCTTCTACTCCAGAACCTGTCGGCAAATCGGTGCTTATGCCCATTCGACCCCTGATTTCACGGTCCAGTTCGTTTACAGCATTAGCGTTGCCGGTGCTCTTGGCTATTTTGAGCTGTTCTATGAGGGGGGCAATTTGTGGGTTTATGGTTGCGGCAGTGAATGTCGCTTGTCCCTGTGGCAATGTGGTTTTAGCAGAATAACCAACCCCGATGAAGAATAGCATTACTCCAAATAATAAAACTATTCCCCTTTTCATCCTTCCTCCTTTTTCTTTGCTGGTTTTCGCTTATGTTCAACCATCTATTTTATGCATAAATAAACTAAAATAAATAAAGTTTTTTGTCAAGCACAATTTTAATGGGCACAAATAATAATAAGCAACAGCCCCAAGTCCAAAACGGATTATGAATACAGAATATTCACGAACATTTTGGATTGTGGATTTTGAATTTGGCATTTGGAACTTTGAATTGGGGACTTTTAATTTTTCCTTCATCGTGGTCCCAATAAAGCGATTTTTCGGAATCTCGAGTAAATTTTCGGAATATTTCGTTTTTATTTGATGGTTTCGCTTTCTCGGTTTTGGAATTTTATTATGCTTTTTGAGAATACCGGTTTTGGCGCATCTGTAGGGCAAATTATTGCGCAATTTCCACAGCTTATACATAATGTCGGATCTATGATTGCTTTGTAGGTTACAGGGTCAATGGAGATCGCTTTTGTCGGGCAGACGCTAACACATTGCCCGCAAGCAATGCACAACTTTGGATCTACTACGAATGTTATTATAGCGTTAACAGGCGAGAGCGTCAGAATAGCAAGTCCTAATGCCAATATGATTATGTATTTTCTTGCTCTGTTTTGCACATCCCTTAAAATAATAATATAACCAAAAAAGTCAATAATTAGCTTACCGGCTTTTTACTTTCTTCTTGACCGAGTGCGGATTTTTCGTATTTTTTTGAGGAAAAAGGGGGATAGATGATGGTTCTTTTGAGCGGTATGCAGCCAACAGGAATGCTTCACCTCGGCAACTATGAGGGTGCGCTCAAGAATTTCGTGATGCTTCAAGATTCGGGGGAGTACGAATGCTATTTCTGTATAGTTGACTGGCACGCGTTAACCTCAATGTACGAAAAGACAGACCAGTTAAAGAACAACATATACGAACTCCTCGCCGATTATCTTGCCTCTGGTCTGGATCCGCAAAAGAGCGTTATCTTCCTTCAATCGTCTGTCAAAGAGCACGCGGAGTTGCACCTTCTTTTTTCAATGATTACGCCAATCTCGTGGCTTGAGCGTGTGCCATCCTACAAGGAAAAGAGCGTTGAACTCGGGCTTGATAATTATGGTTTTCTTGGCTACCCACTCCTTCAGGCTGCCGATATACTTGTATATCGTGCTGATGTTGTCCCGGTGGGGAAAGATCAACTCCCGCATCTTGAACTCACCCGCGAGGTTGCTCGTCGGTTCAATTTCCTCTACGGGGAAACTTTCCCGGAACCGAAAGAACTCCTAACAAAGTTCCCAGCTATCCCCGGCACCGATGGGCGAAAGATGAGCAAATCTTATAATAATTACATCTGTATGGGCGAGCCACCCGAAAGTATGCGCGAAAAGATTTTGAAGATGTTCACTGACCCGAGGAAGATTTACAGGGGAGATAAGGGGCATCCGGATGAGTGCCCGGTTTATTTTTTGCATCAGATATACAATCCTAACTATAAAGAGATCTATGAGCCCTGCGCCTCGGGTGCGCCTGATTGGGGATGCGTTTCGTGCAAGAAACTTCTTGCTGACCTTATGATAAGCCATTTTGAGCCTTTCAGACGCAGGCGCGAGGAACTTATCAGGGACAAGTCTTATCTTGAGCAGGTGCTTGCTCAGGGCGGCGTTCGTGCTCGTGAGAGGGCATCTTCCACGATGAAAATTGTTCGCCAGAGGATGAAATTGCTTGATATATAGGAGGGGGAACTGACTATGATCCTTGACGCCATCCTTAAACGGCGGAGCATCAGGGCTTTTTTGAAAAAACCTGTCGAGGAGGATAAACTTTTCAGGGTACTTGAGGCTGGACGGCTTGCGCCCTCCGCAAAAAATAAGCAGGCGTGGAAATTTATTGTCGTGCGCGACCCTGTGCTCAAGCGTCAGATTGCCGAAGCCTCACGGAAACAGCTTTTCATTGCTGATGCGGATTGCGTCATTGTTGCCTGTGCCACAGACCCGGATTATGTTATGATGTGCGGGCAAAATGCGTATCCGATCGATCTTGCGATTGCTGTTGACCATATGACCTTGCAGGCTACTGCAGAGGGGCTTGGAACCTGCTGGATCGGGGCGTTTGACGAGCAAAAGGTGAAAGAGATTCTCGGGATCCCCGGGCATATTCGCGTGCCAATCCTTTTCCCTTTGGGATATCCCGAAACTCTCCCGCCGCCGCGCCCGAGAAAACCCCTGCACGAAATCTTGTTCTTCGAGAAATGGGGGGAAACGAGGGAAATAAAGCTGACCTAAATCAATAGGTATGCTCATATATGGGAAACGGGACTAAACAGTTGGCAAAGGATCTTCGGCGAAAACCTGAGTGATCGGACAAAAAGCTTATCACCACAAAAAGCTCTTTCTCATATTCGGATTAATTGAGCAAATAATGGACCGTGCATTTTATACTTGCAACATTGAAAGAAATCCATTAAAATTATATATAACAAAAAATGGTGTGTAAAAGTAAATGATAGTGTTGAAGAACTTTAGATGAAGATCTCGAAAAGCATATAAAAATGTTTTATCCCGGAAAAATATGTGATAGAGCGGTGACAGGGCAATTTGCCATTGCGCTCGCTTTGGTTTTCGCGTTTCCATTTAAAGCTATATCCGCGGATATACCCCCTGTAAATCTCGTTATGACCCCGACCGCTGGACTTATCCCGAAGGGGGCGCTTGCAATGCATTCAACTATTTATGCCCCCGGCGGAATGCAATTTGGATTGCGTTACGGTTTGTTCAGTTTTATCACCCTTGGGATTTCCTACGGTGCCGACAACATCATCGGGGAAGGGAAGATCATCTGGAATAGTAAGGTCGGTGGGCTTGCAAAACTGCGAATTATAAACGAATCTTTTTCGTTCCCAGCCCTTGCATTAGGGGTAGATACGCAGGGCTTTGGGCAGTATTCCCGCGGGAGATATTTTTACAAATCCCCCGGGGCATTTTTTGTGTTTTCAAAAAACTACTACTTCCTCGGCGGTGACCTTTCGTTCCACGCCGGCGCTAATTATTCTTTTCTCGAGAAAAGCGATAAGGATTCGCCCGACTTTTTCGGCGGAATCTTCAAGGATTTCGGGACGGTGTCGTTCAAGATTGATTATAGATTGGCTCTTGATGATAGGGGGTGTCCGTCCTGCGGGCGCGGGCGCGGATACCTTAATTTCGGGGTAAGCCTCTTTCCCACAAAAAGCCGGGCAGAACTTGAATTCCTTCTTATGGATATTTTGAAAAACAAAGACGATGGGCTTAACAGGCAAATAAGATTATCATTTATCACAAACCCCTTTTGAGGTGATTGGCTATGAAAAAGCAGAGGATAATTGAGATAGCGAGCGCGATTATCCTTTTGTGGCAGATGGGATGCTACACTATAGTGAAAATGCAGGGACCAGGGTCCACGGGGAATGAGACAGGCAGTAGATATCCTTACCCGGATGAGAGATGCTACAGACCTTGCGGTGATTGGTTCTGGTGCAGAAGATGGGAGTATTATTATTGTCGTCCGTGGTGGTACGAGGATTACTGGTTCTGGCATCCTCCGGTGCAGACACGCCCACAGGAAGAACCGCCTCCTCGTGCCTCTGAGGAGCAAAACGAGCGAAGGCGCGGACTTAAATCGGAAGATGAAAAGAAGAACGGAAAAAGCGAGCCCAACAAAACGGAAAACGATACAACAAAGAATGAACCCAATGAACGAAGAAGGGGCTTTTGAAACTCCCCGCAAAACGGGGAAATCCTGACCCGCCTCAAATTGCTCGGGCAAGAGACCTGAAACAAATGGAGGTGTAGCGTGGCAATTCGCAGGAAAATTTGTGCGGAATCGGCGAGGTGGAAAAATGCTCTCAAAGGCGGGAAAATTGACATACTAAGCTTTATTGGGAAAAGCGGGAAAAGTTATCTCGGGATATGGTTTAAGGATGGTTCTTTCTGCGTGCTTCAAAGGGCTCTTGCGCCTGCCCCGTTTTCCTCTCGTTTTCTGCCCGAGAAGAACGCAAAACGGATTCTCACAACCGAACTCAATATAGAATTAAGCTCCGCAGATAGAGAGCTCACCACATATCAACTTGCAGCGAGGATAAAAAGGGGATTAATTAGACCCAAAGAAGGAAGTTAGCATATTATTATGAAAGAATTAGTTATTGAGGTTCCTGCGAAGATAAATCTTTTTCTTCATTATCTTGGAACCCGCACAGATGGTTTTGCGGAGATTATAACCGGGCTCCAGACAATAGACCTATTTGATACACTGATATTCCAGGAGATTGGTTCCGGGTTTGAGTTTTACTGTGACAGGGAAGATTTACCCCGAGACGAAAATAATCTTGTCTATCGTGCAGCCTCTTTGTTCAGGGACTCTTTTGGCTTTCCAGGCGGGGTGAGAATTGTGCTAAAAAAAAGGATACCCATAGAAGCCGGGCTTGGTGGCGGTAGTGCTGATGCTGCGGGAACGCTTGCAGGGCTTCGCGAATTCTTCGGCTTGAATAACATCTCAAATGGGGAACTGCAAAATGTTGCCTCTTTCTTAGGCTCGGATGTTCCTTTTTTTCTCACTCGGGGTCAGGCTATAGCGCGCGGGCGCGGAGAAATTCTTGACGAAGTTGAGTTCCCGACAAACTACACAGTCGTGATAATCAAGCCTGAGTTTGGCATCTCAACACGCTGGGCTTATGAGTACCTCAAAAATTCCTTGACACCGAGCCAAAAGGAATTTATTTTAAGCCCCATAAACCTTGACACTTTCCTTGAAAGCCTCTCCCGTCTCGGAAATGATTTTGAAAATTTCCTTTTTGTGAGGTATCCGGAATATATAGGTCTTGCGGGGTTTTTGAGAGATTGCGGGGCACAAATAGTGCGCATAACCGGCAGTGGAAGCGCGATTTACGGAATTTTTAAAGATGAGAACGAGGCAAGAAGAGCAAAAGAGAAAGGCAAACAAAGGGGACTTGAGACATACCTTTCACACCCGATAATTTTGAAATTTTGAGGAGAAAGAGATGGGTCCGCTGAGATTGCTTTGGGGGCGTTCTAATGCCCATCTTGCAGAAGCAATAGCGCAGGAAATAAAAAAGGAAATGAGCCATAATAGTCGCTATGGAGGGATCGAGGCACACCTTATAAACGATATGGAATTTTCTAATTTTGCGGATGGCGAGATCAAACTGAATATATCCGCATCCATAAGAGGGAACGATGTATTTATCATTCAATCGACACAGCCGCCGGCTGAAAATCTTGTGGAACTTTTGCTTATGATAGATGCCGCGAAGCGAGCATCCGCAGGAAGGGTGACGGCTGTAGTCCCATACTTTGGATATGCCCGCCAGGACCGCAAAGACGCGCCACATGTTCCTATATCCTCAAAACTTATGGCAAACCTTCTTACTACTGCAGGTGCTGATAGAATTCTTACCATTGACCTTCACGCCCCCCAGATTCAGGGATTCTTTGATATTCCCGCCGACCACCTTCTCTCAGACAAACTTTTCATCCATCAACTGAAAAAGGACGAAGAACTCTGGGAAAGCCTTCAACAAAAGAATTTTGTCGTTGTTTCGCCGGATACTGGCGGGGTAAAACGGAGCGAACTTTTCCTTTCAAGCCTCGTCCAGGAAAAGGGCTGGGATAGGGAAAAGAATTTTTCCTACACCTCCTTTTTCCGTGACCACACGGCAATATTTTACAAGATAAGATATGGGAAGGATAAAGCGATTGTTTCGGATAAGCCGCTCGGGCATGTTGAGGGAAAACTCGCAATAATACGGGATGATATAGTTGATACCGCAGGAACTATAAGGGAAGTCATCGAAAAGCTTGTAGCGATCAATAACAATGATTTTGACCGGAAGGCGATATGTTGCATAACACACGGCATACTTGTTGATAAATCGGCGTCTGGCAATTTAAACACCGAGAATGTGAAAAGAGCAATAAGAAAAATATATGTAACGGATACCGTTCCACTTTCAGAGCATAACAGAATTGCCCTAAAAGAAACCCTTGAGGTTGTGTCAGTAGCAACCCTTTTTGCAAATGCAATTCTGAGGATACATCTTAATGAGTCCTTATCTTCGCTCTTTTGAATAGGGGTGTGAAAAAGGAGAAGTAAAATGAAAGGCATTCCAATCAATGTGAAATTAAGGGAAGGGAAGAAGAAGGGCTACAACAGGCGCCTTCGTGCTAAAGGGATTGTTCCGGGTATACTTTACGGTGCAGATAAGCCCCCGACACTTATTGAGGTTGATGAGCGCGAACTCAACGCTATTCTTCGCGCACAGGCTGCACGGGAACATTTCCTTGTTAGCTTTACGCTTGATTCAAAAGAGACATCTTATGCTTTCGTGAAAGAGATCCAGCACGACCCCATAAAAGGGCGCCCAATTCACATTGACCTTGAAAGCGTTTCGCTTACACGACCGATTGTGGCGGAAGTCCCGATTGAATTTGTCGGCACCCCGGAAGGGGTTAAGAAAGGTGGTGTGCTCTCTGTGAATCTGAGGGAGCTTGCGGTAAGAGGGCTTATTGAGGAGATCCCGGATGCAATACAGGTGGATATCAGCAAGCTTGACCTCGGCGACACACTGCATATCAAGGATGTGAAGGTAGAAAAAATCAAGGTTCTCAACGAACCGGATGAGGTTGTCGCGAGCATCTTCGTGCCGAGGCTTGTTGAGGAAAAACTCGCAGCCCCCACGGAAACCGCAAAGGAAGCCCCCGAAACTGAAGCACAGGAGAAGCCCGAAACAAAAGAGAGCAAGGGAAAAGCTAAAGAGGAATGAAAACAAGAAATTTTGCGCTATTAGCGCTTTTCTCCGTTTTTCTTCTCGGACAAACCCCTACGATTCCACCATCTGCACCCTCGTTAGAACTGTATCAAAAATATCTTGAGAAAGCGAAACAAAAGCCGGAGGAGGAAAAATACCGCACGCCTGAAATATTTGTACCTGAAACGCTGGGGCTTAAGCAGGCGAAAAAGGTTGAAGAGGAAAAGGTTTTGGTTCCGAAAGTTGAGGAGCCACCATTTTTCAATGAGTATGTGGTAGTTGAAAACGAGACTGTTCAGGTGATAACAAAGGCATCACCGCGTGAACTAAAGGTGTTCGGGAGCGAGCTTTTCGAGAAGGAAGAGGGAGAGGGCAAGGGTTTTTTGGGGCTTGGCGATGAATCAACATCAAAGGATTACAGGCTTGGGGCGGGCGACAGAATTATCCTTAGATTGTGGGGTGATGTCAATCTTGAGGAGGAACTCACCATTGACAGGGAAGGCAATATATTTATCCCGAAGGCGGGAACGATTGCCGCAAGCGGATATACAATTGAGGAATTCAAGGAAAAACTTCGCTCTTTCCTCAAAAAGATATACTCAAATTTTGAAATTGACCTGACAGTTGGCAGGGTAAAGTTAATTAAGGTTTATGTTGTTGGCGAGGTCGTAAAGCCCGGGAGTTATGTTCTTTCCGGGCTGGCAACAGCGCTTAATGCTATTGATGCTGCAGGTGGTCCAACAGAAAAAGGGAGCTTCAGGAATATCTCCATATACAGAGGCGGGAATCCTGTAGCAACCCTTGATATTTACGAGTTAATCCGCAAGGGGCGCGCAAAGGGGAATGTTCAGCTTTCCTCAAACGATGTTGTGTTTGTCCCGCCATCAGGACCTCAGGTAAAGCTCCGCGGTCAGGTTAAGCATCCAGCAATATACGAGATCAAGGAGACCGAGAACGCATTTGACCTTATAGGATTTGCTGGCGGAACCCTCCCCAGTGCTTATCTTGACAAAATTATGGTTGATAGAATTCGTGATGGCAAAAGGGTTATCGTGGATTTTTCGCTAAGGGACACGGCAAACGCTAAGGAGTTCAAACTGTATGATGGCGATGATATTTCCGTATTCCCGCTCCCGGGGGTCAGGGTTAAACTTATTTCTGTTTCGGGGCAGGTTGTTCGTCCGGGCGCATTCGAGCTTCGCGATTCTATGCGCGTGAGCGATATTATCAAGCAGGTCGGGCTTTTGCCTGACGCTTACCTTGAAAGGGCTGATATTATCCGCATAACACCAAATCGTGCTCGCGAAATTATATCGTTTTCTCCGAAAAAAATTATTGAGGGCGACACGCTTGGAGATTTGTTTCTCCAATCTGAGGATAAACTCATTTTTTATTCTGTGTGGGATGTGGAGAGGAAAAAGTATGTGAGGATTGACGGCGCGGTTAAACACCCCGGGGAATACGAACTCTACGAGAATATGCGATTGAGCGACCTTATATTTACTGCGGGGGGACTGAACCGGGAAGCGGATTTGACACGAGTTGAGATTGCTCGCCTTATACCTGGCAAGCCCGCTGAGATTATCTACGCAGACCTGGATAGGATTATCAACAAGGGCGAAAAGGAATTGGACATCCCTCTTATGGAGGATGACAGGATTTTTGTTCGCTCCATCCCCGGCTGGAAGCTTCAGGAGATAGTTACAATAGAGGGTGAGGTGAATTTTCCCGGCAAATACGCAATAATGCAGGAAAACGAAAAGCTTTCAAGCATTATTCGGAGGGCTGGCGGATTTACCAAAATGGCGTTTCTAAAAGGTGCAGTATTTATCCGACCTACTATTGAAAAAGATATTGAGCAGAAAGATATCCGTGGGGTTATTCTCGGGACGCAGGAAGCCGTTATGGATACCACAGGCGAGATCAAAATGTCGCCGCTGATCTTCAGTTTCAATCCGAAAAAACTTAGCAGGATCATCATTGACCTTGAAAAAATAATGAGCGGGGACGAGAAAGAAGATATACTCGTACAGAGCGGGGATTGGATTTACATTCCGCCAATACCATCGGGAGTGAATGTTGTGGGTTCAGTCGCAAGCCAGGGAACGATAAAATATATGCCGAAGCAGAGTGTGAGATACTATATTGAGCGGGCTGGTGGGTTCACACGGAACGCCGATACGCATGAAATCCGTTTGCTTAAGGCGAACGGAAAGGCATTCAAGGTTGGGCTTTCGTATAGCGGCATAGAGCCAGGCGATGCTATTATCGTCCCGCAGAGAATAAAGAAGGAAACAGAATGGGGCAAATTAATGAAGGATGTTGTTAGCATAATTTCGGGTCTGGCGACAACAATTTACATACTGTTGAAGTTGTAATGAACAATAGTGCTTCAGAAAGAATGAAAAGCTTCCTTTGGGTGATTGTTCGAGGGAGGTATTTATTTTTCGGGATTATATTTTTTGCGGTTATCTTCGGCTTTATTCTTGCATTCAGTCTGCCGAAAGAGTATACAGCGGTGGCCTCTATTTTGCCGAGCGAGGGTGCCTCGAGCACAATCCCGGGATTTTTGAAAAATCTTTTCCCCGAGTTTGGCGGGAAAGCGGGCGAACTTACAAGCGTGCTTTTTCCCGACATATTAAGGAGCCGTTCAGTTCTCGAGCGCGTCTTTGAAAAGAAATACACATTCCGAAAGGGAAAAGAACTTGTGACTAAGAATCTGTACGAGGTTTTCAACTGGAAGAATGTGGACAAGGCGTTGCGCTCGTATCCTAACATTATAAAAATAACGACCTCAATAGAGACGGGCACGATATGGATAAGATGCACGACAAGGTATCCGGAGTTATCTGCGGCGATTGTGAACGAGATGGTTTATCAGCTTGACGATTTCAATAAGAATAAGCTACGGAGCCATGCGAAGGATAATGTGGAGTATCTTACGAAAAGGCTTGAGGAATTATCGCGCGAACTTGCAGAGGCAGAGGATTCACTTGCATCATATCTTTCCTGCCATCGGGATTACCCGGTCTCTGCCTCGCCCGAGGTTGAGATTGAGGTTGAAAGGAGAAAGCGTCAGCGCGAAATAAAGAGCCAGGCATATATCGTGCTTTACCAACAACTTGAACTTGCTAAACTTGAGGCAAAAAAGGATATTCCGGTGGTTTCCGTTCTTGATTGGGCAACACCGCCGATTTTAAAATCTGGACCTAAACGAGCAGGAATGCTTATAACCATTTTTTTAGTAAGTCTTATTGTGGCTGTGGTTGTTACATTTGCAACCGATAGCTCAAGGAAGACCAGAGTTGCAGAGGAGGGCGACCCTATAGGCTTCCTCCTCGAGGACTTTAAAAGACTGCCTGGACTTTTCCGTTTTAAAAAGAGATGAGTTCAGCGGTGAGCCAGGACCTGGCGGATAAATATGGGAAACCATTTGGTCCGATTGCGCTGGTTCTGACTGTTGTAATTATTGGCTTTTTGATAGCGACCTTTTTTGTGAACAGGGTTTTATTTCTTTTGCCGATTATTGTGTTTTTGGTTTTGCCGATAACGATTTTAATTCCGCTGGAGTGGGCGGTTTTTTTTCTGGCGATAGTTGCGACCTCTCTTCAGGCGGGTATACCATCACTGCTCATCAGATTCGGGAAAATTGGCGTGCACCCAATTGAGATAGCTGTTGGCATATGTCTTGCAAGCTGGGCGATAGAACTCCTTTTGAAAAAACGCCGATTGGAAACATCTTCCACAACATTCTGGTTATTTTTGCCTTTTGTCCTTTATAATGTTCCGGCTCTTTTTATAGGACTCTCAAATCTTTACAAGAGCGGATATGTGCGATTTATGAACATGGACCTTCACAATGCCCTGGCTTTTTTGCCGTTCATATTTCTTTTTGGCTATTTCAAAACGAAGGAGGATGTGAGGAGGTTTGCTTTGGCGTCGTTTATTGGAATATTCATCTTATCCTTTCTCATATTTTCGCCTATAATTCTGGGTCCGATCTCGCCTATTCCTATGGGGGGTAGGGGGCGGATTTTTACCCAGAATATGGGGATCGCAGCCTTATGGTATCCCGTTTTGCTTCAGTATTTCGCGCTCACAAAAGAATTAAAACACAGAATGCTTATAATACTGTGTCTCGGGTTTTCAATTGTGGCACTTATTCTGACACAATACAGGACTGCCTGGGTTGGAACCTCAATTTCGCTTCTTATCCTTTTTGTTATAAATCTTTTCTTATTGCCGCCCGAGAAAAGGTTGAGGTTTGTTTTAAAAGGCTTGCTTTTCTTCCTTTTGGGGGTAATTTTTGCGACATTGATTTTAAAGTTATTTTTGCCAGCGGAGTTCAATTTCATCTTCGGATTTCTTAGGCGGCGAGTTCTGACATTTAAATTTGTGCAATATGACCCCGCACTTTTAGCCAGGCGCACTACAGTTCACGAGAGCAAACTTATGTTTCCGGAACACCCAATTTTTGGTTATGGACTTGGCACTGCGTGGCATTCATTAGGTTATCCTTCAAGCCACCTTGATAACCTTTACTGGTATGCCCTCATAAAGTTCGGAATCCTTGGAACAGTTCTTTTCTTTCTGCCCTTCGTTTATTGGGGCTATGAACTTATTTACATTCTGAAATATATTCGCAAAATCAAGGACCAGCTTATTTTTTCAATTGCTCTTGGTTTGATCTCTTTTTATGTCCCATTTTTTATTATGCACATCACAGTGGCTCATCTTCTTATTGCACCAGCCATAATTGTGCTTACATTGAGTTTTACAGCGATAACGGAATTTATCTACAGAGCGCTTCGGAGGGGCGAAGAACTGTGAAACGCCTGTGTATAATTTCGGGGTTTTTTCCGCCAGTTGGTGGTTCAGGGGTTCAGCGGGTTTATAAGCATACAAAATATCTTAAAGAATTTGGCTGGGACTGTGTTGTGATAACAAGGGCTACGCCATATTATTTCGTGTTTGACGAATCCCTTATTGAGGAACTCCCGCCGGGGCTCGAGGTTTACAGAACATTCTCGCTTGATTATGGCTTTCTCAAGAGGCTTTTCGGCAAACAGAGGGATAAGATTGTGGAGGACAGGCGATGGGATCCCGCGGAGATACGGAAACTAAAGTTAAGCAATTTGATAAGGTTATTTTTTCTTGTGCCTGATGGTCTTATTGGGTGGATCCCGTTTGCGTTTTTGCGCGCATTAAGGTTGAGAAAAAGGGTTGATGCTTATTATTTGAGAATGCCGCCCTGGTCAACGGGGTATTTGGCACCGCTACTCAAAATATTCACCAAAAAGCCGGTCCTGGCTGATTACTCGGACGAATGGACAACCGATAATGTTGATTTTATCATAAGGCCACATTTCAGGCAGTGGATGGAGCGGTGCGTTGAAAAAATAATGATTTGGGGCACAAAATGGGTCAGCTTTTCCACTGAAAGTTCAAAAAGGTTATACGAGGAAAAGTATCCAGAATATGCTTACAAATTCAGGGTTATACTTAATGGCTACGACGAAGAGGATTTCAAGGCGATTGAACCGCTTCCGAGAAATAATGAAAAGCTTATTTTATCGCAGGTCGGGAGCCTTGAGGACAGGATTGAACCCCGAGGATATACGACCTCATTGGTAAGTTTCTTTCTTGCTTTGCGGGCACTTAATGACGAATACCCTGCGCTTGAACATAATCTTGAGGTAAGGTTCGTTGGCTTTTTGGGCGAGCGCTCAAAAAAAATGATCACAGAACTTGGATTGGAGGGGGTTATAAAGATATGCGGATATAAGGCTCATCGTGAGGCTCTGCGCGAACTTGTAACATCGGATGCTTTGTTGTTGATATTGTTCTCAAAGGGTAATGGTCCACGAGTTATACCAGGCAAACTCTTCGAGTATCTTCGGGCACGGAAGCCAATTCTCGCTCTTGCACCGGAGGAGGGGGAATCAGCAAGATTGATAAAGTTGTACAATGCTGGCGTTGTTGTTCCACCGGACGACATACAACTTATTAAGGAAAAATTGCTCGAATTCATACGGTTGAAAAAGGAGGGCGGGCTTTCTAAGTGGGAGTTTTCATCAGAGCCGTTAGAAAGACTGAGCAGGCGAAATTCTACAAAAACGCTTGTTCAAATACTTGAGGAATGCGTAAGCGGGGGAACTAATCGCAATAGTTTTTGCACCGGGGTATTTGGGGGAAATTAGCGAGCCCTTTATAAGGCTTCGTTTATCCCCGATTTTTCTAAAAAGTTGAAGAAGATAATTCAACTAAGTTTGCAGGTTGACCCCGGGGTTTATCGTGCGATAAGAAGTTTTTCCGGGGATATGGCGATTCCGACGCGGCGCGGGTTTGTGCCCGTGTTTGTTGAGATTTCACCCGGGGTATCCGAGAGGTAATATTCTGCGCCGACTGATAGCCCGCTGAAGCCCAAGACGACGCCGGAAATCCTTACGGGGGTTGAATCAGCGCTACCACTGCAACTCCCGAGCGAGAACCCGAGGAAGTGCTCTGAAGCATATTCGCTTGTTGCCGAGGCTTTTCGCAACCCCGAACTGCTCCCGCTTTCTTGCGCGCCAAAACTTATTGTCGGATCCTCGGGCAGGTACTTTCGGCGCTCGTAGTGCGAATGTATTTCATGCTCGGTGAGAACCCGATTGTATATGCGAACTTCATCGGCAATCCCGGAGAAGTTCCTGCCGAGGTTAAGGCTAACATTATTCAAGTTTATCGCCCCCGACACGGACGAGGTATTTACGAGCGTTCCGTTCCTGTACAGTTTCAGATTGGCACCGTCGAAGGTCATAGCGATATGGTTCCAGTTTGTGCTTGACCATCCGCCGGTTCTCACGAGTTTGCCGTTTATGTAGGCAGCAAGAGTGTCGCCTGCGTAAACGCCCAAGCCATATGCCCCGCCCTTGCCTATTGTCGCAAGATTTGTCCATCCTACGCGCCAGGATTTAAGTGCGGGCGATACTGTTGAATCCGCATTTGAGTAAAGCGTGGCTTTGAGTTTGATTGAGGTCGCTGTTAAGCCTGAAAGGTCGGTGTCTCCTGTGAGGTTCGTATAGCCCGGGATGGGGTTTCCGGTTGTGCCGTCAAGGATGTCATAGATGATTGAGGTTCCGCTCGGGATGGAATCTGTGACATCAAAGATGCCCCAACCTCCCCAGGCTGAGGGTGTAATCGCGTTTGAGACGATATACCCGCTTGACCGCAGGCGGACCTGCTCTAATTCTACTGTCGTTGCTGGCTCGCTTGAAGAATACCTTCGGACACGAACCCAGTCATATCCGGTGTCGTGAATATCACTACCTGATGTTCCATCAAACTGTCCGAGGGTTATATACCGCAGGTTCTTGCTCCAGGTGAAATTTGCAGAATAAACGGTTGTATAATCCTTTTGCAGTATAACACCACCAGGGTGGATTTTTTCCGTAAGAACATAAAATGTGTTGTCGGAAGAAGGGGTTAAATAGCCATAAAAGATGTTGTATGAGGCGGAGGTCCCACTTCCTATCCATGCGTGTATATTTGTGCTGTTTACTTCTCTCATATACAATATTGTCGCGTCCGCACCTGCATTACCACCCTGTGTATATTGTGAGGAGCAGGCAGTAATTGTACCGCTATAGGTTGAGGTTATGTTATAATAAATTACCCTGCTTTCCAGTACATAGCCCGAGTTCAGATAATATGAAAGTGGGTTAGTGAGCCTCACAGCCCCGACATTTATGCGCAATAAGCTTCCCGAAACCGAATAGCTGTTGGCGTTTGCGGTCCATATACTGCTTAACGAGGAACCCTCAAAATCATCAAAGAATACGAAGGTTGCAGAACCATTTGAGGTGCTGGTTGCAGAGGGATTCCCATAATACATATATATAGTTGTGGTTCCCGTCGGCAGGTTCGGAACTTTTACCCACACCCTCGTTGCACTGGTATTTACCCCGCTTTCTATCCAGTAGTTGAGGCTTGTCGTGCCATCGCTTGAGGTAAATCGCAAATCCCCACAATCACTGCGCATCTTGCCCGCCGAAATCAAACCCTGCGAATCAAATGTTATGAGAACCTGGTAATCTGTAAGAGCTGAGCCGCTCGCATTGTTTATCGTTACAGGGCGCCTGTATACCCAGTTAGCATCATACCAGTTAGGTTGTCCAGAGCCAACAATCTTTACAAGCCCGCTTGTAAATTCAACCCGGCTTTGCTCGGATATGTTTGAGGCATTATCAAGTTCGTCTGCGAATACATCTGTCGGTGTCAAGCTTCCGCTTCCCTTAAGCCAGCCCTCAATTGTGATTGCACTTGACAGGCTCAATGTTGCCGAATGAGGAACATTTACATAGTTGCTACCATTGAAACCCAAACAACTCCCGGTGGAAAAGTTGACCGCACTTTCTCCATCCCACTGACCGCCATCGGTCGTCTGCCAGGAGGGACTATTCACAAATGTGCCGTGATTGCCGTTCCCGCTACCATCCGAGACTATCTCACCGCTTGCCTCATCCATATGATACAGCGCAACAAGCCCGCTCTCACCATAATCCTTTGTAAATGTCTCGCTGAAATTTGAGACATCGCTTGCGCTGGGGTTATGATAATAAAGATAAATTATCTTGTTTCCAGCTGCGGGTATTGATGGCACACGGACCCAGAACTCCGCTGTCCTTGTCCCCGAATTGTAACTCCGTTTCCAGTGCCTCAGAATTGTTGAACCATCAGTATCTGTAAATCTCACATCTGCACCTGTCGGGCTATAAACATTGTTCCAGAAATTCGTGTTAGTACTTGTTAGCGTGATTTTCACCTGATACTGCGTCTGGGGGAATGCGGTTGAGTTATTTATTGTTATCGGTTGCCTGTAAAGCCAACCAGAAAGGGAACCCGGAAGATAAACTGCATCGCGAAGCGCGATAGCCTCTCCGCAGGGATATTTTATTGTAATGCCCCCGCTGAAGAAAAGCGTATCGCCAAGCATAGGCGTTATATCGTCCCAGTAAAGGTCCTCCCCGCGGACCGAGCTGTTCGCAATCCTGTCGGATGTTATGGCGTCGGGGGCGATCCTGTCGGTTGTGATTGTTGCGGGTGCAAGAAGGTTTGCGGTGATTGTGCTCTCGGCTATGTTTGCCGCGGTTATGGTTCCTTCTGCAATATCTATGCCCTGAATGCTACCATCGGCAATCTGTTCGCTCCCTACTGCGCCAGTTGCGATATTGCTGGCAAGGATTTCGCCAGTCCCGATGTCCTCGCTTCTGATTGTGCCATTAGCGATATGCTCGCTTGTAATCCCGCCCGGCTTTAGTTTCAGGATGTCGGAATCTATGTAAATTGTGAGGCTATCCACACGAACATTGAACTGGTCGGTGAAAAGTAGCCCTGCACCATCACGGGAGTCAACATACCCTTTTGTTGCAGCATCAGTTGAATCAATCGGGTGCCCGACAAGCACAATCCTGTTGTTATTCATATTGATCTGGAAACCATGGGCGGAGTTATCCACCGCGAGCACCTGAGAAAGCCCGGGTGTTGGTCCGCTTGTCCCTCCCGCACCGGTGAAACGAATGACAATTGAATCCCCTGTGTCCGATAGGGTTATTCCACTATCGGCGGTAAATGTCATAATGCCCCGTCGCCGAAGATAGCTGGCAGAACTGTTTATTGCCTGTATTGCATTTATGGTATTTACAGATTGAAAGGAACTAAAGGCGTATGGGACGGAGGTCAATCGTTCACGGGGTGTGAGGATTTCGTCGTTCACGGTGATCTCAAGCCAGTACTGAGAAGTGAAGTCAATTGAGTCGGGGATTGGGTTTACAATGCCTAAAATGGTGGAGAAAATCCCGTTTGATACGACCACACTTTGGGTTTCGCTCCAGAGTGGGCTTCCGCCAATTTCGGAGCTGTAAAGACTAAATGTTATCGTGTAGGTTCCCTCAATGGCAACGCCCGCGCTATCTGTGAGTTTGCCCTGGTAGTTAAGAATCCGCGGGATGGCAAGGATAAAAATAAGCGTAACAAAACCCACTAAAACCCTCACGATTTTCATAAAACCTCCTTTTTTGATAATATTTGTTTTTAAAAGTTTTATGTCAAGCGAATAGTTGCGGGGCAGGAAAGTTTGAAAGTTAGAAGGTAGGTGGTAGAAATGGGATGTGAGAAGGTTGAAATTTGGGGCGTTAAATCCAACCGAAAATAAACTAAAAACGAGCTCATTTAATCCTGGATTTCGTATTTAGTTTATCCCCCTTTAACTTCCCAGCGTTCAACAATTCCAACGATAATGCTTCTAACCGGTGCGTCCTGTTGTTCAATAATTTTTCGTGCAGCCCCGCCCTCCTGGCTGACAAGGACGATATCCCCAACCCCCGCATCAACAAGGTCAATGGCAAGCGTATCTTCATTCTCAGGTTCGCCGGTAAGCTCAAGCCTCCGCACTAAAAATAGCTTCCTCCCCTTATATGCCGGATGCTTCGCAGTAGAAACTACCGGACTTATTACCCTTCCCAAAAACATACAGAAAATTTATAGCGAATACCCCGGATAGTCAAGCGATTCCTCAAGAATTTATTTAGACTTCCTGAAAACGAGATCCCTGACCCTGTCCGAACTCAAGGATAAAAGTTCCCCAATAATATAAAGGCACTCATCCATACGCAATCCTTTGTCCCTTAGTTGAAAATAAAGATTTCTCGCCGCACGCTTGCGGATAAAGTAGAATAGATGGCTCTCTTTTTCAATGTCGTCATCATTGATTCCCAGGTATGCAAGCCCGCGTTTTTCCTCATCACGAAGAAAAGTTGAAAGTTTCATAGCCTCTCCTTTGTTTACTATTAATGTATAATATATTAAACGCACTGTCAAGATTAAAATATAAAATTTTATATTTTGTTTTTGTTCATCGTGTTTTTACCGGGAATAATAAGTCCCAGGCCCAGCACCAGGTTCAGTGTTCCAATTCTACAGTTTTTTTATTTTTTGATTCAAGCCCCGCAATGAAAATATGACAAAAGCCTGTAACCGGTAGTTTCTTATGAGCTTGTGGCTCATATTTTGGAACTCAGGCTGGGATTAAATGAGTATTTTCAGCAATTTGCGGTTGGTTATCATTTTTAAAAGTGGAGGTTTCCTTTATGCTTTCCCCTTTATTGTGAGTCTTGTAATTTTGAATTTTAGATTTTATTTTTAATATTTCCTGCATGGGGCTTTCAGACAAACCCGTGGAGTCACTATAAGCATATGAAACCGGAAGTCGCATATATAGCGCTCGGAGGGAACGAGGGGGATGTAATCGCGAATTTCAAGAGGGCACTAAAGGGATTAGGCGATGTTCTGCGTGTTAACGCGGTTTCCTCGCTTTACGAAACAAGACCACTCGGGATCAAGGAGCAGGCGAATTTTATAAATGCAGCATTTTCTGCGACAACGACACTTGACCCGTTCAAATTGCTTAAACGGCTGAAACTTGAGGAAAAATTTTTGGGCAGGCTCCCCGGACAAGAGCGCTGGGGTCCAAGACCTATTGATCTTGATCTACTTTTTTACGGCAACAAAATAGTTCGCTCGGAGGAACTCGTTGTTCCTCATCCAGCGGTGTTTGAGCGCGATTTTTTCATCGTCCCGCTTCTTGAAATAGCCAGCGATGAAAAATTAAAAAACGAGTTGAAAAATGCTCTTGATAATATTATCTTAAGGGGTGAAACTTTTATCATACAGAAACTGGAGGACTTATCCTGGAGGGAATTCGTAACATCGCTGTTGATGGGCTTATAGGGGTTGGTAAGACAGGGCTTGCCGTGGAACTGGCGAAAAGATTAAACTACACATTGATTTTGGATATTGCTTCGGAAAATCCATTCCTCAGCTCGTTCTACAATTCGCCCCGGGGACATGCTTTCCAGACTCAAATATACTTTCTTCTTTCCCGCGTTCGAGAACTTCGGAAACTGCTCTCCCCGGCGCTTTTCGGGGGTGTTGTGACGGATATAACTATGGCGAGGGACAGGATTTATGCTCGGGTTAATTTGAACGACGAGGAATTTGCGCTTTACGAGCAGATTGCAAACGAACTCCAGCGCGGGCTTAATCCTCCCGAGGCAGTAATACTCCTTTATGCTTCCCCGGAATACCTGTACTATCACCTTCGCAAAAGGGGTATAAAAAAGGTAGAGGAGGAGTATTTAGAAAAGCTTGCCGAGGCTTTTAGTGAGTATTACTATCGGAATACCACAAGCGGGCTGCTAATCGTTGATGTTGAAAGCGTTAATTTTGTGAAAAATCCAGAGGAGGTCGGAAGGATTATTGAACTTCTGCCAGCCCGCGGTGTTCGCTACTATAGCGTTAAACCATCAATATTCTGAAGGGGGCATATTGGAACACATAACAGTAAGATATATTCAGCAGATGAAAGAGCGCAACGAGAAGATTGCGGTTCTTACTGCTTATGATTTTTTTACGGCGAAATTTATTGATTCCGCGGGCGTTGATATTATTCTTGTTGGCGATTCTGCGAATATGGTCGTTTTCGGACACCCAAACACATTGTCCATATCAATGGCGGTTATGCTTGAACTTGTTTCTGCGGTTGCTCGTGGTTCGAAACGGGCTCTTGTTGTTGCGGATATGCCTTTTGGAAGTTTCCAGACCTCAGAAAGCGACGCTATTTCGAACGCGATCGCGTTTCTAAAAACTGGAGCGGAAGCTGTGAAATTTGAGGGCGGTCTTGAGTTCGCGGGTCTCGTCAAAAGGATGGTAGAATGCGGAATACCTGTTATGGGGCATATCGGAATGCTCCCGCAATCGGTTAATCTCTATGGTGGATATCTTTTGCAGGGCGAAGACCCCAAAAGCGCAAACTACCTTATTGAATCCGCTTGTGCATTAGAACAAGCAGGAGCATTTTCCATCGTGCTTGAAAAGGTTAGCTCCTCGCTCGCAAAAGAAATAACCGCTCGCCTGAAAATCCCGACGATTGGGATTGGCTCAGGACCACATTGCGATGGTCAGGTGCTCGTTATAAATGATATGCTCGGGCTTTTTGACCTCTTTAAACCTAAATATGTTAGGCGTTATGCTAATTTAAAGGAGACAATTAAGGAGGCTGTGTCTAATTATGTTGCAGATGTTAAATCTGGCGCATTCCCAAACGAAGATGAAAGCTTTTAGATTATTCTTGACAAATTTACTCGGCTATTATATCTTTATTATACTAAACTGAAAGGGGCGCTAATGAATCCAAAAGCACTTCACAAATTGAGTTATGGGATGTATGTGGTTTCTTCAAAAAAAGATGGGAGGTTCAATGGGCAAATAGCCAACACCGCTATTCAGGTAACCTCAAACCCGGTAACGATTCTGGTGAGCATAAACCGCGAAAATCTTACATATGAGTATATAAGAAGCAGTGGGGTTTTCACGGTATCGGTTATTGGTAAAGACGCCTCGCCGGTGCTTATCGGGACATTCGGGTTTAAATCCGGGCGCGCGATTGATAAGTTCAGCGAAAAGGGTATTGAGTACAGGCTTGGAAGTTTAGGTGTGCCAATAGTGACAACTGGCACATTAGCATATCTTGAGGCAAAGGTCATTGATAGCCTTGATGTAGGGACGCATACGGTATTTTTTGGCGAGGTCGTTGAGGCGGATATTTTGCGCGAAGGAGAACCGATGACATATGCATATTATCACGAGATAAAACGAGGTCTTACGCCATCAAAAGCCGCAACATATATCGCACCAGAGGAAAAACCTCCCGCTTCGCTAAGGGAAAAACCAGCAAAATATAAATGCACGGTCTGTGGTTATATTTACGACCCGGAACTCGGGGATCCGGAGCATGGAATAAAGCCCGGAACAAGCTTTGAGGATCTCCCGGATAGCTGGACATGCCCTATTTGCGGAGCATCCAAGTTGGATTTTGAAAGGATGGGGTGAGATGGCAATACAGAAAATAAAGGAAGGCATCTACTTTGTCGGGGCGAAGGATTTTGACAGATACCTTTTTGATGAACTCATACCGCTTCCCGATGGCACAAGTTATAACGCATATATCGTTGAAGGTAGCGAAAAGACCGCTCTTGTTGACACCGTTGACCCCAGAAAATCTGAAACGCTTATATCGAATCTCAAAACCCTTTCGCTTAATCCAATTGATTATATTATAGCCCACCATGCGGAACAGGACCACTCAGGCACAATCCCACAGGTTCTTGAACTTTATCCTCAGGCAAAGATTATCTGCACTCCAAAATGTAAGGACTTCCTTATGGATTTGCTTCTTGTTCCCGCAGAAAAATTCATAACCGTGCAGGATAACGAAACCGTATCGCTTGGGGACAGGAGATTGCGGTTTATTCACGCGCCCTGGGTTCACTGGCCAGAAACGATGCTCACTTATATTGAGGAGGACAAAATCCTTTTTAGCTGCGATTTTCTCGGTTCGCATATTGCGTCAAGCTCGCTTTTCGTGGACGATGAATGTATTGCTTACGAATCCGCTAAACGATACTATGCGGAGATTATGATGCCTTTCAGGGCTCACATTGTGAAGCATCTTGAGCGGCTGAACCCCCTTGAAATTGGGCTTATTGCCCCAAGCCACGGTTACCTTTACGACAAACCGGATTTTATTTTGAGCGCCTATAAAGAGTGGGTTTCTGATAATGTGAAAAACGAGGTTGTAATAGTTTATGTTTCAATGCACCATAGCACGCAGAGGATGGTTGACCACCTCGTTGACAGGTTCATTGAAAAAGGGTTAGGGGTGAAACCTTTTAATCTGTCAGTGGCGGATCTTGGGAAGATTGCTATTTCTCTTGTGGATGCGGCATCGGTCATAGTTGCAACGCCCACTGTTCTTACAGGGGCGCATCCTCTTGCCCTGTATGCTACAGCCATCCTTAACGCGTTAAGACCTAAGGTCAGGTTTGTATCTATCGTTGGCTCATTTGGATGGGGCACAAGGTGTGTTGAGCAGTTGCAGTCGCTTCTGCCAAACATAAAAGCAGAAATAATCCCGCCCGTTTTGGTTAAGGGATATCCAAAGGAGTCTGACTTTAAAGTACTTGACGAACTCGTGGAAAAGTTTTACTTAAAGCATAAAGAGGCAGGGTTGGTCAACTGAAGAAAGAGGGTCTTATGGATTTATCGCGCTACTCGCTGGAAAATATAATTCTTTCTGCGCTCAAAAGCGAAATTGATAGCAGGGATCTTTACAATACTCTTGCGGGGCGCGTGAAGAATGCTTTTCTTAAGGATAGATTTCTTTTTCTTGCGAACGAGGAGGAAAAACACAGGCACTTTTTTGAAGATCTTTACAGGAACAATTACAAACGCGACCCTATTATTCCTTCTTCCACGCCAGTGCCATTGCCTGTTTTCCCGCCTAAATTAGAAGAACTTCAGATAAGTGAGATCATCTCAGTTGCTATGGAGGCAGAAATTTCCGCTCGCGAGTTCTATCTTGCTATGGCTAACCTGTTTGAGGATGCCTCAACAAAGGAATTCCTCAATTACATAGCCTCAATGGAACTTACGCATTATAAAATTCTGGAGATTGAAAAAGAAAACAGTGAGAGGTTTGAGGCTTACGATTTTGAGTTTCCGATGATGCACATCGGACCGTAAAAAATGAAGGGAGGCACTATGCCAAGGTGCTGTGGTAGCAAGAAGAAAGAAGAAGAACCAAAGAGGATCGTCTATAAGTGTGACTGCGGCGATCCAGATTGCTCCCACCAGATTGAGTTTGACGAGGAGCCAAAGGCCACACCCTATTGTTGTGGTGTGCCGATGAAAAGGGTAAAATAGCTAAAAGCCAAACGGAAAAAAGCGAAATTGAGGAAAGGCTAATATACAATGGGTAAAAGGTACTCTATTTACAAATGCGAGATATGCGGCCATATAATAGAAGTTCTTCACGAAGGTAAAGGGACGCTTGTTTGTTGCGGTCAACCTATGAAATTGTTCGTGGAGAACACGGTTGATGCCGCAAAGGAAAAGCATATTCCCGTCGTTGAAAAAACCTCAAATGGGTTTAGGGTCAAGGTTGGTTCAATTCCGCACCCGATGGAAGAAAAACATTATATTGAGTGGGTCCAGATTATGCTTCCTCAAAATCTTGTTATGCGGAAATTCCTTTCTCCGGGGGAGCCTCCTGAAGCAGAATTTGTGATCTCGCAGGACTATATCAAAGCAAGAGAGTATTGTAATATCCACGGGCTATGGTCTGACAAATAAAAAAGAAAGGCAAAAGATGATAAGTAAGAAACTCGAGGAAATGATAAACAAGCAGATAAACGCTGAGCTTTATTCTGCATATCTTTATCTTTCTATGTCGGCATATTTTACATCTGAAAATCTTCATGGTTTTGCGCACTGGATGCGAGTTCAGGCACAGGAGGAAGTTGGGCATGCGATGAGGCTTTACGACTACCTTAACGAAAAGGGCGGGCGAGTGGTTCTTGATGCGATTGAAAAACCAAAGCATAGCTGGAGTTCACCGCTTGAGGCTTTTGAGGAGGCGTACCAGCACGAGTGCAAGGTTAGCGCAATGATTAACGAGATAATGGCAGAAGCCCGCAAAGAAAGCGATTACGCCACCGAAGAGATGCTTCACTGGTTTGTCCGTGAGCAGGTGGAGGAGGAAGCAAACCCGGACACTATAAGACGAATGCTGAAATTAGCAGAGAAACACACGGGCGCACTATTTATGATTGACGCCAAGCTTGCCGAAAGGAAGCCGGAATAACAAAGGAGGCAAAGTGAAAAGCCTTAAGGGCACAAGAACAGAAAAGAACTTGCTTACAGCTTTTGCCGGCGAATCACAGGCGCGAAATCGTTACACATATTTTGCGTCGGTTGCAAGAAAAGAGGGCTACGAGCAAATCGCTGCTATATTCCTGGACACGGCGGATAACGAGAAGGAGCACGCCAAAAGGCTTTTTAAGTTTCTTGAAGGGGGAATGGTAGAAATAAGCGCATCATATCCTGCAGGCGTGATTGGAACTACACCTGAGAATCTTAAAGAAGCAGCGAGTGGCGAGAATTACGAGTGGACTAATATGTATCCCGAGTTTGCGAAAATCGCTGATGAAGAGGGGTTTCCGGAGATTGCCGCAGTAATGCGAGCTATAGCCAGAGCCGAACAGGGACACGAAAAGCGTTATTTGAAACTTATGGAGAATGTGAAGAACGGCAAAGTCTTCGTCAGGGATACGCGGGTTATCTGGCGATGCAGGAACTGCGGATATATACACGAGGGGAAAGATGCCCCCGAGCGATGTCCAGCCTGCGACCATCCACGCGCCTTCTTTGAACTTTTCGCGGAAAATTACTGAGAACCTTACAAAACTCATATACTTGTATAAATTGTTAGGTGAAAGGTTCTCTCGTATAATTTAAAAGGGGCATATATTATGAGCGAGCTATTCGGGAAGAAGGACGACCGAAAGGAGATGCTGAAATCCTTTATCAGGCGGATACACAGCGGGGAGGATGTTGAGAACCTGAAGAGGGAATTTAGCGAGAAGCTTAAGGGTGTGACGCCTTTTGAGATAGCCTCAATAGAAGAGGAGCTTATCCGTGAGGGATTGCCGCGCGAAGAGGTGCAACGGCTTTGCGAGGTTCACATTGCAATGTTTAAAGAGTCGCTCGAATCAAGCGGGCATATTGCGCCAGAGGGGCATCCGATATACATCCTGATGGAGGAGCACAAGCACCTTCAAGAGGGGGCATTCAAACTTAACGAGACAGCGAAAAGCATGCTTGCCTGCGGGGCTCTTGAGGATGTCCCTGTGGAAAAGCTTGAACTTGTTCATCACATAACGGAGCATATGCGGGATTCCGAAAGCCACTATGTTCGCGAGGAGAATGTACTTTTCCCATATCTTGAGAAGCACGGTATCACCCAGCCGCCTCAAATAATGTGGATGGAACATCAGACGATCCGACAAACGAAAAAGCGCCTATTTGCTCTTGTTGACTCCTCCAAAACAACCTCTTTTTCGGATTTCAAAAATAGCCTTTACGATATTTCAATTGAACTTGTTGAACTGCTTTCAAGCCACTTTTTTAAGGAAAATAATATCCTTTTCCCAACCGCAATGAGGATATTCACCGAAGAGGAATGGAAAGAGGTTCGTAGGGGGTTTGATGAACTTGGTTATTGTTGTTTTACGCCCGCGGGAGTGGAACATAGAGAAGAAAAGGTTTCGGCTCAAATTACCCAAGAGCAGGTTAGCGGAATGATAAATTTTGAGACCGGTTCCTTTACACTTGAGGAACTTCAAACACTTCTTAATGCTGTTCCTTTTGACATAACATTTGTTGACGCAGACGACAAAGTAAGATATTTCAACGAATCCCGGGAGCGAATCTTCCCGCGAACAAGGGCTGTAATAGGTCGCACGGTTCAGAACTGCCACCCTCAAAAGAGCGTTCATGTTGTGAACAAAATCCTTGAGGAGTTCCGAGCAGGAACCCGAGATGTCGCCGAATTCTGGATAAATAAGGGCGAGAAGTTGATACATATTAGGTATTTCCCGCTCAGAAGCAAAGACGGCAAATACCTTGGCTGTATTGAGGTTACGCAGGATATAACGGATATTAAAAAGTTAGAGGGCGAAAAGAGGTTGTTATAAGGTTCTATTTTTAAAAATGGCTTTGCCGATACGAGAGCAACTTGAATCGCAGGGGAACTGGATTTTTAAACATCGGAGCTTTTTGCCTTTGTTTATCTGCCCTCTGTTTCTGGTTGCCTTGTGGCGCGAAAGGGAGACAGGCGCACCTTCAACTTTGTGGCAGGTAATTTCTCTTTGCATATCGTTTGTCGGGCTTGGGATTAGGGCATTGACCGTTGCGTTTGTTCCCGCTGGAACCTCGGGAAGAAATACCGATGCCCAACGCGCAGATTCGCTCAATACGAAGGGGTTTTACTCAATCGTGCGTCACCCCATTTATCTTGGGAATTTCCTCATTTTCTTTGGCATCGTTCTTTTCTCAAAAATCTGGTGGTTCATACTGATTTCGGTTCTCCTTTTCTGGCTATATTACGAACGAATTATCTTTGCAGAGGAGGAATTCCTGCGAAATAAGTTCGGCGAACTATTTTTGAACTGGGCAAAGAGAACACCAACAATTATACCCAATATCCGCAAATGGACTCCCCCGGAACTCGGATTTTCCGTAAAATCTATCCTCAAGCGGGAATATTCGGGATTCTTTACCATTGTTGTTTCCTTTACGCTTATGCGGCTCGCAACAAACATAATCCTGAATAAAAAAATTGCGTTAGAGAGTATCTGGATCTATTTCTTTGTTTTTGGGGCGATAATCTACTTTGTGTGCCGGACGCTCAAGAAAAAGACGAAACTTCTTGATGTTGCGGGAAGATAAGGAACGATTTTAGCACCAACGATAAACAAACGCTTGACAATATGAAATATTCCATTATTCTTTTATGCAAAAAGAACGGGTATGGGTAAACTGAGGCTCAAATTTCCTGACGGCTCGGTAGTCGAGGTTGATGAGGGCGTTTCTGCGCGCGAACTTCTTCGCTATGTTCCGCAAAAGGTCGCTAAAGAGGCGCTATGTGCAAAAATTGGTGAGAATCTCATTGACCTCGGAAGCCCAATAAGGGAAGAGGGGGAGTTCAAGTTTATCACATTTGACGACCCCGAAGGGAAATCCGTCTATTGGCACTCAACATCGCATATAATGGCTCAGGCAGTACGAGAGCTTTTTCCGGGGACTAAAATAGCAATAGGTCCCTCAATTGACGAGGGCTTTTATTATGATTTTGACCCACCGCGACCGTTTCAGCCTGAGGACCTTAAGAAGATTGAGGAAAGGATGCGCGATATAATAAAGGCAAACCTTCCGTTTGAGCGGAAAGAAATCACCAAAAGAAAAGCCCGCCAGCTTTTCAAGGATGAGCCTTACAAACTTGAACTCATAGATGAAATTCCTGGTGACAGCCTGACCATATATACGCAGGGAAGCTTTACCGACCTTTGTCGTGGTCCCCATATTCCATCAACAGGATATATAAAGGCGTTTAAACTGCTTTCAATAGCGGGAGCATACTGGCGAGGCGTAGAAACCAACCCAATGCTTCAAAGGATATATGGGATTTCTTTCCCGAGCGAATCTGCGCTAAAAGAATATCTTGTCAGGCTTGAGGAGGCTTCAAAGCGGGACCACAGAAGGCTCGGCAAGGAACTTGATCTTTTTGGGTTTGATGATGAGGTCGGTCCCGGGCTTGTGTTATGGTACCCGAAGGGCGCGATTATAAGGAAGGTTATCGAGAATTTCTGGCACGAGGAGCATCTGAAACGAGGATATAGCCTTATCTATACCCCACATATAGCCCGATATAAGTTGTGGCAGATAAGCGGGCATACGGATTTTTATTCGGAAAATATGTTCCCTACTATGGAAATAGAGGGTTCACCTTACCAGCTTAAGCCGATGAATTGCCCGTTCCACATCGTCATATATAAGAAGAAATTGCATAGTTATCGCGAGTTTCCCATTCGCTTTGCAGAACTCGGGACTGTTTACAGGTACGAGCGATCGGGTGTTCTTCACGGGCTTATGAGAGTTCGCGGTTTCACACAGGATGACGCGCATATTTTTTGCAGACCGGAGGAACTCGAATCGGAGATAAGGGAGCTTATAAATTTTACATTCTTTATGCTTGCGCGGTTTGGCTTTTCTCAGTTTGAGGTTCATCTTTCAACACGCCCCGAGAAATTTGTTGGCTCAATTGATAATTGGGACCTCGCCACCGAAGCACTTCAGAATGCGCTCGACGCCCAGAATGTGAACTATGTTGTAGACCCTGGCGAGGGCGCTTTCTACGGACCAAAGATCGATGTCAATATAAAGGATGCGCTTGGACGGGTCTGGCAGTGTTCCACAATACAGGTTGATTTCAATATCCCCGAGCGATTTGAACTCAGGTATATGGATGCGGATGGCACATTTAAAAGACCAATTATGATTCACAGGGCTTTGTTTGGTTCTATTGAAAGATTTATGGGCGTGCTTCTCGAATACTATGGTGGGTATTTCCCGTTGTGGCTTGCGCCTGTTCAGGTGGTGGTTATGCCGCTTGGTGCGGGCGAGATTGAGTTTTCGCGGAAGGTTTGGCAGAAGTTTATTGGGGATGGTTTTAGGGCTGAGCTTGACGATACGAACGAAAAGATAAATTCGCGGATACGCGCCTGGGAGGTCCGGAAAACGCCTTATATGATAGTTATTGGTCCTAAAGAGGTTGAGACAAAAAAGCTCGCAATAAGAAAACATAAGCAAGGGGAAATAGGGGTTTTCACCTATGAGGAATTTGTTGAACTTTTAAGAAAGGAGCTGAAAAGTTGAGCAGAAACTTTGAGTATGATTCTTTGAGGGCAAGATTCAGGGTAAACGAAAGGATTAAGGCGCAGCAGGTAAGAGTGATAAACGAGGAAGGGAAGCAAATAGGGATAATGGTTCCGGAGGAGGCGATGCGATTTGCGAGGGAAGCCGGACTTGACCTTGTGGAGATTGCTCCTGATGCTAATCCGCCGGTATGCAAAATAATTGATTTCGGAAAGTTCCTTTACCAGATCTCGAAAAAAGAGAAACAACACAGGAAAAAGTCAACGCCACAAACAAAGGAGATACGACTCTCTGTGAAGATCTCGGACCACGATTACTCATACAAACTCAAGCATATACGGGAATTCCTTGAGGAAGGCAACAAGGTTAAGGTGACGATAATTTTTCGTGGGAGGGAGATCGTCCATAACGAAAAGGGTATTGAACTAATGGAGAGGGTAATAAAGGATGTATCCGATATAGGCAAGCCCGAATTCCAGCCTAAGTTGTTGGGGCGAGTGATGGCTATGGTTTTAAGCCCATCGCGAACTTCGGGTTCAAAAGAACAGCAGAAAAGCGAGGAAGCACAATTAAAGGGGTAAGATATGCCAAAGTTGAAGACGAGGAAATCTGCAAAAAAGAGGTTCCGCCTGACAGCGAGCGGGAAGCTTGTTCGTAAACAGGCGGGTTATAGCCATATGCAGAGGAAGAAGAGCAATCGTAGGAAAAGAAGTCTTTCACAAAAAGCGCTTGTATCCTCTTCGGATAAGCAGCGTGTTTTGCGGATGCTCGGCAAACTCAAATAGGAGGAGATTGTATGGCAAGAGCGACAGGGAATGTTCCATCACATAGGCGAAGGCGTTCGTATGTGAAGGCTGCAAAGGGGTATTTTGGTGGCCGCCACAGGCTTTACCGCACCGCACGAGAGGTAGTAGAAAGAGCATGGTGTTTCTCTTACAGGGACAGGAAAAAGCGCAAGGGCGAGTTTCGTTCGCTATGGATTGCCCGTATTAATGCAGCTGCAAGAATGTACGGGCTTTCGTATTCTGTTTTTATGGACAGGTTGAAAAAGGCTAATATAGAACTTGACAGAAAGATGCTCGCCGATCTTGCAGTCAATTCGCCCGAGGTTTTTGCTCGGCTTGTCTCTGTAGCCAAAGGCGAGGCGAACTCATAATTGGGTTCTATTATCCTGTTAGCCTCCCTGAACGCAACCTATTTCTTTATACCTTTGAACCGTTTTTGATTTGTCAGGTTTAAAATGCACGAAAAACTTGAGAAACTTGAGAAGGAAGCGGAAAGCCTGATAAATTCTTCATCTTCTGAGAGCGAACTTGAGTCTATAAGGGTAAAACTATTGGGCAAGAAGGGCGAATTGACCGAGCTTTTGCGTTCGGTCGGAACCCTTCCTGCTGAGGAAAGACCGATATTTGGCAGGAAGGTGAATGAACTAAAAGAAAGGCTCGACAGGCTAATTCGGGAAAGGCTTGCGGAACTGAAGCGTCCTGAGGCAAGACGAAGGCTTGATCTAAGCCTTCCAGGCCGCGCCTACTTTGCAGGAAGCCTTCACCCAATAAATATCATTATTGATGAGGTAGTCCGCATATTTACGAGTATGGGATTTGAGATTGCAGGCGGACCTGAGATTGAAAGCGAGTATTACAATTTCGATGCCCTGAATACCCCGGAGGACCATCCAGCCCGTGATATTCAGGACACATTTTATCTGCAGAAAAAGGGGTATTTGCTTCGCACGCATACCTCGCCTGTGCAGATACGCGTAATGGAATCCCAACGCCCGCCAGTGAGGATTATAGCTCCAGGAAAATGTTTCAGGCGCGATGCCATTGACGCCACACATTTCATCTGTTTCCATCAGGTTGAGGGGCTTTATGTAGACAGGGATGTTAGCCTCGCCGACCTGAAAGGGGTTCTCACTGTCCTTGCACGAGAACTATTCCGGCAGGATGTTAAGATCCGTTTCAGACCGCATTTCTTCCCATTTACCGAGCCCTCGGTTGAATACGATTTTTCTTGCACATTCTGTGGCGGAAAGGGCTGTAAAATATGCAAGAATACGGGTTGGATTGAAATCTCTGGCGCCGGGATGGTTCATCCTGAGGTCTTCAAGGCGGTGGGATATGACCCCGAAAGGTGGCAGGGATATGCTTTTGGAATGGGCATCGAACGCATCGCTATGATAAAGTTTGGCATAGATGATATTCGGCTTTTCTACGAAAACGACCTCCGGTTCCTTTCGCAGTTCAGGGGGGTGTATCCGTGAGGGTAAGCTACAACTGGCTCAGGGAATTCGTTCCGTTAGAGGTTTCTCCTGAACGCGTCGCAGATTATCTCACGATGAGTGGCAGCGAGGTCGAGTCCATTGAAAAGCCATCCTCAAGGGTTGAAAGGGCTCTTGTCGTAAAGGTCATAGAAAATCTTGATGGTGGCAAAATCAAGGTATTTGATGGCAAGGACGAACTAATCCTTGAAAGCAAGTTCCCTCTTGAGGCTGGGGTACTTTACGCGTTTTCGCGTTCGGGCAGATTCGTTTCGGAAAGCGAGCTTGGGATTGGCGAATCCCAGGGACCATTGAGGATTGAAAAACAGGTCAAAATTGGCACCCCGCTTAGCGAGCTTCTCGGATGGGATGACACGATATTCGAACTCGAAATAACCCCAAACAGACCTGATTGTTTGAGCCAGTTCGGGATTGCGAGGGAACTTTCTGCCCTTCTCGGTTTACCGCTTAATTTTCCTGAATTTACACTTAACGAAACAGAGGAGAAGATTGAGGATAGGCTTAGCGTTCGGGTTGAGGATTTTTCAGCCTGCCCCCGCTATGGGTGTAGATATATTCGTGATGTTAAAATAGGTAAATCCCCGATTGAAATACGAGCTCGACTTGCAGTGCTCGGTGTGCGTCCGATAAATAATGCTGTGGATGTTACCAACTATGTTATGCTTGAACTCGGTCATCCTCTACACGCGTTTGACAAGGCGCTTCTTGGTTCTTGTGAAATAATAGTCAGGCTATCCCGGGAGGGAGAAAAGATACGCGCACTTGATGGTAAGGAGTATACATTTAAGAATGGCATTATTCTTATTACCACGCCGAACGAGCCGGTTGCTATTGGTGGAATTATGGGGGGCGAGAATTCGGGCGTAAGGGAAACGACATCCGAGATAGTGCTTGAGTCAGCATATTTTAACCCGCGCTTCATAAGGCGTGCCTCAAAGTTGCTGGAACTAACGACAGATTCCTCAATCCGTTTTGAGCGTGGATGCGACCCGAATGCGGTTCCAAGGGCTTGCGATAGGGCTGCTTATCTTATCTCCTTAGTTACCGGCGGAAAGGTGCTACAAGGGATGATTGATATCAAGCAGGGAGAATTTCGCCCAAGATTCATAAGGTTGAACCGGGAGAAAATTCACAGGGTTCTCGGTTTGAGAGTGGATCCCACCCGGGCAAATAAATATCTTGAATCCCTTGGTGCAAGGCGTGTAAGCGGAAACGAGCGCGCAAGCGTTTACGAAATCCCTACATACAGGCCTGATATTACCCGCGAGATTGACCTTGTTGAGGAGATCGGCCGTCTGAATGGTTATGGAAGGATTCGCCCAAGTTTCCGCTTGAGCGGGCAGGCAATGAAAAGACGCCCAACTAATTACAATATTTCCCGCTCCATAGCAAGGATTCTTGCTGACATCGGCTTCTATGAGGTTGTGACAAATCCTTTTGGTTCATCACGCGATTTCAAACCGTTCAGGGAACCCGGATTTCTTGTGAATGTGATAAATCCAATCAGTTCGGACCTTATGTATCTTCGTCCGTCGCTTTTGCCCTGTCTTATCAAGGTTCTTTCGCACAACCACCGTCACAAACAACTTGATTGCAGATTGTTTGAGATTGGTCGCTCTTATAATTACAGAGCCGCAGACCACATAGAACCGGAAACCCTTGCACTTGTGCTTTCGGGCTTGAGGTACCCTTTTTCCTGGGGACACCAGCGGGTTGAACTTGACATTTTTGATCTCAAGGGGATTATTGAGTATCTTTTCAGTTCCCTTGGGATTTGCGACTACACAATTGAGGAAAAAGAGGAGGTGGCCGGGTATCTTTGCAGGGGCGAATCGTTTGTTGTAAAGTGTCAGGGTAAGTCAGGCTGTGCGGGAAGGCTCGTTGATGAACTTCTGGATTGGTATGATCTGAAATGTAAAGCCTATGTTGCTGAATTGCCGATGGAGTTTTTCCTTTCAACAAAAACCCCGACTTTCAAGCAATTCGAGAGATTGCCCAGAGTTCGTCGTGATATAGCGATTGTGGTTGACGAGCAGATCCCGGCTTCAACTATTGCTGAGGCTATTCGGTCGGTGTCAAATCTCATTGTTGAGATAACGCTTTTTGATGTTTACACGGGAAAGCAGATTCCTCAGGGTAAGCGGAGTCTTGCTTTCGCCCTCCAGTATCAGGCACAGGGACGAACACTTACCGATGAGGAGGTGAATGGTGAACAGGCAAAAGTGATCGAACTTTTGCAGAGGAGGTTTCAGGCTACGCTCAGGGGGATTTAATAGGTCGTGATTTTAAAGAATTTTTTTGAGGATGCGCACGAGTGGGCACAAGGAAAGGCTTGGCATTTACGTCTTATTATCCTTTGTATCCTTTTTTATATTTTTGTGCGACACCTTGGGAGTTCTGACTACAAGAGCATTTTCAAAGGATTAAATCTTGGGATCCACGAGCTTGGACATCTTATTTTTGGGTTGTTTGGGGAGTTTTTGGGAATCCTTGGCGGGACAATTTTACAACTATTTATGCCCTGCGTTGCTACATTTATGTTTTAATGACAATCGCAGGAATTGCGAGAGCCGCAGGAATATTCTCTATGCTTATAGGTCTTGCATTTGGCGGATGGATTCTTGGCAAGATGATTAGCTCAAAGAAATAAAGATTTTTATTTTGTCCGTGATAGAGCCTTATCAATGAGATCTTCTAAATGAACGAGATTGAAAGGCTTCTCCTTAGAAAATATGTTGGTGACGCCGGTTTTTATTGCTGTGTGAGTGGAGTCATACATAAATGCGGTTGCAATTATAATTGGCTGGTGTGGATTCTCTTTTAGCGCTTCCTTTATGAGTTCGTCCCCGCTTTTTTTGGGCATCTTTATGTCGGTTATAATTAGGTCGATTTTCTTTTGGGAGTTAAGAATGTCAATGGCTTCTTGCCCATCCTTTGCTGTAAATACCTCAAAACCGAGGTATTTCAAAAAACTCTCGAACCCCTCCCTTATATCGGGTTCGTCATCCGCCACAAGCACTTTCATCCCCTTATATGGCGCGTGCGGGTGAAGTTTAATCTTTTCACGCGGGATTTTTATCTTCCTTATGTCAAGCTTCTCGAGCTCCTTTGAATCGCTTTCAAGGATCTTAGTGGTGATCACGCTTATTTTGTTGACATTTTTCTTGACCCTTTCAAATAGCGATATTACCTTTCGTTTGAGACCCGCAGGAGGGAGATTCTGTGTAAGCACCTCCTTGAGCTTCCATTCAATCGCGTTGATTCCCATAAGGTAATTATTTATATGGCGCAAAAGGACAGCCGAGAGCTTATCCCTGTAAGCCTTTTCCTGAAGTTCTTTTAGTTCTCGCAAATCCTTGGCTATTCCTGCAGTGCCCACAAACCTATGGTTTTCATCGTAAAGGATAGCGACCGAAAGGCTTATGGGTATGAGTGTCCCATCCTTTGCCCTTGCTTCTGTTTCAAAATTTCTGATTCGTCCGCCACTGTCGCGCACAACTCGCATTGTATATTTAGCCTTCTCAATATTCTCGTAAAGTGTTACAACCGGTTTTCCAATGATTTCTTCCGGTTTGTAGCCCAGAATCTCTGAGGCGCCTCTATTGAAAAATCGCACTTTTCCCTCCGCGTCGGTTGTAACTATTATATCAGCCGAGCTTTCCGCTATCTCCTTGAAATAGTGCTCCATTTCAGCGATTCTTTTGTACAGCAGGCTCTTCTCAATTATTACGGCGGTTTCCTGGGCGAAAAGTTCGAGAAACGGCAATAGTTCTCTTATGGGTCTTGTTTTGTCGCAGGGGTCGTCAACAGAGATAACGCCAAGTGGCTGTTTTGAACTTCGCCCATAAAGTGGCACGAAAAGATAATCGTTCGGGTGCCATCCCCCCTTGAACTCTTTCGGTTTTGCCCGACTCTTTATCCCCCGTATCTTTTTGTTCAATGGCGTGTTATGCGGGATATAGTAAGAATGGCTTATTTTGTATTGGGGCGAAAAAATCTGCTTCCATAGCTCGGGGGAAGGGGGTTTTCTTTTTTGCAATTCTTGCACCTCAGATTTTGTTAGCCCTGCCCAGGCTACATCAATCCGCTCCATTGTCGGCGAAAAAAGGGATATAATTGCCCTCTCAAAGAGCTTTATCTCAACTATTGATTCCGCTACTAACTTCAATTGCTCGTGAAAATCCTGTTCCGCCTGAATCTTTCGTATTGTATCCATTAGTTTTATGAACTGCTCAGGCGAGCATAATGTAAGTTCTTTCTTATATTTCATAGGCACCCTTCAATTTGTACCTGTGTTTAAATAATTATTTTTTTCCCTGAATTGTCAATAGATAAAAATTGTGGCGCGCGAAAATTTTTAGATTGGAGAAGTGTGATGGGAAGCAGGGTTTTGAGTATGAAAACTTGTGCTCTTATAGCTAAATCCTGAGAACCTATAAATGAAGAGTAATTAAATGATACCCAGTTTTTTGCCAACCCTTTCAAATGTCTCAAGAGCAAAATCAATCTGTTCATCAGTGTGAGTAGCCATAAGGCTTGCGCGAATAAGGCAATCGCCCGGTGGGACTGCTGGCGGAACCACCGGATTCACAAATACCCCCTCATCCTCAAGCATCCTGCACATCTTAAATGCCGTCATCATCTCCCCAACCTTAACAGGGATAATTGGCGTACAAGAAACGCCTGTGTCATATCCTAAGGACTGTAAGCCAGCCCTGAGTTTGTTTGTGTTGTGCCAGAGACGCTCCCGCCGCTCGGGCTCTTTTTTGATTATCTCGAGGGCTTTTCTTGCGGCTGCAACCTGGGCGGGTGCTGGCGAGGCACTAAAAATAAGAGCACGGGAATTGTGTTTGAGATACTCTATTGCTGCTCGTGGTCCAGCAACAAACCCCCCAATCGTAGCAAGTGATTTGCTGAATGTCCCCATAATGAGGTCAACATGCTCGGTGAGATTAAAATGCGCGGATGTTCCTTCGCCGTTAGGTCCAAGAACACCTATTGAATGCGCGTCATCAACCATAATCTCTGCCTTATACTTTTTCGCAAGCGCAACAATGTTGGGCAAATCCGCGATATCCCCCTCCATACTGAAAATTCCGTCAACGACGATTAGTTTGTTCGTGCCCTCTTCAAGCCCCGAAAGCACCCGTTCAAGATCAGTCATATCGTTATGCTTGAACTTGATAACCTTCCCGAAAGCGAGCCGTGCCCCATCAATGATGGAAGCATGGTCAAGCCTATCCACAAGTATATAATCCCCCCGTGAAACGAGCGTTGATATGACCCCGAGATTTACCTGAAATCCTGTTGTATAAAGAAGGGCTGATTCTTTGCCGACAAATTCAGCGAGTTCGCGCTCAAGTTCCTCGTGAAGCGTAAGGGTGCCATTAAGGAACCGGCTTCCCGCGCAGCCACTCCCGAATCTTCTAACAGCCTCCATTGCTGCCTCTTTTATTCGCGGGTCATTTGTAAGTCCCAAGTAACTGTTCGATCCAAGCATCAAAACTTTTTTACCACGAAGTATTACCCAGGTATCCTGTTCGCTTTCAATGGGTCTGAAATATGGATATAACCCCATTGCGCGAACCTCATCGGGTGCGGTATACTGGTAACATTTGTCAAATATGCTCATCCTGCACCTTTTCTTGCTCCACAGCAGTGTTTGTATTTTTTCCCGCTTCCGCAGGGGCAGGGGTCGTTACGCCCGATTTTTTGTACCCTTATTGGACGCTGTTTTTCGCCGCTCGGGATTTGTTTTTGAGCCATTGCCCCCGCAGATTTTGATGCCTCATTGTATGCCGATACTGATGTATGAACAACCTTCAGCGGTGCACGAAGCCCGGGCCTTCTTTCCTCAACAATCTCGGTGCGGAAGAAGCGCTCAATTGCCTGTGAATTTATCCTTTCAAGAAGTTCCATAAAGGCGTCAAATGATTCCCGTTTGTACTCAATAAGTGGGTCCTTTTGCCCATACGCCTGAAGCGTTATCCCCTCGCGAAGCCCGTCAAGTATGTAAAGATGCTCCTTCCAGTTTTCATCAATCGTAGCAAGAAGTATCAGGCGCTCTATTTTGTCGGTTATCTCTTTGCCGAGCCGCTTTTCTTTATTTTCAAAAGCGTTCACCGCTTCCCGATAGACAAGATCGTAAAGTTCGTCCTCGTTCCCAATGCTTTTTATCTCGTCCTCGGTGAAGATCGGGACAGTGCTAAAGTATCTCCTGAACTCGGTTATGCCGATATTCCAGTTCCAGTCTGCTGGTGGGAGTTTAGGGTTGAAAATTTTTTTCGCGATTGAGTCAACAACGGATTCGATCATATATAAGTATTCGTCGCGCAGATTTTCGCCCTCAAGGATGCGCTGGCGCTTTGTGTAGATTACCTCGCGCTGGCGGTTCATAACATCATCGTACTCCAGAAGGTGTTTCCTTATTGCGAAGTTTTGAGCCTCAACCCTTTTCTGTGCCTGAGCAATAGCGCGAGTAACAAGCGGATGTTTGATAACCTCGCCCTCTTTTATTCCGAGCCTGTCCATAATGCTCGCAATCCGCACCGATCCGAAAAGTCGCATCAGGTCATCCTCAAGTGACAAATAGAATTTGCTTGAACCAGGGTCACCCTGTCGTCCTGCTCGTCCGCGAAGCTGTAAGTCTATTCTTCGCGCCTCGTGCCGTTCTGTCCCTATAATATGAAGTCCGCAGGGAACATCCTTGATGCATTCAGCGAGTTTTGCCTTATCTTCGGCTGTGAGCGTTTTTTTGCCCTCGTAATTGATAAGACATTGCTCGCATTTGACAACCCCTGGTCCAAGTTTAATGTCGGTGCCTCGTCCAGCCATATTTGTTGCAATTGTCACCGCCCCCGGCTGACCCGCAAGCGCAACTATTTCAGCCTCTTTCTGGTGATGCTTTGCGTTCAAAACCGAGTGTGGAATCCCCTTCCGCTTGAGCATCCGTGAAAGTGTCTCCGAGGTTTCAACCGAGACGGTTCCCACAAGAACGGGGCGCCCCTCCTTATGGAGTCGCTCTATTTCTTCTATCACCGCGTTGTATTTTTCGCGCTTTGTCCTGTAGATAAGGTCATCGTAGTCGATCCTTCGCACTGGCTTATTTGTGGGAATTGCCACAACCTCAAGCCGATAAATATGGTAAAACTCGGTCGCCTCTGTCATTGCTGTGCCGGTCATACCGGCAAGTTTTTTATACATCCTGAAATAGTTTTGAAGCGTTATTGTTGCGAATGTCTGGGTTTCATGTTCTACGCGGACATTCTCCTTTGCCTCAAGTGCCTGGTGAAGTCCATCAGAATAGCGTCTCCCTGGCATTAAACGCCCGGTGAATTCGTCAACAATTATCACCTTACCATCGCTAACTATATAGTCAACATCCTTCTCAAAAAGCGAGTATGCTTTAAGTAACTGGCTTATCGCATGAACAGTCACCGAGCGCTCAGAGTGAACCCGCTGAAGCCTCTCTTTCAGGGCGAGCCTTTCAGTTAGCGATAATGCTGGGTTTGAGTCTATTTTATTGTATTCCTCCGCAAGGTCCGGCAGGACGAATATCTCGGGATTGTTGGGGGATAAAAGCTTTCGCCCCTTTTCTGTGAGATTTATTGTATGTTCGTGCTCGTCTATGACATACAGAAGGTCGGCATCAAGAAGGTGAATCTTTTTGTCCCTTAGATATGTGAGTTCAACGCGGTCAATGAGTTTCTTTATCCCTGGCTCGTGCGAGAGTTTTATTAGTCGTTTATTTTTGGGGGCACCGCGCTTTGCCTGGACAAGAAGTTCGCCTGCTTTTTCCTCGTTTTTATCGCTTTCTTCAAGCAATTTTTCTGCCTCGGCAATCTTCTGGTTTACAAGCACGGTCTGTTTCTGGACGAGGTTAGCGACGCGTGCATTATATTCCTTGTAGATATCGGAATACGATGTTCCTGCGGGACCCGAGATAATTAGCGGTGTTCTTGCCTCATCAATGAGAACGGAGTCAACCTCGTCAACAATAGCATAATAAAAGCCGCGCTGGACCTGGTCCTCAAGGCGAATTGCCATATTGTCGCGAAGATAGTCAAACCCGAACTCGTTATTTGTGCCGTAGGTGATATCACAGTTATACTGGGCTTTTCGTTCCTCTTTCCCCATTTCGTTCTGAAGGCATCCAACAGTTAAGCCAAGGAATTTATAAATGGCACCCATCCATTCGCTGTCGCGGCGTGCAAGGTAATCGTTCACGGTGACGAGATGGACCCCATGTCCGGGAAGCGCATTAAGATAAAGCGGCATCGTTGCAACCAATGTTTTTCCCTCGCCTGTAGCCATCTCCGCAATTTTCCCCTGATGCAAAACAACAGCACCTATTAACTGACAGTCAAACGGTATCATATCCCATCTAACCGGGATGCCAACAACATTAATCGTTTCGCCTTTGTCAGCACGAAGCTTTAATCGTCTGCAAGCCTCTTTCACACACGCGTAAGCCTCTGGAAGGATTTCCCATAACACTGCCTGCTCAGTCTCAAATAGTTCCTTTTCCAGTTCTTTTTTGCGGTCGAAGTAGCGCTCGCGTTCGCCCGGAGGAAGTTCCGTTTTCAGAGCGGCGGTGACAGAATCAAGTTCGTTCTGGATTTCTCCGGTTCTCGCCTTTATCCGTGCCCGGAACTCATCAGTCTTTGCACGGAGCGCATCATCCGTTAATCCGTGATACGCTTCGTAATACCCGTTTATTTCTCTTACTATAGGCTCTATTTTCCTGATTTCTCGTTCCGAGCTTGTCCCGAAAAGTTTCCTTAAAAGGCTGGTTAAAAACATAAATAAATTATACTTGATAATCCTTTAATAGTCAATAGTGAATGTGGAATTGCAGGGATTGGAAGGAGTTATGTTATAGAGGGTAAAGGGAAAAGGTAGAAGCGAGGCGAGAGAAACTGATTGCTGATCGCTGAATGCTTGTAGCGGGATTGTGAAAGCCTGCACCAGATAGTTACTTTTCTTCCCTTTCCCTCTTGAAATTTTGTTTTTTTAAAACTATATTAAATCTTATGTCCGAAAACAAGAAAATAATAATCCGTGGTGCGCGCCAAAACAATCTCAAAAATATAACAGTAGAACTACCGCGGGACAAACTTATTGTGATAACCGGGGTTTCGGGCTCGGGGAAGTCCTCACTTGCTTTTGAAACGCTATATGCTGAAGGACAAAGACGGTATGTAGAGAGTCTGTCTGCCTATGCTCGTCAATTTTTGTCCGTGATGGAAAAACCCGATGTTGACTCAATAGAGGGGCTTTCGCCTGCAATTGCAATACAACAACGAGGAATGAGCCATAATCCCCGATCAACTGTCGCTACTATGACCGAGATTCACGATTACCTTCGTTTGCTTTTCGCAAGGATAGGCGAGCCACACTGTCCCATCTGCAAAAGACCCATAGCCGGGAGCACGGTTCAGGAAATAGTTGATAGGGTTCTTGATCTTCCACAAGGGCACAGGATTATTATCCTTTCCCCCGTGGTTCGTGGACGAAAAGGGGAATACCAGAAGGTTTTTAAAAATATAGTTTCGCAGGGATTTTTACGCGTGCGCGTGGACGGGGAATTTCACGAAGCCACGGAATCGTTCACGCTTGACAAGAACAAAAAGCACGATATAGAGATAGTGGTTGACAGGCTTATCGTGGACGAAAAATATCGTTCACGACTCGCTGATTCCATAGAGACCGCGCTGAAGTTCGGAGATGGACTTGTTATCGTTCACGATGATACGACGAAGGAAGAATTTATTTATTCTGAGAACTTTAGCTGCCCGGTTTGCGGGATAAGCTACGAGGAGCTATCGCCGAGGATGTTTTCATTCAACAATCCTTATGGGGCTTGCCCGAGATGTGGTGGGCTCGGAACGGAAACAAGGATTGATCCTCAACTTGTTGTTCCAGACCCTGACCTTTCAATTATCAATGGCGCAATTGTGCCCTGGGGAGATGTTATTGGCAAGTGGGTTTATGCCGAACTTAAGGCGCTCGCTCGTGCTTATGGTTTTAGCCTTCACGAGCCATTTAGAAAGTTGCCCGAGGAGGTCAAGGAAATTATCCTGTATGGAACAGGCTCAAGAGAGATTTCGGTTCACTACGAGAGCGCGAGGAAGAACGATTTCAAGGTAGAGTACTCCGCGCCATTTGAGGGCGTGATACCCTGGCTTGAGCGTAGATATAAGCAGACAGATTCAGTCGGTGTGCGCATCTGGATTGAACGATTTATGAGCAGGTCTGTGTGCCCGGCATGCAACGGGATGCGCCTTAAACCCGAAAGCCTTTCGGTTCTCATTGATGGTTATTCTATCGGGGATATTTGCAGGCTTTCAGTGAATGATGCCTATGAGTTTGTAAAAGAGCTGCCAGAAAAACTCAGCGAGAAGAAGAAGACGATAGCAAAGCAGATACTGAAAGAACTTGCCTCAAGGCTTGGCTTTTTGCTTGATGTTGGGGTTGGATATATAACGCTTGATAGGGAGACCGCCTCTTTGTCCGGGGGCGAGGCACAGCGGATTCATCTTGCTACTCAGATCGGAAGCAAACTCGTTGGCGTGCTCTATATTCTTGACGAGCCCTCAATAGGGCTTCATGCTCGTGATAATCTTAAACTACTCGCGACCCTCAAATCGTTGCGCGATCTCGGAAATACCATTGTTGTTATTGAGCACGACAGGGAAACGATTGAGCATGCTGACTTTGTTTGTGATCTCGGACCTGGTGCAGGCGAATCTGGTGGGCATCTCGTCTTTGCTGGAACCACGCAGGAGCTAAAAAAGAGCCAAACTTCCCTTACGGGGGCTTATTTGTCGGGTAGAAAGAGAATTGAGATACCACAGAGAAGGCGAAAAGGAAACGGGCTAAAACTTGTCATTGAAGGTTGCACCGGAAACAATCTAAAGGATATTACGGTTGAGTTTCCGCTTGGGACCTTTATTTGCGTGACCGGGGTTTCTGGAAGCGGGAAAAGCAGTTTGATTGATGAAACCCTTTACCCGATTCTCGCACGACATTATCATCGTTCACTTCTACTCCCGCTACCGTACAGGCGCGTTCGTGGGCTTGAATATCTTGATAAGGTTATAAACATTGACCAATCCCCCATAGGTAGGACGCCGCGCTCGAATCCAGCAACATATACGGGGGTTTTTACGCCAATTCGTGAGCTATTTGCTGCGCTTCCCGAGTCAAGGGCGCGTGGATATACTCAGGGGCGATTCAGTTTTAATGTTAAAGGTGGACGATGCGAGGCGTGTCAGGGGGCTGGGGTGATCAAACTTGAAATGCATTTTCTGCCGGATGTTTATGTTACCTGTGATGTCTGCAAGGGGAAGCGATACGACCGCGAAACACTTCAAATCCAGTACAAGGGCAAAAATATTTACGATGTTTTGAATATGACAGTTAACGAGGCGCACGAATTTTTCAAAAACATTCCGAAAATTCGAGAAAAGCTTGAACTAATCCAGCAGGTGGGATTGGGTTATATCAGGCTTGGGCAACCAGCCACAACCCTTTCTGGGGGCGAGGCACAGCGTGTGAAATTGTCGCTCGAACTTTCCCGCCACGATACCGGACGAACCCTTTACATCCTCGATGAGCCTACTGTCGGGCTTCACCCGGATGATATCAGGCTACTTCTTCAGGTTCTGCATAAACTCGTGGATAAAGGTAATACAGTGATCGTCATAGAGCACAATCTGGATGTTATTAAAACAGCGGATTGGATTATTGATATGGGTCCAGAGGGGGGTGATGAGGGTGGGAGGGTTATCGCGGTCGGGACCCCGGAACAAATAATTGAGTCACCAGTTTCGTATACGGGAAGGTTTCTAAAAAAGGAACTCGAACGTTTTGGCGCAGTTGAAAAAGCGAGAATTAAGAGGTGAGACGGAAGACGCAATAAAAGGGAAAGCAATATCTACAGGCAGTTTATGGGTAGTATTCGTCCCTTTCGTTCGTGTTGCTTCTGACATCTGACAGAATCAAAATGGTAGACCAAAAATTAAAGCGCAAGAAATTATGGATTACAACCGCATTAGTGCTGTACTTTATTTTAATATGGGTTTTGTCGTCAATACCGAGAACGCCAAGTATTGTATCGTTTTATGGGGTTGATAAAATAGCCCATATTTTTCTTTATGCTGGGCTGGGAGCACTAATTTTTTTGTTTTTCCGGACGCAAAAACCGAGCGAGAAATTTTATATATTGCTTTTGCTGACAGTCTTATCGGGCACATTTTACGGTGCTGTTGACGAGCTTCATCAGCGGTATGTACCAGGACGAACAAGTTCAATATACGACCTTGTCGCTGATGCTATCGGGACATTTTTCGGAGCAATACTAATTCACAAAATTTTGGGTGGGAGATTTTAGGGAATAATAATTGATTTTACCCTTAAAAATAAAAGGCACCAACCCATACTGGTGTTGGTGCCCACAATGTGCGGTTTGACCGATTTTTATACCCAGCCGCGAAGCTTCATAGCATCAACTACACGAGAAACAGCAACAAGGTAAGCTGCGAGCCTCATATGGACTTTTCGTTTCTTGCTTTCCTCGTAAACATCGTGGAAGGCTTTTGTCATCTTCTTGTCGAGCTTCTCGTAAACCTCATTTGCTTCCCAGTAGTAATTGTATGCGTTCTGGACGCACTCAAAATAGGAAACAGTAACCCCGCCTGCATTGCACAGGAAATCCGGAATAACGAAAACCCCTTTATCATAAAGTATCTTATCGGCTTCGGGTGTTGTTGGTCCATTTGCAGCCTCTGCAACAATCTTTGCTTTTATCTTTGGAGCATTTTTCTCTGTTATGACATTTTCAATCGCAGCCGGGATGAGTATGTCGCAATCAAGTTCGAGAAGTTCCTCGTTTGTGATCTTATCTGTTCCAGCGAACCCTGAAACTGACCCGGTCTTTCGCTTGTGTTCTTGAACTTTTTCGTAATCAATCCCTGCTTTTGAATAAATCCCGCTCACGGAGTCCGAAACGGCGATTACCTTAGCTCCAAGGATTTCTGTTGCCAATTTTGCGGCGAAATAGCCCGCATTCCCATAACCTTGGATTGCAACGGTAGCCTTTTTCGTGTCTATTTTTAAAACTTTTGCAGCCTCGCGAATAGTGTATATTGTGCCTCTAGCTGTAGCATCTCCTCGCCCTTCGCTCCCGAAAAGCGGAACTGGTTTTCCTGTAATAACCCCCGGGACATTGTATCCAACAAGCTTAGAATACTCATCAAACATCCATGCCATAGTCTGAGGATTAGTATAAACATCCGGTGCGGGAACATCAATTTCAGGACCTATTGCGCGCCCAATAGCATCAATGTAAGCACGGGATAATCTTTCGAGCTCTCCGTTGCTCATTTCTTTTGGGTTGCAGACGACTCCGCCTTTTCCGCCACCAAGTGGTATATCAACGACAGCGGTTTTCCAGGTCATCCATGCAGCAAGCGCACGAACAGTATCAATAGTTTCTTCGGGATGATATCGAATCCCGCCCTTGCAAGGACCGCGAGCATTATTGTATTGCACACGAAACGCTTGAAAAACCTTCACCTTTCCGTCGTCCATCCTCACAGGAAGCGTAACATGGATTTCCTTAAGCGGCCATCTCAATAACTCGTGAGTAGCTTCGTCAAGCTCCAGAATCTGTGCAGCCTCATCCAGTTGCCTCTGCGCAATCTCAAATGGATTGGGCTTCTCTTCCTTTTTACCTTTCATCTATCCTCCTTTATTGTGGCTCTTTGTTTAACTACTCAGATATAAGCCTCTTTCTCGTAAATTTGCTTTGAATCCCTTCTTATTTTAACCATCTCTGTCCTTGGCAAAACAATATATGCTCGCCTTTTTAAATGTCAAGTTAAACTTTGTGAAATTATTCACTTTTTGCTTCGTCAGAAATTCCCGCTACTTTCCCTTGCGATTTGTATAAATTTGTATTATTTTTTTGTATGCGACTTAAAAGGGTTTCTGTAGAGATAAATCGCGGTAAGCCGGGCGTTGAGGATGTTGAAAAGAAGTTGTTAAGCATTCTCGGAAAATGTGGTGTTTCTTTGTTACCGCTGGATGCGCTTCTGAAGGGCGAAGATAAACCTGACGCGGTGTTTGTTCTTGGCGGGGATGGGACTGTGCTTTCCACGATTAATAAGGTGGTAGAACACGAGATCCCTGTTCTCGGGATAAATATCGGGAAGCTCGGGTTCTTGACAGAACTTTTGCCCGACGAACTTGAAAGCGCAATACCGCGGATTATCTCGGGCAACTACGAGGTTCAAACGAGGATGATGCTTGAGTGCGAATTTGATAACCGGAAGCTTCACGCCCTGAACGAAATAACGGTTGACAAAGGAGCAAGTCCTCGTGGATTATACATCGCAATTACGGTTTCTGGCTCGCCACTCGGGTGCTACTTTGCTGATGGGCTTATAGTTTCAACCCCCACGGGGTCAACTGCTTATTCTATGTCCGCTGGAGGGGCAATCGTGAGCCCCAGTTTAGAGGCTATACTAATAACGCCGATCTGCCCTTATACTCTTGCCATACGCCCCGTGGTTGTGGGCAGCGACGAGACTGTGCAAGTAAATCTTGCCTGCTCGCCCCGTGAGGAACCTGCAAACCTTACAGTTGATGGACAAATCCGTATACCGCTTCAAAATAAATCAGCATTTAGCGTGAAAAAATACGATAAAAAGGCGGTTTTCATCTCTTATCACAGGCGCTCTTTTTACGAGATTCTCCGCAAGAAACTCGGCTGGGGGAATCCCCCCAATCCATAAATTATGACTTTCAAGCGGGAGGAAAATATGCCACAAAGAGTAGAGCCAGGCATATTTAAGGCTTACGATATACGAGGGCTTTATCCCAAAGAGATCAACGAGGATGTGGCTTATCTTATTGGGCGGGGGCTATGTAGTTATTTAAAGCCGCAGGTAGTATGCGTGGGGCGTGATGTTCGGTTGTCTTCACCTGTGCTTTTGCGAGGGCTTGTTCAGGGGATTGTGGACTCTGGCGCTGATGTTGTTGACCTCGGAATTATCCCGACTGATTGCCTGTATTTTGCTGTGGGACACTTCCGCTATCCCGCGGGTGTTGTGATTACCGCCTCTCACAATCCAAAGGAGTATAATGGGTTTAAGATTTGCCGAGAAAACGCAATCCCATTGTCAGGCGATGCAGGATTAAATCAGATAAAAGAGATCATTGAAAAGGGCAACTTCGTTCGGGGAAAGGGCACTATAAGAGAAATGGAGGTCCTGGATGAATATATCAAGCATCTTTTGAGTTTCATTGACATCAGATCAATAAAACCATTGCGGGTTGCTATTGATGCGGGAAATGGGGTTGGTGGGATATTTTTGAAGGAACTCTTCAGGCATTTGCCCTGCGAGATTGTGCCTCTTTACTTTGAGCCTGATGGAAATTTTCCCAATCATCTCCCCAACCCGATTGACCCGGGAGCTATTGTAGATTTGCGTCGCGCGGTGCTCGAGCATAAGTGCGACCTCGGTGCTGCGTTTGATGGGGATGCTGACCGTGTCTTTCTTATGGACGAGCGCGGGGAAGTCCTGAACGGTGGGATTCTTGCTGCCCTTGTCGCTAAATCCATACTCATCAAAAACCCGGGCTCAAAGGTCGTTTATAATATAATAGCTTCAAGGGTTTTTCCGGAGACTGTTGAAAAATATGGCGGGGTACCGATTAAGAGCAGGGTGGGGCACGCTTTTATAAAACCGCTTATGCGCGAACATAACGCTATCTTCGGTGGCGAACATTCGGGACATTTCTACTTCCGCGACAATTTCTATGCCGACTCTGGGTCTATTGCCTTTCTTATCGCTCTTGAACTCATTTCAAAAGAAGATAAGAAGCTTTCTCAACTTGTAAGCGAGATTGACCATTATGTGAGAACCCCGGAGATAAATTTTGAGGTAAAAGATATTCCCGCAAAGATGAAACAACTTGAGGAGGTCTTCCTTGCGCGTGGCTATGAAATTGACAAATTAGATGGCATCACAGTGAGCGGCAGGGGCTTCTGGTTTAACCTTCGCCCGTCAAATACCGAACCCTTAATCCGTATGAACCTTGAGGCTGAAAATATGGAGATTTTGGACCGGAAAAAGCAGGAACTGACCGAACTCTTCAAAGAGGTGTAAGCTCAAATTGAAAACGAATTTTTTGGCACTGGCACTTTTGGGGTTGATTTTTTCAGGCGTTGAAGCTGTGGCGATGGATTTCGCCCTTCGCCCTTACGGAGGGGATGCACCTGCGAGCAACTCAATTGGGGATATTGCTTATGATGCCTCAAATGGGGTGCTATGGGTTGGAACGGCTTCAAATGGGGTTTCGGTTTCTACGGATGGTGGGCGAAGCTGGACCGATTATCTTCAGGGCGCGGGAACCTCAGCCATCGCAAGCTGGAGTGGAATAACCATAGTAGCGCTGGCACACGACACTACTATAGGGAACGAATCTTATCCTCGCGGTGATGGGTTTGCGCTAACTCGGGACAATGGAAGGAGCTGGGCGAGTTCAACGCCTGAAAACGCGAACAAAATCGGGCGATTAGCCTATGACCTTGTCATTGTGCCTGAGGCAAGAGAGACAACGATATGGGCACCCTGTTTTTATGGTGGGCTTCTTAAATCAACTGATTGGATGCAGAGCTGGGTAAATGTTTTTATGGACACAATGGATAGCGCGTTGAATTTTCAGAGTTTATCGCATCGATTCTTCTCTTTTGCTTTCGACAGCACGACAAACCCACCAACCCTTTATGCTGGAACCGCTGCGGGGATTTACAGGTCAACTGATGGCGGGAGGGTATGGCAACAATTTAAATATACTCCCGGGCTCACGGGAGGGCTTGGTATAACTGGTAACTGGATCGTGGCGCTTGCTGTCCAGTATTTACCGGGCAACAACATCCTTTGGGCTTCAACGAGGAAAGCGCTTGGGGAGACAGAGTATGATGGTGTCAGTTATCTTTTGCAGGGCGATTCGATATTCCACCACATACCTGACACAATAACGGTGTGGAACTTCGCCTTTGTGGATTCGGTCGTGCTTTTTGCAACAACAGAGGGGCTTTTCTATTCGTACGACCGGGGGAATACGCTTAACCGGATTGACATATTTGATCACATATCAGGCGTGAGGCTGGGCAATCCCGAGGTGATCTCGGTTCTTTATGACGGAAGGCGGCTTTGGGCTGGAACGAATGAGGGGCTTGCTTATTCAGATGAATTATGCGGGACAAACTGGCGGATACTCGGGACATTTCCCCCTCCTTATGAAAATGAAACCTACGCAGCACCATCGCCGTTCTCACCCCTCAAGCAGTTCACAAACATCATTTTCAGGGATACAGGGCAAATCACGCCTGTTGTTGAGATTTACGATTATTCACTAATTCTTGTGAGGAAATTGGACGCGAACATTTCGCAAAACGGGCTTTTTCGCGTTCAGTGGGACGGTAAAAACGAACAGGGCGATTTTGTCGCAAACGGGATATATTTTTATCGTGTAAGATCCGGCAGAAGAACGCTCTGGGGAAAAGTAGTTGTTATTAAGTAATGGTTAAGTCAGTTTTTGTGATAATTTTCACGGATGGTAAATTATCTGGACTGCCGATTGTGGGGGTTTTTCCGCGGGCAAAAAATCCGGGTATAAGCAGCAGGCTTTAAGCCATCAAACAATAATTCCAATCTTTGTCCTCCCTAACCTAAAATAAGCTTCGGACCTTATTTCCTGAATTAATTTCGGCGTTTGACTTCGGCTTTCAGGTTGGGGTATAAATTGTCAGTCGCGGGTTTTCAGGATTTAGTTAGCGCCCATAATTCAGGTAAAATTTTGAAATTCACCCTCCAATTTACCCGGATACTAAATGTTACATAGCTATTTGGGGGTTCTTGTGATAAAAACAAAAAGGGGAAGGTTTTAAACCTTCCCCTTGGAAAAGGAGGTCAAAGAGGGAAAATAGTATCAGAATGAGTAGCAGATAGAAAGCTTCGTATTGAGATTGGCTTCGCGGCCGCTCAGGAACCAGGAGCCATTGAAAAGGGCATCTGTGGAAAGGGCAGACTCGAGCATAAAGGAACCGAATTTGGCAGTTAAGCCAGTTGTAATTAAAGTTGGATTGTCGCCGCCGCGGAAACTTACCTCGGTTGAACCACCTTGAGTGGGCTCGCTTTTACCGCTGTGATAGCCAAAGCCTTTCCTCACACCAAAGCGTCCTGTGAAATGCGAAGAAAGTTCCTTCTCGATTCCGAGGTTCACAAGAGGAAGATGCATAGAGCTTTCGCTGACCTTAACAGTTGAATCGCTTTCATCGGTTACCTTGTTGTACTCGAAACTCAAACCTGCCACAACGAGAGCGTCATTGGTCTTGTAATTCATCCCAACGCCCACAGCAAGGTTCATTTCGGAAATGCTCCCGAGCTCAAAGTTTGCCGATGAAACCTTGTCGTTCGTATACTTTTGCTTGTAGCTGAATGTGGAGAATTCAACTACAGGAACAATGGTTACATTAGAAAGCGGCAAGAAAGCCTTCAAACCAACATTTATATCTGTCCCACCGGTAAGTTCGGTTGTCTTTGTAGTATCGTTAGTTGTTTCCTTGTTTTTGTAGCTGTTAAATTCGATGCCGAGGTTTCCACTAAGTATTGTATTTTCTGATTGTTCAAGGACGCCGCCAAGTTTCAAACCAAACACGCCTGTGCTTTTGTCGTTCTCAGAATAAACCGTACCATTTGGACGCACTACCTTGCTGTAGTCCTTATTGCCCGACATATACAAACCAAGCCCGAGCGATAGGTTCCCCGCTTTGAAATTGCCAAGCAGGTCGAGCCCGTTTATCGGCTTGAAGCTTGAGATGTCGTCGCCGGCAACCTCACTTATACCGTGAATCCTGCCCTCAATCCTCTGGGCTGCCATTGCGACATTCAGATTTGGAACAAGTTTGAGGTTTATACCAGCCCAACCGCGCCTTTCAGCAAATGTACCGAATTCCCCAAAAACAAAGTTCGTGTAGGAATAGAGAAATGCCGGGTTGCCGTATACCTCAATGTTGTCCCGGAAGAACCTGTTGCTCTCCCCCATTGCAGCAATCCTTGACTCGGTAGCGTAAAGGCTCCCCGCTAACGCTACCATTACCACGACTGTGAGGAGTTTCTTCATCTCCTACCCCCTTTCTTTTTGTTTCGTAGGTTTTAATATAAATTACGAGATGAAAGAAATTTGTCAAGTGGAATTATGGGGTTTCGGTTTTTAAAATAACTACCACTTGATTTTTCAAAAATAATTTGTTTTTTATAAAGATTCTTTTTGACAAACATCGTAAACCTTTATGCGCAGAGGAGGTATAGAATGCCAAGGGCAGCGCAGGCGGCAATGAAAAAGCTAAGGGAAAAAATGGCTCTCGTTATGTGGATTGTTGCGATTACATTTATTGGGCTTATGGTTCTTCAATGGGGCGCAGATATAACGGGTATAAAAAGCCGTAAGGCACAGCGAGGCGTAATTGGGCTTATCAATGGGAAGCCTTTGACAATGCGAGAGTATGAGGAGATGTATCGTCGGAATATTGAGAACGCGCAGCGAAGTGGAACCGAGATAACCGACGAACTTGAGGAAAATATCCGTCAGCAAACCTGGCGTGATATGGTCACCCGCGCCATCCTTCTTGAAAAGGCGAAAAACCTTACTCTTGATATGGTTACCCCTGAGGAGATCTACCAGAACCTCCTTAAAAACCCTCCAGAAATTCTTCGCCAGCAGGAAGCATTTATGACAAACGGACAATTTGACTATGCTAAATACCAGGCTGCTATTAAGAATCCCAATATGGACTGGCGGCCTGTTGAGTATGTCGTTAAGTCCAATCTGCCCTTTGAAAAACTTCAACAGGTTATCCAGATGATGACATTTGTCTCTCCGCTTGAACTTCAGGAAGTTTTTGTTAGGCAGTCAGAGAAGGTGAAGGTGAAATTTGTGAGGATGACCCCGGCTGTTCTGGTAGGGTTCAGTGCTGATACCTCGGAAGAGGCTCTCAGGGCGTTTTATGAATCCAACAAGGACAAATATCGCCATGACGAATTTGGGAGGCTCAAATATGTGAAAATTCCATTTTTCCCCTCAGCGAAGGATTCTGCCGAGGCTAAGGCTGAGATATACGAAGTTTACAACAAACTCAAGCAGGGCGAGGATTTCGCACAAGTTGCCAAGGATTATTCCCAGGATTATGGTAGCGCTCAGGCTGGCGGTTCGCTCGGATTTTTCAGGCGTGGGCAGATGATTAAAGAATTTGAGGATGTGGCTTTTTCGTTAAAGCCCGGCCAATTTTCCGAGCCATTTTTGACAAACTTCGGCTGGCACATTGTGAAGGTTGATTCAACGCGTGGCAAGGCAGATTCGCTTGAACTTAAAGCCTCACATATACTTATTCGCCTTGAACCATCCGTTGAAACTCGCGATTCTGTTCGAGCGCTTGCAGATTCTATCAAAATGCTCGCCGATTCGTTAGGTTTAGAGGAAGCTATCGCCAGGTTCCCGAGATATAACCTTAGTGTACAAATAAGCGCGTCATTTGGAAGGGACGATGTAATTGAGGGGGTTGGGAACCATCCTGAACTCGCGGATTTCGCCTTTACCGCTCGTCCCAGAAGCGTTTTCAGGGTTCTGAGCAGCGGTCAAGCCTACTACATTTATGAGGCATTTGAGCATAAACCTGCGGGCATATACCCATTTGAGGAAATTCGAGACCGTGTTAAAAGCGATTACCTTATGGAAAAGAAAAAGGAGGCTGTAAAAGCACGGATGCAGGAACTGTACGATAAATGGAAAAGTTCGGGTGTAGAGTTTGATACATTTTTTGAGAAAAACTATAGTAAGCCAGAAACAACAGGGTATTTTTCCCGTGCCGATTTTGTTGGCGTGGTTAATAACGACCCTTCGTTTAAGGCATATGCCTTTACGCTTACAAGGGAGAATCCTGTTTCGCCCGTGGTTTCCTCGGAGCTTGGCGATGCCTATATTATTGAATTGGTGGATAAAATCCCCGTGGATTGGTCAAATTTCAGTGCTCAAAGGGACAAGCTTTTCGGAACCATATATCAGGCAAAACGAAATCAGATATACAATCGCTGGTTTGAAAAGGTCAAATCCGCAAGCAAGATTGAGGACTTAAGAAACAAACTCGTTGAAGAGTAGAAACGGGGGAATGCGGATAGACAAATTTCTTGTTCTCGCGCAACTCATTAAACATCGCAAAGAGGCACAGTCAGCCTGTGAGGCTGGGAAAATTATTCTTAACGAAAGGATAGCAAAATCTTCAAAGGAGGTAAGACCTGGCGATAAGATAATAGTTCATTATTCGGGGCGGGTGATAGGCATTCAGGTTCTTGGGATACCGGAGGATCACGCGATAAAAAAAGATGAAGCTCGGTTGTTGTATCGTGTGCTTTTTGAGGATAAGATGGAGAGGTGAGTAATGGCTACAAAGACAATAGAAATTGAGACGCACGCGAGGATTGAGGCGATTGACATTACCCCAAAGGTCAAATCCGCGATTAGGGAGATGGGGTGTGAGGTAGGGGTTTGTGTTGTCTATGTTCCACACACGACGGCTGGGGTTTTTATAAATGAACACGCCGATCCCGATGTAGCGCGCGACATCCTTGAGAAACTTGATAAACTTGCGCCGCGAAACGCTTATTATCACCACAGCGAGGGGAACGCAGATTCTCACATAAAATCCACGCTTGTGGGCTCATCTGTTGTTATACCAGTTGAGGCTCACTCGCTTTTATTAGGAACCTGGCAGGGAATATTTTTTGCCGAGTTTGATGGTCCAAGGAAAAGGCGGGTAATTGTTAGTTGCGTTTGAGGAAATTCGGGTTGACAAAATCGCTTACGGGGATAACTTATTATAAGTGGACTGAAGGTTTCTCGGGTTCACTTTTTGTGTTTTACTTGTGCGCCCGTAGCTCAATTGGATAGAGCGCCAGACTACGGATCTGACGGTTGTGGGTTCGAGTCCCGCCGGGCGCGCTTTCCCAAGATGATAAAGGAAAACGAAAATTTAAGGGACGAACGCTTTATGCGAGAAGCCCTTGTTGAGGCTGAAAAGGGATATACGCTTGGTGAGGTTCCGGTTGGCGCGGTGCTCGTTTTTGAGGATAAGGTTGTTGCAAGGGCGCACAATCTTGTGGAAAGAACGGATAACCCAACCGCTCACGCAGAACTCCTGCTTTTGAACAAAATTTTTGCTTTACAGTCCGAAAGGGTGGACCTGCGCGCATATACGCTCTATGTTACGCTTGAACCATGCGCTATGTGCGCCTCGGCTATTATGATTGCGAGGGTTGGAAGGCTTGTCTATGGCGCTCGCGACAAGAAAATTGGCGGGGTCGAATCGCTATATAACATTACGAATGACCCGGCATTCGGACACAAGATCAGGGTTAAAAGTGGCGTGCTTGCCGAGGAATGCTCAACTCTTCTGAAGCAGTTCTTTGAAGATCTTCGTATCGGTGCAAAAACTGGAAACAAGGCAAAGTGAGGATTCCTGAGTTATAAACAAAAACAGAAATAACGAGAAAAGGAAGAAGGTGAGGGATGGAAAACAGGTACAATACCATAAAGGCTTTAGCGGTGGTGCTGAAGGTGTTTGCTTATATATTTCTTGTGCTGGGTGTGGTTGCTTTCATCACGCTATTCGCTGGAAGCAGTATGTTTGAGGAATTTTCCTACGGCAAAGGGGCTATTGGCGGGATCATAACCCTTGTGCTTTCTATCCTCATGTTTGTCCTCTTGTACTATCTTTCCGAGTTTACTTACATTATACTTTCAATTGAGGAGAACGCGAGGAATCTGGTTGAGCAGATTAAACCAAAAGCCTGATAACACAGGAGAGGTGCCGGAGTGGACGAACGGGGCGGTCTCGAAAACCGTTGACCCTTTTTGGGTCCCAGGGTTCGAATCCCTGCCTCTCCGAACTTTTATCCTCATATGAAGACCCAAAAAGGTATTGACAATACGCTATAATAGGTTTATCCTAATTGCAAAAGGGAGGAAGGTAGCGAAAAAGTGGGATAGTTTAAGTAAGCAGTTTTTCACCGAAAAACGCGAAAAAAGATGCTGATCCCACTTTTATCCCTTTTTCTTCTGCTGAGTTCAACTGGCAGGCTATTTGGCGTAGATGCTGTCAGCTGTGAACTTGCGGGAAAGTATTTTCCCCGAAACCCGGTCTCCCTCACAGCCCTTATCAGGGAATTTTATTCCTCAGCAGCTGTATCTGTAAGCCAGCAAAGCGAAATAAAAGCAATTATCGTTCCCGATGGACCGATTTATTATTCTGGCGGGGTTTCAGCCTGGGCGTACAAAAATCTTCAGGGAAGGAACTATAATATTATTGTAATCCTTGCACCATCCCACAAGGCGGAACTGAAAAAGGCAAAGCTGCTTTTTGCAGATTCATTTTCAACCCCCCTTGGTTTTATCCCTGTGGCCTCAGACCTTGCCGACTCCTTATCCAGGATATATCCTGATCTATTTGAACTTGGCAGAGATGAATTTATCGGCGAACCCTCAATAGAAGTACAACTCCCGTTTATTCAATATACTTTTGGTGCACAGCTTATACTTCCAGTTCTGGTGCCTGATGGTGAACAAAAAATTATAGGCGAGCTAAGCGAGATTATTAGCGAGTTTGTGGAGAGAAGGTCGGCTTTGATCGTTTGTGTCGCTGGCATTTCAGTCGCGCAAAGCAAAAGGAGCCCGGTTAAAGTAGAGGACGAGATAATTGAGAGGATAAATGATTACGACATTGTTGGTCTTCAGGAAGGGATAAATTCTTTGCGCTACCCGGTATTTGGCGGTGCATCTCTGGTTACAACTCTGCTCGCGCTGAAACTCAAAGGCGAACCCAAAGCTAAAATTGTCCGTTATCTTAATTCAAAACCTGTGACCCTTAGCGAGGATACTTCAAGCGTGGTCTATATTGCGGGCGTCATATATGAGGGAATTAATAGCCAATCTGATCTCAGTTTTTGCCCGAACTTTGATAGCACGGTCGTTCTGGACTATGCCTGGGAGTGCCTTAAGGCGAACTTCAACAAAGGCGAACCATCAAGGTTCCTGCACTCACCGGCACTTAGGTGCAGTTATGGGGTTGGCATTTGCCTTAAATATAACGATATTATCCGGGGAAGCTCCTCGCATATACAGAAGGATAAAACGCTCGCGGAACTGATCCCGGAGCTTGTCAAGGCAGCAGCCTTTGCGGATGTTCGATTTCAGCCGCTCAGGGAAAGCGAATTAGACAGCATTAGCATTGAGATCTCCATAATCACCTCGTTTACCGAACTACAAAGCCCATCCGATTTTGATCTTGGCGAGGAAGGGCTTTATGTTTCATATGCCTCGGAAGCCGGGATACTCTTCCCGCAGGTTGCAAAGAGGTTCAAGCTTTCCAAAGAGGAATTTATGCGTCAGACCTGCAAAAAGGCTAATCTCCCTTTGAACTGCTTTCTTGACAAAAATGTAAAGTTCTATTCTTTTAGGGTAAAGGTATTTTCAAAGTGAAAGCGAAACGATCAATTATAATCCTCGTCCTTTTCTTTAGCGGTCTTGTGGGTTTGTTTGTCAAAAGCAGAGACAAATTGAGGGTTACGGAAGAGCACACAAATAATTCACCAATAAACCTCTTGTGCTTTTTCTCGGGCGTGATTGAGGATGGCGAATCGCTTTATCTTTCGTTCAAACGCATAGGTGTGCCGGACAGAATCTGGGCGAAACTTATTGAGGCAATGAGGGGGAAGGTTGATTTCAGAAGGATACATCCCGGAGAGGAATACAAACTTGCGGTCTCAAAAGACGGTAGTATTGTTTCGTTTGAACATAGGTGTAGCCCCTGGGAATGCCTCAGGATTTATCGGGATTCCCTGGGCGTTATGCATACTGTAAGGGATACCGTTCCTTTTACACGGATAATAAGGAGTTATAGTGGGGTCATAAGGACCACGCTATGGGATGCGATGGTTTCGGATTCAATCCCGCTTGGACTTATTGATAATCTTATCCGCGTCTTCGCGTATGACATTGACTTTGCGACCGAAACGAGAAGTGGGGATGAATTTTCGGTTTTGTATGAGGAGGAACGCTTTAACGGGAAAATTGCTCGTGTCGGCGATATACTTGCCGCCGAGTATCGTGGGAAATTCGGAACATATCACGCGTACAAGTTTGAGATCCCCAACACGAAATCGTATTACTATTATGATGATAAGGGGCGAAGTCTTAAGCGGTCACTTTTGAGAACACCTGTTGCTTTCAAGCGGATTTCGTCGCGGTTTTCATATTCACGCCTTCACCCAATACTGGGGATAAGGCGCCCGCATCTTGGGGTTGATTACGCTGCGCCAACTGGCACTCCTGTTATTGCCGCTGGCGACGGGGTAATAGAATTTGCCGGATGGAATGGTGGGTTTGGTAATTTCATAAGCATAAATCACGGACACGGACTTATAACCACATATGGGCATCTTGCAGGATTTGCAAGAGGCATTAAAAAGGGCATGCGAGTGCGCGAGGGGCAGGTTATCGGTTATGTTGGCGCCACCGGGCTCGCAACCGGTCCTCACCTTGATTATCGTATCCAAAGGGGGGGAAAATTTGTTGACCCGCTTAAACTTACCGCTATCCCGGGTCCACCATTGCCTGCTCAATATCTTTCGCGTTTCCAGGCGCAAAAACGGGCATATCTCAATCTTATGGGCGCGCTCGCTTATAAAAATGGTTCTTCAAATAATCAAAGTGATAATTCCCCTTGACGCCATAATAAAAAGGATATATCTTTTGTTCTCCGATATCTTTGAGAGAAAGGGGTATAAATGTTTAGAAGGTGGGGCGTTTTGCTTTTTATAATCTTGTGCTTGGCTGTAGGTGAGATTTTTGCACAACCGCCAGAGCCATTTTGTGCCGAACTCGAATCCCTTCCATCGTACTGGGGTTCATCCGATATATTCCTTCGCATTGATACGACCCTTTGCCCGGGCTCGGGGGGCATGCAATACAGGTTCAAAAGGGTTGCTGTAAGGGGTCGCCATAGCCTTGATATGGTAACGGGTTGGGATGCTTCTCCGCGCTACCTTTTTACCGGCGCTCAGGATGGCGAGAGCTACAGCTACCAGGCGCAGGCAAGAAGTTCGTCCGGCGATACGAGCGCCTGGTCAACAAGCTACGAGGTTATGCACGATACTCGCGAGCCCGAACCTTGTCCGGTAATGTATTTGTCTTTACCGGCTGATTATAAGATAAAAATTAACTTTACAAGGGCTCACGATTCAGCAAGCGGGATAAAGGAATATGTTATATATCGTGCTGAGGATTCGTTATCACTTGCTATAATTGATGGTTCCGAGGTTGTTGTTGCGAGAATACCTGAGGATGGCAGCGAGACATATCAGTTCGTAGATGATGGTCCATATGACCCGGTGAGGGATCTTGTGCCAAATCGTTGCTACTGGTATACGGTTGTGCCTTATGACAATGTGGGCTTTTTCCCACAAACAGGAAACATAATTGCTGATACCTGTGCGGTTCGTGTTGCCCCTTCTTTCCCACCTTGTGCTACTTTACGAGAACTTCCCCCATACACAGAGGCGGTCGAAATAACGGTTTACATTGACCTTGCCTTGTGCCCTGCTGACCCTGTAAATGGCACAGAGTACAGATTTAAGCGATACACGCTGGATGGCGAAAGAATTGTTGATTCGCTTGTAACACCATATCAAAGATTCCCCTATTATCGCTCAAGCGGGGATGATAACACGAGGTATGCATTTCTGGCGCAAGCCCGCCATATAGGGGGGATGGAAAGCGGATGGTCGGTGCCGGTATACACATTATTTGATAGGAGCGGTCCTGGACCTGTGGATTCTGTTAGGGCTACCGCACAGGTTGATGGGCGAATTCTTGTTGAGTTTTGGTCGCCCGGCGATTCGCTAATGGATCGTGGGGTCGGGCTTCGCTCGTACAAACTTTACCGTGTAAGGTCCGATTCACTCGCTTATTTTATGTTCCCTATAACCGATGCCCACGATAGGTTCCTCGTTCACGAGTTTATGCCATTAGGAAGAAGGCATTATCAGTTTCTTGATGATGGTCCGGGCGATATTATTGATTTGACTGGTGGGGGGTGCTATTTTTATTTCGTTGTCGGTGTGGATAGGCTCGGACACTATTCAAACATTATCACCCCGCGAATAATGGCTCAGGGGTGTGTGGACAAATTTATGGCACCGTTTAGAATCATACAGATGCCATCCTGGACAGCGGGGGATTCGGTTCTTTTGTCCTTTGTGGATACTACCCATTGCGATGCGGAATCGGTGGAGATTCAGGTTAGCAGGTATAGCGATTTTAGGGATGCGTTAACGCTTGGAAGGTACTGGATTCATGACCCACGCCTTAACAATACTGACGATAGAAATTGTGGGGACTGGGATACACTTTCATACTGGTTCAGGAATCTCACCGAGACACGCTATTATTTTCGTGTTCGTGGGTGCGATACGCTTGGCAATGTTTCTGCCTGGTCTTCTATCACGCACACGCGGTTTGATAATTCCCCGCCGACATCTGCATACATTGATTCGCTTAAAACAGTCGCCGATTCAACTGGCAAGGTTGATATTCTTATCTGGTGGCATGGGGGCTCGGATATTGGGATAGGGCTAAAGAACTATTTGCTGTATCGTTCAAGAAGAGCAAGCGAACCTGGCGAACTGATTGCGACCCTGCCGACATCTATCAATTTTTATCGCGACCACAGACCGAACCCCGAGGGATATTTCCACGAGAACTATTATACAGTTGTGACAACAGATAGTTTTGACCACAGAGCAGCGCCGGCAACAGGCGTTGGACTTTCGCCCAATACCCCGCCGATTCCGCCAAGGATTGATTCTGTCTGGGTTGACGATACGCGCCAGTTTGTTTATGTCAGTTGGTCTGATACAACCCCCGCAGATTATGGGCTATCATCCCTTAACAGATATGTGCTTGAACACACAGAGCGCCTTGAATGGTTCTGGCTTGGGGACCCACGCCTTATTGATATTGAGGAACCAAGATACTCAAGAATCTGCACCCTTTCGGTTGCAACATTTTCTGGATCACCTTACAAATACTTTCAGGTAAAAGCGATTGACCTTGTCCAGAACGAGGGCGGATATTCCGTCCCGTTCTACTACGAACTCCCGCCAGAGGTGATTGTTGAAGCGAGAATTGATATAAGAGCTGGCTGGAACCTCATTTCGTTACCGGTTTACCCGCGCGATAATACGCTTTCAGTGCTTTTCCCTGGCGCTATTAGCGCTTTCACATACAACACCGAAACAAGAACCTACACAAGTGTGACAACACTTGAGCCGGGAAAGGGGTATTTCGTTTTGTTCCCAAGCGACAATATTATTTATGTAAGAGGCGTTCCCGTTCACAGATTCACCTCTCCATTAGTTCGAGGATGGGTTCTTGTGGGAAGTTGCTACGCTACTGCTTCATATACTACAGACCCTGCGGATGCGACAGTGGGTCCTTTGTATGTGTATAACCCAGCGACGAGGATTTATGAACCTTCTTCAAATCTTGAGCCAGGACGCGGGCACTGGATATTGTCGTTCGCGTGGAGTGGGAGGTTTATGGCTACGGAATCTCTTGGCTTCAAAAAGGAGATAGCGCCTTGTGTGCCATACTGGGAGCTGACGCTTACCGCTGGCGAGAAGACGCTTGTTATAGGTAGTGGATTTAACTGTTCGCCTGGTTACGATAGTGGGTATGACGAATTGCTCCCGCCGGATTTTCCGGGCAGTCAAGAGGCGCCATTTATTGAGTGGGATTTCCCGATGAAGGCGGATTATCAGGGTGCAAGCGGCACCTGGAGGATTTACCTTCCTCACACCACCACACTTTCGTGGGATCTCAATGATGTTCCCTCCTGTGGATTGGAGCTCCATTATCAGGGCAAAACGATTGATATGTCGGGCAATCATATGATAAAGGCGTCCGGCGAGCTCACAATAACAACAGGGAAAGCAGAGACGCATCGCTTATCAATTGCGCCTAACCCATTTAACCTCAATACAACAATAACCGTTAACCTGGAAAAAGATGCGCATATAAGGCTTGTTGCGTACGATATTACTGGAAGGGCTGTTTCAACCATTGCGGATGGGGTTTATTCAAAGGGCGTTGTTAGCATTATGTGGCAGGGCGCCGGGGAAAATGGGTTGCCTCTTCCAAGCGGGGTATATATAATAAAATTAGATGTTCAGGGTAAACCAGCGGCACACGAGAAGCTCATACTTTTGAAATAAGGAAAGGGGACACCTTGAAAGCGCTAAAGATAGTTGGGGTATTTTTAGTATTAACAGTTTCAGGCGCTTTGTTTGCGCAAGATCATCTTACGCCGATATTGCATGAAGAACCGCAATATACATTTGGGACAACCAACACGCTTTACTGGGGTCCAGCCACGCTTGCGTCCGACACGAGTATTATAGCCTACGAGATACAGATCCAGCAGGAGGATTCAACATTTAGGGATTCGCTTTCAATATTCCCGATACCGGCGGTTGATGTTAGGTCGCTTTCTTATGAGGTGGGACTTGGGCGAACTGGTGGCGGGATTGATCGTCCGCTTGTCGATGGAGTGCGATATTGCTATAGAATCCGCTACCGGTATCGTGTGAGAGAGGGCGAGTTTGATTTTAGCAACTGGTCTAATATTGTCTGCTCAACCCAGGACGCCTCAGCGCCGACAGGTTCGCTTACAGAATTACCAATCTGGACAAATATTGTTAACAGATTTCTGCGTTTTGATATGAGCGACCGTGTTTGCAGGGGTGTTGAGAGCGTGAAACTGTATTATAGGCGTTCGGATGGCGACCCATGGGTGATGGCAAACGAAATGAATATAACGCCGTCCCGCTCCCCTGTTTCTGATTCAATCCTGTTTAACTCAGATCGCGCGGGTGGGGATGGATATTATCAGTTTTACCTTTCCGGTGAAGATAGTCTCGGAAACGGATATTCGCCGATTGCTACTGATGTTGCAATGGCGTGGACAAGGTTCGATACACGAAAGCCGTTCTCCTCAATCTCCTCTTCGGGGATGAACCGGTATTACACAACCCCAACAGTTCGGCTTAGTTATACTGCAGGGGATACGGGCGTTCCAAGCGGGGTAGATTCGGTGATACTTTATTATACTTATCAGGGCGAACCAGAAACAAGGTACAACGCCCATACTTATGGCGGGGTTATTAATATTTCGGGAGAGTTTGTTTTTGTGTGTTCGCGTGGCGATGGGCGATATGGATTTTACACAATCGCTCACGATTCTGCCGGGAACTACGAGACTTCCACTGGCGAGGATATATTCTTCTTCCTTGATACGCACAACCCGCTTTTTGAGAGCGCAAATATGACCGATACGACCTCAGCAATTTCTCGTTTCCAAACTTTTGCTGAGCCTGGCTGGACAAACGAAAGGTATATTTATATATCACTCTTAAGCCCACTTGATCCACCAGTACCTTATGCAAGCGGTATTGATAGTGTTATTGTCGCTCTTGATTCCGCAATGACAGAGGGGCTTAGAAAGTATCGGTATGTTGAGGGCGGAAGGTATCTATATCAATTGCCCGCCGGAGATGGTGTGAAGGGTGTTTATGTTTGGATTGTGGATGTTGCTGGAAATAAAAGCGAGCCAAAATATACGAGAATAAATCTTGATACTATTGCTCCCGAATTTGTCTCTATAAATCTGAGCGACATTGACCTTGTATCATCGGATACCACAAATTCTACCTCGGTAAGGGTTTCGCTTGCAACAAATACTGCCTCGGGCGTTCCATATAAAATGTATATCACACAGAATCCAGCGAGCCTAAACTCGATACCAAATTCCGCCTGGGTGGACTACAGGTCGGAATTAGTTTTTGAACTTCGTGATGTAAGCCCGATGAGCTGGGTAACCCTTTATGCTGTTTGCAAGGATTCCGCAGGGAATATCAGTAATGAGGTCAGGGATAGCATCTTTTATAATCCGCTGCGTTACAAGACAGTTGACCTTATATCGGTTAGAGACCCTGATGGTCCTGACACAACAGGAAGATATACAAATAATTTTATGATTGATGTTCGGATTTCATATGGGCGGGATATAGATTCAATAGCGATCTGGGATAATGCATCGAGCCCGCACTATATAGCGGCACCAAGACCATCCGGGACAGATACTGTTGTTGATTTTGCTTATACACTTGCGCCCGGGGATGGGGTTCGCGAAGTAAGGTGTATGGGTAAGTCAAATTATGACCCGGCAAATCCGACACCGCAGGATGCCCTTTCAATCATACTTGATACATACTCGCCAAGGCTCGATTCCCTTATAGTCAGCGATATGACCTCAGGATTTGATTTCGCGGACACCGCAGAGGAAGCATACCATGGATGGACCAACAGGAATATTGTCAGGGTTGAATTCCTTAACCCGCGCGACGAGAGAACAGGGATTCGTGCCTGCAGTATTGTCAGCGGGAGTGCATCCGCAACCCATCCCTTTACAACGCGAATTTTCCAGTTCACACTTCCAGATGGGGATGGGGCAAAGATGGTGACCGGCACGGTTCAGGATTCGGCGGGGAACTGGTCATCTGATGCTCGCACGCTTATAAAGGTTGATACACATCGCCCAAAACTTGACAGCATCGTTATTGCGGATGCTTCTACCGACGACATAAACTATACGGATACAACATATGTTAAGGTTAGATGCTATGCGTCTGACACAATTTTGGGTGCTAACCCATTATTTATAGCATTTTTTGAAGATACAAGCCTTTACCCCTCAAGGCTTGGTTCGCTCTGGAGACCATTTGCCCCGGTGCTTGAGTATGAGTTTTCTACGCCAGTAGTGGGGGTAAAGACGCTTTATGCAGCGGTAAAGGATTCCGCCGGGAACATAAGCAGGCTAAATTATGACACAATAATTCTTTCGCATCAGCTTCTTTTGAGAATACGCGCCTACGACAGGACGACAATTCCGCGCGATTCGATATATACGAACGAGCCGACAGTACTTGTTAGATTTTCCTGGATGGGGTCGCCTCCTGTGGCATATCTTCTCAGCGAGACGCCGAGAGTTGCACCGGACCCACTTTCACCTGAATGGCAGCATTATCCCTCGGGGGACACAGTATTTTTCACATTCACTGACGCGAGCGAAGGACGGAAGATGCTTTACGGGTGGGTGATGAACTCTGCGGGGGTTATTTCGCCAGTGGATTCGGTTTCGATCATCCTTGATATGACCCCGCCAGAGATTGTTGATGGGCTCATTGTCTTTGATACTACCTCAACAAACATAATCCCAGCAACCTTTGTTGCGAGTCCGGGATGGGCTAATGAGCAATATGTTGTGGCAACCTCGGGCTCACTAATCGATAACTTTTCGGGCGTGGACTCCATTATGATTTTCGGCGAGATACAGGGCGATACACTCCGGCTCGCTTATGACCCCTCAAGAAGGATCCCGATTATTTTGAGGTATGATACGCTAAGCTCATCAAGGCAAATCACTATTGCGGGGCGTGATGGTGCAACAAACTGGGGTAGCGAAAGATACCCTAATAGTACCTCCAGGGTCAATTTCAGGCTTGATATGATTCGCCCAACTATAAGGTTTGTTCTGGATGCTTCCGGGAGCGATTCTGTTGCTCAGCCTCGTCCGCGGTATCTTCCAGTTGAGTTTTTTGATGGTCCCGAACTTGGTTATCCAGCAGTAGCTTATATCTGGGTTTCGGGCTTTTCTGAAACGCTTGTGGTTCGTGCGGATTCAAGTTGGAGCGCGGAGTCCAACCCGCGAGTCCTGCAGGTAAGGTTTGATTTAGCCGATAACCTTGAATTCAATACATTGTACAATATAAGCGCCGTAGTTGTTGATTCAGCAGGGAACCCAAGCAATGTCGCGAATCTCAAACTATGGGTCATACCTGACACGATTTCAGTAAAGCTTACGCTTTATGACACTGTTGACACGACCGATAGCGAGTACACGCGCCACCAGACCGTTAAGGCGAAAATCTTTACACGAGTTCCCGCTGAGATGATGAGGATTTCAACCTCGCGGACATTTGAGGATGCAAACTGGGTTCCGTATGCCTCTACTATTGATTTCACATTCCCGGATATGAGAAACGAAAGGAAGTGGGTTTATTGCCAGGTGATGCAAAGTGGATTTCTTTCCGTTATTGATAGCGCAAGCATAATACTTGACACTATCCCGCCCACATTTGATGGTATAGTTGCCCGCGACCATCAAACAAATAACCCTAATTGGTCCGGTTCCTATTCGGTTAGAGTTTCTGCCCTGAACCCTGCTGACCAGCCACCGGGGACTCTTGCAGGGATCTTGCTCGCCGAGGATTCCACATTTACGAAAAACCGTCAGTATATACCTTTTGCAGGGGCTGACTATGCAGTGCTTTATGAACTCACGCCACAGGAAGAGGGAAATGAGCAGGAACAGGGAAATACGCGAGTAATATATGCGAGGATAATTGACAGGGCAGAAAACGAGTCGGACACAAAGAGCTACAGGATAATAGTTGATGTTGAGAAGGAAGAGAAGGTTGTAAATTATCCGAATCCATTCAATCCAGAAAAAGAGGCGACGCAGATAAGGATAAAACCCCCTAAAGGCAACGAAACGCTAAAGATAAAGATATACGACCAATTTGGGAACATTGTCTGGACAAAGGAACTTAAAGCCACAAATACCCTTGTTGATGTTGAGTGGGATGGCAAGAACGATAAGGGGAAAGTGGTTGCAAATGGCGGATATATCTGCATTGTAGATATTGATGGTAAAACTGTTAAGGGCAAAATTGGCGTATGGAAAGGCACAAAGTAGGTAAAATATATTACTCTGGCGCTTCCCGAAAGATGAAAGATAAGGAAACGCACACTATCGCTTTAAGAACATACTTCGCTTGTTTTTGTTCTAATCAAAGGGGTGGAAAATGCGTAAAATAACAAGATTAGCCTGTATTGTGCTTGTGCTTGGATTTGTTGCTGCTGCGGTGGCGGAAACCGGGGATGGTGGGTTGCCGGGCGAATTCCTTCGTTTTGGTGTCGGTGCTCGTGGACTTGGAATGGGGCGTGCTTATGTAGCGGTTAGCGAGGGAGCTGATGCTGTGTATTGGAACCCCGCGGGCTTGGGTGGGCTTCTTCGCTGGGAGGCTCAGGCTATGCACTCAAACCTGTATCTCGATTCCCGCTATGACTTCGTTAGCTTTGCTTACCCAATCCACAAAGAGGGCGGAATTGCTCTCGGTTTTGTCTCTCTCGGTATGAGCGGATTGGAAAGGCGAAATTCTTATAACACCGAACTCGGCGAGTTTGGAATTAATAACTGGGCTCTTATGGCTGGGTATGGAAGGTATCTCTGGCTCAAGAGATTGAGGATTGGCGTGGGGGCGAAGTTTATCAATGAGTCCGTGGGAGACGAAAAGGCAAGCGGTTTCGGTGGAATTGATATTGGCATTATGACAAAGGATTTCTTCAGAAAACTCAGGCTGTCCGTTGTTTTACAGGGATTAGGCACGGGGAAAGTCGCTTCTGACCAGTACCCGATGAGCATAAAAACCGGTTTGCAGTATCGCTTGATAAGACCGCTTTTGATTTCAGCACAGCTTGATATTGTGCCTGATATGTCTGTTAAGCCACGGGTTGGCATAGAATATAGAATTATGCGGGGACTCTATTTTCGTGCGGGCTACGACACAAAAGAAATTTCAGCGGGCATCGGATACAGTTTCAGCAGGCTTAATCTTATTGCTACAAGTGTGAATATGGGTGGGGGGGAGGCAGAAGTTGATTATGCTACAGGCGTTATTGGTCCTGTTGGGAACGATTACGCAAGGGTCTCGCTTGTTGTGCGCGGAAAAGAGAAGATCGGTATTGAGGAACTTCAGAAGGCAGAAAATCCCTGCGAAAGGCTTTCCGAATATGAGGTTCTTCTCGGTAAGGAGGGGGCTGTTGGTGCAGGGGCAAACCTTATAACTGGCGAGTGCAATTTCAATTATCAGTCGGTTCAGGCACCCCTTGGTGCGGACCCTGATTTCACTGAGGCACATTACTATTTCAAGGAGGCATATATAGGGAAATTCGGGCGGAACTGGAAAGAGATAATAATAACGGATGAATCAGCAAAACCATTGTTTAGCCAGAAAACACACTATATGTTTGCGGAGGCAACCCTTCACTCGACGCAAATTACAGAAGAGACCGAACAACTAATCAGTGACCTCATAGCCGCAGGAGGTGATAGCATTGCCTACGACGACCGCCTGAAATTTGACCTTGCTTACTGCCTGGAGCAACTCGGCAGGACTGATTCTGCTGTGGCACTCTACGAGGAACTTTCAAAACGCGAGATCGATTCGCCCGAGAAAGTTATGTCTCTTTATAGGTTGGCTCTAATTTATAAAGATAAAAAGCCTGCTCAGGCGCTTGAATATCTGAATGGGCTTGTGAATCGCTATCAGGCTGGTTTTTATACCGAGCGCGGGAAACGGGTTTCGTATCCGATGTTCCCTAAGTTTAAGGATAATAATTTGTTTGATGATGCGCTCTTGATGATGGGGGATATATATAGGACAGAGGGTGGCGAGGAGAATCTTAGAAATGCGGTGAGGTGCTACACACAGCTACTTTTATTGTCCCCTGACCTTGACAAAACAAATCTTCGGCTTGCCCGAGAGCGACTCGCTGATGTATATGAACAGCTCGGGGAGAAGGATTTGGCGAAGAAAATCAGAGAATCTTCACTGTAAAACCAAAGAAATCAAAAGTGAAGGAGGAGTGATGCAAAGGGTTTTCAGAGCGATGCTGGTGGGCTTTGCCCTGATGTTGGCGAGAGTTACTTGCATTTATGCGCAAAAAGCCGCGCCAATCACTATGCCAGATAGCCTTCGGGTAAATATTGTTAATGTTGAGCATAAAGCCGAGGGTGGAAAGCTCTCTGTGAAACTTGATTGGCAACTCTTCAGAAACTCTTACGACAAGAAGACAAAGACCTACACAGGTCCAGTGAGCTACCGGAACGATAGCCTTCTTTATGTTGTCAGGGTTTCAAAGGACAGCCTTTTTAAGGATGTAGCAAAGGAATCCCCACCAACAGCTGAGCTCACATATACAGTAACTGACCTTGAATGGGGGATTAAGTACTACATAACTGTGAACATAGCAAATGCCACACTCCCCTGGGGTAACGATACAGCTAAAGCACTAATCTTTCAAAAATCGCCTTCAGAGAAGGGCGGATTTGTCCTTACAAGATTGTTAAGGGGCTTTTCGAAGTTCTCTGTGATGGGCGGGCTGTATATAATTATCCCGATGTATATCCTTGCTGCTTTTGGTTTCTTTATTACCTGGCCACTTCTATGGTGGCGTCTGAGGCTTGCTAATATTTTCCCACCAAACAACCCCGGCTTTCTTTATAGTGTTCTGCCATTTGATAAAGAGGGGAAAAGCGGGTTAGGACCAAACGGGAATATTTATATAAGAGAGGTTGCGAAGTGGTGGGGAGAGGCAATGAGGGCTAATGTTTTGGACGAGAGGAATTGGGGAAGTAGAGACGCTTTTATTAAGGCGACGAGGCAGGAACACGAAGAAGCCCAAAAGAGACTATGGCTTGATGTTGGATTGCCAAATGTTGAGAAGGCGATTGATATAGCGAAGAACGGGGTTCCGGGAATACCGCTAAAAAAGAAGCCTATTGAATATCCTTTCGCGCGGGTTTTACTTGCAGCGCTTGAGAACCACAGGGCAAATCAGAATAACTGGTGGGCAAGCCAGGAGATGGACAGAGCTACAATGTCAACTGCTGTAAAAGAGGTGGACGCGCTTAAGGGGTGGGAGTTGACGGTGTTGTGGACTTGCAGTTCGATTGAGCCAATGCTCGGGCTTTTCGGAACGGTTATCGGTATTCGCCAGGCTTTTATGCAAATCGAAACGACCGTTAGAGAAAACCCGAACGCCTCATTAACTGAAATTGTGCCCAAACTTTCTCGTGGTATCCATGTGGCACTCATTACAACAATCGTAGGATTGGCTGTCGGTATACCCTTTGGGCTTTTGCACTACTACTATAAATCAAAACTTGACTGGATATACGGCAAGTGGGAAGAACTCATAATAGACCTTCTCAATAAAGCATAACTGGAGGTTTTATGCCTCGTCCATCGACAACAATAAATCTTCCCAAAGCCCAGTTGACCTCCCTCATTGACATCATCTTCCAATTGCTCATATATTTTATGGTGACAATGGCGATGGGTACTGTGCAAAGAAGAGCAACCACGGAGGCAAAAGAGAAGGAAGCGCAGGCTCTGCTTGAACTGCCCAGGGTTTCAAAACTTGCGGAAACCTCGGACCAGTTCGAGGGATACCTTATACATATAACTACAGCCAAAAAAGGACCACTAAAAGGGCAATGGATAGGCTATATACTTGACAAAGAGGTTAGCACGATAGATGATGCTGAAAAGGACACGCTTTTCCACAGACACGGTCCTTGGCCACTTAAGGTAGCAAAACAGAAGTTGCAGAAGGTTATAGAGGATGAGATATTTATATCTGGTGGTAAAAGACCTACACTCACAATTAGAGCGGCAGAGAAAGCGGAATTCGGCGATATCCTTGATATACTGGAGTTTTGCGACAAGGACTCAATCGCACAGGTTATCTTCCGGTTTATTAAAGAGGAAAATAAGTAGGAGGAATAATGACTGAGATAAGCTGGATGAGGAAAGAAGAAGAGGAATTAGAAAGAGCAGAAATGACCTCGCTTACAGATATTATATTTCAGTTGATGATATTCTTTCTTGTCGTTACATCGGTTTTGCCGGCTACTAAGGCATCTGTTGCTATGGATGGTAATCTTCCGATTGGCACGCCAAAGCAGGGTGGCTCACGAGTAGGGCTTGTCATTCAACTTCACCAGAATCCGACAACCGGCAAGGTTGATTATTATGTTTTACAGGGGAACGATAACTCCGCGGAATTCTACAATACAATTGAACGATCAAGGCAGATTATTGATACGCCTCTCCTTGAGAATATCGGACGACGCTATCAGGTATTGTACGACCTTGAAGGGCTTAAGGATTTAATATCAAGGCTTGCGGTGAGTCAGCCAAAAGTACTAATTCGTGCTGACAGAAAGATGCCTTATGGTGAGGTCGTTTTAGTGACAAGCATTTTGCAATCCGCAGGGATAAATAAGTATGGCTGGGTTGGTGGAACCCTGAAAGACCTTCAGGCAAAGATAATAAAGACGCAGCCTAAGGGTGGAGGGGTATAATATGAAAAGAGAAAGAGTTTTAATTCTGCTCCTGCTTCTGGCTATCCTTGCTTTCTCCTGTGGGAATAAGGTCGGCGAAACAGTAATCAATGTTCCTAACCCAATTGAGGACAAAGATAAGATTTTCAGAGGCGGGTATGGCTTGGTTGAGATAGTTTATACTCCGCCACCTCCCCCTATATTTGAACTCAACAACTATGTCGAGGCTCTTGATTTTGAAAAAATCCGTAAGGAATACGGGATACCTGATAAGCCTGTAATTGTAGAGTACACCGTTGACCTTACCGTTATGGCACCGGTGATCCAGGCAAAATCCGGAAACTCGAGGTTTGATAATTATGTCCTTGATGTTGTGAAAAACTGGGGATATACAAGATATGGCAGGGGTGTTCTCAAGATTGCGATAGATGTTCCCAAGCGGAAGGTGATTGTGGATGGATCGGGGATAAAGAAAGCGGAGCCAGAACCAGGACGTCCTGAACCAACTATTGCCCCCGCACGGAACCTTGTCAAAGCTTTTGGATTTAATATAGTTGAGGGTAGACTGTAGAATCTCAGCCAATAAAACTTCTAAAATTAAACGGAGGTATAAAAAATGCGCAGGTGTATATTGATAATTCTTCTACAATTTTCTGGACTTATTATGGCCCAGGATATAAAGGATGCCATAACGATATTTGACAGGGGTATTGAGGCATACCAGCAAGGGAATAACCAGGATGCCCAGACACAATTCACTGAGGCTTCCACACAGTTTAAAAGCCTTTTGCAGGGCGTTTTGACTGATGAGGACAAAGCCTATGCCCACTACTATAACGCAACTGCCCTCTACTTTATAGCGAGAATCTCAAAGAATAAGGCGGGTTTTGATGACGCTATTGCTGAGTTTCAGGAGGCGGTAAGGTCCCTTAAGGATGCCTCACTACTTGGCGATGAATACCTTAAGGCTAAATATATGCTCGCTCTTTCTTCTTTCAGGAAATCCCAGATCGAAAATGTTGAGAGAAGCAAGATCAAATGGTTGACCGATGCTGTGAGCGCTTTCGAGGATTTCCTTGCTGATTCGGTCCTGAAAGCGGGTAAGGACGAATATGTTGAACTTCGCGAAAATGGAACATTTTTTCTCGGCTATTGCTACTATTTGCTCGGTTATTATCGCGCGTTCACTCCCTCTTTAGCGGATGCGAAGGAGAACATTCAAAAGGCAACAGAAAGATTTGAATCTCTTGGTTCTGCCTCGCAGGAGAATCTTGCTATAGCCTCAAAGTTTATGTCTGGGGTATCGCACTATACACTGGCGCGAATCTATATGCGCGTGCCCGAGGAAAAATGGCAATCCGAACGCCTTAGCACTGACCCCCAAAGTAAGGCTATTGAAAACGAACTCACAGCTTGCGTGAGAATTTTTCAGGATGTTGTCTCGAAATCCGGCAGCTACCAAAACATAAATAAACTTGCAAAACTTAATGCGGGGGTGGGGCAGGTAGGACTCGGGTCGGTTGGCGATAAAAACGCTCTCACTAACGGGATAAGCGGGTTGATGGATATTCGAGATATTAAGGATATTGGGGATGAGGCTGTTATGCGCGTTGCCGATGGGCAGCTTCTTCAATATCTTATCTTTGGTGGTAGCGAACAAGCAGTTACCGGTGTCTATTCAGGTATAGCCTCAAAATACCCGGAGGCTTACTACTGGACAGGCTGGGTATATTTCATTGGCGGGAATTTTGACCAGGCTCTTTCTAATTTCAATAATTTCATCTCACGAATTCCGCGCGGAGAGACGAGATACCTTGAACTTGAGGCTGACGCTAAATTCCGCATCGCAGAAAGCTTTTTCTGGAAAGGGGTAAAAGAGGTAAATATCACTTTGCTTGACCAGGCAAAGAGCGTCTATACCGCCCTTGTAAGCCCGCAGGGGCAATACTATTCGTATTTGACCTCCGAACAAATAAGACGCTCCACAACAAGGCTTTTCCTTATTAATGTTGAGGGAATGCTCCAGGGTAACCCGGATGTCAAGCTTTTTGATGCAGCTATGACAGCGGCAGGGCTCAGTCTTCCTTCAGATGCAGAAAGCTATATTGAGGCCGGAAAATACTTTCTGGAAAAAGGGATAAGGGAAGCAGAAAATAAGCGTGAAATAGCGCTTCGTTTCGCAGAGAGGGCTTTTGATCTTGTTATAAATGCAAATGTTACTGCCGAGATTAAAAATAGGGCAAAGTTTTTGAAAGGCGTCGCGCTTGTTAAGCTTTCAACCCTTTACGAGGGCGAGAAATTGGCGGCGGTTGCAAACCAGGCTCGCGATGTCCTTTCGACAATTGCTTCGCCATACGATAATGAGGCGAAGTATGTTACTGGTATTTCTTATTTTATCCAGAACGATTGGGAAAATGCGAGGGCAACATTTAGCACACTCAAAGCCCGCGGACACATCAGAGCAACATATTATTATGGGTTATGCTTGCGGGGCGATTGCAAGGGCCAGGCTCAAGCATTCCTTCAGATACAGGCAACAGTCAAGGATAGAACAGATTACTGGTATCAGAGCGCTGAACTTGAACTCGCAAAGCTTAGTTGTCGAAATGAGGTTACTTCACCGGGTCCCCTTGCCGGGGTTATGTCAACACCACCTATGACATACGAGAACCTTGTTGATGAGGCAGCAGACAGGGCAAGAAAAAAGCGCGAGGCTCTTTTCCTGTGGCAGAGGGACAACAAGTTTGCTACTATTGTGGATGTTGATGACCTTATTTCGGATAAGCCACCGAAGACAAATGTCGTTGTGGAGCTCATTATTGAGCCAAAGGGCGGCGATGAGCAACTTCTTATTGATGGCAAGTCTGGCGTTGCTAAAATGCTCGAGCCAGGACGCTACCAGGCGGAACTTACCCGTGGCAAGCATACATACCAGGTTAGAAAGAAGGGGTTTTATCTCAACGATGGCAGTATTAAGGTATCAAAGAGCGAAAATATCACAATATCAATGAAGAAGGCTGTCAGGTATACAAGGGCTACGGAGATTTCGGCTTCAGCAATGCCTATGGATGTCCAGAACTTCGCTGATGGTATCCTTATACTTGATGGTGCTCAAAGGAGGCTTGTGGCTGTTAGTAAGAGTGGGTCGGTTGTAAAATCGCTCCCGTTTGATTCTATCGGGGTATCTTTTGCTACCGGTTTTGCCGTTGATGGTGAACAGATTTATATCGTTGACAGTCGTGCTAACAAGGTAATAAGAACTAACATTGATGGTACCGAAACTAAAATAATCGTTTATCCTAAAGAGGAATATGATGGGAAGAGGGTTTCTAATCCTACAGATATTTCGATTTGGAGCGGGAACATTTATATAGTTGATAGCGGGAACCATCGGATTTTGAAATTTGAGGGCGAAAATTTCAGGCGTGCCTTTGGAGAGGATAGCCTGAGGAATCCCTTCGGGATAACCTCAAATAGCCAGACCGGCGACCTGTATATCGCCGATTGGGGTGCTATGGCGGTTTTCGTCTACGATAAGGATGGAAATTATAAGGACAGGGTTTCGCCTGCAGGCATAAAACTGCCGGTGAGAGTCCGAGCTGATTCTGAGGGGTATATATGGGTTGTTGATATGTTCTCCGGTGTAATTGGAAGGTACGACGAGAACTTCAGAAAAGTCGCGTTGCTTGAGGGTGTTGTTAGGTCTCCTCGGGGGATTGCTCAAATCGGCAAGGGTCCCGATGCCAATCTTTTTATTATATCTGGCGATAAAACGGAGCAGTTCAAGGGTAGCTGGGACAATGCCTATATGCCCGAATGATTATAGATTCTTAAGGCGCCACCCAGTACCGAACGGTTATAATTAATCGCGATAACCGCGATAATATCAAATAGTTATATTTTTCCATTTACTGGCAAGTCAAGATTTTCAAAAGGATATATGGTAGAACCAAGATGTGAGTATTGGGGAATTGAGGGTTTTTAGCTTGTCGTTCAATATTGACCGCTAATATGAGAGGTAGGGGTGGGGTAACGGGTTCGTTGATATGGGGTAGTGTAAAGTCTTGGGGGAATAAGGAGGACTTTGTAAATTTTAAAATCAATAACAGAAAACTAATTTGTGTTGCCACATTTACATTGGGTATCTATATTTTTGTATGCGTGTTTTGCTTTTGGTTTCGGCATTTAATGCTGAGCAAACCCTTGGTGAACTTATCTCAAGGGCTTCGAATTACCTGAGCGTGAACGATATGCTTGTGGTTGATGATGGTTCAACGGACGGGACAAGGGATGTTGCAAAAGGGAGCGGAGCAATGGTTTTGTCGCACGAGATAAACCTCGGTAAGGGGGAGGCACTCAAGACTGGGTTTGCTTATGCGATTGCTAAAAATTATGATGCTGTTATAACTATTGACGCTGATCTTCAGCATCCTCCGGAGCTTATCCCTGAATTTATTCGGGCAGGGACATCTGCTGACATAGTTCTGGGGTGTAGGCGGTTTTCCCTCAAAACGATGCCGCCTGACAGGCTCTTTTCTAATACAATGACATCGCTTATCCTTTCAATTTTACTTCGCAAAAGGATACCCGACAGTCAATGTGGCTACAGGCTTATTAAGACCGCGCCACTTAAAGCGATAACCCTTCGCTCAAGCAGATTTGAACTCGAATCCGAACTAATCATAAGATTTGCACGAGCCCGCTACAAATTCGCCTTCGTGGAAATCCCTGTCATATATAACAAGGAAAAGAGCAAAATAAAAAGATTTTCGGATACAATGGCTTTCATTTCGTTGATATTGAGGGAGATTTTTCGAAAGCAATGAGAAATCCACTTAAACGATTATATGACTGGACGATGGGTTTTGCACATACAAAATATGGCTCGCTTGCACTTGTTGTTGATGCCTTTGCGGAATCCTCTTTTTTCCCTGTTCCGCCGGATATCATTTTGATTCCGCTTTCTTTGTCTCGCCCGAAAAGGGCATTTTATTATGCCGGGTTGTGTACAATATTCTCTGTTATTGGTGGAATTTTCGGTTATCTCATCGGGCTTTTTCTTATGAAGGCAATAGGTTTGCCAATTTTGAGGTTCTACAATTTATACGATAAATACTTGATTGTCGCAGAGTATTATAAAAAGTACGATGCTATTGCGGTTGGGATTGCGGGCTTTACGCCTCTGCCATATAAACTTTTTACAATTGCCGCCGGTGCCTGCAGGATAAATTTCCCTGTTTTTGTTGTCGCTTCTATTTTATCTCGTGGGGCGAGATTCTTTATCGTGTCATCCTTGTTATATTTCCTCGGAGAACCAGCAAAAGTCTTCATTGAAAGGTATTTCAATCTCCTCGCGCTACTTTTTGGGATTTTGCTTGTTGGCGGATTTATTATCCTGAGGTATCTCGTATAAAGTTTATTTTTCAGTTTTCAATCCCCGGTGAAGGTTGGTATAAGAGTAAGGGGAGTCCTGTTTTCTGTTTCTTTTTGCCCTTCTCCCATCAAACCCATCTTCCTCTTGACAAACTTTGGATTTGCGTTTTTCTTAAATGAAAAAAGTTAATATAAGGGAGGTAAGATAATGTCAAGATCAGGTCTTTTATTAATTACAGCCTTTTTTGTTGGGGGCGTATTTTTTTGCGTTTACGGCGGGACAACCGGTAAGATAAGCGGAAAAGTTGTTGATACCCAAACTGGCGAAGGTATTATGGGTGCTAATGTGGTAATTATTGGAACAACTATGGGGGCTGCCACAGACCTTGATGGTAATTATTTTATCATAAATGTTCCGCCCGGGGTTTACGACCTGCGCGCAACTGTTATAGGCTACGATACGCTTGTAATCAGAAATGTGCAGGTCCTTTCGGATAAAACCACAACAGTGAATTTCAAATTGTCCCCGACGGTTCTTAAGGCAAAGGAGGTTCAGATTGTTGCGAAGCGCCCGCCTGTTGAAAAGGATATCACAGCGACCTCAAGTTATGTTACCAGCGATGAAATAAAGTCTATGCCTGTGCAGACTGTTGGCGAGGTTCTTACCACAAAGACCGGTGTTATTGCTCGCGGTGGTGATATTCATATGAGAGGCGGACGAGAAACCGAGGTCTCGTATCTCATCGATGGTATGCCGGTGAATGACCCGATATATGGCTACCAGGCAGTCGGGGTTGCGACAAACGCCGTCCAGGAGGTCAACGCGATAGTTGGAAGTTTCAACGCTGAATACGGGAACGCTATGTCAGGCGTGGTTAACATCATCACAAAAGAGGGCAACCCAACAAAATATTCGGGGAACCTCGTATGGAGGACAAATGATTTGGGGTTCGGGAAATTAAATGAGTTCGTTTATTCTTATAACAAGGACAGGATTGAATTCAATATGTCAGGACCCGAGCCTATTACCACTAATCTTCTTCCGCGCATAGGATTGGATATCCCCCGTTCAAACAGGCTAAGTTTCTTCTTTTCTTATACCCAGGAGAACGACGATGGCGAGATGTATAATCGTGTCTGGGATTTTGATAAGCACATTTTCAAGCGGGAAATCCTTCGAACACCTTATTTACTCACAAAGAGCGGATGGTTCGGAATACTACCGAAAAGGCAATCCAACTATGTGAACCTCACACTAAAGCTCAAACAAAGGCTCTCTTCTGCGATAACCTATTCTGTGAGCTGGATAAACAGCTGGAACGAATACAATTCCTGGGATTGGGATTACTACTACACACCCGCTACCTCATATCTTTCTAAGTATCTCTCGCGTCAGATAAGTTTTTCGTTAACACATACCCTTTCGCCACGAACATTTTACGAACTTAAAATTAGCAATATGTATACGAGAAGGGAATTGCTTCCTGGGGGAGGTAAAACTCCGGCTGATTTCAAAACTGCCTGGTATGGCCAGGGTGAGCAACTTGACGACTGGACTGACATAAACGGGGATGGCATCCCCCAGGTAAGGCTACCATATCTTGACCTGAATAATAACGGTAAGTGGGACCTGTATGAACCGTGGAAATGTAAGGTGGATTCTCTCGGGCGAATTGATACAACCCTTTCGCCAACCAGCAAGGATACAATACTTTATGATTATCATCCGTTTGCGCCGCGTGTAGGTGAGGAACCCTGGTGGGACTGGAACAATAACTGGATATGCGACCCGAAACAGACCAATTACGGTCCCGGTGACCCACTTGATAAAGCGGAACCCTACGAGGATGGCGAACCATTTGTTGATTACGGTGAGGAGGATAGCTGGGTTGATGCTAACGGTAATGGGGTACCGGATATCGGCGAATTTGACGACCGAAATCATAATGGAGTTATGGATATGCGTAATGGCGTCTGCGACTATTTTGATATAAATGGCAACGGAAGATATGATGTGGGCGAGCCCGGAGAACAATTTACTGATGCCAACGGAAATGGATATTACGATTTTCCAGACGGAAAATATGAGCCGTGGGAAAGCTATTTTGATATAAATCATAATATGAAATGGGACGATGCGGACAGCTTTCTTGATAGGGGATGCGACCAGTGGGCTGTATGGCAATACAGGTCGGTTAATCTGTGGCAGGCAAGATGGGATCTCACAAGTCAGGTAAACAATAACAATCTCATCAAAACGGGGATAGAGTTTAAATGGAATAAGTTAACGATGAAGGAGATACAGTATCCTGAGTACCATTACGACCAGCCACCCGATGGGCATGAGTACCCGGAGCATGGGATTTTCAGGTTTTTCTACGACAGAACGCCAAAAAGCCTCGCCTGGTATGTACAGGACAAAATGGAATACGGGAGCCTTATTGCCAATGTGGGTGTGAGATTTGATATGGCAATTCAGGCATCAGAGGTTTTAAGCGATTCCGCAAAACGAGAACTTCTTTTTATCCTTCAGGGCTGGGAAACTGATATATTCACAACGCGGCTCAAAATCAGCCCGAGACTCGGAATATCCTATCCGATCACGGACCGCTCAAAGCTATTCTTCTCATACGGGCATTTCTACCAGTTGCCGGGATACGACTATCTATACCAGACCCCTACAATGGGGAGTAGCGCACTTCGCCTTTTAGGGAATCCCAATCTTGATTACGAGAAAACAGTCTCCTATGAACTTGGCGTAGCCTACGCTCCAACTGATAACCTTACATTGAGGATGTCTGGTTATTACAAGGATATTTTCAATCTTCTTAATACCTCTCGCCACAGGTTAGGGTTGACGAGCTCTATCAGCCAGGATGTTTACAAGAATCTTGATTATGGCAGATCGAGGGGAATTGAGGTGCAAATAGACAAACATTACAGCAACTACTGGACAGCAAGCATAAATTATCAATTTGCCTATGCTTATGGGAAGAGTTCCTCGAATCGTTCGGGCTACGATGCGGTTGTGGATAAAACCGCAATCCCATTGAGAGACCTTCCGCTTGATTGGGACAGGCGGCATATGCTAAATGTATCGCTTGACCTGCACGTAAGGGAAAACGAACATCCAAAAATCTTCGGCATAAAGTTGCCGTCAGCCTGGGGGATAAATCTCCTCTGGCAGTGGGGAAGTGGTTTCCCATACACGCCTGATAAAGATAATCCATTTGCAAAACACCTGCTCAGCGCGAAGAGCTGGGAAAGAACAAACGCGCTTCGTCTTCCGGCATATTCACGGGTTGACCTGAAGGCTAACAAGGACTTTACCATAAAGGGTGTTGATTTATCGTTCTTTATTCAGGTTGATAATCTCACAAACCGAAGGAATGTTTTGAGTGTTTACAAGGCGACAGGGCTTCCTGACGATTCGGATATCAAAGATGGTTGGGGGAATGGGGACGACCACGATAAAAATCCTGGTAATTGGTCAGCGCCAAGGCAGATTGATATTGGCGTAGAAATTAGCTTTTAATGTGAAAGGATGGTAGGATGAGGGCTTTGAAGGTAATTGTAACGATTGGATTTTTGCTCCCGGCATTTGTTTGGGGCAAAACAAGCCAGATAAAGGATACAAGTTATTTTCGTCCGGTTGACGGGAAAGGCTGTATCCCCAATGAGATGAACAACTTTCACTCTGTCGGGAATATATACCTTTCGGTGTCCAATCACGGCTTTTTTGGAAGTCAGCGTGGGAACGATGACCCTTCTTATGGTTGCCTTCCTGACCCGCGGAATCCCTCAAAGTGCTCGCCCTCCTGTGAGTTTCCGGGTGGGAGTGGAATAGAATATCTTTTCCAGGGTGCACTCTGGCTTGGCGCAGTGGTTGAGGGCGAGACACTCGTCTCTCTTGGACAGGATGGTTGGGAACCAGTTCACCCAGACCTGTACCCCGGTTGCGATCCTAATAATTGCGAGAATATCCTTCTTAATCCTTCAGCCTCGCAAACTGATTCGCTTTGTGTTGTAAGTTTGGGCTACACTATTACTTCCGAGCAGGATTTTATCGCAACTTATACCGACACATTAACTGATCCGACATTTGCCAACCCCCAGCATAAACCTATGGGCATAAAAATTGTCCAGAAAAGTTATGCCTGGAGCTACGACTACGCAAAAAATTTCGTCATCTTTGATTATACCTTTAAGAATATCCGAACGGATGGTAAGACTCTTCGCAATGTATATATAGGGCTTTATATTGATGCTGATGTGGGGCACATTGATACGCCCGACTATGCGCAGGATGATATCACAGGCTACATCTCAACATACACCGATAACACAGTGAGCCCGCCAAAAACATATGAGGTAAATATGGCGTGGATCGCTGATAATGATGGGGATCCGGTGAACGGCGCCTTTGATAAATACACAAGCCCCACAGGTGTGACAGGTACGCTCGTTTTGAAAGCCCCGTTTTCAGCCGCTACTGAAAATCCATACTCCTTTAATTGGTGGATCTCCAATGGTGATGAGGCGCTTGACTGGGGACCTTATTTAAGAGTCAATAATCGCGGGTGGGACGGAACACCATCGGGCTACATCAAGAAATACGAGATAATGTCGAACAATGAATTCGATTATCCGCAGTACCTAATTGGCGCGTACAGGGATAGCGCAAGATGGATGCCGCCACCGGACAACTGGAGAGATCTTGAGGACGGCTACGATACCCGATATTTGTTCTCGTTTGGTCCTATAGAAGCCATTGCGCCAGGGGAATCGGTTCAGGTAGTTATCGCGTATATTGGGGGGGAGAATTTCCATGTTGACCCGACCAATGTTTCGCCCAATCTTGACTATCGCAAATACAATGTTAGAAAGCTTGTTGAGGCGGCTAACTGGGTAAGGGTTGTTTATGATAATCCAAATGTAGATACTGATGGTGATGGTTTTGGTGGTGAGGATGTTGGGACTGATGGGCTTGGACCATGGAACGAGGGTTACCCGGGACCAGATCCTGATGGTACCGAGGGCAACGGAATACTTGACCCGGGCGAGGACACCTTTTATCCACCAAATTACACGGGTCCTGTGCCCCGTTTTGGCTATGGGAATGGCAAGCTTGACCTCGGTGATGGCGTTGCTGATTACAAGGGACCAACGCCACCGCCAGCACCAAAGGTAACCTATGAAACATTTGACAACAAAGTTGTTCTCAAGTGGACCGACTCACTTGAAAATGTTAGGGATCCTGTTACTGGCGTTCGCGATTTTGAGGGGTACAGGATATACATTGCAGATATAAACCTAAACGAGGAATATACGCTTCTTGCTTCTTTTGACAAAATTGATTATCTGGCACGGGACAAGAACGGGCTATTCCTTGACACCCTTGTTTACGAGCCCGGCGAGGATACAGTCCTTGTGCCAGCCCCACATACTGTGCCTCGCGAGCCTTTCGGTTACAATATTGGGCTTCCATCCTATACACCAATAACAGATAGTGTTCGTATTCGTCGGGGCGTAACGAAAGAATATCGTTATGAAATAACCAATCTCCGTTCAACAAAGGGGCGGTATTTTGTGGTCACTGCCTTTGATTATGGTTCGCCAAGACAGGGGCTCTCAAGCCTTGAATCAAGCAAGGTCAGGAATGCTATCTATGTAGTGCCAAGCCCGGTCAAGGGAGCTGAAACAAAGGTATATGTTGTCCCGAACCCTTATCGTATAGATGGTAACTACGGAAGCAAGGAAGGGCTCTGGTGGGAAGGCGATCCAACAAGAGCATATACGGAATACGATAGGAAGATTCGTTTCTATAATCTGCCCCCTAAGTGCACGATTCGGATATTCACGCTCGATGGTGATCTTGTTAGGGAAATAAAGCATAGTGGCGGGAATCCTGTTGAGGACTGGGACCTTATCAACAAGAACGATCAGGCAATTGTCAGCGGGATCTATCTTTTCAGCGTTGAGGACGAAAACAAGAATGTTCAGGTCGGGAAATTTGTAATAATAAAGTAAGAGGAGGTTTGTATGAGAAGGTTAACAATACTGCTTGCTATTTTGATCTTTCCGGTCTTTGCTATGGGACAGGCTAAGGTCGGAACATCAGGGGCACAGTTTTTGGAGATAAATCCTACAGCGCGAGCAACCGCTATGGGCGATGTTTATCTGAGCGTGGCAAACGATGCAGAAGCGCTTTATCTGAATCCCGCCGGAATTTCCGCATTCCCCGCTCGCAGCGTCATTTTCTCCCACATAAGATACCCTGCAGATATCCAGCTTAACTTTCTCGGGGTGACTTATCCAACCTCTTTCCTTGGCGGAGTAGTTGGTTTTTCGGCAGTATCGCTTTCTATGGATGATATGCCTGTCAGAACCCCTGCGCATCCCGAGGGTACAGGACAAACATTTACCGCCTCAGATTACTCTGCTGCTCTTACATACTCACGACGACTGACTGATAGGTTCTCGGTCGCTTTGACAGGAAAATTCATATCCGAATACTACGCCGACGAATCAGCTTTCGGCTGGGCTTTTGACATTGGAACCCTTTATCTTACCGGTTTCAAAAATATGAGAATTGGTATGTGCATATCAAATTTTGGACCCGATATGAAATTTATTGAGCAGACCTACCCGTTGCCAATGAATTTCAAGTTCAGTATCTCTTCCGATATACTTTCATCGACCCGCCACAAGCTTACGCTCGGTTTTTACGGTAGCCATCCTAATGATAATGTTGAGAAATTTGCTTTGGGTGGTGAATACTGGTTCCAGAACCTCGCCGCACTTAGAGGTTCTTATAAGATCCAGCACGATAGCGAGGTATTCAATTTAGGTGGTGGGGTTAGGGTTCCTATAGGGCAGGTAAATTTAAGGCTTGATTACGCTTTCAGTAAGATGAAAAATCTTGCTGACCTCCACAGGTTTACAATAAGTGCTGAATTTTAAAGTCAAAAGGAGCAGTGATGAGAAGGCAAATATGCATGCGAATTTTTGTGGCTCTTGGCATTATTGGCTTGAGCCTGAATTTTAGTTGTTCCAAAAAACCCCTTAAGGGAACCCCCACCCCGAACAAGTCGCCTCAACTTACCTTTGCAAATATCCCGCCGGATTCTACGGTCTTTCAGGCGTCGCCGATTATTTCATGGTATGCCACCGATGTTGATGGGGATGTTTGGCAGTACTGTATAGCGGATATACCGAAGACTAAATTCCCCGTTGAATATATGAACTTTTACCGTAACCCCGCTTCAATACCGGATAGCCTGTGGAGATGTATGGAGGAAACCCGTGATACAATATTTTTCTCTGTGGAGCCCGGCGATTCGATTACAGAACACCTGTTTTGCGTGAGGGCAATCGATAACGAAGGGGCTTATTCTAATTATGTCTGCAGGATATATTTCCGGACCAATAGACCTCCAGATACAGATATACTCACAAGGCTTACAGAAATGGATACTTTATGGTGTCTTGCTGAAACCACAGCCAATTGGAAGGGCATAAATATCAACTGGACCGCAACAGATCCTGACAACTCAATAATGTTTGAGTATTACTGGTTTGTTCTTAGCGATAGGGGGGATACAGTAAAAACAAGCGGAGGATGGATAACAAGCACATATACGAGATTGAAAGGGCTACAAACGGGGCATTACTATTTTTATGTCAAGGCTCGTGATGATGCATTTGAACCGGACCCAACACCCGATTCTATACCGCTTAACATAGTGAAACCCTACTTTGACTGGACAGACGAAGCAATAAATCACGAAACAATCCCTAAGAATGTTTTGCTCGTGAACGAAACCTCAACCGGAATGCTTGGGGATCCACGAACATCGGCACTTTCGCAAATCCAGGAATTTTACACAACTGCCTTTAACAACCTTGTCAACGAGGGCGTAATTGACAATTTCACTGTAATCTCGCTTCCAACTGGAGCCGATATTCCCTCAAAGCTCCTTCTATCTCAAAATGTTGTAGTCTACTGGTTCGGCATTGACATTCAGGCTGGTATGTCGGACAATCATGTCAAAGCGCTCAAGGATTATATGGATATTGGTGGCAGGCTTGGTCTTGAATCAAGAACTATACAGGAGGCTGTGCAATCATTTATGATAAATTATCTTGGAATTTATAATGTTCAGCCAGATTCCAATATGCAGGGGACACGGCGGGATTATTATTTCAGGCGAGCGATACCGCAGATTTCAGATTATCCAGAACTCGTTGTTGATTCGGTCCGCGCATTCCAACTCCTCTTTTGCGCTGGAACAGTTCCCTACCTACCTACCCTTCCTTCCGTAAGCGGGCTTCGTACCATCCCGAATTATATGATGACACCCACAAAATATGTTGAAGTAGTATATCGTTATGGTGTCGAACAATACGATACTACATCCTCACGATATCCTCTATCACTGGTGCTGAATAATCTGCCTGTAGCTGTGCGTTATGTTAATGGAGTTACGCGAAGCCTTACAATGAGCTTTCCAACCTGCCTTATGCAAAACGGTGCCAACGAGGCGTATACTGCCATTAAGAAAAATATCCTCTTCCTTCTCGCAAAGCCGAGGTAAACCGCTCAAGAAAAGGGCTATCCGCTACATATAAAACGGTAAAAGCGTTTCTTCATTGCTGGTTTGCCTTTTGTGGTGTTAGGCTGAACAAAACAATAGAAGAGGTTCAATGAATAAAAATGGAATCGGCAAGATTGTCGGTGGATTGGTTGTTATGCTTTTAGCATTTTCCTTTTCAAATGGGCGTGGACTGGAGTTTGTCGGGAAGGTATCTGGAAGGGTTTTGGGCGATAGATTTGGTTCGGTGATCGCGCCGATTGGCGACATAAATGGGGATGGCTATGCTGATTTTGCAGTGGGGGCGATGGGCTCGTATAGAAGCGCCAATTATGCCGGGTATGTTTATGTTTTTATGGGCGGGCAAAAATTCAACCCAAGTCCTCGTATCGTTCTTCATGGGGAAAACGCTGGCGACAGATTTGGCGTATCAATTGCTGGAATCGGGGATATTAACAAGGATGGATATGATGATTTTGCGGTAGGCGCCGACAGAAACGATGAGTCAGCAACTGACGCCGGAAAAGTTTATATATTTCTCGGCGGCGCAAATATGGATACAATCCCGTTCAAAACGATAAAGGGCGAAAAGGCAAACGACTGGTTCGGTCTTTCTATTACCGGGGGAAAGGATATAAACAACGACGGCGAGCCTGATTTCCTTGTTTCAGCCGGCTATGGTGGGAAAAAGAGTAGCGGGGCTTTGTATATTTATCTTTCGGGCGAAATAAATAAGCCCGCGCTAACAATAGAGGGCGAAAGCGGCGGGGATATGTTCGGCTCCGCGATAAGCATTGTTGGCGATATAACTGGCGACAAAATAAACGATTTTATCGTCGGCGCATATTACAGTAGCCCCGATGGTAAGAACACCGCTGGAAAGGCTTACATTTTCAAAGGGGGACCAGTCATTGCTCCTGTGCCTCACGAGGTTCTTAAGGGCGAGGTTGAAAAGGGATGGTTCGGTTTTGCAATTGGTTCAATTTATGATATCACAGGCGATACTATCCCTGATTTTGCTATCTCTGCTCCCCGTGCTAACGAGGGAAGAGTATATATCTATTCAGGCAAAGATTTCGCACGACCATTTTTAACGCTTAAGGGCGCTTTTCAGAAGGATTTGTTCGGATATTCTATCTCCTCCTGTGGGGACCAGAACGGGGATGGCATAAACGACATTATAATTGGGAGCCCCTACAACTCCGAAAACGGATACCACTCGGGCAAAGCCGAGGTGTTCTTCACCGGAAAGGGGCTTGACAACTTGAGCGATACTCGAGTGCTTGGCGGAGCGGAAAACGCCGAAAATGGCTATGCTATCAATTTAATTCCCGGTTTCTTTGGCAAGGGGAAAAACCTCATTGTGGTTGGTGCTCCTAATTCCGAGACAAATAAACCTGGCGAGATTCAACTATATAAATAGTAAGTTAGATTTCAAAATGCCAGAAGCATCAGGAATGCTAAAAGCGACCTCAGGGAGATTTTATGCTGGTGCAGGAACTTATAAGAAAAAAGCGTGATGGGGGTATTTTTTCGCAAGAGGAGATAGAGTATCTCGTGAGCAACTACACGAAGGGGGAAATCCCGGATTATCAATTTTCTGCGCTTTTGATGGCGATATACTTTCGCGGGATGACCTCGGAGGAGCTTTTGTATTTAACAAAAAGTTATATAGAATCGGGTGTGCGGCTTGATCTCTCGGACATCAAAGCCCCTAAGATTGACAAGCACTCAACAGGTGGGGTTGGAGACAAGGTGAGCCTGATACTGGCTCCGCTTGTAGCATCATGTGGTGTGGCGGTTCCAATGATTTCCGGGCGTGGGCTTGGACACACAGGTGGAACCCTTGATAAACTCGAATCAATTCCCGGATTTAGAACAATGCTCACAATTGAGGAGCTCAAAAATCAGTTGAGAAAAATAGGCGTTGCGATATGCGGGCAAACAAAAGAACTTGCAGTTGCAGATGGGAAGATTTATGCCCTCCGTGATGTCACTGCTACTGTGGATTCCATCCCGCTCATTTCCGCAAGCATTATGAGCAAAAAACTTGCAGAGGGGATTGATAGGCTTGTACTGGATGTGAAAACGGGCAATGGCGCTTTTATGCAGGAGATTGAAAAAGCGGTAGAACTTGCCCAGACTATGTGTAAGATAGGCAATCTTTATGGTAAACCTACTGTTGCCCTTGTTACCGATATGAACGAACCGCTCGGTGAAATGGTAGGCAATGCGCTTGAGGTACTTGAGTCCGTGCAAATCCTTCAGGGGCAAAAGCGCAATTCGCCAGTTTGCGAGATTGTGCTTACACTGGGCGCCTTTATGCTCATCCTTGCAGGTTTCACTGACAATCTTTGGGATGGGAGAAAGCAACTTGAAACAAACCTTCTCAAAGGCAAAGCACTCGAGAAGTTCCAGGAATTAGTCGCACATCAGGGTGGCGATACAGGGGTTTGCGATAAGCCCGAATCAATTGTGAAAGCAAAATACAGGTTTGAGGTCCCATCGCAAGCAGGCGGTTATGTGGCGCAAATTGATACAAGGGCTATAGGGGTAGCTGCAATAGCGCTCGGTGCTGGGCGAGCCTCTCTTGAGGATAAAATCGACCATTCTGTAGGGTTAATTGTCAGGAAGAAAGTCGGGGATACGGTCGAAATTGGTGAGCCGCTTGTAGAAATCCTCGCAAACGATGAAACCAAAGCGCGAGCAATCATAAGCTCAATTCAGAAGGCGTACAAAATATCCGAGGAGAAATGCGCCCCCAGGCCGCTCATTTATTATCTTGTTGACCACCAAAATGTAACCCCCTGGGAAGATTTCTTGAAAAACCCCATTTATAAGGTCGGGGAAAGTAAACAGAGGACAGGCTTAACTACACATCCCTAAATAAAACTAATTCGACCCGGGATCCGACAGGCGCGAACCGACAATTTGTTGTTGACATTATAATTATTACCATTTATATTCTACAAAAAAGGGGGCAAAATGAAAAGGACGGTTATCGTAGTATTAGTTGTGCCGGCGTTATTTTTCCTGTTTGGGGCAAAACTCGGGACTATCCAGGGGGTTGATATAATTACAGTAAGTAAGGCTGAACTTGCGCTTGAGCCCACGGACGAACCCCTGGAGCCTCAGGGTTCAGTTGTATTTTCTGGTTCGGGATATGCAGACCTTGTGGCAAAGGATAATTTTGTTTTCGTGGCAGCAGGGGCATCAATGAAATGGGCTCATTTTACTGGAACATCGTTCGACAACAGCGGAAGCTATGACCCACCAACGGGTGGAAGGGCTAAGGATATCGCAATCGCTGGTTCTACCATTTTTATGGTTGATACATTGGGGGTTTTGAAGTATGCCATTTCGCCAAGCGGTTCGAGCCCCAATCTCAGTTTTGTTACTGCATATTCAGATATTGGTATATACAGGCCCAAGAGCGTATTTGTCTATGAGGGTTCTATATATGTAGCCTGTGAGGATTCTTCAAAGTTGTGCGTTGTTGATACGGGCTTTACCTCACATACCTGTATTGACCTTCCTAATAAGGGGCAAGGGGTATTCGTTTCGGGGGATTATATCTATGTTGTTTATGGCACAAGCGGAACAAACGGCGGGATTGCTTCATACAGGATTGCGGATCTCACGCTCGGGGATACGACAAGGGTTACAGATGCCGGTCCAACAAACCTCTGGATTGAGGGTGATTACGCTTATGTTACCCTTAACTCAAGTTCTAAATTCCTCAAGGCTTTTGATATATCTGACCCTACTAACATAACCTATGTAGGTCGCACGAACGAAACCCTTGATGGGGCAAAAGATATTGAGGTTATGCCAAGCGCTGATACATTGTGGGGATATGTAGCGGTTGGGAATTCCGGTCTTGCGGTTGTCAATCTTTCTGTAACACCGCCGTTTCCGGTTCGGGCGAATTTCGTATTCTCGGGCGCTACGGCTGTCGGGTGTGACCGTCATACGAGAAAGGTTTTTGTCATTAGCGAGGACACCCTCCGAATGTATGAGGACACTATGCGGGTACTCGGGATTAAGGACGCGGAAATTATCGCTGATAAGATTTCTCTGAATATCTACCCATCACCATTTAATGCCTCAGCCAGTATTGATTTTACCCTGCCCTGTAATTCGCCTGTCGACCTTTCAATCTACGATATACTCGGACGAAAAGTTGCAAACCTTGCCTCTGGAACTCTTCCACAGGGAAGATATACCTTCACTTTTAACGCTGACACTTTGACATCGGGCTTGTATATTGTAAAACTCACTACACCTCGTACAAGCTTGACAAAGTCCGCGCTGTTCGTGAAGTAAGAGGGGAGTAAGGTATAGGGAAAACAATAATTAAGTAGAAAGTAGAAGGCTAATCGTTGAGAAATGGAGGGTGAAGGTAAAAATCCGCAAAGATTATTTATAGTTGAAATTAGAACAAATATCAAAATCGAAGTTCTTAATAAAGGAAATTGATCAGGCAATTGGGTACCGCTCAACCCACAAGTAACGATTTATAATCCCGAACCCCAAAATAAAGAGCCACGAATTCCTTTATCGCCTCGGCAAACTTGTGCTCAGGTGATAATCCGATTTAGGAATTAGCCCCCTGTTTACATTGCTTTTAATGTTTTGATTTCAATCCTCGAGCCACGAATAATAATTATACACCGCCGATATTCTGTATCCCTAATGCATCTTTAAATATGAAGAGCATTCTCCCGATAAATAGCGAAAGCCTCGCCATAACGGTGTAGCCGAAGGTAGCACCAAATCCGACCATCAAAAACCATATCCCGAGATTTGCGACAGCCCCAATCGCTCCTTTGTGTTCCTTTGAATAGAAGAAATATATAAGCGTTGCGAATACCCCGATGAGGATTATGATATCACAAATGCCCTGCCAGGTGGTGAAATTTAACGGCAACATTGTCGCCTGAAATTGTTTGAGTATCCCAGCCTGCATAGCAAGCGGTAACCCAATTCCACTTCCTGCTCCCATAACAAATGCAAACGGATAGCGTGACAACCATGAGAGTTTTGGGAAAAGCCTTAGCACAATCATAAGCCCGAGTATTGCAGGAATTATATAAATATATTTATGCTCCTGGGTAAAAGGTATCCAGAATTTTTGGTAGAAAGCCTGTGTAGCCCAGAAGACCATACCGTAACCGACAGATATTCCGACAACCACATGCTCAGCTAATTTGAAAAAGGGATTATCCTTGTAAAGGAAAGAGAAAACAGCGAATGTGAAAAATACCCCTACCCAAACCCAGGGGTCAGTTGCTAAATGCATCGCTCCTCCTTTTACGCAAAGCAAGGTATCCTATATTTCCTATAATAATGCAAAGGATTATGACGATATGAGACCACGACTGTGCATCCATACCGGCGGAGGCGAGTCGTGGTTTTTTGATCAGATGTTCGTATTCAGCAGCAGCCTTGAGCCCCCCAAGAAGCCCGACAAACTGCCCGCTCTGTAAATATGGATAATAATCCGGTCCCATAACCGCTGTGCAACCAACTGCCATAGGAAGCCCGAATCGCTCGTGCGCGTATTCAAGCCACAATGTGGCTATCCCAGTTCCTGAATATGTGACAAGAAGCTTGATATCCGAATAATTCTTTATCTTCTTCATCATTGGCAAATCTTTCATCGGGGTCCCGTAATAGTCTGTTGGGAATGCAGTTTTAATGTCAACGCCCATATTTTGTATAACTATATCAAAGTTGGGTTTGAAGCCGAGAAAGACATAATCACGCCCATTTATTGCGTTGTATTCGTCGGCGATTCTTTTGAGAGCCATTTCAGCAAGCCCTGCGCCAGCAGCAAAGTCAGCCATCACGAGCACCTTCACATGCCGAGAAAAAGCATGCCTCAAAACAGCATCAAACATAGGTTGTAGCTCTGCCATCGTGGAGGCATCGTAATCCGCAGATAACAATATCGCATCCGATGGTGTCAGATTGTTGATATAATCGTAAACGCTTTTTACCTCCTTAGAAATTGGTACCGGAAGATACATCGGGAGAAACATCGGAAGAATTATTGAAATCGCAATCACGATGTATATTATCCTTTTGTCCAGATTTGCTATTCGCTCCCAGAAAGTCATCTTTGTCTTATGCCCTCTTCTTTCTCGTCAGGAAGTAACCGATATTTCCGACAATGATGAAAAGTATAATGATAATGTGAGACCAGGATTGGGCATCCATACCAGCAGACGCAAGCCGGGGTTTGTTAATGAGCCTTTCGTACTCCGCTGCCGCTTTCATCCCACCCAATAGCCCCAAAAATTGTCCGCTCTGCAAAAACGGATAATAATCGGGACCCATTACCGCAGTGCAGCCAACCGCCATCGGAAGTCCAAACCTTTCGTGGGCGTAATTTAACCATATCCCTGCAATGCCCGAGCCAGCGTAGGTTACCACAAGGTCCATATCTTTATAATTCTTGATATTTTTTATCATAGGATGGTCACGAAGTGGGGTTCCGAAATAGTCAGTGGGATAGGCTTTTTTAATGTCAACACCCATCATTTGAATTGCAAGGGCAAACCCCGGTTTGTAGCCAAGAAATACATAATCCCGACCATTTACCTTTCCATATTCGTTTGCAATCCTTGTAACAGCCTGATATGCCAGCCCTGCACCTGTCGGGAAAGCAGCGGTTATAAGTACCTTTATATTCCGCGTAAATGCATGCCTCAAAACAGCATCAAACATAGGCTGAAGTTCCGCCATTGTTGAGGCGTCAAAATCCTCCGATAAAATTATGACATCCGAGGGACCGAGATTGTTAATATAATCAAATACGCTTTTTACCTCTTTTGAAATCGGCACGGGAAGATACATTGGCAAAAATAGCGGTATTATCATTGCAAGGGCAATAATAAGATAAATTATCCTTCTATCTATTGAGGTTATCTTGTTCCAGAATTTCATACTCTCTGCCTCCTTAATCGCCACCTAAATATGATCTCTCGATACCAAGAATGATTTTGAGGGACATAACCATAGAGCCAAGGAAGACACCGATATTTATAGCCCTTTTTGCAGCCATATTCGGGACATTGAGTATCCAGTCGGAGATTTGGGTAAGTGATGGTATTCCCCAGTGTCGCCAGAAAGAAATCTGCTCTCCAATGGGGACACGCCCGAGCATCACTATAATTGCCGCGATAAGCAATGCTGTTGCCTGGGCTGTTTTTGCCCTGAATGCCCTATAAGCTGCTGAAGCAATGTAGAACGCGAGCAACGAGAACATCGTCGCCTCAATCGGCACCTGAACATAACTATATAGTTTCATAAATACGCTTCCAGACTCCATACCCGTAAGTATTGCAGCAAGAATCATCGTAAGCATACAGGCAAGCGTAACAACGCTGAAATACCAGTTCTGCGCCTTCTTTGTGGCTTTAACATAGTGAAGCCTGACGATAGAGTAAAATCCCATTATGCCGCTGAAAATCCCGATTATCAGAGCCCAGTCAAGATACCATGCGTAAAGGTCCTGCGATGCCTGATGCGGGACGAAGTATTGAACGGTAAAAACGAATCCCGCAATGAAGGTTATCAAGAGGGGAAGTTGACGCTTATAAAACATTTAGCACCTCCCTATTGTAACTGCACAAGGAAGAAATTATAAAGCCAGTGCCATCCAAAAGAAATCATAATAATGCCCGCAAGCATTATCACCATTATAACGAATTTGTTTAGATCCTGGATTTTCAGGGATGCAATCTGAGCGGGGTCTTGTGATAGATATGCTGAAGCAGCATAAAGCTCCTCGCCCATAAGGGTGTAGTCGCAGGTAGTGATAAAGAAAGGCAGCTGTGTCATAGCGTCGGTGCCTGCGATCTGTATCGCACCGGTTGATGCGCCAGCCTCCGCAAGGAGAAGGCTTTCCGCATAAAATCCGCCCATGTAGAAATTTGTTGCTGTCTTTTCGCGGACCATTATGCCTGAAACGGCAGCCGCATATGCGAACTGGCTGTCCGTGACGAAAAATACATCGCCCTCGTTGAACAGGTCCGGGCGCCCCGCATCGGTAAATGAGGACCTCACCGTCTCCTGAGCGACAAGCATTGTCAGAGGATCATACGCCGGCACCAGAACCCGCAACTGATACTCCGCTGCTTTTCTTGCAACTCGCCCAAGGATGGTTATGCCTGCAAGCGTATTTATTGCGGGTATACCATCGAGCCCAAGAACATAAAGAATTGGACGCCCCATCTCCGTTGCCCTTCCCAGAGCCTCATCAACATGCGAAATGCCCGCTATTGGCCTTATATAGAATGTTCGCCCTTTCTGTGCGTGGAGCAGGAAATAAATCGCTATAACAAAGAATATGCCAAGCATAACAAGAACCGAAATCTTTCCTCTATGGAAGAGATTTTCTTTGGGCTGAACCGGACCGACAGGCTTTGTATCGGCGAAGTTCCCCTCGGGGTTGACCACACGCATAAAATAATAGTATGTGCTGTCGTCCACCGGCTTTGTAGAAATTTTGTCTTGATATTCATGGAATGTCGCGGGCAGGGTAATAATTTTTTCGAGATTGCTGGTATTTGCGCTTTGCCCCCGGTATAATTCAATTATGTATGGTTCGCTTTCAGTCCCGCCCTCAAGTTCCTCGGGAAGCGTGAATGTCAGAGTGGTTTTGGTTTCCTCAATAGCGTTGCCCGAGCGTGTCAATATCCAGCCCGTAATAGTGTGTTTCCCCTTTGAAATTCCGTTGAAAACATATCGCCCATCATCGGTAAAGTCCACCACCGGTTTGAGTGAATCGAGCTGAAGTTTTACGAATCCGACATTGTCATCGCCGTTCGTTTGTTTTTCGTATGTAACCAGGATATCAAATGGTTCTTCAGGCTTGGGCATATCCGCGATTTCTGCGCTCACTATTTTCTGGTAGTTCGTGGAATCCTTGATGCCCGATGGTAGGATCTGGTACTTACCCTCTCGCTCGCCCGCAAAGAACTTTCCCTCAAGCAAAGCGAGCTTGCTGTATTTTGGGGCTGGCATAATGTTCAATGAGGTATAACCGAGCGAGAGCCTTGGATGACCCCAGCGAAGCACAATCCCGGTCGCGTTGTCGTTTGGCATATCCTTTGCTGTGAAGTTTTCGGGAAGGGGTGGGGGGTCTGGAATTTTGCCAGCGGTCAATCTGAATGTATCGCTTTGGGCTTCCTTCCCACCCCTGTCTGTGGAGACAAGTCTATATTTTGCCCTAACCTCATTATCCTTAAGCCCGCTGAGTTTTAACTGTGTCCAGCTTCCGCCTACCTCAGCGATTTTCTCCTCACCTGAGTTATCACTAATTCGCACAAGCCTGAAGTTCTTGATGTCCGAATCTGGCGAGTTCCATGATATAATAGCCTCGCCTTTAGCGGAATCATATATTGCCCCTGTTATTGCAGGCGGTGTCGGCTCATCATCAACGGGGACAATGCTAACTGTGTCCGACTCAACAAATTTCCTGTATCCATAGTATGCGCGAATTTTGTAGTAGTATCTTGTTTTTGGTTTCAGCGTTGTGTCAACATCCACATACTGATCCTCAAGCCATATCATTGAATATCGCACTCCAGCATCCGTTATAAATGCGGTAATGCGTGTGCCATATTCCTTTTGAAGTTCAAGTGTGGCGGGGTCTGGTGCCTGGATTGGCTCAGCGTTTCTCAAAAATTCTAAAACCCTTGGGCTTTTTTCAAGGGTCAGCCTGATTACCTTATTATCGGGCGCAAGAATTAATCCGTTTTCCTGATTGATCGGTGCATAGCCTTTGAGTTCAACCACGCTGCGCGATTCAATAAATCCCTTATCTTTCCTGATCCTGTAAAATTCCCCATCAACATATTTATCCTTCAAATTCCCCGCACACCCAAGCACAACCTTTGTCTCGACCCACACAATTTTTTCTGCCTCGGGATTTCCCGTGTTCCCTTTCAGAATTTCAACTTTTGGGATCTTATCTCCATTTTGCTTGACGACAAGATAATATCCCAGGTCCCCAACATAATTGGATGAGTCAATAACTTTTTCCTCCGGGGCTAACTGATAATTTTTAACGCCGACCTTCTTCATCTTCTCAATGCTTTCGCCTCGCCAGATTTCGTACTTCGCAAGCGGGGAGGCGTTAAAACGGAACCAGGAAAGAATTACCCCCTGACCATTATCCGCGGGCATATCCCTTATTGATGTAATCTTTGGCGGTTCAGGCGGATTCTTCTTCCCACATCCAAAACTTATAATTGCCACTAAAATCAATAATACAAATAACCTTTTTAAGCCCATATAATCTCCTTTCTATGTACTTGTGAAAGAGTTTTATAAAATAAAGCTTCAGTTAATCATGTCAAGTGGAAATGAAATTTTGAGACAAAAATTAGTAGCGTGTTGATTTACTTTGCATAAACGACTTTTGTTACAAACCGTTTGTTTCCGATTTTCGCCTGCACAAGATACACACCTGAGCCGGGGTTGTTTTCGGGTTGCCATTCTCCGCTTGAAGAGCTTAATTCAAAGACCTTCTCGCCTTTCAGGTTGAATATGTAAACAGCCACAGGTTCTTGTTCGGTTTCCGGAATTGTGAGAGTGATTTTTAATGAGGAGTTAAATGGATTAGGATATGCATAAAGGCGAGTTTTTGGCTCAACTTCTTGTTTTGCGTTTTGTATAAAAGTTGGCGCGAATTCGAAGGCGCCAATGTCCACGGCTGAGCCCAGCGGTCGCGGATTTTGTTCGAGATCAGTTTCGGGCGCAGAAATTGTTTGTTCAGTTTCGGGGATAAAAAAGGAATCCACCCCGGCATCAATACAGGGTGAGGCTGGCGAAAGGTGGTATAAACTATCAGCAAACATAGGGGGCATATTTATATTTCCATTACGCCACAGGATGATGCCCGCATTGTTGTCCGCGCCACATTCTGTAGGGTCAACCGCGCAGTAGGCAACAAAAAGGGAACATTGCGAAGCTATTCCCTCACTTTCGCTATAACTAAGGTAAATCTCGTTGCCCGAAGATGCTCTGTTATTGTAAAGGATATTATTTACAAGAACAGGTTTGGACCTGCCAGAAAAGCAAATACCACCGCCCACAATTTCAGCCGAGTTATCACAGATTGTATTGTTTATTACGATTGGATTTGAGCGCTCGCAGGTTATCCCGCTGCCCCTGCAATAAGAGACATTCCCATAGATGAGATTATTTGCTATGGTTGCGTTAGAATTTTGAGTGAGGAAAATCCCTGCGCCCAGGCAGGAGGAGTTTCCTTTGATAATGTTGTTCTTGATTGTTGGCGAAGAGTTTGCACAGAAGATTCCGCCGCCATTGTAAAACGGGGCATTACCAATTATCCTGTTGTTTTCTATAACCGGGCTTGAGGAATTGCAATAAATCCCGCCACCGTTATACGAGGCGCGGTTATTGGCGATGATATTATCCTTAACCACGGGATTGCTCCAGAAAATGAATATCCCGCCGCCGTCATATGTTTCGTTGTTCGTGATCTCATTTCTCAGAATTACGGGGTTACTGAAGTAGCAATAAATACCGCCGCCATCCATTGCGGAGTTGTTGGTCAGGTTGCAATTTGTTATAAAAGGGTCGGCAAAATAACAGAATATCGCCCCACCTTTAGAGGAGAGATCAAGATATGTTGTGAGGTTTGCGCGCCCATATTCTATTCGCCAGTAGGCTAAAGAACAACCCGGAGCGGATTTCATAAATCGTATGCCAAGATGCCCCAGTGATGTGTAGGACGCTGTGAAAATAATTGAGTCGGTTTCGGTCCCGAGCGCCTTAAGAGATGCCGCAGAATCAACATAGATTGCAAAATGCCCCGCCGCTATTATCTCAACACCAGGCATTATGCGAAGCGTGCTATCTGGTGGAATGTGTATGTCATCAAGCAGAATATACGGCGAATGTTCCCTCTCCCAGATTCCCCAGACGCGCCCCTCAACGAAACTCTGCGAAAATGAATCCCCGACAAAAACAACAAGAAAAAGGGATACCGCTGTAAGAGCGATTTTTCGCATACATATATTTTAAGGGAATAATTTTTTTAGATCAACGCTCAATTTTTGTTGACAGACGGTGCATTAAGGAATATTATTATATTTATGCCTCGCTATATGGGTATATTTCTTTTGATTATGACTCTTTTTGTTCCGAGGGCATATGCCAGGACGCTTGTTCTTCTTTATCACGCGTTTTCGCCCTCACCACGCGTGGTGACGGAGATTAATCCCGAGTATTTCAGGAATCATATTAAGGAACTCAAAAGCGAGGGGTTTGAAATAATAAGCCTTGGTGATGCGCTAAAGAACTTCCTTGAGGGCGACACCTCGCACGCACCGAAAGCCCTTATAACAATTGATGATGGCTGGGCATCGGTTAAGAAATATGCGTTCCCGATTATTCAGGAGGAAAAGGTTCCAGTGGTGCTTTTTGTATATCCACGAGCAATTTCAAGGTATGAGGGATTTTTGAGCTGGGGCGATATAAACGAGATGATAAGTTCGGGGCTGGTTGATGTTGGCTCGCATGGTATGAGCCATACCCCTCTGCGGCGCGATTTTATCTGGCGAAAATTATATTTTGCCTGGTTTGCGGAGGGCGAGCTTGCAGGCTCAAAGGAGATCATCGAGTTTCACACGGGCGAGTTCGTCTATGCTGTTGCGTATCCTTTTGGCTATTATAGTCCTGATGTTATAGAAATCGCAAAAAGCACAAACTACAAGCTTGGTTTCACAACCGAAGACCCATTGCGTACCCCCTACCAGAACAGATTTACAATCCCTCGCTATGTTATTATGAGGAAAGATAGAAGCATTTTACAGGTTTTGAGGATATTTAAGGCTAAATATCATCTTGCGGTAAAACCCAAAAACACAGGTTCAGAGGTTGACCAGAATTCCCATTTTAACTCCTCGCCTTTTTTTGTTCAACTTTCAACCCCAATAACGGAAAAGGAAAAGACATTTATTGCGGATTTAAAACCATCGGGCGTGATTCTTACCTTTACAGATGGTGAGAATCACAGCTACGAGGATAGCCTCAGGGTAATTGCGGAGCTCGGGTCAGCTTTGCCTGTAGAGACGGGATTGTACATAAAGGTTCAAGGCGATAGAATCTCAGATCGGTGGGATAAAAGTCGGTTGGAACGCGAACTTGCGGAATGGAATAGATATGGTGTTAAAGGCGTTGTTGTTGAGTTTCGCTATATCCGCGGAAACGGGGATTCCAATTATCTTTTGTTTAAAAACGCGGGCATACAGATTTTGTTAGAGATAAACGATGCTGATGAGCTCTCCTTGTTAGAGAGCGATGATGCGGAAGGGTTTTGTGATGGTTTGATTTTGCCCGAGCTTGGCGACGAGGCTGTTTCGAAAATTGAGGGGAAACCCCTTGAGAATATTAAAATGGTCATAGTCAAATCTGATAAGTTTGTGCCACCGCCACCGTGGGCTTTGTTCTCGCTTGTGCCCGAGGAAAAATTAGAATTTGCTAATTGGGAGTAGTTTTTGTTTCAGTTTGTTGTAAGATTGGTGTTGAGATGCCTGGTGAACTTGTGGCTCTTTCTTGTGGTTCGTTCTTGTGAATTTAGTGATGAGTTGAATGCCCCTAATCGTGTAATTGCCTGACACAATTTTGATTTCCGTATATGTGCTACTTGGCGCTTTTCGGCATCAATAAATTGCGAATTGAAATAATATTTGACAAAACATCAGAAAAAGATTATTTTTATAATGAAAAAAACGGAGGTGCATATGCCAAAATATGAGAGTTTTTCGCATAAGTGGGTTATATTGTGTGTACTTTTATTGGTTCTTGTAGCGCATATTAACACCGCTTTTTGTAGCATAAAAAAGGAAAAACCACAGGAGCAAGCAGGTACACTGAGTTTTTCGCTTTCAGATTACATCGTTCCAGAGAAAGAGTTAATAGAGGAACGAACAGCAACCTCAAAGACATACGAGATCGATCGTGGCAATTTTATTAGTGAGATTTCAACCCGCCCGATTCATTACTCTGACGACGGTAAAAATTGGAACGACATCGTTTGCGCCATTCGCCCCAATGCCGATCAAGTCTATCCTTATGCTAATCTCACAAACCAAATTAAAAGTTATTTCCCATCAGGCTCGGCTGGCTCGATAAAGTGCGCATATAAGGATATATATTTTACCTATAAGACGCTCGTTTTCACTTCTATTGATTCTACTGGCGAGGACAAGATTATCGCTCGTGCTGGGGAAGTGCCCATTTCGGTTCGGGATTCTGTTGCCGCTTTTTCCAATTTGCTCCCGTTTGCAAGCGAGGAATTTGTTGTTCTCCCCTGGGGTATTGAGGAAAGGCTCGTTATAGAGGAGCCAATTTTAACCCATCTTCAGGGAAACGAACGAACTGTCGGTGCTTTGGTAAGGCTTAAACTTTCTCAAGGACTTTCGCTTGTCTCAGCGAAGGGGGAGCTTGGGAGCTACTGGAAAGGCAATGAACGGCTTTTCGTGATGAAAGGGAGTGACACAATTTTTGTTTTTGAGCCACCGGTAGCTTTTGATTCCCAAAAATCTAAGGTTGCTTGCGAGTACGAATGGAAATTTTTCAGCGGTGAGTTGCTTCTTTCAGTGAGGCTTCCGGCTAATTGGCTTAAAGACCAGGCTCGGGCTTTCCCCGTTACTATTGACCCTACTATATATTTGTACTCGTCAAGTTATGGGCAAACGGGCTATGTCGCAAAACTCTGCAGCGGAAGGGATTGGCTTGGAAATTGTACTTCCTGGTCATATACAAATTATTATTCAAGCATATGGTGCGGGAGTTACGCAAGTCACGATGACGAATATCGTGGTTGGGCAGAGTGGTCGTTGTCTTCAATCCCAATTGGGTCTATAGTCAATGATACCCAGATCAGGTTTTATTCAATTTACACCCATTTTGAGGGTGGTGATTGGACATTTGTAGACTTATATCAGATGTCTTATAGACCCTCCGGGGCAAGTGCCCAGACCGTATTTGATGACGCATATAATGGAACAAGATATACCTATTTATATTGCACATCCACGGGACAATTCTACTATTCGGACCTTGGTTCATCAGCAGATTATGACCTTCAGAATAAAATAAGCGCCGGTTGGTTCGCAGTCGGCGGAAAAGATGAATTTGCCCCGAGTTTGCTTGATGAGGTGGATTATGCAGGCTACAGTTATTCCTCATCCTATCAGCCACGCCTTTATGTGGCTTATACTTTGCCGTATTGCAATAATCCATCATCTATTACTATAGATAATCCCTGTTATCAAACAGTTTCGGGTACGATTTCATCATATGGGTGGCGAACTTATCAGTTCTCAGCGAAGGCAAATAATACATATAAATTCTCGTTCTGCGATGATGGTGGGGGCGCAGGGTTTGATACATACCTTGCCCTTTATAGCTCCTCCTGTGAGGAGATAACACACGACGATGACGGTTGTGGGTATCCCTATTCAAGGCTTACCTGGACGCCAACGAGCGATATGACCGCAAATATCTCTGTTCAGGGATACGGGAGCTCGTCGGGCTATTACAATATGGCTTACAGAATAGAGCCCACCTCAATATCACCGACAACAAGTTGGAACACAGTTTCGGGTTCGATTTCCTCAAACGGTTACCACTGGTATTCTTTTACTGCCCAGGCGGATATGATTTATGAGTTTTCTTTCTGCGCGGGTGGTGGTAGCGCTTCGTGGGACACATACCTTGAACTTTATCCTGCATCCTGTGGCAGCAGAATTGCATATGATGACGATGGTTGCGGGTATCCCAATGCCTATCTTTCCTGGCTATCACCGGGTGCGGGAACTTATTACCTCAAGTTGCGGGGATTCGCAGGCGCCTCAGGAAGTTATGTGCTCGCATACAGGAAGATGAGCCCGTATATAAGTGTTACGATCCAGACGAGTATGAGCGGGGGAACGGTCATAGTCGATGGTATTACTTATGCCTCACCGTATACAACGACCTGGCGAATTGGAACTTCCCATACGATTGGCGTGGTTTCCCCTCAACTTGAATCGGGCGGAAGCAGGTATGTATTTTCAAGCTGGTCAGATGGTGGAGGGCAAACGCATTCGGTTACCGCAAGCGCAAGCGTTACAACATATACAGCCAACTTCATTCGTCAGTACAGGCTAACTGTTTATTCAAGCCATGATGCACCATCCCCGCCTGTTGGCGAATATTGGTATAACGCCAATACTTATATTACCGCAACTGTGAGCCCGATTGCTGATGAATCTGGTGGAGTCAGATACAGATGTTCGGGCTATACCGGCACAGGCTCCTGTCCCTCCGGAAGCGGAACATCGGTGTCGTTTAACATAAACTCGCCCACAAGCATAACCTGGAACTGGGTTCAGCAGTTCAGGCTTATAGTTCAGGGGAATCCATCTCCGCACGACTCACCATCGCCCGGTTATGGCGAGCGGTGGTATGATGCGGGAACCAATATTGTTGCAACAGTGGGCTCACCTGCGGACGAGGCTGGCGGAACAAGATGGCGTTGCACGGGCTATTCTGGAAGTGGATCTGTCGGGTCAGGAAGCGGAACTTATGTTGCCTTCTCAATTTATTCGCCATCAACTTTGACCTGGAACTGGCTTGCACAATATCAGTTGACAATGAGCACAAACTGGGGAACTATTTCTCCGGGAACCGGGTGGTATGACCAGGGGTCGTATGTTTCAATTCAGGCATTTCCTGCGCCCGTTGTGGACGGCGAAAGGGGTATATGGCTTGGCTGGATCGGAAGCGGGTCCGGTTCATATTCGGGAACGGCAAATCCCGTTGGGCTTGTGATAAACGCCCCAATATCCGAGAGTGCAACCTGGGACCATCAGTTCAGGTTGATTGTTTACAACGATAGACCGTATGGGAACCCCAACCCTGCCGCTGGCGAACATTGGTACACCGCTGGGAGCTCCATATATGCCTGTATTGATAGCATTGCGAACGAAACGGGAAGCTCGCGATTGAGATGCACCGGTTTTATTGGCACAGGCTCGGTTCCCGCGAGCAGTTCAAATGTTCGTGTTAGTTTCAACATAAACGCGCCATCAACAATACGGTGGCGATGGGTTGTGCAGTATCTTTTGACTATGAGCACCAATTTTGGTGAGGTTTCCCCTGGAACGAGCTGGCAGGATTCAGCGCAGGTAGTGAGTATTTCGGCAACCCCGCCTGCAACTATAGATGGTGAAAGGTACCTGTGGCTTGGTTGGAGTGGCACCGGGACTGGTTCTTATACCGGAATGTCAAATCCCGCTAATATCAATGTACTATCGCCTGTGAATGAGGTTGGCACCTGGGACCATCAGTTCAGGTTGACCGTTGTGAGCGAATTCGGCTCGCCAGTGCCATCGGTTGGCGAACACTGGTTTACCCAGGGAACTAATGTCCTGGGAAGTGTTGACAGTATTGCATATTCTCCAGATTCTACCACAAGACATTTCTGTACAGGATATATCGGAACAGGTTCGCTTGGAAGTGGCACCGGAAGACATTTCAGTTTTGTCATTAATCAGCCCTCAAGTGTCACCTGGCAGTGGACGCATCAGTACCAGTTTACAGTGTACAATCCTGGCGACCATGGTAGTCCCTCACCAAGACCTGGAAGTTACTGGTATGACGAGGGGGCTTTTATTTCGGGCTACAACAACAATTATGAGTTGACCTCGGATCCGAATGTTAGGTGGCGATGTGCTGGGTTTACGGCGACAGGTTCACTTTCAAGTAGCACCGACACCTCTTTTTCATTTAGGATTTATGCGCCGACAACATTGACCTGGAATTGGGTTCAGCAGTATACATTTCGTGTTTCATCTATCTATGGTTCGCCGACCCCGCCAGCAGGTACACACTGGTACGATAACGGCACGGAGATTGTTGCGCGTGTGGATTCTGCTACGGGCGAAAGCGAGGGCACAAGATTCAGATGTTCGGGGTTTACGGGCACTGGCTCAACACCGGCTCATGGCGACTCGTTTGTAGTAAACTTTGTTATCTCAATGCCCTCAACGATAACCTGGGAATGGTTATTGCAGTATAGTTTCGTTGTGTCCGGGAACCCCGGGAATTATGGAAGTCCATCCCCGGGATATGGAACAAACTGGTTCGATGCCGGCGCAACGATTTTTGCAAACTCGAATAGCCCAACAGAGGGCGCTGGTGGTGTGCGTTATCGGTGTATAGGTTTTACAGGTACCGGCAGTACGCCCTCATCTGGCACATCAACAAGTGTAACGCTTACCCTAAGGGGACCATCTACCATTCGGTGGAATTGGCGGACACAGTATTTTCTGGATATGGAAACAAACGCTGGAAGTTGTTCGCCTGGGGATGGGTGGTATGATGATGGGACAACAGTTAGGATTTCAGCGACACCGCCTACTGCTATTGATGGTGAGCGATTTTCCTGGATTGGATGGGCAGGAACTGGCGCAGGGAGTTATAGCGGGACATTAAATCCGGTTGAAATAACTATGGTAGGTCCCATTACCGAGACTGCAAGATGGCGTCACGAGTTCAGGCTTATTGTTGAGGCTGGCGAACACGGAAGCCCCAATCCACCTGCCGGGACGCACTGGTACGATGCGGGAACAGTTGTTTACGCTTCAAATGATAGCGTGATTCTTTTAACGCCGACGATGCGATGGGGTTGTACGGGTTGGAGTGGGACAGGTTCTGTTCCAGCCAGAGGGGATTCTTCCCGTGTTTCTTTCTCTATAAATGCCCCGTCCTCTATCACCTGGCAGTGGGGATTGGAGTATTATATTAGGTTAAGTTATGTTGGAACAGGTGGTGCAACAGTGACCCAGCGAGGAGAAGGGTGGCACGCAAGGTATACCTGGACGAGCGTTTATACTTCGCCATTTACTGTTTCAGGCACGGAAACCCTTTATTTTGCCGGTTGGACAACCGACCCGCCGGGTGGGCGTCTGCTCAACGATTATGCCAATTCAACCGATGTCTTTGTTGACACCTCAAGAATATTTATCGCACATTATGCCTCTGCTTTCACAGCCACAATAATTAAGAATCCTCGTCAGAGTTTCGGTGATATAATAGTTGATGGAACGCCATATCGGAATACTGATTCCATTTCTGTTAGATGGGCGTTTGGCTCCGTGCACACGATAAGTGTATCTCAGGTTGATTATGCGTCTGGCGATACGCTCCGCTATGTCTTTGACAACTGGTCTGATGGTGGCGGGATAACGCACAATATAGGACCTATTACACACGATTATGTTCTTATTGCCAATTACCATAAGGAGTACAAGTGTGTGGTCAGGAAGGAACCGCCAGAGGATGTTGGATGGCTGGGGGTTGATCGCGAACTTTACAATCATTCTGAGAGTGTGTATCAGGAGTTCTGGTGGGCACACAACTCAATCCATCTGCTTGAGGTTTCATCTGCCGACAGTATGATTGACCGCTATTACTTATTTGATCGTTGGTCTGATGGTGGTGCTGTAGTTCACTATACAGAACCAATCACAGCGCCAAAAGAATTTGTCGCTTACTACATCACAAAATTTAGATTTATTGTGCAAAAGGTTCCAGCTGAGCGATATGGCTGGATACTTATAAATGGCACGCAATATGACTCAACGAGTTCGGTTTACCTTTGGGCTAATCCAGGTGATACATTGAGGGTCGGGGTGAGCACCATTGATTTAGGTCCAGATACAATTTACTATTTCCGTGAGTGGTCGGATGGTGGCGATTCTATTCACACAGTTGGACCGATAACAGCACCGGTTAGCCTTAGTGCAACATACGCGCCTTACAGATACCAGCTTGCTATTTGTCTTAGTTCAAACAGGTGGAACATTGGTCGTATATCCTGCGGTGAGCGCGTGACTATGTCGCCTGGTGAGGAGATAAGGGTTACTAACTGCGGGAATTTTACTTATGACCTCGGGCTTCAGGTGACAGCGCCGGGTGAGATCTGGCAGGCGGGATATTTTAATGGTTTAAATACCTTTGTTTTGCGTGCCCGATTTGAGGAGGGCGAGTGCGGTTCGTTCAGACCGGCGCAGGACCTTGTGAAAATGTCAACCATTACCTGGGCGACGCCGACAATATTCGGTCCTGGTGGATATAATATCCCACCCTGCATTATGGGCGATTGCGATCAGAACCTTTGGCTCCAGTTTATCGCCCCAACGCAGTCTTCCAATTATTATCCACAGGTCATAAGGATGACAATCTCTGCAAGACCGCATCTTCCGTAGAATGTGAGCGAGATCGGGTTTAATCGTTTGCGCCTTAATATTGATGATACTATTGTTGCTTGCGCAACACCGCCAGGTAGGGGTGCGATTTCAATTGTGAGGCTTTCTGGACCGCGCGCAATAGAGATTGCGGAGCGGGTTTTTCGTGGCAGAAAAAGGGTAGGAGAGTTTAAGAGTCATACAGCGCATTTAGGGTGTATTTTTGACGGGGAATTAAGGTTTGAACGGGTGTTGCTTTTGTTGTTTCGTGCGCCTAATTCCTACACCGGAGAGGACATCGTTGAGTTCCACCTTCACGGTGGGAGGGTTGCTATTGATTGGCTTATTGAGATTCTCGTTAAAAATGGTGCACGACCTGCTGAGCCCGGGGAATTCACATTTAGGGCGCTTGTGAACGGCAAGATGGATTTGATTCAGGCAGAATCGATTGAGGAGATTATCAGTGCGCAAAGCAGGACCGCTCTTCTTTCTTCCGTTTCGAGGCTTGAGGGGAGATTATCTGAATGGGCAAGGCGGCTCAAAGAAAGGCTCTGGGATATTTACACAAGGCTTGAGGCAAGCATAAATTTCCCGGAGGATGAGATTGAATTTGATATTAGCGCTGTATACGAAGAGCTATCAAAGGTCCGGGAGGAATTAGAAACAATTTGTGCGAATTACGATAGAAATCGTTTTGTATTTGAGGGGGCAGAGATAGTTATTGCAGGTCCCAAGAATGCAGGAAAATCGAGCCTGTTTAACGCTATAGTTGGGGAAAATAGGGCAATAGTCTCGGATATTCCTGGAACTACGAGGGATATTGTTGAGGCTCATTTTGAACTGGATAATATTCCGGTTGTCCTTTACGATACGGCAGGGCTTGGAAAACCGTCCGATAAGCTTGACAGCGAGGGGCAAAAGAGGGCTTATGAAAAACTTTCTTCCGCTCATTTGATTTTGTTTGTCGTGGATGGCTCTGTGAAGGTCCAGAAGATAGAATTCAAGTTTCCAGCAAAGACAGTGCTTGTTGTGAATAAGATTGATCTTGGGGTTGCGAAGGAAAACGAAAAATTATTTGCCGAATACAGGACGATCAAGACCTCTGCGCTTCTCGGAACGGGGATAGATGAACTTCTCTTGTTTATTCGCAATTATTTGGCTGCAAACCATTGTGAACCGCCACTAATTGGCACAGCCCGTCAGCGCGAGACAATCCGTCACCTTAAAAATAATATTGAACGCGCAATGGGGTATCTGGAGACTCAGGCGGAGCTTTCAGCGGAAGAACTCAAAAGTGCAATTGAGAATCTCAGCGAACTTCTTGGCGAAACCCTAACTCCCGATTTGCTCGAAAGCATATTCAGCAGGTTTTGTATTGGCAAGTAAATGTTGCACAATTAAGTTCCAGAGGGTTTGTTTGTATTTCATTTAGCCTTTACCCGCATAGTTTATTTTCTTTGTCTTAATTTTATTTTTTATTTGACATTTTATTTTTTTGATTTAGTTTTTTACTAAAAAATGTTCTGAGTGCGAAAGGGCAATTATGAAAATTTTTACCAAATTTGTTTTGCTAAGCATTGTTTTTGTTATCGGGTTATCGGCTAATACATATTATGTTTCTCCATCGGGTGCGGATTCAAATCCGGGTTCGTTTGAGCGTCCGTGGGCAAGCCCGGGCTATGGTTCAAAACATATGGGCAGCGGTGACACATTGATAATCCTCCCGGGCGAATATATCTTATCCGTCTACTACGACGATATGATAACCCCACCCTCAGGAACAAGTGAGAATTGGACAATTGTTAAGGGTGAGGGTCCAGTGAAGCCCATTTTGAAAGGACGGGGGGACTCCGGGCTTGGGTTGCTTGCGGCGATTGATATTTCTGGGATGTCCTATATCAAGATTCAAAATATTGAGATTACAAGCTATATTGATAGCCCATATTCAGGTGGTCTTCGTGAGGGCATTGAGGCTGGAGGTTCAAGCGAGTTGGATGTTAGCGATATTGTGCTTGAGGATCTTGTTATTCACCACATTGAGGAAACCGCTATAAATGCGTCGGGCGATACGCGGAATGTGGTTATAAGAAGATGCAATTTCCATCACACAGGGGGGTCAATAATAAGTGCGCCCTCGGGCAGACACGATGGCTGGACGAATGTCGTTATAGATAGCTGTTATCTGGGCTATGCGGGGCATTTTTATGAGGGAAGAGAGCAGATTTCGCCATGGGAAAGACCCGATGGGTTCGGCATAGAACGATCGCGAGGTCCGATTGAGATAAAGAATACCCTCTCGGAGTTTAATATGGGTGATGGCATTGATTCCAAGTCTGAACGAACTTATATACACAATTGTATTGTGGCGAATAATTGGGGCGATGGCGTTAAGCTTTGGGGGGATTCGAGCAGGGTTGAAAATACCCTTATATATGGTGTTGGAGGTGGGGACCCAGCACCGAGCCCCTGGGTCTCGCTCGTTGTGGACTGTGATAAGCCAAACTCCTTTTTTGAATTTACAAATGTGACGGTGCATGATGGTTCGCCGTCTTGGCGATACCTTGCAACGATAGATTATGATACGCCTACACTTCCTGTAAGGGTTCGTATGCGAAATTGCATATTTCAAAGTACTGGCTCAAGGTTTTATTGTGCGCCGGGTGTTTCGCTTGAGGCAAAGAACAATCTTTTTTTCATCACAGGCGAGGAAATCCAGCTTGAGTGTGGCGGGCGCGAATATGATTCATTGAGTATATTGACATTCGGAACGAATAATAGATACGGCAATCCCGGATTTTTGCGCCCTTCTTGGGGGGAAGTTGGCGACTATCATCTTGCCCCATCTTCACCTGCCATAAATGCCGGGATAGAGGAGCCAGATATCCCACCATACGACCTTGAATACTTTCCTCGCCCCTTTGGAACGGCTTACGACATAGGATGCTATGAGTTTCATTCCGCAACGAATGTAGAGAGTCGGTCGAGCCCCGGTGTGCTTTTGGAACTCAACAATTTCCCGAATCCATTTAATACAGGTACGACGATAACCTTTTCTTTACCGCAAAGAACCCGCGCAAAACTTAAAATTTTTGATATTCTTGGGCGAGAGGTTAAGACGCTTGCGGATGCGGAGTTGGATTGTGGCGTGCACAACTTTTTCTTCTTGGACGAAGCTTTGCCGGGCGGGATTTATTTTTGCAGGCTTGAAACCCGGAATCTGAGCCTCACAAAAAGGTTGATACTAATAAAATAATTGGTGTTACAGTTTGTTCGCCGCTTTAATAATGAAAACTGGCAACTGAAAACTGATAAATCAGTCTAATCCGATTATCCTTTTTGCATTTCAAATTTACTGCTCGCTTGTGCTTATGAAAACTGTTTTTGACTTCCGGTTTTCGGTGCTCCTGAAATTATGCCCTTCAATTTAGCAAGAAGGGCTTTGCTTTCTTCCTCGGAGGCGGTCTCAACGATAATCCTCGTGATAGGCTCTGTATTAGATTGCCTTATATGTATCCAACCGCGCTCAAGCACCAACCGAATACCATCGACCCGGCTCACAGAAACCGGGTTGAAACTTCTTGTAATTTCTCCCTCAAATTCCTCAAACCTGAACTGGGGGAGCTTATCTTTTATCATAAATACCGCTGGGAAATCCTCGTTCTTTATCTGTGAGGGTTTTTTGGTTTTCTCTGTAAGGTAAGCAAGAATGAGGACAGTTGCAACTATAGCGTCGCGCCCGTAATGAATCTCCGGAAGGATTACACCCCCATTCCCCTCGCCACCGATAACACCGCCGTGCTCCTTAAGCCCCCTTGCAACATTTAACTCGCCTATTTTCGTGCGGTAGATCGGGACATTATATTTTTCGGCGATAAAATCCATCAGGGAGGATGTTGAAAGGTTGACAACAACAGGACCTCGATTTTTAGATAATAAGAAATCGGTGGCAAAGGCGAGCGTGAATTCCTCTGAAATTGGAACTCCATTTTCATCCACAAGCGCGAGCCTGTCAGCGTCTGGGTCAGTTGCAAGCCCAAGGATAGATTGAGTTTCGCGAACCTTATTACCGAGTTCCACGAGGGCATCGGGTATTGGCTCAGGCGAATGGGTAAAATTCCCGTTCGGTTCCTCGTTTATAAGAAAAACCTCGCACCCAAGGTCCCTGAGCAAACGCGGTATTACCACACAACCCGCACCATTGTTCCCATCATATACTACCCGTAAATGCTTTCTGTAAATGGCGTCGAGGTCCAAGTATGGTATAGATAGGACTTTCTCGATGTGAAAATGCGGTGTGTCGGAGAATTCAATTATCCTGCCAAACTCATTGTATTTTACACATGGTAAATCAGGCTTTTCCGAAAGCTCGATTATCTTTGAGAGTTCAGGTTCCTCTATCGCAACACCATCGGGACCAATTAACTTAATCCCGTTCCATTCGGGTGGGTTATGGCTTGCGGTAATGACAATCCCGCCGGAAGCCCTGAATTCCAGCGTCGCAAGTTCTACTGTCGGTGTGGGTGCAATACCAAGCTCAATAACATCAAGCCCCTCCGACAACAATACCCCGGAAGCGATTTTCTCAAATGCAGACCCCGATTGCCGTGTATCACGACCCAGAACCACACGACCGCCTCTTGTCCGCCCAAAAGCAGATACAATCCGACTCACAAGTTCAGTATCAAAATCCTCGCCGACCACGCCTCTTATCCCGGAAACGCTAATCTTGAGTTTCCCACTCATACCTTTAATAAAAAGTAAAAAAATACAAACGCAAGCGAAATTTATTTGCTCCCCAAAAGATTATTGACTTTTCTACTTTGAAGCCTTAAAATAATGTATGCATATAGTTTCGGTGGTTGGTGCTCGTCCGCAATTTGTCAAGTTATTTCCGATTTCCCGCCTGATTCGCGCGGCGGGATACAAGGAAACGATTATCCACACAGGGCAGCACTACGATAGAAATATGTCTGACCTATTTTTTGAGGAGTTGAAACTTTCGCAGCCGGAGTATAATCTTGGCGTTGGTTCGTCCTCGTTTTCCGGTCAGGTATCTAAAATGATTGTTCTGCTTGAGGAAGCATTTGCCGATCTAAAGCCCGATCTTGTATTAAACTATGGCGACACCAATACAACGCTTGCCACAGCCATAAGCGCTTCCCGTGCAGGAATAATGCAGGCGCATATTGAGGCGGGGTTGCGCTCCGGGGTGAAAAGTATGCCCGAGGAACAAAACAGGATTGTCGCTGATCACCTCTCAAATATCCTTTTCGCCCCAACACCTACCGCGGTTGAGAATCTGAAATCCGAGGGAATTACCGAGGATGTCCATCTTGTCGGGGATGTTATGGTTGACAGCCTCACAATTGCGTTACCCCTGGCACACCAGCGAAGCAAGATAATCTCAGCTCTCCGCATAAAACCTAAAGGATATTCCTTGCTGACAGTCCATCGCGCCGAAAACACTGAAAACCCCGAAACATTTCTTAACATATTTGAGGCAATCAGGGAAATCGGCGATATGGTGATTTTCCCCGTGCATCCACGATCGAAGAGGAGGATGAAACAGTGGGGCATATTTTCTAAGGTGCCCAAAAATCTGAAACTGATTGAGCCAGTAGGCTATCTCGATATGCTGGTGCTTGAGGAAAATGCTCGTGTGATAATGACCGATTCAGGTGGTATCCAAAAGGAGGCGCTCCTTGTTGGAACCCCATGCCTTACTCTTCGCACAGTTACCGAATGGGTTGAAACCATTGAGGTTGGAGCAAATATCCTTGTTGGAACCGATAAAACAAAGATGATTGAGGGCTACAACAAAATGAAGGGCAAAACCAATTTCCCCATCCCTGCTTGCTTCAGATTGCACGCAAGCGAACTAATTGTAGAGCATTTAATATCGCTCAAATCCAGACACCCAAAGTTCCAAAAAATGTAAATTCGGGATAGTTCCGATTATTTTAAAAGAAGGGCTTTTTTCGTGATATTTCCCTGGGGGCAAGAGAATCTCACAAGGTAGAGTCCGCTTGAGCAATCTTTGCCATGCTCATCTCTGCCATCCCACATAATTTTGTGGTATCCCGCCCCAATTCTCCCGCTATATAATGTCCTTACCCTTTTTCCGAGCATGTTATACACCTCAAGTCTGATATTCGCGTCAACAGGTATTTGCAGGTCAAATAGGGCATTAGCGTTAAATGGATTCGGTATTGCTCCAGAAATAGCGAATTTATCGGGCATTTGAGGTTTATCCTCCACATTGACAGTAGGGGCGAAGAAATAGACAGCAAGCCTATCAGCGGGTATGCCAAAGCCCGCGGGTTCGCCGAAAGAGTAATAAACGAGCCCGTCGCTGCCGGTGAGATTTTCAATCCCGACAAGCCCGAGCGGTATTGTATTGCTTATCCGTAAATACTGGATCGTTATATATGAACCCGGGCGCGAGTAGTCGAGGATTACTTCAAATGTTATGGCGCTATCAGGAAGATCGTAATTAACAACATCTTTCCACTCAACGATGAACCGTCGGCGCACAGGGTCGGCAAGGACAAAAACCTTGCTCGAACTGGTAACCACAAGGTCAATCCCCCAGGCAACTATGGTTCCATTTGGGCGCGCCGGATTAGGAATTGACATCCTGTAGGTTCCGGATGTTTCATCAGTAAGAAATGTTAGCCAGCCATTTGTGCATATCTTAACCGAGTCAAAAAGGGTTCCGTAGAAATTGAAACTTCCACCGATATATACCGGCTCCGAAATCTCATCGTCACCGGTAAGATCGAGGAGTGTCCCGCTTCCGCCCAATGCCGGGTCAAGTTCAACCCAATTGAAAAATGGTGCTATTGCGGAGTCTGAGTAGGAATCGACGAACCTGTATCCAGCGCTATCAGGACCGCCAAAGTGTGGGTCAAGGATTCGCAAAGTGAATGGGTCGCCCTCAGGAAAGACCGCGCGATTGCGAAGCGGAGAGTTATCAGTGGCAACAAAATAGTAGCGAATAACAGTCCCGACACTCATCATAGGGAGCGAATAGTAGTACATATCGCCACGGACGGAGTCGTGTGAAACAGCAGAATACGAGCCTGTGGTTGTCCAGTAGAGCGAGTCCGTCGCAATTGAGGAGGCATCAATTATTGAGGCATGAATAGTTATGCGTGAACCCGAGGGATACACGCCGCGCAATGGAATGTGCGAGATCACCGGTGGGAGTGTGTCAAGCCCGCTTGCACGGTAAAAAATTATGGAAAAGCGGGGGAACAGAAGATTACCGCCTGGATTCCCATTGCATTCGTAGGCAAGCCCCGCTGTCCCGCTCGCATTTTCTATCCCCACTGTCGCAGACCTACCCATAGTATAGTCGGGATAATTTGGTGTTTCGGTTGATTCGTAATTGAACCTGATACTCCCATTATGGGCAAGGACAAGCTCAAATGTGACATTATCTGTTGTTGAACTGTAGGGCAAAAAAGCATGATACCACACGATATGGAACGATGAGTCCTCAGGAACGGATTTAATGTAGACGCCACTTGCAGGGTTGCTAATAGTGTCCAGGTCCATATCGTCCCAGAATGGTGCAATAATCGCGTTAGGTTCGTTAGTAGCTGGCAGGAGGGTGTCATTCCAGAAAAATGAGCTCGTTATTGGCTGGAACGAGATAAACCCATTAGTTGAGATATAGATTGTGTCGTAATTTGAGCCGTAGAAACGGAACTGGAAAGGCAATTGGACCGGGATTCTCTCGTCATCGCCAACAAGAACCTTTGTCGCACCATCTATTGAGATTGGCGTATATGAGGGTCCCTCGGGGTCGTAGGAATCGCACCAGGCATAACCACCTGCATCAGGACCGCCCCGCGACATATGGCGAAAGAGGGTGGCAGAAACGCGAAGGCTGTCATTACTGCGCCTCATATCCACCGGGAGCCTTGTTTCCGCAAATATGGAAACACTACCAGGCGAACTTATTCTTATCATATTAAACTCAACATTAGCGGAATCGTAAGGCGCAAGGGAGAGTGTCTGTTCTCGATGGTAAAGCGAGGTTCCGGTAGAATCTAAAATATCAAGTATCACCGGGATGTCGGTCTCTATGCTTGTTCCACGATTCCTGACTTTCACCGAAATATCGAACGGGAAATTCACAAGTAGAACTGCTGGCAGATCAATAGAGCTGACCGCGACATCGTGCTCCAGGGGTGGCAGCACCTCAAACCTGATAACCGTTCCCGAATCAACCGCAGTCGTGTCGTAAGAGTACTGTAAGCCTGTTGTGCCCGAGGGGGATTCTATCCCTACTGAGGCGCTTCGCCCATTCGAGCTGACCGAATCGGAGGGGTTCCTTACTCGCAGATACTGGAACAGTATTGGATTATCGCCAAACTCGCGCTCTTCGACTATTACCTCGTAAGTAAAGGTATTAGTTAGCTCGTAATATGGAACGGATTGGTTGAAATAGATGATAACGAATTTTCTACCGGGGAAGCTTCCGACAGTTTTATAAAGCACCCTTCCGCCATTTGCCCAGTTTATAGCAGCATCTGTCCAGAGTGGTGCCATAAATCCGTTTGGCAGCGAAGGTGAAGGTATTGGTTCCCAGGAGTAGCTTCTTGCCCCATTCGGCGAAACGGCGATAAGCCCATTTGTTGAGACATAAAGGGTTTCGTATTCTCCACCGTAGAATCTGAACGGGAAAGGGAGCACTAATGCCTTTACGCTGTCGTCCCCGCTCAAAAGTAGCGTATCGGCGTTGGTTTCGTCAATCCATTCAAAGCTAATCCCCTCAGCACCATCGCGGAATATATATCCGTATTCATCGGGCCCGCCGCTTCGTCCAAATACCAGGGCGCTCAAAAACATTACCCACAATAAGGTCGCCCCTTTTTTCATTTTTCCTCCTTTTTTGTTTTTACATTTTACTCGTTCCGAGCGCAAAAGTCAAACGAAATTTTCGAAATCCGCGGTAAAAAATTTTTTTCCGATTCAACCTTTCGAAAAAATATTTTTTCCCCCTATAAAAATTTGTTATTTTTTTCCGTTAATAATAAATGAGGTTTCGTTTTAAAAGGCTTAAAATGGTGCAATCTTGGGGTATAAAAATTTTTTTAAAAAAACTTGACATAAGAATTTTTAAAATTAGAATTATAATAAGAGAAAAGATGTTCTTTAAATCAATCTGAAGAGGAGGCAAGATGAACTTGAGAAGGTTTACAGGTAGAGCAATAATGTTGTTAGTTGGGTTTGTGATATTTTCTGCGGTGCCATTTACAATCAATTATCAGGGGAAATTAACAAACCCAAGTGGAGTTGCAATAAACGATACATTATCAATGACATTCTGGTTATACGATACATCAACGGGTGGGGTTCCTTTGTGGCATGAGGTTCACGATACGGTTATTGTGGATATGGGGCTTTTCTCTGTAACGCTCGGCGAGCGCACACCGCTTAATACCCTTCCGTTTAACAAGCAATACTACCTTGAACTTCAAATTGGCTCGGAAACTGTCCTTCCACGGGAGAAGTTTAATGCTGCGCCGTATGCTATACGGTCAAACTATGCTGATGTTGCCGGGGAGGCAATAAGTTCACCTGCAAGGTTTATCCCCGAATATCCGCAGGCAAGCCTCTATGCGCCGGACACGCTCAACGCAAAGGTATATATCACAAGCGGCTATGACCAGTCAGCACGAAGGAACTACTACCATCTTGACGGGCTTGTGGGCTCGGATCAGGCTTTCAATATATCTTTCATCTGGGCTACCCCAAGAGGATTTACCGCCGCAGATTCCCTCTTCCTCTATTACAGGACAAGTTCAAATGATACCACAGCATCCTCTGTCAAACTCACCCTCATTGATTCTGGCGGGGATACTTTATATACAAGCCCGCTTTATGCCTCCACAAGCTGGGCAAATATAAGGGTTAGCTCGCTTTCGGGGCTTACTGCTGGCGAAAATCTCATCGCTATTATAAAACTCACCGCTGATGCTACCCAGTGGGTCAGAATCGGCGAGTTTGAGATATACTTCAGGTAATTATGCCTAACAAAAAGCTTATAATATGCTTTTCGCTTGTTTTTGTTGCGGGATTGCTTTATTCTGGCGCCTGTGCAAAACCTGAACCTTCACGCATTGTCTCCTTTGAGTTCTTCCCATCCTTTGTCCCCGAACTGAAATACAACCCCGAGTCCCGCCTCGGGAACTTAACCTTTAACTCCATTAGTTCTTCCTTCTCTGTCAATGCAGTATGCTTGAAGGAATATGCGACCCTGCCAAAAGGGATTTTTCCATCACAGGAAAGAAATCCTTACCCCGCTACAATCCTTATTTTGTCCTTTTATCCCGTTATTTGCGCATCCCATATCTACGCTTGCCAGCAAATTTCTCGACCAATCTTAAACTGCAGGGCGACTAACCCTCTCTCATCGATTTTCATAGCAAAAAATTATAATAAATCCCCGCCTGTCAGGACATCTTAAAAATTGGGGGAAAATATGTTCTTTATGTGTTCTTTTGAAACCCTAAAAAATGGAGGAACAAAAAATGAGACGCATAATATGGCTTGCAGTCACAATCGCAGTGGTTGCCGGAATAGTGGGGGTATCCACAATAACATACAGGAGTTCGGCAACCCTGCCTATGATTGGGCGCGCTATGATGCCTAATAGGGGTAGTTATCCCAACTACTACTTCGTTACCCTTGGCAACAAGGTGCGCGCCTATGACCTCACGAACAGGCTTAGTCCTGCACTCCTTGGTGAGGCTGAATATGCTTGGGCTGTCGGTCCGATTTCGGATATTTGGACAAAAGGCGGTGATAACACTTTCCAGCTGAGCGGGAAGTTTTATAGTGGGTCTTATAATTATCACACGGTATGGGGAAACGCAACCTCTTCGCCCGGACTTTGGACATGGGGCGACTATGCGTATTACATACCCAGCGGATTTGAAAGTTGGAGCATGACAACCGGAAATATATATGGTATGGCCGCATGGAGTTATAGATCTGGTAGTAGTTCTGGGAATTGGTGGGTAGCTTTACACGACTCAAGTTATGGATACTGCTATGTGGGGTGCTATAACGGCTCCGCATACTCTTATAACTATAACTCATTCCGCGGTCTTCCGTATCCGGGGAACTCAACGGAGTGCCAGATAAACAGTTACCACATGCCATATCCGACAGATATGTGCGGGAACGAGGGCAACTGGTGGGGTCCTGTTTATATCTGTGGCTACTTCAACAACAGCACGACAGCCGATACCGGATGGGTAAGAGGATATGCTTGTAACACAGGTAGTAATACTTATTCTATTAACTACTACGGCAGTCTTATTCTCATTCCAGGTGGCAGGGCATGGGGTATAAAGAGGTATGCTCGGGGTGCTGATGGCTATCTGTATCTTTTTGTCGCCGCAGGCAAGAAGGGTCTTCAGATATACAGGATAAACAGCGAGCCGGCGAACAGCAGCCCGGACTACAACACAACGACATCGGGTAGCTGGGCACCGACTGATGAGACAGCGCTTGACGCCCGGGATGTTTATGTTGGTAGCGACTATTTCGCGTTCCTTGTCAACTGGGGCACAACCAATAGTTCTCCGCTTGTTTACGCCCTTGATATAAGCAACTTCTCGAGCATAACGAAAATTGCGCAGGCAAACGGCAAGTATGGTCGCAAGATATGGGTTGATTCGGATAGATGGATAACCATAATCAGCGACCAGTTCGTGCCGCCATCACCGTGAGCCTGAGATAGGAAAGTGGGGGTAGGCGTTTAAGACGCTTACCCCCGGACTTAATATGATGTGATAAAGAAAGGGCTTTGTATGAGAAAGAGGGTTTTTGTATCGGTTATTTTACTGGCTCTTGGATCGTTATTATTGTTAGATATAATTCAAACGAGAACATTTGCCTTAAGCCCATTAACAATATACCCGACATTTTATACACAGCCTGATAGTGCTGCGCCGTATTATGTTGACTATGTGAGGCATATAGGAACATACACAACTGCCTGGGGCTGGGGAAGTGGACCACACCTTCTTGAGGTACGAGACACATTATATCTTCGCCCGGATTCCGCAACATTTGCCCGTTTTCTCTACTGGCGGGGTGGGAATTCCGCATCCGAGACGACCCAGGTAAATACCCCCCAGTGGAGCGTTAGCCCGCCAGATAATACTCATCCCTGGTATAAAGCCTATTTCACATATCTTGAGGCGACAAGACACATAATAGGCACGAACTCGTCGGGACGCAGTATAAATATTGATGATTCTACATATACCACAACTGTGGCGAAATATTTCATAAAAGGGACATTGCACACGCTGAACACGCAGGCAACGCAGGCGAATTCTGACAGTTCATACTTATATTTCTTCAATCACTGGATAGTCGGGGCAACCGAGAGCACTAACACTGCAATAACGATAAGCGCCGATTCAAGTTTCAACTGCACAGCGATATTTGACTCAATAGCGCTTTATACACACACCATAACGACTACACTGCGGAACTTTCAGGTGGTAGTTGATGGTAGCCCGGTGAATACGCCGATAACATTCAGATGGCGTTCGGGCTCGTCCCACACACTTTCTGCGCAGGATTCTATAATAAGCGAGGATGGGAGGATAATATTCAGGTTTGTCTGCTGGACTACGAGCCTTAACGACACATTCTGGAACCGGAATATAACGGTTGCGCCAGCGCAGATTGTGGATTATCAGGCTGTTTATTATTCGGATTATATTGGTGGGCTACCGAACATAATAGAGTATGAGTTTGCGACAACCGATGTTCCGACGCCGAGGTTGGTTGCGTTTGAATTTATGCAAAGGGTCTATGAGGTAACGATAAGGACATTCGGAGCCGACCGCCCATACTGGGTAGATTACCAGGGACCATTTTACGGGACGAATAGGTTTTTATGGGACAGGGGCACAACGCACAGGCTTGAGGCACAATCCTTTGTCCCTTGCGAGGATAGCACGGATTGCTTTATTCGTTTTCTTTACTGGGTCCGTGGTGGTCGCGATACTGTGACAACGCCTGTCTGGTTGACCTATGTTTCCGAAACAACTTATATTGACGCGCATTTTGAGGTTGTGCCAACATACCATTATGTAATAAACACCTCACCGGATGGCAGGCGATTTTATGTTGATGGTGTGGCGTATTCCTCCCCCGTTGACAGATACTGGTGGAGCGGTTCAAATCACACCATTTCGACAGATTCGGTTCAGGTCAACGGTCCCGACAGCCTTTTCATTTATTATTTTATTGGCTGGAAAATAGGTAACGATACAATTCGGACAGCAAGAACAACAATAACATCGAGCGGAAATTATACTGTTACAGCGCTTTTTGTGACAATCCCATTTTATCGTCATACGATAACGACTAGGCCGCGGGTGAGGCCTGTGTATGTGGATGGTAATATATTTATGCCGCCGCGGACGTATACCTGGGAGAGGGGAACGAGTCATATAATAGGGACGGATAGTATTCAGGTTGCGGCAGATTCGAGCGAGTATTACTATTTTGTGGGGTGGGAGTTAAGCGAGGGTGGCAGTGCGATAGATACGCTTCATACAAGGGAGATATCAGTTAGTCCGACGAGTGCGATTGATTATACGGGTATATTTGTAGTGTGGCCGTATTACAGGCATACGATTTCGACCTCGCCTGCGGTATTGCCGGTGCGTGTGGATGGGGTGGAAATAACGCCACCTGTGACATACAGGTGGCTTGATACGACGGCGCATGTGCTTGAGACGGACACGCTAATGGTTGGTAGTGATGGGAGGTTTTTGTATCATTTCTTATATTGGGTGAGCAGTTTGGGTGAGACATTGAGGTCGGATAGTGTGGTGGTGAGTCCAACGGGGGAGGTGAACTATACAGCGTATTATTGGGCGGAGTTTTGGGGAGCGGGACCTGCACTTGCGGAGTTTGAGTTTGGGACGGATATTGAGTTGCCGAGGTTAGCGGAGTTTGAGTTTGGGACGGATTTGGTGATGCCGAGGCTCGCTGTATTTGAGTTTACCACAGATATCGCCTTACCAAGATTGGTGGTTTTCGAATTCTCACCTCTTACCCCCACATATGTGGTTATGATTACGCTTTCACCTGACTCTATAACCTCCTATTATGTTGATGGTGCCGGACCATTCTATACGACCACCATTTATAGATGGATACCGGGAACAAGTCACACTGTTACTCTTTCCGATACTATAGTATTCAATACATGGCGATGGTTCTATAGATTCTACAACTGGACATCAGACAGAGGAGATTCGTTCCGCTCGCCGAGACTGTCAATCTTGATGCCATCTTACAATATCACATTCACAGGCAACTTTAACCTCTATCCAGTTGTCAAGCTGAGACATGGAAAGTGGTTTGCGCCTGATGGTTCCTATCGCGGATTTGACCTACCGTTAAGATAATTCGCGAATATCCGGAACAAAATCTTGTGAAAAAACTAAATTGATATTGTGCTAAAGTTTTGCCTTAATGGATATATACTGCAACTTACGAAATTAACCGGCGAACAGCTCAAACAATAAGGCAACAATTATTTTACTTATCTTCCACGCATCGTTTCATTAAACGTTCCCATTCCCTATCTACATTCTCCTGAATTCGCTTCACATCCTCATCCTTCAGATGCCTGAATCGTCCCTGTATTTTCAGATATTCAATAACCGGGGTTCCCTTTGGCTTTTTTGTGATTCGCCAGATATTACCGTTTTCGATTTCGAGAAGCGGGAAAACCTTGCACTCAACAGCAAGCCTGGCAACAGTAACGGCAAGCTCAGGTCTCATCTTCCACCCGGTCGGGCAACTTGCGTAGATATGGAAAAATCTTGTTCCTTTTATTGTCAGCGCCTTGTTCACTTTTTTTATCAGATCCTCGGGGTATGCAATGCTGGCTGTAGCAATATACGGGATTCTATGCGCGGCTATGATTGCAACGAGATCCTTTTTGGGGTCCTCTTTCGGATGTTTCTCTGGGGTTGTTGTTGTCCATGCCCCCCAGGGGGTCGCAGAACTTCGCTGGATGCCTGTATTCATATATGCTTCGTTGTCGTAGCAGACATAGATGATATTTTCGTTTCGTTCGCAGGCGCCAGACAATGCCTGAATGCCGATGTCAAATGTTCCGCCATCGCCAGCCCAGGCTATAACATGGGTATCCTTTTTCCCGAGCATATCAAGAGCTGCACGGATGCCTGAGGCAGTTATTGCGGCGGTTTCAAATGCGGTGTGGAAAAGTGGCACGCCGACCGCGCTATAAGGGAATGGACCATCAATAACCGACCAGCAGCAGGCAGGGAAATTTAGGATGACATTTTTGCCGGTGGCTTTAAGGAAATAGCGCATAGCAAGTGTTGCGCCGCATCCCTGGCAGGCGAGGTGCCCGGGGTTCATTATTTCTTGTTCGGGGATTGTGAGTTTCATAGAGTCTCCTTGTTTGATCTTATATCATTCATTTGTTATTAATAACATTTTTGAAACAGCGGTATAAGTATTTTTACCGAATGAAAATACTATTTCATCATTCTTTGATACATTTTCCTTATCAAAAAACTCATCAATTTTTTCGAACACAAGTTCAAAATTTCTTTTTAATTCCCAGCTTTTTTCTGGATTTTTTTTATCAAGTAAAACCACAAATAAGCGATTATCAGCTCCAAACCTTTGAGCACCTTGATTTTCATACATCCAAACTATTAAATTTGACGGATTGGAAATTACATCATTGGGATCATAACCACGGGGAATATAAGTCACTTTTAGGTCAAATGGTTGTCCATCAAAAAATAAATCTACTCCCTTAACATTCTTTATAGTTGGAATAACTCGTGAATGAGAACTTATATGTTCTTCAATTAAAACCGTTGTCCAATGATTAAACCAAGAACATATAACATAATTGGTAATATCATCATGAAGTTTAGCTTTAACATTATTTATTAAATCGTTAAACTTATAAAATTTTCTAACATATTCAGCTTGGATTTTTTGGTCTAATTGCCCTTGAATTACTCCCCATGAGAAAGTTTTAACTTTTAATAATTCATTTTTTAAATTATCATCTGAAATAAGTTTTCTTCTTTCGTTTATTTTTTGAAGATATAATTGTTTAATAAAATTATCAACTAAACCTTCATCAAATTCAATATTGATAAGTTTTTTTATAATTTCATACCCTGAATTTATATTACCAATATCAAAATTTTTTGCAAAAACTTTTAAATATGGTAATGGGATACAACTAAGTTTTAAATTTAAAACCTGTTTTTTACTTAATAATGGCATTTAACTTACCTCACCTTTTTTTGAATAGAATAATATATTCATGTTTAAATATATAAAACCCACCAACCAAAGCCCTATATCTCCATAACTCTCTTTGGTTTCTTTTACCTCGTGTTTCCTCAAAATTTTTAACTATGATACTTTTTAATGAATAACCTCGTTTTAAAATCTCATTCATGCAATAGAAACCTAACGGAATCCATTCACCTTTAGAATATTTATCACCTATAACTAGAGCAAAATATCTGTCTTTTTCTAAATAAGGAGTAAAATTATCAACAACTTCACCGAACATTTTCAAGAATTCATCCGTGTTTTTTGCATTGGATAAATCGTTTTTTTCTTTTGAAAATTTGATAATATCGTGATACGGTGGGTGCATTATTATGAGTTGTATTTTTTCAACCTTATGTTTGTTGAGGATATTTCTAATATCAATAATTCTGCTATCCCCTATTTCAACATCCGTTTTAACATTGAACCTGTTATATTCCTTTTCAATTAGTTCTTTCGCTTTTTCAGCCACCTCTTTATTCAATTCAATCCCTATTCCATTTCTTCCAAGTCGCCTGCATTCAATTAAGGTTGTCCCGCTGCCGAGAAATGGGTCAACAACCCAATCCCCTTTCTTAGTATATCGCAACAAGAGTTGATGAGGAATCTGCGGAATAAAGTTCCCCCAATACCAGCCAAGATGAGCACCAGTATTATCCCTTTTCTCCAATATCCACAGACTATCGGTTATTATATCTTCATATTCCTTCCACCGATATAGATTTATATCGTTGATTTTGTTCGTCTTTATTTTTTCAATCCCGACTTTCAGCCGTCTTGCATAATACCTCGCGCGCTCCAGTGTTTTGGCTTCCAATATCTGGTCGAGTTCTGAGATCAAAACATCCCTCCGCAATGAAACCGTTTCACCATCGGGATCAATATTTATAATCCCCGATCTATCCAATTTGGGCGAAAGAATAGCACTCTTTATTTCATATACTTTGCTTTTCAGGAGATTCAGTTCGGTTATCGTTTCCATTTCGCCGAATAGCCTTACAAAATTTGCTTTATTGAGTATTACAATTCCACCTGATGATGGTAAATATTCAAGTTCCCCCGAAAACAATTGTAAAAACTCCCGTTTGGTTTTCATTTTTTGAGAAGGCTCATTTCTTTCTCGCGCAAAAGCGCTGTTTACACTTTCACCCCCTTGAATATCGTCTCGCTTTCGGGCTTGTCGTGCTCCATCGTCTCCAAAAATATCTCCTCAATAAGCTCAGGCGTTATGTCCCGTCCACCAAGTCCTGCTATATAACCGAATATCGGCGGATGAAAATCCTGGTTATACAATGCGGATTTTACCTCCTGATAGAATATCCCCGAGTGCCCGAACGATATATTTCTATCCAAAACCGCGACCTTCTTTGCATTTCGCAGATGTTCAATCACCTTTTCAAACGGAAACGGTCTAAATACACGAATCCGAAGGTTTCCTACCTTCTTGCCCTCGGCACGGAGTTTGTCAACCGCCACGCGGGCAGTAGCAGCTGGTGTTCCTGATGAGACCAGTATTACATCCGCATCCTCTGTTTTGTACGGTTCAACAAGTCCGTAGTATCGCCCGAAGATTCGCTCATATTCGCGCCCCTCTTTTTCAATCAAATCCTTTGCTTTAACCATCGCTTGCTCAATCTGGTAGCGAAGCTCAAAGTACCAATCGGGACCAGTTAATCCGCCAAAAGCGTGAGGATTTTCAGGATCAAGCTTCCACTCGGGATTGTATGGGGGCAAAAATTTATCCACAAGTTCCTGTTCCGGAACATCAACCGGCTCTGATGTATGCGAAAGGAAAAACGCGTCAAGAACGATCATCGTCGGCAGAAGTACCTGTTCGCCCACCTTATATGCAAGAATAACAGAATCGAGCACCTCCTGATTGTCCTGGCAGTAAATCTGCATTACCCCTGTATCGCGTTGGGAGAGCGAATCGTTTTGCTCCGTCCAGATGGTCCAGGGAGGAGCCATAGCGCGGTTTATATTTCCGAGGACTACCGGGGTTCTTGCGCCAACCGCCCAGTGGAGTTCCTCGTGCATAAGAGCAAGCCCCTGAGCAGATGTTGCGGTAAATGCTCGCGCACCTGTCGCAGAGGCAGCTATACATGCAGCCATTGCGGAATGCTCGCTTTCCACCTTTATAAATTTTGCCGCAAGCCGACCATCTGCGCAGAATTCCGAAAGAAGTTCAACGACCTGTGTCTGCGGAGTAATTGGATATGCCGCTATAACCTGAACCCGAGAAAGCATTGCACCATACGAGAGCGCATGATTCCCCATAATAACCTCAATCATTTCTCCTCCTTCACAAGTTCTATGCATTCAACCGGACACTCTACCGCACACACACCGCACCCCTTGCAATAATTAAGGTCAATTACGGGTATCTCTTTGCCCGCATATTTCCCCTCGGGCTTCAATCCGATCTCCTCCGGCATCTTTATAAGAATCGAGGGTTCCGGGCAGTATTTCCAGCAAATCATACATCTGGTGCATTTTTCGTAATTGATAACCGGACGGACATTCCGCCAGTTACCCGTAAGATTAACCCTCATTGAACCAAGCGAGACAGCCATAGGGGGCATATCCTTTACCCCACGCCAGATGATCTTTTTTTCTTCGGGCATAGGTTCTCCTTATTATTTAAAACTGCTTTTGCCCTTCACAAAGGAGGCGCTTTCAGAGATCTCGAACCCCATTTGAACGCTTTTATGCGACATCACTACATTTTCACCGACTCGTACGCCTCCTGCGCTGCCTGTGCGTTTGCCTCAGGTTTCAGCGGCGAAAGTTCCTTTATTGTCTCAAGAAGAGTTTCCTGTTTAACGAGGTTCAATACACGATTCAAAGCGCCAAGGATTGCTGTATTTGTTATCGGTGCGGTTTTGGAACCAACCCCATTTTTCACCGCTATATCGGAAGCGTTAACGGTTGCTACTTTGTAATTTTCCACAAATTCCGAGAAGTCCTCGGGTGCCCTATCCGTATTGATTATAATCCATCCGCCGGGCTTCAAACCATCGGTAATATCGACGGCTCCAATGAGTGTTGGGTCGAGCACGACGATATGGTCGGGATGGTAAATGCGCGAGCGAAGCCAGACCTTTTCCCTGTCAACCCTCAAATACGCGACCACTGGCGCTCCTCGCCGTTCCACCCCGAACTCCGGGATTGCCTGCGCAAAATTGCCCTCTTTTGTAAGGGCTGTAGCAATTATCTTTGATGCCACAACCGCACCCTGTCCACCACGACCATGAATCCTTATTTCAAGCATCTATCCCCCTTTTTAAAATTACTTTATATATATCAGCTTAACCGTTTCCACCTGCCATCCAGCCCTCACACTCATAAAATATATACCGCTCGTTTTCGCGCTATCCCATTTTATTTTATATCTTCCCGGCGTCAGAAATCCGAGCGACCGGGCATCAATCTTTTGCCCTAAAAGATTATAGACCGTATAGTCCACCGGCATACCTGATGGAATGACAAGCTCAACATTCACAGCCGAATTAAACGGATTGGGATAAGCCATAATCTCAAGTGCTCGCGGGGTATTTTTTTCTTCCACACCCATAAACTCGTATCCCATCCAGCTGAGTATACGAGCCATCACATTCTTCGCAGGCGAATAATTCTCAATCTGCGAATTTATCGCCTCAAAACCGAAAGCAAGATAAACAACTTTATAATGATACACCGAGTCCTCATAGCGAATTCCCGCGTACCTGTCGGCGGTGTCGGTCATATATCTAAAGCAGGGGTAAGCGGAAATGCCCGGTCTTACGCCAGATGGAGAATCCTGGTTTCCTGCGCCATCTCCACCAATAATGTAAAATCGAAGGCTATCACCAATTGTGTCGCCAACAACCCCTTCCACTCGCATAAACCTTCTCCCAACATTGTCATCCGTATGCACAGCGTGAAGAATATCTGTGAAGAATATTGTGCTACCGATTTCATCGCCTATATTCTGCCCTGTTATAAGAAGTTGTTTGCCCGAGCGCAGGAAATTTGTAAGAAGCGTTTGCTCAAGGGGTAATACTGTCGAATCCCGCCTTGCACCAGTAAACCATATCACCGTCCTGTATTTGTTAAGTTCAGATTCTGAGATAATCGCTACAGTGGTCGAGTCCTTTGTTCGTTCATACAAATCGTAGACAATCTGTCCACGGTCTAAAACGCGGGTAAAAAACTTATTGTAAATGGTATCGCCTGAGGCGTTATATAAAAGTACAGCTGGTCGACCAATCATTATGAATGGGAGGTAGATATCGTTTGAGAAGCCCTCGGAAGAGCTCATAAGAAGGCGCAAGTAAAGCCTGTGAGCAGATGTGCCCGGGCGCACATAGAATCTTACAGGTGGCGTCTCAAGAGTATCCCCTGGCATAATCCTCGAGATAGAAACGACAGAATCGAGAAGAACAACTGTTGTGTCCTCTTCGGTGAATCTCACAGTAAGGCGGAGATTGTTCCCGGAATGCCAACCATCCTCGTTGCAAATCCTGAATGTAATTCTTCCGCTCTCTCCGGGGTCTATTCTGTTGTCGCCGTTCCCGCCAGGTTCCTCCTCAATCCTGTGCCCTAAGTAAATTATATTGGGCATAATCACCTGAGCTATCGCCTTATACGCATTGACCCTTCCGACACCAAGCTTACCACGAAGTGAATCGGGGTTGAGTGAATCTATATTATCAGCGGAGGAGAGGAGGCGATTCACGACCCAATCGCGCGAGGAATCGGGGAAATAGCTCCATATGAGGCGGGTAATTCCAGCAACGAGTGGCGCAGCAAACGATGTGCCATCAGCATTAGTGAACCCGCCACCAGGGGCAAGCATATACATTCTTTCGCCAGGCGCCATAATGTCAACATAGCTCCCATAATTTGAAAAATCAGATTTTTTGTCATCCGGATTTGTTGACCCCACTGCTATGACATTGGTGTAAGCAGCGGGATAATGCCGAGTTGAGGTGGTTTCGTTGCCCGCAGCTGCTATGATTATACAGCCCGCGTTCCATGCCTGGGTTATCATATCCCGCTCCTCAGGATCGCTCCGCGCGCTCCCGTAACTCAGGCTTATGATTTTTGCGCCCATATCAATAGCGTATCTCAAACATCTTAGCGTGGCGGTCGGCATATTGTAACCCATTGAATCCTGTGTGTAGTAGCCTGCGCGAAGGGCTATCGTTTTTCCGTTCCAGTTTGTTGATGCAAGACCAAAATTATTATCGGTGGCAGCAAGGAATAACCCAGTACAGGCTGTCCCATGCCCGTTGAGAACAAAATCCATAGGATCATTATCTATATTCATACCGTCCTCTCTTAGCGTGTCATAATTGTAAGCATTATATGCGCCTGTGACAAAATCATATCCGATAAGGTCATCAACAAGCCCATTGGAGTCGTCGTCAATAAAGTTCATATCGTCGGGGTCAAAAACAATGCCATCATGGTCAATGTCCTCGCCCGGGTTAACCCATACCACAGGGTTAATCTCGGGGTGGCGCCAATCAAGCCCGGAGTCAATCGCGGTTATAAGTTTATCCTCAGCCGCACCGGTTGTAAAATTCCAGGCTCGAGGAAGTTCGCACTTTGGAAGATACCACTGGGCGTAATACATAGGGTCATTGGGCGTGCGCTTAAGCGGGATTAGATACTCCGGGTGCGCATCTCTCACAGATGGCAAAGCCTCATACAGTTTGCTTACCTCAACAAGAGGCACAAATGTATCCGCAAAGAAAAATATGAAAGAATTTTTGAAAGCCGACCATTTTGATTTGTATTTCCCAAGAGGTCCTAAAAGCGGTTCATATCCCACTACACCGTAGTATTCATTTAAGGCGTCTATTTCCTTTATGCCCGTTTCTACGAATCCAGAAGCCCCCTTTTTAATTTTTACCTCGTATTCCGGCTTGACCGTGATGATCATCCTTCCAGGAATATATTCCTCCGCCATAAGCAAATAGCAGGTTGTAACAATGATTGTTCCCACTAACAACCTAAACATCACGCCTCCTTCTTGTTTTCGTTCCATAGCTTTTAAATATAAAGCTAATGCGCTAAAAAGTCAAACGATTAGAGGCAGAAAAGGAGGAGCGAATGGTTTGTTGTTCGTGCTGACCTTAAACTGAAATAAATAAGTTTGGCAATGATTGAGGATGCCTTTGCGTTATCTACTATTTCTGGGGGAAAGCGGTATTGTTTTGGTTTCTTTTTGCTATTTCATTTTCACTGCTCGCTCGCGAACCTCATAGGTTTTGTTCCCAAAGCGGGCTATCACACGATATATATATGTTCCGTTTGCAATTTCATCCCCATCCTCGTCTCGTCCATCCCAACTGACATAATTGTACCCAGCGCTTGCTGGAGCATAGCGAAACTCCTTGATAAACCTGCCCGAAAGCGTATAAACTTTAATTTTCACCTCGTGAACAGGATAAGAAAGCACATATGTAAAATCCGTTCTATCCCTGAACGGGTTGGGATAATTCACCACATTGTGAAGCGGATTCCCCTTACCGTACCATACCTCGGCTACACCGATATTGTTGTGTTCGTTTGATTCGCCAAAAGCAGAGTCGGGATCAATCATCACGAATATCCGCTGGAAATAAACATTTTCCTCGGTTGCGGTTCTGAAGATAAAAGAACCTGTGTAGACGCTATCAAAAACATTTAAGCGTGGGATAACGATATCCGAACCAATCTGACGGAGTTCGCCAGTAAGGTCCTCGTACCAGGCTCTAAGATGGACATTCTTAGCCTCGGCAATTCCTGTGTGATGCACCTTCGCCGTAATCGTAATTTCCTCGCCTCTGTTCGGGTTCCAGTCAGAAACGGAAAGATCCTCATTCCGAAGCATAAGATCAAGCGCGTATCTTATTGTATCATAATCAAAGGTCTTGTAGTGTTCTGGGTTATAGTCAGCGGTGAAGGTGTACATTATGTCAAGAGCCGTTCGTCCCTCCGGGTTTGGCACCCCAAGCTCAACCCAGCTAACCCGTCTCTCGCCGGGCAAGATATCACTAACACGCGGGAATGTCAAAGTATTTGTTGCGGTATCAAACGAAAAAGGATAAAGTGTGTCAGCCTGCAGAAGGGTTATTCCAGGCGCGATTTTGGCGCTCAATGATGGCGTTGTGGCAATGTCATTGCCCCTGTTTCTGAGAATTAGCCCGATTTTCATCCTGTTCTCGTTTTGCTCGAGTATGTAATAACCGTCACGCCCAACAGGGACCCCATTAACGCTAAGAACCTGCTTTGCAGAAACAAGAAAGCTCCCGCGCACATTGACACCAACTGCACCGGTTCCTGTCTCTCGGGGAATATCCTGATAATCTGAATATGAGATGCTTGCGCCATAATCAAGCGGAACACCTACCCCGGGCATCTTCGGTCTTGTCTCGACAAGCCCACAAAGCCAGAAAGATGTGTGGTCCGGATCAGGCGGAAATGTTGAATATGGAAGGTTTGCGGTTATGGTGCTATCGGTGTAAGTGAACGGGATTGGGGAATATGATCCAAAATCAGCAAGGTGCGGTTCGGTTGAACTCCAGCGGAAATCTGGTCCCAAAAGATGTGCAAGATCTGCGCGAAGAACATCCCGGAATTGCGATAGATGTGCTGTGCCAATCACGAAGCGCGGATTTGACACAACAACCCCATCCGGATTCCTTCTCACTATAGCAAACTTTGCCGACGGCACAGCTACGCCCCAAATGTGGTGGTCAGATGTTTCATCGTATCTTCTTGCCCTGCCCGAAATCTGGAATGGAATATCGTAAACCCCTTGAGGTAACAAGGGGTCGATTTTGAAGGTGAAGATATAATAGGCACGGCGAGAAGCAAGGATTTCTGGTATAGTCGCTGAGCCATCGGGATTTCCAATCCGCATCAATACCTCGCGTGCTGATGGATTAAATCGCCATCCCATACGGAATGTTCGGGGGTCGTCGCCCGGCACAAGCGGGCGAGGATAAACCGCATACCATAAAAATTCCTCCGTTGAGCCAAGCGAAAAGATACTTGGCGTTACCGTAACATCGTACCAATGCTCGTCGGTGTTATTGTTAACCTCAATTATCACCTGAAGAAATGCGCCGGTGGCTGTTTTGGGATAACCTGCATTCTCAAGGATTGAATCCCCCGTAGCCCAGGGTATAGCGGTAACTGTCATCGTATCGTATAGTGGGTCAATCCTTGCGTGTGAAAGATAATCCGGTTGAAGAAGCGAGCAGGGGTCTTTCCCGCCCGCGTGAGTTGTAAAAGCGGTCTGCCCTTGCCCAAAAGAGACAAGCCATGGATCAAAGAACTCGTCAAATGTGTGCGGTTCACCAGCATCCCAGATTGCAAATTTTATCATTGTTGTGTCGGGATGTAGCGATACGAGCGAGGGTTCCGCAGCGCGCGAGATATTTATGTTGTTCGCTATTGCGTAACCGCTTTGTGTATGGCTCCATATAACCCAGGGCGACCCGCCAAAGATCTCCTCACAAACAAGCCAGGTACCATCATTTATTTTTACCTCACCCTCTCGTCCGCGCCCTTTAAAGCGTGCCTTTACAGTAAAACTGACGCTCCCAAGTTTTTCAATATCATCATCCCCGATCGCGCCATCCTCCCCCATCCACCAGCCCACACCATAAAGCGATTCAGCCTCTTCTCCACTGCCCGGCGGAAAGACATCGTGCAAATACCCCGTCTCGCTCTCAAATCTATCCCCATAATCATCAAGCCAATCATCAATCCCATCCCGATTGTCATCGTCAAGCGCCGCGGGTATCAGAACCTGCGGTATGTATATTGACCAGTAGAACGGATATTCCCAGACCTCAACCTCACGCCTTAGTGTTGTATCAAGTAGGTCTACAGGGTGGTAATCGGGCACAATAGCTGCAATATTAAAGGAACCATCAGGATTTCGCGGGAGTTCAATGGAATATCCGCCAAATCCTTTCGGGATGTTATGGATGATATATCCGAAAACGCCATCGCCAACACCATCGCCATCAACATCCCTCGAGGCAAGTTTAATCCAGTACAGCGAGTATTCGGTTGAGGCTGTTATATGGAAGGTCAGATCAGCATCACCGTTGCCGGGAAGGTATGTGAGAAGTCGCCCGCTTGATGGGTCTCGTGCCTCGTAAGTCGTTGATATGTACTCAAATTGAAGGGGATTAGGCAGAGGGGTGTAGTAGGTATAACTTGTTCTGATCGGACAAATTTTTTCCTGCCCCCAAACAGTTTTGTAGTAAATATTGGCGTACAACGAACTGTCAGGAGTTGGGCTTGTCATTGTGGGGTCTTTCCCGCCAAGATTGAGCACACAAATATATTCCTCGCGAGGATATGGCACCCAGCCCATTTCAACATCCCCTCGGCGTAGCGCATACGAGGAATCCGCAAAGATGTAGCCTGTATAACTACCAGCGGTTTGGTATATGAGCCTTCTGAAAATGGGTCTCCCGCTTGCGTCGTGATTCATCCACCTCTGCCAGCCGGAATAATAGAATCCGCCACTATCTGGTCCGTCATAGCCGAGAGTATCAGGTGCGCCTATAGCCATTTTCACAAGGTCCGGTGGGTCAAGCCAGATCTCCCACGAGCATTTTGGGTCATACCATTGATAGCCCGGAATTGTGCCAAAATTCCAGACGACCCTGTAAGCGCGGATTTTATCGTCGGGATCCTCTATCTCGAATATGCCATCGCCGTTTATATCGGTCGGGCGAACGCCGTCACGGTCAATATCCTCGTACATATCGTTCCAGGGGTTAAGCCAGTAGATTTGTTCAAGCGTGATAGAATCGGGTGCTGGGTGAAAGGATTTTATGTCAAGCCAGGCATCGGGATTACCATCGCCGTTCATATCGTATTCAAGTTCGCCAGCATCAAGCCTTCCGTTCATATTTCTGTCCTCGCTTCCACGAAGTAGATCAACGAATGCTCCGCCGGGCGTTGTTACTATTGGTGTTCGTGCGCTTGGGTCTACCCATAACACAGGAATATCAAGCGGAACATACTGAACATACTTAGTCTCTAACGCGCTTGTCCGTTCCTTATTTTCCATAATCATAAATATTTTGAAAGGCTGGTAAAAATTGCCGAGGATGTTTTTCCAGTTCAGGTCCGTGTCGGCGACAATTCTCGCGTTAAAAAGGAAGTAGCACCACAAACTCCAGCGTCCATTGCCTCGCCTTGTAGATGTCACCGGGTCATCAAATGAGGTGTAGTTTGTTGAGGGCCTCATATAGACATCATAGTCAAGGTAACTATTTATATTGCTTGTTCGCGCATCTGAAAGTGGCGGGGTTTTAAGCCGGTAAACTATTCTGTATTCGGAATGGGCGTTTATCGTGGGTATAGTAAAAGTGAGCCGTGTTCCCTCCACAACCGGCTCTGGACCCTCGGGCGTATCAACATAATCAAAATATGATTTGAAATTCTCTTCAACAGTAACATTTCTCATAGGGCTTCCCCAAAGGTTCCTGACGCGAACCGTGATATTGAAAATCTGTTCGGCATCTGCAGGAAGAGCCATAGGCGCGATTTCGGATGGGACAAGTACATTTGTGAAAATTGAGCGTGCCACACTCACGCGTTCGCAGAAAGCCAGGAGCACAGCATTAGCCAGCCACTGCCATCCGCGCTGGTTTGGATGAGTCAAAGATTCTACTGCAGGTAAACCGGCGCAAAGGATAATCCTTCCGCCCAGAGCCGGGTCCCCTTCAAGGTATATGATCGCTGGTTTACCATTATCGCGCGGGTCCCCTGTTGCGGTGTAGCGAACAACGCTCGGCAATGTTCTTGCAAAGGTGGGCGCCGAAACAGTGTAAAGTTCGTTTATTGATACCATCCCAAGCGGATTTATAGCGTCAGTGACCTGAACCCGCGCATTCATACTATCGCTTATACCATCAATAACATCTGATAGGTTAACACTACCGGGAGGAATTATCCCATAAGCCTCAAGAAGATATGCGGCGTTTCCCTCGGTATAGATAGTTCCGCCGCGCGCAAGGAAGTTTCGCAAGGCGTCGCCCAATGTCGGGAAAAATTCCACTGTTGCGTGTATGTATTCGCTCGATGAGTCCCCCGATTCAAACGCGGGAATTATGAGCAATCTCACATTGGGCGAGATTGTCGGAAGCATTGAATCGACAATTTCCACTACCTCGCTTCCCCATCCGAAGCCGAGGATATTCCTGAAAAATTCCTCGAAATAGGGGAGTTCCCACGAGACTGTTTGCTCGTAGGGGTCAACGATTGAGCTTTTATAAACAGCGATTCCCGGATTCCCCATCCACCGTAGTGACCAGGAATTGCCAAGGGTTGATGGGTTAAAGGAGGAACTGTAAAGGGTTGTGAATGGTCTTGATGGCGAGAGTGTGTCGGGGTAAACGAAACCGTTGTAATGTCCCGAGATTAAAATTGGGAGCTCGCCAAATTGGTTAGCTAAACCTGTGTCGACATCTCCAAGCTTCACCCACAGGTCTTTGGACCGCCAGAATGCATAACGGTACGCCTCACGGATGTTTGTTTGCGTTGAGTCAAGCGGGATAATCGATACCCCAGCGTAGCCAGACGCACAAAAAAGCATAACGAAAAGAATCCCTCTTTTCATCTTATCCTCCCTTTTGTTATCGATTTGGGTTTTAATCCGCTCATATTTTAATCCCTTATGAAACTATTGAAACATACTCCCTGAATTCCTGAACCCCTCTTTTTGTTGTAAATCGTCCACAATGATCGTTCGTTTTGCCTTTGATTTTGCTTATTGTTTGCCCCTCACGAATATAATCTCAACCCTTCTATTTTTTGCTCGATTCTCCTCGTTTAAATTATCGGCGATTGGCTTGTCCTGCCCATAGCCTTTAGTCACAAGGCGGTATTGCTCTATTCCGAAGTTATTTTTAAGATATTGAGCAACAGCCTCTGCACGAGCAAGCGAGAGCTCGTAGTTGTTCTTGTAGCGCTTTTTGATGGGAACATTATCTGTGTGCCCGATGAGGATTACATAGTAGTTCTTGTTTTCTTTCAGGAATTTGCCGATTGCGTTTAGCGTGTCAAAATATTCAGGGCGAATTGAGGCATCCCCGGGCGAAAACCAGCAGGGAATAACCTGAACCCCATCAAGATTTTGGCTCTCTACTGTAACGGGTTCTGGTTTTGCGGGCGGTTGTGGCTGGCTTACGCGAATGGTTTCTTTTTCGCCCGAGATAGTCTGAATCTCCTCTTCTGGCTTTACCTTTTCTAACTTTTGCTCGGCTACCTGCGGGGGCAATTTTGATGTTGTAATCCCGCGACGCTCAAAGCTCGGGATATCAAACGAAAGCGAAACCCGATGCGTATTTCCGAGTTCGTAGCCAACAAAGGCATAGTCAAGTTCAAAATAACTTATTTTCAGCCCGGCACCAAGGGTTATATTTTTTCTTTCAAGCCCCGAGCGTATTGAGAGGAATTTCATAATCCAGGCCTCAACACCGATGCGCGGGTCAAAACTTACGCTACCGATATTCAGGGTTGAGCCCTGGCGTATATTGCTGAATTTCGTGTCAATGTCAATGGTAGTGTTTAGACGGGTTCTTATACGGTGAAGCACGAACCCCTTTGCGATGCCTGTTTTAACTGTAGGTGTCCGATTTTCCCAGTTTCCCGTTGACCAGTGAAGGTATGTCCCCGGAATGTCCTGCAGGGTAGCACCAAAGTAAAAATCGTTCCGAATTAAATGTGTAAGTCCAATATCAAATCCAAATCCGTACGCCTTATATCCGCCAATATTTTCATATATAATTTTGCTTCCTATTCCAATATTTGTGAGGTCACTTAATGGGTAAGCGAAACCGATATTCAAAAAATTCTTTGAATCGTTTTTCATTTCGACATCGTAAATCACCTGCTCGCCCGGATCCCAGACGCCGTTGCCCTCGCCTGTATCGCCAGTTGATGGTATATGGTCAATTCCCCAGTCAATAAAGCTCGCAGGCTTTGTGAACGGGATGCCCTCGCTTACAAGCATAACAAACCCAATTCCGAGAGCTGATTTGCCAAGTGGGTGACGATAATAGGCGGAATCGTATTTGTACCAATTATCGTAAAGTGCTGTATGCATAAGCGAAAGTTGCCGTGTCTGAACTTTAAGGATTCCAGCGGGGTTCCAGTAAGTAGCAGTAGCATCATCAGCAAGCGCGACAAACCCGCCGCCCATACCGAGCGCACGAGCCCCTACGCCGAAGTCAAGGTAATCCGCAACATATTTTCCGGCAAAAATATTCCCAATAAGCAAAAAAAGTAATAAAAACTTTTTCATTGAAACCTCCATCTTTGTTTAAAGTGTAATAATGCCGGAAGGAAAAGTCAATAGGGAGTTTATAAACCAGAAGAATGGGTAAATAAGCATCAGAGGGGATTGGCAATTAGAAATCTCGGTTTTGAGGAACTCGGGATTTGTGGCTTGTAGTTCGTTTTTCGCATTCGTTGTTTGTGGCTCGAAGATTGAATCTGTACAAGGAGGATAAGGGCGGGGGCACCTAATCGTCTGCTCGCTTAATCGCTACTATCTTATATTTGGAGTCTATAAACCACCTCTTAATTTTTCCCTTCCTGTTTTTCTTTACTTTTTGGAAATTTGCTGCATTATTTTTCTTTCGCAAGTTCAAGGAGTCTTTCCATATTTTGCCCCTTCACCTGCCAGGTAAGACATCGCACACTGCCCCCAAGAATGCAAATACCCGAGGCATCAATCGGGATAACCTGCTTGTGGGTATGCGATTGAACGATCTGGGCCACAACCGAATCATTAACCATATTGTACACCGGAAGGTAAATGTATCGTGCTGTCATAATGCCGTTGGCATAAATGCCGCAGGCAGATGGAAAGCCATTATATATTCTGCCGTCCCAGTCAGATGGTATCTCAATAATGCTTATATCAGGGAAGGCTGCGCGCAAAATACCCATTAGTTCCGAGCGAAAAGGCTCATCATACCTGCTGACACAGAGTTTATCTTTGTCTATCCACATAACCATACCGTCCGCATGACCTGTGACATCTCCGCTTTCGCAGGGGATAATCGCGAGTTGAGCAATGCAGGTCTTTTCCTTTATTTCCGATTCAATTTGTTCGCGAGAAAAAGAAGGGTTATCCTCAAGGACGCGTTGCGTTACGATTGCTTTGTCGCTTCCGTTGTAGACAAAATTCCCGCCATCAAGGATAATGTTCGACCTTGCACCATAGACAAGGTTTGTAGCCAAAAACCAGTTTTCAAAACTGTTATCAATCCAGTCAGCATCAGAACGAGGAAGGTAACGCGGTCTGTAGTCAAATTTTACGCATCTATCAGGAACGACTGGCGCAAAATCGCGAATCCAGATATCTGCTATATTCGCTTCAAGAAGGATGCTATCGGGTAGTTCTTGACGAAGATATGGCATAGTTGCTCGGTCGGCAAGGACTATGTTTTTGTCCTTGCCCAAAACCGTTTTCGCAAACGCAATGTCGTACGATATTATCGCGTCAAAATAGTCAGCATAGTAAGCATCATTTACTGATGGTGCTGATACCACAAGAAGTTCGTACTCGTGGGGTTGTTCCTGTGGTGGGGCTGGATTTATTCCTTTTTTGGAACAAGATCCCGAAAGCGCAAAGACGATTAACGCAAAGGGAATTATTTTAATCTCACCGGCAGTTTTTCTAAATATTGTCTGGAAAATCGGGTAACTCCTCGTATTTCGCTATTTCTTTTTCATCTCCTCTTTCATATAATGCTTGCACTTCTTCACCGCTTCTATGGGTTTATTTCCTCGAGAGGCTAAAACCCAGTTCCTGTTGAAGAGTTCGTTCCCGAAATCAATAATGCTGTGAATGAGGGTTGTGTCGTTTTGGTCGCGCACATAAGCAAGATAGTAAGCCATAATGAGACCCCGCGAAAAAAGAAAAGCACCCTTACCGCATAGTGTGCTTACCTCAACAAGTTCCTGCTGAGATTGGAACTTCTTGTCGCGCGGGAATCTCGGAACCGTTGTATCTGCTATCGCAAGTTGATAACCTATTATGTATCGGATTGTGTCCGGGGTGTAGCTGTCAAGCACCTTGATAAATTTTCTCAGGTTAGCAATCTGTATCGGGGTAGAATCGGATATGAATATCCCGCCCATAAGCGGAAGCGTCAGCGAATCGAACCTCGCATATGCAGAGGCATTAAGCCCATTTTTCAGCCCTGAAATAAAGCCCGCGAAATTGTTTGTCCCATTTTCCTCGCCCACACAAAGAGCCGTAAAATAAAAAATCATAATAAGCCATACCCATCTAAACATCTTTTCCTCTTTTCTGCGAGCCACACGCTGGCACGCAATTTGATATTTTGTGACAATGCCCTTTCTATTTATTATCCGCTATCCCCATTATTTATATGCTAATTGAGCGGTATCCATACACCACCAAAGCCACGCTTGCAGATATAAGGATAATTTAAGGAACAGGACGCATCGTTCCATTTTCCTGTTGGCGAGTAGTATATTTGGGCGCAATCCTCGTCACCGCTGTTGTTCGGTTCGCCTGTATTCCAGTTAGTATAGGTTACCGGGCTACCATCGGACCAGACCCAGGTTCCCTCAATAGCAATATCATTAAACCCAATCCAGGGGTTCCCATCACAGCCAAGGGTGGAGCAGAGCCAGTTATTGACATCGGAATTTGGGATGCTTACAAGGTCCCCGCCGTAGCTCTGACAGGCGCTTCGGGCATTGTCCCAGGTGGTCGTGGTTGTGAACTTCTTGTACTCGTAGGAACCGTAATTAGGCCAGCTGGGGTCATCGCCATAATACCTGCACACATAAACCTTATTGTCGGTGGAATTGAAATATATGTATCCATTGTGTGCGGAGTCGCAGGTGACAGGCGCTGTAGATGCAATTTCAAGCCTCATAGCGAGCATCTTTCTGTTGTTCATATTTATGTAGTCGGAGCCCTCGGATATTGCCGAGGAGACTATAGTATGAGTATCGGAAAATCGTGCAAGATAATTAGCGGTTCCTGCTCCGCCGATGCCCGAGACCGCGCCTGTGTCGGCGAAGGTTATGCGCCCATCTTCATCTACGGTAATTGTGGCATTGGGGTATGTGCCCGGATTAACCGTTGTTGACGCAAGTTCCCGTGGACCAATAGCGGATTCTTTTATATTGTATCCCTGGATCTCTGCGGAATCGATATCCACACCTTTTATTGCGCCATCCGCGATATGCCAGCTTCTTATGGCGTTTTCGGCGATTTGCGCAGAATCGATGCCCGAGGGTCGGACACGGAGTATGTCGCTCGAGATCTCAAGTGTGGCGTTATCAACATTCACATTATAACTTCCCTCGGAAAAAGAAAGCCCGTTGCCATCGAGGCTTGTCACATATTGCATATTTGTGGCGTCAAGCGGGTTTGAGGGTGGAGCGAGATTGGTAATGCTCTGGTTGTTCATATTGATGGAATATCCACCTGCAGAGTTTCCAACTGCGAGCACCTGCGAAAGGCTTTGCGGGACCCCACTTCCCCCGCCGCAGGTCCCGAGCGTGATGTTTATAACCCCGCCCTCGGTTTCCTCAAGCGTTGCACCACTTCCAGCGCTCAAAACTACCCTCCCTGTCCTTAATAGCCCGGGATTAGCCTCTGAACTTATCGCCTGAATGGATTTTTCCGCGTACATAGAACGAATCGCATAGGGTGAGGCTGTTAGCCTTTCTCGTGTGGGAAATGTCTCACCATTGACTGAGACCTCAAGGAAATACTGGCTTGAGAAATCCATCGTTGTAGGAAATGGATTAACGGTTCCGAGGATGACCGAAAATAATCCCTGAATAACCTCAACATTCCGTGTCTCGCTCCATATTGGTGTCCCACCCGTTTCCGTAGTATAGATGCTGAATGTCATACTTACTGTGTCCGTTATCCCGACCCCGGTTGAATCAAGAAGCTTCCCCTGGTAATTCAATATCCGTGGCACCGCTTGCACAAATATTGCCACAAGCATCACAAAAACCACCTTTTTTAACATAGCACCTCCTTTTTTGTTCATATAAAATTATAATAAAAATAAGTCTAATTGCAAGTTTTTTTAAAAAAACCTGTGAGGAAATTCGGTTTCAGTTTCATAATCAGAGCCGCTTATCCTTGACTTTTATCGGTTCGGCGTTTTATTTATATTGAAAGGAGCCAAAATGACCGAAATACTCCATTACAAAATACCTTATCCGCCAATTGTAGGATATCCGTTATTCTTGCTATTTCTGGTGCTTGTTTTTTACGCGGGTTATCTTGTTCTGAAAAGGGGATTGGTTCGCTGGGCACAGAGTACGAAAAGCGAATACGACGACATCGTTGTGAGGGTTATCTGCAAATATTATAAGTACATTGCATTTCTGGTTATACTTTATATTGCTGGCGAGGCGTTTCAAGTTACTCCCGAGTTGAGGCTAATAATAGAGAAGATTGTTATTGCGGGGCTTTTGATATTTGCGCTTGTGCTTGGGGCGAATTTGATTTTTCACTGGCTCGATAGAAAGGGCGAGGCACAACCTGAACTCTCGCGGATTAGCAGACCATTCAAAAATTTGCTCAGGGTGATTTTCTTTATTGTTGGTCTCCTTCTTATTTTAGATAATCTTGGATTTTCGCTAACCGCTTTGTGGACAACGCTCGGAATTGGCTCTGTCGCTGTTGCTCTTGCGCTTAAGGATACCCTTGCTAATTTCTTTGCCGGCGTTTACATAGTGATTGATCGCCCGATACTCCCCGAAGATTATGTAAAACTCGAAAATGGCGAGGAGGGATATGTGGAGGAGATCGGGTGGCGCTCAACAAGAATAAGAACGCTCACAAACAATATCGTTGTTATCCCGAATGCCAGACTGTCAGAATCAATAATAACGAACTATAACAGACCCGATCCATCTTTAACGATTACGATTCCGGTTACTGTGTCGATGAAAGAAGAACCATCAAGGGTTGAACGAATTCTCTTTGATGAGGTCTCAAGAGGGCTAAAGGAGATAGAGGGCGCGGTTAAGGATTTTCCGCCAATTGTGCGATTTAATCCTGGCATTGACGAGTACGGGCTGAGCTTCAAAATCTTTGTTAGAGTGAGAAACTTTATCGACCAATACCTTGTGGCACATGAACTTCGCAAAAGGATTTTTGACCGATTGAAAAACGAGAAAATTGAAATACCCTATCCAGTTCACACCGTTTACATTAAAGGGGAGAAAGATGAGCATATTTGACCATCTCCGAGAGAACGAACGATTGGCACTTTTTCTTGATTATGACGGCACGATGGTTCCGCTCAAGGGGTGGGAGCCTCATACCTCAAAGCCGGATAGGGAAATCCTTCATATTGTCAGGGAGCTTGTCAAACTTTCAAATGTTCAGTTTACGATAGTTACCGGGCGAAACTTCTCCGATATAAGGGAGTATTTTCCTGTAAAGGGGATATTTTTAGCAGCCTGTCATGGTGGGATAATTCGCGATAGGTCAAACAAGATATATTATCTTGTCCCCCCGAAGAGTATAAGGCAATCGGTTGTTATGGCGGAAAAGTTCATTAAATCTTTGATCTACCGCCAACGAGGATTTATTCTTGAGGACAAACTTGTCGGGTTTGCGGTTCACTATAGAAATGCCTATCCCGAGACCGTTGAAAGAGTAAAAGAGCGGTTCGGGGAGTTCTACGAATCGACGCTATCAAAAAGCGAGCTTGACTTATACGATTGGCGCGCAAGCATTGAATTGAAACATCGTGCCGTTTCAAAGGGCAAGGGGGTAAAGTATATCCTTGATAATTTTACCCCCTCCTATTATTTCCCGATTTTTGTGGGGGATGATATTAGCGACCGCGATGTTTACGAGTATATTTCTGATCGTGGGGCTTTTTATTTTGTTGGCGAGAATATCCGGGATGTTCAAGAAGTCCGCGAGTTTCTGAAAAAGGTCATTGATAGATTTCGTGGAACGCACAAATCGGGGTTGTCCGAAGAATAGATGAATAGTGCCGGAATAAAAATTTCTTGACTTATTGGCTTGATTTCCTAAAATTTAAATAAAAAGGTGGAAAATGGGGATATATACCACAGGCTCACCAAACGATATGAAAAACTGGCTTATGGAGCGAGCAAAATCATTGCTCCTTTCGGGTGCAATTATATATGAGCATACAAAAAATGCTGTACTCACAAAATGGCAAACTGAAAGACTTCAGCCATTGTTCCGTCAATTTTTCGCGAATATAACGCAGATTGTGGATTTTGCTTACGAAACGAAAAAGTGGCGCGAAGAGGTTGTAGAATTCATTATGCAAAACGGGGTAAAGGGGGTTGAGGCTTTTCTTTATCTACTTTCAAAAAACGAACCGCCGACCACGGAAAAACTCACTGAAGCGACCTGGGAAATCGCTTCAAAGGATATAAAGGAAATTAAAACGGTTCTTACTGATGGGTTTCTGATACTAAAGCGGAGTTTCAACGATATAATAATAGAGAGGTACGATTCTAAAGCCTCATTTATGGGGTCTATAGTGATGAATACGAGTTATGGAGCCAATTTCGAGAAGCGAGGTGGCATACAAGCCCAGCTTGAGGCTTTGAAGATAGTAAATGTGAAGGACAAGGAAAAAACGATGAGGATGTTCAAACAGGCGTACGAGTTTTTGCTCGGGAAGTTAAGCTGGGGGGTGCTTGTCAGGTTATCGGGTGAGTTTTCCCAATAAGTTGTGTTTTGAGCCACGCGTGCTAATTTTTTCTGTTTTTCTGGTAGTGTTTTTTGTTCCTTTGTCCTTTGCACAGAACCATCCCAACAGGGTTGTGATTGAAAGGATTACCAGCTTATCTTTTCACTACCCGATAAGGATGGGGATTATTGGCGACAACTATGGCATAAATTCAAATTTTATAAAGCTGCTTGAGAGAATATCCTTGCTTGACCCGCCTGTTGATTTTGTGGTGCACACAGGGGATTTCGCGCGTGGTGGTGGGGAGGATGGCTATACGGATTATCTTACCACAATTGATACTTTACCTTTTCCAATTATAACTGTCATTGGGAATCACGAACTTGATATTTCTGGTGGACTTGAAAGATATATAACATATTTTGGTTTGCCGGACTTCTATTTTGACTGGGGCGATTTCAGATTTATCGTTATGGAGGATTGTTACCCGAGCACAACCCCCGATAGGTTTGGCGACTATTCCGATTATTACATAAGCGAAGCCCAGCTTGATTGGCTTGATCGCCTTCTCCGTGATCGAGAACCTCGCTTCAAGTTAATTTTTATGCATATGCCACCTTTTATTGAGGGACATATTGGAGTTGCCTGTCTTGGCGGTTTCGGGCAGGAACCACAGCGGAGCGAGTCGGGAACAGACAGATTTACCGAGCTTTGCCGTGATTATCGGGTGCTTCTGGTTGGGCTTGGACATATACATGTTTACGATGTCTACCAGCCAAACAACGAGAGATATGGAAGCGTGATTTATCTTATTTCGGGGGGTGGTGGAGCTGAGCTTAGCCCATGGTTGTATCCGGCTCCTTATGGTGGTTCGTTTTTCCATTTCGTGCTGGTTGAACTTTTTGAGGATGGCGTTGTTTCCGGAAAGGTTTACAGGATGGAGGGAGACTCAGTTTTCTATGACCCCGCTTATGATTTCAGGTTCTCACAAACCTCTATTGATGAACAATTACTGATTTCCCGCAAGCCTATCATTGAAATATACCCCAATCCATCTAATATTTCATTTGTTGTGCGCATACAAGGGGGAAATATTGGGGGCAAAATTGACCTTATTGATATGACGGGTAAGACAGTTTTTTCGTATTTGTTGAGTGTGGACAAACTAAGGGAGATAAAGATTGATTGTATTGGGTTAAAATCCGGGCTTTATTTTTTGCGATTTACGGGAGATGGAGTTACTCGCATAAGAAAGGTGGTTGTGCTTAAGTGAATGTTTGGGCAGGATGCAGGGGCTTGAAGAGTGGGGGAATAGGGGTATGGTTTGTTTTCGGGGTAAAATTAATTAGAGGCAACTCATAGTTTTAAACAAAAAGGGAATTTATTAGTTAAACTGACTGACGAGGATTATATGATTTATAAACAGTTGGGTTTAACGATTTGATCCTTACTGGCAGGATAAGCTTCCTCTACCTTGTCTCCTTTCCCCTGAAAAATGAAGGGCGACCGGGGTGGACCAATCGCCCTTGTGACATATGGAGGCAAAAGATGAGAGAGAAAATTATTCTTTTGCTTTTTTTCTCAAACAGGCGGGGAGTTCAAAATCATCGGGAATGATATTCTTGAATGTGGCGTTAGCGTATGGGTTATCGTTTTTGGTGCCAACAGTTGGCGGTTCTACCTCAAAAGCTGATTTGCCCTCATTAGTTTTTGCGTCGGCTAAAATGGTTGAACTTTTTTCTCCGGGTTCAACTTGCGTGGATTCCACATCTGGAATTGAAAAGATTTTGGTTTCCTTTCTGGGTTGAGGCTGTTCGGCGCTTATAAACTTGAATTCGCGTTCCTTATCTTTCTTGATTCGTGAGTCAAACCCTGCGGCAATAATAGTGACGCGTACCTCGTCAGGCTCAAGGTTTTCGTCGTTAACAAGCCCTATAGAGAAGGATTCCTCGAATCCGGCACGGTCGCGAACGAAATTTGCTGCAGCATCAATTTCATAAAACGGATAATTTGGATTGGTTATGAAATTGACAAGCCCGCGCTTTGCACCCTCAATTGAGGTATCCTCAAGAAATGGGTTGTCGATCGCCGACTGAACAGCCTGCATAGCTGCATTTTCGCCCTTGCCAACACCAGTACCAATCAAAGCCTCTCCCCCGGACTCACGCATAACAGCATTAACATCAGCAAAATCCAGATTTATCACCCCTGTCTTTGTCAAAATCTCGTATACCCCCTCTACCTCATCCTGCAATTGCTTATTGGCAATCTCAAAGGTTTCGGCGACCGAGGTTTTGTTGTTTATTACGGAAAGAAGCTTTTGGTTGCGAACGATATGAAGGGTATCAACATATTCCCTGAGCTTTTCAACGCTATCCTCGGCGATCTCGTTTCTTTTTCGTCCCTCAACAGTAAAAGGCATTGTCACGATAGCCACAGTAAGTGCTCCGTTTTCTTTAGCCATCTGTGCGATAACAGGTGCTGCTCCGCTTCCGGTTCCGCCACCAAGACCCGCAACAACAAATACCATATGCGCCCCCCTAAGAATTTCCGCAACGAGTTCCTTATCGGACTCAATAGCCTTTCTGCCGAGCTCAGGATCCCCGCCTGCACCAAGCCCGTGTGTTACTGGTTCCCCGATGAGAATTTTCTGCGGGACATCGAGTTTGTCGAGAGCCTGCTTGTCGGTGTTTATGGCGTATAGTTCCACACCTTTAAGCCCTGTTCTCGCGCTTCTTGCAACGGCATTTCCACCTGCCCCTCCAACACCAACCACCACAATACGAATCATATCCGTGATCTCACGGACCATCTGGATGTCTGACATTTCCTCCTCCTTTCATTAGATTACTTTTAAAAAGAGCCTTTTTATATTTTCCCAGAGCGAGCTTTTCTTTTCTTTTTTGCTTGCAAAGAGTTTGTCCCTTTCGGCGGTTTTTCGCAAATATGAGATGAGGATTCCCAGCGCGGTGGCGTGAGCTGGCGAGCGTAGAAGTTCTGTTCCAAGCCCCTGAGCGGCAGGAATACCAATCCTTGTTGCAAGCCCCATTACTCGTTCTGTAAGCTCAACCATCCCGGGCATCTGGCAGCCACCCCCTGTCAGGACAACCCCGCCACTAAGCTTGCCCCAGTAAGGGGATTCTTTGAGGTGTGTGCGAATGATTGAGAGAAGTTCATCGAGCCGAGCCTCAATTACCTCGGCGAGGAGTTTTTCGGGAAGAAGACGGCTCTCACGACCGCCAAGTCCAAGAACCTCTATTTGCTTTTGTGTATCTACGATGCTTGCAAGGGCTTTGCCATAGTTAACCTTAATCTTTTCAGCCTCCTCCATTGGAAGGTGAAGGGCTGCGGAAATATCCCTTGTCACAAGTTCCCCGCCGTATCCGAGGACGCTCAAATCAATAAGCTTATTTTCGCGCCAAACCCCTATACTTGTTGTCTGTGCCCCCATATCAATGAGCATAACGCCAAGCTCTTTCTCTGCGGGTGTTAAAACAGCCTCTCCAGCAGCGATGATATTTACGATAAGGTTTTCAAGTTTCAGTTTGTTGCGTTCGATAAGCCTGCGAATATTCTTTAGTGATGGTGCAAATCCGAGGATGAGAAGGAGTTCGAGTTCCATTCGCGTGCCGAACATCCCGATTGGGTCCATAATCCCGCCCTGACCATCGATTATAAATTCCTGCACGGACGAATCCACAATCTCTGTATCGCTTGTAAGAGGAAGAGCTTGAGCCGCCTTGAAAGCGGATTCAAGTTCAAGCCTCGTAACCCCCTTTTCCTTATCCGCAATTGGCACAACCCCGCGACTCCTGTACGAGCGAAGATGATCACCACCTATACCAACAACAATGCTTCTCACGCGCATCTGTGCCATCTTCTCCGCATTATATATCGCCGTCCTCAGCGCCTCCTCCGCTTTTTCCATATTCATTATGCTGCCCCTTTGAACCGCTCCAGGTATGTGGGACTCGCCGACCCCAACAATATTCAGATTACCATCGGGGCTTGTTTCACCTATTAATACCAAAAATTTGCTACTGCCCAAATCTACTCCCGCTATTATATCTTCCATAAACTTTCTCCTTTCCCCTCGCGAAACCGCACAATAACCTGGGATTTATAACGAAGGTCAATATAATTTGGCTTTTTTGTTTCGTTCTGAAGTTCAGCTAATACTCGTTCAAGTCGGGCAAGCCTCCTATCAAAGTTCTCGTTGCCTATCTTAACTGAAATATCTTTGTCCTTGAGGAAAAATCCCATCCCGGATTTTTTATCCCAGTTAAACTCTGAAATCTGCTCGAATAAATGTGGATAATAGGTTTCCATTGTATCCAGGAGCGCGAAAAGGATTTTTTTGATTGTATCCGGGATGAATGTGTGTGGTTGCGGTTTTATTGTTATGCCTGTCAGAATCGGGAGATTGGGAATAGCACCTTTGATTTCGATGATTTCGCCCTCGTGAGTCACGCCCCAGAGCCCGTCGCTAACAAGGATAAGCGAGGGATGTTTGAGACCTATGTGGATTTGTATTTTTGAGGGCAGGCAGCGCTTGAGATCCACAGTCTCAATTTCCCTGTCCTGGAGAATGGATTTTTTGGCTTTCCTCAAATTCACGAGAAATATATTTTCGCCAGCCCTAATCCCGGAATCCTTTATAACAGAATCCCTTTTTTCAACATCATTGACATATATCTCCCTGATATCGAAATAGGGGGAGAACAGGCAGAAAATAGCACATCCGAGTATAAGCAACACCAAAACTGTGCCTATTAGTAGATATTTTTTCATTCTTCAAACTCTCCGAGAAGGATTATTTCCGGTTCAAGGTAAATCCCTGTTTTATCGCGAACAATTTTCTGGATCTTTCGCATAAGGAGGTAAATATCTCTTGCTGTTGCTCCTGGATGGGCGACAATGAAATTTGCGTGTTTGCTTGATACATAAGCCTCGCCAATCCGTTCGCCCTTAAGACCGAGTTGATCTATTATCTTTGCGGCGGGCATATCTGGCTCTGGATTTTTAAAGACGCACCCCGCGCTTCTTTCGCCTACCGGCTGGCTTTTGTGGCGCCTTGCGGAATATTCCGCTATGGCAGTTTTTATTTCGTCTGCTTTACCGGGCTGAAGTTCAAAAAGGGCTTTTGTGAAAATGATATCGTTGTGAACAAAGCCACGATATGTCCAGTCAGATTCTTTTGGTGTTATGGAGATACTTTCGCCGTTCTTTCTGAGCCCAACAATCCGCCTTACAAACTGGCTAATGGAGAATCCCCAGGCGCCGGCGTTCATTTTCAGTGCACCACCCACACTTCCGGGAATCCCGGTCAAAGCCTCAAAGCCCGTAAGCGAGCGCATAGAGGTCTGCTCAACGAGGTGCTGAAGAGGCACAGAGGAAGATGCCCATACAAGATTTGCCTCAAACGAGATTTCTTTGAAATCCTCGCCAAGGCTAATAACTGCACCATCAAACCCAGAATCGGACACAAGAATATTTGTTCCGCGCCCGAGCACGAAAAACGGTATTTGTTCGCGCGTGAAGAATTTAACAAGAAAGAGAAGATGGCTTTCTGAGGAGGGGGTTACGAAGATTGATGCTGGTCCGCCTACCCCAAAGGAGGTATATCGGGAAAGGCTAACATCCTTCTGGATCGCCTCCCCGAACCTTGATCTAAGCTCACGATAGACTTTGTCCAGATACCTTTCCATACCTTTCCTCAAGCATCTTAATAAGTTCCTCGCCGACCTTCCATATGTCGCCAGCGCCAAGGGTAATCACGATATCAGAAGGCTTAAGGACCTCATAAATCAGAGATGGGAGGAGCGCCAGGTCCTTTGAATAGTATACCTCTTTGTGTCCATATTCCTTTGCAGCATTAGCTACGAGTTCGCCAGTAATTCCCTCGATAGGCTCCTCACGCGCCGGATAGACATCGGTAACAAAAAGGATATCCGATTCAAGCAGGGATTTTCCGAGTTCCCGATAAAAAGCCCTGGTCCTTGAATAGAGGTGTGGCTGAAAAACCGCGATAATTCTTCGCCCCTTGTAGCCGAGTTTTGCCCCCTGAAGTGTTGCGCGAATCTCGGTGTAGTGATGCGCATAATCATCCACAACCATTATCCCACCAACTGTAGACTTAATCTGGAAACGTCTGTAAACCCCCTTGAATTTCTCAAGCGCTTTCTGTATAACATTGAATGGTATCCCGAGTTCAAGCCCAACAGAGACAGCAGCAAGGCAATTTCTGACATTGTGCAAACCGAGAAGTTTAACATCAATATCGCCGAGCTCCTCATCGTTGTGAACAACAGTGAAATGTGACCTATTTTCGGAGAAAGAGATCCTTATGGCGCGGATGTCAGCGGATGTTGCTATGCCGTAGGTGAAGATTCGTCTGTCCACCTCAGGTATAAGTTCCCTTACGACATTCTCGTCCGCGCAGGCAAAAACAGCGCCGTAAAAAGGTACCTTGTTCATAAATTCGAGAAAGGCTCGTTTGAGGAGTTCAAAGTCGTCGCTATAGCATTCAAGGTGTTCTGGTTCTATAGCGGTAACAACGGCGATGGTTGGTGCAAGGCGAAGGAATGAGCGGTCATATTCATCTGCCTCCGCTACAAGATATTTGCCTGTTCCGAGTTTAGCGTTTGCGCTGAGATTCACAACTCGCCCGCCGACAATAATTGTTGGGTCAAGCCCTGCCTCGGTAAGGACCTCGCCAATCAGGGATGTTGTTGTGCTCTTTCCATGGGTGCCAGCAACAGCAATCCCCTCTTTAAGGCGCATAAGCTCAGCAAGCATCTGTGCCCGGGGGATAATTGGTATTCCCTTTGCCGCAGCAAAAACAAGCTCGGGATTATCCCCCTTGACAGCAGAGGAAACCACAACGAGGTCGGGGTCACGGAGGTTAGATGGCGAGTGTCCATAAAATACCTTTATCCCCAACGATTCAAGTCGCTCCGTTGCCTCGCTTACCCTTAAATCTGACCCTGTAACCGTGTACCCCATATTGTGAATAATCTCCGCAAGCCCGCACATCCCTGTTCCGCCTATCCCTATGAAATGTATTGTCTTTACTTTTTTAAACATTTCGTCTCCTTTGAAAGACAAGATTTACTATGTGGTCAACGATAAAATCTGTCCCACCCTCTCTTGAAAGTTTTCTTGCCGCCCTTATCATCGAGTGGCGTTTTGGCTCGTTTGTGTAAATTTTTATTATCTCCCGAGCAAGTGTGGGGGCTGAGAGTTCATTCTCGGGTATAACGACAGCTGCGCCAGCGCGTTCAAAATATTGTGCATTTTTCTTCTGATGTCCTCCGGCACCCCTGTACGGGATCACGATTGAGGGGAGTCCCCAGCTTGCAACCTCAGAAAGTGTTAGCGCCCCAGCACGGCAGATCACAAGGTCAGAAACAGAGTAGACCTCGTTCATATTTTCAAAGAATGGTGCAAGATGAACCACCATCCTGAAATCTTCTCTCTGATTTTCTATCTCATCATAATTCGCGTATCCCGTTTGCCATATAATTTGAATATTATCCGGCAAAAGCGATGCCTTAACAATATCAAGGACCGCCCTGTTTATCGCCTTTGAGCCCTGGCTTCCCCCTGTGACGAGGATTGTAAAAAAGTCGTGGTGAAGGTTCATCTCGTTTATGATTTCATCCCGAACCTTTTCCGGGAGCCTCACAGTAACGGGATTTCCGCTAACAAACAGCTTTTTCCTGCTCCGCCAGAATATTCTTTTTTCGGTGCCGGGAAAGGCTGTATGTATTTCGCTTGCGAAAAAGGAAAGGCAAAGCGAGGCAAGCCCGGGCGAGACATTCTGAATATGAATGAGCGTCGGGATACCCAACAACTTTGCAGCAAGGATTGTGGGCACCGAGACATATCCGCCTGTCCCAACGACGACATTGGGATCGGTCCCGCGCACGACGCTTATTGCCTCGGATAGTGAGGATGGGAAGTTAGTAAGGAAATTCACCACCCTTTTGAGCCCGCCCCTGAAAGGGTGAGCCTTTATAGTGAGAAACGAAAAGCCTCGCTTGAGAACAAGCGCTCCTTCCATCCCGCTTTCGGTTCCAACGAAGTATATCGTTGAGCTGGGGTATCGCTCCTTAATTCGCTCGGCTATTGTCAACGCAGGAACTATATGTCCTGCTGTTCCGCCCGCTGCAAAAAGCGCTCTTATGCCTTTCTCATAAAGTGCCATTTTCTTCCCTGAAATTGTAAAATCCGGATTTACTTTCAAACAAAGGTTCATTCACCGGTTTTACAACCTTCCGACTTATATTAAGCAGTATCCCCACGCAAGACATATTTATGATGAGCGAGTTTCCGCCGAAGCTCAAAAAAGGCAGTGGAATACCGGTTGTCGGCATAAATTTTGTGGCAACCATAATGTTGAATGCTATGTAGACGAAGAAGAAAGCGGTAATGCCAAAAGCAAGATAAGTCCCGAAATGGTCCTTTGCTCGCACAGCAATTTTAATCCCGCGCAGTAAAAAGAGCGCAAAGACAAGAAGTATCAGTGTTGAGCCTGTAAGTCCAAACTCCTCAGCGATAATGGAAAATATGAAATCTGTATGAGCCTCGGGCAGAAAATTCTTCTGCTGGCTATTAGCAAAGCCTGCACCGAAAATTCCACCTGTTGAAATTGCTGCTATTGACTGGTCAACCTGGTATGTATCGCCACCTTTGCCCCAGTATGTCTTTAATCTTTCCATAGCGTATTCGGTTCGTTTTGAACCTGTGATAAGCACGAACATACCGAGAGTTCCAATAAGGACGAGCACAACAAGGTGTCTAAGTTTAACCTTGCCCACAAAAAGGATAAAAAGGGATCCCGAAAGGAGCGTCATTGCCATACCGTAGTTCGGCTGTAACGCAACCATAATAACAATGGCAACGACAACAACTATAAGTGGAACGAATCCGGACATAAAATCGTCCGCGTACTGACGGGCTTTCGCTAACTTGTCGGCAAGGAATATTATAAGCGAGAGCCTCGCGAGTTCTGAGGGCTGTAAAGCGCCGATTTTCCTGAATATTGTTTGCCCGGCACCACCAGAACTTATTATCCTCATCGCTACAAGTATAGCGAGGAGCACCATAGATACCGCGAGCGCTAATCCCGAATATTTCCGGAGTTTTTCGTAATCAATAATGTAGAACGCGAAAAACCCGATAGAGCCAATTGCCACACGGACAAGATGGCTCCTTGCGAACCACATAAAATCGCCGTTCAGTTTTTTCATAGCCAGTGCAGTGCTTGCATCAAAGATCATAAGCGTCCCAAGCCCAACAAGCGCAAGCATAAGGAATATTAACGATTTATCGGGTGCCCGTTTCATATTTGCTCTTCAGCTTTTGCACAATTTCTTTAAAAACCTTACCGCGATGTTCGAAGTTGTTGAACATATCAAAACTTGCGCAACCGGGGGAAAGAAGAACAACTTCGCCACTATTTGCCATCCTGTGAGCCTTTTCAACCGCGTCAAGCATATCGTTTGCAAATAGAATCTCTGTTGCACCATCCCACGATTCCCTCAGTTTATCCTTTGCTTTTCCTATGAGGATTGCGAGCCTCACTTTTTCTTCAACAAGTTTTTTCAGTGGAGTAAAGTCCGTGCCCTTATCAAGCCCGCCAGCAATAAGGATGATGGGTTCGGTGAACGATTGAAGCGCCCAGAAAAGGGAATCGGGATTCGTAGACTTTGAATCGTTGAAAAATTTGACGCCGTCGAGTTCGCGCACGAACTCGATTCTGTGCTCAATTCCGCTAAATCGCTTGAGCGTTTTCCTCACAGAATCAAGCGGAAGCCCGAACGGGATTGTGCTTGCAACAGCAGCACAGGCATTCCATTGATTGTGTGGACCCCGTAGAACGAGATCCTCAACTTTCAAAACCTCCGTTATATAGCCCTTGTTGTCAACAATCTTTATTGAACCATCATAGGCATAAACCCCATAAAGGTCAAATCGCTCCCTTGCGAACCATATTTGTTTTGCGGGGCATCTATCGGCATAAGCAAAAAGGTTCGGGTCATCACGACGAATCACAGAAAAGGAATTTTCATCCTGGTTCATCCAGATATTGAGTTTAGCCTCGTAGTATTTTTGGACACTGGGATAACGGTCAAGGTGGTCTGGTGTGAGATTGAGAATCACCGAGACATAAGGCGAAAAGCTCGCAATCCGTTCAAGCTGGAAACTTGAGAGTTCAAGCACAACAATATCATCCTCGCGAATGTTTTCAACGATCTGTGTAAAGGGTAGCCCGATATTCCCCGCAAGATGACTTCTCTTTCCCGAATCACGGAACAATTCGTATACAAGTGTGGCTGTAGTGCTTTTGCCGTTGGAACCGGTAACACCGATTATCTTGCCCTTGCAGAACCAGTATCCAAGTTCTATTTCGCTATATATGGGGATTGGGGAGTTTATTAGTTCACAAAGGAGATTATCTTTGCAGGGTACCCCAGGGCTCAATATAACGAAATCTGCCTCAAAGATTTTCCGTGTGTGCCCGCCGAATTCAAATTCTACACCGAGGGAGACGAGTTCGCTTGCTTTTGGTTCAAACTCGCCTCTGGGCTTAGCCTCACTAACAAAGACTTTCGCCCCGTTGCGCGCGAGAAGCTTTCCCGCACTATACCCGCTTCTTGAAAAGCCTATGACTGCTACCCTTTTATCCTTTAACTCTATCATCGCAGTTTAAAGGTTCCAAGCCCAAAGAGGGCAAAAAGTATCCCGACGATCCAAAACCTCACGACTATCTTTGGTTCAGCCATTCCATCGAGTTCGAAGGAATGGTGAATAGGCGCTATTTTGAAAACCCGTTTGCCGAAGCATCTGAACGAGATTATCTGAATAATCACGGTGAGGGTTTCGACGACAAAAACGCCGCCCAAAATGAAAAGCAAAAGTTCCTTTTTGAGAAGCACTGCCATACTGCTTATTGCGCCACCGATAGCAAGGGAGCCTGTATCCCCCAAAAATATTTGTGCAGGGTATGTATTATACCAGAGAAAACCCAGAATACCGCCTGTCAGTGCGGAGGCAAAAATTGATAGTTCGGATGCGCCCGGAAGATAGAAAATTGCAAGATAGTTTGCAAAATCGCGCCTGCCCGAAATGTACGAGACAGCGACAAAAACACCGGCAACAATAGCAGTAAGCCCCCCCGCAAGACCATCAAGACCATCTACTATGTTTATAGCATTTATTGTCCCGACAAGCACAACCGCAACCGCGGGGATATAAAATATCCCCAAATTTATTATCAGGTTTTTCAGAAACAGGCTTTCCGTTATTCCTCGCAGATTTTTTGATGGGGCGAGAAAATACAAGAAAAATCCGACCAAAAGCCCAAGAATAATTTGGAATATAAGTTTTTCGCGGATTAGAAGCCCATTGGAGATTTTTTTCACATCCTTGTAGTAATCGTCCACAAATCCGAGCGCACCGGAAGCAAGGGTGACGACCAGAGGAAGCCAAATATACCACGACTGTAAATTTGCCCACAGCAGGGTCGACACAACCACGCCGATTATGACAATAACCCCGCCCATAGTGGCTGTTCCCTTTTTGGCCTGGTGTGTGCTTGGAACATCAACCCTTATTTGTGAGGTTGCGCCAATCCGTCTGAAATACCTTATCACCAAAGGAGCAAAGATGAAACTTATCAAAAACGCTGTAACGAACGCTCCAGCAACTCTAAATGTGATATACCGGAAAAGGTTAAAAAGGATGAACCTCGATTTTAGAGGGGATAAAAGATGATAAAGCATAGCGCCTACTTTTTGATCTTGCTAAGGCTCGGGGTATGGGATTCTTTTACCATAACGATTTTTATCTCTATTTTGCCTAACTGATAGCCAATAAAAGGCGATGCCTCGGGTATGCAGTACAATTTCCCCTTCAGCATATCCGGGTTGAGTTCAATCCTTATTGATGGCAGTATGAGTTTTATGGAGAAACCGCCTGTGCTTGCGTGTTGGGGGGACTGTGCATTTGAGGTTGTTGCAAGAATTACAAGAAATAGGGTTAATGCAAAGATTTTTCTCATCTATATTACCTCCAGCAGTTTTGATACAATATTTTCCATTCTCATCTTTCGCGAGCCCTTAACAAGAATTGTGTCCCCGGGCGAGAATTGAAACTTGTGTAAGTGGGATAGGAATTCCTCTGGCGTCACAAAGTGCTCTGTATTTTTCAAGCCATTTTCTCTTGCGGACTGGTAAGATGCGGATGAGAAATTTCCGACAAAATATGCGCCATCAAGATTGAGTTCTGCGACAAGCCTGCCGATTTCCTTGTGCGCTACAGGGGTAAGTTCGCCGAGCTCAAGCATATCGCCGAGTATTGCAAAGCGCCGTTTAGATTTTAGCCCATAAAGCACAAGCAAAGCCTCACGAGTTGCAAGCGGGTTTGCGTTGTAGGTGTCATCTATGATTATTATGCCGTTCTTTTCATGCCTTACCATCCTGCCCTTGAGATTTTTGAATGAGGCGAAAACAGATTCAATATCGGAAATGGACGAGCCAAAGTGCCTGCCAACGCAATATGCTGGCAGAGCAGAATAAACCCAGAACCTTCCAAGCACAGGCATAAAGAACCGGTTTCCCTCAATCGTGAATCTTACACCGCTTGCGTCCCATTTTATATCTGATGCCTTTATGTCAACCTTATCAGTTGTTCCATAGGATATAATTTTTTTGCCCGTTTTTTGGGCTCGGGCAAGTAATATCTCGTAATCGCCGTTGACAAAAGCAATGCCAGAATCCTTTATCCCCTCAATCAGTTTGATTTTTTCGTTTAACACGCCCTCAACACTCTTTAGTCCCTCTGTGTGGACAGCCGAGATGGATGTTAGCACTGCAATCTCAGGCGAGGCAATTGCGACCAGTTTATCCATTTCGCCTTCACGGTTTATCCCGAGTTCAAGGACAGCAAAGCGAGCAGGTGCCTGTGCGTTGAGAATGGTTAGCGGTAATCCGATAAGATTATTGTAGCTTTCCGGTGAACTCACTACCGGAGCCATTTTGCTCAATATCCCCGTGATTAGTTCCTTTGTAGAGCTCTTCCCGACGGAACCTGAAATTGCCACAACGGGGAAATTGAACTCTGATCGGACTTTTTTTGCAAGGGCGCCAAGGGCTTCTAATGTGTCGTTCACAATGATGACCGGTTCAATTCCGGGAATATTTCGCGAGACCACACAGCAAATTGCTCCGGCTTTTATTGCATCCGCCACAAAATTATGCCCATCAAATCTTTCACCCTTAAGGGCGAAGAAAACCTGCCCGGGTTTTATGGTTCTTGAATCTGTGGAAACTCCACTGGCGAAGATTAGCGAGGCATCCTCAGGAATTAGCCTGCCCGACACAGTTTCTCTTAAAAAGCCCAGCGTAAAATGCTTCACCCCAAATACCCCCTTTTTCTCAGCCACTCCTCTACGACCTCTTTGTCATCGAAGTGGATTCGCATATTGCCAATTATCTGGTATGTTTCGTGCCCCTTACCCGCAATAACAACAGCATCGTCTGGCCTGGCTTCCTCAAGCGCTGTGAATATCGCTGTCTTTCTGTCACTTATTCTGATATATTTTTGCCCGCTATTTATCCCTGTGACAATTTGGTCAATGATGCTTTCTGGATCCTCGCTTCGCGGGTTGTCCGAGGTCACTATGACATAATCCGCGAGTTGTGCGGCGATTCTGCCCATTATTGGTCGCTTGGTTTTGTCCCTGTCGCCACCGCAGCCGAAAACAAGGATTAGCCTTTTTGGGTGTAGTTCTCTAATGGTCGTGATTATTGTCTGTAGTGCATCGGGTGTGTGAGCGTAGTCTATGAAAATATGAAATGGCTGATTCCCCTCTACTCGCTCAATCCTTCCCCGAATGCCTTTGGCATCTTCAAGCCCCTTCGCAATATTTTCGAGGCTTATCCCGAGAAGGTTGGCAATGCCTCCCGCAAGAACAGCATTATAGGCATTGAATCTGCCAAGTAAAGGTGTGCTAACTCGGACAGTACCCCGGGGTGTTCGAAGGGTAAATTGGCTTCCGGTAAGCGAAAAGTTCGTAGTTTCTATGAAATAGTCGGCGGAAGGGTCGTTTAGCGAGGCGGTGTATGAGCCAAACTCATCTCGTAGCCTTTTACCGTACGGATCGTCAATGTTGACAATTGACGGGGTTAATTTCCCGAGGCTTTCAAAGAGGATTCGCTTAGCGAGAAAGTAGCTTTCCATATCCTTATGAAAATCGAGGTGGTCCTGCGTGAGATTGGTGAAAACTGCGCCAGCCCAGGCAATCCCGTAAACCCGTTTGAGGAAAAGCCCATGGGATGAGGCTTCCATTGCAAGCGCCCTAACCCCCTTGTCGGCAAGTTTTCTCATAAGTTCAAATAAATCTTTCGATTCAGGTGTCGTATTTGCGAGTGGTTCGCAGGTATCCCCGTAGACGCACCCAAGTGTCCCGATAACAGCGCTTTTAATACCAGCCGCATTAAAGATTGACGCTACAAGATGAGTTATCGTGCTTTTGCCGTTAGTTCCCGTTACACCGATCACTTTCATCTCTTTGTCTGGCTCGCCGTAAAATCTGCGAGAAATTATTGCGAGAAACTCGCGCGCATCCTCAACAAGGATAAGGTTTTCAACCTCAATTGGGGTGGAAGATACAAAGGCTATAGCCCCCTTCCTTTTGGCTTCAGGTATAAACGAAAAACCATCAAAGTTCTCACCCCTTATAGCCACAAAGATATTGCCTGGCATAACACGGCGGGAGTCGTATGCAATGCCGGAAATTTCGACTTCCGGATCAAATGAACCACCTACAGGGAGATTGAGTATAAGTTCTTTCAGTTTCATATCATTCTGGGGAACATTGTAAAATGCAGTATGTTCTTTCGGTAAGAGGCGAGTTCGGTGGGGGGTCCTGATGCTTCACAACGCCGCTTCCTATAATTTTAAGTCCAATTCCATCCTTTGATAGCCTTTGGATAGCCTCGCGGATGGAAAGTCCTCTTAGGTCTGGCATAGTATTTCTGGTTGCGTTCGCTTGAGGTGTCCCGCCAAGCCTCAACAATACCGGTGAATTCTTTGCTACAGGGGTATTTGGTGGCGGAAGCTGTGAGATGACAAATGTTCCTTCGCCATCAAATTTTGGTTCTAATGTTAGCCATTTTAGCAATTTCTCTGCCTGCGTCCGATACATCATAACGACATCTGGCATTCGCAGGTCATCTTCCACGCTCGCTATATAACCGCTTGGGTGCACGGGAATGTATTCGTTTGATATTGCATTGATTTTCGTTATAAGTTGTCCTACATAAGGCGCGCAGGAAATTCCGCCGAACTGGTTAGCGTGGCTTGGCTCATCAACGAAGATTGCGCACACTACAGTTGGACTGTCAATAGGCGCAAGTCCGACGAAGCTTGCAAAAACCTTATCCGAATAGCGCCCGTTTATCGCCTTCTGTGCAGTACCGGTTTTACCACCAACCTCAATCCCTTTAACATCAGCAAGTGTCCCCGTCCCCCTTTTTACTACCTCCCGCAATATCTTTCTTATCCTTACAGCGGTTGTCTCCGAAGTAACCCTTGTGCCGTATAGTTTTATGAAACGGTCCGGGTTTTCATGAAGGTGTTTGCGTCTGTCAGGAACTATTTCCTTGTCGGTGTAATCCACAATCTTCTGGACTATATAAGGTCTTATTCTTATGCCGTTGTTTGCGATTGCGGCATATGCTGAGGCTATTTGAAGTGCTGTGGCAGTAAGGCCCTGCCCGAACGGGAAGTTCGCACGGGTACCTATTGACCATCTATGCGGTGGCGGTAGATTTCCACCATCCTCGCCTGGCAATTCCACTTCCGTTTTGGTGCCGAACCCAAAATTTTTCGCTATAATATAAAGGCTTTCCTTCGGTGCTGCCCACGATAAAAGCATCGTCCCGATATTGCTCGATTTTACTATGATATCCTCAACTGTAAGTTTGCCGTATGGATGAACATCCCTTATTTTGAGCCCCAATTTATTGTCAACATATTTCCCGTTATAGCAAAATATTGTGTCGGTTTCTTTGGCGAGGTTGCTTTCAAGGGCAAGCGCAAGCGTCACAATTTTGAAGACGCTTCCGGGCTCGAATGGGTCAACTATAGCACGATTCCTCTGATAATCGGCGGGAAACTTTTGATAATTATTTGGGTCAAATGTCGGGTAAGAACAGAGCGCGAGGATCTCGCCAGTTTGAGGTATAATTACTACCCCCATCCCATCTTTTCCGCCATTTTGTTCTACCGCTTCTTTTACGCATTCCTCTAACGCCTGCTGAACCCGTATATCAATAGTAAGGTAGATATTGCATCCCGGGATTGCAGGGGACCTTCCTATTTTGGTGAAGCCATTAGCATAGACAAATGCCTTTCCTGGTGTGCCCCTGAGCAGACTGTCGTATTTTGCTTCTAAGCCAGAAGGTGTGGGTCCATAAAAACCGATTATGTGCGCGCCTGTCTCTTTATAAGGATAAACCCTTTTGTATCCTTCTCGCCTCTCAATCCCATCTACCCTGTTTTCGACAAGCGCTTTCCATAGTTTTAAAGATACCTCTTTTGGAACATTATTGTCAATGTATGTGAAAGAATTTCTATTTTTGAGGAGTTCGAGCAAAAATCCGCGTGGACGGTTTAGGTAGTATGACAGGATTGAATCGGCGAGTTCGGGGTTATTGAGAAGTTGCGGTGCAACGGCGTAAGTATCAATCGGAACATCCTCGGCTAAAATCTCGCCATTTCGGTCGAGGATGAAGCCTCGCCTTGCAGGGATGATCGTCGTTTTTTTCTGCCACTTTGCAGCTTCGCTTTTGTAGTACGAATACTTTATGACCTGAAGATAAAATAAGCGGACCCAGAAAGCAAAAAATACTAAGCCCCAAATAACAAGCAGTGTAAGTATCCTTTTGTAGCTTTTTTCGGTCGTCATAAAGGTTATCTTGTGGCTCTAAGATTTTGGTTAGAGTTTTTAGCCAGAAGTATGTTTTGAATTCGCCCTAAGAGTGTCAAGCGGTCGGGATTTGTGTGCGCGGGTTGTATATCGTTAAGGACAACATAAGACGACGGCGGTGCCTGGTTGAGCCCTAATTTTTTGCTGAAGATTTCGAGACGGGCATTTGAGGTGAGTTCTTTGAGCTGGCTTTCAAGTTGCGAGGTTTTGACCTTTTCGCACATTAGTATATCCGAGTAGTTGCTTATCTGGAGTTCAAGGTACGCGATATAGGATTTTTCCCATAGGTATGCAAAAGCAAGTGCCCAGATGACGAGATAGGGTAAAAGTGGGCGAAGGTAGACGAGGCTCTTTTTGGTAAGAGTCCTAAGCGAACTCATATATTTCATCTACTGCCCTCCTTTATTCTCTCGGCGACCCTGAATCTTGCGGAGCGAGCCCTGCGATTGCTTGCGATTTCCTCATCTTTCGGTTTTAAGGGATGCTTTGTCAGGATTTTGAGTACTCGTTTTGCGTTGCAGGTGCAAACGGGAAGGCTCGGTGGGCAGATGCAGGTTGATGAGTATTTTCTGAAGATATCCTTTGTTATCCTATCCTCAAGGGAGTGATAAGCAATAACCCCGATTCTTCCCTTTTCGCGAAGCGCGTTGATCGCGATTTCCAGGCCTTGTCGTAGTTCGTTGAGTTCATCGTTGACAGCGATCCGTAAAGCCTGAAATATTCTTGCAAGGGTTTTTATCTTATTGATTTCGGGAACAGCGTTCCTGATTATATAAGATAGTTCGCCAGTTCGGGTTATCGGGTGTTTTGTCCGTGCCTTAACGATTTCCTTTGCTATTTTCCGCGAGTGGCGTTCCTCACCGTACTGGAGAAATATTTTTTCAAGCTCGGACTCGGTATAGGTATTCACAATATCGTATGCGGAGAGTTTGGAAAGCCCCATCCGCATATCAAGAGGACCATCGGTTGTGTAGCTGAAACCTCGTTTAGGGTTTTCAATTTGATAAAGAGAAGCGCCGAGGTCAAAGAAAAAGGCGTCAACAGAACTGACCCCGGCTTCCTCAAAAACCTGGGGAAGTTCACTAAATTTAGCCTGGTAAAGTTTTACTCGGTTGGGGAATTTACTTTCAAGTCGTTTTTTTGCAAACAGAACGGCGTCTAAATCACGGTCTATTCCGATCAATATAGCATCTTTATTTGCGCGTTCAAGCATAGCCTCGGCATGCCCTCCACTGCCAAGCGTTGCGTCAACAAAAACAGTGAAGTTCTGAAGCACCATAAACTCCAGAACCTCGTTGATTAGTACTGGAATGTGAAAGAACAAATCAGTCTCCGCTTGTCTGAATAGGCGGCTCGACAGGTTTATTGTTTTTCCCGACCCTCTCTAAGGCATCAAGAAATTCGTTCGCCATCTCGTTCCAGTCAAGATTCAGTTTTTGCTTGCGAAGCTCAAATGTTTCAGCATCCCAGATCTCAATCCAGTTGCCCATCCCGACAAATATTACCTCGCCCTCTTTCTTGATGCCCGCGCTTTCAAGGTATCCTGGCGGTATAAGAATTCTCCCCTGATTATCAAGAACTACTTCCAAATTTGCGGAAAGATAGTATCTTTTGTACTCTCGCCTTTTTTCAGGGTCGTTCGGGAATGGGGTGCATTCCTGTTCATACTGCTCAAAACGGTCCTGGGTGGTCAGAATAAGCGAGCCAGTGGGACCCAAAAGAAGGATGAAATGGTCATAACTCTTGTTGTTATCAATCTTGCGAAGCTTCTGCGGGACAAAAACCCTGTTTTTGCTATCTACCTGATGTCGGTATTGTCCGGTGAACATCCTTCACCCCTACCATTTAACCACTTTGCTCCACTTTTCACCACCTCATTAATTATAAGTTTGGCATTACATTTCTGTCAATAGTTTTTTAAAGAATTTTTTCTTTTTTTCTCCCTCGCTAAATTTTTTAAAATTTTATTTATCGCTTTGTATTTCAATTTGTTATGGAAAATATATAATAAATTAAGCAAAACGATCCCGAATTTTTACAGACGAATTTTACCAAATAGATATCAGTTTTTTCTTTAGTTGGGGTTTCAGGGTTGAGGTTTATTGTCCACTATATAGCGGTAACCCTTTCTCCTGTTTCTTTTTCGTGTTCCCTTATTATATTTATTATTGTGAGAGTGTGTGTCAGGGCCTGGTTTTTTATAGCCTTCTTTCTTTATGCGGCAAGGATTTCTGATATTGAATTTGTTGGCGAATTTAAATTTCCGAAAAGCTTGCTTATTCGTGGGCTCGGGGTAAAAAATGGTTCGGTATTCAATGAGTCCGCAATCCGGCTATCTCTTGATTCCCTTCGCCAGTTCCTCGAGTCAAAAGGCGCATTACTGGCAACTGTGGATTCCGCAAATTATCTTTATTCGCAGGATTCGTCCCGTGTTTCAATAAGGATTTACGGGAACTCCGGCACAATATTCAAATTAGGACAGGTTACCTACAAGGGTGTTGAGGGTAAGGATTCTGTTGAGATATACAAACAATCCTCAAGCCTTATCGGCAAGGATTTTACCTCCGAACTTCGCGAAAATCTTATGACCCTGCCGCTTAATGTGCTTGCCTCAAATGGATACCCCTTTGTGCGAACGAGGATTGCAGATTTTAGCCTGAGCGAGGAGAGGATCAATCTTGTTATTGAGGTTGTTCCGGGTCCGCTTGTTGTGCTACAGGGGCTCAGGCTTGCGGGCAATCCCAAAACGCGCGTGTCATTTTTTGAGCGGAAAAGCGGTATCTGCTTCCCGAGCGCCTTCTCGCAAAAAAAGATGCAAAGGATGTTGGGTTTCATAATGGGGCTTGAGTATATCAGACTTGAGGGCAATTACAGCCTTGTTGAGGATGCAGATGGACGCTGGTGGGTTCTCCTGAAAATAACCGAGCGGAATAATAACGCATTGTCTGGCGCTATTTCTTATCTCCCCGAACCGGGGAATAATAGGCTTGCTGGCACATTTAATTTTAGGGCGCAAAACCTTTTCGGCACCGGGAGAGGGCTTGAATTAGACTACCTTGGCGATGAGAACAGGATTCACCGCTTCAGGCTTATCTATAAGGAGCCATTCCTGTGGCACTTTGAGGGCGAACTCAAAACAGAGCTCGAAAGACGCATAAAAAGCTACAGTAAAGATTTTTTTGAAATAGCTCTTACATACCCGGTGCACCCGAGTCTGAAAATCGGGGGAAGGTTCGGTTTTGCTTATGTCAATCCTGATTCGCACGGTTTGTTTGTCAACAGGATTCCCGAGACGAAGGAATACAGGAATTCCTTTGTGGTCGGGTTTGAGAATTTCGATTTGCCTTATAATCCAGGCAAGGGGTTTGGTGTTTCAACCGAGGCGGGCGCAGTAAAGACTTACAGGGGGAGGCTTGCAGAGGCAAATGCGGGTTTACCCTCGCAGAGCTGGGCAGGGGAGTTTAAGTTTGGGTTTAATATAGCTGTGCCTTTGGAGATGATGGTTTTTATGATTGGTTCGAATTATGAGGGCAGATGGAAAAAGGGAAGTAAATTTGCTCTCCCAGAGCTTTTTTCGATTGGTGGTGCAAAAACCCTCCGCGGGTATCGCGAAGAGGAATTCTCCGGAAGCGAGATTCTTACAGGTCGCTTTGAACTAAAATTGAGGATTGTTGAAACAGGGAAAATATTTTTGTTCAGCGATATGGGCTGGTACAGGAATGAGGGGCACTGGTCCTCTATAAAGTTGGGCTACGGTTTGGGATTCAGAATACCATCAAGAATCGGCGGGATTGAGATTGCTTACGCTTTAACACCTAACCGCCCAATCGCACGCGGGGTAGTTCATACCGTTCTTTATTCGGGGTTCTAAATTCACGCCCGCAAATTAGGCTATGAGTTTTCGGTTTATTCCTTATCCGGGAAACCGATTTTTTTCCCGCAAGCTATTTTCTGCTTTACTTTTGCCCCGATAGAGCCTTTACCAAAGCCTCGGCAAATGCGGCTGCGGATTCAGGTCCGTTTGCTGTTATCAAACTGCCATCAATTGCAACAGCTGTTTCCTGATACTTTGCGCCCTTGCTTTCGAGTTCCCCTTTTGCGCTTGAAAAGCAGGTTGAAACTTTATCCTTAAGCAAGCCCGCACGAGCAAGAATAACGGGGGCAAGGCATATTGCACCTGTTACCTTCCCGCTCAAAACCGCTTCTTTCGCTATCCTTTGAGCATCAGGATTATCGTACAGTGCAGGGGTCCCGGGACCGCCCACAAAAACAATCGCATCAAAATCCCCAGCCTTAACATCCTTGAGAAGTTTATCAACCTTAGCCTTTGTGCCCATAGCCCCTTTAGCCTCGCCCTCAACAGTTGAAGCGGTTATTATCTCCGCACCGTTCTTGATCAACAACTCCTTCGGCACAAGATATTCCTCATCCCTGAAATCCTTAGCCGCAACAATCATCAACACCCTCTTCCCATTAAGCGGACGATTAATCTCCGTAACTGCAAGTGCCGGTGTCTCCTGTTTTCCTGCCTGCTTTTCCCCCTTCTTGCATCCCGCGATCGCCAGTACCGCAAGCGCAAGGATAATAAACCTTTTCATACCCCTCCTTTCTTTGCCTATATTTTGTGTTGCATCTTCAGCCCCGTATATGCCCCACCTAACATCATCAATATAATAACCCAGAGCCTCAAAAAGTAAAGTCCTTTTTTGGGGCGAGAAAAATAAATTATGCTCATTGCCGGCACGCCTGCTGTCCAGAGCCTTTCCCATATATACGGGGTCTGAAGTTCTATCGCGACAAGGGAGAAAAGGGAAAATGTAAGGAATAATTTTTCCTGTGTGAAATTCCTGAGGCTATTTGTAAGCGCGGCTGAACCCAAAAGGAAAAGGATTGCCAAAAATCCCTTGCCCACAACCTGGGAGGTGTGCGAGGTCAAAATGTTTGATATTCTTAAAATTATTCCTTCGCCCGCGCCGAGCTCAAACCCATGAACATAACGCAGGGGAAATACAAAAAAGATGGGCAAAAGCAAAATGGGTACGATAATGCAAGCGAACCACTTTTTCTCTGGCGGGTCCATAAGGAGAGATGACGAAAAATAAAATCCAGTGAGGACAAAAAAGAATGTGAGATGAGCAAACGAAAAATGAAGCGGGTGATGCTCCTTTATGCCTGGCGAAACAAACCCTTTCCATGCAAAGAAAAGGAGACCCAAAAATAAAATGGGCAACCCCAAAATAAAAATATCAACAAGTCTGGATTTTAAAGGTGTTTTGTTTTTCAGGGTTGTGTATATTTCTGTAAGTATTGCTCCTGCAGGATAGGCTATGTAGAACTGGCGGGAGAAACTTGCGAGCGTTGAGAAAAGGGATGCAAAAAGCGCGTCCTTTTTTGTGCGCGGCTCTTTCAGATAGAAATACAACGCGAATATTCCAAAACTTAGCCCATAATTAACCGTATAAATTGTGAACGAATTCAAAAGGATGTACGGGAAAAACAAAAGGGCAAGCGTGGTTTCGAGCGGTACAGGCGATTTTTTGGCTTTTAGTATTTTGAAAAAAACGAGTATCGCTATATAGGAAAGTATCGCTGTGAGGCTTCTTAAGGCGGGCAGGGAATAGCCAAAAATTTTTCCCCAGAGGTTTATGAGAATGTGCGGTAATGGCGGTGTTGTGATATTGTATTGGGCGGTGTAACGAAGGTTAGAAAGGGATTCCCGCAGGCGAAGCACAAACGGAAGATGAAATGCGGTTTCATCAATTATTGGTGGAAAATTCAAACCCGTAAGGGTGACCACAACGATAAAGGGAATAGCGAGAAGCAATTTCGAGAAAAGATCACTGCGGAGGAACAAATAGTTCGTTGATCCTTCTAAGCGTTTGCTTTTCAAAACTATCCCCCATTTTTGCGGATTTAACCGCACGCTCAATAATTTCGATTGTCCTATCGTAAGTGGTTCTATCTACAGGATACGGAATGCCATCTTTACCGCCATGAGCGAAACTGAACCTTGCCGGGTCTTTCCAGCTTGGCGCCACATTATAGATAAGTTCGGAGACAAGAGCAAGAGCGCGAAGGGTTTTGGGACCCACGCCCTCAGTTGAAAGAAGTTCCTCAAATGAGCGCGGTCTATACCAGTATGTTTTCACAAGCACGCTTTCCAATCGCTTGAGATTTATATCCTCATTAGCCCGCATAGTATGCCGGGCCGGAAGATTAAGATGCTGGATCTTTTCTATCTCGCGAAGCACCTTTTGTGGGTTTTCGCATGACAGCTCGGTTATAACCTTTTGCGCCGGCACAGAATCTCTTGCCACAAGGTTCAACACATTGTCCCTGAATAGCTCGCTACAAATTGCTTTGTGCGGTTCAACTGTGAATACGAGTTCGGGTGTATAAAGCCAGTGGTATCGTCTTGCAAGCCCTTTTTCCTCGCTCATCCCCTGCTGGATAACACACCAGGCGCCGCTTTTCGTGAATATGAATGTGTGATGGTAAAGTTGAAAGCCATCCTGAATTGCCGAGGAGTCAATCTTTGCTACCATCCGACTTGTGTATATCAATTCCTTAGCCTTTTCATCTCCAATTATATCGCTTCGGGATTCTATCTCTTCAGGTGTTTTTCGGCTCGTTTTCCCCTTGCCCCCGGAAACATATATACCCAGTTCTTTCTCTCGAATTCGCATTGCCTCTTTTATTGCGCCGCAGGTGGTTGTTGTTAGCCCGCTTGAGTGCCAGTCAAACCCAAGAACGCATCCAAATGCCTGAAACCAGAATGGGTCTGCTATCCGAGCGAGAACCTCCGCCTCCCCGAGTTCAATTACCATAAGCTCAATTATCGCGCCCGAAAGCTTCGCCATCCGCTCAAATAACCATCTCGGGGCTTTACCATTATGGAGCGGGAGTGTGGCTATTCCAGTTCTCATACCAATTTAATTTAAGCACAACTCAAGTTTTATGCCAGTTGATTTTTTCGCAAAGGGCATTTAAATTTATGAAATATGAAGGGGATCCCGACATATCCGACCTGTTTTGTCTGTGGGAATAAAAACCAGCGCGGGCTAAATCTTGGCTTCAGTTTCGTTGAGGAGACCGGAGAGGTTGTGGCGGAGTTTGTGCCACAGGAATGGTGGACGGGTTACAGGGGTATTGTTCATGGTGGGATTCAGGCGGCAATACTCGATGAAGGAATGGGCTGGACAATATATCCGCACACAGGCGAATACTATCTAACACTTGAGCTCAAAGTTAGATTTAAAAAGCCTCTTACGAGTGGGAGGAGATATAGATTTACAGGAAGGTTAAAGGCTCGGCGTGGACTCTTTTTCTTTGCGGAGGGCGAGATAACCGATGATGAGGGTAATGTTTATGCCACAGGGAAGGGCATCTACAAGACCAAATCCCCAGAAACTTAACCCTGAGTACCTATCCGAACTGCACAAGCGTTTGCTTGAGACATTCGGTGCCCCAAGGTTCTCCAGAGACAAAAGCCTGACCTGGAGCTTGATAAGGGGAATTTTATCGCAGAACACGAACGACAGAAACCGTGACATAGCGTTTGAGTCGCTTCAAAGGAGGTTCAAAACGCCGGACAGGATTATGGGGGCATCGGAGAGGGAAATCGCGGAAACTATAAGGGTTGCGGGATTATCCGAACTTAGAGCCCACCGAATCCTGAATCTGCTTAAAACAACGACAGAAGAGGAGCTTCAGTCGCTTCGGCTCCTTACCCCCGAGCAGGCGATGAATTTTCTCACCGATATTTATGGTATTGGCACGAAGACCGCAGCGGTTTTTCTCCTTTTCAATTTTGGTTTCCCGCTCTTCCCAATAGACACGCATATAAGGCGGATATTGAAAAGGCTTGGCATTTTCCCTTCAGGTGGCGCTTTGCCATTGATGCAGGAACTTGTCGCAAAAAATCTCACATCCGGATTGCATCTGAGTTTGCATATAAATATGATAAGGCTCGGGAGAACCTACTGTACAGCGAAAAAGCCCAAATGTGAAATCTGCCCGGTAAGCCAGCTTTGTGATAAAAATATATAAGGAGGAATATGTTGTTGCTTTCTGGCGAGGGGCTCACTGTAGAGAGATTCATAAGGGCGCTTAAAGACAAAGAGAAGGTGAAACTTACAGATAGTGCCTGGCGGAACATTCATAATTCTTACGAGGCGCTTAGAAGGGTGGTGGATTCAGGGCAGATTGTTTACGGTGTTAATACTGGCGTTGGCGAACTCGCAAGGGTTATACTGCCGCTCGAACAATCCAAGGAGTTCCAGAAAAAACTTGTCCTTTCGCATTCGGTTTCGATGGGTGAGCCGCTTGCGGAGGAAGTAGTTCGTGGTGCGATGATTCTTCGTCTGAATGCCTTCGCCCGCGGGTATTCAGGGGTTAATCCCGATATTGTTAATCTTTTGCTCGCTTTCGTGAACAACAATATTACCCCGCTTGTTCGTGAGATTGGTTCGCTTGGTGCAAGCGGGGATCTCGGGCTTCTTGCAGGCATTGCTTCTAATATTATAGGTGAGGGCGAAGCATACTATAACGGAAGGCTTATGCCCGCAAAATATGCCCTTACTATGGCTGGGCTTAAGCCAGTTGAACTTTCGCTGAAAGATGGGCTCGCTCTCATAAATGGCACAAGCTTTACATCATCAATGGGGGCGATCGCAATCTATAATAGTTTTGTGCAGTTCAGGATTGAGAGCCTACTTTCGGCGATAACGGTTGAGGTTCTGGGTGGTTCATCTGCGCCATTTAACCACAAGATAAACGCACTTCGTGCCTCTAAGGGACAGGCGCTTGTTGCAAGATACATACGAAATTTCATAAAAGACAGTGCCCTTATTGACAAGCCCATATCCCAGCGCATCCAGGACCCGTATTCGCTCAGGTGCATACCGCAGATACTGGGCGGGATTTACGATGTTCTTGATTTTGCTGAAGGGGTGGTTACGCGGGAGATGAACACGCCATCGGATAACCCGCTCGTTTTGGCAGGTGAAGATAAGGTTTTGTCGTGCGGGAATTTCCACGCTGAAGCCATAGCACTTGCACTTGATAGCGCTTCTCTTGCCTGTGCTGAGCTCGGCTCAATTTCCGAACGGCACATAAACCGTCTGCTTGACCCCAATCTTTCCGGGCTACCTGCTTTTCTTGCAAAATCTGGTGGAATAAATTCGGGCCTGATGCTTCTTCATTACACTGCCTGGGATGCGCTTGCCGAGAATAAGGTTTTAACTCATCCTGCCGCAACAGGAACCGCCTCGGTTTCTGCACAGCAGGAAGACCATTCTTCGCTTGGGTTTCTCTCCGCTCGTAAGCTTACACGGATACTTAAGAATAACTGGATAATCCTTGCCGCAGAAAATGTTTGCGCCCTTCAATCCCTCGATTTTCGAAATCCAATTTATGCCTCAAGTGCCGCAAGATCTTTCCACGCACAGGCACGAAAGCGTATCCAGGTTATTGACGAGGATGTTCTTATGTATCCCATCCTGGACACATCACTGGACTTTTTGAAGCAGTTCTCAGGGGCAATTTCGCTTGACAATTCGAACTTTTAAAAACAACTTATAAGAAAGGGAATGAAGATGAAGACCAAAGTCTTTTTCGTTATCCTTGTTTTATTCGCAGGTATCTCGGCAACGAAAGTAAAATACAAGGACTACGAGAAGAAAGCCTACCTTGTCGGTCCTGATAAAAAAACATTTGTTTACTACTCTTTCAGCAAGAAGAAGCCATTTGTTGCCGCAGTTTCAGGAAAGGCTAACTATAAATTGTATATTCGGGGCAAAATTGCCTGCAGGGTTTCTGTGAGCCTTGATGGCGCGAAGATTAAGGACATTGATATTTCTGGTAAAGTTGCTGATGGTTACACATTTGAGGGTGAAAAGAATCCGCCGACAAAGGCAGAGGTGTTTACTTTAAAACTTGGACCGGGAAGACATACCCTTGAACTTTCTACTGATTCCGGGGTTGCTTATGCCAGAATTGTCAAACAGAGTAGCAAAAGCTGGGTAAAAGCTATTCCCGATAATTATGCTCGTGCGGTTGTGCTCAGGTCAAAAGGTAAGAGCTACGAGTATTATGAGGCGACGAAAGATTCCCCTGTGGTCGTAAAATTGAAACAGCCATCAAAAGTAAAGATTCGTTCGAGGATTCTTCTTCCTCGGGGGATTGAGAATAAATCGTTTGAGTATAGCTATATAGTTGAACTCGGGGGGAAAAAAACGGAGATAAAGGTCAATTCTAATGGCTCCACTTCATCTTTAATAGATGGTTTGCCCTGCACCAAATCTTACGATAAGATTTTGAAAACAAAACAAAACGAGATGGAGATCCGCCTCTACCCGAGCGGAAATACGCCTGTTTATTTCAGTGTTTACATTCCGCGGTCAGGGAAAAAGTAATGAAGATTCTTCTGTTTACGCAGTATTTTCCACCTGAAACTGGAGCCTGTGCCAACAGGATGCACCTTTTTGCAAAGGGGCTTGCAAAAAGGGGTATGGAGATTGTTGTTATTAGCGGCTTGCCCAATTACCCTCAGGGGAAGATTTCAACCGAATACAGATTCAGGCTTTTCAAAAAGGAGAAGATTGATGGGGTGGATATTATGAGGGTTTGGGTGTTCCCGAGCGCAAGACGCACTATTCTGGGCAGAGCCATAAATTATCTTTCTTACCTTATAAGCGCAAGTATCGGTTCAATTTTTATAAGGAATGTAGATCTGATTATTGCGACTACACCGCCAGTATTTGTGGTGTTAGTTGGGGTTTTGAACAAATTCCTGCGCAGGCGTCCGCTTGTTGTGGATGTTAGGGATGTTATTGAGGAAGCAAGCAAGATTTTTCCTCATCTGGGTTTGTTTTCGGGACTTATGTTCGCCCTTGAGCGTTTCCTTTTTAAACGAGCAGACCGGCTTATCACAGTTACCGAAGGTCTTCAAAAATTTCTTTCGCGTTTGCTTGAGGAGAGGAATCGGGTGGAACTTGTTGAAAATTCGTTTGATATTGAACTTCTCAATGGCATAACCCAGCCGGTAGACCGTGATTTGGTTGGCTGGCAGGGCAAATTTGTTGTGACCTATGCAGGAAATATCGGTTATCTTAATGGGATTGAAAGCCTGATTGAGGTAGCGAGACTTGCGAAGGATGAGCCCGACTTGCTTTTTGTGATAATTGGTGATGGGGTTGCGAAACCCCGCCTTGTCCGTCAAACGAAGGATCTTCACAATGTCAGATTCCTTGATACTCTTCCGCGTAAGGAATTGCTCCGATATCTAATGGCTTCAGATATATGTATGGTCACGCTTGCAGACGCCCCCTTTATGGATTCGGCTTTTCCCACAAAATTGCTTGAGCCCCTCGCACTTGAAAAACCGGTGGTAGCCGCTTTTCCCCACTCCCTTGTCACAAGATTTGGATCTGACCCGCCATTTGAACTTGTACCGATTGACAATCCGGGAGCATGTCTTAGTGCCATTTTGCGATTGAAATCGGACCCGCAAAGGATGGAGGAGCTCGTAAAAAGGGGCAAATCTCTCGTGAAGGAGAGGTTCAGTTCTGCGCCAAGAGTAGAAAAACTTTATTCTATTGTGAGCGAGCTCGGAAGGATGAGAAAAAGAGGTTAGCATAATAACCGAAAAATGCACAGGAAAAGAGATAGGCTCATAGTTTTTTTGCTTGATTTTGCTGGCATTGAACTCGCATTCTTTTTAGCGTTTTTTCTGCGGTTCAGGTTGCATATTGTGTCGACGATATTTTCGCCATCGGTTGTGAGTTATATTATGCCCTCAATTTATGTTTCAGCCTTTTTCCTTTTGCTCTTCGCGTTCTTCGGGCTTTACGATCGCCCAAATTGGGTCATCTCCTCGCTTGATGAGGCTTTCAGTGTGTTTAAAGCGATATCGCTTGGGGTGCTTATTATTGCTGTTCTTTTTACAGACCTGTCAAACCTGATTTCCCTGCAACGCGTTGTGCTTTATATGTTCTGGGCGGGCTCGTTTATTATCACTATGCTTTTCCGAACAATTTACAGGAAGCTCATCCTTTCGGCTCACCGGTACGGGAAGTTGCTCATACCAACACTTATTATCGGGGATACCGAAAAGGCTGAACGAATCAAAAAAGAACTTGAGAATTTTCCAGTGCTTGGATACAATATCGTTAGTGTTATCCCTTATAAAAGCGGTACGGACGGAGAAGACGATCGGCTCGAGGATCTCCCGAAGATTATACAGAAGTTCAAAATAGAGGAGATCATCCTCGCGATTTCCACACGGAACCACGAGGAAATCCTGAAAATTATGGATAAATGCGGGGATGCTGATGTTAGTTTTAAGGTTGTGCCGGATATGTATGACCTCATTGCCGGACAGAAACAGATTTCAATCTTTGGTGCACCCCTTGTAGAACTCTTCTCTGAGCCGCTTAATCCTTTTCAGAAGATTATGAAAAGGGCTATGGATATAGTTGTCTCATTTTTTGCGCTAATATTATCCTTGCCGATATTTTTGGTCTTGCTTGTTGCTATTCCGCTTGATTCCCCGGGTCCCGTGTTTTACAAACAACTTCGTGTCGGAAAACGAGGGAAACTGTTCTGGCTGTATAAGTTCAGGACGATGTACAATGATGCGGAAAGGATGACGGGTCCGGTGTGGGCGAAGAAGGATGACCCACGGATAACACGACTCGGGCGGTTTCTTCGGAAGATGCGGATAGACGAGATACCGCAATTTTTAAATGTTTTGCGCGGTGATATGAGCCTTGTGGGACCGCGACCCGAGCGAGAATTTTTCGTGAACGAACTGAAAAATAAAATCCCGCTTTACACAAAGCGCTTGCTCGTTAAGCCAGGACTAACCGGTTGGGCGCAGATAAAACATAAATACGATGCAAGCCTTGATGATGTTGCCGAGAAACTTAAATACGATTTTTATTATATTGAAAATATGTCCATTCTTATGGATATAAAAATCCTTCTGCGAACGGTGCTCGTTGTTTTAAGTGGTAAGGGCGCACACTGAAAACCTCTCACAGGATGATTGGACGGCGAAAATAAAATATGGGTTTAGAGTGTTACTGCAACTCATACGATGGAGAGAGGTGAAAGGAGAGGGATGTTAGATATCAGGCGAATCAGAGAGAACCCGGAAGAAATCAAACGCGCGGTAGAGGCGAAGCGGGAAAATGTTTCCATAGACAGAATTCTCGAGCTTGACCGCAACCACAGGGAGGTTGTGACGAGATTAAACAGGATGAGGGCTGAACTCAACAATGTTTCGAGGGAAATAAGCAGGGTTATGGGTTGCGAGCCTGAACAAGCCCGCATACTTCGCGAAAAAGCCACAGAACTTTCCCGTGCTATCAAAGAGGGGGAGGAGCAAGAGAGAAGTTTTAAGGGCGAACTTGAGAATCTTCTTGCGTGGGTGCCGAATATCCCGCATTCAAGTGTGCCAGTGGGGAGGGATTCGAACGATAATGTTGTTGTCCGCGAGTGGGGCGAAAAGCCGAATTTCCCTTTTAAGCCCCGAGATCACCTTGAACTCGGCGACTGTGCGAAACTTTTTGATTTCAAACGGGCTTCGAAAATCTCCGCTTCGTTTTTCCCTCTTTACACCGATAAGGGCGCAAAACTTGAACGAGCGCTAATTAATTTTATGCTTGATGTTCACACGGAAAATGGGTATACCGAATTGTTCGTGCCATTTATGGCAAATCGTGCTTCTATGTTTGGCTGTGGGCAGATCCCGAAACTTGAGGATGATATGTACAGGGTCGCATCCGAAGACCTTTTTCTTATTCCAACTGCGGAGGTGCCGCTGACCAATTTTCGGCGCGACGAGCCCATACCCGAACAGGAATTGCCCCTAAAGTACACCGCTTATACCCCCTGCTTTCGTCGTGAGGCTGGCAGCTACGGCAAGACGACCAAGGGACTTCAACGAGTGCATCAATTCAACAAGGTTGAACTTGTTAAAATTGTGAAACCAGAAACCTCATACGACGAACTTGAATCTCTCGTGAGTGACGCAGAAAGGATTCTTCAACTGCTCGGGCTCCATTATCGGGTTGTGCTTCTCTGCACTGGGGACCTCTCTTTTTCGGCATCAAAATGCTATGATATTGAGGTATGGTCCCCCGCAGAAAATAAGTACCTTGAGGTCTCAAGTTGTAGCAATTTTGAAGATTTCCAGGCAAGAAGGGCAAATATTAAATACAGAAAAAGAGACGGCAAAATGGAATATGTGCACACATTGAACGGTTCTGGCGTTGCAACCCCCCGACTTATGATTTCCCTTCTTGAAACATACCAGAAAGAAAATGGCACAATCATAATCCCGGAGGTGCTTCAACCATACCTGAACGGTATAAAAGAGATATAAAAAATGGTCAAGAAGGATGCCTTCAGGATAAAATACTACACACGCTCGGTATCCGGTCGGCTTGCTTTTATTTTTGTCGGGCTTCTGTTTATTGGGCTACTTATCTATATAACCGAGACTGTAAGGTCTACACTACTGGAGCATAACAAGCGGATTATGAATTCGTATGCGAGGCTGTGGGCGCTGGCTATTACTGAGGCTGTTCGAGGCGAGGAATTGAACATAATATTTGAGGAGATAATCAAGAAGGCGGATTTCCCGATAATACAGACTGATGTTGATGGTGAGCCGATTGCCTGGCGGAACATAAATGTTTCCCCGCGCGATTCTGCAAAGATAAAGCGGATTTTGAAAAGGATGGCATCGCAGAGCACACCTATTCCGGTGCGGAGCGGCGAATACGGAAGGACTCTCGGATATATCTACTTTGGCGAGTCCCGCTTCGTGAGCCTTCTTCGCTACCTGCCTGTAGGCGAATTTATCCTTTTGCTTTTGTTCCTCTACCTCGGGTTTCTTGAGTACGAGCGAAAGAAGACTCGCGAGCTTCAAAATATATGGCTTGGTATGGCGCGAGAATCTGCGCATCAGCTTGGCACTCCTATAAGCTCGCTTTTGGGCTGGGTGGAACTTCTGAAGAATAAAATCAATAAGCCAGAAAGCGGGAGCCAATCCGATATTACCTGCGAAAAAATCCTTGCCGAAATGGAAAGCGATATACAAACGCTTGACACAATTGTTAAGCGGTTCGGCAAGATCGGTTCAGCGCCGGAAATTGAGATGGTCAATGTAAATGAGGTTGTCAGCGAAGCGGTGAAATATTTCAGGAAGAGGATACCGACTTTGTATAGCAAAATTGAGTTTCTTGAGCGCTATGAGGAGGAGCATATAATAGTGCCCGGCAATAAACTTCTTATTGGGTGGGCTGTTGAGAATTTGCTAAAAAATTCGATTGAGGCTTGTGATAAAGGCGAGGGCGAGATTATGGTCGTTACTCGCACGAACAGCGCAGATAATTGCGCGAACATTATAATCACAGATAATGGGCGCGGGATTCCGGGGGGCATGCAGAAGAAAATTTTTACCCCCGGGTTCACAACAAAGAAACGAGGATGGGGGTTAGGATTATCGCTTGCAAAGCGAATCGTTGAAGAATATCATCGTGGGAAACTCGAGCTTCTTGAAAGCAAACCCTACGAAAGAACAACATTCAGGATTTCTCTGCCAATCTCGTGGGCAGAATAATGAGGAGGTTTGAGATGTCAACGGGAAAGAAAAGGATAATGTGGGTTGACGATGAAATAGAACATCTTCGCCCACACATAATTTTCCTTGAGGAACGGGGGTACAGTGTTACGCCAGTCTCAAATGGGCACGATGCAATTGGGCTTTTAAAAAAAGAGGATTTTGACATCATCTTTCTTGACGAGATAATGGCAGGGCTTGATGGTATTTCTACGCTTGAACTTATACGAAAACTAAACCCCCGAATACCAGTTATAATGATCACGAAAAGCGAGGAAGAAAATGTAATGGAGGAAGCGATTGGCAAGGAGATAACGGACTATCTTATAAAGCCTGTAAATCCCCTGCAGATAGTATCCACGCTTAAGCGGATTTTTGAGAAGCCAAAACTCGTTGAGGAGAGGATTACGCGGGACTACACGGGAGAGTATCAGCAGATAGCCTCGCGTATTTCGCCTCTTGGGACGCCCAACGACTGGCTTGAGGTTGCGAATTGGATAGGGGAATGGCATGTTATTCTTGATGCGCATCCTGAACTTGGATTGTATGAGGCGCACAGGGATTTTGAGCGAGAAGCGAACGCCGCTTTTGGTTCGTTCATAGAAAAGAACTATCTTGGCTGGTTATCGGGCAAGCAATCGCCGACGCTCTCTCCGGATATAGCGAAGAAATACATCTTCCCGCACCTCCGCGAGAACAGGCGGGTTTTCTTTGTGGTCGTTGACTGTATGCGATACGACCAGTGGCTCACCATCCTTCCACTTCTTGATGAATATTACAATATAAAAACTGAGCCTTACTACTCTATTTTGCCGACCGCAACGCCATATTCAAGAAATGCGCTTTTCAGCGGGCTTTTCCCCTCAGAGCTTGCTAAAAAGCACCCGGAACTCTGGACCAACATTCAGGGCGAAAATCAGAACCGACTTGAGCATCAACTTCTTGACCGACAAATCCTTCTTGCCGGGATAAGGCTTAAGGGCGCAACCAAGTATGTGAAGATACTGGATCCTGCTGAGGGCGAACGAACGCTCAGGAATATAGCGTATTACCTTTCTGCGCCACTATGCTCTATTGTGGTCAATTTCCTTGACCTGCTTGCTCACGGGCGTGTTAGTTCGGAAGTTCTCAAGGAGATAGCATACGATGAGAAATCATTCAGGGGTGTTATGAAAAGTTGGTTTGCCTATTCGCACCTTTTTGAGATGCTGAAAATTATTGCAAAGGAGCGAGACGCTGTTGTTGTATTTACATCCGATCACGGCTCAACATTTGGCAAGCGGGCGACAAAGGTGCTGGGCAAAAAGGATACATCCCCAAGCCTCCGCTACAAATTCGGGGACAATCTTAACTGCAACACAAAAGAGGCTTTATTCATCCGCAACCCGGAAGCGTTCAAACTGCCAGCGTTTACAATGACTACCACCTATGTTATTGCCAAGGAGGATTTCTTCTTCGTCTACCCAACGAATTTTTCCGAATACGAGAAGATGTATAAAAATAGCATCCTTCATGGTGGGATTTCCATTGAGGAAATGATCATCCCGGTTGCCACTCTGACACCGCGCTAAACTTTCACCAATATTTTGGCGCAAACTAACTTATCCATACCTCGGTTTCCCCGAGGATTGAACGAAGGGATTCTACTAACTCTGGCGAGCCATCTGATGCATACTCGTAAGAACTTGCCTGAAGGGTTTTTTGTTCTGTTACTATGTGGAGGAATAATGGGATGTTCCCCTTGTGACGCAATAAGCACTCTTTTATCTCTTTTATCTCGTTATCACTGATCTCGTCAACATTTATGCGGATATGCAATTTCTTAATCATCTTATTCCTCACAAATTCAAGCGGATAAGCCTCTTCAACAATAATTTTGGGTTTATTGGTTTCATCTGCGCTCAGTTTCCCGCTAACCCAGATTAGCGCGTCGTTTTCTATGAAATTCTTTACCTTCTTATATGTGCTCGGGAAAAACACTACCTCAACATTAACAGAGGTCATATCGGTGAGCGTTCCCCATGTCATTTCCTCATTTTTGTTAGTGGTTTTCTTCTTCACATCGTTAAGTATCCCACCAACTTTGACATTGGAGCCGCTTTTAATTTTTGAAAGCCCATCCAGCGTGCAATTTGTAAAAGCCTTAAGTTCATCCTCGTATTTTGCAAGTGGGTGCCCCGAAAGATACACTCCGAGAACATCCTTTTCCATAGCGAGTAGCGTGAGTTTTGGAAGGGGCTCAACTTTTGGAAGGGGCTTGTAAAGCGAGATACTCTCGTCCTTGCCGAATAGCGAGGGTCCCTCTATCTGTTTCTTTCTGCTTGTGGCTTCAAGAACATCCTCAAGTGCTGCGATGAGTTCGGAGCGTCCACCAAGTGAATCGAGAGCCCCTGCTTTGATAAGGCTCTCTATCGCCTTCTTGTTTACCCGTCTTGTATCAACTGCGCCACAAAACTGGTAGAAGTTTTCAAATTTTCCAACCCTTTTTCTTGCCTCAAGGATTGCGGAGATTGCTGATGAGCCCAGATTCTTTATTGCACCGAGCCCAAATCTTATACAATCGCCCTCAACATCAAATCTCTCGGAAGAATAATTTATGTCTGGCGGGAGAACCTTAATCCCTTTTCGTTTACACTCATCAAGAAGTTCGGCTATCTTTGATGGAGAGCCGGCTTCGGCTGTGAGGTTTGCCGCGAGGAATTCAAGCGGATAATGTGCTTTAAGATACGCGGTCTGATAGGCAAGCAGGGCGTATGCTGCGGAGTGGGATTTATTGAAACCATATTTTGAAAACTCTTCCATAAGGTCGAATAGTTCTTCTGCTTTTTTCTCGTCCTTGTGCTTCTTCCGTGCCCCCTCAATGAATTTCTCGCGCATCTTAGCCATTATCTCGGGTTTCTTCTTCCCCATAGCCCGTCTGAGCTCGTCAGCCTCCTGGAGTGTAAAACCAGCTATTGCCTGCGCTATTAGCATAACCTGTTCCTGATATACGATGATCCCATATGTTTCTTTCAAAATATTCTCGATCTCCGGGAAGGGATATTTAAGCTTTTCGTTGCTATGCTTACGATAAATATATTCGTCAATCATCTTTATAGGACCCGGGCGATAAAGTGCGTTCATAGCAATGAGGTCATCAAGTTTGTCCGGTTTTAGTTTGCGCAAATACTTCTTCATCCCCTCGGACTCAAATTGAAAGACACCGACAGTGTCCCCTCGACTCATAAGTTCAAAGGTTTTTTTGTCCGTTATATCAAGGTTGGCGAGTTGAAGTTTGTCTTTGTTTTCGTCCTTTACGCGCTCTATTGTATCCTGAACAATCGTTAGTGTGCGCAACCCAAGAAAATCCATCTTGAGAAGCCCAATCTTTTCTACCGAATCCTTATCGTACTGGGTGGTAATCTCGTCCTGATTTGTTTTGTATAGCGGGGTGAAATTGACAAGTTCCCCGGGCGTTATAACGACCCCTGCAGCATGTACCGAGGCATGTCTTGGCAAACCCTCAAGCAACATACCAAACTTTAGGATCTTTTCGACCATATAATCTTCCTTTGCCAGTTTTTCGAGTTCGCCTGATTCCTGAAGCGCACGCTCTATAGTTATGTTCAGTTCTGCAGGTATAAGCTTTGTAATCCTGTCTGTGTACGAAAAAGGCATTCCGAAAGCGCGTCCAACATCCTTAACCACAGCCCGCGCAGCCATCCTCCCGAATGTTATTATCTGGCTTACAGAATTCTGCCCGTACTTATCCTTAACATAGTTGATAATTTTTTCGCGCCCGTAGTCGGCAAAATCGATGTCAATATCTGGAAGAGTTACTCGCCCGCTTGTTAAGAATCGCTCGAAGAGGAGGTTGTATTTAAGCGGGTCAATTTCGGTTATGCCAAGGGAGTAAGAAACGAGGCTTCCGGTTGCGCTTCCACGACCGGGACCCACAGGAATATTCTCGCGCTTGGCGTAATTGATAAAATCGGCGACGATTGCAAAATAACCGTAAAACCCCATCCGCTCAATTATCTCAAGTTCATCCTCAACCCGCTTCTTTTGTTCCGCAGTAATAGTTTTGTAGCGCCTTTGAAGCCCCTCGTAGACCTTCTGACGGATGTAATCCCTTATATCTGAGTAGCCCTGTGGAAGCGGAAAATGTGGCAGGTGGAAGGATGAGAAATCAATAACGAGGTTACATTCCTCGGCAACAGCCAACGAATTTTCAAGTAGTTCTGGGTTCTGCGGAAAAAGCGAATACATTTCTTCTGCGCTTTTGAAATAGAATTCTGATGTCGGGAAACGAAGCCTTTCCCTGTCTTCAACGGTTTTCCCGGTCTGGATGCAAAGGAGGATATCGTGCGCTTCGGCGTCCTTCTTTTCGGGGTAATGACAATCGTTTGTAGCAACCGCTTTTATGCCCGTCTCGTGCGACAGGCGAATAAGCTGGTGAAGGATTTGTTTTTCCTCCTCCGTGCCGTGATTCTGAACCTCAATAAAGAAGTTCTCCTTGCCGAAGATATCAACATACTCCCAAAGCACACGCTTAGCTTTTTCGTATGCATTGGCAAGTAGTAGCGATGGGATTTCGCCCTTCAAACAGCCAGAAAGCGCAATTAAACCCTTTGCGTGTCTCCTAAGGAATTCTTTATCTATTCTGGGTTTGTAGTAGAATCCTTCAAGGTAGCCGGCTGTGGATATTTTCATTAAATTTTGGTAGCCTTCATAATCCTTTGCGAGGATTGTTAGATGGTATCCGCCGGATGGTCCTGTTTGGGTCTGGTGTTTTGTGGTCATTGATTCGGGTGCGATGTAGCATTCTTGCCCGATTATTGGCTTCACACCTTTCTCAATGGCATACTCATAGAATTCAATTGCCCCGAACATCGCGCCGTGGTCAGTTATAGCCACCGCAGGCATATTCCTTTCTAACGCAAGCTCCACAAGCCGTCTTACTGGTATCGCACCATCAAGAAGGGAATACTCCGAGTGATTGTGAAGGTGAACAAAACTTTTCATAATTTTAAAATAATACCCGCTCATTTTTAAGGCAATAAGTTTTAAAAAGGCGAAGGTTTTTTTGTGCGGTTTCAGTCTAATTAGATGAAAGAAGGAAAGAGCAAGATGCGTTGTCCGGAAGCGCGAAAGTTAATCTCGGCTCTTGTTGATGGCGAACTTGAGCAAATGGTGCGTCAAGATTTGGAAAGGCATATTGCAGTTTGTCCCCCTTGTGCACACTACAGAACGGAGATGATGGTGCTCAGGGAAAAATTATCTGCTTTGCCAGAACTTGAAAGTCCGCCATTTCTATTCTCGCGAATAGAAGCGAGGCTTCAGCGAGCCACTCGTGTTCGTCCTTTGTTGAGGTTTGCCTCCATTGCGGCTTTGGTCATTCTTATTCTTGTTGCGGGCTTTATCGGGGATATGATTGGCAAATACATTTTTGAGTTTTCGCGCTCAAGCGTTAGTAAGGAGCAGATGATAAGTGAGGCAATCGCCCCGCTTTCTGATGCTCCAGCGTATTCGCTTTCTTACATTGTTTTTTCTGGCGAGGAGGGAACGATATATGAAAAATAAGATTCTCTTAATAATCCTGGTTTTTTCAGTGGCGTTAAACATAGCCGCCGGGGTCAGTTTGTGTTATCATTGGTTGCGAGCAAAAAGGGTTTTTGGTCCGCCGCCTTTTTGGGAAGGGATTTCAAAGTGTGAAAAATTACCGCCGCACGAGCGTGATGAGCGGGAATGGATCCATAATCTCCGACAGGAAGCCCTTCCCGGGGTGATGGCGCTTCGGGATTCGCTTGAACTTCAACGCGAGAAGCTTATTCGCCTTTTGCAGTCCCCTGAACCCGATAGCGTTGAAATTGAGCAAACCTACAACAGGATGACAGAACTAAGAACCGCAATAGAAAGGAAGATATTTGAGGCGATAAAAAGGAAGACAAGGGACCTTCCACCTGAGGCGAGGGCAAGGATACTGAACAATCTTGGACGCCGATTGGGTGGAAGAGCCTGGGGGCATAAAATGAAAGAAAGGAGAGAGAGATGAAAAAAGCACTGGTAGCAATATTAGCGGTGCAACTTTTGCTTGTCTCGGGGGTATTTGCGCAGATGATGATGGGTAGCGAAAGACCTCACAGAATGATGTGCGACAAGCCGAAACCGAAAATGCTTGAGGAACCTTCCGAGGAACTCGGACTAACATCGGAACAGAAGAAACAATTTGAAAAAATTCGCCTTGATTTTATCAAAAATAGCGCCGAACTAAAAGCCCAGCTTGAGGTCAAAAAAGCAGAACTTCATCAACTCTGGCTTGATGAGACACCCAATAAGGACGCCATTATCAAGAAAGCCAAAGAGATTAACGATATTAAGGGACAGCTTGAGATAAAGCGAATAGAGATGAGATATGAGCAGTGGAAAATCCTAACACCTGACCAGAGAAGCAAGTTCAACGAGATGCGCCTGAGACGGAAACCACCAATGATTGAACACGAATAAGAGAAATGGGATAAGAGGCTTCATATGTAGTGTTAGTGTTTAGGTGCAGGTTTGCTCGTAAAAAGGAAGCCTGCATGATATCCCCTTCTTAAGGATCCGAAAGCTCGGCAGTTATATTGAATATAAGCGGGTGAGCCTCTAAGGTTGTTGAGCCGGAGGGTGCTATAAAAAGCATATAAAGATAAACACGGTCGCCGTGCTCAGGATTTGTCGGAACATAGGCTGGAATTTTAACGCCGCTCGTTGATGCATTAGTATAGTGAGAAGCCCAGTTCTCGCTTGTGGCTTCCTCAAGGATTTCGGTTAGTCCAATACCTGAAAAGCTTGTCTCGTTTATGGGCGGGGTTTGAAGCGAGGGATCTGCATCGGTGATCCACGGCTCTATATAGAATTGGTTAAGCGATGGATAGGTCACGAAGTCGGATGGGTCAATGGCTTCGACCGGGGTCCAGATTTCGCCACCACCAGAGTAATTATCCTGGACGCTGAAAAGTAGGTCAATAAAAACTCCGCCGTCATTCTGGAGCAGGAAGGGGCTTGCTGGGTTATGCCCGGCGACCCCTCTAATTGCAATCTCGTTCGGACTAAAAAGATATGAGCTTGATTCTGTGAGATCCCAGTTAGTATCGTCAAGGGAAAACGCAACCCCCTTCATTTTTGTGATGATTATAATTTTCCCGGGATGCCCGGGACCATATTCTGTACCGCCGAGAATAACTAATGGACCAACAACCCGCTTATTGCTATTGTAAGTATTATCCCAGCATTCAATTTCGAGGTAAGCGTTATTAGTAGGGATATTGGGCACTCGCCAGGTAAAGATTGTATCACCATTTGTTACCCTTGTGATTCGCGCGATATTTTGCCAGTTTATTCCACCATCGGGCGAAAAGCGAATCCTGCTGATTGAGAGTATTCCGCAGTTGTCGTACACATTGTATACAATATCACAATTGGAGTTGCCACGAAGCGTATCACTGCTTGTAGGATAAACTATGTTGCATTTCGGTGGTTTCAGGAAATCAAGGATTCTATACATAAGCATCGTTCTTGATGGTATACCTGGTCCGTTTACTATATTTCCGAAGTTTAAAGCCAGAGCCACCATTGCGCCTGTAACGGGTCCTTTTGAACCCGGGTATGACGGTCTTTGTATACCTCGCGCAGGACCCTTTCCGGGTTCAAAGACATATCTTGCTTGTGCGGCAAAGATTGGCGAAAGGGACGGGCTAATTACGATATCATCCATAGATGTTGTTGGACCTGTAGCGGTTGTGTTATAGGTAAGTGTTAAACCCTCGGCGACAGAACTGTCCGCACCGTGAAGCATCCCTGCAACACCATAGTCGCCTGTGCGAAGTACACCGCCCAACCGATGGAATAGATCAGTGTATGTGTGGTGCAGAGAGGTTGTGTCCCCGTATTCCCAGCCCAAATCGTTCCCTTCTATATATATGGCGTGAATGTTTTCGCGGTATGATGAATCGATGTAGGCAACAAGCGCATCCATAAGGTCTGGGGTTATATGTGCCGAGCCTGAGCCCTGCCAACCAAGGCTAATGAAAATAATATTCGGCGCCGCTGGGCCTGAAAGCGGCGGTGGTGAGGAACTTCGCCCGACTATGTTTATTATGTCGTAAAATGGTAAGCCCAATCTGCTTATGTCGTTTATCGCTTCTATCATCATATCGACCGACCTGACATTTCTTACATCGCCAGCATCCGGGCTCGGGAAGATCGCTCCATCCCCTGCGTTGTCCCAAAAGTAAATCTTACAAATTTCTTGCCCCAAAAGGTTTGCTGCGAGGAGAAGCAAAATGATTGCTACCTGCTTTTTCATATTGCCTCCTTTTTTAGTAAAATTGCAAACAAAAAGTCTAAAGTCAAGCAAAATTTTAAAAAGTGCAAAATGGACAATGAAGAATGATGTTCATTATCATTTGTTAGTGTTAAGCTTTAGAACCGGCTGTGGGGCGCTATTTCCTACCTACCGAGCCTTTTTATAAGTGCCGGGACTACCTCAAAAAGGTCAGCCACAACACCGTAATTAGCGACCCGGAATATGGGGGCGTTTGGATCCTTGTTTATTGCGACAATACATTTTGAGGATTGCATTCCAACAAGATGCTGGATTGCGCCAGAAATCCCTATTGCGATATATAATTTGGGTGCGACAGTTTTTCCTGTTTGCCCCACCTGATGCGTATACGGGCACCATCCCGCATCAACCGCAGCCCGCGAGGCTCCAACAGCACCATTCAAAAGCCGTGCCAGTTCCCAGACAATTTTGAAATTCTCCTTGCTGCCCAACCCGCGCCCACCAGAGACGATAATATCGGCATCGGCAATGTTCACCACACTTTCAAGGTCCTCAATTCGTTCAAGCACCCTTAGACGGGGTGTGAGAGGATATGGAAGCCTCTCCTCTACAACTTCACCTCTGCGTGAGTAATCAGGGAGGGGCTCAGCGAAAACCTTGTGACGCACAGTTGCAATCTGAGGGCGATAATCCGGGCAGGTAATCGTTGCCATAATGTTTCCACCAAAAGCAGGGCGTGTTTGAAGAAGCAATCTTGTTTCCGGGTCAATATCAAGGCCTGTGCAATCTGCTGTGAGCCCGGCTCTTATTTTCATAGCGAGGCGGGGAATAACCGCTCGCCCCCATAATGTCGCACCAGCAAGCATAATTTCCGGTTTGTACTTTTTCACAAGATACTCAAGCGCATTGGCATAGCATTCCTCGTCCTTTATGGCAAAAGCCGGGTCATCAATAAGATACACCCTATCCGCACCGCGAGCGATTATTTCCGCTGGAAGGCTGTCTGCGCCGCTCACAATAAGAACCCCGGAAAGCTCACAGCTAAGCTGGTCTGCAAGTTCTCGTCCCTTGCCGAGGAGTTCAAAAGAAACGCCAGCAATTTTGCCGCCGTGCTCCTCTATAAATACCCATACCCCTTTGTATGAACTTATTTCGGGCTTTTCTATTCTTTCCTCGCGAAGCACAATCGCACCGAACTTGCACGCCTCAACACATGCACCACAAAGCGTGCAGTTATCGTTTATCACCGCAACATCATCCTTCATCTCAATTGCCGAAAATGGGCATGCCCGAACACAAAGCCCACACCCAACGCAAAGTTCCTCAACTACCGAAATCCTGCTACTCATAAATTCCCTTTCCATTTTACGAATGGCGAAGGCATAAAGGTCAAAATGAGCATAATAAGCGCAAGTATTGAAAGATATTTTCGCTTCCTGTCAAGCGGGAACGCGGGTTCAATGGGGGCTGGATGGTCAAGTTTTATGAAAAGGATAATAACAAGCGCCCAAATAAGCCACCCGGGCCAAAGAAGCCCGAGAGGCAAAAGTGCCAGAAAAAATATGCGTGATATAATCCTTTGCTTCTCGCCGAACACGGCATAGGATATATGCCCACCATCAAGCTGACTTATTGGGATAAGATTTATTGAGGTTACCCAGAAACCAATCCAGGCAGCAAAACCTACCGGGTGAAGAAGGATGTCGTAATTTTGAGGGAGACCGGGATACACAAGCTTTGTGAGAGCCCAGACTATGATGGATTCGCCAAGACCTATATGCGCTTGGGTTTCTGTTGGTGCAGGCAAAATCCTTGACAGTTTCAGCCCTAAGATGAAAAGCGGAACTGAAATGGTGAAGCTCGCAAGAGGTCCTGCTATGCCTATATCAAACAAACTTTTTCGGTTATTAATTGGCGACTTAATACGAATGAAAGCCCCGAATGTCCCAATTATGCTCGGGAATGGGATGAAATACGGGAGCGTTGCCCGAACCCCATGCATCTCTGATGCATAATAATGCGATAGTTCGTGAAGCCCCAAAATTAGCATTAGCGAAAGCGAAAACGAAATGCCATCCAGAAAGAGGCGCAAGTCCAATGTTCCTCTATATGCAAGTCCCATTCCAGCGCCCGTTGTTGTGAAAAATGTCAAAATAAAAAGTATGAGGTTGAGCCTGTAGTTTTTCATTAAAAGCCCCGCGTTGAATCTATGTTTGCCATATCTATAAATATAAAACTGGTGCAGGGTATTTGCAACAGCCTAATGTGGCGCAGGTTTCGGTGTTGACTCAAAGCTCGGCTCTATGGGTTTGTTTTGCAGTTGACAGAAAATGGATTTTACTTATATTTAATCCAAAACAAAGGAGAATGATGAGAGCAGGTATCACACTTATTTTACTTTTGACATTTTCCCTTGTGCAGGCTGAAAATGTGGGTACTGGTTTAACTTCAGCGCTTTTCCGTTTTGGGCTTGCCTACCCTACTGAAACATATAATCCCTCGTTTGGCTTCAACCTGGGTGTAATACCGTTGACCCCTGCGAGCAATTTAAAACTCGGCGCAGATATAACATACTGGAAGGTCAAATATGACTATTACCAGAGAAAGGATAACCCCAACGACGATATAAAGCTTCGCAATGTTGGAGCAAACTTCTCTTTTTATTTTTACCCGCTTGGGATGGAGGGAAGGGAATTCGATATTTATTTTGGTGGCGGGCTTGCAATTAACTATTATACAACGGATTATCCCGATGGCTGGCCGGAGAAGGACAAAAGTAAAACAAACCTTGAGCCCCATCTTGATTTTGGCTTTGAATATCCTATAACAAGGGAGTTGAAGGCAAATATTCACACACGCTACACGCTTTCAGATACAGACACTTTTCTTCTGCTTTTCGGCGCAATCTTTACGATTGGGAAATAGGAAAATCCCACAAGAGAACAGGCAAGGAAAGTTTTTGAAAAGAATGGTAAATTTGCTCGCCAGTTATCCTTTGCGATGAACTACAAAAAACAAAAGGGATTAGATATTTGGGATTGCGAACCGGGCGGGCACATCTTGAGATATTGGTCTAATTTTTGGCTTTATATCAGGCGGGATATTACTGCATACGCGTTTTTTCGGGCAGCAATTTTTGTGGCAATATTTTTGCCCTCCGCGATTTTCTCGCAGGCACTTTTTCACTGGCGGAGCGGGACGCTTGAGGATTTTTTGAGCGGGACAAGGCGCAATATTGATATTATCACGCCGGACCCTGACGGAACAGATGATGGGGCTATAAAACTTTCGGCTCATGATACTATTAGGGTGCTTCAGGTTTACCCGCCAGGGCATAATACCCAAGTCTTTGCCGAGGGGATTTACCGATACCAGAACGATGGTATGCCGAGGCTTAATTTCATTGTTGATCTGATTGACATAGGTGCGTTCAACAGAACCCCGACGATTGATGATACAATAACGGTTACGAGCACAATTTATGGCACAATGCACAGGCGGGTAATTCGCGATTACGATATTATTGCGTTTGGGATTGGCGATTCGTATGGCGGACAAGATTTGTCCCCGCACGGCGCAGAGCTCGTTCGTGCGTTTGCAAGGCTCGGAAGAGGGATCCTTTTGACACACGATACCATTGCAAACGGGATGGAATATCACCCCAATTTCAATTCGCTTACGGATATTACTGGTATTTCAACGAGAAGGGAATATATATGGTATATTTACGATTATGTTTACCTTGCTGATGTTCCAGTTGGGGACCCGGTTCTTCACCGTCCATTTGAACTACCGCGCGAGTTTGATGTTCTCGATTGTCACGACCAGGGGCAGGTAAACGCCCGAGGGACGACCTGGTATGAGGGCAGAACATTTGTTGGAAGAGAAATTTATATGCACACATACCACAATCCCGAATACAATTCATACGCTGCATTTTTCAATTATGGACATACTGAGGCGATTCCTGCAGAATGGGAAGCGAAAGCGATGATTAACACGATGTATTATTCTTATTACGGTGGGCGTGGCGTAGGCGTATTTGTCTCCCCTATACACAGGTTCCCCTGTATAGCGATCCTCCAGCAGGCAATCTGGAGCGCTGAGGTCCCTGCAGGTGGTATGGTTGAGGTGCGAATAAGGACATCTAATAATGGTGTGGATTTTTCCGACTGGACGACGCTTGCTCCGGGACCAATACCATCGGAAATTGAAACCTGCTTTGCCGTTCAGTACGAGGTAATTATGAATCGCGGGTCTGGCGATGACCTCCCAGTCTTCCACTACATAGATTTTGAATACACGATGGATGTGCCTCAAGCAGTGCTTATATATCCCCCGCTACCAAATATGATCACTTCCTGTCGATGTCAGCAGATCAGGTTTTTGGTCTCAAGTTATGCCCCTCTGGTGCCTGAAAGCTCGAGGATTATGATAAATGGCGTTATTTATGGTCCTCACGGATTGGTGCTTTCTGGCGATACATTGATCTTTACGCCATCCGAGCCTTGCTTTTATGATGGTGAGCTTGTTACGGGGGCGCTTGTTGAGCTGTCAAATAGTATTGGGTGTCGGAGTTTGGATAGCGTGAGATTTGCGTTCAGAACTGATACAAGCCCGCCTGTTGTTCACGAAACCTATCCGCCAGATGGTTCAATAATTTTGTCCTCGTCGCCGGTCATTTCTGTTTTGATCGCCGATAGCATAAGCGGAGTTAGCCCGAGTTCAATAAGGATAAGTATAAATGGAGAGAGGTTTTCTTATCCTGCTGCGGGCTTAAATTTTGCAGGAGACACATTATCTATTTCCTCTGCGACACTCGGATTTTCATTTGATTCTCTTGTCAACATTTGTATTGATACCGTTTCGGATAGAGCGGAACTATGCGGGAGGAACACAAGCGAACCATATTGCTGGAGCTTCTTCGTTGATAGGCACGGACCGATCGTCAATATGCTTGAACCCACAATGTTTTCCTCATGCGAGTCCCTTTTGGCGGTCTTCTCAATCCATGACACATCAGGCTTTATTCCCGAAAGCCTGGTATTTGCTTATGGTTCTCGCACACTCAGATACCCCGAAAATATAGAGGTGCACAACAACATTATTGTTGTTCACGATAGTGTTTGGCTTGAGGATGGGGCGGTTTTGAATATAGTTTGCGTTTCGGCGATGGACGGGCTCGGGAACCGTTCCGAAACATATAATTTTATTTATATTGTTGATAGGGAGCCCCCAAGGATTTCCATTTTGGCTCCTCGGGTTGGTGAGGCTGTTGGGGTAGCTTCCCCCCTTATCTTTGCGCGAATAACCGACTCACTTTCCGGGCTTGATACATCTTCTATTATTTTTATTGTTCAGGGAATAGATACCCTGCCATTTAACCTCAGTTATTCGTATTTTGCTGGTGATACGCTTGTGCTTGACCTTGGGCGCGCGGGCTACGAATTTACTGATGGCGAAACCGTTTTTGTCGCAATACTTGCAGGTGATAATGCCGAGCTTTGCGGTGCGAATATAGCAAACCCCGAATCAACCTTTTTCTGGGTTGACCTTGGTGGACCACGATGCACGCTTATTTTTCCGCGCGATGGCGATTTTATTTCTTGCGATTCCCTTACCATTGCAATGAGAATTATTGACCCCAACGGCGTTAATCCCTCAACGATAGTTTTCAACTTTGACAGCGTAAATTATGATATATCCTCGTCAAGGCTTTTACTTTCAGGCGATACGCTTTTCTTTTTCTCGCCTTATCTTGTGGAGGGCAGGCGCTACGAATTTTCACTCGTTCGTGCCGAAGATATCTTCGGAAACCCCCTTGCTACAAGTGATGAATGGTACTTTGTGGTCGATAAAACCCCGCCTGTATTTAGTTCTCAGAGCCCCACCGGATTCATTTCGGATTCGTTTCCAACAATCTCTGTTTTAGTCCATGATTTCATTTCCGGGGTTTTGCCCGAATCCCTGCAAATTATTGTCAATGGCCAGACTATAACGATGGGCGATTCCTGCGTAAGTTACGATGAAACTGATGGGTTGCTCGTTCTGAACACAAGGGTGTGCGATAATCTGAATTTATCCCAGACAAATACTGTTGAGGTCATTGCGCAGGACAGGGCGCTTGTTTGTGGTGGCAATCGGGCGTTGTTCTCGTGGCAGTTCGAAACGGATTTTGTTCCCCCCATCGCGGAACTCCTATTTCCGGAAAATGGCTCTTATATTTCCTGCCCATCATCGCGGATAGCAATATATTTTCGGGATAGGAACGGCACGCGGGGCGAATCAATTCTCCTCACAGTTGAGGCGGACACACTAACCTATTTTGACCCAAGAGTGGAATTTCGCTATGATACCCTTATAATCGCACCGTATTTTAACTTTGCAGAAAATGAGACCGTGAATATCTCGGTTCTTTCGGTTTCGGATACGCTTGGCAATAGCATTTTGGAGCCCATAAACTTTTTCTTTATGGTAGACCGTGCGTCGCCTTATGTGGATTCGCCTGTGCCCTTGCCGGGCTCTTCTGTTGTTGATTTACAGCCGACGATTTCAATATCAATATATGATGATGGTGCGGGTGTTGATTCGGGAAGCATCAGGTTGAGGATTAACGGTTATGACCACGGGATTTCAAGCCCCGCATTAGTTTGGGCGTCCCCGGGGCTTTATTTTTACCCCGAAAGTATTGGTCTTTATTTTCCGGAAGAGGAGAGCGTTTATGTTTCGCTAATAGCAAGCGATCGCACTTTGCTTTGTCCTCCGAATACACTTGAGCCTTTTGGATGGAATTTCTACATACAGGATGACGACACGACACCACCGCGTTTCATTTCGTATTCACCGCACGCCTTTATGGAGGATTCCTCGTTCTATATCACGCTTGTTGTTGTCGATAGCTCGGGCATTTACACGGCGTTTGGCGACAGCCAATCACCATATATACTTTATGCCACTTCAAGCACTCTTGATTCAGCTTCAACCAGACTAAATCTTCAGGCGATAAGAGTAATAGGCGATACAACAATTCTCAGAACCGCAACCCCAATTCCGCCTATTACCACGGGCGAACGGGTTATATTCCGTGCTATTGTGTGGGATAACGATTATGATCTTGGAAGGGCAGTGGACAGGCGAAAGGCTTCAAGCGAACTTATGGAGATTTATATAAGAAGGCGGCCACGCGTTGAGATTATCTATCCACCGAACAATTCATATACATCCTGCGCGACGGGCCCCGTTCTTTTTCTTGTGCGCTCATCTTACGGAATAGATGAGCATTCTGGTGAATTTTCGGTTGGCGGCGAAGTTTATAGGCTGGATAGCCCGAATGTGAGGATGGCAGGCGATACAATTATTTTTGCGCCTCTCGAGCCTTTCGAGGAGGGGCGCTATATGGTGGAATTTTTATCTCTTCAGGACACACTTGGCGACCCATTAATTACAAAACCTTCATCTACCTTTTTTGTGGATTTAACCCCGCCCGTTGTTGGGTTCGTATCCCCGCGCGAGTGGGAGATGGTGCCCGATGCGAATTTTGTGATAAGCGGTAGAATTAGCGACCCTGCGGGTGTTCCCGAGTCTCTATTTAAGCTTTGCCTTACGATTCGGTCGGAGACCCTTTGTGTCAGAGAGGGCGATAATGGTTTGGTCTTTGACACGACAAACATTAATTCGCTCGGTTTTGTATATACGCCATCAATACGGAGATCACCGAGCGATACAATTGTGATCTCAATTTCCTTTGGTGATGGTGTTATCGGATGCCCGCCAAATATGGATACTTTGAGTTATAGTTTCTGGATTGAGCCTCACCTTCCCTGCTCGCTATCTACAAACCCGTTCACGCCGAATGGTGATGGTGCAAACGATCGGGTGTATTTCTTTTATCCCGGGCTCTATTCAAAGCACGGGGTTTTGAAGATATTTGATATAAATGGCAGGCTTGTTAGGCGCGTTGAGATTATCCCCGGGGACCAAAAAGGCTCATTCTGGGATGGTAAAGGTGATAATGGACATACTTGCGCAACCGGGACATATATTTATATTATAGAAGCGAATGGGAAGCGATTGTGCAGTGGAAGCGTAACACTTGCAAGATAGGAGATAAGAATTGGACAAGTTTATCGTAAAAGGTGGGGTTCGTCTTCGCGGCGAACTTGAGGTAAAAGGCGCCAAAAATGCTGTATTGCCGATTCTTGCAGCAACCCTTCTTGCCTCGAAAGGGGAGTCCGTTATACACAATGTTCCCGATACCTCGGATATTCGGGTGATGCTGAAACTTCTTGAGGGACTTGGCGCGCGGGTGAAGTTTGAGTCGAAGGATCACACGGTAGTTGTTAATGCGGAGGAAATCAAAAAGTTTGAGGCACCGTATGATCTTGTTCGCAAGATGCGGGCGTCGTTTATGGTTGCGGGTCCACTTTTGACACGCTTCGGAAAGGCAAAGGTGAGTATGCCGGGTGGATGTGCGATTGGTGCTCGCCCGGTCGACCAGCACATAAGGGGATTCTCTGCTCTTGGCGCAAACATCAAGGAGGAGCACGGGTACATTGAGGCTACCTGCGAGCGCCTCAAAGGAAACATCGTCTATTTTGACCGTCCAACCCACACGGGCACCGAAAATATAATTATGGCGGGAACACTTGCTGATGGCGAGACAACAATAATAAACGCCGCTTGCGATCCCGAAATCGTTGACCTTGCTAATTTTCTAAATCTTATGGGAGCACAGGTTTATGGTGCAGGCTCAACCCTTGTCAAGGTCCGGGGGGTTAAGGAATTAAGGGGTATTGAGTACAAACCTATAGGCGACAGGCTCGAGGCTGGAACATATCTTTTTGCGGCAATAGGCACTCGTGGGGATGTCACAGTAAAAGGTGTCAAACCACAGCATCTTGCGATTGTACTTCTCAAAATGGCTGATATGGGCGCAGAGGTTGATATTAAAGGGGATACAATAAGGGTGAAATGTGACTCAAGACCCGGTCCTGTTAACATCACAACATTCCCTTACCCGGGTTTCCCCACAGACCTTCAACCTGCGGTGATGGCGGTTCTGACCACAGCCAGGGGGACGAGTTATGTGCGGGAAACGGTCTTTGAGAATAGATTCCTGCATGTGATGGAGCTTATGAGGCTTGGCGCAAATCTTGAGATTACCGGCGACAAGGTTATAGTCAAAGGCGTTGAGGAACTTCAGGGGGCTGAGGTTATGGCTTCCGATATCCGTGCTGGGGCTGGACTTCTTATCGCCTGTATGATGGCTCAGGGCGAAAGCAACATATTGCGTGTGTATCATATTGATAGAGGATACGAGCGGATTGATGCGGTTTTAAACTCCATTGGAGCCGATGTAAAAAGGGTAGAACAATAAAAGAATATGAACAAAGATTCAGAAAGGCACATTACCCGGGGCGCAAATTTTGTGATGCTTAAAAGATCCAGAACGGTTTGTTATATTCAAAGCTTTGTATCTTGTGTTTGGCGTTTGAAATTTCCTCTTTCTTTTGGTTTTGAGCTTTATTTTTTCTTGCCTTTAGCATTGGAACTTGAGGGGATGTGAGCTTTGGAAGCTTATATTTCATAATACAGGAAAGGAGAGGTAATGGTTGTTCCTATAGAGTGGCGCGAGGATAAACTGAGAATCCTTGACCAACGAGAGCTTCCATACCGCGAGGCATATATTGATATTTATACGCCATATCAATTAGCCGAAGCGATAAAGAGTATGGCTATAAGAGGAGCGCCATTATTGGGTGTTGCTGCTGCCTGGGGGGTCTATCTCAGTATTGCAAAGGAGAGCGAGACCGACAGGGAAGCGTTTTTCAAGGCGTTGTTTACTGGGGCAGAGCTTATAAAGAATTCTCGCCCGACAGCGATAAACATCGCTAATGCTGTAAACCGTGCCCTCGAGGTTGCCGTGCGAATGACAAAGGAACCGCTTGGCGTCATAAAGGATGGGATATACGAGACGGCGCGAAAAATTCAGGAGGAAAATGTTGCGCAGTGTTTGGCTATCGCGGAGGCTGGGGTAAATCTAATAAAGAATAATAACAAGGTGTTGACAATATGCAATACTGGGCGGCTTGCAACGGGTGCAATTGGAACTGCTCTCGGAATCCTTTTTCTTGCTTATCAGCGCGGGGTTAAATTTTCAGTTTTCGTTTCCGAAACAAGACCGCTTCTTCAGGGCTCAAGGATTACCGCCTGGGAACTCCAGCGCGAGGGCATCCCTGTAACCCTTATTACCGATAATATGGTCGGGTATGCGATGAAAAAGGGGATGATTGACATTGTGATTGTTGGGGCAGATAGGATCACAGCGAACGGGGATACAGCAAATAAAATCGGAACTTATACTTTGGCGATTCTTGCCCATAATCACAAGATTCCTTTTTATGTCGCTGCGCCAAGCACGAGTTTTGATTTGACACTTTCAAGCGGGGATGAGATACCGATAGAGGAGCGCTCGCCAGATGAAATCCGTTTTCTTATGGGCAAACTTGTCGCACCACGCGATATTCCAGTGTGGAATCCAGCTTTTGATGTTACCCCGGTAAAGTATATTACCGGTATTATAACGGAGAAGGGAATAATTGAGGCACCCTCAAAAGCGAAGATAAAGGACTTTCTTACAGGGTAGGGACCGCGAGTTATTTGCAATTCCACTTTTAAATTGTAAGGAGCGGGTTCGCTCAGATTTTTATATACACGCATTCCAGCACTAAAACTTTTCTTCTTTCTCCCTTTCAAATAAAATGGGTAAGTATTATATTATAATTAGAGTGTAGCCTATCGATATGAGCAATACACCTTTGCTGGACCAATACTACAAGATAAAATCCGAATATCCCGATGCGTTGTTATTTTTTCGGATGGGCGATTTCTACGAGATGTTTGATGAGGATGCGAAAATCGCGTCTGAGGTTCTGGGCATTGCGTTGACAAGCAGGGATCACGGTGGCGAAACGAGAACCCCACTTGCTGGTGTACCACATCACGCAGCAGAAAGATATTTAGTCAAGCTTCTTGAGGCTGGATATAAGGTTGCTATCTGCGAGCAGGTTGAGGATCCCAAACTTGCAAAGGGGCTTGTAAGGCGTGAGGTTGTTGAGGTTATGACCCCCGGCACTTTGACTGTCGCCCTTCCAGATGAGACAAAAAGTAAGAATTACCTCCTCTCGATTTTTCCCACCCCTTATGGTTATTCTATTGCGGGGGCAGATATACTCACAGGGGAATTTTTCACAAAGGATATAGGAGCTGGCGAACTTGAATCCGAACTTATGATTCTTGCGCCGAAAGAGATCCTGGTGCCCGCTAATCCACCGGAGCAACTTGTTGAGAGGCTTAAGGGGCAGAGGATTACATATTACGAGGAGTGGAAATTTGGTCGCGAATACACCGAGAGCCTTTTGAAAGAGCATCTCGGGGTGGCAACGCTTGAGGGAATTGGGGATATTACTGATGGGGAGATTCGGGCTTCGGGCGCTATACTCTCATATCTTAGGGAACTCAAAAAGGGAACGCTTTCGCATCTTAAGCGGCTGTCAACGGGCAGATTTGGCGATTATATGTTTCTTGACCCATCAACCCTGCGGAACCTTGAACTTGCGGAAACAATCCTTGAGGGGACAAAAAGGGGTTCGCTTTACGGCACACTTGATTACACAAAAACCCCAATGGGAAGCAGATACCTTCGTTTTTCTATCCTTCGCCCGCTTCTTGACAAGCACGAGATAAAAAAGAGGCTTGACGCTATTGAGGATTTGATACGCAACCAGCGCGCCTTGAATTTCATAAGAGAAGAGCTTGCCGGTATCGGCGACCTCGAAAGGCTTGTGGGGAAAATAGGCTGTTCCAGGGCGAACCCACGCGAGATCTACGAACTTTCGCTCGCGCTTGAACATATACCGAAAATAAAAGAATTGCTCTCGCAGTGCACCTCAATATTGCTTCAGGAACTCAATTCTGCGCTTGAGGACCTTCGGGAAATAAGAGAGGAAATAAAAAGCAAGATCCGTGCTGATGCCCCTTTGCAGATAAACGAGGGCGGAATTATAAGGGATGGCGTTATAGGAGAACTTGATGAACTGCGCCGGCTTACATTTAATAGCCAGTCGGTTCTGAAAGATATGGAAAATGGGCTTAGGCAGGAACTCGGGATTCCCACGCTAAAGGTCGGATATAACAAGGTTTTCGGCTATTTTATTGAGGTATCTAAGAGTTATGTTGATAAGGTTCCTGAGGGATTTACGAGGAAGCAGACACTTGTTGGTGGAGAACGGTTCATAACCCCCGAACTAAAGGAACTTGAGTATAAGATTCTTTCTGCGCGTGAGCGAGCGTGTGCTATTGAGCGCGAGTATTTTCTGGCTCTTCGCGAGCGGATTGCAGGGGAGGCTTTGAGGTTGAAATCGGTCGCTGAAATTCTTGCAAAACTCGATTTCATCTGTAGTTTGGCATATGTGGCTATAAGGAGAAGGTTTGTTAAGCCGACGATCCGCGAGGATGGCGTTATCAAAATAGAGGAGGGACGGCATCCGGTTGTGGAGGAGATTATCGGTGAGCGAGCATTTGTCCCGAACGACACTTACCTTTCCAATGATACCGATCAACTTTTGATAATCACCGGACCGAATATGTCGGGCAAATCGACATATCTCAGGCAGGTTGGGCTTATTGTTTTGATGGCGCATATAGGGTCGTATGTTCCAGCGAAGTCGGCGGAAATAAGCCTCGTTGACAGGATATTCACTCGTGTTGGGGCCTGGGACAATATTGCTCGTGGGCAATCAACTTTTATGCTTGAGATGCTCGAGACTTCTAACATACTTAACAATGCAACGCCATTATCGCTTGTGTTGCTCGACGAAATCGGGCGAGGAACCTCAACATATGATGGGCTTGCTATTGCCTGGGCTGTTGCCGAATACCTTCACGAAACCCCGTCCCGTCAGGCTAAAACGATATTCGCAACACATTATCACGAACTTACGGAGCTTGCCAAATATCTTCCCCGGGTAAAGAATTATCAGGTGATGGTTCGTCATCAGGGCGGGAGGATTTTATTTTTGCACAAAATTTCACCAGGTGGCTGTGATGATAGTTATGGGATTTATGTTGCGGGTCTTGCCGGGCTCCCCCGGGAGGCGATTGAAAGGGCAAAGGAAATATTGAATACGCTTGAGGCTATATCAAACTCCTCCGATGCTATTTCGGGACTGAAAATTCAGCCGAAGAAAAGCGAGCGGCGCGATGGTATAAGGTTGAGCCTGTTTGAGCCGCAATACCATCCTATAGTACAGGAACTAAAGCAATTAGACCTGAACAACCTGAAGCCAATCGAGGCACTTCTGTTATTGAAGAAGTGGAAGGAGAAGTGGAGGCTATAAGGGAAGGTAAAACCCAGGATTGTTCCCAACCCCAAATTGTGGGCAAAAGAAGAACTTGAAAAACCCGTTTAAAAGAATATTTTCATATAGTAAAAGAGGACTTGATATGCAATCCAAAGGTAAGCTCCCAACAATAAAAAACCGGGTCGGTACCGTTTTGAATAATGTCTGCTTGGGATTTACAAAGATCAGTGGGTTCGGCTTAAAAGGACGGGCAGACAAAAACGGGAATAGCGATTATACTACAAAAGGAGTACTATTAAATCCATTTATTGGTTTGAAAAATCCAAAGCCCTGCGCGAGAGGCTACCAGGGGGGTAGAACCTTATGATCTATCACTATGTGAAAAATTGGCTCATAAAGGCGTTTGTGGTCGCGTTAAATTTTCTTGTATTGTCGGCGTCCAATTTGACTGCGGATACCTCTTTTGGGCAAAACAAGGTGCAATTCATCTCCCGCGATTGGTTTTACCTTGAAAGCGCGAGATTCAAGATATATTTCCCGTCAGGGTTTGATTCGCTTGCGTTTTTCGCGCTGAACTCGCTTAACAAGGGTTACAACCAGCTTCAGGAGGATTTCGGCTTTGAACCATATAGCAAAATTCCTGTCATAATCTATCCGAGTCCAAACGAATTCTACGAGACAAATGTGATCTGGGATATTCTCAGCGAGGGTGTTGGCGGATTCACCGAAAGCCTTAAAAACAGGGTCGTTGTCCCATTTAGTGGCTCTTACAGGGAGTTTGAGCATGTTCTCCGCCACGAACTAACGCACGCTTTTGTATTTGATTTTTTATATGGCAGAAAACGGGGCGGGATATTTTCGCCTAATCGCCTGTTCAGTATGCCCCTGTGGTTTGCGGAGGGATTGAGCGAGTTTGAATCGAAGGAATGGGACATAGAGGATGACTACTATGTGAGGGACCTTATAATAAACAATCACACGGAACCGCTCGAGGAGCTTGATGGTTTTAAGGCTTATCGCCAGGGGCAGGCGCTTGTGAAATATATCGCCGAGAAATATGGGCGAAAGAAATTGGGCGCAATCCTCGGGAAAGGAAAGCTTCTCTTGACAATGAAGAAGGCTTTGAAATCAACGCTTGGGCTTGACGAGGAGGAACTCTACAGGGAATGGCTTATTGAGGCAAAAAAGCATTATATGCCCGAGGTTTCAGCAAGAGAATTTCTTACAGAATTTGCAAGAAGATTGACCGACCACACAAAGAAAGATGGTTCCTACAATTATCAGCCGGCGATTTCTCCAAACGGTGAGTATGTGGCTTTTATCTCTGACAGAAACGGATATATGAGCCTGTACCTTCTCAACATAGTTGAGGGCAAAACCGAACAACTGATAAGCGGTGAAAGGAGCGGTAAATACGAGTCGCTTCACCCTTTGTGGTGTCGTGTTGCATGGCATCCGGATGGGAATAAAATCGCTTTTGTGACAAAACGGCAGAACTGGGACGCTGTTGTGATTTACGATATACAGGCAAAAAATGAACTTTCGGTTTACTACCCGAAGTTTGGGGGGCTTTATTCAATAAGCTTTTCGCAGGATGGCAAAGATCTTGTTATGTCCGCATTATCACGAGCATCCAAGGATATTTTCGTTTTGAATCTTGAGAGCGGTAAAATCGAGCGTTTGACATCTGACCCATACGATGATGATTACCCGGTCTTCCTGCCCGATGGTAAAACCATTGTCTTTTCATCGGATAGACCAACGGATTCGCTCTGGGTAATGGGAAGATATAATTTGTTCAAACTTGACATTGAGACAAAAACGATAGTTCCCCTCACAAAGGATTCTTATAATAACTACCGCCCCGTAATCTTTGCCGGTGGTGATAGCCTCATATACATCACAGAAATGAATGGCATTCCAAATCTTGCGATACTGAACCTTAAAACGGGGGAAAGTTATCCAGTAACTAATTCGGTTTCGCCTGTTATTTCGCCGAGCATTTCTGATAAGGGCACCGAACTTGTGTTCGCCTCGTTTTTTGACTGGGGCTGGGATATATATCTTATGAATACTATATCCCCCTGTTCGCTTTTTGCGACCAATTTTAGCGCGGAGAGGAAATCGGAAAAAGAGGAATCCGGGCTTCGCATTGTTTTTACAAGGGCTGATACATTCCCTTCCGAGGAGCTTCGCTCCCGTCCTTATAGCCCCGATTTTTCCCCGGATTTTATCTCCTCAAATCTCTCCTACAGCAATTTCTACGGGCTTCAGGGATACACCGCTTTGCTTTTAAGCGATGTGCTGGGAAACCATCAGTTCTTGCTTTCAACCGATTTGTTCAACAATTTTAATAATTCTAATTTTACGCTTGCGTACGGATATTTCAAGCCACGAACCCCTTTTGGTGGAACATTGTTTCACAATTTCACCTATTACCAGGATGCCCAGTATAGGTTGTTTTCCGACAGGCTTTATGGGATTGGCGGATTCGTTCAGTACCCATTTAACCGATTTGTGCGCGCAGAGGGTGAGTTATTCTATCTTGGTATAGAGCGTAAGTATTATGAGATGGGCGATAGCGTTCAGGGCGAGAATGTAAATGTGGTTAATTTTACCCTTAGCGGTGTTCAGGATAACACATTGTGGTCAACGAGCGGTCCTCTTACAGGGGCGAGAAACAGGATAGATTTTGAGATCCAGCCATCTCTTGATGCCTCACCATACAGCTATTTTGCCACCAAACTTGACCTTCGCAGGTATTTTCACTTCGGCAAGGGTTATGGTTTTGCATTGAGGCTCTCCTGTGGCGCGTCATTTGGCGAGCACCCGAAACTTTTTCAACTCGGTGGCGCAGAAAACTGGTTAAACTGGGAACTCGCAAGAAGCGATATTTACAGTATAAGGAGTATGTATTTTTCAGAGCTCATAACACCACTTCGCGGAACGAGACTTTTTGAGCTCATCGGAAGCAAGTTCGGCTTGCTGAATGTTGAACTGCGCTACCCTTTTGTGAACGAGCTCAGCATAGGATTCCCGATCCCTTTAAAGGTAAAGGGGCTTCGCGGTGCGGTTTTTGCGGACCTCGGAACCGCTTTTGATAATCCCGAAACATTCAGGGGAGTTAAGAAGGGCAGGCTCAACGACTTTAAGCTCGGAATTGGTTTTGGTCTGCGTACCGGGGTGGCGTTCCTCCTTTTTACATGGGATGTTGGCTGGCAGACAGACCTTGTCAATATAGCGCCGCACCCGGTGCACTATCTGACCCTTAGCGCGGAGTTTTGAGGTGTTTATTATATGAGAAGGAAGATTAATCATCTTAACGGGAGGTTATGTGAAACCACGGATACTTGTTGTGGATGATGAACATAGCGTTTGTAAGTTTTTTAAGATAATGTTCGAAAAGGAGGGGTTTCTTGTAGAAACCAGAACTGACCCGCGCGAGGCATTGAGGCTTATTGAGAATGGCGAGAAATTTGTTATGGTGTTTGTTGATGTAATTATGCCGGAGATGAACGGGATAGAGTTTTTGAAAGAGGTTCACCGATGGGATCCTTCGTTGAAGGTCGTGATAATAACGGCTTACGCGTCGGTTGAGTCATCTGTGGCGGCGTTGCGTGCGGGTGCCTTTGATTATATTACTAAACCGTTTAAGATTGAGGATATTAAGGCAACCGTTTCCCGTGCTATTGAAAATGAAATGCTCAAGCGTGAGAATAGGTTGTTGCGTGAGGTAGTGTCTGGATACAGCTCGAGCCTTGACCAAATTATCGGCACTGACGAGAAAATTATTCATATAAAAGAACTTATAAAAAAGATTGCGCCTACTGACTCACCAATTCTTATAGTAGGCGAAAGCGGGACAGGCAAGGAACTTGTGGCACGGGCTATTCACGAGTTATCTGGTCGGGCTAAGGGAAGTTTCGTTACAATTAATTGCGGTGCCCTTCCAGAAACGCTTCTTGAATCGGAACTTTTTGGCTACACAAAGGGCGCATTTACCGGTGCGATTAAAGATAAGGATGGGCTTTTTAAGGTTGCTGATGGCGGGACTTTCTTTCTGGACGAGATCGGCGAACTTCAGATGTCGCTTCAGGTTAAACTACTTCGCGCACTCGAGACCAAGGAAATAATCCCTGTTGGCGCAACTAAACCGATTGAGGTTGATGTTCGTATCATATCTGCCACGAACGCAGACCTTGAATCAAAGATTAAGGAGGGAACCTTTAGGGCTGACCTGTATTACAGGCTGAATGTGTTTTCAATTCACATACCACCCTTGCGCGAGCGTAGGGGGGACATTATTCCCATTGCGAACCAATTTATTGTGAAGCAATGTGCTAAAGCCGGGGTTCCAGTAAAGCGTCTTAGTAAGGAGGCTATGAAAATACTTGAGTCCGCTTACTGGTACGGAAATGTCCGCGAACTTGAAAATGTGATTGAAAGGGCTATTCTTCTTGCCGCAGGCGACGAAATAACACCAAAGCATCTCCCGAACTATCTTCTTCAGCAGAAAGAACCCCAGCCTTTTGTGTCCGAAACTCCAATAGAGGCGGAAACTTTCAGAACGCTCGAGGAGATTGAAAAGGCTTATATTTTTTGGGTTCTAACGAAGACCGACTGGCAGAAGTATAAGGCAGCAAAGATTCTCGGTATAGACCCATCTACACTGTACAGGAAAATAGAGAAGTATGGGCTTGAAAATAAAGAATGACGCCGTCAATTATTATTGCAAATCTTTCAAATCGTAGAAACGAACTACGAACCACGAGAAATGGTCCTTGAGGAAGGGCTCTCTTTTTGTTTTTAAAAAGGTCTTGCGTGAGGAAAGGGAATTAAGTATATTTATACAAAAATGCGGAGGCAAAATGAAAAAGGGTATACATCCAACATACTACCAGGCGAAGGTTACCTGTGTCTGCGGGAATACCTTTACGGTGGGAAGCACGAAGAAAGAAATCAAGGTTGATGTTTGTTCGGCATGCCACCCGGTTTTTACAGGCAAGCAGAAGATTGTCGATTCTGCTGGTCGTGTTGAGAAGTTTTTGAGAAAATACGCAAAGTTTGAGCAGAAGAAAGCAGAAGCCCAAAAGGCTGAAAAAGCCGCTAATTCCGAGGAATCCCAAAAGAATTAGTGAAAGTTACCCTTCTTGCGTTTACGCCTAATCCATTAAAAATTATTTATGTTTCTGCCCGGGTTTGCTATTCATCGCTTTCGCCATCCGAACTCTTTCAAAAGGAAATCCCTGAAGAGGAAACGCACCGAATTATAAATGATTTGATCTCGATGGGGCATTTTTCGGTGTTAGAGCATATTAGCTTTACATTTGCAATTGAGGGTATATCCCGGGCTTGTTCACATCAGCTGGTGAGACATCGTATCGCCTCATTTTCTATGAGGAGCCAGAGATACACGAAGCCCTCAGCAAAGCCAATCCTGCCAGAATCAATAATGAACAATGAACCCGCACGACAACTATTTGAGGAGGAATTCGCAAGAATCTTTTCGGGTTATCAGAAATTGCTTGATTTTGGAATCCCTAAAGAGGACGCTCGCTTTTTGCTTCCGAATGCCACAGCAACCGACTTGGTTATGACAATGAATTTTCGCGAACTTTTGCACGCTGCCGGTTTGCGCTTGTGCTTGAGGGCACAATGGGAAATCAGAGATGTATTCGAAAATATTAAGCGATGTATGAGTGAGAACAAAGAATTGGCTGGATTGGCAGGGTATCTTGAACCAAGATGTGTGTGGCTTGGTAGTTGCCCGGAGAAAAACGAGTGCGGAAGATTCGAGACCAGATGAGTTGAAGGGCATATATACGAGAAGCAATTTGTAAACGCCTCGTTGAAACGGACAAATTCTTCATCATATAATCTCCTATGGACGGTAAAATGAAGAAGCTCCCAAAGGGGTTCTGGTGGAGTGTTTTTGGTGCGCTTGTTGTGTATTTTGTGATGGTGCTCATTGGAAACGCCCGCGAATTTATAAATAGCCTTGCAGGATTTTCATGGTGGCTTTTTGGACCAATTCTTCTTTTGTCGCTCGCAAATTATAATCTACGGTTCCTCAAGTGGGACTACATTATGCGATGTAGTTCAGTAAATATCAAAAAATCGGAAAACTACAGGATTTTTATGGCAGGGCTTGCCGGAACAATAAGCCCCGGAAAATCGGGCGAACTAATCAAACCCTTTCTCCTTCTGGATAGATTCCAGCTCCCGCTTGAGCGAACCATCCCCGTATTTTTCTTTGAAAGGCTCACAGACTTTATGGGGCTTATCCTTCTCTCGTTTATCGGCATATTTCTCGGGAGGCGAGATATCACAAGCGCCTTAATACTCAGCTTCTTTATGATAGCAATACTCTTTTTCCTGACCAATCCTTTGTTCTGGAGGCTTGTTTTTGGGCTGACCGGATGGAACCCGAAAAAGGGTCCATTTCGTATGGTTTATGAGATTTCAAATAACATTCAAAACTTCTGGCGCGCAGATGTTGTTTTTTATACCCTTTTTCTTACTGTTCTTGCCTGGGGAGCAGAATGCACTGGTTACTATCTTGTTTTCAAGGGCTTTGGTGGTGCTGAAAGCATTTCGATTATTTGGGCAATTTTTATCTATTCGGCTTCAACCATCCTTGGCGCAATAACATTCGTTCCGGGTGGGCTCGGCATAACAGAAGGGAGCCTTACTGGACTTGCAATTTCGGTGGGTAAAAGTAAGTCAATAGCGATCTCGTCAACATTGATAATTCGTGCCGCAACATTGTGGTTCGCGGTTCTGCTCGGAATCCTCTTCCTGTTTAAACTACAACAAGATAGAAGCAGTTGTGCGGAGCCACAAAAAAATGGGGTAACCAATCAATTACCCCGGGAGGGATAAAATGAAAAAGGTCTTGCTTTTTGTGGTCGCAATAATCCTTCTTATTTGGGTGTTCGAGCTTTTGCTTAAGCCGCGCGAGGCGGGCGAGAAGACCGCGGAGAAATATGTTGAGAAGCCCGTTTCGACTGCTTTGCGGGCAATCCAGGCGGAGGCGAAAGAGAACCTTATGCTTATAGCCAAACGGGAAGCCGCATTTTATGCCGAGCGCGGATACTACACACAATCGCTTGACAGCATAGGCGTTTCGCTTCCCTCCCCATCGCATTATTCCTATTACATCTCAAAAGCGACGCTCACAGGCTTTGAGGCGGTCGCAAAAGGAAATATTGACAACGACCCCATTGAGGACTATTGGGTAATAACACAGGATGGTGAACCGAGGAATATTGTTGATGATGCGACAGAATAAGTGGTTTCTGATCCTTTTCTTGTTTTTCGCAAATCTTAATGCACAGTATTTCTTTGGTAAAAACAAAATACAGATAACAAAATACGCCTGGCAGATTATCCAAACCGAGCATTTTGAGATTTATTATTTCAAGGAGGAAAGCCTTCTTGCTCTTTACAGCGCACAAATTGCTGAACAGTCATACGAAAAACTTGTTTCATTTTTTGGAGTCGTGCCCCCCAATAGAATACCAATAATAATTTATAGTTCTGCGAATCTTTTTCAGGAGACCCAAACGATACCAATCTTAATTCCAGAGAATGTCGGCGGATTTACCGATTATTTGAAAGGGCGGGTTGTTTTGCCTTTTTCGGGTTCCCTTGCGGATTTCCGCCACACACTTACACACGAACTTGTTCATATTTTCACATTCCAGTTCTTTGAAAAAGGGTATAATGACCGCGACATCTTCTTTTTCACATTACCGCCCCTGTGGGTAATGGAAGGGATTGCCGAGCACTTATCGGAAAGAAGTAGTCCGGAGATGAATCTCATTTTGCGTTCGTCTACGCTTGATGGAAGCATAGTTTTGCCACATAGACTTGATGAAATTGGCGGAAGTTACAAGATGTATAAAGAGGGCGAGGGCTTCCTGTTATATCTTGCACAGAAATACTCGGACGAGCGGCTTATGAAACTGTTTTCAAGGTTCTTATCGCTGAGGGATTTTGAAAGCGCCTTTATGTCAACTTTCGGGAAAAGCGTTGAGGCTGAGGGTAAAAACTGGGTTTACAGTTTGAAAAAGGTCTATTTCCCACTTTTGAGTTCCCGTGATGAGCCCCCTCAGGTTGGTGAGGAATTGGTGGGAAAGCCATGGATTTCCTCGCCTGTTGTCCTTGCCGCGGATAGTGGAAACTATGAGGTTATTTTCAAGGGTTCGTGGATGGGCTATACAGGGATTTACAGGCTTACAAAAGGTAAGCCCGAACTTATCCTGAAGGGCGAATTCAGCGACCCATTTGAATCGCTTCACGGCGTAACAAACAGGATTGATATTACACCCTCGGGGAAGCTCGCGTTTGTTGCAAAGGCACAGGCTCGCGATGTCCTTTACCTTTACGACCTTGCGAGTGGGGAAACGATTTTTAAAAAAGTCATTCCCGGGCTTATTTCAATAAGCTCGCCAAGCCTCTCGCAGTCGGGCGATACCGTTGTATTTTCCGGTACCGATATTAGAGGTGGCATAGATCTCTACCTGTACATAATTTCAAAGGATAGCCTTGTGAGGCTTACGGACGATATATATGAGGATAAAGACCCTGCAATATCGCCCCGCGGGAAATCCATCGCTTTTGTTTCCGATAGGGGTGGCGATAAATCTGCCCTTTTTCTCTTTATGCTCGAGACCAACGAGATATTTGAAATTCTCAGGCTTGATGGCAATATTGGCGAGCCCAGATGGTGGGGCGAGGATCTGATTTTTACTGTTGAGGACGATTCGAGCCGTGATATATTCATCTTGCGCCACAACGAGCTTTACAGGCTGACACGAGTAACAACAGGGCTTTTTTCGCCCGTTTTCACGCCGAGGGGGGATTCGGTAATAGCGTGTGCATGGTGGAAAGATTCGTACAGGCTTTTCAGATTCCCTGCCTTGCATTCGGAATATGTTTGCGCCACAGAGCCCGTGCCCTTTGAAAGCGTATTACCCGCGCTTCCACCAGGCGAAAGTAAGGAGGGCAAAAAGTTCGCCTACAAGAAGAAACTTACTCTTGATATTGCCCAGGGGACACTTTCAACTCAAAGTGCGACGGAATCCGGCGGTGGGCTTGAACTTTTCCTCACCGATATGGTCGGCGAGCATCAGATATATCTCCTTTTATACTCCTATTCGCAGGAATGGAAGCGTATTTTGCGCGAGACTAATATTTATCTCTCGTACACAAATCAGGCAAAGAGGTTCCAATGGACGCTCGGTGCTTATCATCTTTTCAACAGGGATTATTCCGGGATTTACGACACCTACGAGGAGGAAAGCATCGGGATTGTTGGTTCAGTTGCTTATCCGTTTTCGCGTTTCAGACGCCTCCAGGCATCCTTGTTTCTGCGTTACAACGCAAGGCTTGATACCTATCCTGAGGATAACTACTACTACGCACCGCTCGCAACATTAAATGTTTCGTTCATTCGCGATAATTCCCTTTCAGATGCAATTGGTCCTATTGACGGTATGAGAAGCAATCTAACGGTGGGGGTGAGCTCAGACCTGAAGCGGCAGAAACTCTATTCCTCCATTATCTCTTTTGATTATAGAAGGTACTTTCGCCTCTCAGAGCGCGTGAGTTGGGCAAACAGGATTGTGGCTCGCTCGTCTCAGGGCATAAAGCCCGAGATATTTTTTATGGGTGGAACCTGGACATTCAGGGGATACCCTGCTTACCATTTTATGGGGAGTAAACTATTCCTCTTGAATACCGAACTCCGTTTCCCACTCGTTGAGGATTTCTGGCTTAAAACGCCATTTTTAAGTCTCAGATTTGGCGGGATTAAGGGGGCTTTATTTTTTGATACAGGCCAGGCTTTTGATAAAAAATGGGTGAATCCTTGCGGAAGTTTTGGGCTCAGCGCTCGGCTTAATCTCGCGTATTATACAGTATTACGACTTGATACTGCCTGGCGGACCGACTTCCACACCATTGACCCGCATACCTACTGGGAGATATTTTTCGGACGCGATTTTTGATTGATACAAGCATAATACCCCAATAATGTGGATTTATTACTGCGCACCTTATTTCTTTTTCAAACTTTTTAAGTTGAGATTTATGCTCTTGTTTTCCTTGACATATCGCACAATTTCGCTTTTCTTATTATGAAAGAGAGGCAGGATGAATAAAAGGATATCGCTTTTACTAATGTGTGCTTTGTTTTTGACTAACTGCGGTAAATCTAAATACGAGAAGCAAGTTATATCAAAGGTTTTTGGCGAGCCACGGGATTTTCAATTTGTCTCTTTCAGCCCTGACCATAAGGGGCTGACATATGTCATTCCGGCGATAAAGGATGTACTCACGCCCTGGACCATTTGCATAAACAACGAACTGGTAAGCACATATGATTTTGTCTCCTTTCAGGGGTGGATTAAATCGGCTGATTCCACTGGCACAGAATATATCCCGCTTTATTCTGTATCAAGCGGTAAAAAAGCGGGGATAATTCTGGGGCAAACCGAGAGCGAAAAATACGAGCTACTCGGCAGTGACCAAAACTTCAGGGTTTTATTGAGCAAGGATTCAACCTCGTATGCTTACTGGGCTCGGGCGGATTCGCTTGAGTTTATGGTTGTTAATAGTGTTGCGGGCGAGAAGTTTGAGCGAGTGGGTCGCCCATTTTTTGCTCCCGATAACAGGACTGTCGCATATAAGGCGCTCCGTGCTCGTAAATGGTATATCGTGTTTGGCGAAAAGAAGTTCGGTCCTTACGAGGCGGTTGGACAGCCAGTTATCAGCCCTGATGGCGTTTCGGTAGCATTTATCACTGCAACGGGTGGAAAATGGGTCGGTGATGAATATATTGGCGGCAAATGGTGTGTGGTGGTAAATGGCAAACCACAAAGGACCTACGATTGGGTATGGAACCCAACTTTTTCCGCGGATGGGAAGCATATCGCTTATCGCGCAAGCAATGGTGGAGGGTGGAACAATAAGACATACCAGGGCGGTAGTTGGTTTGTTGTAGTTGATGGCAAAGAAGGAAAAAGATATGATGGTGTGGGTGACCCGGTTTTCTCTCCCGCTAAAAATATTGTCACATATGTTGCAACGCAGAAGAATAAGTGGGTTCTCGTTTTTGGCGAAAATGAGATAGGGGCATTTGACTATATTGACCGGTTCAAGATAAATTTTGTGGGCAAAAGCGATAATGTTACATTTGTAGCCTCAAACGGCGGAAGGTGGGAAAAAGGGGTCTATTATGGCGGAAAATGGTTTGTTATGTTTAATGATAAAAAGGGAAAAGAATTTGATTGCATCTGGATTCCGCCAGTTCTTGATACACTTCAAACTATGGTCGGGTATGTTGGGAGTGACGGCGGGAAATGGGATACAACCGGGTATAGCGGGGGAAGTTATTTTGCGGTTTTAAGCGATGGTAGCTCTGAGATTGTGAGCTCACCGCTCCCGCTTGTAAGGTTGTTTATGTTTTCGCCTTATGTGCGTGCCTCATATGCCCTTTTGCTGCAAATACAGGAAAATTCCTTTGTTATCCTCTATTTTGATGGTGATAAGACAGCGACATCGTTGCCCTGTGATGAGGTCCAATCTATACGATTTGTGCCGGACAGCAAAAAATTGCTGGCTGCTGTTAAAAGACAAAAAAGATGGCATCTTGTTTCTATTGAGGGGTCCGGCGAAAAAGTTTTGTCAACATATGATTTTATAGGTGATATAACGCCTGGGGATGATGGCAAAAGCGCGAAAATATCAATTATTGATTACAAAAAGAAAACGAGCTTTTTGGTTGAACTACCGTTAAAGCCCAAAAGGGATTAAACTGAAAATGTTTGTGGAATCAGCGTTTGCCAAAATCTTGTTTTAGAAAGGGGAACAGATGGAGCGATACTATAGCCTTTTACCGCCGGTAAGAAGGCTTCCGCAGGAATTGCAGGATAAGGTGATAAAATGCTGGGAACTTGCAAGATCACTTGGAGGCTGGAGCTTTGATGACCTTGAGAATGTCCCATTTACACTTTTGATTCCCGGGGTGAAAGTCAGTTTGGTTGCGCACACTATAGCTGTTAGCGAGGTGGCGATGCATTCCGCACGGGTACTTAGAGAATCTTACAGCGAGATCAAGATAAACGAGGATTATCTTCTTGCTGGGGCGTTGCTTCACGATGTCGGGAAGTTACTGGAATACGAAAAATCCGTATCCGGCGTAGTTCAAAGCAGAGAGGGAAAACTTCTTCGCCATCCGTTTTCTGGCGCAAATCTTGCTTTCAGTGTCGGATTGCCAACCGAGGTTGTTCATATAATTGCAACACACGCGAAAGAGGGCGATAGTGGCTTTCGCTCAATAGAATCAATACTTGTTCATCATGCCGATTTTATCAATTTTGAAAGTCTAAAGGTAGCATATGAGAAGGCGAAGTGACTTGGTGAGAAGGTTCAATTCCCTTTTGAATAGGTTAAGTGCTCGCAGGCGGAAGGAAATTGAACCACTTCTTGAATGGCTCAAAAGGGATGGCGAGTTTTTTCGTGCGCCAGCGTCCACGAGCAAGGAGCATCATTTACCCTATCCTGGTGGTCTACTTGAACATAGCATAAATGTTGCGGAATATATGCTTCGTCTTCGGGATATCCTTGCCCCGGACATTCCGGACGACTCGGTGATAATTGTCGGTTTGTTCCATGACCTTGGCAAAATTGGGTCTCCGGGGGCTCCGCTTTATTTACCAAATCCCGACAAAAAGGAACGAAAGGAAAAGCCATATATACATAATCCTTCTCTTGTGAGAATGGGCGTTCCGATTAGAAGTCTTAGCATATTGAGTCGGTTTGTGACTCTTTCTGAGGAAGAGACACAGGCGATTTGCTATCACGATGGGCAGTATGTTCCTGAGAACGAGATTGTAGCACATCACGAGCGCCCACTGACCCTTCTCGTTCATTTTGCTGATATATGGTGCGCAACCATTGTTGAGAAAGAGGCAAAGACCAAGCAGACAAAAAATTCGGGTTAGCCTGAAAATATCTCCCCACCTATTTTTCAAGTAAAAATAGGTATTCCAGATGGGGTTCGTTCGTCTCTTTTACCCACTCATTCGTCCAGCGCATGAAACTCATTACATTTTTCCTGTACGAAATCTTTCGGATTTCAACTATTTTGCAGTGCCTACAGAAGATCTCGATGAGGTTGTTCAAGGAGACCCTTCCACCCGAACTATAGGAAAATATTATGAACCTGGAGCGTGTTTCCTGAATTAGCCTTTCAATTGCAAGCGTTGCAACAAAATTTCCGTCTCTGTCTTTGTGGAAATCCTCAAATGGGGAATAACTTAATCTGTCCGAACTATCAAGCCTTCGGTTTGTCCTGCCGAATAACACTGGCTTGTCGTTTTTGATTATTGTTGTCCATATGTGGTAGTAGGCGTTATATCTTACCCTTGAGGGGGGCATTTTATTGTTATTTGAACCGTATGGCGGGTCATAGTAGGCTAAATCGGACTGTATATTTTTGACTATACTAAGTATATCCTCCTGAAAAACCTCGTGGTCCTCGTTGCTAAAAATGAGCTTCGGAACCTCAAGGAAGAGCGTCTTATATGACCTTTTGGACCAGCATTTGAGGTATGAGGCGTAATGACCAACAGTATTGTCTACCTTGTCAAGAGCGAGAATAAGGCTTGTGAGGAGCACGGATTTTTCGATCTCGTCGTCCGCAAGGGTATCAATCTTTTCTCTTATTGCGTCGAGTTTCATCGTATTGAGTAATTGCCAGGGGCGTTTTGCGGTGCTCTTTTGTTCGGGATCGCCTCCGTAATGCTCAGAAAACCAACCGTATTTGCCGGGCAAATTGTTCAGCATATCAATGAGTTTCTGGTAATATGCTTTCGGCTTTTTATTAAGAAGGTAGCATTCCGCAAATGTTTTTGACCAGATAGCGGAGTCGTTTGAGATCACCCTGAATCCCATCTTCGCGAAAGCCTGCGACACCCTCGTTGTGCCAGAAAAACCGTCAAAAACGGTTTTTGGCTTCACCCTTTGGGCGAGCTCCATTATGTGTGGAATTAGCCTCTCCTTTGAGCCAATATATTTGATCCCTTCTGTTTCTATGTCGGTGTTCCCTATTTTCCAGTTTGGGATGACTTTAAGCATAAATTTTCATTTTATCAAAACGAACTCTCTTGTGCAGGAAAAGTCTTTTGTGCCCTTCGCATTCAAACGGTAGAAATAGAGCCCGCTTCTTATTTCTCTGGCATCAAAGGTAAACGAGTAATTTCCAGCTTCGAGCCTGCCATCAAGGATTGTAGCGATAGTCCTGCCGAGGATGTCAAATACCTCAAGTTTGACATTTTCGCATGCTACCGGGATTGAGAAGCTTATCGTTGTTGCCGAATTGAAGGGGTTAGGATAATTCTGGTAAAGGACAAATCTTTTGGGTAATTCGGGCTCAGGGGTAGCAGAAAGGATGATTCCGTTGCTATCGGTTTTAATCACCCAAACATCTGCAGGCCCGGGAATAGGACCAATAAGCCAGTTTGAATTTGCATCGCGAAACCCTACCGATAGGATTCCACCGTCACTTGTCGGGATTACTTTGTACATATCGTCATTATCTGGTCCTCCCCATTTCCGCACCCATATTGTATCGCCAAAACTATCGAGACGCATAAGCCAGAAATTGTCGTAATCCATCTCCGGGGTTGCGCCCATCTGCGAATAAGCAGACATTATATATCCACCTGAAGCAAGAGGGTAAATACAATATCCACCATCATAAACAGCGTATTGCCCGATGATTTTGCTCCAGATTGTATCCGCATTTTCATCAAGCTTTACAATCCATATGTCTTCACTCCGCCAGCCAAGAAAAATAGCGGAATCAATCTTTGAGGTTGAGCCCGTTATAATTGCGCCGTTATCAATATCTGGCGAAAGATAGTGGAATCTATTTTTTGGTCCGCCTTTTATAGAGAAGTGTTTCAATACATTCCCCAAAGAATCTATCAAAAGATATGAGGCATAAACGCGAGGGTCATTGCTGTAGCAATTCTCGGTGCAGGTATTTATAGTTAGCAGGAAATTTCCATTTTGAAATGGTATAATGTTATATCCGTTATCGTCAAAACTTGTTGTATCACTGATAGCCCCCATATCATAGGCTTTTGTCCAGAGGGTATCAAAATTCTCGTCAAGCCTTATAACCCAGGCGTCCTTGGTTCCGTTTGTGCCGAAACTCTCTGTTGCGCCAATTACTATGTACCCGCCATCACCGGTTCGGGCAATCTGCCCAAGCGCATCTGTAGCGTAGCGTGTTCCACCATACAATTTTTCGAAAATCGGCAAGCCGTCTTTATTCAGCCGCATAAGCCATCCCTGAAACGAGCTTGAGGGAACGAATTTTGCCCCGGTAACAACAAATCCGCTATCCGGGCAAAGCAAAATGGAGACAAAAGCATCAGTCCCATACCCCCCGTATGTATGGGACCAGACAGTATCACCAACCGAATTTATCTTGAATATAAGCCCCTCGTAGTTCCCGCGGACATTATCTTGTGGTCCTGTTGTGCCCACAAGCACATATCCACCATCAGCCGTTTCCACAACATCGTTCGCCATATCAGCGTTGCCGTCAAAGTCGTACTCCCTCTCAAATGTTGTGGTTGAAACTATGGCGCTTCCGGCTATAAGGGATAAAAGAAAAAACGATATCTTTTTCAATCCTTGTCCTTTTCCTTTGCGTTATCTCGCTCGATTTGTGAAAATTAAAAACATTTTTTGCAAAAGGCAAGCGGTCTATTAAGGGTGAGGGGTAAAGAGGAAACATTGGAGTGCAAAGTGTATCTGTTCTTCGAGCCGACGCTTTTCTTGTAGCGTAGAAATGAGCCGGGCGCAGTTCTGGCGCAGGTAAATTTGCCAGTAGGTAGTGAAAAGAGCCCCACTGGTAACCCCAATAATTTAAAAACTGAAAGCGTATACTCAACAACCGAATACAGGCAAAAGATAACCGATATTTCACAATTGCCGGCTACTAAAAGAAAATTGCTTATAGTAAATTCTCCGTTGTCAAACAGGCTTTGCAGGTTATATTATTTATATGGCTTCAATTCGGAGGTTTTTTAAACTTCGTCCAACAATAGTTTGGTTGGGGGTGGTGGTTTGGGGATTATTTTTCTTGTATGCCAGCTCTGGTTTGCGCTATGCTATTTCGGGACTTATAATAGAAAAATTGTATTATCCCTTTTACAAAATAGGGCTTTCGCTTGAGGAATACAGGGACGCGCGCGAGGAAAACCTGAGCCTCAAAAGGGACATAATTGAACTATCCTTTGCGCTTGAGAGGCTCCGGGAGGCAGAGGCTGAGAATAAGCGGCTTAAAAGTTTGCTCGAGATTAAAGAAAATAGCGAGTTCAAATTCATAGTCGGGCGGGTGATTGACCGTAACAGATCCTCAACCCTGATCATCGACCGTGGAAGTAAAGACGGCGTCAGCAAAAATATGCCCGCGCTTGACACAAAAGGTGTTGTTGGGAAGGTGGTTGATGTCTCGGAGAATACCGCTGTTGTTGAACTTTTGACAAACCCCAATTTCAGGATAAGCGCGATAGATACGAGAAGCAGGGTGTTAGGTATTGTAAGGATGGGAGAGGGGAATGAACTTGAGATGATTGATGTTCCTGTGGCAAGCGATGTTGCTGTCGGGGACGAGATTGTTAGCTCCGGACTTGGCGGGATTTTCCCCAAAGGGTTGAAAATTGGCGAGGTAGTCTGGGCGTTTGACCCAAAGGAAAAGATGTTCAAAGAAATTAGAATTCGCCCTTTCGCTGAAATTAACAAGATAGAAGAACTATTCATCATTCAGGGAACGGCGAGCATAAAAGCTAAATGAGATTCCTTTACCTTTTCATACTCGTTTTTTTTGCCGGTTTTGTTCAGGCTTCGTTCGGTCTGAACATCTATATATTCCGACTTGATATTTTGCTTCTCCTTGTGGCTTATGCCTCGCGGTATATTGAGCTTGAGGAAACAATAATTATGGGCGCGATTTCCGGTTTACTTATGGATGTGTTTGAACCACAGTTTTTGGGTGCGGGTATCATTGCAAGGGCAAGTTCAGCGTATTTCTTCGCAATATTTTATCACCTTCTCCTTATTGAAAAACCCCTTCAGTCCGGGCTCGGAATTTCCGCCGGAAGCCTCATTAGTTCAATAATCTACACGCTTCTCACGCCATACAGGTCAAATTTCCCTTACATCCTTTTTGCCAGAATAATCCCGCAGGCAATTTTTATGTTTTTAGTAGGGTATATCTTTTTCCTGCTCAAAAGGATTGAGTTCAAAATTTCGAAGGGATATTATGTTTCGTAAGTTCAAAGCGAAACAGATTGAAAGAGAGGATCTTGCAACTTATATCTTTTCGTGCCTATTTTTTCTTTTGGTCCTGAAACTATTCCAGATGCAGATAATAAAGTACAGATACTACCATCAATTGTCTGAGAAGAACAGGATTCGGGTTTTGGTGGTGGAGCCGCCAAGGGGCATAATTTATGACAGGAACCTTATGCCAATAGTCACAAATACGCCGTCATTTGCGGTATCGATTTTGCCGTTTGAGTTTAAACCATCCGAGGCTATTCTGAAAGGGCTAAAGGAAGTTCTTGGGATGAGAATGGATGAGCTTTTGGCGCGCCTTGAGATGCTTGAGAGGACTCGCTACGAACCTGTGAAGATCAGGCGTAATGTTCCATTTGAGATTGTCGCCAAACTTGAGGAGAACAACCTTGACTATCAAGGGGTGATATGCGAGGCGGAACCGCAACGGGTTTATCAGTACGGTTCTACTGCTGCGCACATTGTTGGGTATCTTGGCGAGGTTTCTGTTGATGATTTACAATCCCCGATGGATGAGTACCTTCGCCCGGGCGAGCTTGTTGGCAAACAGGGTGTTGAAAGGGTTTTTGACAGAATACTTCGTGGGCAACTTGGCGCGAAATTCCTTGAGGTGCGGGCTACAGGCGAGGTAATTGGACAAGCCCGCGAGCGAAAGAATATTGAGCCTGTAAAGGGCGCTGATATTGTGCTAACCATTGATATTGAACTGCAGAAATTTGTTGAGCAATTTATGGAACCAATCCCCAGAGGTGTGGCGATTGTTATGGACCCAACGAACGGAGAAATTCTTGCGCTTGTGAGCCGTCCAGCGTTTGACCCCTCACTATTTGCAACGGGAATTTCTGATAGCCTCTGGAAGAGGCTGAACGACCCACAACTTCACCCGCTATTTAACAGGGCTGTTCAGGGGTATTATCCGCCCGGGTCAATAATGAAAATTATCACAGCCGCCGCATGCCTTGACAGGGGCTTGGTTACACCCGAAACTCATCTTGAGCCTTGTCGTGGAAGCATATGGTATGGCGACAGGTATTTCAAATGCTGGTTTCCAGGCGGGCACGGGGATATAAATCTTCTTGATGCTATAGCGACATCCTGCGATGTTTATTTTTATCAACTTGGACTAAAGCTCGGGCTGAATGCCTGGAGTGATTACGCGAAGAAAAGCGGATTTGGGACGCCAACAGGGATTGAGCTTAAGCCAGAAGGGGCAGGTTTTGTACCGGATAGATCTTATTTTTCCGCGAAATACGGGCAATATGGCTGGGGTTATGGTGTTGTGCTAAATCTTGCGATAGGGCAGGGGGAAATCCTTGTTACGCCCATTCAGGTTGCGCAGTTCTTTTCGGCGCTTGCTAATGGTGGGACAATCTATAGACCTCATATTTTGAAGGCAATTGTTCCCCCGTTTGGTAGAGCCCGTCAAATAAAGCCCGAAATTGTGGGGCATTTGCCATTTAGTGCCGAGGCTATAAAGGCTTGCATAAAGGGGATGTCGCGAGTTGTGAACTCACGGTGGGGGACAGGGATTGAAGCTCATCTTGACAATATTGAGGTTGCAGGTAAAACGAGTACGGTGCAGAACCCTCACGGTGCACCGCATGGATGGTTTGTATCTTTTGCGCCTGCAAATGACCCAAAACTTCTTGTCGTTCTTCTTGCTGAAAACTGGGGTTCAGGTAGTTCCATCGCCTATATAGCCCGAGAAATTTTTGACTATTACTTCTTCAAGAGGGGGCAAAATTTATCGCGTAGATAACATAATTCTTGGCATAACTCTTGCTCTCGGGCTTATCGGAATGGTTGTGCTTTTCGCTATCACGGATACAACCCCGTATTTTTTCCTGTTTCGTAAGCAGGCTGTGTTTTTTATGGTTGCGCTTGTGCTTTTGATTCTGGCCTTAAAAATCCCAACAAGGATACATTACGCGCTCGCGTATTACTATATGATATTTGTTGGCTTGCTTCTTGTGGTTGTCCTTTTCCAGGGCGGGGGTATCAGGCGGTGGTTGAGGCTTGGGGATTTTCAGATCCAGCCAGCCGAATTTGCAAAACTTGCATGGGTTTTTGCACTCGCAAGGTTTCTGGCGGAACGCAAGAATAATGTTAATTCGTGGAAACCAATATTGTTAGCGACACTGGTAATGTTCTTTCTATTCTTTCTTGTGATTGCTGAACCCGATCTTGGCACAGGAATAGTTTTTTTCGCGATCCTTATTGGAATGCTTTATTTTGCAGGCGTCAGATTCATTAACCTTTTCATCCTTATATCGCCGTTTCTTTCTTTGCTTACCGCTTTTCATTGGATTAGCTGGGCAGTATATTTCCTTTTTTTGCTTTTCGTTCTGTACAGGAATAAGTCAAAGCCGTTACTTTTCTGGATTGTTGGCGGGATAAATTTTCTATTTGGCATTATCACGCCTATTGTCTGGAATCATTTGTATGACTATCAGCGGGCACGAATTTTGACTTTCATTGCGCCAACCCGCGACCCATTTGGACAGGGTTATCAACTTCTTCAATCAAAGATTGCCATCGGTTCCGGTGGGCTATTTGGGAAAGGATTTTCAAAAGGCACGCAGGTTGAGCTCGAGTTTTTGCCCGCACGGTATACTGATTTTGTTTTTGCTTCCCTTTGCGAGAAGTTCGGATTTATTGGAGCGGTTTTGGTTATTGTTCTTTACGCGGTGCTGGTCTCAAAGTTGATTGAGGTTGCAAGCTATGCTCGAACAGCTTTTTCACGGCTTGTCGTTTTTGGCATAGCAACTATAATATTTTTCCAAACTTTTGTTAATATTGCAATGACTGTGGGGCTTATGCCTGTGACCGGGATCCCGCTCCCGTTTATAACACCGGGGGGTTCCTCGCTTCTCACTTTAATCTTTGCTATTGGGGTAGTGCTCAACATCGACGCAAGAAGTGGAGATTAAGATGAAGAACCTTACAAAACGAGTTATTGTTGCTTTTACCTTTGGTCCAATTATCGTTTTGTTGTTATGGCTTGGCGGGTATTTTTGGTTGTCGTTTCTGTTATTTGTTAGCGTTTCCTCTATGTGGGAGTACTCGGAGCTAATTCGGATGAAAACCTTATGGGAGAGAATATTGTTCACAATTGCGGGAGTGAGTTTTGGGTGTTTGCTCATTTTTGACGAATTTAGATTTGTTGTGCTCGGGTTTGTGGGCTATTTAATCTTGCAGGTTATTTTTGTTATTGCGCGTGGCGAGGTTCAGGATGGGGTTGAGAATATAGCTTTTCCGCTTGTAGGGGTTGTGTATCTCGGGATTTTCCCATTTTTCGCGTACAAGACGCGATACCTTATAAATGACGATTGCGGGCGGCTTATGGCTTTGTTTGTGTTGCTTCTTGTTTGGGGCGTTGATACAGCAGCCTATTTTGGTGGCGAGGCGATTGGTCGTCACAAGTTAGCCGAAAATATAAGCCCTAAAAAGACACGCGAAGGTTTTTTGATGGGCATAGCGTGGGGGATTGTATTTTCCGCTATATCCTATCCTTTTATTGATAAGTGCGTGGGATGGTGGATATTCCCGGCGGGTTTTGTGGGCGCGGTTATGGGTCAACTTGGCGACCTATTTGAATCCCTCCTGAAAAGGCGGTTCGGCGTAAAGGATTCATCTAACATAATCCCGGGGCATGGTGGCATCCTTGACCGTTTTGATTCTTTCACATTCGTTCAGCCGTTTTTATACATCTTATTTTGCATAATCACGGGGGCAAGAATATGAGCTTTAGACGCTCAATTTTGGCTGTTGTTGTGCTCGTTCTTTCGGGTGAAGCTTTGTGGTGCGGGGGATTTTTTGATCTCGGGTTAAGCGGGGTTTTCTTCCGCGGGGCTGTAGGGTATTCCGACTCTTCAGGCAAATATACTAAATACGAAGTCTCGCTGGGAGTTTTACCATTTTTCCCTTTTGGTATCGGCGCGGATATTTTTGCAGAGATCCGTTATGGACCTATCCTTTTTAATGTGTATGCGGTCGATATAGAGCCATTAAATGCCTATGCTTCTGGGTCGCGAATGTTCGGATTTACGACAGGTGTTTCTGCCTTTTCGGATCTCGGGAATGGTGTAGCCATCTGGGGAGGGGTTCAACTTTATACATATACAAAAATCTCGCTTGGGGATAGTATCCGATACAATATCCAAAGCGCAGCGAATATCAATGCTTTTGAATTGAGTTCGTATTTCTATGAGGGAACTGGCTTTATGAGGTTGGGCTTATCAAAGCGTTTCGAAAACTTTAGTGTATCGCTTGATATTTTCCGAGCATACACGAAAGCAAAATTCTACAAAGTATACGCCCTGGATAAAATTATTGGCTATACAAAATATCCGTATCTTATGATCAGGGTGACATTACCGATAAGCAATAGTGGTAAAGGGTCAGAAGAGCCAGATTGAGCTCGGATAATTTCTTTCGTGAAAGGTGGAGGGAAAGTCAAGATTTGTGAGATAGGGAAAGGAAAAAGCCCCATCACGAAACTTTCGTCACGATAAAAATAAACTAATAATTGAACTGGCCGACCGCTAAATTATGAAAGATGAAGCCGAATTTTATTTATTTTTGAAATAGAAGACGATGCCGGCAAACAGGAAAATGATATTTGGCGCAAGGGCGGCAAATGCGGGAGAAAATGTGCCATCATAGCCCAATGCCTGACCTGCACGAACCGCGCTGTAGTAAACGAAGGAAATCAAAAGGGTATAACCGACACCAATAAAAAGCCCGAACCTTCTGTACTTTAGCGAGAAAGGGATTCCAAAAAGAAGCAGAATGAAACTCGCGAACGGGAACGAAAAGCGGATGTAAAGGTCAACCTGTTCCTTAAGTGGGACAAAGCCCCAATCGCGCATTTTCCTTATAAAATCCATAAGTTCGAAACTCCCCATTTCATCGGTGGTCGTTCGCTTTTTTAAAAGCTCTGTAGGCAAATTCAGGGGTATAGATTTAATCTTGAACATCATTGTTGTTTCGTTTTCCTCCGTGAAGATTCTCATAAATCCATCCCTGAGCACAAGATTTTCGCCATCAAAGGAGAAATGCTCCGCATCGTATCTTTTGACAAGTTTGTCGTCTTTGAAAAATTGAACGCTCGCGTTTTCGCCGTAATTCCGCCAGGGCTCGTAGTGTCTCAGGAAAACTATAATCCCCCTTTTCCCCTGATAAACAATATCATCAAAACTCCTTTGCGGGTTCCTCCTGCCTTTCATAATTCGCTCTGTTTTGACCTCATTTTTGAGCCTATTCGAACAGGGCACAAAAGTATTTGCACCGACAAGGACGACCAAACTTATGATGAGCCCAGCGATTAGAACGGGTGCCCCGGCACGAACCTTGCTGACGCCCCCATTTTCAAGAGAAAGAATTTCCCTGTCCTTGCTTGCCTGTCCAAAAGCAAGTCCGCCGCTAAGCACAGAAACGATTGGCATCACAAACGCAAAAATGTAAGGCAGATAAAAAAGATAATATCGTACAACATCCCCGGGATTTGCCCTGTTGTCAATGAATTTGTCGAGATTATCCACCGCGTCCACGAGGACAAAAAGGAAAACGAGCACCCAGAAAAAAAGCACGAAATACAAGATGAATCGCTTCAGAATATATTTGTCCCAGATTTTCATGCGAACGAAATGATAGGGATATTTGTCAGGCGCCGCAGTTCAAGTGCTTCTGCTTCGGTTTTCACAATCACAAGCATTTTTTCGCGGGGTATCTTGGAGAGGTAAAGCGTGCCAATAAAACGCCATTCCGATTCTCTTGTCCACTCCCCAATAGTCCCCCTTGGCTGGAAATAGGGCTTCTCATCTTCTGGCAATAATTTGTAGGTCATCTCGTCACCGTATATAACAGGGCGTATACCAGCTTGTAAGGCAATCTCTTTGTCTATTGCTATCCCGTAGGGCTCGAATGTGTACCGGACATAACTTTTTCGCCATCGCATAAGTTTTGTTGCTTCCGTGGGCAAAAGCGAGGTAAACGAAATTGCAGGGATTTTGTTCCGCATATGGGACACCGACGGAATTATTTTTTGCTCGATTACAATTCGCTTGAGTGTCGCAAAAGCCGAACGAGGGTATTCTTCGCCCGATTCCACAATATCCCTGTAATAATTGTATGGTAATTCATCCTGCCAGGGACCGCTGAAGGTATGGGTAAAATGTGTGATATAGTTCCAGGATGTTGCCCGAATGATGGTCTCAAGCCTGGTGGTGTCAAGTGGTTGCAGGGGGGTTCGTTTTGGTATGGCATATGGTACGGTGAATTCGTTGATAATAGAGCATCCACGCGCGGTATTCATTTTTATCAAGCGTTCAAGCGAACCGCCGGTTCTTATTGAGATTGGATAAATTATATCCGCGAGCTCGCATACTATATTGTCCCTTTCAGCCCAGGCAAGTTTTGGCTTACTCGGGGGCGCGCTTGATGGGAAAAACAGAAAGGCTGTGTCCTCAGGTTTTAGACGGAAATCCCTTATAATCTTCCCAGCAAGGATTCCAGGTGGATTATTCGGGTCAAATCTGCTGACTATTATCTGTTTGCCGCCAGAATACCCTGTCGCCCAGAGCACAAGTTCGTAAGTGTTCATCCCCGTTGAGCTAAGAATAGTTGAGCCTCTTTCTACCGCTTTTTTTACAGCAAGCACCGTGTTTCTTACCCAGTTGTTACTTCCCACAGGCGTTTTGCTTTGCCGTGAGTTCAGGATTGCCACAAAAGGAGAATCAAGATGCGGACCGATAAATTGAGCATTACTATGTCTTCTTAAAAATTCTTGAAGATTCATACCTTTATGTTTTTAGTAAAAGAAATATTTTTATTTGGCAAAAATCAAGAGGAAAATGAAAGCGCAAAAGAAAATACGAAATTCAAATGATCGGAGTAGGGAATAGGGGTGGGAGAAGCGGGATATCTATACTAAAAAAATTCTTGCCCCCGCTTGAATGTTATATTATAATAACAGTGTATGATCATAGATAACAGATATCGCGTGATAAAAAAGATTGGGGAGGGGAATTTCGGGATTGTATATCTTGTGGAGGATACGAGAAGCAGGCTGGTAGTTGCACTAAAATTGCTGAAGCGGGCGGAGGATTTCAGCGGAAGATTTGCGCGGGAATTTTCGCTTATGAGCACGCTTTCTCATCCGAGGATAATCGCTCTTTACGAGTACGGGACTTTTGAGGGCAAACCGTATTTTACTATGGAATTTCTTGACGGCGAGAACCTTGAGATAGCCAGAAAGCCAATGCCTGCAGGAAAGGTTGCACGAATAATTTACGAGATTGCCGATGGGCTTTTCTTTTTGCACAATCAGGGAATCGTTCATCGCGACCTAAAACCCTCAAACATATTTATGACCGCCAAAGGTATAAAGTTATTTGATTTCGGGCTTATGTGCGAGATGGGCAAGGATGTTCAAACAATTACGGGAACCCTGCCCTATATCGCACCGGAGATTTTAGATGGCGAACCGGCGGACTTCTATTCAGATTTTTATTCCCTCGGGGTAGTGGCGCTCGAACTTTTAGGCATAACACCTTTTGTAGGTTCCGCATCCGAAATAATTGAGAAAAAATTTAATTTCAGGCTAAACGAATTCAAAATCCCGGACGAACTTGCCCCACTTCTTCAGAGCCTCTTATCAAGCGACAGATTTGAGCGCCCCAAAAACGCATCACAGATAAAATCCTTCCTTGCACCGATTCTTGGCGTTTCAATTGAAAAAGAACTTCCCTTAACACTTCCCGAAACAAAATTCATAGGTCGCAAGAACGAACTTAACCTGATACTCTCAACAATAGAGCGCGGGGGCTATACAAAGATATTTGTCAGTGGCGAGTCAGGGATTGGCAAAACCAGGTTGCTCAAGGAAGCCCGAGCAATAGCACTGACCAGAAATTTCAAAGTAATTGAGGCAAAGGGTGGGGAACTTATTCCGGACCTTGCAAAACTTATCCCCAGCACGCGCAAACTGGATATCGAGGGCACGACAAATCTTATAACTCTCATTGCATCTTCTCTAAAAACGCAAATTTCAGGGGAAACCCTTCTTTTTGTTAATAATCCGTCGAGTGACGAAATAAGGCTGATAGACGAGCTCGGTAAGAAACTCGGAATTGTTTCAATCGTTGAACTTGAGGAAGCTCCGGAAGGATTAAAACTTTTGCCTCTTAGCGAGCCCGAAATAAAAGAGCTTGTTTTATCTATCCTCGGAAATGTTTCTAATGTTGATGAACTTGTGGAATTTTTGAGATTTGCCTGTGATGGGAATCCAGGGAAGATCCGTGAGACCCTGATTGAACTTATCCGTGCAGGCGCTTTTATCCCTGCTAAAAGGGCGTTGCGCTTTGAAATGCAGAAGACAGGCAAACTTTCATATGCCGATATTGTCAAACGAAAACTTGGTTCCCTTTCCTCATCCTCGCTTCAGGCTTTGAAATTCATTTTTGCAAGTTCGTCCGGGCTTCCCCTTTCGTTTTTTGACCATAAATTTGGGAAAAATAACAGCGCAAAAATACTGACAGACCTGATTCTCAAGGGGCTTGTGAAAGAAATAATTGTCTCAAGGAGAACCCTTTACAAAGCATCAGCCATTACAAGCGATTTCTTCCAGAAGTTAGAGCAAAAGATTTATAAACAGATAGCAGATTACCTTGTGACTCTCAACGACACATTTTTTGACCTTGAAATTGCGAAAAACTACAGGGCGTGCGGGTTGAACGAATTAGCGCTTCCTTATTCTTTGCGAGGGGCAAATAGCGCGAGGGAAGCGTTAAAATTTGATGAGGCGTATATGGAGTATCTGTTTTTGGCGGAACAGGTACCCCAGGATAAGGCGAAGTATCTAAAGCTTGCGGGGCTTATGCGGCGGCAGGTCGGGGATTACGAATCGGCTCTCGAGTTATACACGAAAGCGCTTGAGGTTGCAAAAAGCACAAACAATAGGGACCTCGTTATCAAAACGCTTAACGACCTTGGCGTTGTGGAGTTTGACCGCGGGGAACTTGAAAATGCCGAATCATATTACGCGGAGGCTCTGAAGTTTGCGAAAAACGATAGCGAAAAACTTTTGCTTATGAACAATATTGCAAGTCTCGTTGCAATTCGTGGGCGCTGGAAAAAGGCGCTGGATTTGTACAGTGAAGCATTAGATGTTGCGGAACGAATCGGAAATTTCAAACTTCAGGCAATTCTACACCTGAATATCGGCGAGGCATACCAGATTGTTGGCGATTACGAGAAAGCCGAACTTGAGTTCCGTTCAGGGTGCACCCTTGCACGCAAGAGGGGTTATAAGCAGTATCTTGCACAAGGACTGGTTTTGCTGGGAAATCTGTACAGGTTGCAATTTGAGCTTGCGCTTGCCGAGCGGTCGCTTGATGAGGCAGAGGCAATAGTCAAGGATAATCCGCCCCCGGAAATTGAGGTGATGCTCTCTCTCACGCGCGCAGGAATATTAGAGAACAAAGGCAAAACTCTGGAGGCAAAAGAGCTTCTGGATGGGATTAAAACCGGGGATCTATCGCATCAATTAAAGAACGAGTATTACAGAAGGCTGGCTCTCGTTTCTTTCAGGGAGAGGGATTTCAAGAAATTGATGTGGCTTGTGGATAAACTTGACGAACTTCACGACAATCTGCGGAGCGAGCTTTTCAGGGCGATTTGCAAAATAGAAAGCGGTGAGAAAATCAATTTGTCTGACATTTTAGTTCGTTTTGAGGAGCGGAAGGGAGAGGAGGAATTTCCTCTTTTGTGTATCTATATGTATAAAACCACCGGGAAGAGGGAATATCTTGACCTGGCAATAAACGCGCCATCAAATGTTTTTAGGGACGAGGCAGAAAAGCTTATGAGGACAAAAGGGGTTAGCCAGTTTGAACTTTTTATAAGCACAATTCGCGAGCTTGATTCTACGCTTGAACCGCAAAAGCTTTTGAAACTGATTGTGGATAAGATTGTAGAAATAACAGGCACCGAGCGCGGGGTGTTGCTTCTTGAGGAATCCGGCGAACTTACAGAGGTTGTTGCGAAGGGTGAGATAGAAAGATACAGCAAGTCCATTGTCAGCGAGGTTTACAAAACGGGGAAGCCCAAAATCGCTGAAAGGATATTAGAGGACGAGGAATTGTCAATGGCAAATAGTATTGTCGATTTACAGCTCAAAAGTGCTATATGCGTTCCAATACGGATTGAGGAGAAGGTTCGTGGGGTAATCTATGCGGATGCCCGATATGCGCCCGGGCGATTTAGCGAGGAGGAGCTTTACCTTGTTTCTGCACTTGCGGAACAGGCGGGTCTTGCGCTTGAAAAGGCGTACCTTGTTAAGAACCTTGCGGAAGAAAATATTGCGCTAAAGCGTGAACGAGAGAAGAATTACCGCTGGGGCAACATTATTGGGCGTTCAGAGGCAATGCAGGAGATATTCAAGAAACTGGAGTTGATCGCGGATAGGGATGTTTCTGTGTTGCTTCTGGGCGAGACCGGAACCGGCAAGGATATGATAGCCCGCGCGATACACTATGCAAGCCACAGGAAAGATGGTCCATTTGTGGCAATAAATTGTGCTGCGCTACCCGAAAACCTCCTCGAGTCCGAGCTGTTCGGCTACGAGAAGGGCGCGTTTACTGGTGCGCTCAGGTCAAAGATCGGGAAATTTGAACTCGCCAATAACGGGACACTGTTTCTGGACGAAATCGGGGATTTGCCACTCTTCCTTCAGGCAAAACTCCTTCAGGTGCTTGAAACTCAAACATTTCAGCATCTTGGCGGAGTAAAGGACATAAAGGTTAATGTGAGAATAATATCCGCGACAAACAGGAATATCGAGGAACTGATCGCCCAGAGGCTGTTTCGCGAGGATCTGTATTTCAGGCTTGCGACAGTCAAACTCAAACTTCCGCCGCTCAGGGAACGGAAAAGCGACATCCCCATTCTTGTTGAACATTTTCTTAAAGAGGCAAACAGGCGATTTGGCAAGGATGTAAAGGGCGTTGACCCGGAGGCAATGCGAATGCTTATGGAATACGATTACCCGGGAAATGTTCGCGAGTTGCAAATTCTACTTGACGAATCCGTTTTGTTTTCACATAATAATTATATAACACCCGAAAGCCTGCCAGAGAGCGTGAGGAAGGGGAAAAAGGAGGATATTTTTGATTTTCCAGGGAATCTGGCAGGGCTCAAGGAGGCGAAACGGAGGATTTGCGAGGATCTTGAAAAAAGGGTGATTGAGAGGCTTCTTGAGGAGAACGGCTGGAACATCACGAGGGCGTCAAAAGCTTTTGGTATCCACAGGACGAGGCTTCATCAGTTAATGAGTAAGTATGGGATAAGGAAAGTTAGGAATGTATAACAATGTTAAAAATATATAACATAACAGTAAGCATAGAACACCAAATAATTGGAGCTTTGAGCCGCAAGTATTGTTATAAATATGTAACACTTATGCAAAAAAACCGCGAAAAATCAGGCACAATCGTTTGGCATAAATTTTGCTTACAATAATGATGGAAAAACTTAACAAGCCTAAAAACGCAAACAAGGGAGGAGATATGTCAAGGGAAAAGTTGTTCGTAGTGGCTATTTTGTTGGCGGGGATTTTTGTGCTTTACGCATCTGCTCAGGTAGCACCTGACAGGTTCCCGCCTTGCGTGAGGTGGGGCACACCGCCAGAATCGCCTGTCCCGCCCGATTTCGTTTTCACCGCAACAGTATGCGATCAGTGCTCAGGTGCCCCTGTGTGGACCGGGGTTTCTCGAGAAAGACTTCACATATTCCTTCAAGTGCCTGAGGGGGTGACGCCGGTTGATATTACGGACTTATGTTCAATTGAACCAAACATTGAATGCGCGGGATTTAATATTTCGTTTGCCATTTCAGGATTTTATGTTTCTATTCCAGCGGGCACTCGGATCCGTTTTGTCATTGATGCATACGACAATGCGGGCAATCATGCCGAGTTTGGGGCATCCTATATTGTGCAGAATGTTACGAGGGATACGGATCCCCCCTGTTTCAGGGATTGGAACCCGCCCGATGGTGCAGGGGATGTGCCTGTAACTGCGTCGCTTTCGGTTGTCGTTTGTGATTTGTGCGCCTTAACGCATGGGGGTGCCGCAGGGGTGAATCCTGATAGTGTCTTTATGTGGGTGCAAATCGGGGAAAATCCCCCGGCAAATATTCCTCATGAGGCTCTCGTTTTGGTTCCTGTGGATTGCGCGGGCTACGCTGTTACATATCATCCAGTTATAGAATTTCCGCCTTCAACGAGAATCCGCTATTCTGTTACTGCATATGACCTTGCGGGAAATGTGGCTGTAGATACTGTGAGCTTTACTACAGCCGGTGTTGCGCGAGATACCGTCCCACCGTGTGTAAGGGAATGGAGACCTGACCCGCCCATTATTCCTGTAGATTCCGTTAGCGAGGTATATGCCATAGGTGCGAGCATTTGCGATAACTGTTCCGATGCTTCGGTCGCCCATCCGAGCGGCGTAAACCGTGAAACAATTCGGATGGTCGCATACTACAGGGGAGATAGCCTGAATCTTACGCCAATGCTTCGGATAAATGAGAATCTCTGTGCGGGATATGATGTTCTTGTGTCTTTCTATTATATAAATCTACATCTTCGTCCAAGCCCGGGCGATTCCTTTGAGGTTTGCATCTCTGCAAGCGATAACGCCCGAAACCCAATGCGCGCCTGCCATACATATATATATGGCGAACCGCTGCGCGATATTTATCCGCCATGCATCTATGGCTGGGTGCCTGCGACCGGCGATAGCGGGGTTTCAACCGCCACAGGGATAAGCGTTAATGTCTGCGATGTCTGCCCGACTGGCGAAACCCCATTTGCAAGCGGTATAAGCCGCGATAGCATTCGCTTCAGTGTTAGAATTGGAACCGGACCATTTGAGGATGTAACGGATCTTCTGGCGTTCCACGAACTTGATTGCTATGGGTACCATCTTGAATATCACCCAATGATAGAATTTCCGCCAGCAACGCTAATTTCTGCCTGCGTGAGAGCGGTTGATAATGCGGGTAATGTCGCAGAGGGATGCACAAGATTTTACACCGAGGGAACAATAATTCCACCGGATACGCTTCCGCCAAATATCGGGCTTACTCCTGCTCCGGGCGAGACACTCTTGCTCCGCGACGCTTTCGTTCGCGCAAGCATCTGTGATAATCCTATAGGACCACCTGGGGTTGACCCCGGATCAATTGAGATGATACTTAATGTTGATGGCGTTTCAATAGATGTGACAGAAAGGCTTATAATTGAACCCAACAGGTGCTTCGGTTATGAGGTTACTCTCCCGCCTATCGAGGAATATCGTCCCGGTTCTTATGTGGTTGTCAATATCGGGGCATCCGATTATGCTCATAACAGGGCTCACGCAAGAACAGAATTCTACATTCGCGGCGAAACCCCGATTGATACCTTGCCACCCTGTATTACGCGATTCCTGCCAGAATCAGGGGATACCGTTCCCGTTGATGTTACAGTGTATATAACTGTGTGTGATATCTGCGGTGATTTCCTCGCTTATCCATCAAGCGGAATAAATCCGGATTCCATAAGGATCGTGATTTTTGCTGGCGGGGTTGCTCACGATGTCACAAGAAGAGCGATTATTACTCCCAATTCGTTTGATTTGTGCAACGGCTTTGATATAACGCTTTTGCCTATCCCAGAGATATACACGCCAGATTCCTGGATAACTGTGAGCGTGAGAGCAACTGATATGGTTGGGCATCCGGTTGAGGCTGCACACAGGCTCTTCTTGAGGAGCACAATCGTTGTGCCCGATAGGTTCCCGCCCTGCATAACCGAATGGCATCCTGACCCATATCTTGATATTATGTGGCCACCTGATGTTGAGATCCGGGCTAATGTGTGCGATAACTGCGACAGCACAATTACCCCGGGTGGACCCTATACACCTTCCGGTGTTGACCCGTCTTCAATAAGGATGACAATAAGAATTAACGACGGCGAACCAGTTGATGTTACCGAGCATCTTGTTATCGCTGAGAACGACTGCTATGGTGTTCGTGTTTCGTTTTATCCGCCTGATGGTTTCTTCCACAGTGGCGATAGGGTTAGGGTTGTCTTAAGAGGGGCGGACCGCTCAGGGAATGTTTTTGAGGGAGTGAACAACTTTACAATCTGGGAAGTGCCGCCAGATACCACAGACATTACGCCGCCATGTGTAGTTGAATGGTCGCCAGTATCCGGTATTGTTGACACAGGAATAGGGGTAACCGCTCACCTTTGCGATATTTGTGGGGATGAGGTTTCGGGTAGGCATAGTGGTGTTGACCCAGCCTCAATTAGGGCGATGGTCTTAACCGCGTCAGATTCCTTTGATGTTACCGAATTTTTGAGGCTTGAGGAAAATCGTTGCCTTGGTTATGCGGTTCACATACCGGGTTGGGTTTTGCGGGAGGATTTTGAGGGGTTCGCCGTTTGCGTTGAGGCAGCGGACTATGCGGGCAATTCTATGCATGAATGCCACGATTTCAGGCTTAGCATACCCCCGGATACACTTGACATAACCCCACCCTGTTTTACACATTGGAGCCCGGAGGATGGCGAAAGCGATGTCCCGGTGACAACGGGTATAAGTGTTGGGATTTGCGATGTCTGCGAGGGTGCGGGTGGAAGAGCCTCGGGTGTCAATCCGGAAAGGGTTACTATGACAATCCGGGTTGGTGATGGCGAATGGCGTACGGTTCCGCGTGACTTATTGACATTTGCCCCAATATACTGTGCGGGATATGTAGTCTCGTACCACCCAATGATAGAGTTCCCGCCCGGAACCTCAATTTCGTATTGCATTGAAGCCTACGATTTTGCAGGAAATCGTGCCGAGGGTTGCGCTACATTCCACACAGCTGGTGGCATTGTAACCGATATTACCCCACCAGTAATAACAGGATGGTGGCCCGATACAATATATATTCCGCCCTCACCCGGCGATTACCTTATTGCCGGATTCTCAACCTGTGACCTGTCAGAAGAAGGTGAAATCCCGAGTGGTGTTGACCCGATGTCGTTTGTGATAACCATCGCTTATGAGGGACCAGTTCCACCGCCAGAACCTCTCCCATACACAAGTGAGCCCAACAGGTGCTGGGGCTACGAGGTAACTTTCAGGATCCCTATGTCGTATGTTATTGGCGATACGATTCCGATTAATGTTGAATTTGCCGATAATGCGGGCAATAGGGCGCACGGAAGGCATATTTATATTGTTGCTCGTCCGCCTGTTCCTGTCGACACACTACCACCATATGTTAGGGCGTGGGAGCCCGCGTCAAGGATAATTGAGGGTCCGGTGTCGGCAATTGTATGTGACAATCCATCTGGATATACAAGTGGGGTTGACCCATCAACAATACGGGCACAGATACTCATTCTCGGCGATACACTGCCACCCGCAGGCGACCTCATTATTAGACCATATGAGGAGTGCTATTATGTCACCGTGCCAATTGCCCTTCCCATATCTGTCGTCTGGGATTCTCTTACTGTCTGTTTGCAGGCGAGCGACTATGCAGGCAACAGGATGAACGAATGCGAGACATTCTATAATCCTGGTGTTCCGCCAGAGACATTGGACACAACGCCTCCTTGCGTAACGGCATGGTATCCGCCTGACGATATCTACAGACCCTCACCTGAATTTGGCAGTCTTGGTGCATCGTTGTGTGATATATGCGATGCTACACATCCCGGGCACCCAAGTGGCGTGAATATAATGTCGCTTCGTGCATGGATTCGCTTTTCGGATGGCAGAGAGATTGACATCACTCGTTTTGCGAGGTACGAGCGTAACAGGTGTATGGGGTATGAGGTTTACTTTGTTCTGCCGATAACTGTGCCAATGCCGGCAGACCCGTTTGAGCTCTGCCTTGAATTTGCCGATAATGCAGGCAATTCAACGCACGCTTGCCACAGGTATAACGAGGGCGGTATGCCGGGAGATACGCTTGATACTACGCCACCCTGCGTTCGTGGATGGAGACCCGCACCGGGAAGCGAGGTTTTGCCTGATGTCACGGTTGGCGCGATGGTCTGCGACCTTTGCACATCGGCGCGACCTGATTTTGCCTCAGGTGTTAATCCTTCAAGTTTGAGAATGACCATAACGATAGAGCATGGCGGAATTGTCGTTTATAGGGATGTTACTTCGGAGTGCAGGCTTTACGGGATTGATTGTATGGGTTACAGTATTGTCTGGGAGCACCGGGACCTGCTACCAACGGGCTTTGCTGATGCTTGCGTCTATGGAAGCGATTTTGCCGGGAATACTTTCTCTGATTGCGTCCACTTTACAATAACCGGCGGCGAGATTGACACACTCCCGCCTGTAATTGGCGATTGGAATCCTCCTGACAGCTCAAGGGGGGTTTCGCCGGGGACACCGATAAGTGCTACTGTGTGTGGCGGTGTGGACTCGGCTTCTGTAAGGATGACTATATATAATTCAAGAGGTGATTCAATTGTTCTCACGCCGTGGCTGCATTTCACAAGGATTCCGTGCGATGGCTGGGAGGTCGTATTTTATAGTGATGATCCAGGAGTAATATTTGATGAGGACTTCGTTTTGCCGGGCGAATGGGTTACGGTGATCCTCACGGCAAGCGACTTTGATGGGCGAACAACTACATCTTCTGTGCATTATAGAATTGTTGGTTTCGGTCCCATTGCACATCTAATTGAACCGCATCCAGGTTCTTTTGTCTCCTGCTCAGATGCTGATATTGTAATATCCCTTGCTGATAGCGACGGGATTGACACAACCTCAATCGTTCTTGAAATTGAGGGCGTTGAATACACAATAGAATCGCCTAATCTCCACTTTGTGGACAATACTTTGGTCTTCTCACCCACTGAGCCATGGGCTGAAGGAGTGGTTCATTTTGCCCTTGTTTCCGCTTCCGATGTTTACGGTAACCCGCTTGAAAACCCGTTTGAATCCTACTTCACCGTTGACCGCACCCCGCCAGTTGTTACTTATATTAGACCTGCGCCAAATGAGGTTATACCATCGCCACCCACAGCAATAGCGGTTGGGCTCTTTGATGCAATCGCCGGGGTTGATAGAACCCTTACATATCTTTTGGCGAATGGTATTACATATTCGGATGGGAGCCCCGGTTTCCGGTGGACGGAGGATGGGTTTATAGTTTATCTGAGGGAGGCTGGGATAATTATTACCCCTGGCGATAGTTTTAGGGTTTGCATCCACTCAGCCGACAGGATTGACCATTGTATGCCCAACGCGCTTGATACCTGCTATATTTACTTCATAGCGCCGCCGAGAACACACACACTTACGGGCTTTGTCCGTGACGCGAGAACCGGCAGTCCGCTTGGGGGCATTGAGGTGCGCGCTATGCGGAGATTCCACGAATACGATAGGGTATCGTTCCGTGTGGACACGACCGATGCAAGGGGTTATTTTGAGCTAACCGTTCCCGATGGCGAGTATATCCTTGGCGCGTTCCCACCGCCAATAAGTGGCTATCGTCCGCAGTTCTTTGACCACAAACCCGACCCACTTGTTGCCGATGTTATCAGGCTTACGCCAGCCTCACCTGAGACGCTCTCCGGGTTCAATTTTGACCTCATTTATATTAGCCTCACGCGGTACAGGGTTAGCGGGCGAGTGATTGAGGCAGACCCGGATGATGGAGGGATTCGCCGCGCGTTTGTTATAGCTGTGCCGTCGGACGAGGGTGAGGATCATCATGCTGTGTTCGCTATGACGGATGATGAGGGCTACTACGAATTGATGCTTGCGCCCGGCGCATACTATATCTTTGCTTTCCATCCACTTTACATTCCTGAGTTCTATTCTGGCGGTTATAGATGGGATCCAGAAGCCACGCTTGAGGTCGGCTCAGATATTTCAGGTGTGGACTTCGCTTTGACGCCCATTGGTGTTCCGGGTGGGCTATTCTTTGGCGGACGGGTTCTTGAGGGTCCGGGGATTCGCATCCTTACCGATGTTCCGGTTGCTGGAGCGCAGGTTGTTCTTGTGGATCCCCAAACAGATTCTGCGCTCTATGTTTCTGTGACGGACCAGGACGGTTATTTCACATTTGAGGATATTGCGCCTCGTGTGTACAGGCTTGTAGCGACAAAGCCCCTTTACCAGTTCGCAGAACTTGAGCAGTATATGGCGCTTGAATCTTCTGCTGGCGACAGGGTCTACTATATGTCAAGATATACAGGCATTCCAGCTCGCCATACGAAGCCTTCAAGATTTGAGGTTAAGGCGTATCCGAATCCGTTCAACTCGCAGGTCACGATTGATTTCGCTTTGCCAAATACCTCAACGGTAAGGATTGAAATCTACGATGTTATGGGGCACAGGGTTAAGGAACTCGGCGGGGGTAAATATCAGGCTGGAAGGTATGTTGCGTTCTGGGATGGAAAGGGCGATGATGGAAGGGGTTGTGCAAGCGGGGTCTATTTTGTCAGCATTCGCACCGAAAACGCTAATAGCACCCTGAAGGTCCTGTATCTGAAATAGCGGCTTCATTGTTATAGGCAACCTGATGGGGACTCTGTGAGAGCAGGGTCCCCTTGTTATTTTTAAATCATCTATCCTGGTAAATCTGGGGTTCTTTTTGTGGTTCGCTAATTAGAATCCCCTTTTATAAAAATGCGAACCTCAACGCGGCGATTAAGTTCCCGTCCGGCTTCTGTGTCGTTCGGATAGCGTGGATTGAGCTTGCCGTGCCAGCCGACGACAGATTCCACATTTGTGCTCTTTTCAAAAGCCTTTCGTAAGAGTAGTTCAACTGCGCGCGCTCGCTTCCGTGAAAGCATAAGATTATAATCATCATCCCCGATTGAGCAGGTATAACCATCAATTTGCAAAACGACTTTCTGGCTTGTGGGAATTGATTTGATAATTGCACATATTGAATCCATTATAAGTAAACCAAGCGGGGTAATTTCAGCATTGTTCAGTTCAAGAAATGGTATTATAAATGGCTCCTCAGGCAACTTTATATGTGCCAGACCTTCTTGTTGGGCGGGCGTTTGGATAAGCGGTGCGCGATAACGAAATGTCAGTGATTGCCTGCACGGGAGCGCGAAATGAACAATATGCTCTTTGCCATCCGGATTATTTTCCCTCGGGGAATAGGATATTGTAAAATATTGTGTGGTTCCCGTGTAAAGCAAAAGGGCGATTTGCTCCGCTGACAAGGGGTTTCCCTGTAAGAAGAAACCGCCCGAATGTGTTGCGAGATGTTCGAGCATACCTTCACGGCAATTTCCAATGCCAACGGTAAAAAGCCGAAGATTTGCCTCTTTGAGAACGGACAAAAAAGAATCGGTCGGGAAATCATAAGGCAGATCGCCATCGGAGAATAATAGCACGCTTTTTGATGGAAAATTACCTTCATTTTTCGCAAGCAAAAAGGAGATTGCCCTCATAAGATTTGTGCCATTGGGGTCCGGGTATGAAAGCCAGCGGGATTTCTTTATCTTTTCCTTCTTTGACCCGAAAACCTCACAAACATTGGCGCCAAACCGAACAAAACCGAGTTCCTCGTTATTTTTCATTATTGAGCTCAAAATGAGCGCGACAGAATCAATTTTTGCGGTGTGCCCGCTGAGACTTCCACTGCAATCCTCAAGGATCCATAGTTTTCTTGGGAATGAATTGTGATTGTGCCTTACCGAATAAGGGAGCGAATCCTTTCTCTCTTCAACGGACTCTACAAGCTTTCCATCCTCAATCCTGCAACTCCTCGCGCTTGCAAGCACAAACTGGAATTTTATACTATCCGGAAAGTGAAGCGAGTTAATGCCCAGAGGGTAAATAAACGAACGAAAGGTTGGCATTGAAACTGTGGGTTTTATGTTCTTTGAGCAAGCAAATACAAGGAGGGTCAGGGTAAAACTAATTGCTCGTTTCAATATGCTCCTCCCTGGGTTTGTCCTCTGGCAGAAGGATTGTGTCATACTTGAAATTGTCGGAGGTTTCTGGGTGGTCGGAATTGAAATGAAGCCCTCTTGTTTCTTTGCGTAAAGAGGCGCATTTCACGGCAAGCCGGGCAACAATAGCGAGATTTCTGAACTCAAGAAGCTCGCGCTTTACCGGGTTTTTCCTGTAAAAATCATACATTGTATTATATATGCTTGTGAGCCTGGTATCTGCAATCGCCAGCCTTGCATCTGAACGAACTATCCCCATATAGTCCCACATAATCTTTTTTAGTTCGTATAGTTCGTGCGACAATATAACCCATTCCTCGCGGTCAAACACCCCCGAGTCGTTCCAATTTGGGAAGGGCGGGAACCTGGCATCCTTTCGGATAATATCCTTTGAACTTTCAAATGCGAAATGAGCGTAAGCCAGAGATTCGAGGAGCGAATTGCTCGCGAGACGATTTGCGCCGTGCATCCCCGTAAGGGCAACCTCACCCCCAGCAAGGAGATTTTCAATATCCGTTTTTCCGTTTTCGTCAACCACAACCCCCCCGCATGTATAATGAGCAGCAGGGACAACCGGAATCCAATCCTCGGGCAATTTTATCCCGTATTTACTACAGGTAGTAAAGACATTGGGGAAGCGCTTTTTCAGAAAATCCTTTTTAAGATGTCTGACATCCAGGAATACCGAGTTGTCGCCGCTCTTTTTTAGTTCGGTGTCGATAGCCCGTGCGACGATATCTCTTGGCGCGAGTTCACGGTTTGGGTGGTATTTTTCCATAAAGGCTTCGCCTTTTGAGTTCCGTAAAATCGCGCCTTCGCCACGAAGAGCCTCGGTAATGAGAAATGTTTCTTCAGCACCCGGTATATAAAGCGCGGTAGGATGGAACTGGAAGAACTCAAGGTTTCCGACCCGCGCGCCTGCACGATACGCCATAGCAATACCATCGCCCGTTGCTACTTTTGAATTCGTTGTGTGAAGGTAGACCCTGCCTGCTCCACCCGTTGCCAGAAATGTTATCTGCGCAAGATATGTTTTTACCTCGTTTTTCTCACAGTCGTAAATATACGCCCCGAAACATTTCGGTTTTGTTGATGGGTAATCTATTCCGGCTAATCTAAGTTGATGTTGTGTGAGAAGGTCGACTGCCATGTGGTTTTGAAGGATTTCTATGTTTGGGTCCGATTTTGCTCTCCTTATGAGCGCTTCCTCTATCGCCTTTCCTGTGAAATCCTGGACATGGACGATTCGTTTTCTTGAGTGTCCGCCCTCACGCCCCAGAGCAAGCCGCCCATTTTCTGTGTCAAAGTTTACGCCAAGGTTTATGAGTTCCCGTATGCCGTATGGAGCAAAATTTACAACCCTTCGCACAACCGCTTCATTGCACAATCCTGCGCCAGTTCTGAGCGTGTCCGCTATATGAAGCTCAGCAGAATCATCATCCCCGAGAACTGTAGCCACACCCCCCTGTGCGAGATATGTATTTGAATCCTCGGCGTTGCTCTTTGTCACAACAACAACCTTGCCGTAGCTTGCCGCTTTTATTGCAAAATAAAGTCCCGCAACACCACTGCCGATGACGAGAAAATCTGTAAAATATCGTTTCTCGCTTCTCATTTTTTTGTGAGTTCAAGCATCCGCCAAATTGATTGATAAGCCCTTGTTCTTATCTCTTCCGGTATCTCTATTTCAAATTTCTCTACATCCAGGCTCCAGACAAGTTTCGGCAGCGTGATCATTTTCATATTTCCGCAAAGGGCATCGGCTTTAAGCGGGTAAACAATTTTTCCGGGGGCTTCTCGCTTTATTCTGTCAATGATCCCAATCTCGGTCCCGACAACTACGGGATCTTCGCTTCCCTTCACATAATTAATGATCCCCTCTGTTGAAAACGCACCATCTGAGGCATCCACTACCTCGGGTGGGGCTTCCGGGTGCACGATTATCTTTGCGCCGGGATATTTCTTTCGTGCCTCATCAATGTGTTTTAGATTTATTTTAGTGTGCACATAACACCCGCCATCCCAGGCGATTATCTCCTTATCTTTCACGAATCGTTTAACATAGTTTGCAAGGTTTTTGTCAGGAAGGAATACGATCTTTTTTGAGGGCAGGCTTTGAATTAACTGCACCGCGTTGCCTGATGTGCACACAATATCAACCTCGGCTTTAACCTCCACCGATGAATTCACATAGGCAACATATGTATAATCGGGGTATTTTTTCTTGAACTCCCGTAGTGCCTCAATCGGTGCGCAATCCGCGAGCGGACAGCCAGCATAGAGGTCGGGCAATAAAACCTTTCTTGATGGATTCAGTATCTTTGCTGTTTCAGCCATAAACCTGACGCCTGCAAAAACGATTATGCGAGACGAAACCTCGCAAGCCTTCCTCGCAAGCCCAAGCGAATCGCCAAGAAAATCCGCTACTTCCTGAATTTCTGCGCGCTGGTAATTGTGCGCAAGTATTATTGCATCCTTCTCTTTTTTTAGTCTGGCAAGGAGCTCTTTGAGCTCTTTAAGTGGAAGTTTGTTGTATTCCGAAAGTTCCATATTTTCCTCTCTCTTTAAGTATATAATACTTATGTTGTAGCAAAGGTCAATAGGAAAATGGGTTATCGATGGGGAAGATGAAACGCTAAATCTTATAAGCACAAAAATTGTTCTTGACAAGCTACAAAGAAGCCTTATTTTATAAAATAAAATATAATATCCCGAAAGGAGAGAATTGGCGAAACACGCCGGCAAGATATTATCGGTGATAGTTGTTCCGCATAGTTGTGGCAAGAGTAGAGGGATTAGCATATCAAGGAGGGAAGGATTAATTTTTTCTTTAGTTTTAGTTTTAGGGTTATTTTTGGCGATTTTTGGCGCAATTTCGCTTTTTAAATTTGGCATCCTCGGGATTGATGAAAGGTATCTGGTAAGTGAGAATAGGCGGTTGAAGGAGGAGTTAAAGGCGGTTCATAAGGAGCTTTCTGATATAAAGTTATCGTTGTCGACTTTGAGCCAGAGGAATCATGAGATTGCCGCAATGCTTAACCTTCCGGTTAGCGATAATGTTTATGGTGTTGGTGGGGCGCAGATGAATATTGACGAAAATAGAATTAGAAGTTATGGTTCAATTGCAGCCCTGCTTGATAGTCTTAAAATCGCTCTTTTTGTGGAAAAAAGGGTACTTGAGGATAGCTATCGCGAACTAAGCGAACAAAGGGAATTGCTCTCCTTTACCCCAACAATAAAGCCTGTGAACGGTTATCTTACGGCGGGCTTCGGGATGCGGATTGACCCGTTCACCGGGTCGCTCCAGCCCCATGAGGGGGTTGACCTTGCCTGTCCACGAGGCACACCTGTCCGTGTTACCGCTCTTGGGGTTGTAAAATTTGCAGGATACTACAGGGGTTATGGGAAACTCGTAATCGTGAAGCACGGTAGTTATTATGAAACCTGGTACGCTCATCTCAATACGATTAAGGTTGCCCCGGGAGACAGGGTTAAAAGAGGAGATATAATTGGCACTGTTGGGAATACAGGCTACGCCACAGGAACGCATCTCCATTACGAGGTTCATATTGGTGGAAAGCCTACTAATCCGTTGAATTATTTTTATCCAGAATTGGTTGTTGATTGAGCCAGGAATTTGGAACAGGAAAGGTTGATATTTTAAAATTGTTGAATGCTGAACGCTTATAGTTCGAGACTTATTTCGCAACTTTCTCTTGATTTAAACTTATTTTTTTCTAATTTAATAATGAACTACCAAAAAGGAGAAAATATGAGAAAAACCGTTTTTATTTTGCTTGGGAGTTTGCTTGTCCTTGCTGTTCCACAAATAATAAATTATCAGGGTAAGGTAACAAACGCCGATGGTACAGGAATTTCTGGAAACATAAATATGGAGTTTCGCCTGTACACCTCAGAAAGCGGCACAATCCCGATTTGGCAGGAAACGCACAACTCGGTGCCTGTCTCAAACGGGCTCTTTTCGGTCCTTCTGGGTTCAATTGTGCCTTTCCCGGACTCAGTTGATTTTTCTGCAGCCTATTGGCTTGAGGTAGAAATAAATGACGAGACAATGTCCCCACGCGAAAGGCTTTCCTCCTCCCCATATGCTATTCGTGCGAGGTGGGTTGATGATGCTCTTCAATCGGTGAATTCCGTTGCCAACATAGCCCGACGCCGCGGACATCTGACGCTTTCTGCTGATAGCGCTTTTACCATCTCGGACACCGGCGACTCAATCGTCATAAGGTTCACCGGTGCAAGCGGCGGAAGCAGTGTCACCCCGGGCTTATCTCAGGTACTCGCGGTGGATAATTCCGCTCATGGTTTCCAGATAAATATGAACGCTAACAGGATAGTAAATCTCGGCAGCCCGATTGAGGCAACGGATGCAGTAACAAAATCATATGTCAATGGGCTTGATGGGGATGCACTCTCGTTTTACAGCGAGAAGTTCAATGTCAATGTTGATGGCACAAGCCTTGAAATTGCCTCGGATACACTCCGTGTAAAGCAAGGCGGAATAACAACGGAGCATATCGCCGATGGAACTATAACCAGCGCTGATATTGGTCCAGGCGAGATCCATCACGAGAATATCGCCCCAGCTGCAATTGACAGCATTCTTATAGCTGATGGTTCAATATCGGGTGCCGATTTGCGTCCGCAAAGTATAACCGCAACACAGATTGCCGAGGGCACTATTACCGGCTCAAATATCGCCGCAAACACAATTACAGGCGCGAACATAACGGACAGTACCATCACAAGCGCCGACATCGCACCATCTACTATAAGGGGTTCCAACCTTTACTGGCCCGATGTTACGCCACATCTTGGCGATAGCTTGTTTTATGCCGGCGGGATTACACTCTCCTACATTGCAGCAGAAAGTATAAATGCTCTTGATGCGGTCTATCTTTCAAGCTGGCTTTCGGGATGGAGTTATCGTGTGCCTGTAACTATAACAAATACGGGTCCAGCATTAGCTCAATATCAGGTGAAAATTACGCTTGATAGCAGTTTTCCGTTCGGTCATGCTCAAAGTGATGGGCGAGATATACGGCTTGTTGATTCTGATGGTGCGGCACCATTGCCGTTCTGGTTCCAGAGCTGGAACCCACCATCGAGCGCGGTGATCTGGGTAAAGGTCGGGAACCTGCAGGCGCTATCCTCAAAGATTATTTATATTTACTATGGCAACACTTCGGCAACTTCAGCCTCGAGTTTTGACAATACATTCACGAAGAACTTTGGTGAGGGTAATCTTGTTGGATTGTGGCATATGGATGAGGGTGGGGGAAGCAGTGTTGGGGATTCTTCGGGCAGGTTCAATAATGGAACAATATCTGGAGCGACCTGGCAGGGGACGGATGGTGGACAGTGGGATGGAGCAAGCGGGGTTAATTTTTCAACGGGTTCGCATCTGTTATTTGATGGTGTTGATGATTATGTATCCGTTCCTGATGCTACCGCGCTTGACATAATGGATGCAATAACAATAGAGGCGTGGGTGAATGGGAGTGGGTCGGTGGCGTGGCTTTTTAGGAGAATTATCACGCTTAACCCTGCCACGCCAGTAAACAATTATCAGGTCAAAGTTCAATTGAACACATCAAACTTTATCTACTCGCATGCTAAGCCCGATGGTTCTGATGTCCGTTTTTACGACCTTTCCGGGAATAGTTTATCGTACTGGATTGAACAGTGGAATACAAGTGGGGAATCAATTATTTGGGTAAGAATTCCAGCAAGCGGTACGACGAGCTTTTATATGCAATACGGGAATCCTGGTGCAACGGCGGTTAGCGACCCATCTGTGATAAGAGGAACACAAGCAAATCCTGGCATTTCCTGCACGGATATTCGTAATATTAGGTCTCCATTAACTAATGGGTTATATTACATAGATCCCAATGGTGGTTCTCCCGGTGATGCTTATCAGGTTTACTGCGATATGACAACTAATAACGGTGGATGGACGCTTGTTATGAAGCTTTCGAAAAATGATTTTTGTTATGGAAGTTCCAGGTGGACTGACAGTTCCCCGTTTAACGAATCCTACTTATTAGACCCAACAATGCCCAATGCCCAGCAGTATGACGCAAAATCAAGGGCTTTTTATGAGCTTACCGATGTAAACTCCTTAAGATTTTACACAAGTAGAGATACTTCTGTTACTGTTTCCTTTGCCTCTGCTTCTTCGCCAAGAACTTTGATGACAACAAATACAATAGCTTTTTCCCCATATCCTGATTACTTCCAATGGAAAGCGGCATTCGGGCACGATAGAAGCCAGGCGCCAATCTTTATGCGAGCTGGTCAACCGGTTTCAGGTGGACCAAATTGTAGAACAAATTCCTGCCCTGTAGGATGCGGACAACCCTGTATGTTTTGTTATCAGGCATCTGACGGAGCTTATTGCTGTCCCTGTGCGGCAACTATGAATGATGTTAATTCAGGCGTAGGGAACAACTCTGCTTACTGCGGTGGTGGCGACCCTGCCGATTGCTCATCTGCCGGCAACTGGGCTGACCCAGCTTTGCGAGTTATAATATGGGCTCGTGGAACAATTACTAACCCTGTAAATATAATTGTCACAATTGGCAACGAAGAATTTATTGGCAAAATCGTCACCAAAGGCACTGCCTACGGTATCGGAATAGCAGGGTCAACTCTGGCTGGCTTTATTAACGGAAATGTTATCACCACTACCCTTCCCTCCGGCTGGAGCCATATCGCGCTGACCTATAACTCAACCACAATGAAACTCTACCTCAACGGGACAGAATCCGCATCAAAGGCACTCACTGGCGCAATAAACACGAACGCAAATAACCTCATAATCGGCGAGAAATTCAACGGGCGCATAGACGAGGTTAGACTTTACGACCGCGCATTATCGCAACAAGAAATCAAATGCCACTACGAGCGCAGACGATACGCACAAAGCGAACCGACAACAATTGTCGGGCTTGAGGAAGGCTCATCAGCAGTGGGGCTTCACAAAGCATCAGCAACCTCAGCATACCAGGCAGAACATTTCCTCGGAATAGCGCTCTCCAGCGGCGCAAGCGGCGATTCCATCCCTGTTCGAATCTCCGGGGTTGCACAGGGATTTACTGGACTAACCGTTGGAGCGGATTACTACCTATCCGATACGCCCGGTCAAATCAGCATAAACCCTGGAAGTATCTCGCGACGGGTCGGAACCGCAATCGCACCGGATAGGCTCCTTATATCAAGATAACGGAACACAAACGCATATACTACAATTTTACTTGCTAATTCCGAAATAATTAGTATTATATTTCGGATAAAAAGGGGCATAAGTGGACAAAAAGGGAAAAGTCGCTAAATTTATTATTTTGTTCGTTTTAGTTCTTATTGCAGAATATATATTCTTATACTTACTTCCCCGGGGCTTTGAAATGCTCCAGCGAGAACTCACCGCAAAAGTATTAGTCGCAGTCTTATCTATATTAGGAACTCAGGCAGTAGCCACAGGCGACACAATACAACTGGGCACGAACACACTCAAAATAGTCTACGAATGCACAGGCGGATTCGCCTTCTTTATCTTTTCTTCTGCGGTTCTTGCTTACCCGGCGTCATTGAAAAAGAAAGCCCTCGGACAAATAATTGGCTTAGCGGGCATATTTCTCCTTAATTTAATTAGACTTGTCGCGATAAGTTTCGTTATGCTCAAGAACCCCTCACTTTTTGACTTTATCCATAAATATCTGTGGCAGGTAACATTTACAGTGATCGTAATTTTTATGTTCATCCTCTGGGTGGAAAAATGGGGCGCAGAGTGAGCCTAAAAAGCCTTCTTTGGCTATTCGTTAAGTTTGTGCTTTTTGCGACAGCATTTTTCGCTATCTGGGTTCTCATCGGGGAAAAACTATACCTCCCTTTTCTCGGGTGGCTAATCTCGGTTCTCCCGGCGGGATTGGGCAAAATCCAATTCCTTGGCTTGCGCAAAAGTGAATTGATTTTCCGGGTATTTATTCTAAGAGCGGATGTTGGGATTGACGCGAAAAGCATCGCGGTTGATTTTGCACCATTTTGGGCGCTCGTTCTTGCTTCCCCTGGGACAATTAGAGGAAGGTTCTGGGACCTGTTGCGCGGGACAATTATGCTTTTCTTGTTGCACATTATTGCAATTTTTGTTATACTAAAAATGACGATAAGCGGGAGCATATTCATAGAGGGCATAAAGATATTTATTGATGGCGTTCTTTTGCCTCTCGCTCCTGTGCTTTTATGGTTTATGTTTATGGACAGGAAGGCAATGAAGGAACTTCTCCAACTTTAAAAAAGGAGGCGGAATGGTCACGCAGGAAGCGGTCGAAAAAAAACTCAAGGAGATATACGACCCGGAAATTCCAGTAAATATTTTTGATTTAGGGCTAATTTATAAAATTGATATAACCGAGGACGGGGTCGTTAAGATAGATATGACACTTACCGCAAAAGGATGCCCGATTTACAATCTCCTTTTTGGCGAGATTAAGAGAAAGATTATGGAGATTGAGGGCGTCAGGGATGTTGAGGTTAGTCTTGTGTGGGAACCTGCCTGGACACCAGAAAGAATAACAGAGGACGGCAGGAACGCTTTGAGGAAATTCGGGTTTATGTGATTGTGCTATTTGAGAAGGATAACTCGTTTTATGTCATCGGCACAGGCACCGGATAAGCGAACAAAATAAACCCCGCTCGGCTTATTGTTGAGTGATAAAGCAATCCTGTGCACGCCGGGTAAAAGGCGCTTAAGGTTCAACGAATTAACCCGCCTTCCGAGTATATCAAATATATCTATTGAATAGTCGTCCGTCTGAGGCACCGCGATTTGCAGTAATGCATTTTCGTTAAACGGATTGGGCGTAATGGATTCTATCTCAAGCGAGCGCGGATGAGGCTTTTCGTCGCTGACCCCGGTTGCGACCCTAAGATTTACGGGGACAAATAATGTTGGGCGCTCCCTGTCATTGGAATTAATCCTCAGATACACATTATAAATACCGAGCCGCAATCCTTCAGTATTTATGGAGATATTCACATAAGATGGTGCAGAGGGCGTAGAAACCCCGGCGATCGGATTTTCCTCAATCCAGTCAGCAGATGCAGTGGTGTAAATTATTGGTAGATCGCCTTCGTTGGGGATAATATCAGCCATATCAAGGCGCGGTGGGTAAGCGGGCACAATAACCCCAGCGCCCATTATAATCTTCGGTGGCAGTCCAATATCAGAAAGATAAATCCCCGCACCCGCGGTATCCCCGCTTGCTGGAAGATAAACCCAGTGAGGTACCCCCGCAGGCGACCAACCAAAAGAGCTTGAGGGATCATATCGCAGTATCATTGCATTCCCCATAGGCAAAGCTCCCACAGCAACGATATAATCTGCACCATAAAGGCGAGGGTCGCCACTTGAGGTGTCCATATCAGTATTCAAAATAAATCCTACCACAAAATCCGTGGCTGGATTGCCCATAGAGCGATACGCCGTTACCATAAGGTACAGGCTAATTGAATTATGTTGCGCGTAAAATGCTTTCAGGTCCATAGTAATCCCCGGGTCCTCGGGGTCATTGCGCAAGAGCCTCCATTCACCCGAGGGCGGCACAATGCAGGCTATCCCGGGTAACTCGAGCTCCTCAAATATCTCGTAATACAGTTCGTGGTCGCCGCGATTATAAATCGTCAGCACAGTATCCTTCGTTCTTCCCGGCAGGAGCGTAAAGCGAAATGAATCCGGCTCGATCTCAATCGCAGCTCTATAAGGCATAGCCGAAACCTCGTTTGAATAATCGCTCAAACCCGATGTATATAAGGATTTCACCCTGTAAAAGTATGTCCTCATATTAACAAGACCGGTGTCGGTGAATGTTGTATCAGTAATGGGCAAAGGATTTATGGGCATATCGGGATATGTTCCGGGCATTTCGCTGCGATATATGTTATAGCCCAAAAATCCCGGCACAGACGCTGTCTGCGGTGGATGCCACAAAAGCGGAACCTTTCTGTCCCATCCGCTTTCAGCCTGAAGCCCTGAGGGCGGGAGAAGAACCTGTTTTTCCGCAACTGACACATTGTCAATATACCATCCGCGGAAATTCAAGCCCTCGTCGCTTTTGAAACTCCACCCAATAAGAAGCGTTGATCCGACATAGCGCGAGAGGTCAAACCTGCAATGCTTGAAGTTTCCCGAAAAGCCAGAATACCCGGGACCACCAAGCGAAACTATCTCCCTGTATGGATACCCACCGATTGGCTCCAGCAACTCCCAGCTTGCACCCCCATCCGTTGAAATCTTCACCTGACCACCATCATAGCCATCCTCAATCTCCCACCAGCTGTCAAATTCAAGTGTCGCCTTTGTGTAACCCGAAAGGTGTATTGGCGGCGAATAAAGAAATGAATAGTTATTATCCGAGTAGTTCCCGGAAATATTGGTCCCCCACAATTTGCTTCCAGATGGACAGCAGTGCTCCGGAATAGAATCCGGGCTTCCCCACTCCCAGTCGCCGCTTTTAACAAACCCGCAACTGTCCATCTCAAAATCAAAGTAAACCCCCTTAACAACCATAAACCTCACAAAATCCTCGCCTGCAGGAAATCGCGCTACATTGTGCCTGCTTGAGGAATCCTCGGCAATTATCGCGTAAAAAACCGAATCCCCAATAAGAAGTGTCAAAATGTTTATGTAGCCCTCATAAACATTGGCGTAAATATTCGCCATATGGACGGTGTCGAGATTGGCTCTACTACGACCAAAAACAAGAAAAACATTTTCAATGCCGAGGTTGTCGCTTATATTTGCGAGAATCCTGAATGGCGATGCCCCGCCCGGCATATCCTCCATTGGCGTGTGCTCTATTACGGGTGGGATTTCATCAAGCCCAACGCTGAACCGGAGAAGAGAATCGGGTGCATTTGGGGGATACAACCCCACAGTGCCAAGGGTATCAACCGCATAAATATAATACCAAACCGTTGTTCCATATCTCTGCGGCGGTATCTCAGCCCGGTAAAAATTCCGCTCGCCTGTCGGGACAAATGGGAGATCAATAAAGTTAATGCCATCTGTAGAGTATTTCAGAGTTGTCCTTTCAAGATTTATGGGGAGTGTGCCCTCTATTTTGGCGATTACAGGATAGGGAAAAGAGGAATCCTCAGTATCTGGAAGAGGGCGCAAGGAGATGAAAATCCTGAATCGCCCGATACCATGGCGCTGGAAGCAATCAAATATATCAAAGAAATGTGGCGTGCCATTGGATAGGTCCCCGTCGTCATCGTCCACAACAATCATCTCGTCAACATAATCATCGAACGACAAGGGTCCACCGTAGCGTGCAAAATGAACAAGAGAATCTGTAATAGCAGGTCCAAGGCGTGTTCGGAGGTCCCACAATGCGCCGCTAAAAATCATTCCGTCCGAATGGGGTTCGTTCTGCCAATCATCTGGCATTCTCAAATCATTATGAATATCCCTCATAAAATCATCCGGATTACTCCTGTACAGTCCGCCCTCGCCTATCCTTGAATCGTTCGTAATGGTGCAGGCAAAATAATCCGACAACCCCTCATTTATAGCGCCGGGCTCACCAGAATAAGGAAGCGGAACTGGATATGTGAATTGTGTTGTCCCGTGCGTATACTCGTGATAAATCACATCGGCGAAAAGCGCAAAATTATTGAAGTAAGAGCTTCCAGCACCAAGGTGAACGCCGTAACCATCCCAGAACGCGTTATCGGGAGTTGGTGGGGTTGTATCGTTGACGATTATCGGCATCTCGTAATCGATCTCGGTGAGATCCGGGTCAAGTCGTTTGAAAAAGTCGTGAACGAGATTTATGTGATAGTACGGGTTAATCTCATTTATCGTGCCTGTTGAGTCGTTCCATTCAAGACGGATTTCGTCCCCTAAAGGGGCGTTTACGACAAGAACCGACCTGCCAGTATTAATCGGTTTAACATTGGCATATAGCCCCTTCAGTTCAGAGAGTATAAGGAATCGTGTTCCGGGTTCAAGCGGGAAGCTGAACCTTCCAGCCTCATCAGTTGTATCCGCAAGGGTCGTGTCCGTCGTTATATATTCATACGGAAATGGTCGTGACTCTCGTGCCTCCCTTATATAATGCGGGTATACAAGCCCTCGCAAAACCCCATTTATACTTGTTGGCAAGTCATTATACATCATAATTAGTTCGCCATTCATAGCGTCAATAAAGAAGTTCCACCTCGCAAAGGGATAAGAACTCTTTGTCTTTAGCCACCACGAGAGATGATAATCCTTGCCGGAGGGAAGAATCACAAGTTCTTTTGTTACCTCATCGAATTGGTGAACCTCTTTTGCAATGCGTTCAGCCATATCACCAGAAAGAGCGGGTTGTGTCGGAATATCTATCTCGGGATGGATATCGGCGCCAAACATAACGATTCGCCCCCGCTTTATCCTGAAATCCGCCCGCCCGGAATAGACAGGTAACCCCTTGTATCGCTCCGCAAAAACAACATAAGTAACCTCGCCACGCCTTTTCTCGCTGAGAACTTCTAAGCGCTCACTGTTGGGGAATATCTCAGGGTTTTCCATCATGAACTGTTTTATTGATGCAACTATATTTTGGGTGTCAATGGGGATGCCGCTTCCGTAAGCCCTGTGTGGCAAGCTTGTATATTCATTAAATACCGCTTTCCAGTCAGGGTATTTTGAGGTAAACAGGCGCCAGGTTGCAACCATCCTCCCCCGCGGAATGTCCAGATATTTGGGCTTATCAATGTATTTTATGCCTTTAGCGCTTTCATCGGGAAGGATTGCAAAAAGCGCCCGGGAAAAGAGCACTACTGTTGCAATGACCAAAAGTTTACGCATAAAACTCCCTTTCTGTTTGTGATTATAAATTATATTCAATGTGCCCCGCTTTTTCAAGTTAAATTTGGTTTTTTTCGGCACAATCTCTCGGGTGCCCGTCGTGTATTAAGAGAAATGGATTATTTTATCAGCGTGATGATCAGGTTGAATAAAAATAGGCTGGGAAAGGTGTATGGTTCCTTAAGTACTTTCCACTATAGAGTTACAGGTGGTGTAACACTTTTTGCTATCAAAAATTCGGCTTGCACTAAAACAAAAGGGGCTTATATTTATGAGCAAACTAAAGGGGGAATGATGTCCGAACTTCGTCACGATCCTGTCCAGAAGAGGTGGGTAATAATCGCAAAGGAAAGGGGACAAAGACCGATCCAGTTCAAAGAGGAGAAAGAAGAGGATATAGACCCAAGGCAATGTCCTTTCTGCGAGAACAACGAGTCAAAAACCCCGCCAGAAATATTTGCGATAAGAGAGCCTGGTAGCAAACCCAATGGTCCTGGATGGAAATTGAGGGTCATACCGAACAAGTTTCCGGCACTCACCATAGAGGGGGATCTTGGGCGACGAGGATTCGGCGTATTTGATATGATGAACGGGATTGGCGCTCACGAGGTCATAATAGAAACGAACGATCACAAACTTTCTATGGCAGATATGCCCCTTGACCATCTCTTTCTTGTGGCATCAGTGTACAGAGAAAGGATCCGGGACCTTTATCGTGACCAGAGATTCAGGTATGCACTTATATTCAAGAATCATGGTTCAGCGGCTGGTGCTTCGCTTGCCCATTCACATACCCAGCTCATCGCGACCCCGATAACCCCAAGAACAATCGCCGAGGAACTTGAAAGCGCAAAGGAACATTACTATGCAAAGGAACGATGCCTATTTTGTGATATAATCACTCAGGAGCTTGCTTTAGGCGAGCGAGTTGCTTACCAGAACCGGCATTTTATTGTGATATGCCCGTTCGCTTCGCGCTTCCCATTTGAGTGCTGGATCCTCCCGAAAGTTCACTCGCACGACTACACCGAGACCTCGGATGAAATACTTCGGTATTTTGTTGACGCTCTTCAGGCTACCCTGTGGGCTATAAAAGAAAATCTTTCAGATCCATCATACAATTTTCTGCTCCACACCTCACCAAGCACAACCCCTCGTCCTGGAAGACCAAACTACTGGGCAACCCTGAAATACGACTATCACTGGCACATAGAGGTTATTCCGAGACTTGTTAAGGTTGCGGGTTTTGAATGGGGAACGGGCTTCTACATAAACCCGGTTTCTCCAGAAATTGCTGCTGAATCACTCCGAAAATCCCTTGAAAGAAGGGCAAAAGGTGAGCAGGGAAATTAAAGGGTATCTGACATTTACTTTGCATTCACATCTCCCTTATGTTTTGTCGCATGGCGTATGGCCCCATGGTGCGGACTGGCTCAACGAGGCTACGGCAGAATGTTATATCCCGCTTCTTGATATCCTTTATTCGCTTGAGCGCGAGGGCATTCGACCCGCGATGAATATCGGCATAACCCCAATTCTCCAGGAGCAACTCAAGAGCGAGCTTTTCGTATCCCAGTTTCGCTCGTATCTCGCACAAAAGAAAGGGTTAGCGCTTGAGGATGAGCGCTTTTTCCGCAAGCTCGGGGACAGACGGGAGAGGCTGGCGAGAATGTGGTACGAGTATTATTCCCGCATAGAGACGCTATTTGAAGAAGCATTCAATGCTGACCTTTTGAGCGCCTTTGCCCGCCTTCAGGACTCCGGCTCCATTGAGATTATTACCTCAGCCGCAACCCATGGCTATCTTCCCCTATTGGGCACCGATAATAGCGTCTACGCTCAAATAGCCATAGGGGTTAGTACCTACAAGCGGTATACGGGCAAAAAACCGAAAGGGATATGGCTTCCAGAGTGCGCCTACAGACCAAGATACCTCTGGAAGAATCCGCTTTTTGAGTCTGCAAAGGGTATAAATCGTCGCGGGGTTGAGGAATACCTTGATAAGGCTGGGATAAAGTATTTCATTGTGGATTCGGCGCTTCTTATGGGTGGTCGTGCGATTGGTGTGTATCTTGAGCGGTATGAGGCATTAAAGAGGCTCTGGCAACAATACGAGAGGACATACAAAGCCCGCCCGGAAGAACCTCGTTCGCCTTACAGGGTACATTACTGCACAAGCAGGGGAAGCGAAAGCAAAGTGGCATTTTTCGCACGGGACCCCAAAACGGCTTTGCAGGTCTGGAGCGGAGAGTGGGGATACCCTGGAAATGGTGTCTATCTTGATTTCCACAAGAAAAACTGGCCAAGCGGTTTACGGTACTGGCGCGTGACGAATCCAAAGGCTGACCTTGGCGAAAAATTGCTTTACGAGCCCGAGAATGTTGAGGGCGTCTTATTTGAGCAGTCCGAGCATTTTGCAAATCTTTGCTACGGAATACTCGAGGATTTCTACGCCAAAAACGGGATTCCCGGGATAATTGTTGCCCCCTTTGATAGCGAACTTTTCGGGCACTGGTGGTTTGAGGGTCCGCTTTGGCTAAAGAAGGTGCTCGCAAATTTTTTCTTCTCGCCCGTTTATTCTACTATAACCGCATCAGAATATATGGAGCAATTCCCGCCTGTTGAGGTAATTGAGCTTCCCGAGGGTTCATGGGGAGAGGGCGGATTTCACTATATATGGCTGAACGAGTGGACACGCTGGACCTGGAAACACATATACGAGGCTGAGCAGACATTTGTGAGATGGGCAAACGAACTTTTAGAGTCGCCAGACCACAATCTCAGGCGAATTCTTGCCCAGGCTGCCCGCGAGCTTCTCCTTCTTGAATCCTCCGACTGGCAGTTCCTTATAAGCACCTGGTCAGCGCGCGATTATGCCGAACAGCGAGTTTGTGTCCACTCTGAGGCATTCAAAGAAATTATATCCTTTGCAGAAAAATACAACGCTTCGGGCTCCCTTCCTGATCCTCTCTGGGAGCGTCTTTCGTATTATGAGGAGCGGGACAAAATATTCCCCGATTTGGACCCGACGCTCTGGGCTGATAAGGTCGTCGGAATAATTGGATGATAGACATTATCAGTTTTAGAGCAAAGATTCTGATTTAATTGTGATTAGCAAAGGATCAGGTGTTCAATTTATTGTTATTTAAAGACGCGTTATAAGGTGCCATTTCTTGTCACTTCCTACCCATTCCATATTTGTTGAATTTTTCTCTTGACAATTTTTCGCTGGCGTTTATTTTATAAAAAATAAAAAATGGCACAAGGGGGCAAAAAGAGGCATATGTTAATGGGATATGGAAAGGATATGGGAGGGCAGGTGGGAAGCGTGAAAATTTTTCTTGATTTTTGCGTGTTTTACCATAATCCCTTGTCTTGCAAGAACTTATGTGTAATTCATTTAACCCCTTGACAATGTTTAGTTTCGGTATATCTTTTTAAACGAACGAAAGGAGCGAAAGGCGAAAAAATGGGACGAGGTTTTTTAAGTATTGGAGATAAAAAGCCTCAAAGGAGAGGGGAGAGGCTTTGTGAGTCAAACAAACAAAAAACAAAGGCGTGGGTAGAGGAACCGCGCCAAGAAACGGTGAGGAGGTAGCCGTATGAAGAGGTTCGTGGTTTTGATGGCAATTCTTGCCATCGCAGGCGTAGCAGCGGCACAGCCGGACCATGGTGGAGCAACACTTACTAACACATATACTACAGGTCCGGCGTATATCCACATCTATGTACAGATGAAGGGTGTCGCATTCTCCATCGACAACACCACCTGGGATCTTGGGGTAGTTGGTCCTAACTATGAGGAAGTGTCCGGTATGTTCACCCTTCAGAACGACGGTGGTGTCAGAATTGACCTGACTCTTTCAACCTATGATACTTACGCTGGAGCTCATCCATGGACACCAATAGCGGGACCTGTTTCTATTGATGGTGATTACACAACCTATCCTGGCGACATTGAGTACTATCTTGAGCCGTACTTTACTGATGTTCCGAGCGGCGCACCAGTGGCAACAGATTTCACGGGTGATGGTCTTACTGCAACAACGATGGAGCCCACAGCTGATAATTATGGTGCGAATTATTCCTATGCTACATCAACTGGTTTGAAGATCCCCGCCTGGGTGCCAACTGACCCGGATTATGGCGATCAGGTTGCAATTTATCTCTTCTTCATCGCGCCGGGTTCCGCGTATGACTATGACCAGCACGAAATCTATATGGAAATCAACGCCGAGCTTGCTGACGATTAATTTGGGCGAGGTGTTCGGTGTTGAATCTTAACCTGAGGGCACATAGGGCATTGAGGAGCGCGGGTTTCCTGGTGATATTGCTTGCCGTGATGGTAAGCGAGGCGCTTGCGGATAGCACACCTTTAGCCAACCAGTACACGGGTTCAACACCAGCGAATATTCGCATAACCGCGAGGATGAAAGGTGTGGCATTCTCGCTTGATAACACAACCTGGGACCTGACTGGTGGCGGCGGACTTGAACCAAACGAGGTAAAGATATCCGGTCGGTATGTACTGCAGAACGATGGCGGTGTGAATATCGACCTTTCGTTCAATGTTGGCGATTCAACCACTACAGGTAGATGGGGCTACAAACCATCGGTAACGCTTGCCGATGACGCCACATATCCGGTAACCGACCAGTATTATGTTGAGCCGTATGTAGCTAACAATGGTGACCCGACGCCAACAATAGCAAGCTTTACAGGAACGGGTCTTACGGATACATATACAGAGGCCACAAGCGCGCTCTGGGCTCATAACCGTAATGCCCGCACTACAGGCGTAAATCTCCCTGCCTATGTGCCAGGTCATCCCGATTACGACCAGGTAAACCTCTTTTTGCTCTTCATTGCCCCGGCAAGCTCAACTACTGATATCGACCACACTATTGTGGTGAAGATTCAGGCAAAGCTTGCGGATTAGCCGCTAATTTAACCCCCTCCTTCTTGTAGGGAGGAGGGGGTGCTGAAAAGGGCAGCAAAAGTTAAAAGAATGGCGTAAAGATGCAAAAAGCCCAAAAAACAAAGCATCTTCCCTCTCCCGCGGGTTTATTTTTTATTTTGTTTTTTGTTGCTTTTACTGCCTTCCCGCTTTCAGCAGGCGAGTTTATTGGTGCGCAGCCGGCAATTATAGCCCTTCAGGATATATTCCCTGGCGAGTTCTACGATATATACAAAGAAGGCGGATTGGAGATACTAATCCCCAACGCCATAGGGAGCAAGTCTGTGTATAAACTCAATGTGAGTATGCCAGAGCAGGTGAAACCACTGAAAGGCTATCTCCCACTTCCGGACCCCTCATGGTTCAAACTTGATAAGGATTCGCTTGTTGTTGAGCCTTACGATACAGGTCGAGTAAGGTTTTACATACAAATTCCTGCTGGTGAGGAATACCGGAATCAGGCGTATCAGGTGGAGATTCATATTGTGAGAAGGGCGTACGAGAAGGAGAAAACAGGAACGACAGTTGGATTGGTGTTAGGGCTGAACCTTGAATATTTCATTGAGACAAGCCCAATCCCCGAGCCAAAGACAAAACCAGCCGGAATATTAGGTGTCGCACCATCGCAATTCTTCATCAAGAATCCGGAAATTGGCAAGGACACAACGATGAGTTTCAGAGTTTACAATGGTGATTCTGTTGACCATGATTACACGGTAAAACTCTACATACCACCGAAACAGGACACACTAAATATAAGGCTTGATATTCCGGAGAGCCCGGGTTATGAATGGATACCTGAGGAGACCAAGGAAGAGTGGATAAAACTAAAGACGACGAGTTTGAAAGTAAAGGCTGGGTCATCGGGTGTTGTGACACTTACCGCGCATTTCCCGGATCTTGGCGTTCCACGCGATTCGCTTATGAACAGGGGATGGGAAGGCATTGTTGCGGTCGTGCCTGACGCGGGATATTCCCGATTTGTCAGGGTGAAGTTCTTTATAGTTTCTGAATAGTTCTATGGCGAACAGAAAGTGGCTTTTGTTTTTAGCCTTATTTCTGTTTGCCAGAAGCCTCTATGCATATGGTATCGGAGCAACCCCTGCTCTGATACGGTTTAGAAAAATCCCGTTAGGGAGAGAGATCACGGCAGCGGAGAGGATAGTCGTGAGAAATCCCAACCCATACGATAATTGGTATAGATTTCGTCTGCGCAAGGAGAATAGCCATTCCTTTTATGAACCACTTCCATCTTTAGACTGGATCAGTCTTTCACGGGAAAGCGTCTATGCCCCCGCAGAATCGGTAAGCGATAGCGTTAGCGTAAAGATAACCATTCCCCCAGGCTGGGAATACTACAACCGTCATTATGCTGCATCTATAACTGTTAGTGCCTCTGCAAAAGGGGGAATTGGTGCAGGAATTAGCATTATAGTTGAGGTTGATACACAGCCAGTATATTCTTATCCCGAAACAGTTAAAAACTTTGCGCCCCTCTTTCCGACTTTTTCCTGTGCTGGGAGTATAGATACTTTTATGGTTTACAACGAAAACTATGAGCCTGTGAGTTACTCTTTTGCTCTGACGAAACGATTAGGAAGCGATAGCGAAAGATACTCGTCCCCTTTGTACGAGCCACATTTTTTCTTCCTTTTCCCCGTGGATGAGCTCAGGCTTAAGGGTAAAGAGAAGCGACGACTCTACGGCATTTTTGAAAAAGAACTGGGCGGCGAGATGTATGTTATAATGGAAAGTCAGGCGAAAAGATCTTTTATAAGGCTTGAGAATTGCCGATAATTAGTGAGAGGAGAGAAAGCCCACGATGAAGCAGTTTTCTCAAAAAGTTAGGGAAACAGTAGCAAAGATAATTATCTTTTCTACTTGTTTTCTTAGCTTCGCAGGGCTTTTCGCACAAACGACAGTAACGCATAAGTTAGTGATAAAGGCGGTAATGGCAGGACCGTCGTTTTCGCTTTCAACTACTGTCTGGAACCTTGGAGCTGTCGACCCCGAGCGAAGATATCCGATGGAACATGGGATCCTGGTGAGGAACACAGGCGGGCTCACTTTGGACTTCACAATCTATTCCCTGCCAACCGCTGGTGGCTGGGACCTTCACTTAGGTGACCCTTATCCTCCGGAAAATACATTTTGCCTTTATGCTTTAGCAGGAGCCCCGCAAGATACAAACCGTCCACCATCAGAACGAAATTACCTTTACCCATCCGTAACGCGCAATCAGGTAACTTACGCGGCAGACGAAATCACCACAAACAGATTCTACAATTCAACCTGGAGCACAATTCCGTCAGTGACCCCATCCGGGCTACATCTTCCTGCAAAGGTCCCCGGGCAACCTGATAGAAACGCCTTTAGCCTTTTCCTTATGCTCATAACACCTATACGCTCAACTGTTGACCCGAACCAGACTATAGAGGTTTACATAGACGCTCGTTTACTTGATTGACGGTGTCAAACACTAACTTTGCGAGGTGAAAATGGTGAAGGGACCTGCGAAAATGCCAGGAAGGATTGAATTAATTGGTAAAAAAGATTTGCGCGTAATTGCTATTCATAAAGTATTAAGAAAATCATTAAGGTATTTTGTGTCGGGTGTTTTTGTTATAAAAGAGAAACATATAAAAGTTTGAGAGCAAAAAGGGTTCACTATAAGTATAATATGTACAACGAGTTAGCCTTCTACGAGTATAAATGAACAGGGAAAATAAAAATAGGAAATTTAATAAAAACACCTTGACAGAAACCTCCAAGGTTTTTATAATATAATTGAGAATGTGGTGAAAAGGTTCTTTATAAACTTTATAATCTTCATTTTGATGAGCAAGGCGTTTTCTCAAGGGCTTGAGATCAACTATAAGGATTTTACATTTGTGGATGTTGAGCTTGGGAAATTGGTTGCACTGGAGCCAGAATTGCGGATAACGAATACGGGCGAGATAGAGCGCGAGGTCTCCTTAAAGGTTGTGAGATTGCAGGACGAGTACTATAGCCCAATCCCGAATCCTTGGTACATACAGTTGCCCGAGGATTTTGTACTTGGTCCGGGAGAAACGAAAGCAGTGACGGTGAATTTTCAGGCGCCCAAGGAGATAAAGAATTTCAATCGGCAATGGATAGCGGGAATAGAGGTAGAAAGCAGGGCAAGCAAATGGGAACCGTTTGCAATAAGCGCGATTGTTGCGCTGAGGATAGAGACGGAAGCGGGCTATATATATGAACAGGTGACGCCCGTAGCACCGACGATAATCCACTTAAGCCCAAATGATAAATTTTACTTTTGGCTTGCAAACCTGACCTTCCTTCCTGAAACGCTTGAGATTGTGTTGGCGCCACCATATCAGGCAGACTTCATACAGCGTAAAATAGGCTACAATAGGACGGTTCCGTTCATAAGACTTGAGAAACGCCAGGTTGTAGTAAAAGAGGGTGAACGGGTTAGAGTGAGTGGCAGGATTCAGCTTCCGCCAACATATGATGGCGAGAAGATTGAGAATCTTGTCCTTTTATGGAATAAAAAGGCTAAAGAGAAGGGATTTATAAGAGTTCTTATAGAAAATCAAGGAGGTGTAGAAGATGAGAAGTAAAAGAAGGGTTTGGCTGGTGGGGATGGTATTGTTATTGTTTTTAGCGGGAGTGTCGGCAGGCGCGGATAATCCTCAACTACAAGGGAGACCTGCCCCGCCAGCAAGGGATGCTCAGTTGAGCGTGCCGTCGCACAGTACCTCTTCGGGTAGCCCGACTTCAAGCACTTCATCAGCCGATATATCCTCATCGGACAGGCGAAGCGCAACACCATTGCCCGAGGTCCCCGGACATACAACAGCCGCTTCGCAAATAGTTTATATCTATGTTCAGTTGATCCAGCCAATCTGGTTGAACCCGCCTCCGATAAGGATTTCAGAGCACTCTTGTAGTCCTGCGCTTGTCCAGATAAAGCTTGACTCGCTAATCACAGGCGCCGATAGATACAACATATACAGGGATACGCTCCCTATGTTTACTGTGGACCAGTTTGACTCAGCGCATAATCTCATAGGTTATACTACGACAAGGTATTTTGATGATAACTTTAGCGACCCGTTGTGGATACCGATTGGTTCCCGTGGTGTTTGCGACCCGCGGATAAATTACTACTATGTTGCGACGACGATAGACTCTATAAGCGGTGGATTTACAGAAAGCCGAAGACCTTCAAACTGCGTTGGCGAGTTTGACTACAGGCTTTACAACAAGGTGAACTGGATCCCATATGCGCTTGACATAGGGATAAGGGATGCAGGAGCGTTTGCCTCACGAATAGGTGGAGCGACAAGGCTTGAGAAATTTGATAATATAACGCAGTCCTGGATAATTATAGCCCGTTGGGTAACATTCCCTCCTCCTGCTCGTTGGGTTTCCTCAGATACAGTTTCGCCAGGTTATGCGTACAGGGTTTCCGGAACCACTATAACTGACTCGCTACTTACCCTTGCAATACCTGGTTTGGTTCCTGAGGACAGGCATTACACACTGAAGCGTGGAAGAAACCTTATACTGCTCCCGTTTAGGGAAAGGCGGATTGCGAATATTCGGACGGGCGCGGAGCTTGGAATGGATATAGGTTATCCGCCAGCAATAAGAATAAGCACCTGGGATGGGCAAAATCAGGTTGAACAGATTGTTGCCAGATGGTCAACATTCCCGCCTCCAGCCCGCTGGGTTAGCGGTAGCGGACAGTGGGGCTATGTGAGAGCGGGTTATCCTTATAGCGTGATCTGCACAGCCGACCGGTCAGAGCCCTGGCCACCGGTCGCAAGATAAGGAGGTATTAAAAGATGAAGAGAGCAGTTATGGTGACTTTCTTTAGCTTGATGTTGCTTGCGGGGTTAGCTTATGGTGAAACAGGGGTTGCAAGACCAGCGGAGTTCCTATATTGGATATTCATAGACATCGGTGCGACAGATGCATCTGGACATTGCACCTGGACTAATTCGTCTGGTGGATGTTTTGAGTATCTTGGATTGGTTCCTGATGTGTTTCCTGATGGATACGACCTTTCTATCACGGCCGAGGGAACCGGAACCTGCCCTGATGGTGTTCCTAATTATGGTTTGCATCTTGTAACTTATCTTATCTATCCTACACCGAGCGGTAGTTATGCGACATCAAGGGAAGAGACGGAATGCACATCGGGTCACGCTTTTGGTATAACGAGGGATGATTATGGGGTCCTCACGGCTCTAATTGGGCTTGGGAATTTCAAGGATGCTGTAGCGGAGACAAATTTATCGTCACTGCCCGTGGCCCAACCCTGCACATTATTCTTCAGGATCGAGAAGATTGGAACGCCCTCTTTTGTCGAGAGGAAGGTTCCAATTACCTCGGACCTCAACTCCGATGTTTACTGGTTTATAAATTTACCCTCCTGGCTTGCTGTTGAGGAAAAAGAGTCAGCAAAGATCCCCAAGACCTACTTCCTTGACCAGAATTACCCCAATCCTTTTAACGCTTCCACCCTCATAAAATACGGTCTTCCCGAACCTGCGGATGTCAAGATTGAGGTTACCAATGTGCTTGGTCAAACGGTGAGGGTTCTTGTAAATGAGCATCAGAACGCCGGGACCAGGCAGGTCGTGTGGGATGGAAAGGATAGCAACGGCAAAGAGGTAGCTAGCGGGGTTTACTTCTACTCAATAAAGACCGACAAGTTTGAGCAGAAGAAAAGGATGATTCTTCTGAAATAACCTTTAGCCAACCGGTTCTTTGCTTGACTTCGCCCTCTGGATACTAATTCAGAGGGCGTTTTTATTGGGGATTGCCTAATTGTGGGCAAGCTTGAAGGTTGTTTCAAAACCGTTTTGTAGAGAATTGGCTTGCGAGGAATTGGATAAAGATGTAAATTATATGAATAAGATTGGAGGTTAATGCCGACACTTGAACTTGACCTGAAGGCGACAAAGAAGATAATTGCTGAATTTATACAGAGGAGCATTGATGAGGCAGGGCTCGAGGGTGGAGTGGTCGGGCTTTCGGGCGGACTTGATTCTGCTGTAACACTTTGCTTGAGCATCCTTGCGCTTGGCACGAAGAATGTTCTCGCTTTGATTTTGCCTTACAAGGAAAGCGACCCGGAAAATATAAAGGATGCCGAGGAACTCGCTAAAAAGTTATGCGTTCGCGCGATAAAATTAGATATTACAAATTTGGTTGAGCCGTTTTTTTCGGTTCGCAAAGGCATTGATAGGATTCGCAAAGGAAACTACCTTGCACGAATAAGGATGGCTATTCTATACGATTTTTCCAAAGAATACCGATATATGGTATTAGGAACCGGAAACAAAAGCGAAAGGCTTCTTGGTTACACCACCATATGGGGCGATATGGCATGTGGTATAGCCCCGATCGGGGATTTATATAAAACGCAGGTTAAGGCTCTTGGCGGTGAGCTCGGCATTCCCGAGCGGATTATTCAGAAGAGTCCGAGTGCTGATTTGTGGAAGGGGCAAACGGACGAAGGGGAATTAGGAATAAGTTATAGCCGCGCAGATCTAATCCTTCATATGTTTTACGACCTCCGCTGGGGGGTTGACTGGATCAAAGCCGAAGGCATAACAGAGGAGGAAATAGATAGGGTTTTGAAACTTTACAAAAAAAGCGAATACAAAAGACGCATGCCACCCTTCCCAAGGATTACTACCCCAGAAGATTAACTGGATAAGGGAACTAAAAGATTAGCGCTCGATATATAAATAAAAAAACTTGACTATAGGAAAAATTAGGTTATTTTATAACAAGATGAGAACAACTTCTAAATACTTAACAATACTTCTAATTGCCTTGCTTTTTATCGTTACCCTGTTCCTTTCTGCCGCAATTTATAATATGGATATTAGGTTCCAGCTTCCATTAGCCCTTGCGGTTGGTATAGAACTCCTCGTTTATTTGGTTGCGATACGGTTAATAACGAAGGGATTGAAGTTTGAGATTGTTATTCAGGCAATCCCGATTTTTCTCATTTTCCGTTTCATATTGAGCCTTGCAAATGCGCTCGTTTTTCTCACAATGCCCTCGCCTGTGAAAAAGATTTTCGTTAAGGCTTTCCTTGATGCGCTCATACTTTATGCGCCAACACATTTTGTGGAGATTCTTATAACGCCGTTTTTAGCGTATCCGGTTTTGCATACAATCACTATTAGTGGGGAGAAGAAACCGAAAGCGGAACCGAAAATTGAACCCAAGCCTCCAAAGGAGACTGTGCCATTTATTAAGCCAAAGCAGACACAAATTTTTAGGTCCTGGGAGAAAGAAACGCCTAAACCAAGAGTACCATCAGATATCGTTGGCAAGGAACAACTGGCAAGAACAGCAAAGCTTCGTGCCGAGTTTGACGATCTTATTAAGAAGGCTAAATCTGCGAAGCCCGGGCAAACGGAAGTTTCTCCGCCACCATTCACAATAACGCCACCGCCAAAGGTCCCACAGCCAGCAATAAGTATCTCTAAAGAGGAGAAAATGCCGACCCCTGAGCCAGCAAAACCAAAGCCCACGCCGGTACAGGTTACGCAGGAGACCCCTCCAGTTGAGAAGCAACCAGAAGCGAAAACCACTTATGCTAAGCCAGTCGAAATTGCTGAGCCCGAAAAGCCCAGGCTACCCGGTACAGATGCCGAAAAACCACCGGAAGGCGTAGAGGTCATCCGTGTATCAATAAGAAATATAATAAACTACAACAGGGGGAGGCAGGAGGGGATAGTTCTTGAGCGATTGGTCAAGCGAGGAATCGATTATAAGCTTGAGATCCCGTTTTCGAAGATTAGCGAAAAGCTTGGTACGGGAGCGATTACATTATCCGCAGATTATATCTACGAGCTTTTGCCGATAGAGTTTGTCAACTTTATACCGCAAGAGCAAGTTGGGGACTTATCAACTATGGAGATTGAATTACCGCTTGCCGATGTTGTTACGCAGATACCACCACAGTATTTTGTGGAATTTCTACCGAAGGAAGAGGCGAGCTGGGGCGTGGAAAGCCAGCCAATTGTGGAGAAGACCTTGTTTGAGGAAAAGGAGAAAAAGCCAAAGGTTTCTGTGCCACCAGCCCCAGAAACGCAAGCTAAAGCAGTTGAGACGGAGCTTGAAGAATCGGTTGAGATTGAACCCCCTGAACTTGAGCCTTCGCCCGAGCCTGTTGAGGAACTTGAACCATTTGAGCCTGCTGTTAAGAAAGATGTCCCAATAGAACTTACGCCGACTATTGAGGAGGAACCGACATTGGGGGAACCGGATCTTTTTGGCGAAGAACTTACGGGCGAAGAATTGGGGACTGGTTTTGCAAGTTTTGAATTCTCAAGGTTTGAATCGGAAAAGGAGAAAGAGCATAAGGTTGAGACGCCCCCTCGGGAACTTGAAAAGGTTGAAAATGAAGAAGCATTGGTGCCAGAGGGTATTGAGGAAGAAAAAGAGAAAATTGTTCCCGCCCAAGAAGAACTCGAGGAAGGTGGACAGAAAATAAAGGCACTAAATGAAAAAGAGGAAGCGGTTGAGGTTTCAGCGAAACTCGAGACACAGGCGCGTGCTGTTGAGATCCCCTATGGAAGATTGTCAACACAACCGCTATATTCAAAGTTGAACATAAGTATTTTTAAATCCCCGGCTGGAGGCATCTATCTAATTTCAGCACCAAAAGCGCTCGAATTGGCAAGGATCCCGGATGCGCTTGATAAGATAATTCTTAATTCGCTGGACCTGGGGCTTGAAAGGATGACTGGTAAATATGTCCAGGGGGTTGTTGAAGCCCGAATTATCCTTGAGAAGAACCTGTTTGGCGCTATTATGCTTGTGGTTCCAAACCCGTTAAAACTTGAACTCCTTAGATACAATTTTACCTCAACCATTTCCGAGATAAAAACCATTGCTGAAGAACAGGGCGGATTTTCTTTGCAAGAAAAGCCTCCAACTGCACGAGGACTTGAATTTACGAGGCTTTCAGGCGAAGTTGACCTCGATGGGAAACTTGTACCTTTCTCGTCAGAGTTTGAGAACAAAAAGGTTAAAGCCTATATTTCGGATAGGATTGGGGATGCCGGGCGAATTGCAAATATTCTCTACGGCGTTCTTGAACTGGCAAAAACTTTTGAACTATCAGTTGGTGTGCTGGATGAACTCGCTATTTCTGGCAAGGATAAGCATCTGGTTGTCATTTCCCAGCCAGGCAATATCGTTTACGCCTTTTATATTCAATCAACCCAGAAATCAGGTCTGCTCCTTCTAAAAGCAAAAGAGATCGTGAAAAAAGAGGGTTAGCCTATGCCTTTCGAGCTTGGGGTTCCTGAAAAAGCAATCTTTGTTTACCTTCTGCTTGTGCTTTCAGTTATCCTTGTTATTGGATACCTGCTATTTGTTCAATTTGGATTTGAAGATGTTTTCAATGTCCCGACCTGGAATCTACTACTTTTTTCGTTAATTGTCTTTGGATTCCTTATCTATCTCTGGGACAGGACAATTTCCTTAAAATTGTTAGTGAAAAGGACCGCAATAATGTTTCTTATGGTTGTCGGGTGGTCATTTTTTATGGGCTTTCTGGCATTCCTGGTGAAAGAGGAAACCCATTTTTGGACCTCTATAGGCTCCGCATTTACTTCTCTCCCGTTATTCCTGATTTGTATGATTTTTGTGATTTTCTACGGTTATTTACAGTGGAAATTGTTCACAACGCCCCTTATACGGTCACTCGCGGTTGAAAGAACTGAGACGCAGAAAATTATGCTCACACAAGTTGGCGATAATCAGCCTGCAACGCAGATTTCTGATAGAGAGGCTGTAGAGGCTAACCCGTTTGAATTTCATCCCGACCCAACAGTGAGTTTTGAGGAACTTCCCGCATTTTTTGTGCGAAAGATCAAAGGGCTTTTGGGGTGTGTGATTTTTGACCGCGATGAGGGTGTGCCTATGGCTTCCGCTTTGCCCCCAGGGCTTGAACCCGAGATTATCGCCGCTTTTGTATCAAGCCTTATTTCGGAGGAGAAGAATCTTATTGCGCAGTTCTCGGCAAAACTAACCCCACGCTCTGACACGATTATATATGTTGAACAGAGGATTATCGCTTTCTCGCTGAACCATAAGTATCCGATAATATTCATATTTGACGAAAATGTCCCTATAAATTATATTAAGCGGGTTTTAAGTGGCATTCCAGAAGTTATTAAGGGATTTCTGAAGGAACGTCCGGCAGTTTTACAGAAGGGGGTCCAGTGAAAGAGGTAGTATCAGATTTGACCAAAATAAAGGGGGTTTTAGGGGCGATTATTATTGCTAAGGATGGCGTTCTTATAGATAAGGACCTTGCGGTGGATGTTGATGATGAGGTTATATCAGCGATGGTTTCGGCTGTTGGCAACACGATAAACCGGGCTTCCGAACTTATGCACACGGGGAATCTCAAACAGGCTATGATTGACGCGCAGGGGGGGAAAATTTTTATTGCTGATGCTGATTTTGGATATATCGCGATAATCACTATTCCAGAGGTAAATATTGGGCTTATCAGGCTGGAATTAAAAAAGGCTGCGGAGAAAGCAATAGCAAAAATGGGCGAGGAGGAAGCACCCCCAAAAACATCATCTAAACCCGATGAGGAAAAACTTGTCTAAGGAGACACTGTGTCCTCAATAAACTTTGCAACCAAAGAGATACTTTGTAAGATAGTTTATTATGGACCAGCTCTTTCTGGAAAGACGACCAATCTGCTTTATATACATAAGAATATCCCGGAAGAACAGAAGAGCCAGATGATTTCGCTTGCAACTGAGAGCGACAGAACCCTCTTCTTCGATTTCCTTCCCCTTGAAACGAAATTGATTGGTGATTATAAGGCAAGATTTCAGCTTTACACAGTGCCGGGGCAAGTTTATTATAATGCTACGAGGAAGCTTGTTTTGAGGGGGGTTGATGGCATTGTTTTTGTTGCCGATAGCCAGTGGGAACGCCAAAAGGATAATGTCGAAAGCTTCGCTAATATGGAGGGGAATCTTAGAGAATATGGTTATTCCCTTGATGAGATTCCGTATGTGCTACAATACAACAAGCGCGACCTCGTAAACATTGCTCCTCGCGAGTATATGGACTTTCTTTTAAACCGTCGTAAAAAACGTGTCCTTGTTTTTGAAAGTGTTGCAACAACCGGAATTGGCGTTTTTGACACGCTTAATGCCATATGCAGGCTTTTGCTCGCAAAGCTTGTCAGGGGACAGCTTACTGTTGAGGAGGTTTAGAGAAATGCCCCCAGAGCGAAGAGTCATATTTGAGGAAGAGCAAAGGCAGATTGAAAGTATTCTTCGCGATTTCCTGAAGAACTCTGAGGCTAAAGGTGTGCTTGTTGTGGATATGTCGGGTGCGCTTATAAATGGGCAGGGGTTCCTCCAGCGTTTTGATACCGAGGCGCTTGGGGTTCTTGCTGCAGGGACTGTTGCCTCAACAAGGCAGATGGCTCGCATTGTTGGTGAGCCTCTCTTTACCGACCTGTTCCACCAGGGCAAACGCAGCCACTTATATCTTTCTCTTATCGGTGACGAGGCTGTACTTGTCGTTATTTTTGATAATACAACTACGCTCGGATTAGTGCGACTCTATTCACAGCAGGCGGTTAAGTCGCTGAAGCAGATTTACGCTAAATTATCCTCACGCGAAGCCCAACCCCTGAAAGTTGAGCCCTCAAAAGGAGGCGAACTGCCTGAAAGCATTTTCAAGGAAAAGGAGAATAAGGATAAGCAAAACCCTGGAGAATGACCTGAGAAAGGGGGATAGATGCTTGAATCTATTGAGGTTCTTGGCAGCGAATTAGAAAAGTTTCGCTCAACTATTCCAGCGCTACTCGGGATTATCATAATCAATGAGGAGGGGATGCCGATTTTCTCATCCCTTGCTGATGGCGAAGATGAAAATGGCTATGCTGGTGCTGTGGCAGAGTTCCTGGTTAGTCTAAATCGTATCGCGTCATACTTGGGAGAAAAAGAACCTCAGGTGTTGATGGCAAAGTTCCCTAATAGCTACTTTATTGTACAAAGTCTTAGCGGAGGGTTGGTTTTGGGCGCTCGTTTCTCCTCAGAATCCAAACTTGGCATCGCATATACTAATACCCGGTTGATTGCTCAAAAATTGAATTCCATCCTTGAGGGCAAATAAGTTAACGGAGTTTCTGTGTTTATGGTTGAGTGTGAAAGGAGAACAAGATGTTTAGTTTAGGTTTTGTGGCACTTTTTACTATCTTATTTATTCTTGTTTTCGGTACAGTGGCTATAATGTACAATATGCTTGTGGGTGCCAGGAACAAGGCGAATAACGCCTGGTTCCAGATTTCGGTCCAGTTAAAAAGGCGAAGGGATTTGATACCGAATCTTGTTGAGGCTGTTAGGGGGTATATGCAGTACGAAAAGGAAACGCTTGAAAGCGTGATCCAGGCACGAACCAGGGCTATAGCAGCTAACACTATAAAGGAGACATCAAAGGCTGAGGGTGAGTTGAGCACTGCGCTTGGGCGTCTTATTGCTCTATTTGAGCGCTATCCCGAACTCAAAGCCAATGAAAATGTCCTCCGTCTTCAGGAACAGCTTGTTACTACTGAAAATCAGTTGAGCTTCTCGCGTCAATTCTTCAACGACTGTGTTATGGAACTTAATAATCTTATCCAGAAATTCCCAACAAATATAATTGCCGCAATATTCAATTTTAAGCCGATGGATTATTTTGAAATACCCTCAGAGGAAAAGGAAGTGCCAAAAGTTGACCTTAAACTGTGATGCCTGATTTCTTTGCAGAGCAAAAGAAGAACAGGATTAAAACATGGTTTCTTGTGTTGTTTTTTATCCTCTTTGTTGGCGCATTAGGATTTGGAGTTGATTATTATTTTAGTATTCGCGAGGGTGGCAGTGTGTTTGCTTTCCCGATATTCACGGCAGCAGCTCTTGCGATAGCGGTTGTTCATTCTTTTACAGCGTATTTTTCGGGCAGTAAGATTGTGCTCAGTTCTCTTAAGGCGAGGCTTGCAGACCCCTCTGACCTGAGCGAAATGACAGCGATAGATGTTGTAAAGGAGATGTCGCTTGCGTGCGGGATACCTGCTCCGCGGGTGTATATTATCCCGGATGATGACCCTAATGCTATGGCAACGGGACGCTCGCCAAAACACGCTTATATCGGGATTACAAAGGGCTTGCTTGATATGATGAATCGCGAGGAACTTCAGGGTGTGGTTGCGCATGAAATATCGCATATAAGGAACTATGATACGCTTGTTATGACTATGGTTTCCGCTCTTGCGGGAACAATTGTTCTTCTCTCCGACTGGCTGAGACGGACCGCGTTTTTCACATATGATAGTGGTAAAAGGAGAAAAAGGCGCTCAAGAGGAGGTGGTGGGGGCGGCGAAGCCATCGTTTTACTTTTAATACTTTTGATTAGTATCCTTGCACCAATTATTGCGAGGTTGCTTGCCCTCGCGGTTTCGCGGACGAGGGAGTATCTTGCTGATTCTTCCGCGGTTCAACTGACCAGGAATCCGGCTGGTTTGGCGAGTGCATTGCGGAAAATAGCTACCTGGGGTGGTGTAATAGAGGTTGCTAATCAGGGAACGGCTCACCTTTTTATTTCTGACCCTCTCAGGCGTAAGTTGTCAGAAAAAGAAGGACTCTTTGCCGATTTGTTCTCAACCCATCCCCCGATAATGAAACGGATTGAAATCCTTGAGAGAATGGCACATATGAGATACTGATATGGGAATCCGAAACCAAAATGAGCTCTATAAATTGTGCGCTTTATTAGATTTTTCTTGACATTGTTTTGTGCCTGTCTATATTTTGTTCATAATGTTATCGTGATACAAAAGGGGGTATAATGGAAGAGCAAGCGCTTGGGATGATAGAGACATTTGGGCTCGTCGGTCTTATAGAGGCTGCTGATGCGGTTGCTAAGGCGGCAAAGGTTATTATAGTGGATTATGAGCAGGCGGAGGGCGGGCTTGTTATAATAAAGTTTCGCGGTTCGGTTGGGGCGGTTAAGGCGGCGCTTGAGGCGGGAGCGGCTGCTGCACAGCGTATCGGGAAGCTCTGGGCTACGCACATAATACCGCGTCCTGACCCCCAGATTGAATTTATGATTGAGCGTAAAAAGGGAACCCCACCCGCTACTCCAGTTGCTGAGCCTCCTGAAAAACCGACGCCACCGCCAGTCGCACCCGAAAGGAAGGAAGAATCCGGGGAGGTAAAGGCTCGCCCTTTTAAACTGGAGCAAAGTGAGCAACTTGAACCCCTTATTGAGAAAATTAGGCGCGGGGGGCTTGAGTTCTTGAATACCGCAGAATTGCGGGCTCTTGCTCGTTCTTTGCCCGATTTCCCCTTCCCACCAGCGGTAAGCGGAAAGATGCGGCGTGAGGAGATTCTAAAACAATTTATGGATCGTGGGGTTATTCTCCCCGGGCTTGAGAGGGTTATTTTCCCTACGGGGGAGGCTAAAGAAAGGAAGATGAAAATTGACGAAGAGCCTGAGGAGACTGAGGCTACGCCTTTTGTTCTTGTGCCCGAGCCCGGCGAAGAGAAGATTGTTGAAACATTGAGCCAGAGAGGCATTGAGGGCTTGCATATAAAACAGCTTCGTCACCTTGCTCATAAATTTAAGAATTTCCCCGTGGTGAGAATCGACCAGGCCTCACGGGATACCCTGATTGAGGGATTTAGGCGCGGAATAATTATTGAGGGGATTGAGGGCGTGATTAAGCCAAAAACTTAGCAAGCTTTTGTTATTGCCATTTAACCATTAAGTATCCTCTCTGCTCATTCATTTTGCTTCTCCCTTCCCCTTTCCCGCTCAATTTCCCGAATTTCCTCTTCAACATTTGATACATACGGATTAAGTTCCATAGCGCGCCTGAAAGATAAAAGCCCTGCTTTATAAAATTGCAGGACGAGGCTTGCCCTTTCGTACTCGTTTTCGGGGGTGTTGTACTGGAACGAAACCTCAACCCTGTCGCTCAGATTTTTGCCAAGTATCCGGTTTGTTGCTCTTATTATAAGTTTGAACAGCTCGGTGAAACCTTTAGCGTATTCAATGCCTTTGACCCTTGCTTTTATGAGGGCGTCGCGATAAAGCATCTGAATTGTTATTCCAGAAATGTTCCCGTAGAGAAGGTTTTTGTCTATTTCTGGGGTGCTGGTGAGATAATGAATCGCGGTTTTCTCTCGCTCAAGTTTTTCCTTGAATGCCTGGGTTGGAAGCTGGCGAGAAAGGTATTTGAGGTCGCTTGTCTCGTAGCCAACGATGTTTATTATCTGGTCCACTCCTCGCTTTATCTTTTCAACGGATTCAAGATTTTTTCCGACAAGCTGTGGGTAACCATGGTAGTCGAGTATATCGCTTTCGTTAGAGCATTGCTTGTTGTAGTCGTCCTGAAGGCTTTTTATCCCCTCAAGGTCGGAGTGTCCAAAAAGTTCTCCGCCAATTCTCCTGTTGCGGAAGTGGACAACAGGGATTTCGCCAATCGGGTTTGGCTTTTGCCAGATAATTTTGAAATCGCGCACGCCCTGCCGCTCAAGATAGGTTATTGAGTCAGCCCGGTAGATCCAGGCTTTGCCAATCTCGGTTAGTTCGTTTTCGCCCGGCCTGGGACGGACAGCGTAATATCGTATGAATGCTTCCATCTGATCGCTATCGGGTGAATATAGCGGGAATGATTCCATATCAAGGAGTTCGGTGTAGCGGAATTTACTGGTTGCGGTGTCGAACCAGACAAGCGCAAAGGCATTGCCGAAAATGGAGCCATCCCTTATAATTGAGGTTGCTTTAGCATCATCAAGGTCAAGGGCTTCGAGTGTTTCCGGTTCAGCAATGACCCTCATAGGGAGACCCTTGATTATCGCCACCGATGTCTCAATGATTCTTAAGCAGTGGTTGAACACTATCCGATTCCTATCCTTGCGCTCCTGGTCATAGAGGATATCGTGGTCGCCCTGGTAGTAGCGAAAATAAAGGGTATCCTTTGACAGGCGGTCAAGATTTTCGCTGTCCTGCAGAACCCTTTGAACGAGTTCCTCGTCCCTGATTTTCATAGACCTAACCTCCTTCTTTCTATCGGTTCTACTCTTGAACCGGTTTGCCCAAATCTGTTGACAATGATGTATCTAAGGGCGTCCATTGTGTGGTCCGTTACTCCGTCCTTAAGTGGGAGTTCTGATAAATAGCCCGGTGCAATCTGATGCGGGTAACGGTAATTTTCTATGTCGGAGATAACGCGGGCGCAGTTTTCGGCGATTCTAAGGCGGATCTCGCCTTTCGCGTTCATTATGAATCGTCTTACTAATTCAACTCCAGCGGGTATTGAGCGCAGGGTTGGATTCTTTGTATATTCAAGCCTTATGCCATTTTGCCTGAAGAGCTCAACATCCGATAGCCCTGACTGGATATTGATCCCCTCACCAGCCGGGTCGCAGTAGTAGTGATCAACCCTGTACGGTTTCGATTTGATCACCTGAATGAGTTCGTCCGTTTTGGTGTTCGGCTTCACATATTCGTCAAACACCACGACCTCATCCCCATTTCTTATTTGTGCCCATAGTACGGCGGGCTGGCGAAAGCCAAAATCTATTCCGACAACGGTTTCAATTTCGGGGTCGTATTTGTAGTTTTTTACGATATGTGTGAGGCGAGAGAATTCTGCATATACCCGACCGGCGAAGGTTGTGAATTCGGCAAGATATTCCTGTGCGAATGTTTCGGGGGTGAGCGTTTTTCTTGCTTCCTCTATGATTTGTGGGTCTATGTAGGGGGAGATTGTTGAGGGGAATCTGAAGCTTTCCCATTCGGGGTAGTTGGGGTCCTGACCACGGCAGTAGAGTTCGTAAACCCAGTTTGTGCCTTCAGGTGTAGTTGTGAAAAGTGCCCATCCTTTACGGTCAGTGAGGGTTGGGGAAAGGTATTTTTCCCAGATGATTCTCGGGCATTTTGCAGCTTCATCAAAGATGAGCCAGTCAAGCCCCTCGCCGATAAGCGAATCCGGGTTATCAGCGGATTTAATCCATAGCTCGCTTTTGAACGGCTCGAATTTCACATACTTGAGCCGTCCGTAGTATTCCTCCTTGTGGCTGTAATTCAGTTTCAGTTTAAGTATAAGATTTTCCTTTATTTCGCGCGCAATTTTGTCGGCGAGTTCGTAAGTTGGGGCGACAATCCAGCCTCTTGTTTCGGGCGTGAGGATAGCGACCTCAGCCTCCCTTGCAGCGCAATATGATTTGCCAGACCGTCGCCCCTGGACATTCACCCTGAAACGGGCGCAGGAGCGATGAACCGCCATTTGCCCCTGATGCGGAATGTAGCCTATATATTTGAAATACTTGAATTTATCTATCCTCACTTTCGACATACCCGCACTCTCTCAGAATCTCCTCGTAATTTGAACCCTCTTGTTCTATTTCGCCGTCATCAACAAGTTTTAGTATCAGTTTCGTCGCCTGAATATCGCCTTTCTTGGCTTTAAGAAGGGCTGTTTTCCAGACCTCAAAGGATTCCTTGAGCGCAAAGTTTTTGAGCCTTTTCTTTGCCCATCGCCTGAAATCCTCGTTCTCAAACCAGCCTTCTATTTCGTCCATAGAAAGTTCAAGCCGTTTCGCAACATCCTCAAGCCCCTCATCCTTGCTTTTCAAAAATTCATCCACGAATTCCTGTTGTTTCCTTTTCGGTCTGAACCCTTTCTTAGCCATATTTCCTCGCTTTCAGGATAAGTATAATATTTTATGCAAATCTTTCTATGTGAATATATCCCACTTCAAGGATTAGCGGCGTGTAAAATGATGGACCAGGGAAAAAGAAAAATGCTCAATTACTTTTCCTTCCATAATACTTCTTGACAGCTTCGCCCGCTTAATATAGATTTCACGAAAAAGGAAGGTTGAATGCTTGAGATAATAGGCTATGTCTTGTTGGGGATTTTGGCGGGTATTTTCAGTGGGCTTGTGGGTCTTGGTGGTGGGGCAATAATCATTCCGGCGCTTGTGCTTGTATTTGGGTTTAGCCAGAAGATGGCGCAAGGAACGACTCTCGCCCTTATGATCCCTCCAATTGGATTGCTCGCCGTTCTGGAGTATTACAGAAATGGCTATGTCAATTTTAAGGCGGCGGTGATTATCGCGTTATGTTTTTTCGTGAGCGCGCTTTTTGGAGCAAAACTTGCCTGCGCTATAAACCCAGCCACCTTAAGAAAAATTTTCGCTTCTGCCCTTATGCTTATCGCTATCTGGATGTTTTTCAAAAAATAAGTTTCTGTGCCGATTTTTATTTGTATGTGTCACAAAAAGCGTGACTAAGGCTGTGAGTATTACGATCGTTAGAGTTTTTGTGGCCCAGGCAAGGGTTATGTTTATCGGGCTCATTTTTCCCAAAATCGCGGGAATTATGTGAAAAATAAACGAAAATAATCCCCCCACATAGTATTCAAAAGGCAGTCCCAATACCCAGTGTTTAAACCACCAGACCTCACGCCGGTTGTATCTTTTAAGTCCGAAACTCGGGTTCAAAACAAACCACAAGAAATCCCACACCACACAGCATATTGCGTAGCTATAAAGTATCTCTGATTCCAAAACTACGGACGCAGAAGCAAGTAAAAGCGGGAGGTGGAAAAAAGCCAGAAGCACAAGATTAAGGTAAAAATGGTATCCCGTGAGAGGCTTGCCCAAAAGGAATCGTGTTATTCGAGGGTCGGTGATGCGCCAGGTCGGAAGCTTTTCAGCCCAGCCATAAGCACCCTCTATTTGTATCTCGAGTTTGGCAAGCAAAAACGAAAGCAAAAAAAGATAACACCCATAAACAATGGAAGCGGAATCCATATATTTTCCTTTGTCTTTGCGGTTTAACGGAAATGTATAAGTTCAAGCGCGATACAGGATGAACGCCCCTCACACGCTCTTGAAACCCTGAATTGCCATCTAACAGTATCGGTTTCGCCGGGCGCAATATCACGAAGTATTTGCGGATTGGCACCCGAAAGCATAGTAAAACAGGAATCAAAGCGGACGAAAACCCCAACACTATCTGCTGAACCTCGCCCACTATTTGACACTATCCCTAAAACATTCATAGGGTCGGGAGCAATTCTTCCGCCCGGCAAACATACAAGCGAATCGCTCACAACCCGCACCGATAATTCGGGCATAGCCCTTATAAGCCTGAAAACGCAACTATCGTAACCCCAGTTGCAGAAACTGTCACGAACCGCAACGATAAGCGTGCAGGAGGGACAATCCAAAACAGGCGGACGCCACACAAATATTGTGTCACGATTTTCATATGCTTCTCGAACAGTGCAACATGAGAAACGAAGCGATGATGGTTCGCCACGCCAGAAGGTATCGCGAACCGACCAGCGGAGCGTTATGCTTCCCGGCGTAAGAGCAGAATCAGGGCAGAACAGATTTACCACAGGAGGACGAGAATCGAGCGGGGCTATTGCAACCGAAGAATGTTCGTATGGCGAAACATCATAATATGTCAAAAAGAAATCGTCAAGATAGATTCTCGCGTAATTATCGCATGAGCCCGCAACCGTTCCCGCAATTATCCACTGCGCGGTATATGAGGTGTCAGATGTAATTATTACTGCCGGAATACCATCTATATAAAGCGTCTGTCGCCCGTGAAGAACATCAGCAAAGATCCCTATCCTGTGCCACATACCCGGTGTAAGATGGGCATCGTTTATCGTTACGCTTCTTCCCCCCCAGATCGTGAATGTGAGCGAGTCAATCGTGTGAAACGAAATCGCGGACGCAGTAAGGGCATAACCTGTGCTTGGGTTCCAGTCGCGAACGATTTCAACGGTCATGCTTCTGAAATAGTTTGACTCCAAATACACGAAGCACTCAAAGAAATACGACTGGTTTTCAACAAGAGGCCATCTCTGGTAGATATACTGCGCATAGCAGTCGGTATTGACATAAAATGAACTTGCGCCCGAATGTGAGAACGAGGACCTTGTAGTAGTGCCGTGTGTTGTCCAATCCGTAGATGGGTTGAATGGTGTCTCTATCCCGCCATTGCGAAGCAGGTTTGTATCTCCAAGCGAAAATACGGTGTCAATCGCGGTTATCCTGCATAAAAACCCCCTTTGCTCCGCGCCCGGAAAATCCCTGCTCATTATCCAATCGAAGCAATGCCTACCTGGCGCAACATTTGCCCCCAGGTCTCCGGCTGTATCGCGGAGTGAGATAAGCGGGACATTCCAGCTCCTCCCGCTGTCCGCGCTTATCTCGGCAAGTATATAAGCGGTATCCCCGCTTAAGTCATAGCAAATGCGAACGATGTTACTATCATTACAAATGGTCTCCTCGCTGAACCAAACGGCATCAATGGAGGGTTCGCGGTAGCATTCGTAGTCAATCTGAATCCAGTGAAGGATAATTCGGCTTGCTGGTGATGCACCGGCGTATCTTGAGAAACCTGCTCGCCATTGTGTTCTCGTTCCGTAAAGTCCACCTAATGGGTCGGTTGCGCCCGAATATGGAACACGGTACCAGGAGGTCCAGCTCGGGCTCCCGGTTCGTGAGGTGTCAATCCTTATCTCCACATATAACGAACAATTCGAAGGAACATCGGCAGACCATAAAACCCTTGTGAGCCTCGCAAGACAGCCGAGATCTTTTATGGATGATGTGTAAACACCTTGCGCTATACCGCCAAAGTACGAATAAAATATTGTGTTGATCATTGATTTTGCTTCCCACTCAAGTGGTGTTGCCTCTGTGTGCCCATAACTGTAAAATCCGCAATACGAATTATAGGTGGTGTTATGATATGTGTGCCAGTAGATTCCGTAGTCGGGGATAAGGGTTCTATCTGTGCCCTTGTACCATATTGTTCCCGCAACAGGACTTAGCGAGCCAGGGGTGTGGCAGTTCAATACTGAAAATGTATCGGGGATGACAAACGGCGTGTTCAGAACCGGGTCTGTTCTGTAGGAAGTAACACGCTTTACGAATGTGAAACTGTAAATTGCTCCTGCACCACCCAAAAGCCCGCTTATATCGGAAAGCGAATTGAAGTTAGGATGGATGAGACTTGAGGGTGTCCCGCCAATTGTATCGTGCGTCAGTATGACTCCCTTTCCGAGCATAGCAAACCGCCTCACAACCTGTGCGGATGTCGGGGTGAGGTCATTTCCGCCGCAATCACCGTAGCAATCCGCAACGCCAAAATAAAGAACATCAAAGAAATACAGCGGCAGATTCGCAACCTCTCCTGTTAGCGGGTCTAAAGCCATTACAGCACTTGACTCGCTTGTCAGGCTGTTAAAATTACTGAGGGGGATAACAAACAATTTAAATCTAAGCGGAGGGCTCCCAAGCGGTCCATAAGTCTGCATTGCCTGAGCCACAAGTGTGGTATTGTGTCCGGGCGGGTATACCTGAAGAACATATATCGTATCACGTCCCGGTGGAAGCCACAGCGCACCATCATCACTCCCATCGGGGTCCGGCGTGAGTATCTTTATATGTGATGTATCGCCGTCCGAAAAATCAAGAAATGTTGTCTCTCGCCAGCTCGCACCAAAAAGCATGCTTTTTAAAATGAAAACGAATATTATCGCCTTTTCTACATTATTTTTCATTCTCGCTCCTTAATTATAATATAATTATACACATATTTTTGTAAAGATTCTTGTTTTTGTTCGGTTATTTTTAATAAGACAGTTGACATAAATATAATTGTGCCTTAAATTAAATTTATGCGAAATCTACTTTCTGCGATAAAAGATGCGGGCGTTATAGGGGCAGGTGGAGCGGGATTTCCAACGCATATAAAATTTTCCGGGAAATACGAGACGATTATAGTAAACGGTGCTGAATGCGAGCCGCTTTTGGAAAAGGACCAGCACATAATGAAAACATATCCTGAATTTCTCGTTCGGACGCTTAAATATATTCTTGAGAAAAGCGGTGCCATTCGCGGAATTTTCGCGGTTAAGGCAAAATATAGGGAATGCGTTGAAGCATTGAAGCCCTTTGCTTCTGATGGTGTTTCGCTATATCTTCTTGGCGATTATTACCCCGCGGGAGATGAGCAGGAGATAGTTTATTCGGTAAGCGGGAAGGTTGTGCCACCAGGCGGGATTCCGCTTGATGTTGGTGTGGTCGTGACGAATGTTGAAACATTGTATAATATTGGTAGGGCATTAGAGGGCAACCCGGTTTTGGAAAAATACCTCACTGTTACAGGTGCGGTGAAAAATCCCTGCACAATAAAGGTTCCTGTTGGAACGCCGTTTTCCGAAATACTGAAGGTTGTTGGGGGCGCAACCTCAACGAACTTTTCTGTGATTGAGGGTGGGGTTATGACAGGGAAACTGATAAAGGACCTTAATTCACCGGTAAAGAAGACGACCTCCGCTTTTATTCTTCTTCCTTATGGGCATCCCGCTTTGCAAAGAAGGCTCCAGGATATAAATAGGCTTGTGCGTATCGCATCTTCAGCCTGCACTCAGTGCAGGTTTTGCACGGATTTGTGCCCACGGTATCTTTTAGGACATCCTCTTGAACCCCACAAAATCATGCGAACAACCTATCACACAGCCTGGGGAACAATTGAGACCCTTAAAAGCGCTTTCCTGTGTTGCGATTGTGGGATATGCGAACTTTACGCATGTCCGATGGGGATCTCGCCGCGGACGATAATCCAGAGGATGAAAGCGAGCCTTGTCGAACGAGGGATAAGGTTTGATGGCAAGAGGATGGTTGAGCCGAGAAGCGAAAAGGATTTTAGACGGGTGCCGAAAAGCATTTTGATAAACAGGTTGCAACTTTTCGAATATGAAAGTGCGGGCGCACCATTCGCCGATCTCAAGATTGTCCCATCCGAAGTCATTATTCCCCTTGACCAGCACATCGGAAAGCCTGCAACCCCGATTGTGAATGCAGGCGATAAAGTAAGGGCAAGACAGCTTGTAGCAATTGCCCCGGATGAAGGGATTGGTGCAAGTTATCATTCGCCAGTTGATGGTGTTGTTGTCAGGGTTGATGGCGTGATTGTTATAAGGCGTGAGGTATAGGTATGGGATATGATTGTGCTTTTCGCGCTTCAGTTCTTTGTTCGCATGTTTTTCGCATTGTGGCTTTACAATCCTGTGTAGGATCCAATCGTTTGGCTAACCGTTATCACATTTCCCCCTCTTCGTTCGTATTACTCCCCGCTTTTTCTTCTCTCTTCTTCCGTCAAGAATCCACCCTTTAACCTAAGGAGGCAACGATGCCGGACGAGATGAACATATGTGTTGGGCTTACAGAATATACCTCAATAGCGAAGGGGATTGAGGCTGCGGACGCTATGATTAAGAGGGCGGAGGTGAAACTTATATTTTCCAAGCCGGTTTGCGCGGGGAAATATATAACAATGATAACGGGTCGTGTTGAGGCGGTGAAATCGTCGGTACAATCTGCTCTTGATATTGCAGGGGCGAATTGTATTGACCACCTGATAATCCCCAATATTCACCCAAAAGTCCTTCCTGCATTTTTTGGCACCCAGGAGATAAAAAGGTGGGATGCTTTGGGCGTTATTGAGACATTTACGATCGCGTCCTGCGTGGTGGCATCGGACCTTGCAGCAAAAGCGGGCGAGATAGACCTTGTTGAAATCAGGCTTGGTGTGGGGCTCGGTGGAAAAGCCTATGTTGTTATGACAGGCGAGATTGCAGATGTAGAATCTGCTGTCTCGGCTGGATCTCTTTACGCAAAGGAGCATGGTACGCTTGTCAATTCCATTATTATCCCGCGCCCGCATAAAGACCTGAACCTTCACCTGATGTAACGATGGCTTATGATACCAAGGGAAAAGATTGAGGAGATAGTAAGGAAAATCGCGGACGAACTTGGCGAGGAATTCACCGAGGAACGACTAAAATCAGCCGCTCTTGAGGCTCTTGCGCGTATGGAAGATAAAAGATTGCCACAGATGGGGACTGTGAAAGCCCCACCGCGAATAATTGTTACCGGTTTTGGTGAGGATAAGCCGGGAATCCTCGCATCCATTACAACCCTTCTTGCAGAGCTGAACATAAATATTTTGGACCTCACACAAAAGATTCTTGAGGGTGTTTTCACAATAATAATTCTTGCTGATACCTCAAAGATGAAAGGCGATTTTGAGACATTGAAGGCTCGTTTGCACGAACTTTCGCAGAAAACAAATGTGAGGTTTGAGGCACAAAGTTATAGTCTATTTGAGGCAATGCATCGGGTCTGATAATGGAGCTGTCAAGAAGCGAAATCCTTGAAACTATCCATATGAGTCAAGTGGCTCATCTGGATATTAGGACAGTTACACTTGGCATAAGTTTGTTTGATTGTGTAAGCGCCGACCCGAAGGAGTTAATTGACAGGGTTATTTCGAAAATTAAAAGGTACGCCAGAAATCATGTTCCGATAGCAAAGCAGGTTGAGGAAGAATTGGGGCTTCCGATAGTCAATAAGAGGCTCGCGCTTACTCCGCTATCGCTTATCGTTGGCGGGCATAAGCCCTGGGTATTCGTTGAGCTTGCGCGCCAAATCGATGAACTTGGGGGCGAACTTGGCGTGGATTTTATCGGTGGATATTCTGCCCTTGTCCATAAGGGGATAACGAGAACAGAGGAAGTATTTATAGAATCTATTCCCGAGGCAATCTCAAGCACAAAGAGGCTTTGCTCATCGGTTTCTGTCGCCTCAACGAGGTCCGGAATAAATATGGACGCGATCCTTAAAATGGCGAGAGTAATAAAAAAGACAGCCGAACTCACAGCCAGTGATAACGGGGTTGGTTGTGGCAAGATCGTGGTTTTCGCGAATATTCCTGAGGATAATCCTTTTATGGCTGGGGCTTTTCATGGTGTTGGGGAACCTGAGGCAGCGATAAATGTGGGGATATCGGGTCCCGGAGTTGTTCTTGAATCTATACGCTCGCTTGGGCAAAGGGCTGATTTGGGCTTGCTTGCCGAAACGATAAAGCGAGTAGCATTCAAGATTACGCGTGCAGGCGAACTCGTTGGAAGGATGCTTTCTGAGCGGCTTGGCGTGAACTTCGGTATAGTGGATATATCGCTTGCGCCAACGCCAGCGCCAGGCGATTCGGTCGCCGAAATACTTGAGGCAATGGGGCTTGAAAAAACCGGCACGCACGGTACTACTGCTGCTCTTGCTTTGCTCAATGACGCTGTTAAAAAGGGTGGGGCTATGGCTTGTCGTTTCACAGGTGGGATGTCCGGCGCTTTTATCCCGGTCTCGGAGGATTCGGGTATGGTCAGGGCTGCAGAGGCTGGCGCTCTATCCATAGATAAACTTGAGGCAATGACCGCCGTTTGTTCTGTTGGCATTGATATGGTCGCAATCCCGGGCGATACCCCTGTTGAGACTATCGCTGCTATTATCGCTGATGAAATGGCTATCGGGGTTGTGAACAACAAGGCAACTGCAGTAAGAATCCTGCCTATCCCCGGTAAGCGTGCGGGCGAAAAGGCTGAACTTGGCGGGCTACTTGGTACCGCTTATGTTCAGCCGGTAAATAAATATAAAAGCGATGTATTTGTTAATCGTGGAGGGAAAATCCCACCGCCCATTTCCTCTCTCACAAATTAGGGGGCAATATGAACAAGAGGTTTGCAAATCTTCCTTCTTTTTCCACAATCCTAATTTTTTCTTCTGTGTTAATTTTTGCTTACTCTACGATGGCTGACGAGCATTTACGAAAGTCGCTCGTTGACAGGCATATAGACGAAACACGGCGAAAGCTCACTTATATAAATCACGGGATTGGCGTTCAGGTTGACGAGACCTCCGGCGTTTTCAACGAGGGTACGGCGGATGGCAGGACACTTCTTTACCACTATCCCTCATCGCCCTGGTCAAGTCACACGATATTCAATGTTGATGGGATTCTTTACTGTAACTCCGACAGGCTTTCGCTTCCCATCCCAATTATGACATTCCCGCCCGCGATAGTGGAGACCTCAATAGTCTGCAAGTGGAATATTGCGGGTGTTGATATTATTCAAAGGCTTACGCCTGTGCCTCTTGCTCTGGGGCTCGGAAGTTTATTTATCCAATATCATATGGTCAATCGTTCAGCGACCTCACACCAAGTGGGAATTTTGCTCGAAATGGACACGATGATAAACACGAACGATGCCGCTCCCATTGCTACCGCTTACGGATATGTCAATGTTGCCCAGCAGTTCTTTGCCCCGGATATCCCGCAATACTGGCAGGCATTTGAGATTGGACCGGACCAGCCCGCATCTTATATGATAGGTCAGGGAATACTTTATGGCTGGGGTGCTACAATGCCCGATAGGTTTGCTTATGGTGCATGGGGTATTTTTGAGAGTATTGTGGAGTGGAACCCAACATCGTTTGACCTTGGAATAGGTGACACATATTGGGATAGTGCGGTTCTGATTTGGTGGAACCCGCGCACTCTTCTTCCTGGCGATAGCACCTATGTCGGGACATATTACGGGCTTGGCTCTATGGAGGTGGTTGTGGGGATTCTCAGTTTGCGGCTTCTTGTGCCGGCGTCCCTTTCGGTTGTGAGGGGAGATTATTCGCCTAATCCATTTACGGCAAATCTCACTGTAACAAATGCGGGTGAGGATACAGCTCACAATGTTAGCGCGACAATAAGCCTTCCGAGCGGGCTTGTGCTTCTTTCACCGAGCGCAACCGTTCCAGTCACGCCCTCAACTTTACCACCCGGTGGATCCGGAAATGCATCCTGGCAGATAAGGGCGCTTGATCAGCCGCGCGACACAGTTCTCTGCGTTAATGTTACGGTTGGCGCCTCCGATGCGGAGTCAAACTCGATTTTCAGATGCGTTGTCATACCAATGATAGAGAGAATCCCACCGGTTGCCTCTATAGTCGAGCCATTCGTGGGCGCTATTTCAAGTTGCCCCAGGCAGAGGATAAGTATGCAAATTACCGACCCATCTGGCGTTGATGGCAGCAGTTTAGAACTTCTTGTTAATGGCGTATCTTACACGGAGTCAAGTCCAGGCTTCTCTTTTACTGAACCCAACCTTGTCTTTGTTCCTCAAAGCGATTACGCTGATGGCGATACTGTTGAAATATCGCTTCTTCACGCGCGGGACAGATACTACAACGATATAGCCGAGCCTGTGTCGTGGTATTTCATCTCCGACCAATCGGGACCATATGGCAGCGAATTTACCCCTCCGCCGGGCACAATAACAAATGATACGCAGATTGACATCGGCTTAAGAATCCAGGACCGATTTACTCAGGTTGATTCAAACTCAATCCTCCTGAGGATAACAACTACTCGTGGCGAAGCGGTTTACGATTTGACAAGCCCAGCGCTTGTCTGGAGCGGAAACTTTCTAACTTTTTACCCCGAATCAATCGGCTATTATTTTATCCCTGGCGATACTGTTAGTGTTTCGGTTATCCGGGCAAATGATATGCCCGATCTTTGTGACCCGAACCCATTTCAGGCGTCTACCGGGCGATGGTCTTTCTACCTTGCCGATGAGGATACGCTTCCACCGCGCTTCCGAAATTTCCAGCCAGAAAGCACTTTTGGCAATATCGGGTTTAATATAAGTTGCGATATTTATGATGAATCAGGGATTTTTAACGACACAACAGGCAGTGGCGTTTATCTTATATGGGATAATGATGGTGAACTCACCCTTACATATAACATTGTGCGTATGGACTCTGTTGGCGGGAGCGGATTTGTAGTTGACGATTCAACCTGCAGGGGATGCATTGGTGCACGATTCATAACCACAACGCCTGTACCTCCGCAGCGGGATGATGCCAATTTTGTTTACATCGTTCATGCCTGCGACAACGATATTGACCTTGATAATCCTGACGACAGAAGTTGCGGGTTCAGTCCGCTCCAGCATATTAGAATCCTTAATACTGAAGGACCAATGCTTGAGCTTATTTCGCCTTATCCCGGCGCCTATTCAAGTTGTCCCCGTCAGCCGATTCGGATTTTGCTTTATGACCCACAAGGGGTTCAAAGAAGCAGGATTGAGCTCTATGTGGCGGGGCAAAGGTACGATTTGCGTTCGCCGGAGTTATCGTACGACGATTCCATATTAACATTTACACCGCACGCGAACCTGCCTGAGGGTCCTATTATTTTTAGGATTAGTGATGTCTACGATATGCTCGGTAATGTGACGCCAGGCAAGGGGTGGCAATTTATCTCTGACCAGCGCCCACCTGAGATCTCAAATTTGTCTCCCTCGCCGGGTAGTGAGGTTCCGGATTTCTCGCCGGAAATAAGTTTCTCAATAGCTGATTCTTTGAGCGGGCTTGATACCTCATCAATAAGCGTTATCGTTAACTCACGAGGATTCAGGGTAGGGGATGATGGCGTTAGTTTTGAGGGGAATACCTTTACTATAAATACAGCTTCTTGTGGGCTTGTGCTTGGGGATGGTGCTGTGGTGAATGTCAGTATAAGCGCCCGTGACCGATGCGATCCGGCATTTTGTCCGCCAAATGCCCTTAATTTTTCATATATGTTCAGGATGAGTTATATCCCATGCGAGCGGAAGCCGAACCCGATAACCCCAAATGGAGATGGCAAGAACGACTATGTTGTCTTCAGGTTCCCAAATATGAGGCAGGAATGGGGGCGTGCAAAGATAGAGATATACGAGTTGAACGGAAAAAAGGTTCGCACTCTGACCTCATCAACAGGGAAGGATGATGACTGGGCTTGGGATGGGTTTGATGCTAACGGCGAGCCTTGCAAACAGGGGCTTTATGTATATCTTATAAAAGTAGGAAACGAGGTTGTGTGCAGTGGGACGATAGGAGTGGTAAGGTAGAGGTAGAGTAATGCCAAACCGCGTAAACAATAAGGCTTTTATGACTAACACAGTCAATTCTTTAAATAATGCTCAAATCTGAAGGAGGAACCGTGAAAGGATGGGCTTTGGTTTTCGGAATAATGATTTTGCTTGTAATTAGCGTTTATGCCCAGAAGGTTGATGTTGGGGCAAGACCGGTCGGGCTCGGGGGGAGCTTTGTATCAATTGTTGACGATGCCAATGCTCCTGCCTGGAACCCCGCCGGGATGGAACTTTTCAAGGAAAGGGCTATTTCTGCTTCATTCTCTAAGCGCCTGTGGGGGATTGAAAACGATAACATTATGGAAGCCTATCTTGGTTATGTCCAGCATCTTGGCAAAAGGGGAAGATACGGAAGTCTTGGCGCGTACTATGAACAACTTTTCACGAATGTATATTACGAATCTGCCCTCTCAATTGGCTATGCGAAGCTAATCTGGGGCAATCGCGAGTCAAGGGGCTTGTCGCTCGGATTAAACGCAAAAATCCTCCGATACGGCTTTAACGAGGGCAAGTTTGAGGGCGTTGATATGTCAGACCCGCTTCTAAGGGGCACAACCTCAAAGATTGCGCCAGCCTTTGATTTAGGACTAATTCTAAGACTCAAACAGCTCTCGGTTGGCTTTATGGGAAAGAATTTGAATCAGCCCGATCTTTCAATGAGTGGCTCGGGCAATGAAGCTGGCAAGGTCCCGCTTGAGGCAAAGCTTGGTGTAAGCTACTTCATAGTGCCCTCCCTTATGTTTACCGCTGATGCCGAATACTCCAGCGAAAAGATTTCTGGTTCATCCAGCATAAGTTTCCACGGGGGTGTTGAAAAATGGTTTGGATCAACTTTTGGTGTTCGCGGCGGATATAACAGGAACGAGGGCACAGCAGGCGCTTCTTATATTATGCATAAGCCCAGTTTCAACTTGGTCTTTGATTACGCCTTCGTTTATCCATTTGAATACTCCCCCCTTACTGTCACGACGCATAAATTTTCAGTCGGGGTGAAATTTGCTCCGCCGAGGATCCCGCTTGAGGATCTGGAACTTTCAGGCGGACGTATTGATATTTCACCAACCGAACTCTTCCTTGGCTCGCCGATCACGATAAAGGCTACCATTGTTAACAAGGGCGAAAAACGGGAAAAGGGGGTTCCAATAACGCTATATTATCAGGACTCGCTTGGGAACTGGGTAGTTGCCTTAAAACCTGACCCTTTGGAGATTGAGGCTGGAGAATCGAAACAAGTTATATATTCCTGGACACCGCTTGAAAAGGGGTCTTACACATTGTATATGTCTGTGGATGATGATGGGACGAAGCTTCCTCGGGTTCACGGCAAGATTGAGGAGGAGGATGAGGACAACAATACCGGGAGCGGCAAATTTGAGGTTTATCTCCCTACTCTTGCCAGTATCGCTCCTCAAGACCGCAAGCTTGAGGTCTCAAAGATGACCGTGTACCAGGAGGAAGAGCCGATTGTTCCTATCGCATTCTTCGCCGAGAGGAGCTCCGATCTTGATCCACGATTTGACCGTATGCTTCAAACCGTAGCCGAGAGATTGAGGATAAATCCCGATATTATTTTATATCTTCGTGGTTACTACGATAAATCCGAGACAACGCGGGCAGTGGATTTGAACGTCCTTGCTCGTTCGCGCGCAGAGTCCGTTAGGTCCCGCCTGATTTCGCTTGGTGCGCCCGAGAACCGGGTTGTCGTTGTGAGCGAGGGGTATGACCCATCATTATCTCGTTCGGGGCGCCCGGATATTCAGTTAAACCCCAAAGACAAACGCCTTCAACTCGAGGAAAATCGCCGTGTGGAACTCTCAACCTCTGTTAAAAATGCTGACCAATACAGCGTAGAGATAGAACTTCGGGACAAGACCCTTTCCCCCGAAGCCGAAAGCGTGCTTAAAGAAAAGCTCAATCTTATGAAAGAACTTCTTGTTTCAAACCCGGAAATCATTATTATGGTTGAGGGATTTGTGTCCGGAAAGGGTAATGAGGTTGAGAATCAGGCGTTTTTGCGGGCTGGCGTTGTTGCTAAGTGGCTGAAGAAAAATTTGCCGGATGAGCTTGCAGATAGGGTTTATCTTGTAGTTGGCAAGGGAAACAGGGGGGATTTTGTTTCTGTTTATCCTGAAGGGGATGGTGTTATATATCGTCCTCGTGAGGGCGAAAGGGTGATTGAGGATTATTCGGTGCTCGGGAACGAGGAGAACACGGTGAGGATTGATGCTAAGATTGAGGCGGGCGTGGATAGTTTTGCCGTGTCCATTATTGATGATAAGGGTGAACGTGTTCGTCTTCTTGCTGCAGGTAAGGGCGAACTCCCGCGAGGGCTTGCTTGGGATTGGCGCGATGAGGCCGGGCAGATGCTGGATTTCGATAGAAAATACTTCTGCAAACTCGATTTGTGGGACAGGCTTGGCGAAAAAGTCACTGCACGCTCGGATACTATGGCTATTGAGGTTGTTAAATCCGCAAAGAAGATTGAAACGCTTATCATTGTTGAGTTCCTGTTCAACGAAGATACTCCTCAGTCAAAGTTCCTTGAGAGCAGGATTGAATATGTGGCAAAGCGGTTTATTGCGCGGGCGAAGAAGATGCCGACAAAACTGTATGCATATGTAAAGGGGTACACGGATGTTATTGGTGCGGAGTATGCTAATCGCGCATTATCGCAGGTTCGTGCCAACCGTGAGCTTGAAAATCTGAAGCGATATTTGATGTACTTGCTTGATATTAGTTCTCCTGCTGAACTTAATGAGTGGCTTGTGGCGCACAATGTTGAGTTGAAGGCGCTTGGGTTATGGGAGAATGAGCCCTACACAATAGTCAGGTATGATAAGGGGAAAGCCGAGAGGGTGTTGCTTGGTGATAATAATCGCCCTGAGGGACGAACGATTAATCGTCGTGTTATCCTTGAGCTCCGCAGCGAAAAAACCATTGAGGCACCGTAAAATTAAGGTATAAAGGGGGCTTGGGCAGTTTTTTCACTACCCGACCTGTTGAGGATATGGTTGTTAAAATGCTCAACCCTAAAAGCCAGTGAATTCGTTATTGACCCTGCCTGTGGCTCTGCTGGGTTTCTTTTACATTCTGTAATGTGGGTTGCAGGCGGAATGATTAGCGGAAAACCTTTACCTGAAATGGCAAGGAATTTTGCTCAGACTAAGACTAAAGGAACTATTAGAGATAGCAAAAAGAGCAGTAGAGATTGCCATTGAAAAAATGAATCCCAAGCAATGAACTTCATCACCGCCTCAACAAAAATTACTTGACAAAGACAGTAAATCACTCTTCATTTAAAATAAAAAACCAGCCAGGGAGGCACTATGAGAAGGGCTGTAATTTTGGTTTTGTCACTGCTTTTCGCCGGGCTCTACGCCACACCAGAAATAAATTTAGACCACATAGCCCACCCCAAACGAAAATCTCGCTCATCTACTACAGTCGACCACGCAACATACCTTCAGCTGATCTCCCTCGGGCAGATTATCGCCGTGCAAAATGGGTATTCGCTCACAATCCTCGGCGCACAAATCCCCGGCGGAGACCGTGATACCTCATATAACGGGATTGTGAAAATCCGCGCAATAGAACAGAATCCAAATAACTCTGTAGTTATTTACCAGCTACGCGAAATGGGTTTCTTCCCCGATACTATGGTGCAAATGCGGGGCGGTAGCGCAATGATCCTCGTCCAGAACACCGAGTCCGAATATACGATATTACAGGCATACACTGAAACCGGCGAGCTCCGTCCATCCTTCCCTGTTGGCGTATTCTTTGAACCGCAGGGCTCAAGAGCAACCTCTTTAGTAATACGGGGTTCAAAGAAGCTCCACACAAGCGAGGATGGTTTTGGGGTAAATTATGTTGCTGCTGTTGACGATAGCGGACGGATTGACCCGACTTATCAGGTTTTCACTCCAATTATGCCGATAGCCAGTGGCGTTGTTAGTGTGGGTGTCACAAGGGAATCGGTGCCAAATAGTTCAGCCTCAATTTCCCCTTTCTTTGGAAGTGGAAGCGGTCCGGTTGTCGATGTTCCTTTGCTCGGTGGGATAGGGATGTTTTTCGTGAGCAATACAGAGGAGGAGAATGTCGTTATCCAGGCGATATCTACTGCAAGCCCCCCACTCGAATCGAGTCCCGAGTTCTCGCTGGACTTTGTCCCGCCATCAGTTGGAACAGATATTATGCTTTTCTCGTTCACCGGATTTGCGACAAATGTCGGCTACGACAAAGGGATAATGGCTATGGCATTTACACGCGATGGTCCTGACATTACGAACAACACAACTGAGGTATTGCTTTCGCTTGTGGATATAACGGGACTAACGCCCTCATACTCACTTGAGCCACGAGGGTGGGTAAATTTTATTAATGGTGTTCGCGGGTTCACATTCAACGATGCAGAGCCCGACTCTTTTGGCCTGATCTCGGTAATTGACACCCGTGGCGAACCCACACTCAATAAGATCTCATTGGCGCCTGCCCTCACTGTTTATCCTGTTGGTCGTGCTGTCCGTGCTCATCTTTTGCCCCAGATTTCCGCCTGCGTAAACGATACGCTGAAGGTTTCCGTCCTCGCTATGGATGAGTTTGGCAACATTGATACAACCTATTACGGCTACATTCAGCTTGACATAACCGACCCCAATTCCCCTTCCGTTCGCGTCTTTGATTTCAATTCAGGTATGGCTCCTGTTCAAATTTCTTCTGTTATAAGGATGCTAAATGGAAGGGCAATAGCATATATTGTCGATTCCGAACCGGAGACGCTTTCTATTAAGGCGAGCGATGCCGAAAAAACTATGTTCTATGACCTCGGCTACCTTGGCGGTGAGGAATCGGTGTCTGCATATATACTGCCACAAGCAGGAACTCCGGCTATTGAGTATCGCCTTGTTATGCCGTCCGGGGATGCCCTTTTTAACAACGAACTTTATATTATGACTCTTATCGCGGTTGATAGAGCAGGCAACATTGATCGCTCGTATAATGGCAGCGCAACGCTCACTCCTTTGCTTGGGACACCAACTTTCTCGCCGTCGATTTTGAACTTCAACAGAGGAGTTACAACATTTACAATCTTTGACGATGAGGCTGAGGATGTCATATTGAGACTTTCTGGCGAACTTGGCGAACAGAATCTTAATTTTACATTTTATGATCAATCTGCGGGCGGGGCGATTTTTTCTGATCTGAGCGAAAAGTCAGTTCTTGTGAATGCCGAAAACCCTGCTGTTATTGCCATTATTAACAGGTCAGGAATAAATGCCGCTTACTCTGGCAATATAACGATTGCAGTTGATGACCCGAATGTCAACGGGTCTGTGCGGTGTCCATCGTTTGTGCGGGTGACAAACGGCGTCGGTTCTTTTACCATAATGGATAGCGAGCCCGAGGAGTTTGTCGTTAGATTTTCCGGGGATTCGGGCATTGCGGGTGCAAGAGTAGATGTTCGGGCGTGCCTTCAGCTTACCGCTAATCTTCCAGCCTATGGAAGCGTGAACAATGGCAATGACACATTGAGGTTTAGAGCGGTTGACGGGCTTGGGGCGCTGTTCCCGTATTCGCCGCTTTCAAGCCCAATTCACATTGAAATCCAGGAGCAGAACCCAAATGGCAGTGCAACTGTGAGCACGAACGACCCTGTGATGTTTAATGGTGTTGCTTATGCCCTTATTGAGGATTCCGAACCCGAAACTGTCCGGGTTTATGCGAATATTATCGACAGGTTCTTGTTGCCCACCTTTGAGATTTACACCTCCGAGTATGGCTATCTTGTAGGGACGATAGTTTTCAGATATGTCGGGGTGGATGAAAGCAAGCCGGTTTCGTTTAGGCTCTATGACCCTTATCCGAACCCGTTCAATAGTGCACTTCTATTCCCTGTTTCCCTTGACAAACCAGGCGAGGTTTCAATTGAAATTTATAATATTCTTGGAGAAAAAGTGAGAACGGTTTTCAATGGTACTCTTGAGCGTGGCGAGCACAGCTTTATTTGGAATGGTAGGTCTGATTCGGGAGCGGTGGTTTCTTCCGGGGTCTATTTGTATAGGGTTGTTAGTGCGGGGGTCTGCAAGGCAGGAAGTGTTGTGCTTATGAAATAGAGATTCTGCTTTTTGCTTTTTGTTGGGGGCGTTGCTTTTTAAATGAACATTAAAATTGGAATAACGATTGGTGATGTTGGCGGTGTTGGACCAGAGATTATTATAAAGGCGCTTGGGCAGGTGGCAAGAACGATTGAGGGCGTGAGGTTTCTGATATTCGCGCCGCGTGAGGTTTTTGAGCGATTCAGAGGCAAAAGCTGGGCGGCAAATTTTTTTAGTCTCATTGATGCTTTTGAGATTGTCCCAATTGAGTTTGAAGAGCCATTGCCTGTGCCGGGTGAGGAATCTGAATCCGGGGGGAAACTTTCTTATCTTTCTATTGAGCGTGCGGTGAGGTTTGCGCTTTCGGGAGAGATTCAGGGGGTTGTCACTGCGCCCGTAAGTAAATACGCGATAAATAAGGCTGGGCTAAAGTTTGTGGGGCAGACGGAATTGCTGGCGAATATGTGTGGGGTTGAGGAGGTGGTTATGTTTTTTGTCGGGGAGAATCTGAAAGTCGGGCTTCTTACAACGCATCTACCATTGCGTGAGGTTGCGGGGGCTTTGAGCAAAGAGGTGATTGTCAGAAAGATCTTGCTTGTGGATGATTTTCTTCGCAAGCGCTTCGGGATTAGGTGTGCGAGGTTTGCGCTTTTGGGACTCAATCCCCATTCGGGTGAGGGTGGGGTGATTGGTGATGAGGAGGAAAAAGTTTTTTTGCCTGCGCTTGAGCACCTTTCGACAAAAGGGGTTTGTATTGAGGGACCATTTCCCGCTGATAGTTTTTTTGCTCGTGAGCGGTATCGCGCCTATGACGCAATTATCTCGCCGTATCATGACCAGGGGCTTGTGGCCTTTAAAATTCTTGAGCGGTCAGGCGTTAATACGACTATTGGGCTTCCCTTTGTTCGTACCTCCCCTGACCATGGCACAGCGTTTGATATTGCACCCCAATTTATTGCCGACCCTGAAAGTATGATTTCCGCAATTGCTCTTGCCTGTGGACTTTGCAGGGCTCAACCATTTGAACCCGAAATAGTCTGATAAACCAATTTCTGGATTAATAATAGTACTGCAAGCGAGATTTTAGAATGCTCGTTGTATTCTATAATGCGAAGGCTTTGATCGTTTGTAGATTTATCCCGTCACTTGTCCTTGCGATGAATGGCATAAAATAATATATTTAACGCTTAAAAGGAAAAGCGATGAATCTCAAAGAGGTCTTTAGCCCGCTAAAATTGAGAAACTACAGGTTGTGGTTTTTCGGGCAGATGTTTTCGCTTGTTGGAACATGGATGCAGGCAATTGCTCAGAACTGGCTCATATATACCCTTACGAACTCCGCGAGAATCCTTGGACTTTTGAGCCTTTGCACATTTGTATCGTTTGTGCCCGCGAATCTGATCGGCGGTTCCTTAGCTGATAGATATTCAAAGCGAACAATAATTATTATAACCCAAACTATAATGATTTTCCCCCCGCTCGGCATCACGCTTCTTTTGTGGCTCAACGCAATTAGACCCTGGCATGTGATTCTGCTTGCAACAATTGCTGAGGCTTTGCAGGGCTTAACAATGCCAGTGATTCAATCTTTCATTATTGAACTCACAGGCAGGGAGGAACTTCCAAAGGCAATACCGTTGAATTCAATGATGTTTAACATTGCAAGGATGATAGGACCTGCGCTTTCGGGCGTGCTCATAGCAAAATACGGTAGCGCTGTGGCTTTTTTGCTGAACGCAATCTCGTTTCTCGTGGTGATTGCCGCACTTCTTATGATGAGGCTTCCAGCGCAGGAAGCTAAAAAGGCAAATGTTTTTTCTCATATGAAAGAGGGCTTTAAATACGCACAAAATGAGCGCCTTATTATAATTATTCTTTCTATGCTCGGGGTTTCCTCGATGTTTTGTCTTTCCTCAACAACACTGATGCCGGTTTTCGCAAGGGATATATTCAAAAGTGGATCAAAAGGGTATGGCTTTATAATGTCAATGTTGAGCACTGGCGCGATCCTTGGCGGCATAACGATTTCCCTACTTGCTGCAAGGTTCAACAGGGGTAAACTTATTATCTCGGGCGGACTATTATACCCGACCCTCCTCATATTCTTTGCCCTCACAAAATTTTACAGCCTTGCTCTTCTTTTTATCTTTTTTGCTGGGTTTTTCTATGTCGCCCAGTTCACTATGATGAATACAACGGTCCAGCTTGAGGTCAAGGATGACCTTCGCGGACGGGTTATGAGCCTTTATACGCTGATATTCAATTCCGCAATGCGGCTCGGCGGATTTATTGCCGGTTTCCTCGCACAATCAATCGGCGCACCGCTTACTGTTATTCTTATGGCGTTTGTCGCAATATCATACATAATCCTCATTTGTGAGCTCGCACCAAATTTAAAACGCCTGCCATAGCACAATATTGTTGCTTTTTTCATTAATATGTGTAAAATCATAATGTATAGGAAAAGGGAGGAATATATGCGAAAGGCGATATACCCGGGGAGTTTTGACCCTATCACGCTCGGGCATATTGACATAATAAAGAGGGCAACGAATATTTTTGACCAACTTATCGTCGCGATTGGCGTGAATCCTGAAAAGAGGGTATTGTTCACAATAGAAGAGAGGCTCGATTTAGCTCGTGAATCCTGCAGGGAATTTGAGAATGTTGAGGTTGTTTCGTTTTCCGGTCTTGTTTCGGAGTTTGCAAAAGCAGCGGGAGCCATAGCGATAATCCGCGGGCTTCGGGCTGTGTCCGATTTTGAGTATGAGTTCCAGATGGCGCTTGCGAACAGGAAGCTTGTCCCCAATATTGAGACAGTTTTTCTTATGCCAAGCCAGCGATACATCTATCTCAATTCAACCCTTGTCAAAACAATAGCCCGATTCGGCGGGTGCCTTGCAGATTTTGTACCGCCCTGTGTGGAAAAGAAACTCAAGGAGAAATTCTCACAATGAGCCGTCCGGTTGGAATAACGACAACACTCCCCGTTGAAATTATTTATGCGGCTGGCGCATACCCGGTTGATCTCAACAATATATTTATTTCCGACCCGAACCCCGAACACTTCTCCGAGATTGCCACTCTTGACGGCTATCCGAGGAATATATGCGAGTGGATAAAAGGGATATATGGGGTGATGGTGTCGCATCCGGAGATTAGGGAAGTTATTGCGGTTACGCAGGGCGATTGCTCAAACACGCATGCACTTATGGAGACGCTTGAGGTTCTTGGGAGGAAGGTTATTCCGTTTGCCTTCCCGTACGACCGAAACCAGAAACTTCTGCGCAATTCAATGGAGAGCCTCGCCGAATATTTCGATACCACGATGGAATCTGCCGAGGCAATGCGAGAATATCTTAGCTCAATTCGTGCGCTATTATGGAAGATTGACGAGCTTACCTGGAAGGAGAATAAGGTTAGAGGATTTGAGAACCACCTTTATCTTGTTTCAAGCTCGGATTTTGAGGGCGACCCCGAAAAATTCAGAAAAAAACTTGAGGATTTCATCATGCTTGCAAAGGAAAGACCCCCATTCGACAGGAACGAAATCAGGCTCGGTTATATTGGTGTTCCGCCGATTTTCCCTGCCATCTACGACTATCTTGAATCCCTGGGCGCGCGCGTTGTTTTTAATGAAATCCAGCGCCAGTTCTCTATGCCCTTTAATGCCTCTAATCTCGTTGAACAGTATATAAATTACACCTACCCCTATCCCGTTTTCGGGAGGATTGAGGATATCAAAAGGGAAGTTGCGCGGCGCAAGCTCGTCGGGTTAATTCATTATGTCCAATCGTTTTGTTTCAGGCAGATTGAGGACCTTATCATCAGGCGGATGATTTCTGAGATTCCCATTCTGACTATTGAAGGGGCTGAGGGGGTGAAGCTTGATGAACGGACGAAGATTCGGGTTCAGGCTTTTGTTGAGATGCTCCGGAGGATGCGATGATTCTCGTAGGGATTGACCTTGGAAGCCGTTTCGTTAAACTCGCGCTTCTTGAGGGCGAAAGCCTGAATTTCAAAATCTTTGATACTGTTGAGTTTTACAGGAAATACGGTACTGTTGAGGCTAACGGGTTTAATGTCAATCTGGGACTGCTCGGGATTGAGGGCGAGGTGTTGTTGTGCGCGACCGGCTACGGGCGGAACAATCTTAAAATTCACAGTGCCAGAATAATATCGGAGATAATAGCCCATGCAGAAGGTGCAAAGGCGCAGTCGGGTTTGCGCGATTTCATTTTGCTGGACCTTGGCGGACAGGATTCTAAGGTAATAGTTGTGCGTGATGGGGTGGTGCGGGATTTCGTCGCTAATGACAGATGCGCCGCTTCTACAGGGCGCTATCTTGAGAATATGGCTAAAATCCTCGGTTTGAGTGTGGAGGAGCTCGGAAACTATTGGGAAGACCCCATCCATTTGTCCTCAACCTGCGCTATATTTGGCGAATCCGAACTTATAAATCTTATCTCGGATGGCGCAAAAATTGAAAGACTTGCCGCGGGCGTGAACCACTCTATTGTGGGGCGTGTTAAAAACTTCTTGCTTCGCCACAAACAAAATCCCCTGATTCTTGCGGGCGGTGTGGCGTTAAATCGAGCAATCCGGCAAATCCTTAAGGAAATGGGCTTTGAAATTGTTGAGATAAAATATCCACAGTACAATGGTGCTATTGGTTGTCTTAGCGCCCTTGTGGATGGCAAATTAGAGTTTGACAAACCTCGCGCAGAAAAAACCATCAAACCTTGATGGTAGTGCGAGCACAAACCCTTCATCCGTTATAAGTTCAGGGGGGATGAGTTTGTGGGGAGGCTCTATTTTCATACCTAATCTGGCAATGTAATGTGCCACATCCTCGTTTTCTTCCCTTGTCAGCGTGCAGGTTGTATAGACAAGTATGCCCCCCTTTTTGAGCAGGCGATATGCCGAGCGAACAAGATTTTTCTGAAGCCCTGACAGTTTTTTCAAATCATTTTCCGTTTTTATATATCTTATTTCCGGATGCCTTCTCACAATCCCAAAACTTGAACAGGGCGCATCAACAAGGATCCTGTCAAATGTGCGGTCTTTGAATGGGGGTTTTGTGCCATCGCCAGCGACAACAAAAATGGTTTTATGCCCCAGTCTCTTCAGGTTTTCCACGAATTGTTTAATTCTTGATGGTAGGTCAAGTCCAACAATAATGCTTCCTTTCCCGGCGATTTCCGCTATATGGGTTGATTTTCCCCCCGGGCTTGCGCCAATCTCAAGGATTCTTTCGTTCTCACGCACCTCAAGAATCTGAATAGGTATAGAAAATGATGGGTCCTGGACTGTGAAATATCCCTCCTTGTACCCCACAATTTCGTTTATCTTTTGCTTTGGGTACCCGAGGCTAATATATGCCGGAAAACCCTCCACCGCTTTTGCGGAAATACCATTGTTGTTCAATAGTCCCAGTAATTTTTCCCTGCTGATCTTCGCGAGATTTACCCTTATAAATATTTCTGGCCTGAGATTTGAATATCTCAAAATCTCCTCTGCCCGTTTTTCCCCGAAGTTCTTTATAAAGGATCTAACAATCCAGACCGGGAACGAGTGCTTAATAGATAGTATTTCAACTTTATTACGAGCACAAATACTTATATTTTCTTTTTCCCCACAAATACCTCTCAATACCGCGTTAACAAATCCAGCCATCTTTTGCCCCGCTAATTTTTTTGTTATTTCAACGGATGTTGAGATTGAGGCGTAGTCCGGGATTTTTTCAAGGTAGAGGATCTGATAAGTCCCGATGCGGAGGATATTCATAATGGTTGGTGAGAGATGAGCGGTATTAGCGCGTTTTTTTATTATGTAATCTATGAGGTATAAATGTTTCAGCACGCCAATGATTATCTCCCAGGCAAGCGCCCTGTCTGGGGATGAGAGCCCACGAGCATACCGTTCAAAAGCCTGGTCGGAAAATTCCCCTTTGCAGAGAATTTTTCCGAGCGTTTTTACTGCTACCTCCCTTGCGTCAGGCATTACTAAATTTTGCCCCAGAACCTATTAAATGGCGTGTAAAGACCATCGGGCTTTTCTATAAGAAGCTCGATTCGCTCGAAGAGAAATTTTGCGAGTTCCTGCCTGGAGAAGCCCATAGCAAGCATTACCTCATCCGGGCGCGCAGTTCTTGCACCAGATATCCTCAAAAGAGCATCCACCGCGTGGTTTTTTTCATCTATGCTGAGCCTCAATATAAGCGGACGAATATTAATTTCCTTCTCCCGCCTTCTTATAATTATTGAATCCTTACAAATAAGCGAATTTACTCGTTCCCCATAATTACCATCAAATAACTCATCTGGGATGTGAATCCTGTAAAGAGCCACGCCGATTGAGGAAAAAAGCGAATCTATATTCCCCAGAATGGGCATAATCTCAATAATAGAGAGCCCATAAGGCAGGGTTTCCTTAAGACGCTCGATATTTTGCTGGGTAATGTTTGTTTTGAGTTCAAGATCAATATATTCGCTTTGGCTTATGTATCCAAGGGGGAGTGGAGGACCAAGGGCAATTTTTATCCTTTCGGTGAATCCCTGCGTATACGCGACAGGCAAATCTGCCCGTCTTATTGCTCTGTCAAGGGCTCGGTATGTATCAAGATGTGAGAGGAAACGAAGCGGGAGTCCCTTTGAAAACCTTATTCTGAACTTGCGACCAAGGATATTGCTTGTGGTTGGTGACTGTGCCTTTCGTTTCGTTCTGCCGAAATGAAGAACCTCAACATTTGGTGTTGACTCCGCGAGAACCATTTTTTGGGATCCGCAGAGTTTGCAATTTTCACACATAATGCTACGGCAATCAGGGGTTAGTTCCCCACGATATGCCCTGTGTCTTTCGTGGAGCAAAAAGGCTTTGGGCAAATTTTTTGAAATATGTTCCCACGGTAAAATATCGTCCTCGCTAAATCCCCACACATACCTATCAAGTTCTATGCCCAATTTTTTCGCCGAGTTCTCCCACAGGCTAAAGTTGAAATGATCCTGCCATCCCGCATATCTTCCGCCGGAGCGCCAGACATCCTCTATAAGCCTGAATAATCTTCTGTCCCCACGCGATAGTACCCCCTCAACGAAAGACAAAAGGGGGTCCCTTCTGTCAAAAGATATATATGGGGAGTGAAGCGCTTTCTTTATTTTTTCCATTTTATATCTCAGCGCTTCCACCGATTCCATCTTCTCCCACTGGAACGGCGTATGTGGTTTTGGCACAAACGGGGCAATCGTAATTTTGATGTTCCTTTTTGGTGCTGCCTCGCTTATTTTCCGAACAAGCCTCACTATTCCGTCAATATCCTCTTCCCTTTCCGTAGGAAGTCCAATCATAAAATAGAGTTTAATTGAGCGCCAACCAAACTCATAAGCCAATTTCACAATATCAAGAAAGCGAGCCTCATCAAGAGGTTTATTTATAACCGCCCTCAGTCTTTTGCTGCCAGCCTCGGGTGCGAATGTCAACCCGCTTTTCCTGACCTCTTTCAGCAAGTTAAGTTGCCATTTTTCAAGTGCGTCGGGCTTAAGGCTCGGAAACGCAATTGACACCTTCTTGCTCGCAACCAGCTTCTCGTTGAGTTGTTCAAAAAGGTAGTCGAGCTTGGAATAATCAACCGTGCATAACGATGATAAATTGATTTCCTCAAATCCGGTGGCGTTGAAATTTGCGAGAGCCTGCCTGATAATCTCATCGGGGTTGCGTTCGCGTGTGGGACGATAAATAAAGCCTGGCTCGCAGAATCTACAGCCACGCCCACATCCTCGCATTATCTCAACATTCATACGGTCGTGGACAAGTTCAATCCAGGGAACAATCGGTCGTGCCGGATAATTCTCGGGCTTAAGAACCTCAACGAACGCGGGCGTAACTTTTTCCGGAACCCCCTCCTCGCGTTCTATTTTTACTATTTTTCCCCCCTCGTATACAGGATGGTAAAATCTGGGGACATATACGCCATCAAATTTCGCGAGCTTTTTAAGAAGATCAACTTTAGGTATTCGTGGGGAAGTGCGAATTAACTCTAACACTGGCACGATTATTTCCTCTGCATCCCCGACGATGATGAAATCGAAGATCTCGGACACAGGCTCTGGCTGGAACGAAAAGCTCCCGCCACCAATAACAAGTGGATAACTTTCGTTGCGCTCGCTCGCTTTGAACGGGATCCGTGCGAGGTCAAGAAATTCAAAGATGTTTGTATAACTTAGTTCGTAATGGACGGAAAATCCGACAACATCAAAGTCCTTAATCGGGCGCTTTGATTCGAGGGAAAAAAGTGGGATCCCCTTTTCACGCATAAGATCTGCCATATCAATCCACGGAAGATAAGAGCGCTCGCAGAGAAGGTTTTCCTCACGGTTTATGATGTGATAAAGTATTTGCCCGCCTATGTGCCCCGCGGAAAGCTCATAAGGCTCGGGATAGGCAAGCACAAATTTTAACCTCCCCGGGGACCACTCCTTCACCACACTTCCAACCTCGCCACCAATATAACGAGCGGGCTTCTCAACAAGAAGAAGTATTTCCTGAAGTTTCTTTTCAAGTTCCGTCATCTCGCAAAAATATAAAGATTATTGTTTTCAAGTCAAGCCAGCGAAATAAAAACTTGACATCCTCACTTCAATAACTATTTTTAATAAAAAAGAAAGGAGAGGTCTATGAAAAGGCTAAGTAATTTTGTAATTTTTGTAGCGGCTCTTTTTGTTTTTGGTGCTGTGCCGAGAATTTTAAACTACCAGGGCAAATTAATGGATTCTGATGGTGTTGCAATAAACGACACTGTTTCTATGCGATTCAGGTTGTACGCGAGTGAAGAGGGCGGGAGCCCTTTGTGGGAAGAGTATATCCCTGGAGTTGAGGTAAAAAACGGGCTATTTTCTTTGACACTTCAGGGGTTTCCTGATTCTGTTGATTTCAGTTCGCAGTACTGGCTTGAGGTGGAAATTGATGGTGCAACGCTTTCGCCACGCGAGAGGTTAACATCTGCCCCATATAGTATTCGTGCGCGCTCTGTAGAGCGGGCAATCCAGTCGTTGCGTCGGCGCGGGAGTTCAATCACGAGAACTGGAACGATAATACTCTCGGAGAGTTCCGGGGCAAGCATAACGGAATCGGGCGATTCGGTGTTCATATTTTTCGGGATGTCAGCCGGTCCATTTAACTATTCGCTCACGATAACACCGCCGGTGGACACAGTGAAAGCGGGATTTTCGGCATATCCGCAGTTGAAACTTGAGATTGCCGGTGGCGAGCCGGAGAGTGTAACATTGTCCATATCGGGCTTACCCACAGGAGCAAGCGCAACATTTTTGCCCCCAACATGCCTTCCGCCGTGCAACTCAACTCTACGAATAACCACATCCGAAAGCACACCCTCCGGAACATATTCGGTAACGATAACGGGCGTATCGCATGGCGGACTTACGAAGATCGCGACATATACGCTAACAATCACTCCGCCGTTCAACTATGCGCTCACGATTGACCCGGATTCACAGGTGCTTGACCAGGGAGATACAGCTCATGCGGTTGTTAGCGCCTCGCTCATCACCGGCTTTGCTGAAAATGTCGCTTTCTCGGTTTCTGGCTTACCAACAGGTGCCTTTGCTACTTTCTCGCCAACTTCATGCCTTCTATCCTGTGGGTCAAATATGATCATTTCCACCTCGACGACAACGCCGCCCGGTGTGTATCCGGTCACCATAAGCGGGATGACCTCGGGTGGGCTTGTTAGATCCACGACTTTCAGGCTCACCGTTGAGCCGTTCAAATTCAATCTCACAGTTTCCCCGCAATCTGACACCATTGCTCCCGGAAGCTCAACATCCGCCACACTCAACAATTCGCTTATATCTCTTGTAACGCAGAGGGTCGTTTTGCAAGCCCCAGACCTTCCAACGGGCATAAATGTCGTATTTAACCCGGATAGGTGTAATCCCACCTGCAGTTCAAATTTAACAATCAGTGCTGATACGACGGTTCCTACGAACAATTATACAATTCCGATTGTTGGCACAGCGATTGGTGGGGCAAGGGATACTGTGATGTACTATTTGCGGGTGACATGGGTTCCGGATATGATAACAAACCTTACTGCGATACCGGGGGGCACTCCTCCTTCCTCAATTTCACTTTCCTGGTCAGCGCCCTTCCCCGGGGCATCGCCGATAATACGCTACAGGATTTACAGAGGGACAAGCCCGGGCGGCGAAGTCCTTGTGGACTCAACAACATCAACAACTTTCACATTTAGCGGGCTTACTCCCGGGACAACATATTACTTTAGGGTTGCCGCTGTGAACAGCTATGGAAGCGGTCCGCTTTCAAATGAGGCAAGCGCTGAGCCGTCGTATTATCCCTCCTGCAAACGGATTTACGATGCAGGCGGAAGCACTGGCGATGGTGTTTACTGGATTGACCCGGATTCGGGAAGCATATCAAATGCATTTCAGGCTTACTGTGATATGACTAATGGCGGGTTCACTCTCATTATGAAGACGGATAATTCCACAACATTTTACTATTCCTCGCCTTACTGGACAACGAACAACACATTGAACGCGACCGATCTGACATTGAATCCCGCAACTGTTAAATATCCGGCTTTCAATACTGTTCCGTTCACGACGATTCGGGGTTGTATTGGAAGCGCTACAAGCAATTGTTTGACCCATACATTCGGCAGTCAGATTAGTTCTGCTCTTTCTCTTTTCAGTGGCGGGTACAGGAATGAGGGTCCCGACAGGACAGCGTTTCAGAATACATTTAATATGCGGACGCAGTGTAATTGTGGGGCGCGAGGTTTTAATAATACCGCCTGTAGCAGCGGACAGGTTCGTGTGAGATGGGGCGCAGTGGGGAATCAGGAAAATGATTGTAATAGCTGCGACACTGCTATAGGTTGGGGGATAGAGTGGGCAGGAACTTCTTCCTATAATGGTAGCTGTGGTGGGGTTCAAACTTGTTGCTGTGATGGCTGCTGCCAGAATTTACCCCTGGGTTATACTTATAAAAATTCCTGGCTCTGGGTAAAATAACTACCCGTTAATAGCGGTTCATTTCTTTTCGATATGCCGTGTTAGCGGGAACTCCCACAAACCTAAAAAATCGGTGAGCATTTTTGGTTTAGATATAAAATTCCACAGATCTGAAAAACTTGTGCCTATTGTGAAATAAAATTCGCGGTGCGGGTTTTTCCAGCTCGTGCGGTATGTTGAATAACCGAGCCCTAAATTCAATGGGATCTCTTTTTTGTGCGGGGTGTATGTTAGCCAGTATATGACATTGTCGTATTCGTTAATTGATTGGGCAATTATACTTTTTCGCTTGAATGGATTATCCTTAAAAGTGAGTTTGAAATCGAACGATTTAAGTTCAGGGTATTTTTCGCGAAAAAAAGCCGAAGCCACACCCGCTATATTGAATGCGAGATCGCTAAATCCGAAGCCCTGCTTAGGATTGTAGGCGTCAATCGGGTATTCCACCGAGAACATCCACAAAAAGGCAATTGATGACCCAGCATAAAGGGATACCTTTCTTGAGAACCCACAGAATCGCGCAAGCATATACGCCAGTTGTGTCATCTTGTATGCATAGAGAAGATGGCTTGCTTCATCAGTTTGCGCAAGATAGTCGCCGTTCCAGTCATCCTTAAAGTGGAATTTCCCGCGCGTTCTTCCCCAGGTTTCAAGTTCGTGGTTGACGGCGTATGCGGAAACCCCTACTACGAGGGTTGATGTTCCTGCAAGCCTTAGCCAGTTGATGTGCGTTGTATCGGGTTCGTTTGCTTGCGTGTGGTTTGAGCGAAAAAAAATAATTAAGGCGAGAATCCAGCTACTTTTGGAGTTCATCAATAAGCGCGTCAAGTTTCGTTTTGATCCCCTCAGCAAAGCCAATCATAGATTCCCTTATAATGCCACTTTTATCTATAATTATTGTTTGCGGGGTGACATCGGTATAATATGTATTCAAGAAGAGCGAGTCCCCTTTTGTTATGACGATTATCGGGTAATTCAGCCCTTTTTCGCTGATGAACTTTCGGACAATCTCTTCTTTTCCCTCATCAACCGAGATCCCTAAAACTGCTGTGTTTGGCTTTTCCGAGTTCTTTTTCAGCCAGCCCAATTCCTCCTCGCAAGCTTCGCAGTCCACACTGAAAAAGTGCACCACTAATACCTTGTTCCTGTATCTTGAAAGCGAAATGTTTTTCCCGTTGACATCTTTCAAGGCGAAATCCTTTGCCGCTTTGCCGATAAGCTCGCTCCGCTTTTTTGCCCACTTTGCCTGGATGCTTTGTATCGTTATCTCCTTCTCAATCTTCTCAATGTTAGAATATATTTCCGCAAATTCAAGTGGCACGGATTCGAGGAGTTCGTCTTTTCGCCCCTCAATTTTTCGCAGGATTGGGTGTGCAAAGTAGCTGTCAATGATAACGAGAAGGACCGTCGTTTTTTCGCTTGAGGATTGCAGAACCTGACCGGTAATTATATATCTGATCCCGAGTTTTTCGCCCCATTTTCTTATTATCTCGTCGCTTTGTTTTGTCTTGTATTCCTGGTCATTGATAATACTCTGGACGAGCTCATCGCCTCTAACCATCTTTAGCTGTGGAAATTCTCGTGCTTTTTTGGCTATAGCCTCCGCAATCTCGTAGCCATATTTTTTATCCTCGCACTGAAAAGCAAGCACGGTGAATGTGGATTCCATCGCGGAGGGGACGATGTTCGCGTAGATCGGCAGTTCTACAATTGGGTGCGCTTTGTCGGATGTCTCAATGTAGATAGTTTTCTTTGTTTGTTCAGGCTTTGTTGGAGCGATGAACGAAAATTTGAGGGTATCGGACTTATTTGCCTGGAGCGTTTTCGGATATTTGTTCACAAGAACGCACTCGCAATTTGATCTCACATTTTTTATTGTGAGTTCGCCCGTGCCGGTGTTTTTCACAATCGCTTGTGACTCAATCTGTTTGCCGGCAAATATTATGCCTAATTTTATTTCTTTCGGTTCAACAGTGATTGTGCCACTTTCGCTCTGGCTTTTACCACATGCTAATAAGAGGGATAAAAAAAAGACAAAAACCACTATTTTATTATTTCTCATATTTGTTGGGTTAGACATTATAAGCTGGCAGACGGATTCGAACCGCCGACCTGCTCATTACGAGTGAGCTGCTCTACCTGCTGAGCTATGCCAGCTTGTTGAAAGGTGACGATAAAAGTGAGAAGTTGATCATTGCCGGATATTGAATTCTCGCGGGGAGAACAGGAAAAGCGTTTTCAGTTTCTTTTGCCCCGGGAACGAGAGCTTTTTGATTATTATTAAATTATTGATTTAGCCTTAAATGTCAAGGTTGTTTTGAGGGGGTTGGCAAAATTTAAATTTTGGGTTTTTGGGTACACAAGCAGGCAACCAAACGCCAATTTCTAAGCCCATATTCCAGGTTCCAAACAGATTTAAATTGAAAGCCCCAATTTTCAAAAACCTCGAGGAAATTTTTACAGAAAAGCATAATTATCTATCTTTTCCGCCTTCGAATTCGTGCGCCATTGCGCTTATTTATCTGCCACCCCGCAGAATCGAACTGCGGACACACGGATTTTCAGTCCGTTGCTCTACCAACTGAGCTAGGGTGGCATTTCTAATAAATAATATACCTTCAACACCAGTTGTCAACCCCTTTTTATTGTTTGACATTTGCAAATTAAGAGTATATATTTATTAGTATGTTCGAGCAACTCGCAGACAAAATAAGCTTCGCGCTTCAACGGCTTTCAGGAAAAGGCAAACTCAATCCCACACTTATAAAGGAAGCAACGGGAGCAATCAAGAAGGCTTTGCTTGAATCGGATGTCAGCTACAAGGTGGTGAAGGAGTTTCTCAAGAAGGTTGAAAGCGAAGCGGTAGGCGTTGAGGTATTATCCTCAATAACGCCCGCACAGAAGGTGGTTAAGATAGTGTATGATAATATGGTTGAACTTCTGGGGGGTAAAGAGGCGAACCTTTCCCTGCCACAGGGCTTTCCGGTTGTGCTGATGCTTGTCGGTCTTCAGGGCAGCGGGAAAACCACAATGTGCGGGAAACTTGCCAATTTTTACAAGCAAAAGGGATATCGCCCTTTACTTGTTGCGATGGATACCCACCGCCCGGCAGCAGGAGAACAGCTCAGGATTGTCGCAGAGAAGGCTGGTGTCCAGAGTGTGATATTTGAGCCCGGCGAAAGCCCGATTCAGGTAGGCGAGCGAGCACTAAAAGAGGCTGGAAAGCTTGGCTTGAACCTCATCATTTTTGACACCGCAGGAAGGCACCAGCTCTCGGAGGATATGATGGTGGAGGCAAAAGATATATCCGAACGGTTCAATCCGCACAGAACATTGCTTGTGCTTGATGCTATGACGGGACAGCAGGCGGTTGAGGTTGCTCTTGAGTTCTCGCGCTGGATTGGTATTGATGGATTTATCATTACGAAACTTGATGGCGATGCACGCGGGGGAGCAGCTCTTTCTGTACGTGCCTTAGTTGGCAAGCCTATCTACTTTGCCGGTGTGGGCGAAAAATTGGAGGATCTTGAACCCTTCTACCCTGACAGAATCGCAAAGCGAATCCTCGGGATGGGCGATATTGTCACGCTCGTTGAAAAGGCTGAACGTGCTTACTCCGAAGAGACTATGGAAAAACTTGAGAAAAAGTTCAAGAAGGCAAAGTTAGATTTCAACGACCTTCTTGAACAATTTGAGGCGCTTGAAAAGATGGGCTCACTTGATAATCTGGTCGGTATGCTACCAGGGGTGAATTTGAGAGGGATTCAGGTTGATGAAAAAGCCTTGAAAAAAATAAAATCCATTATATATTCTATGACACCGTACGAGCGAGCAAACCCGCATATACTTGATGGTAGCCGAAAGTTAAGGATAGCCAGGGGAAGCGGTACGAAGATTGAGGATGTGAATCGGCTCGTAAAACAACTCGAGATGATGCGCAACATAGCGAAGCAGATAGGCAAGCAGAAATTTTTTGGCGGGTTCATAAAAGGTTTTTAAGAATATGACGAGGAAAAAAGAAATGGAGCAATTTGTCAATACCATAGAGGAGGAGGCATAATGGCGGTAAGTATCAGGTTAAAGCGTGAGGGCTCGAAAAATAAGCCTTTTTATAGGATTGTGGTTGCAGATAAAAAAGCCACAGGTAGTGGGCGATATATAGAAAAACTCGGATATTACGACCCTTTGAAGAATAAGGAGGTTTTTGTAGTAGAGAAAGAGAGATTGTTGTATTGGACGAATCAGGGAGCAGAGATTTCGGCACGAATTAAATCTCTTCTAAAAAGGCATGGTGTTTTGATTCCACCAGCACAAGAAGGAAAAAGAACATAAACGGAAGCAGCTTACAGGGAGGTTCCGATGCTTAGGGAGTTTGTCGAAACAATCGCAAAAGCACTGGTTGATAATCCAGCTCGTGTTGAAGTTAGAGAGGTTGCGGGTGAGAAAACCACCATTTTTGAGTTGAGGGTCGGTCAGGGCGACCTTGGAAAGGTAATTGGCAAAGGGGGACAAACCGCCCGCGCTATGCGTACCCTTCTTACTGCCGCAGCAGCCAAGCAGGGTAAAAGAGCTCACCTCGAAATCGTTGAGTAATCTCTGTACGCCGAAACTCTGCTCCCGTAATGAAAATATACATAATTACAATATTCCCTGAACTCTTTCAACCCTTTCTATCAACAAGCATCGTCCGTGAGGCACAGGAAAAGGGGAAGGTTAGCTTTTCAATCATAAATTTCAGGGAGTTCGCGCACGACAGGCACAAAACGGTTGATGACCTCCCTTATGGTGGGGGCGCTGGTATGGTTATAAAGGTTGAACCACTATACGAGGCTTATAACTCAATTCCCGAAAGCGACAGGATGAAAGCGGTAACTATATTTTTAACCCCACGAGCAAAGGTGTACAGTCAGCAAATGGCAAACGAACTCGCCTCAAAAGAGGTGCTCATATTCATAGCCGGACACTACAAGGATTTTGACGAACGGATATTCAAACTCATAAAAAATCATACCCGAATCTCGATTGGCGATTATGTGCTTTCAGGCGGCGAGCTTCCAGCAATGGTAGTGATTGATTCTGTTGTAAGATTGGTTCCGGGCGTGATAAGCGATATTGAATCCGCAGAGCAAGACAGTTTTGGGCAAAAGAACCCGTTTTTGGGCGCACCATCGTACACAAGACCAAGAAGTTTTATGGGGCTTGAGGTTCCAGAGGTTCTTATCTCAGGGGATCATAGAAAGATTAAAGAATGGCGTAAAAAAGAATCATTACGCGAAACTTACAGGTTTCGCCCGGATTTGCTAACCGATGATAAACTTGATATGGAAGCAAGAGAAATGCTTGAGCAGATAATAAACGAGGAAGGAGGAAAAGTTGAGCACGGATAATAAGCAACAGGAAGGTATCGGGAAGGAAGAGATAATAAAGGCGGTAGAATCGCAATACCTGCGAGAGCGTCCGTTTCCGGACTTTGCCCCGGGGGATACGATTAAGGTGTGGGTCAAGATAAGGGAAGCCGACAAAGAAAGGCTTCAGGCTTTTGAGGGGCTTGTTTTGAGCAGAAAAGGAAAAGGGCTTGGAGAATCCTTTACTGTTCGGCGCGTGGTTAGCGGTGTCGGCATTGAAAGGACATTCCTTTATCATTCGCCACTTATTGACCATATTGATATAGTTCGGCACGGAAAGGTAAGGCGAGCGAAACTCTATTATATCCGCGAAAAGAAAGGGAAAGAGGCAAGGATAAAGGAGAAGAAACCCTGATTGTTTATGGATCCGCTTTTTTGCGCGCTTCTTGAGAAGGGGTATAAAAGGATTGCAGGTGTTGACGAGGTTGGAAGGGGTCCTCTTGCGGGTCCTGTTGTTGCCGCAGCCGTGATTTTGCCCACAAATTTTGATATACCCCTTGCGGATTCAAAATCCCTTACTCCATCAGAAAGGGAAAAACTTTACCCTTTGATTTTAGCGAAAGCCATTGAGGTTGGTATTGGTGTTGTTCCCCCGGGTATGATAGACAGGATTAATATAAGAAAGGCGACGCTATCAGCAATGCGCGAGGCAGTAAATTCCTTTGCCGTACCGCCAGAGATCGTTATCGTTGACGGCGTTGATACAATACCGGGGCTGGCAGTTAAACAGATTGCTAAGGTAAAAGCCGATGCCCTTGTGAGTGTTGTATCTGCAGCCTCAATTGTGGCAAAGGTTTTTCGCGATAGGTTGATGACACTTCTTGGCTCTTTGTTCCCGCAATACCAATTTCAAACGAACAAGGGATATCCCACCAGGAAGCACAGGGAAGCAATCATAACTTATGGATTTACACCATTTCATAGGTTATCATTTAAAGGAATTTGTAATATAATTTAACTTAATCGCTTGAATTTTAAATTATTAGTTCTAAATTATTCAAAGCCCTGCAAACTCAAACGACAAGAAGCAGAAGAATTTATATATTGATAGGGTTTAGCCCTTTTTCGCTATCCGTTCTTCCCGCCCGTGACAGAGACATTATCAAGCATAATATAAGGAAAACAATAAGCACCGTATTTCCATTCCCGCTCTTTGGATATGGCGAGGATGTTTTTGAGGCATTCGTAGATGTTTCCGGCGATGGCAATGTTTTTAACCCGCCCCAGAATCTGTCCATTTTCAACGAGAAAGCCAATGGCAACAGGATTGGAAAAGGCGCCGGATATGATGTTACCCTGTCCAATACCTAAGAGCCCCTCAATAAGGATGGCTTTTGGAAAAGCCGAAAATATCTCGTTCGTGGAGAGGTTGCCCTCGCCAACTATTATGTTTGAGGTTCTCGGAGCCGGGCTCGAAAAAATTCCCCGCGATGCTGCACCATTCGGGCTCATATTGAGTTTTTTCGCGCTGAGAAGGTCGAGCAGGTAGTTTCTCAAGTACCCGTTTTCCACAAGCGTTATCGGTTTTTTGGGAAAACCCTCGCCATCATAAGGTGTACTGCCCGGCTTTCGGGGAACAGTACCATCATCAATGATTGTTAATTTCCCGTCAAATATCTGCGTGTCAATTTTGCCAACAAGCGGCGATGCCCCAGCGGAAACATTTTTACCATTTACCCCAACAAGCAATGGCAAAAGCAGAGCCATTACCGCGTCTGGATGGAAGATCACCGGAAGGTTTTCGGTTTCAAGTTTAACTATATTTTTCGCAAGGTTATATTTTTTTCGGAGATTCTCAATTGCGGCGGGAAGTTTGCTAAGAGCGTCATTAATATGCGTTTCAGAGATGAACTCGGACACAATCAAAACATCCCCCTCTTCCATCTTCGTCAGTTCAAGCGAGATATCGAATAAAGTTCCCTTGATCGCAAAATTTGCGCCCGAGGTATTTTGAAATTCTTCGAAGTAACGAGTTAAACCGATGTCAATCTTGAGTTCGCACTCATTCTTCAAAGGCGAAAGTTTGTCAACTATCTCTTCGCCAAGAGCCACAAGGGAAGCATATGGGTAGTTCACTATCTTCTCATCAAAGAGCTCTAATTCTTTTGAGGGTGCAGCACCCGGGAAATCAAGCGTGATTTTCTCGCCGAGTTCTGCACTCTGGAGGGCTTTGTCAAGAAGCGAATCCAGTGCGTTCGGGTCAGTCGTGCCAGAAAACCCTATTCGCCCGTTCTTCTGCACACGAAGCGAGTATCCGGCGCTCTCCTTAACCTCGCTCTTCTTAAGTTTCCATCCCTCAAAGCGAAGTATAACATTCTCGTGCGATTGATAGTACAATTCCCCACTATCTGCCCTGGACCTCAAAAACTCCTTGATTTCTAACATGTTATTTACCCCCAATCAAAACATTTCTGATCCTTATATGTGGGCTTCCCATACCGACCGGTGCAAGTTGCCCGTCTTTACCGCAGGAGCCTCCTGTTGGGAGCCAGATAAAATCGTTGCCGATTGCCTCTATGTTCAAAAGCGTTTCAAAGAGGTTGCCCTGCAGAACAACATCCCTCACGAGGTTTTCTACCCTGCCATTCCGGATTATGTATGCGTAGCCAGCGGAAAATGAGAAATTCTCAAACTGTGTCATTCCGCCGTAGGCTCGGCAGGCATAGATCCCCTCTTTTATATCCGAAAATATGTCCTCAACGGGAACATTCCCATTTTCTATAAATGTATTGGTCATACGGACTATTGGCGGGTGATTGTAGGATTGTGCCCTTGCGTTTCCGGTTGGCGTTTCGTTCATTTTTGAAGCGGTCTCGCGCGAATGAAGCCGCCCCACAAGAATGCCTTCTTTTATGAGATAGTTTCGTCTTGCTGGTGTGCCCTCATCGTCATAGTATATTGAACCGCGAAGCGATGGAATCGCGCCGTCGTCCCCCACATTCAGTTCTGGCGGTCCGAATTTCTTGCCCAGTTTCATCATCTCCATCGCACGGGGATTTTCGTAGACATGGTCAGCCTCTGAAAGATGCCCAAACGCCTCGTGTATAAATACCCCGGCAAGATAAGGGTCAAGAACTACTGTGTATCTTCCGCCTTTAACAGTTTCCGCGCTTAGAAGCTGGAAAGCCTTTTCTGCTGTCCCTTTTGCAAGTTCCTCAAGCCCTTTCAGGTCGCTGAACGCAACACGGCTCGTTCTCCCCTCGTGTGCCTGCTGGATATTTCCGTTTTGTTTTGCCACAGCCACAAGCATAATCCCGCAATCAGCCCGCTCCTTTTCCACATATGTGCCATCTGTATTTGCATAATAAAGTTTGCTAAAACTATCGTAGTATGTCGCTGAAGTATCAACAATTGCAGAATTATAACCTAAAAGGATTTCGTTATAGTTTTCAATCAATTCTTTTTTCTGGACAAGCGAGTAGTTGCGAAAGTCGTCTTTCAGGTTTTCCTTGAGCACTACCTGGACTATTTCAACCGGGGTGAGCCTGATTGGTTCTGGCGGGATAATTGAGCGTGAAAGTTCAATTGCCTCATTTATTCTTCTTTCAAGTTCTTCTATCCTGTTGAATGTTGCGATACCCCATCCTCCATTTGGTACAAGAGCTCTAACAAATCCGCCCAAATCCGTATTCGCTGAAAGCTCGTCAATCATCCTTCCGCGGAATTGAACCCTGCTCGTTTCTTTTCTTTCTATCCTGACCTCAACATATGCGTTTTTGCCCTTTATAGCGTTCAATAGTCTATCCTTCATTTTTGCTCCTTTGTTTCGGATAATATACTTGCGAAAATCTTTAAGTCAAGTCCTATTACAACAAATAAAAAGCCCCGCGGTGTTTTGCCGCGGGGCTGAGGCTTTTATGAAAAGTACCCCTCTTATTTAATCAGTAGCATCTCCTTTATCGCCGTGTGCTTCCCATCGGTGAGCCGGCAGAAATAAACGCCGCTTGATAACGCCTTCCCCTGATCATCGCGACCATCAAAACTCACCGCGTACACGCCAGCATCCTTTGTCTCGTTCAGAACCGTTCGCACCTTCTGACCAAGCATATTGTAAATCTCAAGCCTTACATTTGAATTAGCCGGGATAGAGAATGATATCGTTGTTCTCGGGTTAAACGGATTTGGATAATTCCCGAAAAGTTCAAATTTCGGTATTATCTTGCCATTCTCGTCAACACTGATCCCTAATCCCCTATATAAATAGATCCTCAACATAAGGTCGACATCAGCATAGGTAGGCACAGATGCAAGACGCAGGAATCCGCCAAGAGATGTGACATAAGCCCAGGAGGTGGTATCGTGCGGTAATGTTCTGTCCATCCCGAGCGTAACCATATTTGTGGTTGAGTTCAGCAGGAAGACAAAGAATCGTGCTCCAGATGGTATTGGGCGATTAACAAGGTATTCGGAATATGAGCCTGTCTGTGTGGGGTTAGCAACATATATAGGCTCGCCCATCGCTGTTCCAGGTGTTCCGCTCGCGGAGGCGCTGAATATCTGGATGTCAAAAGGTGCAGTTGAGCCGAGATAAGCACGCACTTTCCAGAGCGTAAGTGAGTCCACGCTTGGCGCAGTAAATTGCACACCTAAACCATCGCCAATTTCGCTGCTTGCCCCGAGATATGACCAACAATTTCCCGTGGTATCGCATACAGTATCTCTTATCCCATCATCAAACCCGAGCTCCATAACCGTGCTCTCGTACACCCTGAAAGCAATCTCAAGTGTATCGTTTGATCGGTCCTCATCAGTTGAGAGATTTGTCCAGCACCTGAATATGTAATTATCTGCGCGGGTTGGTCTCCAGGTGACAGTTCTTGCAACACTTCGACCGGCATCAATAGCAGGCCAGGGCGTAAGCGCACCCGAATACACAACATTCCCACCGCTATCGTATATCCTGAAAAGCGACTGGACATCCGACTGGTTGTCAATCCCGTAATTCGCCAGCATCACGGTGAACATAACATTCTGGTTCAGATTTATTGGTGTTGTTCCTATTTCCTTAACGCCAACATCGTTGTGCTTTGCAATAATGTAGTATACGAGGATGTCATCAACCCAGAGTCCTGTTCCCACGCCTCCATCGTCGTTGTCGTCGCACTGTACCAGCCACTTCAACTGTATCTCTTGCCCTGCATAGCTTGTGAGCTCGGTTGTGCTTATAAATGACCATCTTGGTATTTCCGCAAGTGGGGTTAGATCCTCATTATAAATTGAATCGCCCATTACAAGGTACCAGTTGTTTGCCATAGAACTATCTCGCATATAGTCATAAAGAAGCCTTGTCCAGGTTCTGCCTGAGTCACTTGAGACCCAAACGGAGAAGAAATCTTCAAGATAATTGTCGCCGTTTCCGTCGGCATCTCGCAGATCGGGTCTGTACCAGAAGCTGTAAAATGTTAGCGTATCGCCACCTGGTATATGTATAAGGGGGGAAATGAGGCTTGCAAGTAAAAGGGTATCGGGAGCGCAGTTGAAACTGTGTGTTGGCGAATGATAGGATGCGGTTGAAAGTGTCCAGTTGTCACCGTGCGCAACAAGTCCGTTCGAACCGACCATTGATGCGGGTCTCGTATCGCCAGCGTCATCAAAGAAGAATGTGTCAGCGTCATCCTTTACGGTTATGTTGTCCACGACCCAGCCAAACATCGTTGAGTCGTTGCCTTCCTCTTCGCTTCTGAAGATGGTGCAGAACCCGGGGTCGCTACCGAACGCAAATCTTATCCTTACTGTTTGCCCTGCGTACGCATTTAGATTGAACTGCGGGGTTACCCAGCCTGCTGATGCTCCGCCCCAGCCGGGATGTCCCGGTCCCTCACCATTATACCCAAAGCCATACATTGAACTCTGCGGATAACCGCCAATAGGTGTTATTTCTGTGAATGTTTCGCCCCCATCAGTTGAAATCCTGACATTTATCCCGTCCCATCCATCATACCCTTCAGGATATCCGCCCGTCGGCGGCTCTATTTTATATTTGGATTTGAATGTCAAGATTATGTTTCCAGCAGGGCTTGGCGGGAGTGTAATATCCGGGGAGGTGAGAAATTGAAGCCATTCGTTATCATAACCGACATACAGGTGTCCATTGTAGTAGATTGAGTCCCCGCACCACCAGGAATTTCCTGTTCCTCCGTACGGCATAAATGTTGAAGCGTGCCAGTAAACAGGAATTGTTCCCGCGTAGGTTTCGTCTATGTGTGTCCAGCCCGGGCTACCACTTTCAAAATCCTCAAATAAAAGCGTATCCCCCACTGTGGGAATTCCATAGCAGAATCCCGCAAAAGAAATCAATACCACTACCGACAAAAACGCGTTTCTCATTTTCTACCTCCTTTTCTGCTTTTTGCTCATAAGTTATGTATGCTTATTATTTATGTCAAGGTTTATTTTATATGCACTATTTTCCCCGTTTCAATTATTTTCCCGCCAGTGATGATGCGGTAAAAATAAACGCCAGAATTTGTCTTTCCGGGTGTCCAGGTGAAATCAGAATCCTGGACTTTCTCTTTGAGCACGAGGCGCCCGCATATGTCGTATATTTCTATTTCCCCACGGATTCCCCTGTTCAATTTTATTGTGATTGAGGGGTTAAACGGGTTAGGGTAGGCAAGTGCTTTTAGGTTGTCAGAGGCAAAGGTATTTGTGGGGATATATGCTGGTGTTCCAAGAAAGTACTGGTAATACTCGCAGGCTTCTATATCCTGTGGAAGTGCGCCTGAAGATGGGGGGAGCTGCCAGGTAAGTATTCCGTTATCCTGGGTTTGGTAGCCGGCGGCAGAGATGTATATGAATTCGGGGATATAGCCGAATTGAGCTCGAATGTCAAGCGTGCCCTCAAGAACGCCAGATTCGGACGGGGATGCAGATGCCCGTGCAATGCCGGGGGATGCAAGCCCAAACCATCCGCACCAGCCGTTATCGTTTTCTCCGCCAAGATAACACGACCACGAGGCTACCATTCCAGCTTTAACCCACGGGTGATTTACAAGTGCTCCTGGGGGATTGGCGATGAATATGAAATGGTCATCTGCTCGGGTGCCGCCGTTCCCTTGTGAATTCGTCGCAACATAAAGCTCGCGCCCATTAAAGTGCACCCACAGATGATAGTTCCCATAATAGGCTACCTCCTCCGCTATGCCATCAAGGTTCCCGTCCATCACATACACATTTGACCCGGAAATAACTATATGATAATCGCGCCCCGAGTTGTTGTCCCAACTATTATCGTTAAAATGTACAACAAAATCCACAACCGAAACCGGATAGGCAGGGTTATTGAAAGGACCGAGTTTTAAGTAGAAATTTGGTGCGCTTCCCTGAAGAGGCGTTTCTATTGCCATGCTGTCATGCCAGATGTAGCTTCCAGGCGGGCGATAAACCGAATCGGGTAAATGCCATCCGTTAGTTCCCCAGTGGATATACCCGCCCCGGGAAGAGCTTACCGAAATTGTTATCGTATCATTTACTGTTGGATTCGTGGGGGACCACGATACACGAGAACCCCCACCTGTACCCCCCGCTCCAATCCAGACCCATTGAATGGGCGAACGGCTCGAAAAACCGAGCGAATCCTCCGCATAAACATAATAGTCAAGAAGCTTCGAACTTACCCCGCTTATGGTTGCATGATAGCGTGCCGCAGTATAATATGGCACAGGATTTGTTCGGGCTACCCACTCTTCCTTTGTCATCGGTATGCTTGCCCAGCTCCCACCCGAATATATTTTGTTCTCGTAATCAATTGTTGTATCGTCATCCACACGGTATCTTAACTCTGCCCGCCTAACACCATGAACATCATAAATGAATGTCCATATCTGACAATCGGTGGGCTGTGTCATACGATTCTCTGTTTCCCCCGGATTGTACGGCTCCCTTTGAGGAATAAAGATTGATGGTCCTCGCGTGTCTGAACCACCCAGAACAAGCGAGCGTATTTGGTCAATGGCTTGATTCACAGCCCGGGTTGGGTTAGCGTTCCAGATAGTTTCCGATGCGCTCCCTTCCCAGTATTCGTAGCAGGATGTCTGCGCGACAAGATAATAGTGGAAGGCACGAGCGGTTGCGTTTCCTGAGTTATAAACAATGTCCGCAATGCTCGAGTAAGGTTCTATTGAATTCGCTGTCCATACCCAGTTATGTCCTGCTGTTATAACCGACCAGGAATTATAATCCGGGCTGTAGTTTCCGGGTATTCCGCCGAGCCATGTAGAAAATTCCGGGCTCAAGCATCCAGCACCAATCCAGCCACCATTCTCAACCCAAACGATATCCGAGGTATCGGGCGGGAAATCATTAAGATAATCCTCAATGGTTGTCGGGACAAACTGCGAGGAGTTAGCCTGTGCCCATGCGACAAAATTAGCGAAGTTTTCGTGATAATAAGAACTCACACCCGCACCGTAGTTTTCGCCATCGTGGTGCAGTAAAACAAGCACAGGATGAGCAGGATCGGTATTTTGTGGCAGCAATTGAGATAATACTCCGCCATAATTCAGCGCCCCGTAGCCCCCACGGGCATCCTCGTTACCTTCGTAACAACTCGCAGGGATTATTATTATCCTGTATGTTGTTCCCGTTGAGGGGTCTGTATAGCTTGCGTAATGCGGGCGATAACCCCAGCCACTTGCGACCTTCTCAGGTGCCCAAAGCCCGCTCAACTGAACCCATGATGAGTGCGGATGACTTGCAAGAGCACCGTTTTGCTGGTCCGATTTGTTTGGCTCAAAAACACCGCTTGCGCCTGTCCACGGGTAATCGCTCAATGTCCTGAACAAATGTATATTATCAACTATAACCCATTCAATCCCTTGATTGACAAGCGCCGGAATGGCTCGCAGTGTAAACCCCGTCTCAGGGGGAAATAGCCCGCGAGAATATGGGGAACCAAATGTATCAAGGTAAATTCGCTTGTGGCAGGCAATCTGAAGTTCTATGTCCTCGTTCCAGATCAAACCTAAAATTGGATGATGATATGGGAAAGCCACAATATCAAGCCTTCTTTTTCCGTAAGCAGTAAGAAGACTTCGCCCGTAAACAAACCTGTTTTTCCAGCCACGGTAGAAGCCGTCGTTCCAGTAGTGGGAGTCAAGGTTGTTCAGGCTTTCTATGAGTGAACCAGAGATATTTAGTTGCGCGCCGAGATGTGGCAGTGATAAGCCTATCTCAAGAGCATCAACAGGCCAGGTTTTGTAAGGTCCCCCTTTTGATGCCCACATATCGAAAAGGCTGAACCCGAATGTCGGTCCACCGCAAACGCCGTTGCAGTTAATCGTTATATAGGGCTCGTCGTACGGGATGTAGATTGGCTGGTGAAGGTGCCACAAAAAAGTAATATATATTGGAACATCCCCCCAGAGTTTTAAAGTTAGACCAATTAATACAAGAAGCGCCCTGCGTAACATAATAAAAAATTACAAATCTTAAACCTGAAGTCAACTATTTAGTTTTGCTTGACTATTTTTTGTTTTTGCTTAATTTAAATGAATAAAAGGGATGAGGTTATTGAAGAGGCTCAAGCATATAGGTGAATATGCGATAGTGAGGGTTATTCTTTTTTTGCTAAATGTTGTCCCGGTGAAAGTTGCGCTTTTGTTTGGTGCGTTTGTCGGTGAGGTGGCGTACAGATTGAGGATAAGGTATAAGGTCTCATTTGCGAACATTAAGCTTATGCTCGGCGAGCATGCTGCGAAAGCGGAGATTGAAACTATAATGCGCGAATCCTACAGGAATTTTGGGCGGTCAATGGTTGAGTACGCGCTTTTGCCACGGCTAAAGTCAAAACTGAAGGAGATTGTTGCAATAGAGAATAAGGAGGTTCTTGATAGCGCAAGAGACTCAGGGGCGATTCTGGTGACCGGACATTATGGCAGTTGGGAGCTTCTCGGTGCCGCTTTGAGGGAATATGGTTATCCTGTGGATTTTCTTGTGGGTGAGCAGAAAAATATTCTTGTAGATAATCTTATGAACAAGCTCCGCCACAGGATGGGCATAGGGACTATTAAATTAGGCGTGAGTTCAAAAGGGGTTTTAAAAGCGCTAAAGGAGCGGAAATATGTTGCTATGTTATCCGACCAGGACGCAGGTAATTCGGGTGTAATTGTCAGTTTTCTGGGTTTTCAAGCATCTACTCCAAAAGGGGCCGCGGCTTTTGCTCTCGCAGCAAATGTACCTATCCTCACTGGCGCTATAATCAGGAATCCTGACAAACGAACACACAGGGTTCGCATATATAGAATAGACCCGGCAGAATCCCTTCCCAAAGATGAGGCAATAAAGATGCTCACAGAAGCCTATACTCGTGTGCTTGAATCGATAATACGGGAAGAACCTTCCGGGTGGTTCTGGGCGCACAGAAGGTTCAAGTCCACAATGAGGGGGCTATACAAATGAGGATACTTATAATTCAGACCGCATTTCTCGGTGATGTTATTCTCACGACACCATTGATCCGCCGTGTGAGCGAGTTTTTCCCCCTTTCCGAAATATTTTTTCTTACGACCCCCCAGGGGGCAACTATCCTTCAAAATCATCCACTGTTGCGCGAAATAATAATATACGATAAGCACAAAACAGAATCATCCTTGCTCGCGCTGTATAAGAAAGCAAGGTATTTGAAATCCAGAAAGATTGACATAGCTTTTCTTCCGCACAGGTCTTTTCGTTCGGCTCTTTTGGCTTTTTTAAGCGGGATCCCGGAAAGGGTGGGGTTCAGGGGGGCTATTGGGTCGGTGATGCTTACAAAAACGGTTGAAAGGGATTTATCAAAGCACGAGGTTGAAAGGAATTTGTCGCTTTTGAGCCCATTTACGGACAAAATCAAGCCTGCCTATCCAGAGGTGTATCCCTCAAAGGAGGATTACGAGTTTGTCAGGCGCGAACTGAAAGAGGTATTCGCGGATAGGTTTGGTTGGCGGGTGATTTTTGCGCCAGGGTCCGAGTGGGCAACAAAAAGGTATCCACGGATTTACTATGCCGAAGTTGGACGGATCCTTCTTGAGGCTGGTGTGAGGTATATTATACTTATCGGTGGAAAGGAGGACAGGCGCATATGCGAGGATATCCAGAAGCGAATAGGTAAGCGAGCAATAAATGTTGCTGGGCTATTTACACCGTTGCAGTCCTGCGCTTTGATGACGATGTGCAGTTTGCTTATTTCAAACGATTCCGCACCGCTTCATATGGCTTCGGCTGTACGCTTGCCCGCTGTTGGAATATTTGGTCCCACGACCCCAAAATTCGGATTCGGTCCTTACGGAAGGCTTGTCAAGGTTGTAGAAACCGAACTTGATTGTCGCCCATGCAATCCCCATGGACCGCGGGTTTGCCCCTTGAGGCATCATATGTGTATGCGGAATATCTCGCCTTATGATGTTGCGGATGCCGCCTTTGAACTCCTTGCTAAACGCTTCTGGCTTCTCCGCACCAACCCGGAACTCTTTATCTTCCCGCCAAAATAAAATATTTTTGATCTTGTCCCGTTTTTATAATTTTATAAAAAGTAAGCACCAGATTTTGGGTTCCAAATAACAAGCAATAGTTACTTCTGGACTTTTTGTTCAGAATTTAAGCAGGTCTCGGTGCTTTTTTATTTTTCTTGTCCCTGCAAAAATAACTGCCTGTAAATCACAAAACAGGCTAAAATAAAAAAATCTTTTTTGATTTTTACCAGAGGTGAGCTGGGCTTTATGTTCCCTTTACAGCTGAAAGATTATGAATCGCCTTCATCAGGCGAGATTTGTATCTTGCTGCGGCGTTTTTGTGAATAACGCCTTTTGCGCAGACCTTGTCAATGACCGAATATGCCCAGGGTATAAGGGATAGGGCTTTTTCGGGATTGGTTTCGGATTTTACTTTTTTCATCGCGGAGCGCACCATACCCCTGTAGATTCTGTTTCGTGCCCTTGCTTTCAGGTTTTGTCTATGCCTCTTTTCTGCAGACCTATTTACCTTTCGGGCTCCCATACTGCTCCTTTTTGCAGTTTAATATATACCCTTCTTGAGGGATGTCAACAAGTATTTTCGGTTTTCATAGTAATTCCCTGTACGGGATCGACTGACCACCGCTTTTTACCCCTTTTGCGTAAAAGGGAAAATTATCCGAAATTCGTTGTTCAGCGGTTCATACCTGCTTGAACGCGATGTCGGGGATGGGGTATTTTTTGATGATGGTCATAAAGAGGTCAACGACCTCGCGAATTGCGCCTCGTCCACCTGGAAGGCGTGTGACATAATGAGCGAACCGCCTGATTTCTTTTGCGCTATCAGCCACAGCAATCGCGAGCCCCACCTTTTCCATAACTTGAATGTCGTTCAGGTCATCGCCGATATACGCTATTTCCTCATCCTTAAGACCGTATTTTTCCTTGATTTCCTCGTATATCACAAGTTTATCCTGCACCCCCTGGAAAACATCACTAACCCCGAGGCTTTTGGCTCTCAGTTCAACCGCCTTACTGCTTCTGCCAGAAATAAACCCTATCCCGTAGGCAAGGTTTTTGAGAAGAACAATCCCCATCCCATCTTTAACATCAAAACGAAGACTCTCAACGCCCTTGTCAGAGATATATATCGCGCCATCGGTCAATACCCCATCGACATCCATCAGTATGTACTTTATCTTCTTGATCCTCTGAGCGAGTTCGTACGGATTCATAACCAATACCCCTTTCTTTATCTTCTTTCGATAATTTTATATATTTCTGTGAGTTTTTCAAGGAGACTTTCAATTTTGCTTATTTTCATCATAACAGCGCTGTCTGATGGTGCGTTTTTAGGGTTAGGGTGGGTTTCGAAAAATATTACATCAGCCCCCATAACAAGCCCAGCCATTGCCATCTTAAAAGCGAATTTTCCAGCACCACCCGAAGCCCCCTTATTTTTGCCGGGAAATTGCAAGCTGTGTGTCGCATCGTATGATACCGGATACCCCAGCGATTTCATTATCGGTATTGAGCGGAAATCCACGACGAGGTTATGGTAGCCAAAGCTTGTTCCTCTCTCACACAATATGATCTGGGCATTGCCGTATTTTTCCGCCTTTTGCGCAATGTATAGCATATCCTCCGGCGCCATAAACTGCCCCTTCTTTATGTGAAGCGGTTTTTGTGTTTTTGCGGATTCAACTACAAGGTCAGTCTGCCTGCAGAGAAAGGCGGGTATCTGAATTATATCGGCAACTTCCGCAACTTTCTCAATCTCCTCTACACTGTGCACATCTAATAAAATCGGAATATCAAGTTCTTTCTTTATATTCGAAATAATACGCAAACCTTCGTTCAATCCGGGTCCACGGTAAGAATCGATAGAAAGCCTGTTCGCCTTATCGTAGGATGCCTTGAAAACATAAGGTATTTTATATTTTCTCGTAATAGATTTCAGATGGCTTGCTATGCTGAACGCTAATTCTTCGGTCTCAATAACACAGGGTCCCGCAAAGATTGCAAAGCCTTTCCCTGTCCCAATCTTAATATCGCCAATTTTCACAACCCTTGTCATTCTGGCTCACTTTTTTTGTTTTTTATGCTCAATACAAGCCGCAACAAAGCCGTAAAAAAGCGGTGCTGGATGCTCAAGTGATGATAGGAATTCCGGATGGAACTGGGACGCAAGAAAGAATGGATGGTCTGGGATTTCTATTGCCTGGACAATCCCGCTCTCTCCCTCAGCTGAAAAGCGCATCCCGTGCTTTTCAAGTGTCGGCATAAATTCGGGATTTACCTCGTATCTATGTCGGAACCTTTCCCGTATTACACGCTTTTTATAGAGTTCCCTCAACTTTGTTCCGGGGAAAATCCTCACAAATTGCGCGCCAAGACGCATTGTCCCGCCCTTGTTCTTCACAGATTTCTGGCTTTCAAGCAGGCAGATGACAGGATATGGGGTTGTTATTCCCTCGGATTCAAGTTCGGTCGTATTTGCTAACTCAAGCCCGCATTCGTTCCTTGCAAACTCAACGACAGCAAGTTGAAGCCCATAACATATCCCCAGAAACGGCAGTTTGTTTACCCGTGCATAGTTAATAGCCATTATCTTGCCCTCACTCCCGCGAGCGCCAAATCCACCAGGAACAATAAGCCCGGAAACCCCCTCAAATACCTTGTTGATCTCCTTTTTCTTCTTTTCAAGTTCCACTGTATCAACCCAGCGTATGTTTATCCTGCAGTCAAGATGAGCTCCGGCATGTGTGAGGGCTTCAACAAGACTTGCATAAGCATCGCGTAGTGCTGTGTATTTCCCTGCGATTGCTATCTCAAGTTCCCGCGATGGCTTCTTTATCCGCTCAACTAATTCTATCCACAGATCTAACTTGGGCTTGAACTTAATACCGAGTTTCTTTTTGATAAGGTCTGTTATCCCCTCGCTATCGTAGAGTATTGGATTTTCATAAACAGTTTTGACATCCACGCCACTTATTACAGCTTCTTCCTCTATGTTACAAAAAAGGGCAATCTTGTTTTTGACCTTTTCGGTAAGGAATTGTTCAGAGCGCCCGATGATAATTGAGGGGAAGATTCCTCTTTCGTTCAGAAGCTTTACCGATTGTTGGGTTGGTTTAGTTTTCTGCTCACCAAGCGAAGAGGGTGCTGGTATGTATGTGAGATGTACGAACGAGACCATATCAGAACCGAGTTCCTGTCGGAGTTGTCGCGCGGATTCAATATAAAGTTCGTTTTCCATATCGCCGACAGTCCCGCCAATCTCGATCAAAACAACATCCGGCTTTTCAGCCTCGCACACCTCCAGTATCCTGCCCTTTATCTCATTGGTAACATGTGGTATGTGCTGTACGGTCTTTCCAAGAAATACACCCTTTCGTTCTTTCTCTATTATTGATTGAAATATCCTGCCCATAGTCAGATTCCATTCCTTGCGTGCCCGGATGCCGATAAATCTTTCGTAGTGCCCGAAATCCATATCTACCTCTCCACCATCATCGAGCACAAATACCTCACCATGTTCAAGCGGATTCATTGTCCCGGGGTCAGTATTGAGATAGCCATCACATTTTATGGGAATAACCTTAAGGTCATCGCGGAGAAGCCTTCCTATTGAGGATGTCGTTATACCTTTACCGAGCCCAGAAATCACCCCGCCCGTGACCACTATAAATTTGGGTTTATTCTTCTTCATATATTATTGCGCTGACCCCTGACTCAGTTTCTCGCCAGTTCAGTGTAAACTAAACTTCACCGAACCTTTCCTTTAATAATTGATAGTCCTTTTCGGTGTCAAGGCTTATTAGTCCCGAGGGTTTTGGTAGTACCCTTACAAATATACGAATGCCAGCTTGAATTGCTCGTAGTTGCTCAAGTTTTTCGGATTTTTCAAGTTCCGATGGGGGAAGGGAAGAGAATTTTTGAAGTGCTTCCCGGGTATAACCGTAGACGCCGATATGTTTCAGTTTTTTGCCGTTACCAAAGGGGATGGGAAGGCGCGAAAAATATATTGCAAAACCATCACTTCGCAAAACAACCTTTACCTTATCAGGGCTTTTTATCTCATCCTCGGATTCAACAACTTCCGCGAGGGTGGAGATCTCGGGATATGGTGGATTTATCAAGCTTTCAACGAGCGTGTCTATAAGATGACCTCTTATGAGCGGTTCATCGCCCTGGATATTTATAACGAATTCGTATTCGGGAAAAAGGGAGGAGATATAAGCGACGCGTTCGGTGCCGGAATTGAAATTTGACGGTGTTAAAAAAACATCGGCGCCGAAATTCTTGCATGCATCTTTTATCTCTTCAGCATCGGTAGCAACAACGAGCCTTGAAAGCAACCGCGATTCTTTTGCGCCCTCGTATGCCCACTGAATAATCGGCTTGCCCATAAGCTTTAGAAGAAGTTTTCTTTCTAATCTTGTGGAATTAAGCCTTGCTGGTATAACCCCCAGAATCCCGCTCATATATTAATTGTTCGCTAAAAGCCTCTCAATAGCAAAACATCAGACAACCATAAAAGTTCAAAAGCCTTAAACTCAAACAATATCCTGATTTTTTACACTTACCTTAGAAAAGACGCGGAACAGCAAAGAATTCCTCAACCCTCTTGGGAGCATTTTGTAACGCTTCCTGGTGCGAAAGTGAGTTCACGCAAACATCCTCTCGCTCTGGACATTTGGCGTTGCCCGGATAGTAGAGCGGTTCAATGCCGTCAGTTTGAAGTTCCTGGACCGCTTCCACGAAACGAACGATTCGCTGAAATTCCTCTCTAAATCTCTCAAGGCTCTCAAATCTGAGCCTTGCAAGCTCGCATATCCTTTCAATCTCGGCTTGTGTTATTTCCACAACTATAATTATACTTGGCTCGCACAAAAAAATCAAGAGGAAAATTTTACACTATCACCTCTTTATCTTGACTTTTTGTTGAACTCGTTGTATTTTGATTGTGAATAAAAAGGGGGTGCGATGTGAAAAGGGTTTTACTTATATCCTTTGTTTTGGTATTGGGGGTATTAGATATTGCGATTGCAGGCAGAGGGGGGCCAGATGAGTTTGGGTATACATATATTGATTCCGATGAGCCTGGTGGTCCTGTATTTAACTGGATTGAGATAAACTCCATCGGAACACCGCTTGGTATGCATGGAGCTGATGACGATGCCTATAGAACTGTGGGCCTCCCGGAAACTTTTAATTTCTACGGCGTGGACTACACCTCAGTAAATATTTGCTCGAATGGATGGGTTAATTTTGGAGTCCCTTATGGAGGGGCAAGGTATATTTTTAATCCCTTTCCAGACCCAACCGACCCGAACGCCCTTTTATGCATTTTCGGCACAGACCTCCTCCCACGAACAAGCCCCGGCGATGTATATTACTACTATGATAGAACGGGGAGAAAATTCATAGTTGAGTTTGACGGTATAATTGAGTATAGTTCTGGCACCATCCCATTTGTATTTGAGGTTGTGCTTGATTTTCTTCGTGAAACAATACTTTTTCAGTATCTTGTCACAGGACCCCTTATAAGTCACACGGCTCAAATAGGGATAGAGAACGAAACAGGTACGATAGGGCTTTACTACGGCACGCACGATAGGCTTCACAATAACCTTGCTATTCTCTTTTCTGCGAGGGCAATGGCAAATGTCCCGTATTATACGGATTTTGAGACCGAACCAGGCAGGGAGGGCTTTGAGACAACGGACTCGACCGTATGGGAAGTGGGCACGCCCTCAAGAGTTGGACCATCTGCGGCGCACTCCGGGAGCATTTGCTGGGGCACAAATATCAGGGATAATTACCCAAATTCCGCTGATGCAATGCTTTTGACACTCATATTGAACACCCCTGGCTTGTCTCACCCAATCCTTGATTTCTGGCACTGGTATTCTACAGAACCGAATGTTGACGGCGGGAATATCAAAATTTCAACCGATGAGGGCGCTTCGTGGGAGATTCTCGTGCCTATGGGGGGATATCCGGTTAGAGAACTCGAGGGCGTGAATGCTCTTTACGGTCAGCCAGCATTTTCGGGTAATAGCGGGGGATGGGAGAAGGTATATATTGATTTGAGCGAATATACAGCAAGGCAGTGCAGGGTTGCTTTCCATTTCGCCTCAGACGCGAGAGGCGGGAGTTATCCGGGGTGGTATATTGATGATCTCGGCTTTTATGAGGCGTTCGGGGTACTCCGCGGACATATTACTTTGTCCTATGCAACGAATAATAGCGGGGCAATTATTAGGATCCCTGAGTTGGGTCTTGCTGATACAACCGACGAGTCCGGCTCGTTTTACCTTGATTCCGTGCGGATTGGTTCTTACAGGGTTGAGGTATCACGGGTGAGGTTTGTCCCGTTTTCCCGCGATTCCGTGCCCATCACATTCCTTGACACAACCTCGCTTGATATAACCCTCTATCCAGAACTTTACTATGCAAATTTTGAACTGGACAGCGGGGATCTTGTCCCGAACCCATCTACTGGTGCTTGGCAATGGGGGGAGGTTGACACCGCAATTCCGCCGTATACCGCGGTGTCGGGAACTCATTTGTGGGGTACCAATCTACACGGGCGATACGAGAATAACGCTAACTGGAAGCTCGACCTTTATACCGTGCTTACCACAGTTGCTCATCCCGGGCTTCAGGTGTGGATGTGGTATTCCTTTGATGGGGAATATGAGGGGTTGCTTTTTGATGGTGGAAATGTGAAAATCTCAGCCGATAACGGCGCAACATTTGAGATAATCACACCAACCGGTGGTTATGATGGTGTTGTATCGCCGCATAATGTTTACCTCGGAAATCAGCCGGCGTTCGGTGGATTGCATCACGGCGACAGCTGGCACCTTGAAACATTTGACCTTACACCATACGCAGGCTTGCCCGTTATTATAAGGTTTGAGATTGGAACCGATAATGTCGGAACATCCTGGGGATGGTACATTGATGACATCCGAATTACTGAATACTCCGGGGTTAACTATAACGAAATCCGCCCTGCTGAGTTCTCGTTAAGTACATATCCTAATCCTTTTAACAGCGTGCTTACAATCAGTATTAATGCCAATCTTTCTGCGGTGGCGAGGCTCTTAATTCTTAACGCTACTGGCGAACGGGTTTTTGAGAACGCAAACTTGTTGCTCAAAAATGGCGAAAATAGAATTGAGTGGAACGGCATAGATATGCACGGGGGTCAGGCACCAGCGGGGCTTTACCTTGTAAGAGTAACTTTTAATAATCAGGTTTTTACCAAAAGGGTGGTTCTTCTAAAATGAAAAGGTTGTTTCTTTTACTCGTTCTTTTTAGTGTGCCTTTATTGGGCGAGGAAAAGTTAGAGATACATCTTTTTTGGTCCAAGGATTGTGAGTATTGCCACGACATTATGGAAAATTTCCTTCCCCCGCTTCTTGAAAAATACAGGGGCAAAATTGAACTGCATCAATACGAGATAACCGAAAATATTGAGAATTACCGGCTGTTGACAAAGTTTGAGCAGGAATCGGGGACGGAGAATAGCCCGATACCGGTTATATTCGTGAGGAATATTGCGCTTGGCGGAGCTGACAGGATAAAAAGTGAGTTGCCCGGCATAATTGAATCTTTCTTGAAAAAGAGTAAGGTTGAACCCCAAAATCAGCGCGTAGAAGAGAAAAAGACTGAACCAGTTGAAAGCCCTGTAGCACAGGCTCAAGAGGACAAAGCTGTTCATCAAGTATATCTCGTTTTTTTCTACAAGCCCGGGTGTTCTCACTGCGACCGTCTTAGCGTTCATCTTGATTTTCTGAAAAAAATCTATCCCACGCTTCAAATAAGGAGCATAAACATAGAAGAAAAGGAAAACAAGATTTTGAATGAGGCGCTATGCGAGCGATTGGGTGTTCCGGCGGAAAAGCATCTTGTTGCACCGTCAGTCTTCTTTGATGACACAGCTATGGTTGGAGAGGGAATAAACCTTTCGCGATTGACAGCGATAGTTGAATCTAAGATAAAAACCGGAAATAGCCCACCATGGGAGATTTTAAGCGAGTCCGAAATGGCGAAGGCAAAGGAAAATATAAAGTCGCGATTTAGAACATTTTCGCCGTTTGTTGTGATTAGCGCGGGTCTGCTTGATGGTATAAATCCCTGCGCATTCGCGACAATCGCGTTTTTCGTGGTCTTCTTACGCGCTATCGGACGAAAGCAAAAAGAGGTTCTGCTTGTCGGCTTATCTTTTGCCCTCGCTGTTTTCACAACATATTTTGTGCTTGGGCTCGGATTTCTCAATTTCCTGAAGGCTTTAGCTGTTGTGAAAATTCTCGCAAAGATCATATACGCAATTGGCGCGATTGCTGCTATTATTTTCGGTATACTCAGCTTTTATGATTTCTTTAAGGCAAGAAAGGGCGAGTTCAAGGGTATAATTTTGCAGCTCCCGGAACCTATAAAAAGAAGGATTCACAGGACGATAATGGAAAAAAATGAGTCAAGGAGACACAGGAATTATGTTATTATGGCTTCTGTTACGGGGTTTTTGATTTCGCTTCTTGAGCTTGCTTGTACTGGTCAGGTATACCTTCCAACCCTCGTGTATGTCCTTTCAGATTCCACCCTTCGTTTGAGGGCGGTATTTTATCTCTTATTGTATAATCTTATGTTTATAGTGCCGTTACTTGCTGTTTTCGGGTTGTTCTTATGGGGCACAAGCTCTGAAAAGATAAATTTGTTCGTGGCTCGTTCAACGGCTACAGTTAAGCTTTTGACGAGCATATTGTTTTTGGTGCTCGGGGCATTCCTTATAAGGACGATAATATAATGGGGATGGATTTTAAGAAACTTCGTGAGGAAATGGTGGAAAAGCAGATTGTGGCTCGCGGGATAAAGGACAAGCGAGTGGTTGAGGCGATGAGGCGTGTTGAACGGCATCTTTTTGTTCCGCGCGAGTTCAGGGACAAGGCTTACGAAGACCACCCGCTCCCGATAGGTGAGGGTCAAACGATTTCCCAGCCTTACATTGTGGCTTATATGACAGAGTTGCTCGAACTTCACCCAGATGACCGCGTGCTTGAAATTGGCACTGGAAGTGGCTATCAAACAGCGATCCTTGCAGAACTTGCAGGCGAGATCTTCACCGTGGAACTAATACCATCCCTTTCTTATTCCGCCCGGGATATATTGAACGAACTCGGTTATACGAACATCGTTTTCAAAATCGGAAATGGATATGATGGCTGGGAGGAACGAGCCCCGTTTGATAAGATAATTGTTACCGCGGCCCCGGTGGAATTGCCACGAAAACTTGTTGAGCAGCTTCGGGTTTCCGGGCGGATGTGTATCCCTATTGGCGAATACGACCAGATGCTTTATCTCGTGATCAAAACCGAAAAAGGCGTGCAAAGCATACCCAAAATCCCGGTTGCCTTTGTCCCGCTTATACGCGAGGCAAGCGGTGAATATCCTCAAGAATAGGGTTAATACAAAAGTTTTGAAAGGCGGGGCTTAGAAAAGATCTTTCGCATAAAAAAGGAGATATAGATGAAATTGGTTTTTGTAATGTTACTTGTGCCTGTGTGTCTTTTTGCGATTGACCCAAACGCTGGAACTGCGGGGTATCAATTTTTGAAAATCAATTTTGATGCTCGGTCGTCCTCGCTTGGCGAGATTGTTTCGCCGATATGGGGTAGCCCGGGTTCCGTGATTGCCAATCCATCCGCGATGAGTTTTGAGAAAAAGCGCGGGGTCGTTGGGAACTTCGGGCTTCTTTACGCGGGCATTAATGGGGGGTCAGCAGGGATATATACGCCCATTCGTGATAATGTCCGCATTGGCTCGTTTTTGAGTTTTATCTCGTATGGTGATATGGATAAAACGAATGAGAACGGAGAGAAGATCGGGACATTCTCGGCGCAATCTATTGTGCTCGGTCTTGCAGTATCGCGCCCTATAGAAAACGATATTTCTGTTTCCGCTCGCCTCAATTTCATATACGACGGGATTGACAACTATAACTCGATAGGGTTCGGGCTGGATTTGTCGGGCATTGTGAAACTATCAAAGGGACGAGCCTCGGTTGGCATAACCGCACGGAATCTGGGCTTTCAACTCAAGGGATTTACAAAGGAGCATAAGGATAAGCTTCCCGTTCTTTTTGCGGCGGGTGCCAGCCTGCTTCCGAAGGGTTTGCCTTTTCGTGTGTTCACCGAGGCAACAAAGGCAATTGATGAGCCGTTCAGGGGGAAGTTCGGGCTCGAGGTTATTGAACTTCGCCCGTTGTATCTCCGCGCAGGGTACACATTGAGAGAAAAGACAAAAAGCCCCGCTTTCAAAGACGAGGAGAATTTGAACGGATTTTCGTTCGGTGCCGGGATTGAATTGCGTGAAAGTGGGCTATTTTTCGATTATGCCTTTTCCTCATTTGGTGCGCTTGGTTCAACCCACAAGTTTAACCTGGCATACAATAAATTCTGAGCGGTAAATGTCGATCTCGCTTGACAGAAGCTTTAAAGTTTCAAATAATTAAAAAGGAGGATGGTATGACTTGTGCTTTCTTGATTGCAATGATAACTCTGGGGATTATACAGGGAGGTGAGATTGTCCCAGAACCGTTAGCCTTTGGGGAACCAGAAAAGATAAATATTCAGGGGGATTATATCGGTGTGAGTTTTTCGCCCGACGGTAAATATCTTGCGCTGACAAAGCCTAAATATCAGGGGATTTACCTTCTTGATATGGCGACCCGGAAAATTACCACTGTTACATCCGAATACGGCGCGGGATACAGATTTTCCTGGAATAAAACAGGGAGTGCGATAGCTTTTAAAGCGTCTCTGCAGACAAACTATGCGCTTTATTTGTATGACCTGAGTTCAAAGAAAATAACGGTTCTTCGCCCCGAATCAAACCTAATTGGGCAACCGGTTTTCAATAGCAAGGGTAATATAATAGTGAATTATGGCGGGGAGTGCCAGATAATTTCACCGCAGGGCAAACTTCTTAAGTCCATCCCCGAGGTTACTTCAAATGTGATAGTTATTACACCCGATGACAGGTATCTTGTTTATACGGATATGGACGACAGACTCTGGGCTTATGAGATTGAGAGCGCGAAGAAGATCCCTTTGACTGATGAGGGCGAGAGATATTTTTCGCCAATCGCTTCCCCGACCGAAAACAGGATTGTTTGCAATAAACTCGGCGGGATGATTACCCTTGTGGATGTTCCCTCTGGTAGGAAAATTGAAATTGATACTGGCGACTACTTCTATTTTACACCATCTGGTAAGACAATTTTCTATACCAAAACGAAAGATGATGGCGAGAGAATCGTAGAGGGGGAGCTATACTATTCATCTGTTACGAAGCCTGTTCCTCAGAAACTACTGCTACCTCGCGGGATTAAATTGGCTTCCGCATATCATCCGAGGCGTGGGCTTGCGTATCTTAATGATGCTGGCGACATATTTTTTGCGCCAATAGTAAAACCGGAGAGATAGGGTATGAGAACGCGGGTAATACTTTTTGCTTTAGTTCTACGGGTTTCATCTTTATTTGCGATTTCGGTTTGCATTGATCCCGGGCATGGCGGGAGTGACCCTGGTGCGGTTGGTCCGAGCCTTGAGGAAAAGAGTGCTAATTTATGGGTTGCGCTTTCCTGTCGGGATTATCTTCAGGGAGTATCTGGCGTGTCTATTGGGCTTACGCGGGATTCAGATGTTTCTGTTTCGCTTGCGGCAAGATGCGAGTATGCGAATTCAGGCGGGTTTGACCGCTTTATGTCAATCCATCACAACGCTTATAACGGCACAGTTCAGGGCACCGAAACATACCGTCACACCACGCAGAGCGCTGATTCTCCTGCGGGAAGATTTCAGGCGGCGGTTCATCCCTGGTTGATATGGGCTTTCGGCTATTATGATAGAGGGCGGAAGCAGGCGGATTTTTATGTCCTTCGCAATACAGTGATGCCTGCTATTCTTGGTGAGGCGTCGTTTATAGATTATAATGTTGATTATGATGAATCCTGGCGCTTTGCTACAAACTGGAACGACCACATAGGACGTGAGGGTTATGCCTGGGCAAAAGGCTTTTGTGATATGGCTGGGCTTAGTATTCGTGATTATGGCACGCCAGAGTCGCTTGTGATTGATGATGGAGACCCGGGTTGGGTTGCTACTGGAAGCTGGAATGTGACCTCAACAGGGGGGTATCGCGACGATTACCGCTGGACGGAAACAAATATCGCAACAGACTATTGCACTTATACGCCGAATATTCCTGTGGGGGGCTATTACAGAGTTTATATATGGTATCGTGAGGGCACAAATCGTTCAAATCGCGTGACAATTGAGATTGCTTATTCTGGCGGTGCGGACAGGCTCACTATTAACCAGCAAATCCAGGGCAGGCAGTGGAATTACCTTGGGACATTTAGATTCGCACAGGGAAGCTCGGGGTATGTGAGGATTACTGATGATGGCAGTCCCCCGGGGTATGTTGTTATTGCGGATGCAGTGAAGTGGGTGTTTGATTCGCCACTCAAGATAGAAAAGCCTTTGCAAAAGTCCGGCCTATTTTCGCTTGGAAAGAATTTCCCGAACCCGTTTAATGCCTACACATATATCCCATTTACGCTTTTTGAGCCCGCAAGTGTTGAGTTCGCCATTTTCAATATTATGGGCGAAAGGGTATATCTATTCGGTCCTGTGGAGTATCAATCGGGCGAGCACATATTGATATGGGATGGGAGGGGTTCTGCGGGGGTTGAACTGCCATCAGGGGTATATTTTGGCAATGTGCGCACGGGTTCAGAAATAAGAAGTATAAAAATGATACTGGAAAAATAGGGCAAAAGAGTTGCCTTGAACTGTAAAGGGAAGTGTTTTTGGAAAAGAATGTAAAATTTCAAAGGACCAATAGAAGTAGTTCCCCCAAATAAAGTATTACATAAAAGGCTTCAGGATTTGTTTTGTAAAATGGGGCAATGGACAAATTTTTAAGTGAAAATGAATACCTGTAGATTGGGAAAACTCTGTTCGGCGTAGAGTTGAAAAAGTTCGTATGTCACGAAATAGAAGATAAAATCAAAAGTATCTCAATTTTTTTCTTAATACATCCGGGGTTGTCGCATTTTTAAAGGGTCTTACAAAAGGGTAGTTATTTTAACAGGATCACCTTTTGTATTTCTCGCAGGTTCCCGCTCGATAACTGGACAAAATATACGCCGGAAGGCAAAGCCCTGCCGTATCCATCTTGCCCGTCCCAGTATAGTTGATGCCTTCCGGGATTGATCAAACCGCTAAATAAGGTGCGAATATGTTGCCCGCGCGAGTTGTAGATATTGATGTTCGCTTTGATAGGGAAAGGAAGATTTAAATTGTATTCAAATTTCACGGATGAATTAAACGGATTCGGCGCGGGCGGCGACAATGTGAGGTATGCGGTTATAGGTTTATTTACCTCCCTTACCGACATTCTTGGATACCCGCCGCCATAGTAAAGCCCCATAAAATACAACTCGTACCCACCAAGCCTTACCGGGTTCCAATAAATAAGGACGCCAAGATCAGAAATTAGCCCGCGGGTTGGGGAATAGTTCCAGAGCACACCTTCCATCTGGGTGTCATTACCAAATACAACCCTATCAGGATACACGCCCGGCACACCAAAAAATGTCCCCATATACATATCTGAGAAACCCGCCGAAAAGATGGTATCCTCGGAGCCAATCCAGTAAACCGGGACATCTGCACCGGAGAAATCTGCTACTGTATCAAATTCGCCTGTAGGGAGAAAAAGATGGTGTGGGTGTGAATTGCCGAGTATCGGGTCAAGATAAAGCATACCCCCGATTGAATGGGAATCGTTGGTGCTAATATAGACTATTAGTTCTATGTATATGAATCTTTTCAGGGAATCCTCGGGGAGAAGTCGCAGTTTTTCCCAGACCTTAAGGTTGTTCCATTCCCAGGCTATGGCAATGTATTGATTTTCCCATACCCGCGCAGTATCAATAAGGGTAAACAACGCGTTTGGTCCAGGCTTATTTGTGCTCGTGTTGAGGTCACATTTTATAGAAAAGTGCGAACTCAGATATCCATCCGGATAGCCCTCAAGGAGAGCAAAACCATCTGGGCGCCCGATTGCAAATTCGCCTGTCGTTTTGTTCACTACAGCCTTGATATAATCGTTCTGAATCGACACTGTTTGTGCCTGAATTACGCCCACAAAAAGGATGAGTATTAGAATCCTATCTTTCATATCCACCCCTTTTTTTAAAATTAAATGCCCTTGTAGGATTTTGTCAACAAAGATTCAATGCCAGAATGTAGCTCGTTGTTAGAGGTCCTGATTTTATGATGAGTGTATATCCTAAATTATTTCTCCTCTATTTTCTCGTTTTGGTGTAAGAGTTTTCCTTTTTTGCTTGACTTTATTATAGGCGAAAGTTATTTTTTGGAAAACATAAGGAAGGAGGCAAAAATGCAAAAGTTGTTAGTTTCTTTGATGCTACTGATTATCATTGTTCCTGGGCTTTTGCCTGGACAGGGCACGCCACACACGATTTATGGGGTTGTCGGTGAAGAAAGCGGGGGATATCCAGATTCTGCGTGCATAACCTTTGAGGCGTGGATCAGTGGAAGGGGAACAGAAAGGATTCGTTTTGGCGATCCGGGAACAAGTTACAGTGATTCGCTTTGGACATTGAATACAGGACATTTTCCAACGGAGCCCGAAACTGGAGAAACGCTTATAGTCGCATTTGCTGATACTTGCAATAATCTTGTTGACACAATTAGCATTATACTTGATATGAGCGAGCCATCCCAGGAAGCCCCACGCGCAAGCCTTCACGAAATAATTACTCCGGTAACACTTACCCTTCTTGCACCTGATGGCGAGGAAATCTGGTGGGGCACACGCACTATTAGTTGGACAAGCACAGGAGCAATAACTTATATTAACCTTGAATATAGCCTTGACAATGGCGAAAGCTGGACAAATTTAGCCACTGCTGTGCCCAATACCGGAAGCTTCAACTGGGTTCTTCCCAATACTACCTCCGCAAACTGCCTTGTCAGGATAAGCGCCCCTGAAAGGGGGATAAGCGATACAAGCGATGCGCCTTTCACTATAGTGAGCGAACCAGGGGTTATTGCGCCAGCCCATAACGAAACAATTTCAGGCGGGAGTTTGTACACTTTGCGATGGATTGCTTCAGTATATTTTTTGCGGGTGAGGATTGAACTCTCGCAAGATGGCGGTGCACACTATACAACGCTTATTGACTCTACGCCAAACGATGGGCAGGAAACGCTTGAGATTCCCCTTATAAATTCTTCGGAATGCTACATAAAGATAAGCGCGCTTATGCTTCCCGACTATTTTGCGATCTCGGAGCAGTTCGCGATTGAGACCATATATCGTGATACAATCCCCCCCGCAAGGATAATGGACCTCGCAGTAACCGACTCAACGGAAATATCGCTAAGGCTTGAATGGACAGCGCCCGGGGATGATTCAAGTTTCGGGATTGCTGCCGGGTATGAGATTAGATATAATACCTTGCCAATTGATGAATCAAACTGGGCAACATCGTTTATCGTTGAGCATCCCCCCGTGCCCTCAACAGCAGGCACACCTGAGATGATGTGGCTTAGCGGGTTAAATCCCGCAACCACATATTACATTGGAATGAGGGCATACGATGAAGCGGGCAATTTTTCGGGCATCTCAAATATTGCTTCGGGGCGAACACTTGAATTTATCGTGCCCGACACAATACCGCCACAGTGGGTCTATCTTGAGCTCATTGAGGTCGGGTATGATATGGTGCTTATTGGATGGTTTGCAACGGGTGATGATGGCTGGGAGGGGAGCGCAGACCATTATCTTTTTGCGCTTTCTGACAGGCGTATAGATGCTTTCAATTGGGATTCGCTTCCGCACTTTTTGGGACCAACGCCTGCTCCACCAGGCACATACCAGCGTTATACAATTGCAGGGTTAACTCCGGGTACAACATATTATCTTGCCTGCAAGGTTTACGATGAGGCTGGAAATCCCTCAAGGATTTCAAATACCCTTTTGTTTACTACCGCCCCTGTTGATACAATCCCGCCTGCAAGGATAACTGACCTCAGGGTTTCGGATGTTACCTCAACGACAGTTAGGCTTGCCTGGACATCCCCTGGCGACGATTGGCATATGGGAAGAGCATCGGGATACGAAATCAGGTATCATATAGTGCCAATAGATCCGTTCACCTGGTTTTCTGCCACTGCTTTGCCCGACCCACCGGTTCCACTTGAGGCTGGCGAAACTCAAATGTGTTTGGTTTCGGGGCTTACAAGCGGCGCGCATTATTATTTTGCTATTCGGGCGTATGATGACGCCTCAAACTGGAGCGAGATCTCAAATGTTGTTGAATCCTCAACAGTAGGGATTATTCGCGCTGTTGCAAATCTGATCTGCAATGAGGATACATCGGTTTGCCCCTATGTTGACCTTGACACAATCTTCTACCCGCCGCATCATCCCGCTACTTTTTATTACGACAATGAATTTCTCACCGTTTCGGTTAATGAGGAAAATATCCTCTGCATAACCCCGGCGCCTAACTGGAACGGGAGAAGCTCGGTTGAACTAAAATGGCTTTACGATGATGAGGTTTACTCGTGCGTGTTTGATGTTATAGTGAATCCGGTAAACGACCCACCATACTTTATTTCATATCCCACCGATACGATAGCGCTTGTTGGGCTTGCGTGGGAGTACGATGCAGATGCGGAGGATATTGACGGGGATATATTGAGATATTCGCTTTTGTCGGCACCGGAGGGGATGAGCATAAACGAGGCTAACGGGCTTATTCGTTTTGTTCCGCCGCCCTATCTTGAGGGAGGGTATTCTGTCAAGGTTCGTGTGAGCGATGGCTATCTTTCGGCGGAGCAGGATTTCACTATACATGTGATGAAGGAGACGCACGAGAATTTTGCGCCAAGAGATTTGGCGTGCGGGGTTGGATATAATGGCTCTATCCCTTTGAGCTGGATGCCACCCGCAATCTTGAGCACCGGGGCTTACGGTTCGTTGGGGCTTGTATTCTCACATTACACAATCTACCGTTCCACAAACTATAGTGCCGGTTTTACGATGCTCGCGGATTCCATTATTTCTACGACCTACAACGATGTTAATTGTGAGGCAGGGCGTGTGTACTTCTATAAGGTGCGAGCTGTTTATAGGGTGCCTTATTTCCTTTCAAACTACTCAAACACATCAAGCGGTGTATCGTTGCCCTCGTCCCTGTATTATTCAACTTACATATGGCACGGGGTGAATATTGATGGTTACCTTGAGGAGGCTGAATGGGAAAGGGCGTTGCGGATAAATCTTGGTACTAAGGCTAAAGTGCTAATTCAGAACGATGAGCGGCATATGTATATTGGTTTGCGGGGGGTGCGAGGGAATATTGCGACATTTAGATTTTACTTTGATGATGACTACTCGAGAAGCTGGGATGAGACATATCCCTCCGACGAGGGCGATTTTATTATCTCCTTTGGAGATTCGCGCGTCTTCTTTGAACCTCAACCATCGGGCATTCCAAGTTTGTACTACGAGAGGGGATGTGCCTGGCGAGAGTCAGGGGACACTATTACAGCAGAGATTGTCTTGGAGACTCGCGATGATGAGGCACTTTATGCTTTGCCGGGCGATACTTTGGGTGTGCTATTTTTGTTGACGCCGAGTGGGGATACACCGTTTGTTTTGCCCGAGGGCTCTGACCCACGCGAACCTGCAACATTTGCCACGCTCATAATGGGCAATTCTGGCGGATCGCCCACAGTAAGTCCGACCCCATCTTCATTTACCCTGAATCTTGAAGAGGGGTCCAGATCCACATTTAATTTTGCGCTTTCAAATACCGGCTATGGGCTTGTACTTTTTGATCTTTCAACAGCCCCGTTCTGGATGAGCGTGAGCCCGGGAAGCGGTATGATGCCCGCCTTTACAAGTGCATCTTTCACAGCAAACATCTCCGCCGAGACACTCGCAGTTGGCGTTTATCCTTCACAGATAATATTCAATACGAACGCGGGTCCGGTATTTTTGCCCTGCACACTTAATGTAACGCCTTTCGTGCCAAGTCGATATCTTGAACTTTCTTTGCCGGTTATAACTTATGGGTCGGCAGGGGCTATTGTTTCAGTTCCACTGCGTGCCGGAGAGCTTTACACGAACCGCGTGAATTCAATAAGGGTAACTGTCGGAACTGATGGTTCAGTGCTTCGTCCTATGAGGGTTGAGCCTGGCGAGGCTCTCCCCCCTGACTGGGCTGATTCGCTTATTGATATTACCCAGAGCACAATCTCGTTTATCCTATCCGGTCGGGCACCTTTGGGTTCGGGTGGAGAGATCGCAAGAATTATCTATTTTGTTCCGCTCACTGCTCGCCCCGGCGATTTCACCTCGATAGTGTTTGCAGATGTTTCAATAAACGATGGTAGGGGCCCTATACCGAGAACGACGGATGGGCTTTATGTTATCGGGGATAGAGCAACCCCGGCCTGGTCAATAACATTGCGCGTGTCAGATGGTTCAAACACATTCCTTATCGTTCTTGGTGCGCAGAATCTCGCGACTTCAGCTTATGACCCCGCTTTTGATATACCGACTATGCCGACTATGCCCGGGGATTTTGTGGCTTTCACAACATCTTCCGATGGCTACCGGCTTACTCAGGATATTCGATCGCTTTCTGCAAACAGAATTACATGGTTCCTTTCAACGCTTAATGGCAGTGGTACTATAAGCTGGGATCCAGCAAGTGTTCCGCAGAATATGTATTTGAACGAGAGAATCAATATGCGTGTGGATTCTACATATACTTTCGAGCTCGGACAGACACTGACAATTACATATATTCGTCCTGCTATACAGACATTCAGCTATCATCTGTATCCCGGGTGGAATTTCATATCGTTGCCGTTTGTCCCGATAAATGCCAATTTCCATGCCCTTTTCCCTGAGGCACTTGTGGACGCATACACTTATGAGCCGGAAGCTGGGGTTTATGTTTTAAGGCGCGTGCTTGAGCCGGGCAGGGCTTACTGGATTCTTTATCCCGCGGAGCGTACAGTTGAGATTGAGGGCAGTCCGCTTGATAGTGTTGCTGTGGTATTATCTCGTGGATGGAACGGGATTGGTCCGCTTATGTGGGGGGTTGGCGAGGATGAACTCGGCGTTGCACCAGAGGGCGCTATTATTAGCGGAACACTTTTCTTCTGGGATGCGCGCCCGGATGCAAGACGGTATGTTAATTCGCGAACACTTTTGCCAGGCTTTGGATACTGGGTGTACGCAAACGAAAACTGCGTTGTTAGAATACCCGGCAGAGGCACTGCTAAGCGGAAAACTCCATCGCTTGAAAATCTTATAACTCTGCGTTCTTCTGGTGGTTCGGTCTTATTGCTCGGGCTTTCAAAGAACTCGGAGATTTCTATTCCTGCTCTTCCATCCTTGCCTTTTGCCAAGGGTAGGGAGCTTGATAAATCCCTTATATATAATAGAACTCCTCAGTGGGAGTTTGAGTTTTATGGTGGAAGGCTCGATTTTGAGTTCGTAAATTGTGGCTACGATTACGAACTTTATATTGATGGTGCGAGGAGCGATTTTGCTGAGGGGCTTGAACTTTCTTATGAACCGCACAGATTGAAAATCAGGGCAAGTGAAATTCCCGATCAGTTTAATCTTATCGGTGCTGCGCCGAACCCGTTTAATATTGCAACAAATATCGTTTTCGAACTGCCAGCGCCCCAGAAGATTATGCTTGTTGTTTATGATATTCTCGGGCACAGGATTTATCAGGATTCAAGGAGTTTTGAGCAGGGACTTTGCAGGATGCGATTTGAGGCAAAAGGGCTCTCTTCCGGAGTATATTTCTATCGGCTATTAGCGGGTAGCGACGAGAGAACAGGCAAACTAATAATAATGAAATAATCTTTTGCGCGCGTCGGTGATTATCGGGTTCTTTTAGAAAATCTTCGGTTTATTCCCGAAAAACTTTTTTCTGTTTGATACGGTCTGTCCAGAATGATAATTTACTGCGCCAGGCAAAGCCAGATCTGCCGATTGATTCCTTTTTCGTTGCTAAACACTTGATGGCAGAAACTCGCAAGCGAAATATAGCGTAGGAGGAAATTCTTGTTTATTTGGTTTATTAGTTAGGGCTTTGAATTTGGTGTGCTTGACCTTGCAACTTTAGATTTTTATTTGGAATTTAATGCTTGAGCCCCTTATATTCCCCGGCGCAAAATTTCGTCGAGAACGATTTTTTGTGCGTCCTTGAGATTGAAGTTAAGAATGCAACCTGAAGCGGTGCGATGCCCACCGCCACCGAAAAAGCTTGCAAGTTCGCCAACATCAAACCTATCCCGGGAACGCAACGAAATTTTTGTTTTGTTGCTGTCTAACGCCCTGAAAAGAACCCCAACCTCGATCCCTTTTTCCAGAAGGGCGAATTCCACGACGCTCTCGCATTCGTTCAAAATATCGTCGTTTGATGAATCGAGAACCAAAAAAAGGATCTTCCCATCGCAAAAAAATTGTGCATTGCTCAGCGAGCGCCCCAGTTCACGCAGAAACTGAAAGGGGTAATTGAAATATATGTTTGATACTATTTTATAGTGGTCAACGCCCGAATCAAGAATGCGCGAGGCTATTTGCAGGACTCTCGCATTTACATTTTGATATGAGAACCTTCCTGTGTCAGTGAGTATAGCGGTATACAGTCCCTCAAGGGCGATGTGCGGTAAGGGGAGGTCCGTAAATAGTTCAAAGACCATCTCGCCAACCGAACTTCTTTCGGGTTCAACCCAGTTGATGTCGGCGAAGTTCGGGTTTGTGGGGTGATGGTCTATATTTATTTTGAGTTTGTCATTAAAACTTTCAGGGGATAAACCTGCTATCCTATCCGCACTCGCACAGTCAAGCATAACAAGGATATCAAAATTTTCCTGCGGGAGTTGTTGTAACAAATGCTGTTCTTTCGTAAGAAAACTAAAGCGTTGCGGGATCTTAACCGGATAATATGGATAGGCAGTTTTCCCCGGGATTGAATTCAAAATTGAGGCAAAAGCAACAAGCGAGCCGATTGAGTCGCCATCCGGTTCCTTATGGGAAACTACTAAAAACGAGGAATTAGCCCTGATTATCGTTCTTATTTTCTCTATCATCCCTAACTTTTAGTTCATCAAGAAGTTTTTCGATTTTTGCCCCGTATTCTATGGAATCGTCGTAATCAAAGGTCAAGCTTGGCGGGAACTTGACAACCAATTTTTTTGCAAGGGCGGATTGCAAGTATTTTGCCGAAGAATTGAGAGCCTCAAGGATGGACGCCTTTTCCACATCCGAAATGATTGAGCTAACAAAGACCCTTGCGTGCTTTAAATCCTTGCTCAACTTGACATGCGTGACAGACAATAGTATATCCTGGAGCTTGGGGTTGTTAAGCCTGTTCCTTATAATCTCGCTTAGTTCTCGCTGGATCTGGTGCTCTAATTTTTCCCTTCTCTTTGCCATAGTTAATGATTGAGGTTTAATACTCCTCGATTGTATAATCAAGGAGCTGTACTCGGGGTTCATTTTCAACAAGGTTAGCTACCTTTTGCATAAGGGCGGTAAGTGACCTTCGCTCGTTTGAGACCGCAGCAACTGCAAGAGAAGCCCTTTGCCATAGATCGTGATGGTCAATCTCAGAAACCGACACATTGAAATGGGCTCTTATTCTATCTTTCAAACTTTTTATAACAAATCTCTTGGATTTTAAAGATAAACTATCTGGAATAAATAGGTCAAGCTTTAATACTGCGAGGAACATATTTTATTGTTGTTTTTCCGGTCTGAGTTTTCGGAGGCTTTCAACCCTTTCAAATGCTTCGAGAATATCGCCGACAAAGATTTCAGGTGTGCCCTCAAGAGCAACCCCACATTCAAACCCCCTTTGAACCTCTTTGACATCATCCTTAAAGCGTTTGAGGTTGCTTATCTTTCCTTCGCCAATTATTTCGCCAGCACGCTTGAGTTTAACAAAAGCCCCCCTTCTTAATACGCCCTCAATAACTGCGCACCCAGCCACAATGCCAACATTAGCAATTTTGAAAATATTTCTCACCTCTGCGACCCCAATTTTGTTCTCAACGAGGACCGGTTCAAGAAGCCCCTCCATAGCAGAAATCAGTTCATCCTCAAGGTCATAGATGAGCCTGTATGTCCGTATCTCTACGCTTTCTCGCTTTGCGAGTTCCTTAGCAACATTATCCGTTCGGACCGAAAAACCAATAACAATAGCCTGTGAGGCGGCAGCAAGCAGGACATCAGATTCGTTTATATCCCCGATCCCTGCATGGATAATTTTCGGCTTTACCTCTTTGAAATCAAGATGTTCGATGAGGTCTCTGATCGCTTCTCGAGTGCCATCCGAGTCAGCCTTAAGAACGATCCGCAGTTCCTTTGTCCCTTCGCTCTCGAGTTTACTTTTAAGCGTTTTCAGAGTAAGCGTTTGGAGTTTGGGTGCTGTATCCTTCGCGGATTCTGACCTTGTTTTTGCAAGTTCTTTAGCCTCCCTTTCGTCCGATGTCACAATGAGTTTATCTCCTGCTCGAGGAAGACCATCGAGCCCACAAACCAGCACCGGTGTACCAGGTCCTGCCTCTTTCACCTCCTGCATCCTCTCGTTGAACATAGTCCTGACTTTTCCGGCGACCGCGCCAACAACAATTGGATCGCCCTTTTTAAGCGTGCCATCCTTAACGAGGATTGTTGCAGTTGGACCCTTTCCTCTATCAAGCACGGCCTCTATAACTACGCCCGTGGCTTTTGTATCCGCGTTAGCCCTTAAGTCAAGGGTTTCGGCGACAAGGGCGATTAGTTCCAGGAGTTTGTTTACCCCTTCACCTGTCTTTGCAGAAATTGGTGTCCAGAGCGTTTTTCCGCCCCACTCCTCGATTAGAAGTCCATGTTCGGAGAGCTGCTGAAGTGCTTTGTCGGGTGTGGCACCGGGCATATCCATTTTGTTCACAGCGACGATGATCGGAACGCCCGCTGCTTTTGCATGGCTTATAGCCTCAACCGTTTGCGGCATAACCCCATCATCCCATGCGACCACAAGCACAGCAATATCGGTCACCTGTGCGCCCCTTGCTCGCATCGCCGTAAAAGCATAATGCCCCGGCGTATCTATAAATGTCATCTTGCCGTAGGGCGAATCTACCTGATATGCGCCAATTCGTTGCGTGATTCCCCCATACTCGCCCGCAACGAGATTCGAACCGCGAATATAGTCAAGCAATGTGGTCTTACCGTGGTCAACATGCCCAAGTATGGTTATTACTGGCGGTCGTTTGATTAGTTTTTCTGTGGGCACCTCCTCTTTCTTTTCCGCAACCGTTTGGACAAAACCGGCAGACAAAACCGCTTTAAACCCATAATCCTCAACGAGGAGTGACATTGTGTCAAAATCAAGCCGGGAGTTTATTGAGACTACGACGCCAAGTTCAAGGCACTTGCGAATAAGTTCTGTTGGGTCAACACCAATCTTTTCCGCGAGTTCCCGCAAGGAAAGGGCTTCGGGAATCTGAATTTCCTGAATTTTTTCCTCAACTACTTCGTTTTCTTCGCCGTGCTTTCTGTGCTTTTTTACAGGTTTTTTGAGTTCAATCTGGGCAAGGGTTTTGCGGACAGTTTCGTTCAATTTTTTCTCGTCAATTTTCTCGCGCCTCTCAATGATTGCGCTCGACTTCTTCCTGCCAAGTTTCGGGGGCAACTTGGCTTTAGTATGTTTGGGAATAAGTCTTTTCCGCCACTGCTTCTTTGCTTTGTATTCCTCGTCAACAGCGTGTCTTTCCTCAAGATACCGCTCCTGAATCTTCTCCATCATTGCGGGGGTAACAAGGCTCATATGGCTTTTTACTTGAAATCCCATTGAGCGAAGTATGTCGACGAGAGCCTTACTTGAAAGGCTGAGTTCTTTTGCGAATTCGTATATCCTTTTATCCATTTTCCTCCTGTGGCTCCTCTCCCTGTGGTTCTGAATCCTCGGCTTTGCTAATGAACCCGTATTCCTGGTTGATTTCCTCCGCGATATGGCGTGCTGCACGGACAAATTCCCATGCCTCTTCTTCCGATACACCGGTAATCATTTTCACGAGTTCTGGCTTTGCCCGTGCGAGTTTGTGCACTGTGTCTATGTCCTGCTTTTTGAGCTTCTCTGCCATTTCCGGCGTCATATTCGGAATGCCCTCAATTCCGCGCTGGATTTTTTCGTACTGGCTTTTGCTGTAAAGGGTGATTCGCCAGTTTGTCAGTTTTGCAGCAAGTCGGGCGTTTTGTCCACCCTTGCCAATTGCAAGCGAAAGTTTATCATCCTCTACAACAACGGTAATCCTTTTTTCTTCGGGGTATATCTCGGAGAATAAAACGGTGGCAGGGGCAAGCGCACGGGCGACAAATTTTTCGGGGTCCGGGTCATACTGAATGACATCAATCTTTTCGTTATTAAGTTCCTTGACAACTGCCTGGACCCGGATTCCCTTGAGCCCGACGCAGGCACCAACCGGGTCAATTTTTTCATCGACCGCGACAACTGCAATCTTTGATCTTTCGCCCGGTTCACGCGCCACTCTCACAATTTCCACGCGACCCTCGTAGATTTCGGGAACCTCAAACTCAAAGAGTTTCTTCAGGAATTCTGGCGCCCGCCTTGAAAGTATTATCTGCGGGCTTTTAGGGGAGTTTTTGACATCTATTACATAGGCTCTGATTGGTCTGCCCTGCTGGTAGCGTTCAAGCGGGAGCTGCTCGGAACGCGGGATTATTCCCTCGGTTCTGCCAAGATTAACGATTATATCGCCCTTTTGCATCCTCTGCACAACACCAGTAACAATCTCGCCTTTCTTGTGCTGGAAATCGTGGAATACCTTCTCGCGCTCTACATCGCGCAATTTTTCCGCAAGCCTCTGTTTGATTGTATAAATTGCGTTTCGCCCGAGCGTCTCAAGTTCAAGCGGAACTAAAATTTTGTCGCCAGGTTTAGCATCAGGTTTGATTTTCTTCGCCTCTTCCTCCTCTATCTCTGCTATCGGGTCGCTAAGTTTGCTCACAACAGTCTTTTCTGCGACGACCAAAAGCTCGGACTTTTCGCGGTCAAAACTGATTTTGACATTTTCGGAGTGCCCGTATTTTTTCTTTATACCTTGAAGGATAGCCTCTTGAAGGCTTGATTCAACAACATCAATGCTCAACCCCTTCTCACGAACTAAATCCTCAAATGCCTGAAAAAGATTGAATGTCTGGCTCTTCCTCATTTGAACTCCACTATTATTTTGCCCCAGGCAATCTGTTCCCAGGGATATTTTGTCGGTGTTTTCTCCTTTTCAAGTGTAACGCCATCAAGCGAAACATCAACTATTCTCCCGCTCACAGTTTTACCATCAGTTATAAACATATCTATCTTTTCGCCGACCGCCCGCTCGAAATCCTTGAGAGTCCTGAGCGGTCTATCAAGTCCAGGGCTTGAAACCTCAAGGTAGTATCGGTCCTTGAATATATCTTCCATATCAAGTGCATAAGATATCTGTTCGCTTATCCTTTCGCAATCATCAATCGTAACCCCGCCCTGTTTCCATATATAAACCTTAAGCGTCTGGCTACGGCCTGTTCCGACAAGCTTCAGTTCCACAACCTCATAACCCTTTGATTCTACAAGGGGTATAATAATACCCTCTAATCGGGCGAGCAGTTCTGACATCTTTCACCCCTTTTGCATTTAAATATATCTACTTTATCCAAAATTGCAAGCCCTTTATTTTTTGTTTTCGGAAACCTGATATTTCAAAATATTGCCTGTGAAATAACTAAAAAGGGGGATGCCTTGCGCGGGGATTAAATTTTAACCCCTGAGGTGCGTAAGCGATTATTTAAATTTGTAAACCTTCCTTACCGGTTCCAATACCTTCCATCTACAGGATAATCCGCTCGGGAAAACAACAAGGTCGCCCTTTTTGATTTCAACTTCTTCCCAGGGTGTTTTCACAATGACATGACCATCAAAGAAATAGCAGGTTTCCTCCGCGTCGTATTCCCAGTCAAACTCGGATACCTCGCAGCTCCACGGGCTCCACCTGTCAATCCCGAGATGCTTGAGCTCCTCATCTGTTGGACGCGATACTTTGACCTTTAGCATACGCCTCCTTTATGCTCCGAACTTATCAAGTTTCATTGCGTTTGCAAGAAGTATGTTCATAAGATGATAGCCCTGAATATGTCCGAGGATCCCCTTGACACATTCCCGCTCCGTAAACCGAACAGCATCATCAGGAAAAACATATTTGCTCCAGATAAGAAGCGGAACCGGGTGCCAGCTATGTTTTCGCATAAGGGAGGGGGTTGAATGATCGCCCGTAACCGCAATGACATCAAACCCCTGATCCAGAACCAACGGCATTGCCCGATCAACCTCCTCAACAAGTTTGACCTTTGCCTCAAAATTCCCGTCCTCCCCATAACTGTCGGTTTTCTTTATGTGAAGGTAAAAGAAGTTGAACCTATTAAAATTTTTCTTTACGGCGTTGAACTCCTCTATAACTGTTTCCCCAGAATCCAGGACTGTCATCCCGAGAAGGCGGGCAATTCCCCTGTACATTGGGTATGTTGCGACGCAAGCGGGATTGAGCTTGAACCTCGTTTTCAGGCTGGGAATAACAGGTGAAAGGGAAAACCCTCGAAGGAGCACGGTATTGGCGAGTTTCTCGCGCTCAAGCGCTTTTGTCGCTTCCTCTATAAACCGGTTTACTATGCGCGCAGATTTTTCAGCCCCCGGTTCAAGCGGATGTGCTTTCACTGGTGGGCGCCCTGATTCGTGCGGGTCAGCATCTGTAAGCTTGTCGCTCAAGGCTTCGCCCCTGAAAATTACCGCGAATCTATGCTCGGCTCCGGATTGCAGGATAATTTCGACATCCTCAATCCTCTTTACCTTTTCCTTTAGATATCCCATTATGCGCGCGTTTTCCTCGTTTGAGATCCTTCCAGCCCGCCTGTCCGTAATTATCCCTGCGCTTAGCGTTGCGAAGTTCCCGCGAGCCGTAAGGTCCCCTGGACGCACCTCCATATCAAGACCAAGGCACTCGAGGATTCCGCGTCCGATTTCATATCTTGTCGGGTCATAGCCGAACAAGGCAAGATGTCCAGGACCACTTCCCGGCGTTATTCCGGGAAGCACAGGCACAAAAAACCCCAGCGAGGATTCTCGGGCAAGCCTATCTAAGTTGGGTGTGGTTGCTGTTTCAAGTTCGCTCTTGCCGTTTACCGGAAGCCCACCAACACCATCAAGAACTAATAAAAGTATTTTACTTTCAGTCTCTAATACCAGTTTCTCTATCACTTTTGCTCCTTTCGGCGGCTTTATAGTAGATTTGACCAGAGTACTCAACTTTTGATAAAAGGCGCTCCTCTACAAGCTTATCCAATCGCGAGCGCACGCTTTCAATGTTTTCCCCGAGAATTATTGATATGCCCTCAAGGGAGTCCGGGTGTCTTGAGAGTATCTCAACGAGTTTGCTGTCGGTGACCTTTAGTGGCAGAAAGCCTTTAGCGTGTGGAGTTAAGACCCTGTGCGGGTAGCTGAGTTTTCTGCCTATTTCACAAAGAGTGTCAAAATCAACAGGCTGGATATCCTTTGAGGAAGGGGGGCGGACGGGGGTATTGAGGTCAACGAAGTCGGGCTTTATTGCATATATGAGTTCCCGAAGCGCATCAATCTCCTCGGGCGTGTCGTTAATCCCTTTGACAATCATAACTTCAAGCGCGTAAATCCCGCTTTTCTTTTCCTCACGGAATATGCGAAGCCCCTCTATGTGTTTTTCTAAAGTGATTGTGCGGGCTGGGCGATGGATTTTAAGAAATGTTCTTTCGAATGCTGACACGAGCGTTGGCTGGACGAAATCTGCCGCTATAATATCCCGTCTAACATCCTCGCGCCAGAACAACCCCCCATTTGTAAGAACAGCAATAGGGATGGAGGTTAACTTTTTTGCAGCCTCAATCATACTGCCAAGAAGGGGATTCAATGTTGGTTCGCCGGAGCCCGCAAATGTTATGTAGTTGGCTGTGCCGCCGTTTTCAAGCCAATGGACTAATTCTTGCACGAATTCTTCTTTGGACCCGTACGGAACGCGTTCCGAGGTAAGTTCTGTTGTGGGACCGAGCTGACAGTAAATACAATTGAATGAGCATCGCTTGAGCGGGATAATATCCACCCCGAGCGATCTTCCAAGTCTTCGGCTTGGCACCGGACCAAAAAGATACATACAAAAGAATTTATATCTTAAGCGCGCATGCGTCAACAACGAAATTATTTGCAAAGTTTGGATCTGGAGCTTATTTTATGTGTGGAGGAAATTATGTTTTTGCTGAAAGTAAAAGGGAGTTTTTCGGCGGCTCACTCAATTGAGGGGTATCAGGGTAAGTGTGCTGAGATTCATGGGCATAGTTGGGAGGTCGTGGCAGTTGTTCGTACGGTGGGGCTTAATGAACTTGGCATAGCATATGACTTTGCGCGCCTCAAGGAGAAACTTCAACTTGTGCTTTCCGCTCTTGACCATTCATATCTTAACAGGCTTGAGCCATTTAAGGGGAAGAACCCGACCGCAGAGAATATCGCCGTGCACATATTTTCGGAACTGAAATCTGCTATGCCCTGTGGGCTTGAACTTGAAAGCGTGGAGGTTTTTGAAAGCCCAACGAGTTCGGTAATATATAAGGCAGAGGGCTGAAGCCACAGAGTTTCGGGTGGGCTTTGCAATAATAATGATAGGACAAAATGAGGGTTTGCGAGATATACAAATCTATTTTAGGTGAGGGTAGTTGTGCGGGCTATTCCGGGGTGATTATAAGGCTAACGGGATGCAATTTGCGGTGTCTATGGTGCGACACGAAATATGCTTATAGCGAGGGCTATGAGATTGAGCCTCGCGAGATCCTTGCCAGAACGCTTGTTCTTAAAGCCCCTTACGCACTTCTGACAGGAGGAGAGCCATTGCTTCAAGAAGAAACAGTTGAACTTGCTGATTCATTGCACAGGGCTGGTATGCGGGTTATTATAGAGACAAACGGCAGCATTGATATCTCACCTCTTCCACCTTCGGTCGTCCGCGTTGTGGATTTTAAGCCGCCGGGTAGTGGTATGTCTCACAGGAATTTGTGGGAGAATGTTAATCATTTGCGTGCCTGTGATGAGGTCAAATTTGTTATCGCTTCGTATGAGGATTTCCTTTGGGCTTGCGAAAAATCGCGCGAATATAATCTTGAGAAAAGGGTTTCGGCAATTCTTCTTTCGCCAGCCTGGGGCTTATTGGAACCCGCAAGGCTTGCAGAATGGATAATCAAAGAGGATAAACTTAGAGCGAAACTGAACCTTCAGTTGCACAAGATCCTCTGGGGCGAGCGGCGTGGGGTGTGAAGCGGGGAATGTAGAACGCGGAACGAAAAATTGTTGTCAGATATGGTGTTCAGATTTAGAAACGGGACAAAGGGTTGGGGGCCTTTCTAATATTTTATCAGGGTACTGTTTCACTTAAATTTTTTCTGTGATTAGCGTTCAACTCTCAGAAACAAATAATTTGGCTGGGGTTGTGTGCTCTCCTTTTATCCTCTGCTTCATTACAAGTTTTCGTATTTTGAATTTTCCTTCTCCGTTGCCCCTTATGTTTCCTTGACAAATTGGTTATTATCCTTAAATTTCCACATATGAAAAATCTGGCACTTGTAGTATGTGGTCTTTTCCTTTTAGGCGTGACCCTGGAACTTCAGGATGGACAAAGGATTCGCGGGGATTTACTATTTATGAAGGGTGGCATTATATATATCGATACTCTTGTAATATCCAAAGGCGAAGCGAAACAGGTGCTAATAAAGGATAAGGAGGAGAATTTCCAGTTGTCCGATAGCATCCGCAAAATGGCTCTCCCCGATACGATGCTTTTTCGTCTTGCGAAGGATGGTGAGAAGAAATATCCGGATGCGCCAGGTATTATCCTTGTGGACTGGGGACAAAATATACTTGATAATACCGGAAAGCAGATTTACAGATACCACTTTGCCGCAAAGATACTCACGGAGAAACGACTTTCCTGGGCAAGCCAAAACCTGTACTTTGAGGAGGGTAGAAATAAGATAACTGTTTTATTTGCAAGGACTATCAGCGAGGAAGGGGAGTCTTTCTGGCTTAACCCGAACGACATCAAAGTATTTGCCCCATCGCTTGGCAGCGAATTTTTTGATGTTGGGAAGTATGTTTCTTTCAATTTCCCGGGCGCTAAACCCGGGGCAATAATTGAGTTTGAATATATTGATAGCCTTTACAATCCAGAGATTCCAGAATTTTTCTTTGTCTCATATTATTTTCAGGACTACGAGCCTGTAATGTGGAGCCGATTCCAGGTTGATATTCCGGATAGCCTGAATTTGAATTACAGGGTTTACAACGCCCCGCAGGGCAAACTTGAGCCCGAGATTTCAATAAAAGAAGGGGTTAAAAGCTATGTGTGGGAACTTAGGGATGTTCCGCCGATAATTGAGGAACCGCAAATGCCAGCATATGGGGAGGTTGTTCCGAAAGTAAAAGGGACGACGATTGCGAACTGGGAGATTGTTTTTGATAAGCTCGGGGAATACCAGAAGCGAAGGATGGAGATAGATGAGGAAGCGGAAAGATTGGCTAAGTCCATTATAGGGGATGCGAAAACCGACTCCGAGCGTATTGACCGAATTTACAGGTTTGTCCAGCGGGAGATAAAATATGTATCAATTAAGTCAAGTTTTGCATCGGGCGAAACCGGGCACCACTGGAGGTGGACCCTTGAGCATCAACTCGGCGATTGCACGGATAAGTCAATCCTTTTCTCCACCCTTCTTCGCGCTATTGGCATAGAATCCGCACCGATAATTATAATGACAAATGACCGGGAAACCGTTGACCGAACCATCCCGGACACTGATGGCAATCACGCCATAGTACTTGTGAAATTGAACGGGAAGAAGTATTTTCTTGATCCGACCTCAACAACACATATTTTCCCGTTTTACCGCTCGGATGATTACGGGGTTAGTTATTTCAGCAGTGTTTTCAGAGAAATCGGCACAACCACAATACCGCCTGCTCAATGGAATGCACAAACTGAGAATCTTTGGGGCGAACTTGACAATAAGGGGAAGATCCATTTCTTTTATAAATCGGAGCCATACGGAAATATGGACGCAGAGATTCGCTTCTGGTGGGAGACAAGTGACCCGAAAGATTATAGAAGAATATTTGAGCAGTGGTGTGCGGAATTGATTCCAAATGCACAGCTTCTCAAATTTTCCCTTTCCTCGCCATCGGATTTCAGCACCCCCTGTATTGAATACTTTGAGGGCAAGGCAAACGATTTTGTCATATTTGCTGATGGAGTTGCTATTATCCATTTCCCACATCTTGTTCGGACCTACGATTTCCCGGAAATCGCCACCGAAAAACGAAACTACCCAATAAAATATGGATACCCCATACTAACAAGGCACAAAATCAATATAAAATTGCCAAAGGGGTGGGAGGCTATTGATGTGCCACAGCCTGTTGCATTTTCTACAAGGTGGGCAAATTATACAGGAAGGTTTTCGGTTTCGGGTGGTGTTTTGAGCTTTGAGGATACATTCCAGCGCGATTCCCTTTTCGTTCGGAGTGAAGATTATACAGAATTCAGGCAGTTCCTCAAAGGTATAAAAGAATTCGTGCGGAAAGGGGTTTTCTTGAAGGTGGCGCCAAAATGAAAAGATCCCTCGTGATTTTTGTTTTTTTGTTTTTTTGCGGATGCTCAAAGAGCGGGAATCCAGTAAAGGATAAAAACGGGGATGGCAACACCCACAACCCGCCTGCAAGAACCCCATATCTCCTTTTCACATTGAAAGAGGGGAGCATTTTTAATCTTTACGCCTACGACTTTGATTCGATGAGAACCCTGCGACTCACGAATTCTTTGAATGTTGGCGATTTCGTTTATTCTCCCGATAAATCTAAAATTGCTTTTTCTGGCAACTACGATATATACCTTATGGAGGTTTCAACTGGCTTGACGACACAAATCACACAAACATCAGCGGAGGAAAGCTCGCCAGTCTTCGTGGGCTCTTCTGACACAATCGCTTATATTTCTCGCGAAGGAACGAACACATATAGCATCCGATTTACTTCCGCAATCACAGGTGTAACGAGGGTTGTCAAAAGCGGTGGGGATGTTATACGGAAACTTTCTATTTCGCCTCGTTCTCGTTATCTTGCGTATCTGGGACCGGTTTTTCCGGGCACTATGCATATAATCTCCATAGAGGATGATGTTGAGGTTTATATTCCGGGTTTGCCGGTCGATGCAAACGATTACGAATGGGCCGGGGACGATTCCGTGCTTGTGCTTGCAACGCATAGCGGGCTTTTCTATGTGAATGTTGCGCAACGAAATTACAGGGCAATTGTGAGTGGGGATGGAAGCTATTATCCTGTGAGTATAAGCGGGGACGGAAAATTGTTGGCGTTCAATAATAATGGAAGTTTGAGTTTGTATCACATCGAAGAAGGTGGCTCGCCAAGCGTGATTATCGATCCCGCCCCGGGCGTATCATACAGGGATATTGCCTTTGACCCTGCTCAATACAGGATGGCGGTAATTGAATATCAAAGCCCTGAGTATATACTTTCGCTCGTGTATACTCGTGGCACTAAAACCGAACTATTGCGAAGCAATTCACAAATAAACAGGTTAGCCTGGTAATATGGATTCAAAACCGGTAATCGGTTTATCTATGGGGTTTCTTCCCGAGGATCCCTCAAGAAAAGAGGTGAGCTCAAAGGCGGTGAACTACCTGAAAGAGGAGTATTCGGAGGCGATCGTGCGGGCTGGTGGGGTCCCAATACTTATTCCAAATACTATCTCACCAGGTGTGTTTGCCGAAAGAATTCACATATTTGACGGGATTGTCTTTACAGGTGGGTATGATATTGAACCGCGGCTCTACGGTGAAAGGGTAAAATACCCTTCTGTAAGGTATTTCCCTAAAAGGGATGAGCTTGAGTTTACGCTAATTGAACATTTCAGGGGACCGATGCTTGGCATCTGTCGGGGGATGCAGGTAGTAAATGTTGCCTTTGGTGGGACCCTTTATCAGGATTTAAGGGAGGAGTTTAAGGGTGGGGTGGACCACGGTGATTGGAATAGGACCACGGAGCACGAGGTCCTTATTGAGCCGCAGACCATTTTGCGAAAGCTTGTGGGCGAGGAGCGAATAGTTGTGAACTCATCGCATCATCAGGGCATAAAGGTTGTTGCGCCGGCGTTCAGGGTTTGCGCGCGTGCAAGAGATGGTCTTGTTGAGGCTATAGAACTGCCGAAAAGGCATATCCTTGCTGTGCAGTGGCATCCGGAATCGCTCAGGAACAGATATTCGGACGCAATATTTGAGTGGTTAATTAGGGCTTGCAGGGAGGAGTATGCTGGGGATTAGGGAGATGATTCTGGGACTGCCCGGGATGCTTTTGGGCTTAACATTTCACGAGTTTGCGCATGCATATGCGGCGTATCGTTCGGGCGACCCTACAGCAAGCTATTCTGGAAGACTAACCCTTAATCCATTACCTCATATTGACCCGCTCGGTTTTCTTGCTCTATTCCTTTTTGGGTTTGGATGGGCAAAGCCGGTACCGGTCAACCCGGCGCTTATGCGTAAACCAAAGGAAGGTATGCTTTTTGTTTCTATAGCGGGACCTTTTGCTAACTTCTTGCTTGCCGTGGCGATCGCTTTGTTGTTCAGGCTCGGATGTAGGGGGCTCTTCAATAATGGGCTCAGTTTTATGTTGCAATTCGCAGTTTTGATAAATCTTGTCCTCGCCTTTTTTAACCTGATTCCAGTGCCACCGCTTGATGGTTCTAAAATCCTCTTCTCGCTTGTGAATGTGAGAGCAGAAACCCAGATATTCCTTGAGCGAACGGGACCCCTTTTTCTTCTTTTCCTGATAATGTTCAGTCGCTTGTCAGGGCTGAATCTTCTTGGAACTGTTGTAGGGTATCCCGTTGTCTTTATAGGACGCGTTTTATTGGGGCAGGGTTATGGTGCGTTTTAGACAGGATAGCGAAAGTGGTGGCGGTAAATATGTAACTTTCCGCCGCCCACAGAGGGAGAAATATAAGCCAATCTTCCCTTATTCCTTCTGGTTTGCCTTAGGGTTTATTTTTATTATGCTTATTTTTCTTCTGAGGCGTTGCTGAGTTCTGAGGCTTTCAAAAAACCCGAAAAGCAGAAGGAGAATTGGTATGCATAAGTGTATGAATGCCTTTAAGTTTTTTTTCGTTGTGGCTATTGTTTTTGTTCATTCGCTTGCAAGCGCTCAGGCAATTTACTATTCTGATACGGTCTGGGTTGAAAGCAGGAGACTTGGGTATTCGTTTTTGAGCGATTATCCCACAGTATCAGTGATTGAGGGGGAAAGGTTAAACAGCGAGCATATGCGCGACATTATTGAACTTGTTTCTCGTGACGGGCATATTTTGTTGGGGCGTTACAGTTATATGGGGGGAGTTGGGCTCTTTAATGTTCGTGGGAGGAATGGCGCGGTCCTTCTTGACGGTTTTTCCATTGATATGCCTCAGCTTGGTGGGCTTGACCTCGGATGGGTGCCGGTTTTGGGGGTTGGCTTGTTTGAACTCGTTCGTGGCAGTGGTTCCATATTCTATGGGTCCGATGCTCTCGGCGGGGCATTAAATATGATACCCCCGCGCTTAGATAATGATAGTATCTCGTCCATAATCTACCTTGAGCGCGGAAACCTCTCTTACAAAAGGACTTCAGCCGGGCTTTCAAGCAGGCTTTCTTCCATCCTTAACTACAGGATTGACATTTCCGAACTCGGTTCTTCCGGCGTTCGTGATGGCGAAAATTTTTCTTCACGGGATTTTTCCTCAAATTTTATGTGGAAAATTGGAGGCTTGAATTTTGGCTTGTGGGTGCTACGACATAATGGCGCAAGTTCGATCTCCCAGCCATCGGCTTCGGAGCCTCCTCCTGTTTCAAACGACAATATGGATATGAGCATTGCAGAATTGCGGTCAAGCGCATTTTTGACGAGCACAAAGTGGCTGTCGCTTAAGTTCCTGTATAGCAATATGAATGAGGAGTTTAGTTCGCCTTACGCTATTTCGTCCCACAAGAACAGAAGCTTCTCATCGCGCCTTGAGTTTCTGCTTGATTCAACAGCGTTTGGGAGTTTTAGCCTTTCTGGTGAGGGACAGGTGGCGAATGTCAAAAGTAGCGATGTTGGTGAGCATAAATTGTCAAGATTTGCTTTTGTCTTTGCAAATAGAGCAAGATTAGCGAGTTCACTATTCGCAGGTGCAGGGGTGAGATTGGAACAACCCTTTAAGGGCGCTTTTAAAGCCCTTCCGCTTTTGGCGTGTAAATGGGAGCCGTCCTCATTATTTGTTTTTGCCGATTTCAGGATGGGCTTTCGTTCGCCGACGCTTAACGATTTGTACTGGAGATATTCGGCTATCGATTTTGATGGCGATACTCTCTTTGATTTTATCTCAACTGGCGATTCATCCTTGGTCCCCGAGATAAACTGGACAGGCGAAATCGGTTGCGGGGTTAGGGGTTATGGAAGTCTCAATCTGTTCTTTTCGCGAGCAAAAGACCTTATTGAGTGGCGAAATGTTGACACTTCGCTTTCTGGCGGATACTGGAAGCCAACTAATGTTAAATCCTGGAGCGATTTCTTGGGGCTTGAGATTATGGCACATTTTCGTGCAAAATCGCTTGAAATCACCCCAGGTGCCACATTCCTTGACGCCAGGGATTATTCTGGTGAGCGGCTCCCTTATCGCCCGCGCATACTTCTTGACATTGATATTTCCTCAAGCCAGAAATTCCTTCACGGCGATCTTGAGATTAAAGCCGGGATTTCTGGAAGGTACTGGGATGGTTTGCTTGACGATACACAAAAGAAATTGAATTGCCCGGGCCTCCTTGATGCGCGGGCAGAAATAAGGTATTTAACATTTTCGCTCTTTATTACTGGAGAAAATCTGCTTGGCAAATCTTACGAATTGCGGAGGGGTTATCCTCTTCCCGGACGCTCGTTTAGGGGGGGTTTTTCCGTAAGATTCAAAGAATAATAAAGGCTTGTAAATTTCCCTTGTTTTCGCGTGTTTAGAATATTATATTTTATACTCTTTTGATTTAGTTTTGATATGTCTTTGTTTTATGTAAGGTTTTGGGGGAAAATATGGAAAGGGTAAACGAGGTTTTGAAGCTTCTTATTTGTCTTGTTCTATCTTTATTTGTTTTATCTCTTGGTTCGCTTTTCACAAATACGAATGTTTTGGTTTGGTATGCGAAGTTGAATAAACCCTCTTTTGCTCCTCCTGGCTGGCTTTTTGATCCGATTTGGTCAATACTTTATTTAATTATCCCGATTTCGGCTTTTCTGGTTTGGCGCAAAAATGGCGGCTCAAAACCTGTAAGAAATGGTTTGATATTATGCGCAGGGCAGATGGTTTTCAATTTATTGTGGTGGTTTTTCTTTTTTGCTTTGCGTTCGCCTGTGTTGGGATTGATTGATATTGCCATTTTATGGATTTTTATATTCCACACAATTTTGAAATTCTCAAGGATTTCTAAGCCCGCGTCAATGCTTTTGATACCATATATCCTGTGGATAAGTTTTTTGGTAGTGCTGAATTTTTCCATCCTGATGCTCAATAGTTGAGACACAGGATTAGAGGGTGGGATAAAAGAAAAGGGGCACTGGCGCAACTGATTTTTAGTTGTGTATTGTGTGTTTCGGACTCTGAACTTTTTTGATTTGCCTGGCTTGACATTTATCGCATCTGGCGTAAATTATTTGGTCAAAAAGGGTAAAAGGAATGGGTATATTTTCTTCGCTTGAAAAACTAAAACTTGCTCTCAAACGGACAAAAGAAAAACTTGGCGGCGGGCTTATATCAATTTTTAAGGGTAAAAATGCGCTCGATATCGAACTTGAAAACCAGCTTGAGGAAGCCCTTGTTAGCGCGGATGTTAGCTATGCAATTGTGGAGGAGATTATAGAGAATCTTCGCGGCAAACACTATTCAACCGAGGAAGAGATAGCAAAAGAACTAAAGAGGATTTTGCTTGGCTTTTTTTATGATAATGTCTCAGGCATAGAAATCACAACCACACCTTATGTAATCCTTGTCGTTGGGGTAAACGGCACTGGCAAAACGACCTCAATAGCAAAGCTTGCTAAATGGTTCAAGGATAGGGGGAAGCGGGTAATTCTTGGCGCTGCTGATACATTCAGGGCAGCGAGCCAGGAGCAGTTACGGATCTGGGCGGAGCGGGTTGATGTTCCGCTTGTTGGTGGGAAAATGGGTGGGGATGCGGCATCCGTCGCTTTTGACACGGTTTCAAAGGCAAACGCAAAGGGTTTTGATGTCGCAATTATTGATACTGCAGGAAGGATCCACACGAGAAAAAATCTTATGGATGAGCTTTCCAAAATACATCGGGTCATTTCTAAGGTTGTTCAGTCGGCTCCGCATGAAACCCTGCTTGTGCTTGACGCAACAACCGGGCAAAACGCATTAGCACAGGCTATGGAATTTCGCAAGGCAACCCGTCTTACCGGGGTATTCCTCACAAAGCTTGATTCAAGCGCTAAGGGCGGGATGGCATTTGCAATAAAGCGTGAACTCGGGCTTCCAATTAAGATGGTCGGAATTGGAGAGAAAGAGGACGATATTATAATTTTTAACCCGGAGGAATTTGTTGAGGCTATTATCAATTTCCAGACTCGCTCATAAAGTGGCTACCAGTTATAATACATAAATTGCAGATCAAAATCCAATCTGGCGTTTTTTGAGGTCGAAAGTATAAAAAAGAAATACTGGTCCCCAGAAGAATAAATTGGGTCGAGCATTATCGGGTGATAGCCCGGGAATTCGTTCGAAAGATATTCAGCAAAACTTTTATATTTTTTGATATTTTCGTCCCTGAAAACCGTTTTCATAAAAGTAGTATCCCAGTTTAGTGCCAATTGAAGCGTGTCAACAATTGTTTTAAGGAGCTCGTTCCCGAGTTCAACATCCTCGCTTGTGATGTCTATGCATTTTGTGAATCCGCAGGGCGTGACAATATATTCGAAGTCGCCGGGCTTGAGTTGACGAAGATATTCGCAGTCCCCGTATAAGGGATTGCCGCCGACAAACACAAGTTTAACATCCCGTTCTGTTGCGTTGACAAGCGCCTCAAATGGGTCCCCGCCTGGATCCCTTATTACCACGAGGTCAGCATAAAATCCCGGTCTTAATCTCCCGACATATTCGCTCCATCCCACAGCCCGTGCCGGATTTACGGTAACCATCTCCACAATATCCCTGTAGGTTAGTACATCCCCCCATTTTGAGCGGGCATAGTTGTATGCTATTTTCATCTCGCAAAGCAGGTTCTTTCCTCCCGAGGGGCTCCAGTCGGTTCCGAGCGCTATATTTACCCCATAACGCTTGAAGGTGGGAATATCAGCGGTGGTGCCGTAGAGAAGAAGGTTGCTTGTCGGGGACCACACGAGGGTCATTTGATGCTCTGCCATATATTTGATTTCCGGTTCCTTAAGCGCTGTGCCATGAATGATAATTGATTCCTTTCTGCCAAGACCAAGTTTTACAAGTCTGGTAAATTCCGCCCGCGCTTTTTCATCGGTCCCCTCGGCAATATGAAAGAATATCGCCTCAAGTTCGCCGCTGTTCATCTTGGCAATCCATTTTTCTGCCTTTTCTTTTGTGACATCCTTAATTGGTCTCACATATGACGACATCCTGTCTTTACCAAAATTCGGGCTCACATCCATATTTCTTACGAGTATCCTGCAGAATTTTTTAGAACCGTTCGGGGAACCCTGAACCGAGGTTGTTCCGCTGACGATTTGTTTTACTTCACCATATTTCATACTCTCGGTTTCAAGCCCGAAGTATTTTCGTTCCGATATGATTCGGTGCGGGTATTTGACATCGGTTATATGGCTTTTATCGTCCCCCCACTGGTAGCGGTTTGTATACAGTTTTGGAACATCCCATAGTGGTATGCAATCGTAGTGGACATGGTCGTGTGCATTTATTAGACCAGGGAAAATAATCCCGTCCGTATCAAAAAATATAGCATCAGCAGAATCAATAAATTCCGGGAGTGGGTCTTTAGGCGATAATACACCTGCAATTCTTTCCCCGGCGATAACAAGTCGTCCATTATCAATAACTTTAATTTCGCCTTCTTCGTTCTTATCCATAGTAACAATTTTGCCCTTAAGCACAATCGCAGAGTATGAGAAATATTTTGGACCGTGAGAAGTATCGGGGTAAATGATTAGCGTATTGCCATTATTCAATCCCCATTGAATATTTTGCGAATCGTATGATAATGCAAATAAAGTTTGCCAGATAACTATTATGAGAAGCAGGATTTTTTTAAACACCTTTTTTCTTTCATCTGTTAAGGATTTTTATTGGGAGATATTTAAACAATTTCAGGTAAAAAGTCAAACTTAATTTTTTATATACCTATTCGGTAAATTTTTTCCTTGACAAACAGTTACTGAGATTGTCCAAATTCCAATTTACTATATGAAGGAACTTTACTAATTTATATCCCAAACTTATGGTGATTTTGATGGTAACAGGACAACTGAAATTATTTTTCATTAGCATAACTATTTCGGGAACAATAAATATACTTTGGGGTAGGAGAAATTTCCCTGAAAGTGTTAACATTGAAGAACTTGACCAAATAATGCAAATACTCGCAAGTCTTTTGGGGATTCCTCTGACTGTGCGGAATTATTTGTGGTCGTCCACAAAGGGAGAGCGATTAACTTCCCTCTACTACTCCGCCCCCTCGAGAAACAAGCTACGAGCAACAAACCAAACAAAAAATTATTCTTGACTTTAACTTTTATTTTTCTTATATTTTTATTAGTGGAAAAACCCAGTATGCGTTCGAACAGCAAAAAAGAAGGGAGGTTAAAATGAAATTGAGGAGTCTATTTTTTGTGGGGGTATTATTAATTCTTATCGTTTCAGCGCTGCCGAGGGTAATAAATTATCAGGGGAAGCTGACGAACACTGATGGCACAGGCGTTAATGGTGCATTGCCTATGGTTTTCAGGCTTTTCACGAGCGAGGAGGGCGGCTATCCCATATGGGAAGAGACCGACACAGTTTCGGTGACAAACGGGTTATTTTCGGTTTTTCTTGGCAATGCCGTGCCATTTCCTGATACGGTTGATTTTCACACGCAGTACTGGCTTGAGGTGGAGGTTAACGGCGAGACGATGAGTCCGCGTGAACGCCTTGTTTCCGCTCCATATGCCCTTTATTCCTCGCGAGCTCTCAATGTTGACAATGCGGTTCAGTCGGTGTTTTCCTCGGTTGATGCTACACGGCGGCGCGGGAGCATTATGTTTGCACCTTATGGGGACGCCACCCTTGCGGAATCTGGAGATTCAATCATAATTGCGATTGGCGGCGCAAGCGGTGGGGGTACGACGCCAAGCTTAAGAGAGGTTCTTTCAAGCGGTAACGATGCCTGGACAATGCGCATCAGGAATCTTAGCGACCCCGTTGATGATGGCGATGCGGCCACGAAGAGGTTTGTTTTTAACTCTATGGCATCAGCCGATGGACTCGGTCTTTCTTTCTACGACAACAGGTTCAATGTCAATGTTGACAACAGAACAATCAGGCTCATAAGCGATACGCTCACAATCGCTCCGGGCGCGATAACTTCTGTTGCCCTCGCCCCAAACGCGGTTACCGCTTCTGCCATTGATTGGGGCTCCGTTATGGCTGTCATACGCGATAGCCTCCAGGGTGCACCAGCAGAAGGGCTCACTCAATACTACACCGCAGGCGAAAATATAAACATCCGCGACGCCGTCTTCCTGAATTCCAACCCCTATTTCGTGAAAATCTTTACTCAAGCCTCTTTGCCTCGTTCGCAGATGTTCAACCTTATGATTCCTGTTGAACTTTCCTCCTCTTTCCCGTGGTTGCACACGACCCCCGACGGCAGGGACATACGGATACTTGATAGTGACAGGCGGACAAGCCTGCCTTACTGGTTTGAGGTCTGGGACCCTGCGAGTGGCAAAGCAAGGATTCTTGTTAAAACGAGGTACCTCAACAATGGACCGGACACGCTTTACATCTACTATGGAGACCCATCGCTTGGGGCTATGTCAAACCCGGATTCAACCCTCTATTTTGGCGACCATTTTGATGGGAGCACCCTTAGAAGTGGCTGGTCGGCTTCGGGGACATATTACCTTTCAAGCTCCTTTGTCTGGCTCGTTAGCGGCTCTATAACGAGAAACTACACCCTGCTTGACACATTTGCCCTGTCGTACTACGCAAGGATTACCGATTCCCTTTCCGGTTCTTATGTTGGCGGGACGATAAATACTCAGCCCGTGGGGATATACGGCGGACCAACCGGACCGGGCTTTACAAGGGTTTACGGTTGGAACACAGAGGACCAGGCACGCTCAATATCGCCAGCTCCGAGGGGAGGATATTACATCACTGGTAGCACTGGAACTGGTGCTGGAAGCTGGGATTTTGCGGCTATGAGGGTGGATTCGGCAGGGAATCTTATCTGGTCAAGGACCTATGGCACAGGAAATGAGGAGTTCTGTTATTCCTCCGCGCCTACAACGGATGGCGGGGTTGTCCTTGCAGGACACAGGTATAACTGCTTTAGCTGTTCTCCTGCTTATTGGGGCTGGATTATGAAGGCTGACTCCACGGGGGCGGTCAGCTGGTCATATATGTATTACTGGGACACGAATTCTTACAGACGCCATTTCCCTTATTCCATCCTTCAAACATCCGACGGTGGGTTTATCGTTTCAGGATTATATGAGTATTATTACAACTGTTCGAACCTCTGGGGTAGGGCATTCCTTATGAAACTAAATTCAACGGGTGGGGTTTCCTGGGCGCGCTACTGGGCACCATCGGAGGGGAACTATGCAAGGATTATGTCAACAACGCAGGTTAGCGACGGATACATCGGCGTGGGGATGAACTGGCAGTCTGACTGTGGTGGCAGTTATGGAAGAGGGGTTATTATAAAGGTGAGCAACAGTGGTGACCTTCAGTGGACGAGGCGTTTTGGAACCTGGACGGGTTACGGTAGTTGGACAGACCTCTTTTCCATAGTCCCGACCGGGGATGGGAATTTTATCGTTGTTGGACATACGAACCAGTATGGAAGCGGTGGATATGATATCCTTGCAATAAAGATTGATGGGAGCGGTAACAGGATTTGGGCAAAGGTATATGGTGGTTCAAGCGATGACTACGGACGCTCGGTTACAAAAACCGCGGATGGCAACTTCGTTATATCAGGATACACAAACAGTTACACCGCAGGCGGGTGGGACATAATCCTTTTGAAGATTGATGGTGATGGCAACCTTATATGGGCAAGGACATACGGAAGCGGAAGCGACGATATTGCTGAGGGCTGGTCAAGCGCCCTGTACCCGCGCCCGGATACGACATTTATGCTCGCTTCGTATGGCGCAAGCTACAGCTTTGGCAGCCACGACTTTTACCTCTTCAGGCTTTCAAAATACGGTTGGGCTTGCCCTTTGGGTTTTAGACCTTATACTGGTAGTCCAGCCCCAAATGTAAATACAATAACGATTGGCGAGAACCACTCCTGGAGCCAGACGAATACAGGTGTTACAACCTCCAATTTATCGGTCACGGTTGGCACCTCGACGCCAAGCTCAGCCCAATGGGCACTCCCTATTTTTTCTACCCCACGATATATAACCCGTTACAGTTCAACCTGGGATACGACCGGTATTGTATTTACGCCCGACCGGTACAGGCGGTTCACATTCCGCAAGCTCGGCGGTACCCTCCAGTACGAGATAGACGACACCGTGGTAAAAACTATAACCGGGCTCAC